>Ga0157374_10000008_pt1 | contig 588863 bp, 581 predicted proteins | sample M25metaG_FD_115308 | JGI IMG/M metagenome (GOLD analysis project Ga0157374, IMG submission 115308) | Miscanthus rhizosphere microbial communities from Kellogg Biological Station, Michigan, USA - M2-5 metaG | ecosystem: Host-associated > Plants > Roots > Rhizosphere > Soil | place: USA... | reverse complement strand
TGCGGCAAGCCGATGCAGCTCAAGCGCTCGCGCTTCGGCCAGTTCTACGCCTGCACCGGCTATCCCGACTGTAAGAACACGAAGGATCCGCGCCTGCTGAAAGCCGACATCCCCACCGAGCCGCAGCCGCCGTGCGAGAACTGCGGCAAGGAGATGGTGCTGAAGTCCGGCCGCTACGGTCCGTTCTTCTCCTGCTCCGGCTATCCCGACTGCAAGACCATCCGCAAGATCGGCGGCGGCAAGGGCACGCCTCCGAAACCGACGGGCGTGAAGTGCGAGAAATGCAACGAGGGTGAGCTGGTGGAGCGCCGTTCGCGCCGCGGCGTCTTCTTCTCCTGCTCGCGCTATCCGAAGTGCGACTTCGCGCTGAACAATCGCCCCGTGCCGCGACCGTGCCCGAAGTGCGCGGCGCCGTATCTCCTTGAGAAGGAAACGAAGCGCGAAGGGCACATCGAGTACTGCAACAACGCCGACTGCGGCTACCGAGCGCCGATTGCAGCGATGCCGAATGCAGCGAACGAATAGCAGCAAGCATTCACTCCGCTAAATCCGTATTCGTTTGATTCTCATTCACTTCGAATTTACTTCGATTTAGCAGCACCTATTAACGCGCTACTCCTCCGCGCTAAACTCCGGTTACGGAGGTCCACCCATGACGAACGTTTCCTCGCGCGCCTGGCGGTGCGTTGCTGTGCTGTCGTTGTTCGCTGCCGCATCCTCATTCGCGCAGCCTGCGCTTAACGTTTCCGACCGCGTCATGCTGCGTCAGGTCCTGCAGGCGATGCCGAAGGGCGGCGATCTGCACAATCACCTCTCCGGATCCGTCTATGCGGAGTACTACCTCAAGTACGCGGCTGACGATGGGATGTGCCTCGATTCCGTGAAGCTCACCATCACGCAGTGTCCGACGACAGCGTCGACTTCAATCGTTCCGGCGGCCACCGTCTTCCAGCCCTACTCATCGCTCTACGGCGAGATGCTCGATGCGCTTTCGATGCGGCAGTTCCGCTCGGGCGTTGAATCAGGTCACGATCACTTCTTCAACACCTTCGGCAAGTTCAGCGCGGTCTCCAAAACGCACGTCCCGGAAATGCTCACGCAGGATGTGTGGCGGCTGGCCAGCGAGAACGTCGACTACGTCGAAACGATCTTTGCCCCCGACTTTGGCAGCGCTCGCGATCTGCTGAAAGTCGTCAAGCCGGGTCAGTCCTATTCCGAAATGCGAACGGCGATGATGCAGAGCGGGCTGGTGCCGCCGATCATTACCTCGTCGCGCGCGGTGATCGACCGCGCCGAAGCCTTCATGCGCAACAGCCTCCATTGCGGTACCGCGAACGCGCAGCCGGGCTGTGACTCCACGGTGCGCTACATCTACGAGTTGCATCGCGGCGTGCCGCTGCAGCAACTCTTCGCCGAGATGGTGATCGGCTACGAACTTGCGAGCGCCGATCCGCGCGTCGCCGGCCTCAATCCGGTCATGCCGGAGGACAGCTACATCTCGATGCATGACTTCGACGATCAGATGGCGATGTTCGCGTTTTTCCACCAGCTCTATCCGAAGATTCACCTCTCCACGCACGCTGGGGAGCTGACGCCCGGGCTTGTCGAACCCGAAGGCCTGCGCGACCACATCCGCGACTCGGTGATGATCGCTCACGCGGAACGGATCGGCCACGGCGTCGATCTGACGTACGAAGATGATGCCGCCGGTTTGTTAAAAATCATGGCCTCACGCGGCGTCGCCGTCGAAGTCTGCCTCACCAGCAACGACGTCATCCTCGGCGTCTCCGGCAAGGCACATCCGCTCCGCTACTACCTCGCCGCAGGCGTTCCGGTCGCGCTGGCGACGGACGACCCCGGCGTATCGCGCGACGACATGACCAATCAGTACATGCGCGCCGTGCAGGAGCAGGGTCTCGACTACGCCACGCTCAAACGTCTGGCTCGCAACAGTCTCGAATATTCGTTCGCCGAGGGTGAATCGCTCTGGGCGAATCACGACTATTCGAAGATGGTTGGCGCTTGTAGCGACGCGTCATCCTCCACGTGCAAGACGTTCCTCGCGGCGAATACCAAAGCGCGCATCGAGTGGCGGCTGGAGCAGCGTCTTCGGGATTTCGAAGCGAATTGGAAGTAGCTGTCATCCTGAACCGCCGAAGCCGTGGAGCGCGAAGCGCGGGAGCGGCGTAGGACGGTGAAGGATCTCAAGATGCGCAGTCCCGGCCGGAGCCCACTGGGATTCAACACAATTTGAGAAGTTTGAGATCCTTCGCCGTCCTGCGCGACTCCACGCTTCGCGTTACGTCGCTCCGGCGGCTCAGGATGACAGCGACGACAGGAACGTCCGCACCGGCTCCGTGATCAGGTCGTAGTCGATGAGGAACGTGTCGTGGCCGTTCGGCGACGAGATCCGCTCGTGCTGGACCGATGTGCCATTCGCGGTCATCGCCGCTTCCACGCGCTCGACTTCGCTGACGGGGAAGAGCCAATCGGTATCGAACGAGACGAGTAGCGTGCGTCCCCGCCACTTAGCGAAGGCCTGTTCCAATGAGCCGTGTTGCTCTTCGAGATCCATCTCATCCATCGCCGCCTGCACGCGGATGTAGGAGTTGGCGTCGTACTGCGCGGCAAATTTGCGGCCCTGATGTTCAAAGTACGAATCGATCTCGAACTGGCGCGTGTCTCCGCGCCGGCGCCGTCCGAACTTTGACTGCAGCGACTTCGGGGAGAGATAGGTCATGTGGCCGACCATGCGCGCGATCTGCAGACCGCGCAGCGGCTCGTGGATGTCGTAGTAGTCGCCGCCGTTGAAACGCGCGTCGCTCTCGATCATCTTGCGGCCGATGACGTGCCACGCGATTCCCTGCACCGGCACAGCGGGACCGGCGGCCATGGTGATGATCGAATCCATGAAATCGGGATAGCAGGCCGCCCACATCAAGACCTGCATGCCGCCGAGGGAACCGCCGGCGACGGCGCGGAGGTGCGGGATGCCGAGACGATCGAGGAGGATTTTCTGCGAGCGGACCATGTCCTCGATGGCCGGCCACGGATACCGCGAACCGTACGGTTTACCGGTGGCTGGATCGACTGAATCCGGCGACGTCGTTCCGTAGCAGGAGCCGGGGATATTCGCGCAGATGACGAAGTACTTGTCGAGATCGATCCCCTTCCCGTGACCGATCAGGCCATCCCACCAGCCCGGGCGCTCATCGGCGGAGTCGGTGTACTTGCCGGCAGCGTGCGCGCTGGCGGAGAGCGCGTGGCAGACCAGGATCGCATTCGATTTGTCGGCATTCAGCTCGCCGAACGTTTCGTAGCGAATCGAGAACGGCGCGATGGTCTGGCCGTGCTGGAAGCGAAAGCCGTCTTCGAGCAGGAGGTTTTTCGGCGGGGCCGCGACGAAGGTGTTCTGTAGCAACTGAGGCATCGCCTTCGAAGGATAGCAGTCCGGCGACACGGACGCCCTTCGCGATTCGGATGGCCGTCTCGAGCTGCTCGTCGCGCTTTTCGGTGATGCCGCGCAGCGTCGGCGAAACGCGCACGGTCGGCTGGATTCCGACGCCGTGATGCTGCGATCCGTCGTGTTTGAGCACGCGCATCCCCGTCCAGATGACACGGTAGCCGCCCGGCAGATCGAGCGGATTGATGTTGCCGTTCGTTCCGGCGGTCGGCTCACCGACGATGTCGGCGATCTTGTACGCCTCGATGATGCCCATGATCGACTCGGCATAGCTGATGGCGCGGCCGTCGGTGAGGAATACGAGTTTTCCGCGAATGCGGGGCGCCTGCGGCTGGATGTTCCAGCGGCCGGAGGTGTCGTAATCGTCGAACACGTGGTCGGGGCGGGTGATGATCGGTACGTTCCATCGCGCCGACTGAATCGGCACATCGATCAGGTGAGCGAGAAATCGGGGGGCGAGGTGCGGATAGCCGCGCAGGTCGAAAATCACGCCTCGCGCGGCAGTGAGCAGCGGAAGCACGTGGTCGAAGTCGGCGTCCGTGACGCGTGAGAGATCGATGTAGAAGATTCCCGGCTCCAGCTCGCCGATTTTCGGTGGCCGTATCTCGTCGACGGCGTCCATCTGTTTGGTCCGGCGCACGACGACCGTTCGCGCCTCGCCACCTCCCGTCTTCAATTCCAGCGTGACCTCGGAGTCTTTGCTGCCGCTTCGCAGACGCTGCAACGCGCCCCAGCGCTTGAATTGCGGCGTGGCGCCAGGCTCCAGCGCCTGCACTTCGGAAAACTGTTGTTTCGCGTCCTTGCCGTCGATGCGCACAACCAGATCGCCGGGACGAACGTCGAGAGATTCGTCGGCAACGCGCGTCACCACCAGCTCGTTTTCGGCCCAGCCGAAGAGAAGAGGCAGCGACCAGGCTCGCGGCTCCGCGGGCTGGAAGACCTGCCCGTGTCCATCCTGAAGCGTCGACATCATGATGCGCAGCGTGTGCAGGAACGCCCCCTCATCGGAATCGGTCGCGGCGCTGCTCAACGCTTTTGGCAGAACGCCGAGCCAATCGGTTTTCACCACGTCGAAATAGGGATAGAAGTGCTCGAGAACGTTCCACAGCAGCACGACATCCGCCAGACGCGTTGCGCGATCGTTGCCGCTGAATTTTTGCAGTGCCGCCGACGGCTGCGGATCACTCTTCGGCAGTGTTCCCGAGGCATCGGCGAATACCGACAGCGGAATCCGCGCGGAGACGCCGCCGCCCAGGTCGACTTCGAAGGGATGCCGCGGATCGTGGATGCCTGCCGGAACCTTGCCGCGCGGCGCGCCCTTGCGGACGCGGTCGCTGTGATAGAGCTGATTCTCCTTTTGCCCGAAACCGGTGTGCCGCCAATAGACGATCTGTACGTCGTTGCGGTTGCCGACGCGAGGAAGAAGATCTTTCGCCGGCGGCCGGCCGGTCACGTAGAGCTGAACCGTCGGCGCGAGCGGCTCAAAGATCACGCGCAGCTTCGTTGCGAGTTCTGAGGGACTCGCAGCGCTCTCGATCGCGTGCACGCCGTCCACAGCGACCACATCCCACTTTGCGGCTGCGGCCTGATCGCTGGGATGGAAATGGCGGACATAGCCGAACAGCCGGGCGAAGGCGGTGAGATTGTCTAGTCCGCGGGCATCGATTGGGCGGGCGGGCTCGATGCGCATCGCCACTTTTTCGCCGGCGACAATCGACACGTCATCGATCAGCGCTTCGCTATCGCCGAGGAGCAGCAACCCGAAATTAAGCGTCGTCGCGTCGTCGGCGACGTCCGCGTTGATCTCGACGGGCGTCCACTCCTTCGCGAGAACGGAGCGGTCCATCATGTTGTCGAAGAACCCCATCTTCCCGCCCGGCCGGTCGACGCGCACCCAGAGTTGCGCGCGCGGCGCGGTTCCGCGGCCGGTCTTGAGGCTGGCGCGCACGCGGATCCACCTGCCGCGATACGGCGCCGCATCGACCGACTGCATCAGATTGCCGAACTTAGCGGCGCCTTCCGCCCCGGAAATCGACGACAGCACTGCCGCCTTGCCGGACGCACCTCCGTCGACGGTACGCGCCGCAAAACCGGGCGTCGGCGTTGCCCATCCTGGCGGCGCCTCGCCGGCGGCACCTTCCTCGAAATTCAGATTCGAAGGCGATGGCTTGAGAGTGGAGCTCACCTGCGCGCCGGACGAAGCTGCGAACGCGAAAAGGGCGAGCGTGAGAATTGCGGCGGAGCGCGTTTTCACCGCGGCAGTCTACACAGCCGCGCGCGGCATCAGCGCCCAGAGGATCAGGTAGACGAGGATGCCGGGGAACGCGACGGAGGCCACCGACACGAGGACATAGAGCACCCGCACCAGCGTCACGTCCCATCCGAGCCATTCGGCGATGCCGCCGCAGACGCCGGCGATCATTCTGTTGCGATTCGAAAGCTGCAGAGGCATGGTCGCTCCTTACTCGCTACCCGCTTCCCTCTTCATCTGCCCTTCGTAAATACGTCGAACCTCGTCAATGGTTGATATCTGCTCGACCGTCTTGTCGTCGCGCAGATGGGCAATGCGCGGGAAGCGCAGCGCGTAGCCGGATTTGTGGCGCTTCGACTCCTGGATGCGATCGAACGCGATCTCGAGGACGATGGTCGGTTCGACGGTGAGCACGGGGCCATATCGGCCAGTGGTCGTCGCTTGAAAGTGTTCGGTGAGCCGCGCGATCTCGGCGTCGGTGAGGCCGGAGTAAGCCTTGCCGATGTTCACGAGCTCGTTGTCGCGGCGGACGGCAAAGGTGACGTCGGAGAGGACCGCGCGGCGTTTGCCGTGACCGTACTCCGCCGCAGTGACGACGCAGTCAAGCGTGGCCAGCGCCTTCTTGTACTTCAGCCACGACTTGCCCCGCCGGCCGGGCGTGTAGATCGAATCGGGCGCTTTGACGACCAGGCCCTCGTTCGCGCGGGCGCGGGCGGCATCGAACAGCTCGTCGACGTGCGCGCCATCGCGGATTTCCGACTGATTCGTGAATCGAATGGCTGGATCGCTGCCGACGATGCCGCGCAGTTTCGTGAGTCGTTCGCGAAGTGGGATCTCGAAGAGCACCTCGCCATCGAGAAAGAGAATGTCGAAGGCGAAGAAGACCACCGGCGCATCGCGAAGAAGAGCTTCCGAGACCTTGCGCCGTCCGAGCCGCTTCTGAATCGTGGCAAACGGCAGGACGCGATCGCTGAAGGCGCCGATCTCGCCGTCGAGAACAGCGGTGTGTCCGAGCTTGCGCGCCGCGGTTTCCAGCTCAGGAAAACGGTGCGTGACGTCATCAAGCGTGCGCGAGTAGATGCGAACTTCCTCCGGCGACGCGTGAATCTGGGCACGGACGCCGTCGTATTTGTCGTCCGCGAATGCGCCCGCGCCGAGCATGGCCGCGATTTCATCCGGATCCTCCTCCGGCTGCGCGAGCATGAAGGCGAAGGGATGAAAGAGATTCATGCGCGCGGAGTCGAGCGCGTCCGAACGCGCCAGGAGCGCGGCCGCGCCGATGTCGCCGGTGAGCATGTTCGCGCGGCGCACCGCGGCCAGCGGCCGCTCGAATGCTTTGGCAATCGCCGACTCGACGAGCCCTTCCTGCAATCCGATGCGAAACTCGCGCAGCAGAATCTTCACGACGAAGCGGACGCCCTGTGCGTCGAGCTTTCGCAGTAGCGTCACCAGTACGTTCTTCTTCTCGCCCGGCCCCGAAGTCGCCGCGAGCCTCTCGAACGTCTCCCCGACCTCGGCCAGCGTCACCGTCCGCGTTGGATCGTCCTCGAACAACTCGGCCACCGTGTCGCCCGCATCGCCGTACTTCGACCACGCTGCCCAGACCTCATCCGGCGAACGTCCGGTCACCTCGACGATCGCATCGGACAATGCCGCACCGCCAACTCCCACCGTTCGCTGGTCTTTGCGCGGAAACGGCGATCCGGAAAAGAAAACCACCGCGCGTTCCAGCGATGCGTCGTCGAGCGCGACGAGGTAATCCGCCAGCAGCCGCTCCTTCTCCGACTTTTTTGTCGTCGCGGCGATGGCGTTCGCGGTGTTGCAGAAGTCGGAGAGCATTTTCAGTGACGCAGGAACTAGAGGTGTGTGACCCGGAGCCTTCCGTGCCTCCTTCGGCCCTGCATATATGATCCGGCCGCAAATATCACACCCAGTGAGGTACGAGATGAAAACGAAAGTGACCGTGGTCGGCGGCGGTAACGTCGGCGCGACCGTAGCGCAGGGAATCGCACTCAAAGAGCTGGCCGACGTCATCGTCGTCGACATCGTCGAAGGCGTTCCGCAGGGCAAGACGCTCGACCTGATGGAGACCGCGCCGGTCGAGAAATACGACTCGATTCTGCGCGGCACGAACGGCTACGACGAGACCGCCGATTCCGACGTCGTCGTCATCACCGCCGGCCTGCCGCGCAAGCCCGGCATGAGCCGCGACGATCTGTTGTGGAAGAACGAAGAGATCGTGGCCGGTGTCACGCGCGAGATCGTGAAGCGCTCGCCGAACGCGATCCTGGTCATCGTCTCCAATCCGCTTGACGCGATGTGCGAAGTCGCGCGCCGCGTCTCCGGCTTCCCTCGCGAACGCGTCATCGGCATGGCCGGCGTCCTCGACTCCGCCCGCATGCGCGCCTTCATCGCCATGGAGCTGAACGTCTCCGTCGAAAATACGCACGCCTTCGTCCTCGGCGGACACGGCGACACAATGGTCCCGCTGCCGCGCTATTCGACGGTGGCCGGCATCCCGATCACCGAGCTGATTTCGAAAGAACGCATCGACGCGATCGTCACCCGCACCCGCAACGGCGGCGCGGAAATCGTCAACCTCCTCAAGACCTCGGCCTGGTACGCGCCCGGCGCAGCGACCGTGGAGATGGTCGAAGCGATTTTGAAAGACAAGCGCAAGATCCTCCCCTGTGCCGCGTACCTGACCGGCGAGTACGGCTTCAACAACCTCTACGTCGGCGTCCCGGTAAAGCTCGGCCGCAACGGCATCGAACAGATCATCGAGATCACGCTGACCGAGGAGGAGAAGGCCGCGTTGCAAAAGTCGGCAGACGCGGTTCGGGAGTTGTTCGATACGTTGAAGATTCAGGCGTGATCCATCCTGCGCGTAGACGCAGGATCTCCGGCGGCGTGGCAGGAATGCGCGCGCACGTTCGCGTCTTTGAAGACAATCAGTGCCGGTACACCGGAGATCCTGCGCGCTCCGCCGCAGGACGGGATCCGAAGCCATGAAAAAACTCGTCATCGACATTGAAACCGTCGGAACTCCCTGGGAAGAGCTGGACGCGTACGTTCGCGAGTACTTGATCAAGGGACTCAGCGATGGGGATGCCGAGGAGACGCGGCGCGCGGGTGGGCTGTCGCCGTTCCGCGGGCGCATCATCGCCATCGGCGTGATCAACATCGAGGACGGACGCTCGTGCGCGATGTACGAGGTGCCGGGGCAGACGCAGCTCCTGACTGAGAAAGCCGGACAGCGCACCTATATCTCCGGCAGCGAGAAGCAGATTCTCGAAAAGTTCTGGGAGTTCTTCGAGGGCGACTCGCGCTTCATCACCTTCAACGGACGGCAGTTCGACGGGCCGTTTCTGATGATCCGTTCCGCGATCAACGGCATCATTCCGAAGCGCGATCTGGTCGGGTATCGCTACGGCTATCACCCCAATTGCGATCTGCGCGAGGCGCTCAATTTCTTCGGGACCACGAACGCGCGGCAGTTCAAATTCAACCTCGACCTGGCCTGCAAAGTCTTCGGCGTCGAAACGTCGAAGGGCGAAGGGCTCGATGGGCGTTCGGTCGAGACCTGGTATCGCGCCGGGCGGCATCGCGAGATTGCCGATTACTGCCTCGATGACGTGCGCGCCACGTGTGAGTTGTACGAGAAGGTCGCGCCGTCGCTGCTCATGTTCAACAAGGAGTTTCGCGAAGCCGAGGAGCGCGCAGCGCGCATGCGGCGTCAGTCGGAGTTGCCGCTGGCGCCGGCGAACGAGAGTCTGTTCATCGAGTCGGTGACGAAGACCTCGATCGCGCTTTCGGAATCGCTCGATGCGCCCGAGCCGGTGCCGGTGGTCACGGGATCGCATCAGGCCATCGTTCTCGAAAAGCTCGTGCGGCCGGCCGAGGAAGAGGAAGAGATTCCGTCCGGCGTGTGACGCCCGTGCGTAAAATGCGCGCGTGAAACTGTTTCGGGGCCGGATCTTTTCGCCGATTGCTGATCCCTTCACCGTCGATCCGGCGAAGTCGTATGTCTACTACGACGACGGCTATCTGGCAGTCGATGGCGATCGTATTACCGGCGTCGGTCCGTGGCGCGACGTGCCGCGGCAGAGCTCGACGCTGACGCAACTCGGGCCGGACGTCCTCATCACACCGGGATTCGTCGACACGCACCTGCACGCGCCGCAGCTGGAGATGATCGGATCGTACGGCGGCGATCTTCTCGAGTGGCTGAACCGCTACACGTTTCCGACCGAGGCCAAGTTCAGCGATCCGAAGCATGCGGAGATGGTGGCGCGGATCTTTTTCGAGGAGTTGCTGCGCAACGGAACCTTATGTGCGCTGATCTTTTCGACGATCCACGAACGCGCGACGGACATCTTTTTCGCCGAGGCGGAGCGGCGCGGATTCCGCGCGATCATCGGCAAGACGATGATGGATCGCAACGCGCCGGCTGCGTTGCTGGAAACGCCGAAGCAATCGTACGAGGAGAGCCGGTCGCTGCTGCAGAAGTGGCACAAGCGCGGGCTGATTCGCTACGCGATCACGCCGCGCTTCGCGCCGACGTCGACGCCGGAATTGCTCGAAGCGGCGGGGCAACTCAAGCGAGAGTTTCCCGACGCGTATGTCCACTCGCACATCTCGGAGAATCGCAACGAGGTGCAGTGGGTCCACGATCTCTTCCCCGAGGCCGAGTACGCGGATGTCTACGACCGCTATGGCCTGCTCGATGAGCGCAGCGTCCTCGCGCATGGAGTGCACCTGACTGAAGAAGAGCTGGAGTTGCTCGCGCATCGCGGCACGCGCATCGCGCACTGCCCGAACTCGAATCTCTTCCTCGGCAGCGGACTCTTCAAACTCCACCACACGCTCCAATCCGGCGTCGTGGTCGGGCTCGGCACGGACATCGGCGCCGGCACGACGCCGTCGATGTTCACGGCGATGTCGGACGCGTACAAAGTGCAGCAGGTGCAGGGCGTGTCGCTCACACCGTTCCACCTCTGGTACCTCGCGTCCCTCGGCGGCGCATGCGCGCTGTCGCTCGATGCGGAGTCGGGCAGTCTCGAGCCCGGCAAGTCGGCCGATTTTCTCCAGCTCGATCTGAAGTCGACGCCGCTCGTAGCGTTGCGCAGCGAGCGGGCGTCCTCGGTCGAAGATCTGCTCGCCGGACTGATCTTCACCGCCGACGTTCGCGTCGTCCGCGAGTGCTGGATCGGTGGCCAGATGGTCGCCACCCGCGCCTAACTGTTACTGGCAGCGCTCTTGCGCCGTCTCATGCGCAGGAGGTCTCCATGAACAAGTTACGAGCGATCTTTGCGTTCGCGGCGCTCTCGGCTGTCGCCGCATTCGGACAGGATCGTACTGTCTGGCGGACGAGCGGCGATGTGCAGGAAGGCGGACGCGGCACGATCGTCGGCACGGTTGCCGACACGGAAAACGGCCGGAATCGCATGGTCATCACGCCGGACAGTGCGCTGAGCGATCAGGTGACGGTCGATGCCGACACGGTTTCGACGCGGTACAACGGCTTCGGCGGGACGATCAACGGCGCGCCGGAGATCTTCGTCGGATCGACCGGCTTCAACGAAGTGCGCGTCGGTGACCGCGTCGAAGTCCGCGGCGTCGCGATCGGCAGCAGCACCATCCGCGCCGAGCTCGTCACGCTCCTCGGCCGCGCGGTGCCGGCCCCGCAGACCGGCGTTGGCCAGACACGTACGCCAACGTCGATCTCGACTCCGACCGCGTCGGGCACGACTCCGAGCAGCGCGCCCGACCGCATCGGCCGCGTTGAAGGTGTTCTGCAGCAAGTCAATCCCGAGGAAGGCCGGCTGGTCATCGTCACCGATCGCCGCGAAGTGCTGACGGTTCGCACGCCGCAGGGAACGCCGGTCCGCTATCACGGCGAAACCTACCGCGTTTCGAATCTCGAAGTGGGCGACCGCGTTCGCGTCGAGCCGGAAGGCGGCGCGGCGGTTACCGGAAACGAGATCCGGGCACGGTCGATCGAGGTGACCCAAAGCTCGCAGGAATCCAACGGCACCTCGGCGTCGCGCGGCGTCGGAGCGCTGAGCGGACGCGTGACACGTGTCGACCGCACGAACAATGTGATCCAGCTCGACTCAGGCCGTGGCACGATCGCCGTCGATCTTCGCAGCGCCGCTGATCCGTCGGGACGCCCCGTTCGCGGCCGCGATGTTCAAGCTGGCGATCATGTCGAACTGAGCGGGTCGTACAGCGGCGCAACATTTGTGGCGACGACGATTCGTTTCACCGACGATAGCGGGACCACAATCGAACAAGGTCCCGCCACCGCGGTGCCGGAAAACATCCCCGCCGACCTCGGCGTGGTGACGATCTACGGGACGGTAACGCAGACGCTCGCCGACAGTCCGCAACTCGTGCTGCGCGACACGCAGAACAACAATCGCACGGTGCGCATCTACGCGCTCGACGATCTGCTGGTGCGCATGAAAGGCGGGACCTACACCACCGCCGATAAGTTGAAAGCGAGCGATTCTGTGGTGATCAAGGCCTATCGCGACATGGATGGGAACTACATCGCGCAGACGATAAGGATTCGGTGAAAAACGGGGGTCGGGCGTCGGGAGTCGTAGAACGAAACGACTCCCGACATTCACTCCCAAACTCCGACCCCCGACTCCCGACAACCGACCCCTCGCATCACAATTATTTGGAATAACCCTTCTCCCGCAAACGTCGAACACTGTGCGATGGAAAAGCCCGTTCGACGCACCCTGCTCCCCGGCGTTTCTGACGCCGGAGCGCCTCCTCCCGTCGTCATCGATTCGCGCGTCGTCGTCGCAAGGGCACGGCGCCGCGCGATTGTCCGCGATGTCATCGATCTCCTACTCCTCGTCTGCGTCGACGGGCTTTTCCTACGCTGGAATCACGCACACGTTCCCTTCCTCGACCGCCACGACTCGCTGCTCGTCCTGCTCGCACTGAACGCGATGCTGGTCGGCTACGTGTGGCTAGCGCGCGCGCTGCCGCGCTGGACGGCGCGCAGAGTCGCGGCGACCTGGTGCCTGGCCGAGCGGACCCGCTTCTTCCGAAGCTAACTCGCCTGTTCCGTCGCAGCTTTGCGGATGACGAATTTCTGCAGCAGGACGCCGACGAGCAGAAGCGAGATCGTCAATCCGAGAAGCGAGGCCACGCGATAGAGGCCGCCGAGGCGCGCGAGGTCGTGCAGGAAACACTTCAACACCGTGACGAGGAGCAGGAAGATCGCGGCGACCCGCGACGCGCGGCTGTGAAACACGAGTCCGGCTACGAGCATCGCCACTGCGAAGATTGCCCATCCCATCGTGTACGTCAGATCCTGCGCCAACGATGAGGAGAGGAAGTTGAACGTCAGCGTTGGGCCGGTCGAGTAGAAGTCGGCGATCTCGATGTTTACGAGCAGGAAGAGCAGGATCGCGCCGCCTGCATTCGCAAACGGACGCGCGCCGGTGAACCTGGCCGCGTCGTCATGCGGCAGCAGCCACGCGGCTAGGAAAAAGGCTGCCGCGCTGACGAGGTATGTGTAGAGATACCAGTTGACGATCGCGTGATGGCTGGCCGGGTGATACGACAACACGGCAGGATTGATCGCGAGGCGAACAAACGCCGCGGCGAGCAGCGCGCCCGACCAGGCGAGCAGGCCGCGGTGCGGGATTCGGCGGTACAGCCACACCAGCGCGGCGCCTTCGAGCGCCCAACCGATTGTGATCCACTGCTTTTCGAGCTGTAGCGGAATGGCGATCGTGATGAACGCCAGCGCTGCTGCGGCGGTGAGCGCGAGGCGCGAAAGTAGCCGCTCGCCGGCCGGCTCGATCCGCAGCAGGCGCCAGACGAGCAACAGCATCAACGCGGCCTGGAAAAGAGGAAGCAGGCCGATCGCGTAGCCGTAGCCTGCGTCCTCGATCGCTCTTCGCGCGAAAACGAAGAACGGGACTCCGGCCAGCACAGCTGCGAGGTAGGGCTGGATGAATCGCTTCGTGCGCGTGCCGAGGAGCAGCGGGTAGGCGATGAAGATCGCATAGACCGCGCCGGCGAAAACGAGTTGCTGCGCGGGTGTGTGTGCGCGCGATAACGCAGTGCCGAGAGCGAGCAGCGCGACGGCGAGGATCGATAGGTCGTGTTGCTCCATCAACCACGCTACGACCAGGATGCTGATGCCGATAACGAGATGCGAGGCAAGCAGTGATCCGAAAATCGGTGCCGTTGCAACGCCACCGGCGATGATGAGCACGATATCGCCGAGCACGAGAGCGACGATCGCTGCGACGTTGAAACGGCGGTCAATGCGGAACCAGATCAGCGCGATCGCGCTGACGGCGATGGCCGCGACAAACGCGGTCACCGGCCACGGCATCGCCTTCGCGTCTGCCGCCCACGCCATCAGCACGAGTTGCGACGTGGCCATCGCGGCGGTCATCAACGTCGCGCGGCGCAGGTAGATCGCGGCGATGCCGATGGCGATATCGAGAACAAACATCACCGCGAATAGCGGCCACGGCGGAAAGGCAAGCTGCGGCTGAACGGCGACGGCGAAGAGGAAGAGATGTCCGATCAGGCCGAGGTAGGTCGTGGATGTGTCGCCGTCCTCGCCGCGCGCGATGAAAACGCCGCCGCCGACTGCTAACAGCGCGAAGCCGCCGATCACGATCAGCGCGGAGAGGAGGCTGGCGACATTCAGCGCGTTCGAGCACCAGATAGTGATGACGATCCAGGAGACGATGATCGCCGACGCGGCGAGGATGGCGCGCTGCCGCGATTTCGATTGCGCGATCGCGCCGATGTTGATGATCGCCAGCAGGATCGCGAGGATCCAGAGCGCGTGCGGCGCGGCGTCGCCGATGGTGAGGAAGAAGAGGACGCCGATCGATCCGAGGACCAGCGTCATCATCGTTCGCTGCGAAACGATGTCGCGTCCGAAACGGCGGGCGATGACGGGCACGGCGAGGAACAGCAGCGCGAACGCGCCGTAGATGACGAGCGCGGTGGTCAGCGTCTCCGGCTTCACGTTGTCCGCCGACCAGACTCCTTCGGCCACGATCGCGAGGAACGCAGCGATCGCGTAGCCCGCGCCGGCGCTGTGCCGGATCGCGTACGCGGCGATGATCGCGACGAGGATGAAAAGCGTTCCGAACAGCAGCATCGGGGCTGATGCGGGAACCGGCAGCATCGCCAGCGCCGGAAACATCAGCAGGAAGACCGGCGCAACGATTGCCTTCGGGATCGACGTGAAGTGCGACAGCGCGAGCTGGATCACGACGAACACCGCGATCCACGCCAGAACCGCCGGCCACGCCGCGGGCGTGTACGACGTGGCACGCCACACCACGAGCACCAGCGCAATCGTGGCGCCGCCGAGGAGATGCAACCAGACCGGTCCGCGGAAGATCGCGATCACGGAAAGGCCCGTGGTGACGAACAGCAGGAAGGTGAAGAGGATGTTGTACTGCACGCCGTAGCTCGACACGGCGGCGACGTAGATGGCGAAGAGCAGCGGCAGACCAGCCGAGGAGATCGCCGCGAAGTCGAAACGCCGTTGCGCCTCGTCCGCACGGCGCCGCATCCAGAGCGATGCAGCGGCCGCGGCGGCGAGGAGGATGAAGATCGACACCGCCAGCGGCAGTTGCGCCGCGGTGAAGTACTTGCCGATCCAGCTCCATTCGTAGATCACCGTGAAGACGACGCTCAGCGCGGTGAGCAGCGGCCACCGGCGCTGAATGGCCACCCATAGCAGGCCGACGTTGAGCAGCAACAAGTAAGAAAAGAGCGCGACCGGTTTGTTCTCGCCGGTCGACAGCAGCGCCGGCGTTGCGAATCCGCCGACGAGGCCGAGCAGCGCGATGAAGACGGAGTCGCGCCGGATCGACAGTAGCACCGCGATCGCGGTCACGATCAGCATTAGCACGAACACCGCGCTCGCCGGTAGCAAGTGCCAGAGCGCATGCATGGCGAAGAGCGTCGCGTAGAGGATGGCGATGCCCGCGCCGTCCATCGCGTTCGCGGTGAAGGCGTAGTTGCGCGCCACACGAAGCTCGCAAACGAGCAGCAGGATGATGCCGGTCGCCAGTCCGAGCGACGCGCGCACGGGCGGACTGAGCCAGCCATGCTCGACGGAGTAGCTGAGGAAAAAGAGCGCCGCGAGCACCAGCGCGATGCCGGCGATCCACGAGAAAAGCTTGACGCCGATCAGCGACTCCCAGTCGAAGGGTTTGCGCGGGGCGGGTGTGGGGCGTGGCGGAGGAGGCGCGATAGGCTCCGGTTCAGGAATCGGCTGTGCTTCGAAGGCGGCGATCGGCTCGGGTTGGGGAACGACGACCGGCTCAGGTTCCGGTGGCGGTGTCACGATTACCGGCGGCGGCATCGGCTCCGGCCGTGGTTCGACCGGTCGCGCCGCGGTTTCCTTGATGGACGACCGATCCATCCGCCGCCGCAACTCGGCAAGCTCCGCCAGCGCCTTGCTGGCGCGGTTCGACGCCTGAATCGCCACGACGAACGCGATTACAGCGAAGATCGCGACCAGAGCAATCACACAGCCTTGCATGGAGTGGTCAAAGGATACACGTGCAAATGAAAAGGCCCGCCGAAGCGGGCCTTTCGAAATATCGATCCGTCGCGATCAGGCTTTACGTGTCTTCGGCGCGAGCAATACTTCGCGGCCGACGAGATAGAGCAGCACGATAAGGATGAGGAACGGGATGCAGGACATCAGATCGGCACTCGCGCCGGAGACGAACGGATTCTTCACCGCCAATTTATCAAGCTTGTCGTTGAAGTCCGCCATGAACGGCACGCCGGCCATGAACGCGATCAGGATTCCAGCGATCGCGCCGCCTGCGATGTAACCCGACGCCATCAGCACGCCTGGGCTCTTGTCGCCTTCCGCCACGAGCTGATCCTCTGTCAGGTTCGCGTCGCGATACTTTCTCCGGACGTACTTGTCGGTCAGCCAGCGAACCATGCCGCCGATGAAGATCGGGCTCGATGACGACAGCGGCAGATAGACGCCGACCGCGAACGCCAGCGATGGAATGCCTGACATTTCCAGTACCAGCGAGATCATCACGCCAAGGAGCACGAGCCCCCACGGGAGCTGCCGGTTCAGGATTCCTTTGATGATGTACGACATCAGCGTGGCCTTCGGCGCATCGAACTTCTTCGGCGCCGGTTTGCCGTTCGCGAGGAACTTGTGCGTGCCGTTGATGCCGGGATCGACGAGGAACTGCGGCGTCCCGGTCGAATCGACCAGGTACTGCGTCGCCGCCGCGCCGCCCTCGGGCGCGTGATGCCACACGAGGTAATCCTTCCCCTCGTAGGTCGTGTGCGTCGTGAGCGTGGTCGCATCCGCGTGCAGGCTGGCCGGCCAATTCTCGACCTGCTTGAGCGGGCTGCCTTCTTCGCCGGACGAAGGCTCCGAGCTCACGCGCGGTACGTACACGCTGGCCGCGGAATTCAGTTTGAGAAGGATCGGCCCGAGGATCAGTGCCGAGGCGAGCGCGCCAATGAGGATGGCAATCTGCTGATTCTTCGGCGTCGCACCGACCAGGAAGCCCGTCTTTAGGTCCTGCGACGTCGTGCCGCCGTTCGATGAGGCGATGCAGACGATGGCGCCGATCGAGAGCGCGGTCACGTAGTACGTCGAGCCTGTCCAGCCGATGACTAGAAAGACCAGGCAGGTGATCAGAAGCGTGGCCACGGTCATGCCGGAGATCGGGTTCGACGATGAGCCGATCTCGCCCGTGAGCCGCGACGACACCGTCACGAAGAGGAAGCCGAGGATGACGATCAGCAGCGCCGCCAGGATGCGCGCTCCGATGCCGGTACCGCCAACGTACAGCGGATTGGCGAGTGCGATGATGGCCACGAGCGCAAAGCTGCCGATGAGCACGAGTTTCATGGAGAGGTCGCGGTCGGTGCGCTCCATCCCCTCGCGCGCGGCTGCGCCGCCGCGAAGGTCCTTGAGTCCTTCCTTCATGCCGTGCCAGATCGTCGGCAGCGAGCGGCCGAGGCTGATGATGCCGCCCGCGGCCACGGCGCCGGCGCCGATGTAGAGGATGTACGCGTTGCGGATCGCGCCCGGCGACATGTCTTTGATGAGGCGCGTCGTCTCCGGCGCCAGCGGAGCCGCGAGTCCGGCGCCGAAGAATTTGATGGCGGGGATCAGGACGAGGTAAGCGAGCACGCCGCCGGCGCACATGATCGACGCGATGCGAGGTCCGATGATGTAGCCGACACCGAGCAGCTCCGGCGAGATTTCCGCGGAGACCGATCCGGCATTGAACGGCGGTCCGAAGACTCGCTCCGGCGTGTCCTTCCATCCGCGGAAGGCGACGTTGAGCGCTTTGTAAACGAGGCCGATGGCGAAGCCGCTGAAGATCGTTTTCGCGCTCGTGCTCGCGCCACCGAGCGCTTCCATCTCCCGCTTGGCGCTTTCAGAAGCAGCGGCGATCGATTCCTCCGACGCCCCTGCCTTCAACACTTCAGCGCATGCCGTCCCCTCGGGGTACTTGAGCAGGCCGTGCTGCTGGACGATGAGGGCGCGGCGCAGCGGGATCATCATCAGGATTCCGAGCAGTCCGCCGAGGATGGCCACGAGCATCACGCGCGTGATCTCGAGATCGAAGCCGAGGATCATGATCGCCGGCATCGTGACGCCGACGCCGAATGCGATCGACTCGCCGGCCGACCCCGCCGTCTGCACGATGTTGTTCTCGAGGATCGTGGCATCTCTTCCGCCGAGCGTCGATAGGATGCGGAAAAAGGTGATGGAGATGACCGCCACCGGGATGGAGGCGCTAACCGTGAGACCGACCTTCAGCACGAGGTAGAGCGACGACGCCCCGAAGATCATGCCGAGGATGGTGCCGACGATGACTGGCAGCGGCGTGAGCTCACGGAGCCTGGTTCCCGCGGGGATGTACGGCTCGAAGGGCGCGGTCGCCGGAACGGGCTTGAGTCCGACGACGTCGGGGTACTCCTGTTCAGCAATGCTCATTTTGTCTCCTGCGCTGGTGGGTCAGAAGCCGCCTGTTGCCGGGGTCAGGCATGCATCGGGCGGGCCATTCTAGCATCGGAACTTGTGCGCTTTCGGGAGGCGTAGAATCGCGCGATGCCGACCGTCGATGCACACTTCTCCGGCCGTTCGCCACACGTTCTTCAGATCTACCGCAAGATCGTCGATGCCTCATCCGCCCTCGGCCCGGTCGCGGAAGATCCGAAAAAGACGTCTATCCATCTGAACCGCCGCACCGCCTTCGCCGGCGTGCAGACGCGTAAGGACGCACTGATCCTGACGCTGAAATCCGAACGCGACGTGAAGCACCGCCGCGTCCACAAAACGGAACAGACGTCCGCGAATCGATGGCATTTCGAAGTGCGGCTTTCCGACCCTGCTGACGTCGACGATCAGATCCTCCAGTGGCTCCACGCGTCCTACGAGTTGGCGCAGTGAGCGCTGCATCTCGCTTACGTGATGCGATCGATACCGCCTATCCGCGGCTGACGTCCATCTCCGATTCCGATGCGTCGATACCGCCCGCTCCAGGCAAATGGTCACCGAAGCAGGTGATCGGACATCTGATCGACTCCGCCTCGAACAATCACCAGCGCTTCGTCCGCGCGAACTTCACCGAGGATCTAATCTTCGCGGGATACGACCAGGAGAAGTGGGTAGTGATCGGAAACTATGCAAACGCGCCATGGAGATCGCTGCTATCGCTCTGGCGCGAATTCAATCTACAGATCGCGCGCGTGATGGATTCGACGCCGGCCTCGGTTCGCGACTTACCGCGAACTCGTCACAACCTGCATCAGGTTGCGTGGAGTGTGGTGCCGGAGTCGGAGCCAGCGACGCTGGGCTACTTCATGAACGACTACGTGGATCATTTGGAGCACCATCTGCGGCAAATCGGCTAAGAGAAACGGTTCACGCGGAGTCGCGGAGACGCGGAGGGAAGACGGGTTTCTCCGCGTCCCCGCGTGAAGCTTTTAGATTGCGCCGATCTCAACGAGCCAGCCGTTTTCGAAGTTCGGCTTTCGCATCGTCATTCGAGACGAAGCCGTCATCGATCTGGTTCATGGCTATCTCGACGTCGCGGAGAAGCGACGACTTAGCCAAATACCGCCCCGTAATGCTCCGCTCGTTCGCCGCGATCTCCTCCGGCGTTCCAACGGCGAGCAGCTCGCCGCCGCCGTCGCCGCCTTCGGGGCCGAGGTCGATGATGTGGTCGGCGGCTTCGATGAGCTGGATGTTGTGCTCGATGACCAGGACGGAGTTGCCGCGGTCGATGAGGCTGCGGAAGGTCTTGATCAGTTGGGCGACGTCGGTGTGATGGAGGCCGGTGGTCGGCTCGTCGAAGAGGAAGAGGCGGCCGGTGTCGTTCTTGGTCGTTTCGGAAAGGAACGAGGCGAGTTTGAGGCGTTGCGCTTCGCCGCCGGAGAGCGAGGCGGTCGACTGGCCGAGGCGGAGGTAGCCGAGGCCGACGGAGCGGAGGGCGGAGAGTTTTTTGAGGAGGGCGCGTTTGTCGACGAAGAACTTCATCGCCTCGTCGACGGTCATCTTCAGGATGTCGTTCACGTTGCGGTTCTTGTACGTGACCTTCATGACCTGTTCGTTGAAGCGCTTGCCGCCGCATTTGTCGCAGATCACTTCGACGTCCGCGAGGAACTGCATGTCGATGGTGACTGTGCCGGCGCCTTCGCAGACGTCGCAGCGTCCGCCGACGGTGTTGAAGGAGAACATGCCGGGCGTGACGCCGTTCAGTTTCGCCGCGGTCGTCTCGGAGAGGATCTTGCGCACTTCGTCCCACGCCTTGACGTACGTGGCGGGATTGGAGCGCGTGGAGCGGCCGATCGGCGACTGATCGATGAACTGCATGTCGTAGATCTTGTCGACGCCTTCCAGCGTCGACGCGCCGACTTCGAGACCGGTCGCGCCGCGGACGTCGCGCTGGTAGCGGTTGTAGAGGCAGTTGCGAATCAGCGTCGACTTACCGGAGCCGGACACGCCGGTGACGGCGACGAACTGGCCGAGCGGAATGGTGACGTCGATGGTTTTTAGGTTGTGCTCTTTGGCGCCGCGGATCGTGATGGATCCGAAGCTGTCAGACAGGGACGAGGGACGAGGGACGAGGGAATCTGTCGTCGTTTGTTCCGGTCTCGGAGCTCCAACATAAAGAACGGCCCCGCCGTACTCGCCCGCTCCCGGTCCGAGCTCGATGGTCTGATCGGCGCCGGCGATGATGGTGGGATCGTGTTCGACGACGATGACGGTGTTGCCCGCGTTGCGAAGACGCTTGAGCACCGCCAGCAGCCGTTCGCTGTCGCGCGCGTGCAGGCCGACGGTCGGTTCGTCGATGACGTACATCGTTTCCGTCAGCGACGATCCCAGGGCCGCGGCGAGATTGATGCGCTGCGACTCGCCGCCGGAGAGGGTTCGCGTCTGGCGATCGAGTGTCAGATACGACAGCCCCACTTCATCGAGATAGGTCAGGCGATTGACGATCTCGCGACGAAGATGACCGGACTTCGCCTCTTCCGATTTCGAGAACGGCAGGTACTCCCAGAAACGGCGCGCGTCGCGGACGTTCATCGCAAAGAGATCGCCGACCGTGAGTCCGCGAAAAGTCACGAACGACGCCGACGATTTCAGACGCGAGCCGTGGCAATGTGGACAGGTGTCGTAGCTGCGGTACTTGGCCAGCTTCACGCGCACATGGATCTTGTATTTCTTCGTCTCCAGCCACTCGAAGAAGCCTTTGATCCCGTACCACTTGCTGCGCCCTTCGTGCAGCAGCGTCCACTCCTCCGGCGTCAGATCTTTGATCGGAACATCGAGGCGAAGCCGGTATTTGGCGGCCGCTTTTTTCAGATCGTCGTAGCAGTCTTCGTAGCCGGCCGAGTTCCATGGCGCGATCGGCATCTCGTCGAGCCGCAGGTTGCGGTTCGGGATGACCTTCTCCATGTCGATGCCGATGATCCGGCCGTAGCCCTGGCAGTTCGTGCACGCGCCGAGCGGCGAGTTGAAGGAGAAGAGCTGCGGCGTCGGCTCGACGAATTCGGTCCCGCACTTGTTACAGGCGAAGCGCGAGGTGAAGCGATGGCTGATCCAGTTTCCATCGCCGCCGTCCTCGAGCAGATTCACGTTCCCTTTCGAAATCTCAAACGCCTGCTCGATCGCCTCGGTGATCTGACCGCTGCGTTCCGGATCGACGCGCAGCCGGTTGATGACCAGCTCCAGCGCGGTCGAATCGCTCGTGTCGGTTTCGTTGAGATCGCGAACCTCGCCACCGATCCAGGCGCGGTAGTAGCCGGCTTTGACGAGCTGCGTGAGCACCTCGCCGCGGTTTTCCTTCTCGAAGAAGATCGGCGCGAGGATGACGACCCGCTTCCCTTCGAGCGATGACGTGATCGCAGCCGTGATCGACTCCGGCGTCTCGCGACGAACCATGACCTGGCAATCGGGACAGATGGTCTCGCCCGCGTAGGTCATGAAAAGGCGGATGTGATCGGCGAGCTCGGTGGCAGTCGCGACGGTTGAACGCGCGTTCTTTACCGAGTTCTTCTGTTCGATGGCGATGGCAGGGAGGATTCCGTCGATCTCGTCGACGTCCGGCCGGTCGATGCGCTCCAGGAACTGCCGCACATACGTCGACATCGATTCGACGAACCGCCGCTGCCCCTCGGCGTACAGCGTGTTGAACGCGAGCGACGACTTTCCCGACCCGGACGGACCGGTCAGAACCGTGAGCTGGCGCTGTGGGATATCAACCGAAACGTTCTTGAGGTTGTGCGTCCGCGCCCCGCGAATGGAGATCGTGCGTGAGGGCATGTCGGAGTGAGAACGTTTCGAGAGTGAGGGGTGTTCCGGATTTCGTCACGAAAAACGTAGCGCCGCCGGCTCGGCGGCTGTACCGCCAGCGGCTCGCTGGCAGTTCTACGATCAATTCAACTGCCGCCGAGCCGGCGGCGGTACAGCCGTCGGGCCGACGGCGCTACCTCATGTCAGATTCGGATGTTGTGTCGCTGATAGAAATTGTAGTCGCCGAGGCGCGTGCGGAGTTTCTGCACGACTTCCTCCGGCAGCCAGGCGTCCCCGGCCGTCACGTTGGTTTCGACCTGGTGGATGTTTTTTGCGCCGGGGATGGCGGTGGCGACGGCGTCGTTGGCGAGGACGAAGCGGAGGGCGCCTTCGATCAGCGTGCGGGCGGTGCCGCCGATGATCGACTTCACTTCGTCGACGCGGGGCAGCGCTTCCTGCAGGCGTCGCGGCGTCAGAAAGTTCTGGCGGATGTCGTCGCCGGGGAAAACGGTGTCGTTGCGAAACTTGCCGGTGAGGAGTCCCGATGCGAGCGGGACGCGGGCGATGATTCCGTAGCCCTTTTCCTTCGCGGCTGGAAAGAGCTCCGCAGCCGGCGCCTGATTGAGGATGTTGTAGAGCACTTGGAGCACGTGACCCCAACTTTGGCGCACGACCTCCAACCCATCTTCGGGGTTGAAAACGGAGACGCCCCAGAAGCGGATCTTGCCCGCGTCCTGCAGCCGCTCCATCGCGTCCTGAATTTCTTCGCGGCGGAGGTCTTCGATGGTCGGGTTGTGAATTTGATAGACGTCGATGTAGTCGGTGCGCAGGCGTTTGAGCGAGCCGTCGACGGCGACGTAGATGTGCTGCTTGGAGAAATCCTTCTTCAGTTCGCCGCTCGACGTGCGCACGACGCCGACCTTCGTGCCGATGATGACGTCCTGCCGTTTGCGCGAGAGCACGATGCCGAGGAGCGACTCGCTGCGGCCGAAGCCGTAGCTGTCGGCGGTGTCGAAGAAATTGACGCCGAGGTCGCGGGCGCGGCGAATGGCGGCGAGCGAGTCCTCGTCGGTCGTGCGTCCCCAGCCGAGCGGCGCACCCGAGGCTTCGGACGGACCACCGATAGCCCACGCGCCGAAGCCGATGGCGCTGACCTTGATCCCAGTTTTTCCAAGCTCGCGGTACTGCATCGCGACGGATTCTAAAGTCAGTGCTCCGGTTGGAGTGTGACTTTGATGACGTTGGGGTCGTGGTCGTACATCGCGCCATTGGCGCGATCGACGATCAAACCGACGCCGCCCAGGATGCCGGCCACAAACAACGCACCAGCGTAAGCGGGGGGCGAGCCGAATACGCCGTTGCTGAACGCGGCGATCGTTCCCAACGGTAGACCTGAAAGCAGGATGAAATTCGACCAGTACGCAGAATCGAATCCGCGCTCGAGCTGGATCGTTTGCGTCTTCATGCCGCTCTTCTCGACATCGACGCGGCAGCCGTCCGCCTTGCGCGGAATCGTAAGACGCGCTGGCGTCGTACCGTTCGCGGTGACGTTGTTGGCGCACTTGATCGTGGCGTTCGCCCCGGACGGATTCGAGTCGACGCTGATCACTTCATCGCGTCCGTGCCTGATTGTGGCGCACGAAGAAAGAAGACAGCCGATCAACAGCAGCGCGAGGGAACGCATGTCTATATCCTTTCCAGCCGGTCTGTTTGAATAGGAGAGCGTTCATCGTAGCGGCGAGGAGCGGGCATCGATGGTAACAATCGCCAACGCTTTGCGGACCGCCGTCAGTGCTCCGGTGGCAGTGTGACGTTGATGACGTTCGGGTCGTGATCGAACATCGCGCCGGTCGCGCGGTCGACGATCAGACCGCCGATCCCGAGCAGAACGGATCCGACAGCGATCACACCGCCGGCCGCTCCTTGCGTGTCGCTGTTTGCGCCGAAGGCCAGAATCGCTCCGACGGGGATGCCTGCCGCATACGCAAAATTCAACCAGTAGCGGCCGTTGAAGCCGCGTTCGAGTTTGATGGTCTGCGTTTGCGTTCCGGCCTTCTCGATGCGGACGAGGCAACTCTGCGCCTTGCGCGGAATGGTCAGCCGCGCCGGTGTCGTGCCGTTTGCGGAGACATTCCCAGCACAAGCGATCGTGGCGTTTGCGCCGGAAGGATTCGAATCGATGGTGATGATTTCATCGCGGCCGCGCGTCATCGTGGCGCACGACGAGAGGAAACATCCGATCAGAATCAGCGAGAGACAGTGCTTCACAATCTCACCTGCTTCACCTCTTCGATCGCTGGAATCAACCGCAAAGCCTCGAGCGGCTTCTCGTCGAGTTTGGAGTCGACGGTCACGATGGCGACGGCCTTTCCGCCGCTGCTGTTGCGGGCGAGATTGTATTCGGCGATGTTGATCTCGTACTCGCCGAGGATCGTGCCGACGCGCCCGACAACGCCGGGAACGTCTTTGTTGACGATGTACAGCAGATACCCTTCCGGTTTGAACTCGACGCGGAAGTTGTTGACGGAAACGATGCGCTGATTCTTTTCGCTGAAGAGCGTCGCGGAAACGCAGGTCTCGTCGGTCGCGGACGACGCGCGGAACGTGACGAGGTTCGTGTAGTCGACCGGCATCGGATGCGTGGTCGCGCTGATGGCGATGCCGCGCTGCTGCGCCACCTGTTCGGCGTTGACGAAGTTGACCGACTCCGCAAGCCGAGGGGTGAGCATGCCCTTGAGCGCGGCGACGGAGAGGATGCGCGTCAAGCGCTCATCGACGCCCCACAACTCGACGGCGGCGCGCGTGATCGGACCGCTGATGATCTGCGCGGCGAAGAGTCCGAGTTTTTCGGACATGGAAATGAACGGCGCTGCGTCGGCGTCGGCCAATCCTTCGAAGGGCAGGTTGACGGCGGAGACGAAGATCGAGCCGCGTAGCGCGTCGATGACCATCTCCGAGGTTTGCACGGCCACGCGGTCCTGCGCCTCGATCGTGTTCGCGCCGATGTGCGGCGAGAGGATGATGTTCTTCGCGGACAGCAGCGGGTTGTCTTTCGGCGGCTCTTCGACATAAACGTCGATGGCGGCGCCGGCGATCTTGCCGCTGTTGAGCGCATCGGCCAGCGACTGTTCGTCGTAGATGCCGCCGCGCGCGATGTTGAGGACGACCACGCCGTCCTTCATCTTCGCGATCTCGTCCGCGCCGATCATGCCGCGCGTTTCGTCGGTCAGCGGCGTGTGGACGGTGATGACGTCGGCGCGCGCGAGGAGGTCATCGAGCGAAACGCGCTCCGCTCCCACTTTGTCGAACACGCTCGGCGCGACGTACGGGGCGTACGCGATGACGCGCATGCCGAACGCGCGGGCGCGGATGGTGATGCGCGTGCCGATGCGCCCGAGGCCGATGATGCCGAGCGTCTTGCCATCGAGCTCGGTGCCGAGAAACTTCGACCGGTTCCACTCCCCGCGCTTCACGCTCGCATGCGCCTCGGGGATGTTGCGGCAGAGCGCGAGCAGCATGGCCATGGTGTGCTCGGTGGCCGACATGATGTTCGCGGTCGGCGCGTTGATCACGAGGATGCCGCGCGCGGTGCAGGCATCGACGTCGACGTTGTCGAGCCCAACGCCGGCACGCCCGACGATCCGCAGGCGATCACCCGCATTCACCAACTCCTCGGTGACCGCCGTTCCGCTACGAGTGATGAGCGCGTCGGATTCGGCGACAGCTTTCAGCAACGCATCGCCCTTGAGACCGGGGCGATAGTCGACTTCCATGTCGCTCGCGGCGCGAAGGATGGCTAGACCGGAATCGGCGAGCGTGTCGGTGACGAGGATCTTCATGACGTCGCGACCTCTTCCAGCGCGTCCAGCATCGTATTGAGGTCGGCGAGCTGGATGTCGCCCATGTGGCCGATGCGGAAGGTGGTCGCCTTCCATTTGCCGTAGCCGCCGCCGAGGAAGAAGCCGCGCTTTTTCATCGCGGCGCGCAGCTCGTCGGGCGGGCGATTCGGAAGGAGTGCGGAGACTGTAGCCGAGGCGTGATCGGCGTCGGAGGCGAGCTCCGCGTAGCCCGCCGTGCGACGAATGGTCGTTTCGCGCATCGTTTCGTGGCGTTGGTATCGCGCTTCCAGCGTCTCAACGTTGATGATGTCGTCGAGCTGTTTCGCGAGCGCGTAGAAGTGCGAGATTGACGGCGTGGTGGGGACGTTGCCGTCGTCCGCGTGTTTCTTGTAGCTGAGGAAATCGAGGTAGGTGCCGCGGTACGGGCGCTTCTTGCACTGCGCCAGCGCACGCGGCGAGACAGCGAATACGGTGATTCCAGGCGGCAGCGCGATGCCCTTTTGCACGCTGGCCAGGCAGACGTCGAGTCCCCATTCGTCGAAATGGACCGGGATGCCGCCGAGGGAGGAGACGGCGTCGACGAGGATGAGCGAGTTCGGCGATTGCTCGCGAATGACGCGCGCCAACGTGGCGACGTCGTTCGTCACGCCGGTGGAAGTCTCGTTGTGCGTGAGGGTGACGGCGTCGTAGTGCGCGCGACGCGACGTAAGGTGATCGGCGAGTTTCTCGGGGTCGACGGCGCTTCCCCATCCTGCGTTCAGTTGATCGACCTCGAGGCCGAGGCTCTCGCCGATGGCCATCCAGCGCTCGGCGAAGGCGCCCGAGGTCGTGACCAGCACGCGGCGCGGCACGCAGTTCGTCAGCGACGCTTCGAGGAGGGCTGTGCCGCTGCACGACGCGACGAATGTATCGCCCATGGTGCCGAAGAGCGGTTTGAGATTGGCGACGACGCGCAGGAAGAGATCGCCGAATTCGGCAGACCGGTGCGCGATCATCGGGCGGGTCATCTCCTGCAGGATCTCAGGACGAACCCACGTGGGACCGGGAACGAAGAAGTTGGCGTTGGTCATAAGAGATGTTGCAGCACGTCGCGCAGATCGGTGACGTAGAGGTCCGCATTCTCCTTCACGCGCGGCCGGACGACAACGCCGCCGAATCCGATGAAGAGATCGACGGCCGGCTTCGCTTCGAGATCGCTGATGCCGTCGCCGATGAACGCGGCCTTGCCGTGCGAGCGCGCGCGGATGTCGCGCACGACCAGCTCCTTGCCGCCGGGCCGCGTAAGAAACGACCGGCGATCAAAATCCGCGTAGTTGCCGTCTGCGTCGAAGGTGAGTTTCACGGCATGAACGTTTCGGATGTTCAGCACATCGGCGAGTGGACGGACCGCTTGTTCGATGCCGGCGGTGACGAGATGGACGATGACTCCGTTGTCCTGCAGCGTCGAAATCGTTTCCTTCGCGCCATCGACGAGTGACCGAACGTAGGTCGCGCCCAGTTGTTCGACGTGATTCTTCGACGGCCGGATCATTTCCAACCGTTTCGCGTACACCTGATCGAGCGGAATCTCGCCGTTCATCGCGGCGTCGGTCAGTTTCGCGATCTCAGGATTGCCGTCGGCGAGCACGTCGATGCCCTCGATCGTGACGAGCGTCGAGTCGACGTCGAAAAACGCGAAGCGGTACTTCACCGCCCACCCTCAGACTTCTCACCACAGAGACACGGAGAACACAGAGAAATCCTCTCCGTGTCCTCTGTGTCTCTGTGGTTCAAACGCCCCATCCTGCCACCACCTTCAAGAGATCCGAAAATCTCTCCAGATAGTGATCCGCCTTCGCCGCCTGCAGTGCCTCGGCGGTCGACGATCCCGTCGCCAGTACTGCCACATCCATCCCGCTGTTGCGCGCGGCGTGGACGTCGATCGGCATGTCGCCGACAAAGAGTGCGTCGGCTGGCGCGCACGACGTCGATTCCAGCGTGTGCAGCACGTGCTGCGCTTCCGGTTTGCGCGCGCCGGCGAGGTCAGGGCCGACGATGGCGCGGAAGTAGGGCGCGAGTTGCAGAAACGTCAGGATCTTTTTCGAGAAAGACGTTGGCTTGTTGGTGCAGACCGCCATCGCCACGCCGAGGCCGTGCAGTGTGGCGAGCGTGGCCTCGACGTCGGCGAGGATCGTCGAGGCCTCGCAGCAGATCTCGTCATAGCGCGATTCGAATGCGTCCTTCACGCTGCGCGGTACGTCATCGGCGTCGAAGGCTCGGCGCAGCATCGTATCGAGACCGTCGCCGACGAAGTCGCGGATGCGCGCGGCGCTCAGCTCGTGCAGGCCGTGTTCGCGGCGCGCGAAGTTGACGGCCTCAGCGAGCGCCGCATACGAATCGACGAGCGTTCCGTCCAGATCGAACAGGACTGCCCGGTAACGAAGCGGTGGCAAGGCCATACGGCAACGGCAGATTCTATCGCCGTGGCCGCGCGAGACGTGGAGAATGGCGGGATGCTACGTGCGCTGGCTGCGCTCCTCCTTCTTCCCGCTTCGCTCCTCGCCGCCGACGGCAAGATCAATCTCAGCCTCGAGCCGCTCGGCGATTCCGCGCAGGGCGGCGTCGTCACGCGCCTCTCCTTTCACTTCACGATTCCGACCGATGCGCCGTCCGGCGTCCCGCTCGTTGTGACCGGTTCGATTTCGCAGAACGGTGAAGTGGTGAAGCGCTTTCGTTATCCGATCTCGCTGTCCACGCCGAATCCATTGACCTCGGTGCAAACGCTTCAACCAGGCAATGCCGAGGTCGACGCGAAACTCATGGTGCCGCTCGAAGAACAGACGCCGGTGATTCTGGCGAAGGCGACGCAGACGTTTCCGATCGCGAAAACGAACAAGGCGTACATCGCCAAGGAAGGCGACGACGCGGAGGCAATTCTCGCCGAGGGGATCGTGCCGGAGACGAGCGGCGCCGTGAGAATCGTTCCGCCGCGGCGCGATGTGGCGCCGAATCTGTTCATCGTCGAAGTGGAAGTCCAGCCGCCGGTGACACGCGTCGAGTTCTGGGTGGAAGGGAAGCGCATCCTTGCTCGCAACGCGCCGCCATACCGCGCGGAGCTCGACCTCGGCGCACTGCCGAAACGCGTGGAAGTTCGCGCCGTCGGCTTCGATGCCACGGGCCGCTACGTCGACGCGGACGCCTTCGTCGTCAATGAGCATGAGACACCACTCGAGGTGAAGATCACTCGTACGCTCACGCCAGACGGCGTGGCGCACTTCAAGCTGAGTGTGCAGAACCCGAAGGCGACGACGATCAAGTCAGCCGTGTTTTTTGCCGGCCAGAAGAAACTGCACGAGTGGACTGCGCCGCCGTACGCTCTCGACGTTCCGAACTCGCTGTTGAGGGGCGTCGAATTCGTCCGCGCCTCGGTGACCGACGACACGAACTACGAGGCCAGCGACCTCCTCTTCCTGAACGGCGATCGATTCGCCGAGGAGATCGAAGTCAACCTCATCGAGCTGCCGGTGACGGTGAACGACCGGAGCGGAGTACCGGTCACGGATCTCAAGCAGCCGGACTTCACCGTGCTCGAAAACGGGATACCGCAGAAAATCACCACGTTCAACTACGCCTCGAACCTGCCGATCGCGGTCGGTGTGCTGCTCGATCATTCCGGAAGCATGAAGCCGCGGATGGAGCAGGCCAAGGCCGCCGCGCTGGAGTTTTTCAAGAAGATCATGCGGCCGGGCGACCGCGCGTTTGTGACCGGTTTCGCGTTCGATGCGAAGTCGGCCTCGCCGTTCGTGACGGATGTGTCGTCGCTGCAATCGCAGGTCAATTCGGTCCCGGAAGCCAGCGGCGGAACGGCGTTGTACGACGCCATCGTCACCGGCCTTTATCGGTTCCGCACGCTGCAAGGCCGTCGTGCGCTGATCATCCTCACCGATGGTGAGGACACGACGTCGCGAACGACCTACGAGGAGATGCTGACCTACGCCCGCTCGGCGCGCGTGCCGCTCTCCTTCATCGGCGTCGGCCTCGGCATCTTCGACGCCAGCGGCACGAACAAGATGAAGACGCTGGCCGCGGAGACTGGCGGCACCGCCTACTTCATTCACGACATCAAGCAGCTTGACGCGACGTACGCGCAGCTCGACAAGGACCTCCGCTCGCAATACCTGATCGCCTACAACGCGCAGACCTCGGTGAAGGATCGCGCGTACCGCAAGGTGGAGGTGAAGGTGTCGAAGCCGGGGATGACGGTGCGCACGATCCGCGGATTCATCCCCTAATGAGACGTGTCGCGGTTGCGCTGCTGGTATTGACGCTGGCCTGCACGCCGCCGCGTCCGCGAAACCGCTACGGCGTCGCCGTCGATCCCGATCTTCGCGGCGCGCCGGTGACGCTTCTGCATTTCTGGGCGGCGTGGTGCGGACCGTGCCGCCGGGAGTTGCCACAATTCACCGTGTTTGCGGCGGAGCATCACATGCGGGTCATCGCTGTCTCGCTGGATCACGACTATCCGTCTGCTGAGCGGTTCCTTCGCGAACAAGGCATCACACTCGAAACTCTGCTCGATGATCACGGACGCTTCGCGGCAGCACATCACGTGCGCGTGATTCCGACGACGATCGCGTACGACACGAATGGAAAACTCATCGATCGCTTCGATCAATCAGTTGATTGGAGCGATCCCGCAGTTGCGCGGCGCGTGATTCGTTGACCGGCTGTGCTTGTGCAAGCGGCACGATTGCTCACGGATACATCCGCTTGTACGTCGACGCCAGCATCACCACGTGCTTCACGTATGTGCGCGTTTCGCGGAACGGGATGGCTTCGATGAATTCGTCCATCGGCTTGCCGGGCGCGGCGCGACGCCATTGCATGACGCGCCCCTGGCCGGCGTTGTAGGACGCGATGGCGAGCTCGTTGCTGCCGTTGAAAAGGTTCACGAGCATCTTGAAGTGCGCGGTGCCGAGGCGGATGTTCGTTTCGGGGTTGTCGAGGCGCGGATTGATGTGGAAACGGCCGGCCAGCTCGCGGCCGGTAGCGGGCATCAACTGCATCAAGCCGGTCGCGCCGACGGCCGATTTCGCCCTCGGGTTGAAGTAGCTCTCCTGATGGATCAGGCCCATCACGGTGTAAGGATCGACGCCGTTGGTGCCGGAGTATTTGCGGATCCAGTCGTCGTACTTCAGCGGGTAGTACATCTTCAGAAAATAGGTCGGGACAGAATCCTGCTCGACGGTTGCCAGCGCCGGGAAGGCGCTGCGGAGTGTCTTCAGCGTGTCGATCATGTTGCCCGAGGCGTGGTAGAGATCGGCCATGAGCGCATCGGCGTACTGCTGATTCTTGCGGTTGCGGTTCTTATCGATTTCCGATTTCGCGTCGGCAAAATCGGAGAGGGCCGTCAGCTCGTAGCCAAGGCGCAACTCTTTCGGCATGTTCTGCTCGGCGATCTCGCGCCAGTCCATGCGTTTGCTCGTAAGCGGATTCACGTTCGTCGGCTGCCGCTTCGCGCCGCGTTTCTCCGACTCGATCGCGTAGATGTCGTCGTACGGCGCGGAGGCGAGCTCGTGATAGATCGCCGCCGATTCGTCCTTGCGCCCGAGGCGTTCGCCGGAACGCGCGAACCAGTACATCGACTGCCGCTTCGTGTTCGGATTGCGATAGTTGTCGCGGATGAACGCGAGCAGGTCGCGGGCGCCATTCAGATCGCCCCGCGCGTACGCCGCCCACGCCTTGTCCCAGAAATGCTGCAAGCCGGCATCCTGCGCCGGATCGACTTTGGCGAGCTGCACGATCAACTGCCGTTCGTACGCGTCCTGGTTCTTGGCCTCGGCGCGTTCGATGAGTAAGTTGAGGACTTCGATCCGAACCTCGTCCGCAAGCTGCAGCGACAGCAGATCTTTCAGCCTCTCAGTTGCGAGCCGGTCGTACTCATCCTTCTTGGCCTTTTTCGCCAGGTCGACGAGCTGGACGTTTTTCTTCACGTTCGCGAACTTCGGTTTCGTCGTCGCTTTCTTTTTTCCTTTCGCGGCGACCTTCGTCGTGCCGACCTGCTGTTTGACGACGATTGTTTTCGTCACGTTCGGATTGATCGACGCCGACAAGACCGCGTAGTTTTTCGCCGCGGTGTAGATGGCTGGAATCGCGAAACGGTACGGACCAGCCGCGAGCGGATCGAGCACTTTGTTCGAGTCTTCGAAGCGACGAAGCTGATTCAGCGCGAGCCCGCGGTTGAGCAGCATCGGGGTACGCAAATCGGATGGGACGCCGTTCGCTTCAAGCAACGCCAGTTCGTCAAATGCGTTCTGCGGATCACCGTCGCGGAGAAACGACACGGCGCGTTCGAGCCGCTCGGCCGCGGTGAGTTTGATCGGATCGCCGGTGATCGCCCGAGTCAATTCGAGCGCATGCACGGCCTGCGGCGATCGAGGATTCTTGATGGCGATGTTGCGCGCATCGTACAGAACGCCGGCGATATCGCCGCGCGCGAAACGCGCATCGATGGCGCTCCAGCGCGCGGTAGCGGCGACGTTGGAGTCATCCGCTTTCGCTGCGACTTCGGCATAGGCGTCTGACGCGTGGCGCCAGTCAGCGATGGCCGCATACAGTCCGCCGAGGTTCAGGCCGGCGTCAGCGAAGTGGACGAAGGCGGGATGGCGCGAGAAGAGATCGGCCAGCGTAGTCCGCGCATGCCCGCTGTCCTTCATCAGCTGATACGCGTTGGCGAGGTAGTACATCCGATATTCATCGACGGCACGCTTCCCAAAGTGAAACGACGAGAGTTGCTTCACCGCCTCGGCGTCCTCGCGGCGATGGATCGCATCGAGACCCGCCGTGAACGCCGGCCGCAGCTTCTCCAGATCCGGCGGCGCCTCGGGCTTCGACGGAACGACGTACTCCTCGTGATGCGCCTGCGCGCGCCGGAAGCGAAGCACGGCAACGACGCCCATCAACGGCACCAGCACCGCGGCAACAATCACAACCCAACGTCGTCGAACCCGCATTCAACGGACTCAAGTGCGAAAAATGCGCCGTGACGCGCGCGAATGAACAGGGTACGGGTTCACGCGGAGACGCGGAGGAGCGGAGAAAAGAAGCAATCCATCGCTCAGGCTGCCCCGTACCGTTCGAAAACAGGGGGACAGCCATGAGTGCAGAAGCGAATACCGCCATCGTCCGCAGGTTGGTTGAAGAGGCGCAGGAGGGCGGCGATCTGGCCGTCGTCGACGAGTTGATCTCAGACGACTTTGTCGATCACTCGCCGCTACCCGGATTGCCGCCGACGCGCGATGGTGTCCGAATCCTGTTCGGCGGTATGAAGGCCGCGTTCCCCGATCTGCGCGTGACGATTCATGAGCAGATCGCGGATGACGAACGCGTCGTGACGCGCAAGACCTTCAGCGGAACTCATGACGGCCCGTTCATGGGCGTGCCGGCGACCGGGAAGCCGGTCTCGTTCGACGCCATCGACATTCTCACGATCCGCGGCGGATTGATCCGCGAGCATCGCGTCGTCGTCGATCAACTCGCGCTGCTGCAGCAGATCGGCGTGCGCTGATTACAGGCCGAGGGCTGAGGCGTCGCCGTCCGCGAGGATGCGCACCAGCTCGTCGTAGAAGTAATTCGACGTCTTGCGGACGTCGTCGGCGATGCGCTCGTCGTACATCTGGCGGCTGCGGTCGATGTCTTCTTTGAGGCGCTCGTAGAGATCCTTGTTGCGGCGGCCGAGGTCGACTTTCGGCTCGTTGTAGAGCTTGATCTCGGAGACGAGCAGGCGGGCGAAGCGGCGGGCTTCATCGTGGCGCTTCGAATCGTCCGCCGGTGCGGCGCTGCCGATCGGAGCAACGCTGCGCGTGGAGAGGTTCGGAGGCGGGATGTACTGCGTGCTGGCGCGCTCCTCCCGTTCGTGCGACGGCGCGGCGGGAGGTGGAGGCGGAGCGGGAGGGGGCGCTTCGATGGCCGGCAGTGCGGTGGTCATGAACGACGCCGCGGATGGCATCGCGGACGACGGTGCCGCGAAGTCGGTCTCCGGCATCGTGAACGTGGGCTTGGCGGGAGGCGGCGCCATCATCTCGCGCAGTTGCGCGGCGGAAACGGCGACCGTCGTATCGGCCAATTCTTCGACAACGGGCGGCGGCGGAGGAGCGGGTGGTGGCGGAGGCGTGGGACGAGGAGGTTCGGGAGCAACCTTCGCCTGCGGTGCAGTGACCGACTCCGCATCGTTCAAACTCGGCGATGGCGACTTCTTGCGGCTCGCGACCGTGTCGATGAGCAAGCCGGTCGTGAAGACGAGCAGTTCGAGCGACGACGGATCGAGCTTCGCGGCGTCTGCATCAACTGCATCGACGTAAACAGCCGCGGCGATTTTGTCCTTGATCACCATCGGTACGAGGATCGCGCTCGTCGATGCGGGGACGCCGAGGCGGGTGGAGAGATTGGCGCCGTCCCAGATTACGACCTGTTCGTTGCGGAGAACCTGGTCGAGCTCGGGGATCAGCCCCGGCGCGGCGTTGAAGCGCTTGATCTGCTCATCGTTGCCGCCGGCGGCCGTGAAGCCGACGCCCTTCCAGCCGCTGAACGTTTCGCCGCGCAGGATCAGCATGGCCGCGCGCGAGCCGAACGTCAGACACTGATCGAGCAGCGCGTTGAGGATATCCACCTGCGACTTGCCGCGTTCCACAGCCTGCACCGCCTGCTTGACGCGCGACGCGTCAGCGCCTTGTTGCGTTGGCGGAGGCGGCGGAACGGCCGCGGTGATGCTCTCTTCGAATTCGCCGAGGGACTTCTGGATGTGCGGGAGAAAGGAGACGGCGTTGACGTCGGCCTGAACGCTCTGCAGGGCGGCCTTGAGCTGCGAGTCGACCACCTCGCGGACGTCTTCGATGGAGGAGCGAATCTCGCCCACCAACTTCTCCATCGCATCGCGGACATGTGCTTCGATCGAGCCCGCGACTTCGTCGCCCCTCACGGCCATAAGTCCTCCGAATCCTGTAGGTTGAAACCCGCTCTCAACCGGGCGGGCGATTATAGCGCAGAGAAGCTGTGCTACTTTTGGAGCCAATGCGCCGGTTCCTGGTCCTTCTCGCACTCGCTGCCGTGTCGTGCGGCGGCGGTTCTCCCGACGCTTCCGACAACTCCTCGGAATGGCTCCACGTCCTTCGCCATAAGCAGGCGGCGTCGGCGCCGAACGCGCCGGTGCACGCGAAGCAGGCGTATGCGGACACGCTCGGAGCGTTTGTCGTCAAGCATCCGACGCACAGCCGCGCCCGCGAGGTCTACCAGCACATCCAGCTCGATTTCGCGCACGAGCTGGCAGTGGTCGGCCGTCATCAGGATGCGATCCGCATCTATCGCGCGATACTGACGCACGATCCGAAGAACGAGGCCGCGTTGAAAGGTCTCGCCGATTCCGTCGATCATCTGGCGGTCTCGCACGAGAAGCTGCTGGCGCTCGAAAAGGGCATGTCGCAACGCGACGTTGCCCACCTCCTCGGCAAGCCCATTCCCGGCTGGCAGGTCACCAACGACCGTCCCGACTCGACCATCGAGTCGTGGTACTACCGCCGCACCGGCGGCGGCATCGCGGGCGTCTACTTCCGCGACGGAGTGTTGTTCGCAGCGGAAGAGAATTCGCAGGCGAAGATCGCGCCGCTGATGAGGCAGTGATGTCATTCAGAGCCGCCGGAGCGACATAGGCGACGCCGGAGTCGCGCAGGACGGCGAAGGATCTCAAGTTGCATTTGCTGAAACCCGGTTTCAGCGCAAGTAGCGTAACTTGAGATCCTTCACCGTCCTCCGCCGATTCCGCGCTTCGCGCTCCACGGCTCCGGCGGTTCAGGATGACAGCTCGGAATCGCGCCCTCACACCCTTCGTTCACATACGCCGCATGCCCATTTACGAATACCAGTGCACGAAGTGCAATGACCGCACGGAGGTCATCCAGAAATTTACCGATCCTCCCTATGCCGTTTGCGACAAGTGCGGCGGCGACGTGCGAAAGTTGATGTCGGCGCCGGCTATCCAGTTCAAAGGCTCCGGCTTTTACAAGACCGACTACGCAAGCGCGGCATCGAAAGCAGAGACGAAAGCGGGATCATCGGAAACGAAGAGCGAGTCGTCATCGTCCGGCGACAGCAAGCCGTCAGAGTCGAAGAGCGAGACGAAGTCCGAATCGAAATCAGAAACGAAGTCCGAAACCAAAACCGAAACGAAGGCACCAGCCAAAACGGAGTCGAAGAGCTCCGACTGAATCCAACAATGGGGAAAGTCCGGCAGTTCAAGCAGCGGGCCGACTCGATGCTCGAGGAGGTCTTCCGATCTCTCTTCGAAGAGATCGATACGGAGAAGATTCGCCGCGACGTAGCCGCGCTCAAGGAGAGCGAGCCCGACTTCCATTCCGACGAACACGCCCGCATGCTGGTCCGCCGCACGGCTCTTCGCTGTGCCGCCGCCGGCGCCGTTTCCGGCCTCCCCAGCGGCCTCATCGCGATCGGTTCCCTCGGCGCGGAACTGGCCTTCCTCGTCTTCCAGCAGTTCCGCCTGATCCTCGGCATCGCCACGGTCTACGGCCACGAGCCGTCGCAGCGCGAACGTTTCGCGGAGGCGATGTCGTGCCTGGCCTACGCCTCGGGCGTCGGCATCGGCAAGCAAGGCATCGCCACGATGCTGGAATCCGCAACGGTGGAAGGCGGCAAGATCGCGGAGAAGCTCGGCGCGAACTTTTTCCGCGAACGGCTCACGAAAGCGATCCCGTTCGTCGGCGTCGCTGCAGGCGGCACGCTGAACTACATCTCTGTCCGCGCCGTCGGCCGCGCCGCGATCAAGTTCTACGAGTCGCAGGTCGATCCGGTCGATGACGCCGTCGCCGACGAGATCTGGTCCGAAGGCGACCGCGAACACGCCTAGCCGGCAGGGCCGGCTGCCTGGATTGCCTTCGGCTTGGTCAACTGGGCTGCCGGGAAAGTCGTCCTGCGCGGACGATTGTTTTTGCGCGTCAAGCCTTCCCAACACCCGCGCGAAAAACGAGGAATGCGACGCGCGATACCTCCGTTTGAGCGCGGTAACTGAGCATGGGCAAATACGCAATGGATTCGACGATGGAAGTCCGCTCGCCGATTTTCGAGCGGCGGCGTCTACGCCGTATTCGCATGATCGTGGAGCTCACGCTCAACCTCGTCGGTAGCGACATGACCGTGTCGCACCGCGAAGCGCGATGCCTGGTCCGTTGCGCGCGCAAAGCGATCCTCGAACTGCATCCCGGATTCGAACAACGCTACGAACGGATCGTCCTTCCCTACTTCGAGCGCATGCTGGCCAGCCGCTGGCCGCACGAGCAGGCGTTCGATGACGACTGCTGCGACGTCGTCAACTAGTTCACTCCTGCTTCCAACGCACGCACAACTCTGATGTCGCCGAACTGCGCTTTCGCGCGGGCGATCTCCTTCCGCGCCAAGTCGCGGAATTGCGCGTTCGCGTAGGCGATGCCGGGATCGTCCGGAACGATGAAGCGGTATTCGATCGCGTCAAGACGCGGCGCCGGAAACGCATCGCGCCGCGCGAAGACCATCGCTGCATCGTCGAAGGCGATGAGCGCCCAATCGCGCCGCCGGTAGCGGACCAGCGATGCCGGCAACGCGCGCCGTTCGCCGCTGGCAACGTCGAGCACTTCGATTTTTTCGTTCTGATATTCGTCGACGGCGAGCACGAGTCCGTACTTCGCGATCATGGCGTGCCACGCGCGGCTGTCGTGATGCGCGACCGCATCCGCCTCGATGAAATCGCGGAACAGTTCGTTGCGGCCGTCGGTGAGCGCGCGGCGTTCGGGATAGAACGTCCATTCGATCAGGCCGCCGAACTGATCGACGTTGTAGATGTTGCCGGGCAGGTTGTACGAATGCAGCGCGGCAACAGCGCGCGCCGGAAAGCGCTCCTCATCGATGCCGGGGCGATGCACGTCGTGCTGGAACACCCACGCCAGCGGAATGAGCGTACAAGCGGCGATGGCATTCGATACGCGTCGCGAGAAGTTGCCGATCGGCGGGACGAGGAGCGGCAGCGCGGCGAAGTAGAGACCCTGATTTCTCACGTATCGGATGGCCAACGCCGCGATCAGAGCAAAGATCACAAATCGCCACGCATTCGCGCGCTTCTCCTTCGTTCCGAGGAAGAGCAGCATGGCCGCGCCGATGGTCACGTAAAGCAGCGGAAAGAAGTCGAAGGTCGACGGCAGCCACTCCGCGTTGACGAACGCGCCACTGTGGATCTCGGACGTCAACCGCAGCGGCGCGACGATCGCGTTCCAGCCGTACGGATTGACGAGCAACGCGATTGCACTGGCGGCAGTGAGAATGACGCCGCGCAATGCCGACGCACGAAACGCCGACGACCGTAGCGCCGGCGGCTCGCCGGCTGTACCGCCAGCGGCTCGCTGGCGTGTCTTCCCAACGACAGCAATCTGCAGGATTGAAATCAACGCGAGTACCGGCGCCAGAAGCGCCGAGGGGTGAACGTTGATCCAGACGATCGTGAGAAGTGCGTACGCGATCATCAGCGTAAGGATCCGCAGCTTCGACCCGAGTAACCCGATCGCGATCACAATCAGCAGCGCCGCCGCGGCGGCGGGACGGACGCCAAGACGATCCGACGCGCCGGCGAACGCAACTCCAGCGATGAGCAGCGCCACACCGGCATCCTGCGTCGTGATCAGAATGCCGATCGCGAAAATCGCCGCAGCCAGCGTCGCGCTTAGGATCGAAATCCCCGCATCGCCGCCGATTCCGTGCAGCGCGTAGAGCACGATCTCGTACAGCCATTCACCGTTGATCCACGGCACGTGCGCGCTGGCGACCGCAAGCGGATCGAATTGCGGAATCGAATGGTGATCGACGATCCAGCGGCCGGTGGTCAGGTGCCAGAAATAGTCGTAGCTGCGGATCGGCGCGACGGCGGCGATTGCGGCCAGCACGAAGAACGCGGAGGCCGCGATCCGCTTCGTCATTGAAGCGGGAGTTTACCCTCAGGACGTGCTGGAGACCGCGGCCGGTGCAGTCGGCGGCGCGGGAGGCGCGGCCGGAGCGACGGGGGCGGCAGGTGTCGCGGGCGTCGTGGCCGTATCGATCTTGATGTCGCCGTTCACCGTCGTGATGCGCAGCTCGTAGCGTCCGCCGTTCACTTCGCCGGAAACGCGGCGGCTGCCGGGATGCGAATGGATGTTCAGCGGGAACGCGGCTTCGATATCACCGTTCACTTGCGAAAAATCACCCGTGAATGACGCGCTCAGCGGCAGCGCCGCGGTCACGCCGCCGTTCACCGTCTTTAGCGTCGCGCCTTGGAACGACTTGCCGAAACGCGCTTCGATGCGTCCGTTGACCGTGTGTGCTTCGACTTCGCTGGAGCCGGGTGTGTCGATGTTCACGCGTCCGTTGACCGTTACCGCGTGCATCTCGCCGTCGACGCCGTGCGTGGCGATGCGTCCGTTCACGGTGCGCAGATCGAGCGCCAGCGACGCAGGAACGCGAAGCTCGTAATCGATGCGCGTCTCATTGCCGAAGCTGAAGAAGCGGAAGTGACGATGCTCGTTCTCGCGTCCGATGATCAGCGTGTCGCCGCTCACCTGCGTCGTGAAGTAGCCCTGATTTTCCTGATTCTGTTTGGGAGCGACGCGGCTGCGGACCGTCGCATCCATCGCGATTTCGTTCGCGGAGCCGGCTTCGATGTTGATCGCGCCATCGATCTCGCGCACTTCGATGCGGCGGATCGCGCCGGCCGGCCAGCGCCGCTCGACGTGCGCCGTGCGCCGCTCCATGACGGCGCCACAACCGGCCACCAGAAGGAGCGATGCGAGCGAATAGATGATGCGATTCCGGCTGTTCATAGGTCCCTTGCAGCAGGAAGGTACGAAAACGGGGATAAAGGGTTTCGAATGAGCACGGATGGCTCCCAGACCACGCTTCTGCGCATCGCCGCGTTTCTCGTCGATGCTCTCTCGATTTCGCTCCTGCTCGTGCTTCCCGCCGCGCTGCTGAGCTACACGTTGGCCTGGATCGGCGGTGAAATCCGTGTCATCCAGAACGTCTGGTACGCCGCCCTCGGCGTCGTCATTGTGGCCATGCTCTTCCGCGACGGCTGGCGCGGCCGGTCCCTCGGCAAGCAAATCCTCGGCCTGCGCGTCGTCACAAGCAATGAGAAGCCGTGCGGCTATTTGCGCAGCCTCGCCCGCAACGTCAGCCTGATCGTGCCGGGCGTGAACCTCGCCGAGGTGGTGTTCGTCGTCGCCGGGAAAAGCCGGATCGGTGACCGGATCGCGAAGACCAACGTGACCGAGGAGTGATCCTTCCTGACAGTCACGCCACCGCATTCCGCATCGTCGCGGCGGATGACGGCAGCGACACCGTGATCGAGGTGCCGGCGCCTTCGTGCGAGGTGACCTCGATGCGGCCGCCGTGCTCCTGCACGATGCGGTAGGAGATGGCCATGCCGAGGCCGGTGCCGCTGGGGAAGTTCGTGCGGAAGGGTTGGAAGAGGCGGCGCTGGTCGGCGTCGTTCATCCCTCGGCCGTTGTCGTTGAAGGTGATGTTGTAGTGATCGGACACCGCGGCAGTAGTCACGCGCAACGTTCCGCCGTTCGGCATCGCCTGCACCGCGTTGCGGGCGATGTTCCAGAACACCTGCCGGATCTGATCGCTGTCGCCGACGATCGTGTACGACGGCGGCACGATTTCATCTTCGATCGTATGCATCGCCGTCAACTCGGGGGAGTTTCGGAGAAGATCGAGCGTCTCGGCCAGACTGGCGGCGATGTCGAATTCGGAGGCGCGTTTTTCCTGCGGCTTCACGAAGCGGAGAAAGTCGGCGATCGATTTGTTGAGGCGTTCCGACTCCTTGAGGATGATCGACATCAGCCGCTGCTCCTGCGGATTCAACGCAGTCGACTTCTTGAGCACTTGCACCGACCCGGCGATCGCAGCGAGCGGGTTGCGGATCTCGTGGGCGATGCCGGCGGATAACTCGCCGACAGCGGCCATGCGGTCTTTGAGCCGCAGTTCCGCCTCGAGCGTCTTCATCTCGGTCAAATCCTGGAAGATCAGCGTGTAGCCGGACGCAGCGCCTTCGATCGTGTTCAGCGGCGTGACCGCGAATCCAATCGTGCGCAATTCGTCGCCGATTGCGACGTCGTGTTTTTCGCGGCGAATGACTGAACCGCCGGTGAGCGTCTGGCGGAACTCGTCCCACTCGCCGTCCGCGTAAAACCCAAGTTCGGCAATGGGCCGGCCGATGATCGCGTGCGCATCGCACCGAAGGATGAAACACCCCGCGGGATTGATGAACGTGGTGACGCCGTCGGGTGAAAGCGTGATCAGCCCAGAGGGGATCGACTCGACGACGTTCTGATTCAGTGCACGCAACTCCGCGAGATTCTGCCGGTTGGCGTCGAGTTCCTCGGAAGTCTTCTGCAGTTTCTCTGACAGATAGGACGTGAGCAACGCCGTCGCGTAGAAGCCGGCGAAGTTCGTGGCCATGTTCAGGTACAGCCGCGACGACGTCCACGGCGTCGGCACGAACCACGACTGCTCGGGAAGGGGGATCACTCGGTAGAGGATCAGGTCGCCCAGCACGCCATAGAGAATGACCGCGCCGCTGGCGCTGAGAATTCCGCCTCGGCGGTAAAGCAGCATCGACGCGGTGATGATCGAGACGAGGTAGAGAAACGAGAACGGCGAGTCGAGACCGCCCGTGAAGTAGACCAGAACCGTTTCCACGACGAGATCGCCCGCAACCTGGATGATGAGATTGATCTTTCGCGACGCCAGGTAGCCGACGCCAATGTAGAAGAGCGTGAGTCCGTACGTGATTGCCGCGGTGGTGTAGAGATAGTTGATCGGCAGCAGCTCGCGGACGGTGTACTGGATGATCAGCGCCGCAAGCAGCAGCGTCGTCACGACGACGACGCGAATAGCGATGAGCATGCGGGCGTCGGAGGGCATTTAGCTCTTGGCTCTTAGCTGTTAGCTCTTAGGGAACGACGGTGCAACTGAACACGGTTCATGGCGCGGCATCGTTAGCGTAAAACAAAAGAGGCGACACTCGCGCGTCGCCCCTCAGAGCTAAGAGCTGACAGCTACGAGCTTCATCACCCGATCTGTCCGATCAGCGTGAACATCGGCATGTACATGGCGATGACGATGCCGCCGATGGCGACGCCGAGAAAGGCGATAAGAACCGGCTCGAGGAGTTTCATCAGGCCGGCCACTGCGGTGTCGACTTCGTCTTCGTAAAAGTCGGCGATCTTCGAGAGCATCGTATCGAGCGCGCCGGTCTGTTCGCCGACGGCGATCATCTGCACGACCATGGTCGGGAAGACGTCGGTGTCGGACAGCGGCTCGCTGATGGTCTTGCCCTCTTCGACCGACTTGCGCGTGGCCATGATCGCGTCTTCGATAATCGAGTTGCCGGCGGTGCGGGCAGTGATCTGCAGACCGTCGAGGATGGGAACGCCGGACGAGGTGAGCGTCGAAAGCGTGCGGCAGAAGCGGGCCACCGCGATCTTGCGCATCAGCAGGCCGAGAATGGGCATCTTCAGGATGATGCCGTCGAGGACGCGCTTTCCTTTGTACGTCTCGTGGTAGCGGCGCAGCGCGTAGATCGTGCCGCCGATGACGATGGCGATGAGCCACCAGAAGTCGGCGATGAAGTTCGAGAGCCAGATCACGATCTGCGTCGGCATCGGCAGCTCGGCGCCGAGGCCTTTGAAGAGGGCCGCGAAGACCGGGATGACTTTCCAGAGAATGACCGCCACCACGATGCAGGCGATCGAGATGACGGAGACCGGATAAATCATCGCCGACTTCACCTGGCTGTTCAGCTTCACCGACTTCTCGATGTACTGCGCCAGCCGCTGCAGGATGGTGTCGAGAATACCGCCCGCCTCGCCGGCGGCGACCATGTTCGTGAAGAGGTCGTTGAAGATCTTGGGATGCTTGCGCATCGAGTCCGCGAGGTTCGATCCCGACTCGACGTCCTGCCGGATCTGGATCAGCGCGCGCTTGAAGGTCTTGTTCTCCTGCTGCCCGGCCAGGATCTCGAGGCACTGCACGAGCGGCAGGCCGGCGTCGATCATGACGGAGAACTGGCGGGTGAAAATGGCGATGAGTTGGGGCGGAACGCCGCCGCCGAATTTCGGGAAGGCGATCTCCTTCCCTTTCTCGCGGATCGAGGGCGCTTCGATGCGCTGCCGGCGAAGGATCTCGTTCGCCGCTTCTTTCGAATCGGCATTGAGAACGCCGCTCTGCATCTGCCCGGCGCGCGATCCTTTCCATTCGAATGTAGGCATCGTCTCCTCCGTTGGATGACTAGGTTACACGGATCGCGGCCGCGTTCCGGTCGGCGCCGTCGTTCCCTGCGGCGAGAGCGCACCGGCGCCGCGCGCGATCATCTCCTGCAGTTCGTCGGGATTGGATGAACGGGCCAGCGCCGTCTGCAGCGTGATCTGTTTTTTGAAGTACAGCGTCGCCAACGACTGGTTGAAAGTCTGCATTCCGTATTTGGCCTGGCCGGTCTGCATCATCGAATAGATCTGATGCACCTTGTCTTCGCGGATCAGATTGCGAATCGCGGCGTTCGGAATGAGGATCTCCATCGCCATCGCGCGACCCTTGCCGGTGGCGTGCGGCAGCAGCGCCTGGCAAAGGATTCCTTCGAGCACGAACGACAGCTGCGCGCGAGTCTGCGGCTGTTGATGCGCCGGGAAAACGTCGACGATGCGGTTGATGGTCTGCGCGGCGGAGTTGGTGTGCAGCGTGCCGAAGGTGAGATGGCCCGTCTCGGCAATACGCAGCGCGGACTCGATCGTCTCGAGGTCGCGCATCTCGCCGATCAGCACGACGTCGGGATCCTGACGCAGCGCCGACTTGAGCGAGTTCGCGAACGAGTGCGTATCGGCGTGCAGCTCGCGTTGGTTGACGATGCAGCTCTTGTGCGAATGGAGAAACTCCACCGGATCTTCGATGGTGATGATGTGCTCGTGCCGCTCGCGGTTGATCTTGTCGATCATCGCGGCGAGTGTCGTCGACTTGCCGGAACCGGTCGGACCGGTGACGAGAACGAGTCCGCGAGGCTTGTTGCAGATCTCTTCGACGACGGTCGGAAGACCGAGCTCGCGAAAGCCGAGGATTTCGTAGGGGATCTGGCGGTAGACGGCGGCGGTGGCGCCGCGCTGGTTGAAGATATTCGCGCGGAAGCGGGCCAACCCCTTGATGCCGAAGGAGAGGTCGAGCTCGAGGTTTTCTTCGAAGCGATGCTTTTGCGCGTCGGTGAGAACCGAGTAGGCGAGCTGCTTCGTCTCCGGCGCCGTCAGCACAGGCATGTCGAGCGGCGTGAGCTTGCCGTCGATCCGAATCTGCGGTGCCGAGTTGGTCGTGACGTGCAGATCCGAGCCGCCGCGCTCGACCATGGTTTTGAGTAGCTGATGAAGTGTGACGGGCATATTTTTCTCCGGGAGTCGGGGGTCGGCTGTGAGGTGTCGGAGATCTCTGCTACGTCTCCGACCCCCCACCCCCGACTCCCGACTCCCTCACAATCACAGTATCGTCTCCCGAACGACCTCCTCGATCGTCGTCGTGCCGTCTTTGATCTTGATCAGACCGGAGCGGCGGAGGCTGATCATGCCGGTTTCCGCGGCTCGTTTCTTGATGTCGATGGCGGTGCCGCCGGAGAGGATCAGATCGCGGATCGTGTCATCGATGGCCATCACCTCGATCAGCGCCACGCGGCCTTTGTAGCCGGTGCTGTTGCACTTGTCGCAGCCGCGGCCTTTGTAGACGGTGAACGTCCCGATCTCGTCCTTCTTGAAGCCGACGTTCATCAGCGCCTGCGGCGTCATCTCCACCGGCTCCTTGCAGTTCGCGCAAACGCGGCGTGCAAGGCGCTGCGCGGCAATGAGCTGCACGGAAGTCGCGACGAGGAACGGCTCGATGCCCATGTTCATCAGGCGGTTGATCGTCGACGGCGCATCGTTCGTGTGCAGCGTCGACAGAACCAGATGGCCGGTCAGCGCGGCCTTGATCGCGATCTCCGCCGTTTCGAAGTCGCGGATCTCGCCAACCAGGATGATGTTCGGATCCTGCCGCAGGAAGGAGCGCAGCGTGGCCGCGAAATTGAGTCCGATCGACTCCTTCATCTGCACCTGATTGATCCCGGGCAGATTGAACTCGACCGGATCCTCGGCGGTCATGATGTTCACTTCCGGCGAATTCACTTTCGACAGCGCCGAGTAGAGCGTGTTCGTTTTCCCCGAGCCGGTCGGACCGGTCACGAGCACCATCCCCCACGGCTTGAAGATCGCTTCCTCGAAACGCACCAGCGACTCCGGCTCGAAGCCGAGCTTGGTCATATCGAGGCGCAGGTTGTCCTTGTCGAGAAGCCGCATGACGATCTTCTCGCCGAAGAGCGTCGGCAGCACGGAGACGCGGAAGTCGAGCTCTTTGTTCTTGTCGTTGAGCTTCATCTTCAGCTTGATGCGTCCGTCCTGCGGCAGGCGCTTCTCGGAGATGTCGAGCTTCGCCAGAATCTTCATGCGCGAGGTGATCGCGTCCTTCAGCTTCAGCGGCGGGTTCATGATCTCGTACAGCGTCCCGTCGATCCGGAAGCGCACGCGGAACTCTTTCTCGTACGGTTCGATGTGGATGTCGGATGCGCCGCGTTTGATGGCATCGGTCAGGATCAGGTTGACGAGCTTGACGACCGGCGCCTCTTCGGCCGAGTCGGCCAGTGCGGCGAGGTCGAATTCCTCTTCCTCTTCCAGAACCTCGAGGTCGGCGCTCTCGGACTGCTGCAGGTCCTCCATGACCTTTTTCAGCTCGAGCGACGACGCGGTGCCGTAATACTTGTCGATGGCCGCCTTGATACCGAGCTCCGACGCCACGACCGGTTCGACGTTGTAGCCGGTCATGAACTTGATGTCGTCCATGGCGAAAACGTTCGTCGGATCGGCCATGGCGATGGTGACCGTCGCGCCGGTCTTGTTCACCGGAAGGATGTTGTACTTGCGGGCGACGTCGGGCGGGATCAGCTTGATGACGGCCGAATCGATTTCGAAATGCGCGAGGTTGATCGACGGCACTCCGAACTGCTGCGACAAACACTCGGTAATGTCTTCCTCGGCCACAAACCCGAGCTTGATGAGCGTCTCGCCGAGTTTGCCGCCGGTCTCCTTCTGGAGTTTCAGGGCATCTTTGAGCTGATCGGAGGTGATCAGACTCGCTTTCGTCAATAGTTCGCCAAGACGTACGCTCATAGTTGGGTGGTCGGTGCGCGTCGCAGGGAGCGCGCCGGATTCGGTCGGAAGTTGCGGGGCATCAGCGATTTCGGTTCGTGACCGGCGAGTTTACGCTCCGCCGGACACAAGCGTCAACGCGCGTTTATTTTGAGTATCAGTTGCATGACGTCGTCGACGGCAATTTCGTCCATCGACTTGCTTCTGGTGAATGTTGAGACGACGCGACCGAGCTGGCCAAAAGGTCCATTTCGCGCCGGATCAGTCGGACCGTAGAGGCCGACGAGCGGTGTGCCGAGGGCCGCCGCGAGGTGAAGCGGGCCCGTATCGGCTCCGATCACGAGTTTCGCGTGACGCAAAACGAACGCAAGCTCGCGGAAGTTCGTCGCCGGCGCAACCTCCGCGCCGATGGCGCGGGCGAGCGCTTCTTCGCCCGGTCCCCACACGACGAGAGCGTCGTTGCCGATGCGGTTTGCCAACTCCGCAAATCGCTCGACCGGCCACTGTTTCCCGGGCTTGCCCGCTCCCGGAAGCAGAACGACACGATTTGAAAATCGCGCAAGTTCGCCGCTCGCGTGCTGCGCAAACGGCGTGAAATCAACCTCTGGCAGGTGAGTGATGGCGGGGACGAACGTGCGCGCGAGCTCCATGTTCCATTCGACGACATGCTTCGACCGATCGATCGTCGCCGGCCGGTTCACGAACCACGCGGCCGGTTTCTCGCGAATGACGTCGCGCGCGAAGCCGTAGCGTTCACGCGCACCGCTGACGCGCGCGATCAACGCTGACTTGATCAATCCCTGAAAATCGATGGCGGTCGAGAATCCGCGGACGTCGCGCCGCGCGGCGGCGATGCGCGCGAACGACCAGTGTTTCAGCGACACGCGAATCGCGTTCACGCGCGCCACGATCTCGACCAACTCAGCATAGGCCGGCTCGACCGCCCAGGCGATCTCCGTCTGCGGCAGCGCGTCGCGCAGTGCCACGACCGCGGGAATCGTGTGGATGACGTCGCCGAAAGCGGAGAGACGAATGACGAGAAGGCGCTGCGGCGCGGCGTCCGTCATCGCCGCCGCATCGTCTCCAGCAACTCGGTCGTGGAGTGATCTTTCGGATCGCCGACGATGGCCACACGTCCGCCATACGCCCGCACCACCGCGGCTTCGGGCACGCTGTCGGGCGTGTAGTCGGTGCCTTTGCAATGCACGTCCGGCTTGAAATCGCCGATCAGCCGCGCCGGGCTGCGTTCGCGAAAGATGGTCACGTACGAAACGCCACGGATCGCCGCGATGATCTCCGCGCGTTCCGCTTCACTCATCACCGGCCGTCCGGCGCCCTTCAACTCGCGAACCGATTCATCGCCGTTGACGCCGACGACGAGTACGTCCGCCTCTTTCGCCGCGCCCTGTAAATAGCGGATATGCCCAACATGCAGAACGTCGAAGCAGCCGTTCGCGAATGCGATCGTTCGTCCCGCCGACCGCTCACGCGCAAGCGCTTCATCCAGCGCGCTCTCATCGAGGATCGGCGCGTTCACTCGGGAAGCGCCTCGTCGCGTTCGATCGCGCGCCGCAGTTCATCGTTCGACACCGTGGCGGTTCCCATCTTCATGACCACGATCCCGCCCGCATAGTTCGCAATCTTCGCGGCCTCGGCGAACGACGCTCCAGCCGCCAGCGCCAGCGTGAAAGCAGCGATGACCGTATCGCCTGCGCCGGTGACGTCCGCAACCTGGTCGGTGCCGTAGACCGGGATGAAAATCGGCTCCTCGCGCTCGCGTTCGAAGAGCGCCATACCGCGGCTGCCGCGCGTGATCAGCAGCGCTTCGCTTCCGAGTTTCTCGCGCAATGTTTCACCGGCCTGCCGCAGCCGCACGTCGTTATCGCCATTGAAGACCGATGTCCCGGCCGCTTCCGCCGCTTCCTCCTCGTTCGGCGTCGCCGCAGTGATGCCGGAAAATCGCAGCAGGTCGTATCGCGAGTCGAGCGTCACCGGCTTGCCCGACGACGCCGACGTCAGCGCGCCCGCAAGCGGCTGCGTCACCGCGCCGTAGCCGTAGTCGCTGATCAGGGCAGCATCGGCATTCGTCATCCGCTCACGCAACGCGCTGCCGAGCTGCTCGACCTCCGCATCGGTCAAGTCGCAGTGGTCTTCAATGTCATAGCGAACGATCTGCTGCCGGCTCGCATGCGGCATTCCGCCGAGGATGCGCACCTTCGTCGGCGTGTTGTAGCGGTCCGCGCGCACGACGCCGGCGCAATCGATGCCCTGCTCCGTCATCGAATCGAAGAGTTGCTGCCCCTGCGCGTCGCTGCCAAGAACGGACACCGGCATCGGCACGCCGCCGAGTGACTGGATGTTGTTGATGGCATTGCCGCCGGCGCCGAGGAGCGTGTCGTCGCGATACTGGCGAAGGATCAGCACCGGCGCCTCGCGCGAGATCCGTTTCGGCGTGCCGTAAATGAATCGGTCCGCGACGATGTCTCCATACACGACGATCCGCCGCCCCTTCATCCCCTCGGCAATCTGCAGGAGACGCGTCCGCGCAAACACGCGCGAAGGATATCGGAATATCGTTGCCGCCATGCCCGCGCTGATCGAAGGCATCGACTTCTACTACGAAGGCCCGTACATGGTCTTCACCGAGAAGTTCCTCCGCGACCGCGGCTACTGCTGCGAATCCGGCTGCCGTCACTGCCCGTGGGGATTTCGCAAGGATCAGAGAAGCGATGTGCCTGCGGAATCGACCGACCAGGACTAGTCGACGTTGCCGAGGTATGCCTCTAGTGCATTGACCAAGGGCGGCAGGTCGGTCTCGACAATCGTCCATATGCGTGAGAGGTCGATGCGCTGGTAGTCATGCACGACCACGTTGCGAAGCCCGACGGCCTCGCCCCAAGCGACGTTCGGCAGCGCCCTGCATGTATCGTCCGAAACTCTGTTTGCCGCTTCGCCGATCACGGTGAGACAGCGGATCACGGCGTGCTGCATGGTGCGGTCGGAGAGGAACTCCTCGCGACCGATACGTTGAGCGATCGCGAGGGCATCCAGAGCATGCAGCCGCATATCCTCCAGGTAGCCGAAGTCATGCGACGTCAAGCATCACCGCCGACGAGAGGATTGCGCGTTTGCGGAAACGGTTTTCGCTGTGTTCAACGGCATCTCGTTCGATGAGATCGACGCGGCGTTGGAAGAGTCTCTCCAGTTCCCTCTGCATTTGGAGCCAGTTCGACAACGACCACGGCGCGTCGGGAGCGAGCGTCACAAGCACGTCGACATCGCTCTCCGGTGCGAAGTCGTCACGTACAACGCTGCCGAACAGCGAGAACTCGATGATGTTCCAGCGCCGGCAGAACTCGCGGAGTGTCTCTTTGTCGTACTCGATGGAGATGTTTGGCATCGGACGTTCAGTTTACTCGCGCCTTGCTACGCGGGCGCCTCGGCAACCTTCGGAGTCAAATCCGCTTCCGCAAGCTCGCGCTTCTCGTCCCCGCTGAGGATGTTCTCAATGTCGATGAGGAGATAGACCTCGTCCTCGTAGGGCACGATCGCGATCAGCAACTCGCCGCGGATGCCGCGGATGATTGGCGGCGGAGGGAGAAGCGCGTCCGCGTTGACGTTGACGATGCGGCGGACGGCGTCGACTTTGATGCCGATGATGCCGGCGCTGCTGTACGTGATGAGGACGAGCGGCTGGTCCGACCGTTCCTCCAGGTGCGGGTAGAGCCGTGCGCGCAGGTCGACAATCGGGATCACTTCGTTGCGAAGGACGATGATGCCTTCGATGAACGGCGGCGCGGTCGGCACCGTCGTCGAGCCTGTGTACGGAATGATCTGCCGCAAACCCATGATGTCGAGAACGAACGTCTCGAAACCGACGGAGAACGTGATCAGCCGCAGTTCCACGGCGCGCTCGGGCATGGCATTCATTGTATGACCGACAACAGCGCGTTCCGCTCCGCGTCCGTGAGCGGTTCGCCGAGGCGCGTCAGCTCGGCGCGTGTGGCGACGCCGATGCCGCGCAACGTACCGATCGTGTAGAGCGTCAGGTGATACGGCGGACGTTCGATGACGACCTGCAATTCGCGTTCGAGAGCAGCGAAGAACTCCTCGGCGCCATTGATGTCGCACATGCGGATGATCGTTCGCGTTTCCTCCTCGCGCACGTGCCAGAACTCGTCGCGGAGTGTGATGCTGAACGCGAGCCGTCGCGCCGCGCGTTTGATGACGTCATCGGGATCGGGTGTCAGCAAGCGCATCGTTGTGGTACCGGCGAGTGTGACGTGGAACTCGCGTTTGGCGCGCCAGTCGGCGCCTCCGAAATGGATCACATCCGGAATCGGCGGATGCTCGAAGTGGACGATCGCGCCGCCGCCGCGCCGTGTGAAGCGCCCGCGCAGCGCGATCATCCGCGCACGCGGAAGCGGCGGATTTCTTCGTCGAGACCGCGAATGGCCTCGGAGAGCAGCGTCAGCGATTCGCCCATCTCCATCGCGTAGTTGCCGTTGCCCTCCGCGATCACGCGGACCTTCTCCATCGTGGCCACGATCTTCTCGCTCTCCATCGCCTGACCCGCCGCGACCTGGAAAATCTCGTGGATCATGTCGATCATCCGCTCGGCTGACGCGGAGATCATCGACGAGCCGGAGCGCTGCTCCACCATCGCCTGGCGCACGTAACGCGTCACCTCACGCATCGACTCGACCGCGTTCATGATGTGGTCCGAGCCCTGCGCCTGCTGCGTCGTGGCCTTGTTGATCTGGCTGACCAGCTCCTGCAGCCGCCCGACCGATTGCGTGACGGTCTCGCTCCCTTTCGCCTGCTCGCGCGTGGCGGCGGCGATCTCTTTCCCCATCTCCGACGCCTTCGTCGACGACTCGAGGATGTTGTTGAGCGCCTTACCCGCTTCGTGAGAAAGCGAGACGCCCTCGGCGACCAACTTCGTGCCGGCGGACATCGACCGGAGCGCATTGCCGACTTCGTCCTGCACAGAGCGGATGAGGTTCGCAATCTCGCGCGTGGAAGATGCAGTCCGTTCGGACAAATCGCGAATCTCCGCGGCGACGACGGAGAAGCCTTTGCCATGCTCGCCGGCAGACGCAGCGAGGATCGCGGCGTTCAGTGCCAGCAGGTTGGTCTGTTCGGCGATGTCTTCGATGACGTTGAGGATCTTGCCGATCGCCGTCGAACGTTCGCCGAGGCGCGTGATGACCGCGTTCGATTCGGAGACCGAATGGCGAATCTGCTCCATGCCGTCGATCGTCTCGCGCACCGCCTTCATCCCCGACTCGGCGGCGTCGGCGACTGCGAGCGCGAGGTCGTACGACTTCGCCGCATTCGATTCGACCTGCGCGATCGATGCGCTCATCTCCACCATCGACGATGAGGTGTCCGTGACGAAGTTCGAGAGGAAGTCGACGTTCTGATCGACCTCGTTGATCGACGTGGCCATCTGTCCGGTGGCCGAGGCGGTGTCTTCGACGGAGTTGTAAAGCGTGTCGGTGTGGCGGCTGACTTCCTCGATCGACGCCACCATCTCCAGCATCGACGACGACGTCTCCTCCGATGCAGCGGAGAGTGCCTCGACGTTGTCGGTGATCTTGCGAACGCCGTTGTTGAGCTGATCGATGGAGTGATACGTGCTGTCGATCATCGAGCGCTGCTCGTCGACGCGCTCAGTGACGGTGCGCGATCGCGAACCGACGGTTTCGACGACGGTCTTCAGCTGCGCCTGCGAGCGGACGAGTTTGGAGACGGTCTTTTCGAGATTCGCGGCCATGGTGTTGAAGGCCGAGGAAAGATCGCCGATTTCGTCGCTCGATCCGATTTCGGCGCGCTGCGTGAGGTCGCCGTTAGATAGGTTGCGGGCGTTCTCTGCTAGATGAAGTACCGGCCGGATGATGAAGCGCGACCCGATGGCTGCGAGCACGACGGCGGCAACGAGCGCCAGAAGAGCGACGCCGAGGTTTGCCCATCGGAGTTGACGGACGACGCTCATCGCTTCCCGTTCGTTCGCAACGAGGCGGAAGAATCCGCCGCTCGCGATCGGCATCGCGAAAAGGTGAAGCTCGTCGCCGTTCGTATCGCGTAGGTCCGTGCGACCGGCGGTCAGAGTCAGACCCGCGGGCGGCGTCCCCGATTTCGTGACGATGCGCCCATCGTTGGTCACGAAGTCGGCGTAGTCGACCCACACACGCGACTTGATGTCGTCAGTAACCGGCTGAAGCTCTTCGACGCGGCCATTTTTCATGGCGTTGTCGCTCGCCACCGCAACGGTTCGCGCGATGCCTGACGCGCGCGCGAGCAGTTGGTCGTGAAACAGATTGCGCACGCGCCACTGCACGAATCCGACGATTAGCAGCGTGATGACGACGGTCTGCACCACGAACGCGAGGATGAATTTCGGGCGAAGGCCGACGCGATTTCGCGGGAGTTCCGATGGAGCGCCGGAGAGCATGCCGATGGCCGGAAGTGTAGCGTATGGCGCTGCGCTATCATCCGCGCATGCCCCTCATCCGCTGCGCGAAGTGCGGGCAAGCGTACGACGTGCCTGGCGTGATCGCCGTCCGCCTGCCGAATTCGATCGCCACCTGCGCGTGCGGCGAATGGCTCTCCGGCAGCAAGGCCGCGCTCCTAGCGCGCCTCGGCAATCCTGACGGCGTGAAGGAAGTCGACCTCCAGCCGTACAAAGTGCGGCGCGCCGAGACGCCGGCGCCTTCTGTCGATCCGCATGAAGCCCCGACGCTGGGCGTTCCGCGTTCGATTCGCGTGATTGCGCGCGGCGCTCACGATCCGATCAACACTGTCTTCACGATCGGTCTGCATCCGCTCTGGATCGGACGCGCCGGATCGCACGTGGAGCTTGCGGAAGCGGAGCTGTCGATCCGCCACTGTTCGATTTCGTTGATCGGAAACAATCTCGTCGTTCGCGATGCTGAATCGCACATGGGCACGTTCCTCGACGGGCAACAGATAAAAGAAGCGGTAATCACCGACGGAATGCACTTGCTGCGCGCCGGCAGCGCACTCGTGACGATCGAGCCGACAGACGAGAAGGGCATTCCCGTCGAACCGATTCGTCTCGACGTGCCGAAACCAATCGAGGAAGCGGAGCTGGTCCACAAAATCACGCAGCGCACCGCGGCGCAGAAGACTTCAACGCGGCCGGTGCTGATCTGCATCGGTGGTCCGCTCAATGGTCAGGAGTTCGAGATTCCTCCGAGCGGTCTCGTCGTCGGCCGCGAAGGACATGTCCGCGTTCCCGACGAGTTTCTCTCCCGCCGCCACTTCGAAGTCGGACCCGACCCCGACGGCATCATCCGCGTCCGCGACCTCGGCAGCCGCAACGGCACGTACCTAAACACGCTGCCGGCCCAGAACACGAAAGTGCAGGGTGGCGACGAGATTCGCGCGGGCGTGAACCGCTTCCGCATCGAGCACCGTTAGACGTGCGCGCGGCGGTGCTTGCCATAATCGCCGCTTGACGGCGTGGCGCCGTCTTCAGATACTCCGCCGATCCAGTTCAGGGGGAGTGTGCGGAATGAGCAGGTTCGCCGAAGACGCGGCGGCCCGCATCGTGCGGTTGCTGTCCGCCTCGTTCAAAAAGAAACTGACGATCGTTGACTCCGCGCCGGCAGACGCCGAGCGCTCGTTCGCGTTGACGCCGGCGACCTCTCTCCAGTTCGACGCGCCACTCACCGCCGCCTCCCGCGAGCTCGTAAACGAGATCGCGTCGCTCATCCGGTTCGCCGGCGAACGCGACGAACGCGTTCATGAACTGCAGGAGCAACTGGCGAGTCTCGAATCGGCGAACGAGGAGCTGCTCCGCCGCAACAACGCTCTGTCGGAGATCTCCGCGCGCGACGCGCTGACTGGTCTTTACAACCGCTGGTACGTGATGGAGAAGATCGACAGCGAGATGAATCGCTCGTTGCGCCACCGCTCGCCTGTGTCGCTGATCATGCTGGACATCGATCACTTCAAACGGGTGAACGACTCGTTCGGCCACAGCGCCGGCGATCGTGTGCTCCGTTCGGTCGGGCAGGTGCTCCGCGACAGTTGCCGCGTCTACGACGTCGCGGGCCGCTACGGCGGCGAAGAGTTCTGCGTCGTGCTGCCGGAGACGAAGGTTGGCAACACGACCGTGGTCGCCGAACGGATTCGCGAACGTCTCGCCGCGAGCCGCTTCGAAGTTGGCAGTGACTCGGTCGTCGTCACTGCGTCGATCGGCATCGCGGGCATCGACTCAATCGAATCGGAAGCGGCTCTCAGCCCCTCGATGTTGATCGACCGCGCGGACCAGGCGTTGTACTCGGCGAAAAACCACGGCCGCAACCGCGTCGAAATGTGGAACGTCGGGATGCAGGGCGCGGAACTGCTGCATTAGTTGCGAGGAATCAGTTTCGCGACGCCATCATCTGCCACTCGGGATCCTCGCTCACGTAACGGGGAGGACGTTTCTGCCGCGGCTCGTGCACTTCGGAAACCGTCTCGATCATGAGCTGGAACTTGGCGAGCAAGGAACGCTGCGAATGTTTCGGCAGCGACTGCAGCTCGTCGATGAGCCGCGCGGTTGCGAACTGCTCCGGATCGAGTTCCCAGGGTGCGATCTGCTTCTCGACGCCGCCTCCGAAGAATTCGGCCTCCGTCATTTCGTAGACGGCCAGAAGGCGCTTCAGCTGGCAGAGCTTCATCGCGCCGACGCGCTCGCCGGTTTCGAACGAGCTGATCGTCTTCTCGCCGACTCCGGAAAGACGTGCTGCATCTTTCTGGCTCAGACCCTTGAGGCGGCGGATTTCACGAAGTTTGAGTACGAGATCCATGTTGATCCTCACTTTCGCGATCAGAAACGGCGCATCAGACCGACCACGACGCCCTGCACGGCGACGTCGCGCGCAGCGGCGTAGATCGGATGCATCATCGAATTGGCAGGCTGGAGGCGAACCTTCTCGCCTTCGCGGTAGAGACGCTTGAGCGTGACTTCGCCGCTGACGTTGGCGACGACCATCTCGCCGTTGTCCGCTTGCTCGCGGCGGGCGATGATCACGTAGTCGCCGTCCATGATCCCGTCGTCGATCATCGAGTCGCCGCGCACCTTGAGCACGTAGTTCTCGCCGCGACTGGTGAGCCGCTCGGGGACGGTGATGGTTTCGTCGGAGATTTCGACAGCCAGCGGCTGACCGGCAGCGATGTAGCCGAAGAGCGGCAACTCGATCGCGCCGGTGGAAACCGCGGCGTCGGGTTTGCCTTGTTCGACGACTTCGACGCCCCGCTTCTGATTCCAGTCCCGCTTGATCAGCCCCTTCTTCTGCAGCAGCGAAAGGTGCTTGTAGACGGTGCCGTACGAAGAGAACCCGAAGTGATCGCAGATTTCGCGGTGAGTCGGTGTGACTCCTCGCTCTTTCTGGAAGTCGCGGATGAACTGCAGGATGTCGCGCTGACGCTCAGTCAAATACGTCATTTCCGCCTCGTTCAGCGCAATGTAGGCGGTAACGGAGCGAAAGTCAAGCGTAAGTTACACGAAAGTCGCTTGCGCGAAAACGGTTCTAGGAGATCTTTCGGACGTCCTTGGCTTCGAGACCCTTCTTCCCTTCCACCACTTCGAACTCCACGCGGTCGCCTTCGGCGAGAGTGCGGAAGCCTTCCGCGATGATGGAGGCGTGATGGACGAAGACGTCGGGGCCTTGCTCACGCACGATGAAGCCGTAACCTTTTGCATCGTTGAACCATTTGACTACGCCTTGTTCTGCCATAGCGCGCCATTCTAACCGGACGTGGCGTGTTTGAGGGCCGGCTCCAGGTCTGGGTAGGCGAATTCGAATCCTTCGTCCTGGGCTCGCTTCGGAACAACGCGTTGTCCGCCGAGGAGCATCTCGTTGGCCATTTCGGCGCCGAGAGCGAGGCGGAGAGCGAAGGCGGGCGTGGGGATGATCGCGGGCCGGTGCAGGACGCGCCCGAGTGCACGGGCGAAGTCGCGGTTGCGCGCGGGATTCGGCGCGGTGGCGTTGTAGATGCCGCGCGTGGCTTCGCGATCGATCGACCATTCGATGATGCGCAGGATGTCGTCGCGATCGATCCACGGCATCCACTGCTGACCGTTCCCCATCGGACCACCGGCGCCGAGGCGGAACGGGAGGAGGAGTTTGGCTAGCGCGCCACCGTCCTTCGCCAGGACGACGCCGAAGCGGAGGATGACGACGCGCGCGAACGGTTCGGCGCTACGCGCCAGCTCTTCCCACCTCTTCGTGACTTCGGCCAGGAAGCCGGTGCCGGATAACGATGTCTCGTCGAGCGATTCGTTGTCTCGATCGCCGTAGAAGCCGCTGGCGGAGGCGCTGATGAAGATTCGCGTGGGATCGGGTTTGCGCGACATCGCCTCTACCAGCGCGCTCGTGGCGTCGACGCGGCTCTGCATGATTCGTTTCTTTCGCGCGTCGGTCCATCGGCCACCGCCGACGTTTTCGCCGGCGAGGTTGACGACGACGTCCGCGTTCGCGACCTCGTCGGACCAACTCCCTTGCGTCGGAGGATTCCAGGCGACGGCGCGGCCGGCTCGAACGTTGGACGGGTTGCGAGTCAGGACGGCCACGTCGTCGCCGCGGGCGAGGAGGCGACGGACGAGCGGCTCACCGATGAAGCCGCTACCACCGGCGATGACGATTCGTTTCATCCGGCCATTCTGCGCCTAAAAAAAGAATCGCCCCGCCTGAGCGATGGCGGGGCGGAATCGAGGAGAGGGGTAGGAGATCAGGTCTGTTTATCGCGCTCACAATGTTGGACGGACGATCCGAGGAAAGGTTTCACTGCACGCGCGATCGCGCGGACACTCTGCGCGGATCGGTGGCGGCTTCGGGCTTCTGCAGCGCGGCGAACGCGATCATGGCCGCGTTGTCGGTGCAATAGCGCTTCTCGGGAAGGCGGACGATGACATCGCGTTTTGCCGCCCACGCGGACAGCCGCTCGCGCACCGCGGTGTTTGCCGCCACACCGCCCGCAACAGCCACTTCCGTCGGCTTCGGGGTACCCAGACTCGACCAGATCACCTCGAGCCGATCGAATAGCTGATCGATGAGTGCTTCCTGAAACGTGGCGAAGAAATCGGCCAGCAGTTGCGGGTCGCCGCTCGCGCTGATGCCGTGTTCGCGCGCGAGGCGGATCGCACCGGCTTTGATACCGGAGTACGAAAAATCGGCCGACTTTTCGTTGAACTGCGGAAGCGCGAAGTGAAAGCGCTTCCGATCGACGCGGCCGCCGTTCGCATGCTTCTCGATCTGCGGACCGCCCGGATACGGCAGACCGATGAACTTGGCCACCTTGTCGAACGTCTCGCCGATGGCGTCGTCGCGCGTCCGGTTGAGCATGGTGATGACGCCGCCACGCACGTCGTAAATCGACGAATGGCCGCCGGAGATGACGAGACTGAGAAACCGTTCCGGCAGCGGGATCGACGCGCCTTCGCGTTGCAGGTACGGCGAGAAGATGTGGCCTTCCAGGTGATTGATTGGAACGAGTGGGATGCCCAGTCCGTACGCGAGCCCCTGGGCGCCGGCGACACCGACGAGCAGCGCGCCGATGAGTCCTGGCCCCGCGGTGACGGCGATGCGATCAACATCGTTCCAACTCAAACTCGCGTCGGCCAGTGCGCGCGTGATCAAAGGAAACAGATGCTGCAGATGTTCGCGCGAGGCGATCTCCGGAACGACGCCGCCGAACGGCTGATGACGTTCGATCTGCGAGGCGATGAGGTTCACGCGCACGCTGCCGTCGTCGTCGAGGACGGCGACCGCGGTTTCATCGCAGGAGGTTTCGATGCCGAGGATCATGCGGGAGTTGGGAACGGGTGATACCGCGATCAGATTTCGCGAGTCAACTGTCATCCTGAGGCTGCCGGAGGCACGAAGCCGCAGGCGTAGATGCCGGAGGGCGCCGAAGGATCTCAAGATGCGCGACATTTGCTGAAACCGGGATTCAACGCAGCTTGCGTAGCTTGAGATCCTTCACCGTCCTGCGCCGCGTCGCGCGTCGCGCTCGGCGGCTTCGGCGGTTCAGGATGACAGGCCGCGCCTATAATCCGCGGCTCCAATGGCGACCGACGAGGAACTGAACAAACGCTACGAGCCGAAAGAGATCGAGCAGCGGCTCTACGCATTCTGGGAAGAGGGCGAATTCTTTACGCCGCTTCTCGACGGCGAGCGGCCGAAGTTTTCGATCGTCATCCCGCCGCCGAATGTGACCGGGCGGCTGCACATCGGCCACGCGCTGGTCAATACGCTGCAGGACATCCTCGTGCGCTGGAAGCGGATGAGTGGCTTCAACACGCTCTGGCTTCCGGGCACCGATCACGCCGGCATCGCTACGCAGATGATCGTCGAGCGCGAGCTGAACAAGCAGGGCATCTCCCGCTTCGACCTCGGCCGCGAGAAGTTCGTGGAGAAGGTGTGGGAGTGGAAGGAATCGTACGGCCACCAGATCATCGATCAGCTCAAGCGCCTCGGCGCCTCGGCCGACTGGACGCGCCTCCGTTTCACGCTCGACGAAGGGCTCGCCCGCGCCGTGCGCACGGCGTTCGTGAAGCTGCACGACGACGGCCTCATTTATCGCGGCATCGCCATGGTGAACTGGTGCCCGCACTGCCGCACGGCCATTTCGGATGTGGAGGTCGAGTACGTCGAGCGCGCATCGAAGCTGTACTACGTCGACTATCCGGTCGCTGATTCGGAGCGCTTGCTCACCATCGCCACCACGCGTCCGGAAACGATGCTCGGCGATACAGCGCTGGCCGTCCATCCGGACGATGAGCGCTACAACGATCTGATCGGACGCGAAGCGATTCTGCCGATCGCGAACCGGCGCATTCGCATCGTCGCCGATCCGATCCTCGTCGATCCGGCCTTCGGCACCGGCGTCGGGAAAGTCACGCCCGCGCACGACAAGAACGACTACGAAGCCGGCAAACGCAACGACCTCGAGCAACTGCAGGTGATCGATGACGGCGGCAGGATAAACGACGCCGCGGGGCCGGAGTTTGCCGGACTCGATCGCTTCGAAGCGCGCAAGAAGATCGTCGAGATGCTGCGCGAATCGGGTGCGCTGCGCGAGGTCAAAGACTACTCGCACTCGATCGGCATCCACGGCAAATGCGAGACGGTGATCGAGCCGATGATCTCGCGGCAATGGTTCGTGAAGATCGAGCCACTGGCGAAACCGGCCATCGACGCCGTCCGCAACGGCACGATCCGCATCCTGCCGCAGAGCTGGGAAGCGACGTACTTCAACTGGATGGAGAACATCCACGACTGGACCATCTCGCGCCAGCTCTGGTGGGGCCATCGCATTCCCGCGTTCTACTGCGCGAACGGACACATGACCGTGTCGGTCGACGATCCCGCGTCATGCCCGAGATGCGGCGACACGAACATGACGCAGGAGACGGATGTGCTCGACACCTGGTTCTCGTCGGGACTCTGGCCGTTCTCGACGATGGGCTGGCCGGACGACACCGCCGACCTGCAGATTTTCTATCCGACAGACGTCCTCATCACCGGCTTCGACATCCTCTTCTTCTGGGTGGCGCGGATGATCATGTTCGGCCTGCGCTTCACCGGAGAAGCGCCGTTCAGCCAGGTCTTTCTCAACGGTCTCGTGCGCGACGAGCACGGGCAGAAGATGTCGAAGACGAAGGGCAACGTGATCGATCCGCTCGATGTGATCGACGAGTTCGGCGCCGACGCCGTTCGCTTCACGCTCGCCATCTTTGCCTCGGGGCGCGACATTCCGCTGGCGAAATCACGGATGCAGGGCTACGCCGCCTTCGCAAACAAGATCTGGAACGCGTCGCGCTTCGCGATGATGCACATCGACACGACGATCGCCGCGGCGAAGCCGATCGATCGCGACGAGTTGAAGAGCGTCGAGCGCTGGATCCTGTCGCGTCTGAACGAGACCACGCGCAACGTCAACCGCGCGCTTTCCGAGTTCCGCTACGACGAAGCGTCGAACGCGATCTACCAGTTCTTCTGGCACGAGTTCTGTGACTGGTACATCGAGATGGTCAAGCCCGTGCTCCTCGGCAGGCATGGCTCGCCGGACGACCAGCTGCGCGCGAAACGCGTACTCCTCGAAGTGCTCGACCGCTCCCTCCGGCTGCTCCATCCGTTCATGCCGTTCATCACCGACGAGATCTGGCAGAAGCTCGGCGGCGTGGAACCGTCGATCATGGTCGCGCCGTATCCGGTGGCCGAAGAGACGCTCGAAGATCCGCAGGCGGAGCGGCTGGTGCGCGCGGTTCAGGCGATGATCACCACCATCCGCAACGCGCGTGCTGAGCGCGGCTTCACGCCGAAGGATCGCTTCAAACTTTACGTCCGCGCCGACGGACGCGACGCTGCGTTTTTCGATACGTACGCGTACCTGTTGATTGACCTCGGACGTTTGACGGAGGTCATCGTGAATGCGGAGCCGCCCGCCGGCGCGCATCACGACGTGGTCGAAGGCTTCACCATCGCCATCGAGTTTCCGGAGAAGGTGGTCACGAAGGAACAGCAGGAGCGGACGGAGCGCGAGCTGGAAAAGAGCCGCAAGGAGCTCGAGTCGCTCGACGCCAAGCTGGTGAACGAACAGTTCATGAAGAACGCGCCGCCAGCCATCGTCGAAGGAGCGCGTGCGCGGCAGGCGGAACTGCGGGCTCGCATCGAGAAGCTGATTCAGAATCAGGGAGGAGAGGCAGGGACGAGGGACGAGGGACGAGGGAGAAACGACGAATGATGTCGCACGACTTCGTCACTTGTCCGTCCCTGGTCTCTCTCGTCCCTGTCTTTCTCCCTCGTCCCTCGTCCCTGCTTCACCTCCCTGTCTCATGATCGACACGCGCCGCATCGTCGACCGCCTCACGACGATCGAATCGATCGCGGTGATTTCGCGCGTGGCGTCGACGAACCTGGTGGCGCGTCGGATCGTGAACGAGTGCATCGAGAACGAGTTGTCGCTGCCGAAAGGGATCATCATCGCCCGCGAGCAGTTCGCGGGACGCGGACGCAACGCGCGGCAGTGGTCGTCGCCCGCGGGCAAAGGGATTTACGCGACGACGCTGCTGCCGCTGCCGGTCGAGAAACTGGGACTCGTGCCGCTGGCGATTGCGAACATCGTCGCGTCGTACCTGCGCGAGGTCTTCGGCCTCGACGCGCGGATCAAGTGGCCGAACGACATCCTAGTCGGCGGTAAGAAAATCGCCGGCATCCTGATCGAAGCGCGCATCAACGAGGAGCGCGCCTTTCTGCTGATCGGAACCGGCATCAACGTCGAGCCGGTGCCGGACGATACGCGGCCGAACGCGACAGCGATCTCGGAGCTCACCAACGATTTTCACGGCATCGACGTGGCGACCGAGGCGTTCATCGAACATCTCGACAAACGACTCGGCCAACCTCTCGAGCGCGACGCGGTGCTCGACGAATGGCGGCGCTACTCGATTCATCAGCAGGGAGATCGCATCCACTGCGTGATCGGCGATCGCACCGTCGAGGGAACCTGGGGCGGGATCGACGAGCATGGCCGCGCGCTTCTGCGCAGCGGAAACGAGACCACGGCGATCAGCGCTGGCGACCTGATTTTGGTCTAAAAACCCGCAATCCACGATCCGTGGAGTGACCCTTGGCGCCGCGTTCCGCATGCCGAGGATCGAGGCCGGTGACGGCAGTGGGTAACGGTGGTTACTGGACAAGAACTCAGTATCAATTGTTACTTCCACACGTGCCGAAAGCGCGCGAGGCAGCAATGTTCGGAGAAGTCGTCCGCGGCGTCCGCAAAGGACACGCATGGACGCAGGAGGACCTGGCCGAGCGCGCCGGGCTGACGACGACCTACGTCGGACAGGTGGAACGCGGCGACAAGGTGCCCAGCCTGACCGTCGTGCTGAAGCTGGCGCTCGCGCTGGACATGCATCCCTCGGAGATGCTGCAGACCTTCGGCTTGGCGGTACTCCGCGAGACATTTCCGTAGCCGGTCGCGTCCGCGGCATGCGTCGTGAACCTCGTCCGTCTCGTGGCAGAGACGGAGTCGCCTCACCTTTTTCCGCGGGCGCGAACGCGGCATCGCATCTTCGGCGGTCTCAACGAACGGCAGGAACACATCTTCACGTGGATCGCCGTCGTCGTCGTGCTGCTCTACGTCACCGGATGGATCGGCGCGATTCACACCGCTTACCTAGATCAACGCGAGGTCGAGCGACAAGCCAAAGAAGCGGGCGTGAAGCTGCCTCCTCCACCGCCAGCTCCGCCGATCGCCACGCAGATCTTTCATCCGGACGCGCCGACGACCGCGTTCATCGACGACGCCATGCTCGGCTTTCTCAATCCGCTGCGCGGCCACAGCGGGAAGGTCTACTTCACGACCGTCACGCCTGGTGCGCCGATCGCGTCAGGAGCGCCGGGCGGCGCGAAAGCGGTGTTGACGGAAGGCACTGACAACGTCTCTTCTGATTTCACCGCGCCCGAGCAGCCCGGCGTCTACAAGATGGCCGTGCAACTGAACCAGGCCATGCGCCAGCTCGACAACTTCAACGTCATCACGCTCGTCCCGTTTTCCGAAAAGCGCGCCGGCCACATCGGCACCTACTACCTCGGTAGCTGGCCATTCGAGAGCGGCGGAACGCCGAAGACGCCGGCCTACGCGAATCCAAGCGGCTTCATCGAAGTGACGCGAGAGAACGCCGACACCCCCATCTCCGCCCACTTCAAGTTGCGCGACTTCCTGACCAAGGATCAGCCGAATGTCTGGCCGAAGTACCTGCTGCTGAATCCGAAGCTGCTCGACAAACTGGAGCTGACCATTCAGGAGCTGGAGGCGATGGGCCATCCCGTTCACCACTACCGGATCATGAGCGGCTTCCGCACGCCGGAGTACAACCACGGTGGCGGCAACACCCAGGGGCGCGCGAACCTGAGCCGGCACATGTACGGCGATGCCTCGGACACATTCGTCGACAACGACGGCAACGGCTCGATGGACGATCTCAATGGTGATGGCCGCGTCGATGTCAGGGATGCCGAGGTCATCATGGCGGCCGTGGAGCGCGTGGAGAGAAAGAATCCGTCACTGGTCGGCGGAGTTGGCGTTTATTCCGCATGTTGCGGACATGGCCCGTTCACGCACATCGACGTGCGCGGCTATCGCGCAAGGTGGCGCGGAACGGGCAGTGGGTGAGACGAAGCAGGAGGTAACGTGGTCGAAGCAGTATCAGCAACCAAACCAACAGCGACGTGCCCCGAATGCGGCGCACCGCGTCCCGATCCATCGCGCGTATGTCCAGCGTGCGGCGCGCCGCCGATGCGAAGTGGCGACAAGCGGGCGCTCGATAACGAAGTACGCACCGAGGACCTTGAGCCGTACGTGGCGCTGCGCTATATCGCGCGACTGTTCAAAGTCCTCGCGGTGCTGATGCTGATCATGCTGATCGGCGAAGTGGTGACCGGCGTCGTCACCAACGGCGTCGCGGCGTTCATGACGCTCCTCGGCGAGGCGACGCGGCTGCTGGTGCTGGCCGGTCTGCTGTGGGCCGGCGGCGACATCACCATCCTGCTCATCGACGCGGGACACGATCTGCGCGTCGCACGCATCCTGCTTGGACGCATCAACGCGGCCATGCACGAGCGCGAGCTGCGAGAGAAGAATCGGTAGAGGTGCGGGATATCGCTACTCCCACCAGCAGCGGCGAGTCGTTCGTCGGCGTAGCCGGCGCAAGAACCGTAGCCCCGGTTTCAACCGGGGGAGCTAAGCCTCGCGCGAAATTGAGAGCGCGCTTCAGCGTGCGAAAGAAAGCTTTCTATCGCCCGTCAAGACGGGCTCACAAATCAAAACCGACCCGTTGACCCCCGGTTGAAACCGGGGGCTACGGTTCTTAAGGCGGCTTTCGCCGCCAACAGTGATCACTACGCGCCGAGTTCCTTCTTGCGAGCCGCCATCCGGTCGCCGAGCTCTTGCAGTTCGGGACGGCTGAGCGCTTTACGTGCCTCCGGGAACATCTCCTTCTCTTCTTCGTCAGCGTGATGCTCGACGAGCTCCTTCAGCACCTTGCACTTCGCGGCGAATTCTTCGACCGCCTGTCCGCCCTCTTTCACTTCCGGCATCACGAGCTTGACGACGTGGTGCTCTTCCTTCGCCTCGTAGTACATCTTCTTGTCGTCTTTCGACCGGACGGCATCGCGGAAGGCGGGATAGAAGATCTCCTCCTCGATCGTCGTGTGGATCGTCAGCTCTTTGTCGATCTGCGCGACGAGCTTCTGTGCCCGCGGACCACCGCGCATCGATGACTTCTCGAGATCGCCGAGAAGGCCCTTCACTTTTTTGTGATCCTCTTTGAGAAGGGCAATCGCGTCAGGACCCTTCTTCGCCGATTTGCTGCTTTTTTTGGTAGCCATGAATCCTCCTGGAGGTCAGGAAGATCAATAGCCGTGCCGACTTACGAAAGCGGCATGATGGCCCGCGTCATCGTCTCGCGGATCTCGCGGAAAACATTTTCCGGCGGGATTCCCAGCTCGCGATGACCGGCCGCGCGCTTGAAGAGATTCTCCGCCGCCTTCTCGTCGAGCATGCGCGAGTCGACCGTGCGGTTGTTCAGCTCACAGAACGCGAACAGCGACGCCAGCGCGACGCGCCGGTTGCCGCCTTTGAACGGGCTATTGATGAGGAGCGCGAAAAGGAACGCGGCGACTTTGTCGGGGAAGGTTGCGTAGGCCTCGCGGCCGAGCATGGTGACCTGCGGCCGTTGCACGGTGTTGAGCAGACCGAACTGCGACTCGACGACGCCCGGATGCGCCTGATTGCCGCCGAACTCGATGCTGACCGCGCGATGCAGTTCGACCAGGTCGGCAACGCTCAGGTAGCGCGTGCCGCCGTCAGTCGGTGAGGCGGCGGAAGGCGTTGGGATACTTCTTGACGGCGCGGTTGAAGGCGCTGGCGATGGCTGGATTGGTGAAGGAGATGGTTTCGGGCTCGGCGCGGGCGGCTTTGCTGTTGCTTTTGGCGCCGGCTGCTTTGGCGCCGGCTTTGACGCTGCCGCTTTTGGCGCTGCTGCCTTTTTTTTCGGAGCCGGCTTTGGAGGAGGCGCTGCTTTCTTTTTTGCTGCTGGCTTTGACGGCTTTGCCGCCGCCTTTTTCTTTTGCGGAGGTTTTGCTGCTGGTTTCTTTCCCTGAGGTTTTGGTTTTGGCTGCTTTAGCTTTTGCTTTGTCGCCATGTTTCATTTCCAATCCTCGGCGACGCATGCTACGACAGCTAAGTTCCTGAGTCAACGGCGTTTACGCGCGCGACGGGCATTCCGCGCATCGCGGCGGCCACCTAAACTGCTGAATTTAAGCGAGTTATAGATTGCACCGATTCATGTGCAATTCATTCGACAACTACGGGCTCTTCCGCGGCCGAACCGGCCTCTTCGAACTCCGGCTTCGGATCGTACGAGAGGAACTCCTTCGCTTTCGCAGTCAGCGCGAAGTTCTCGCGAGCCGCGTCAGTGGTGAGCATTCCCTTGTCGACGAGTGAAAACGCCGGACCTTCGCCACCGCCGGCGGGATGCTTGATGGCCTTGATGGCCGCGACTCCAAGCGACTCCGCCGCCACTCTCCGAAACTCCTGCAGCACCCGGATCTCCTGCTCCGTCATCCCTTTGATCAGCATGACGCGCATTCTAAGTGGCTTGGGATGACAGTGTCACTCTCCACTGTTTGCTCCGCCCGTGCCGCCGAAAATCTTCCTCCTCTCGCCCGCCAGCACGGGCGGGATTCGCGCGAAACAGTTCACGTCGCCGCGCGCGAACTTCGAAGCCGCGCGCATGTATCGATCGCCCGAGGGCGTGCCGATCGCGATGGCGTTCGCGTTCATGAGCTCCCTCTACTTCCGCGGCAAGATCGGATACGCGATGCATTTCGCGCAGCCATCGCCGGCTGACGGCGGCCACGGCGTCTACATCATCGCGCCCGGTTTCGGACTCGTTCCGCCCGACTGGCGCGTCACACCGGAGCGGATGAAGGTGATGTCGCGAACGCCGGTCGACGTCGCGGCGCGCGCGTACCGCAAGCCGCTCGAAGAGCATGCCCGCGCGCTCGCGAACAAACTCGAGCCCGACGCGCAGGTGGTCCTCCTCGGCAGCGTCGCCAGCGGCAAGTACGTCGACATCCTCTGGCCCGTGTTTCAGCACCGCCTACGCTTCCCCGCTGCGTTCGCAGGACTCGGCGACATGTCGCGCGGCGGACTGATGCTTCGCGCCGTCCGCGCCAATCGCGAGCTCGAATGCACCACTCTCGACGCGCCTCGGCATCGAACCAGCGGCGATGGAAAAATCCCCGAAGGGTGGTAACGCTGGCCTGACGGCTGCACAATTCGCGGTGTGGCTGCCGCCAAACGTCTTGTCATCGATCCCGATGCCACCGATCTCACGCTGTCATTCGGCGCGCGTGAGGTGCGGCTCACCAACCTCAAAAAGCTCTTCTGGAAAACGCTGAAGATCACGAAGCGCGATCTGCTCCAGTATTACGCCGACATCTCACCGTACCTGCTGCCGCATCTCACCGGTCGGGCGATGGTGATGAAGCGCTATCCCAACGGCGCCGAGGGCGATTTTTTCTACATGAAGCGCGCGCCGGAGCCGCGGCCGGAGTGGATCGAGATTTGCCCGATCATGCATTCGGAGATGGTCAACTTCCCCATCGTGCAGGACCTCCCCTCGCTCCTCTGGCTCATCAACCTCGGCTGCATCGATCTCAATCAGTGGTACGCCCCCTGCGACGATTACAACCGCCCCGACTATCTCCACTTCGATCTCGATCCCGGTCCCGGCGCCGATTTCAAAATGATCCGCGAGGTAGCCCTGCGCGTCCGCGACATCCTCGAACACCTCGGCATGCCGGTCTACGCGAAGACGACCGGCTCGAAAGGCATCCATGTCTACATCCCGATCGTCCACGGCCCGCTGCAGACAGAGGTCTGGACGTTCGCGAAGGCGATCGCGATCGAGTTGGAGTCGCGTCATCCGAACATCATCACCGCCGAGTACCGCAAGGTGAAGCGCCCGTACGCACGCGTGCTCGTCGACTACAACCAGAACGCCTGGGGCCGCACGCTGGCCTCGATCTACTCCGTCCGGCCAACGCCGTTCGCGGGCGTTTCGACACCGGTGACGTGGGAGGAAATCGAAGAAGGCATCGACATCCAGGACTTCCGCATCGACAACGTCCGCGAGCGTGTGGCCGAGGTGGGAGATCTGTGGAAACCGGTCGCGGTGGGGAAGAAGAGGTTCGATTTGATGAAAGTGTTTACCGCACCAAAACCAAAGAAGAAAACGAAACCGCTGTCATCCTGAGCCGCCGGAGCGACGTAAGCGCGAAGCGCGGAGTCGCGCAGGACGGCGAAGGATCTCAAGATGCGCAACATTGGCTGAAACCCGGGTTCCAACGTAGCTTGCGTGACTTGAGATCCTTCGCCGTCCTCCGCTACTCCGCCTTCGGCTACGCAGCTCCGGCGGCTCAGGATGACAACCGTCCCGAAAATCACCACATCCGGCTTCCCGAAGCTCGACCTCCCCATCACGCCACCCTACCCACCGATGGAGGCGAAGCGCGTCGACAAGATCCCGTCAGGCGACGGCTGGCAGTTCGAGCCGAAGTGGGACGGTTTCCGCGCCGTCATCTTCAAGAGCGGCGATGACGTCGTCGTGCAGTCGAAAGCGGGGCAGCCGCTCGGACGCTACTTCCCCGAGGTCGTCGAGGCGATGCGGGAGTTGAAGATGAACGAGTTCGTCATCGACGGCGAGATCGTCGTGCCGGTCGGCGGACGGCTGTCGTTCGATGATCTCTTGCAACGAATTCATCCGGCGGAGTCGCGTATCCGCAAACTGGCCGCGGAGATTCCGGCGCACTACTTCGCATTCGATCTGCTGGTGATGAAAGGAAAAAAGATCGCGGACAAGCCGATCGAAGAGCGCCGTGAGCTGCTCGAACGATTTTTCGAACGCGTCCCGGAAGGATCGCTGATCCGGATCTCGCCCGCGACGACGGAGCGCAAGGTCGCCAACGACTGGTTCAACAAATTCGGCAGCGCAGGACTCGATGGCGTCATGGCCAAGCGCCTCGGCGAGCCGTATCACTCCGGCGATCGCGAGGGCATGGTCAAGGTCAAGCATCTGAAGACCGCGGACTGCGTCGTCGGCGGCTTCCGCTACCTCGAAGGGACGAAATCCGTTGGCTCGCTCCTCCTCGGCCTGTATGACGACGAAGGACGCCTCGTCCACATCGGCCACAGTTCATCGATCAAGAAAAACGAACGCGAAGCGCTGACGAAACAGCTCGAAGCGTTGCGCGGCGAGAATCCGTTCGAGGTCCGCGTTCCCGGCGGCCCGTCGCGCTGGGCGACCGAGAAAACCGGCGAGTGGGTGCCGCTGCGGCCGGAGCTGGTCTGTGAAGTCGAGTACGACTACTTCTCGCAGGGCCGCTTCCGCCACGGCTCGAAGTTCCTGCGCTGGCGGCCGGAAAAGAAGCCGCGCCAATGCGGGATGGAGCAAGTGACCGGAAAGCCCGGAAGGTCGAAGGGCGACTTCACGTTGATCGCCTCGTGATTCGACGACTGCTCCTTCTTCTTTTCCTCATCACCGCCAGCAGCGCCTTCGCGCAAAGCGTGCAGATCACGCAAAAGCCAACGTCGCTCGTCTACGGCGATCTTGCAGTTCCCGTGACGACGACCGATCCCGTAGTGCGCGTGGCGCTCTTCATCAACGGCGTGAAGTACTCGGAAGGCACCGGCCGGATGATGGTGCTGCCGGTCAAGATCGGCGACTACATCCGCCGCCTGCGCATCCGCGCCGTCGGCTACGACGCGCAGGGCAACATCGCGGGCGAAGACGAGATGGTGGTCAACGATCCGCGTCCGCCGTTCCGCGTGCGGCTGCATGCGAATCACGGCGTGCTGGAAGCGAGCGTCGTCAAACCGCAACAGCTCGGAATCAGCGGCGTCGATTTCTTCATCGGCGAAGAAAAGATCGCGACGCTAACGGCACCGCCGTACACGGCCGCCTTCGACGCCGCAAAGTTTCCGAATGCCGTCTACGCACGTGTAGCCGTACACGCGAGCGATGGCAGCGAAGCAAACGACGTCTTTTTCTTCGGCACGACTCCAAGCGAGCAAGTCGATGTATCGGTCCAACAGATCCCGCTCTCCGTCGCCGGCGGCGACCGCATCCCGCGCTTGAATGAACTGACGCTGCTCGACAACGGCTCACCGCGAAAAATCGAGGCGCTCACTCCCGCCTCCGATCAGCCGCTCTACGTAATCCTGCTGATCGACTACTCCGAATCGATGCTCGAAGAGCTACCGGTCGTGAAAATCGCCGCGCGCCAATTTGCACAACGTCTTCTTCGCCCGCAGGATCGCATCGCCGTCGTCGGCTTCAATCAACGAACGTTCTGGCTGACGCCATTCACAAACGATTTCAACGCCGCCGCCGCGACGGTCGATCGCGTCAAACCATCCGGCGAGACGCATCTCTACGACACCGCAATCGAGATGCTCTACGAACTGCAGAAACAGCCCGGCCGCCACGCACTGGTCATCCTCACCGATGGCGTCGACCAAGGCAGCCACTTCAAGCTCGACCATCTCGTCCACTACGCGCGTTACGCCGGAGTCCCGATCTACCCGATCATCAAGAACAAGATGCTGACCCGCTGGATGCGTTTCGGTGTCGGCTACATGGAAGCGCGCCGCCTGGCCAACATCGCGCGCGACACCGGTGCGACCTACTTCATCATCAAAGCCGAACGCGAGCTGCCCGACGTCTACGCGAAACTCGCGCAAGAGCTCCGTAACCAATACCAGCTCGCCTTCTACTCCGATCCATCCGCCGCGGATCAGTGGCACGCGCTCGACGTCCAATCGTCTGCCGGCCAGCAGTTGCGGGTGCCGCGCGGGTATTTTCCGTAACCGCGTTAAGAGCCGCTCTTGGGGCTCACGCGAATCCGTGAAAGAAACAATTCCAGTAAGCGCATACTCTCTTGTTTTGACAAATCAGATGTCATTGAGAGATGGAGATCGATCCACGTTCCTGCCTGCAGCCAGTGTGCGCGGATGTGCGGGTTGCTGCCGGATGCCTGAGGAATCTGATAGGCGACCGTATCCCAATTGGCGATTTTCTTGAATTCCACGGCTTCAGGAGACGGAAGTTTGTTTTGCTTCCACGCCGCCGTTTCGTCCGCCCAGAACTTTTCGATTCCTTTAAATTTTTCTTGTGGTTCAAACCAGCCGGAGACGATGATGTTTTTCGTCGCGTCGCCGAGCTGAAAGTAGCGGCGGCTGGCGGTCGCGCCGCCTGGCCGATCCGGCGCCGGCATGAAATGCTCTTTCGGGATGGCCATAAGAAGGCTGCTGACTGGAACGGTGATTTTGTATGTGTCGGCCAGCTCTGTTACGGTAAGCCGATCCGGCTCCGCCCCCTTTTGCGGTTCGCCGCTAATGCGCAGCGTCTTGAGGACTTCAAACGCCTGCTTGACGATTGCGTCTCCGCCCGTATGCGTAAGGATCGTTACACTGATCAGCCGTCCACGCGCCAAAACTATGCCCTGATTGCCCTCACGATAATCGCCCGGTCCGCTCTCGGGGTTCTTGTCTGTTATGTGGTACAGGTATCCGGTGGCCTCGGCCGTTTTAACTTCGGTGAGTTCCAATTCTTTCTGTAGAGCACCACTCAATTGGTTGTTTCCGGCGTTAACCACGACTTTCCTGACATCAGCGACCGAGGCGAGCGGAGTGCCCGCGGGCGTCGGTATGACAGTCATAAGAACCATGAAGTCGTCTTTGCCTGCGGAGGTCAACCGAAGGTTGAGCGCTCCGGCGCCGACATCCTGCTGGAGCTTCCAATCGTCGGGAACGATCATGTGGAGCGATCCTGAATCCGGCAGTTTGACGGTGACAGGCTGACTCGCCTGTAAGCATGTGCTGGCGACGGCAAGGACGCAGACTGCAACCGAGGCAACGAGGTTGCGTTTCATGTGCTCTCCGGATGTTGAGGGGTTGCCGCAGGATACCTGTTCGTCTTCTCCAGCGGCTCGGGACATCTTCCGATGTACTCACGAAGTGCTTTATTGATCAACGTCTGGTAGTTCCCATCACCGGCAGAGTTCCCGTGATTGCGGAACCAGTCGATGACTTCCTCATCAAGCCGTATCGTGATTCGAACCTTGTCGGAATCCGACTGAACGACCGCGCCGCGCACACCGTTGGAGAACTCGTACTGTTTTTTCATTTGAATCATTTTCACTCGGAGTCGCGGCGGGATGGAGAAGGCTTTTCCCCGCGTCTCCGCGTCTTCGCGTGAACGGCGTCGTGAAGCGCCTGGATGCTGGCGGTGCTTGCCTCGACATCGGGTTCGCGGCCGTGTCTGCGCAGCGCGTCGCTGGTGGTCGGACCGATCGAGGCGAGCAAGGCGCCTTCGATTGAAGGAGCCGAAGCGAAGAAGTTGTCCACAGTCGATGCGCTGGTGAAAGTAACTACGTCGATATCGTGAAGCTCGTCCGCATTCAAGGAAACAGGAACGGTGCGATAGGCGACGGCGAGATGCACCTCAGCTCCCCGTTTCCACATCTCATCGATGAATTCGTCCCGCCCCTCGGCGGCGCGGATGACGGCGATGCGGACGCGATGCAGGTCGGCGTCGAAGTGCGGGATCAGGGCGGTGGACATGAACTTGTCCGGGACGAGGTCGGGTGCGATGCCTCGTGCGCGTAGCGAAGCGGCGGTCGTTTCGCCGACGCAGGCGATGCGGATTCCGGCGAGGGCGCGGACGTCCTCACCTTTCGCGAAGAGGCGTTCGAAGAATGCGGAGACGCCGTTGACGGACGTGAAGACCAGCCAGTCGAAGCGTTCGTCGACGGCGCGGTCGAGCGAGTCCCACGATTCCGGCGGCGCGATCTCGATGGTCGGGAACTGGATCACAGTCGCGCCTGACTCCTCGAAGAGGCGTTTGAGCTCGGAGGCTTGTTCGCGGGCGCGGGTGACTACGATGCGTTTGCCGAAGAGCGGTTTCGATTCGAACCAGTTGATGACGTCGTGCAGTTTCACCACTTCGCCGACGATGATCAGCGCCGGAGTGGGCAGATTCGCGGCTGCCACTCGGGTTTCGATGTTTGCCAGCGTGCCTGTGACCGTGCGCTGATCGGGCGTGGTCGCCTTCGAAATGACGGCGACGGGACGATCGGGCGAGACGCCGTTCGCGGTCAGCTTTTCCGCAATGGTGGGGAGATTCGCGAAGCCCATCAGGAAGACGATCGTGCCGTCCAGTTGGGCCAGCGCTTCCCACTTGATGCCGGTCGACGCGTCGGCCTCGTGGCCGGTGACGAGCGTGAGCGACGTCGCAAACGAACGGTGCGTGACCGGGATGCCGGCGTACGCGGGTCCGGCGAGCGCGGACGAAATACCGGGGACGATTTCGAATGCGACGCCGGCGGCGGACAACTCCTCTGCCTCTTCGCCGCCGCGTCCGAAGACGAAGGGATCGCCGCCTTTGAGGCGGACCACGGTCTTCCCTTTCTTCGCTTCGTCGATCAGGAGTTGATTGATTTTGTCCTGCGGCAGCGCATGTTTCGACGCGCGCTTGCCGACGTAAACGACTTCGGCGGTCTTCGGCGCGCGGTCGGCGATGGCATCGGAGACAAGCGCATCGATGGCGATGAAATCGGCGCGGGCGATGAGGTCTGCGGCGCGGATCGTCAGGAGGCCGGGATCGCCGGGACCGGCGCCGATGAGGAACACCTTGCCGGTCATGCCGGCTCCCACAAGCCACCGGAGGTGGCTCGGACGGTAGCCGGTGGTCGCGTGCGAAGCGCGAGACCACCGGAACGACGGGCAGCGAATGGTGGCCGACCCCGGCAGGGGTCGCGGAGGGAAATCACGACACTTGGTATTTGATCCGCGACCCCTGCCGGGGTCGATGATGGGCGGCCGAACGGATTCCGGTGGTCGCTCGCTTCGCTCGGACCACCGGCTACCGTACGAGTCGCCTCCGGCGACGTTTTCATCGCTGCACCGCCAGCTCCAACGCGCCCTGATCAACGAGTGACTGATGCACCACATCGATCAGCTCATCCGCATCCCGTCCGCTGCGCGTGACGCGAATGGAACGATTCCCTTCCAGCTCTCCGAAAAATGCACGGATGGTGATGTCGGCGTCGTCGAATGTCGCATGAACCGCACATGCGGAGTAGCAATCCAGCAGCGTTCCGAATTTTTGCAGGACGCCGCGTTCGCAGTGCGCGGCGAGGGCCGTCGGCGCGTGGTTGATCGACGACGCAACGGCCGCTGCGTCGCGCAATGTCTCGATGGCGACGATCCCCTGTCCGCACGCGGGCAGCATTTCGTCGATCGAAAAGTACGACGTGATCTCGGCGGTGCGGCCGAGGCGGTGGAGGCCGGCGGCGGCGAGGATGGCGCCGTCGTAAAGGCCGGCGCGGAGTTTGTTGATGCGCGTATCGACGTTGCCGCGGATGTCGTCGATGCGCAGGGGCGGATAGAGCGCGCGAAGCTGAGCGCGGCGGCGTGGCGCGCTCGTGCCGACGACCGCGCCGGACGGCAGTGACGCGATCGACGTTCCGTTGAGTTGAACCCATGCGTCGCGCGGATCGGCGCGCTCGAGGAAACCAGCCAGTACGAATTCGTCGCCGATGATCGACGGCACATCCTTCAAGCTGTGCACGGCCATATCGATCTCGCCACGAAGCAGCGCTTCTTCCAGCTCCTTCACCCACAAACCCTTGCCGCCGATCGTCGCCAGCGGCACGTCCTGGCGCTTGTCGGCGGTGGTCTTGAACGGCACGATCTCGGGGCGATAGCCGCGTTCGACGAGATGTTTCGACACCTCATTGGCTTGCCAGAGAGCGAGCTGGCTGCCGCGCGTGCCGATGCGGAGGTTCAGGCTCATCGCAGACCGAAAATCTTTCGAATGGTTTTACGTAACGTCTCGCGCTCGGCCGGCTCCTCGGCTTCCTTGAGCTGCAGGATCGGGTAGTGGAGGATCTTGTTCACGAGCTGCGTCGAGAGTTGCTCGACCGCGGCGCGCTGGTCGGCGCTCACGGGCCCCATCCTGCGCAGGCACTTCTCCAACTCGTGCGTGCGGATATCCTCAAGCCTTCCTTGCAATTCGACGATCGTCGGCACCGCATCCTGCGCGACTAGGCGGCGGCGGAAGCCATCCACCTCGCGCTCCACGATCTCCTCGGCCTCATGCGCCTTCTGCATGCGCAGCTCGCGGTTGGAGTCAGCAACCTGCTGAAGATCGTCGATGTTGTAGAGGTACGCGCCGTCGATGCCGGCGATGGAAGGGTCGATATTGCGCGGCACGGAGAGGTCGATCAGGAAGAGATTGCGACGACGGCGTGTGGCCAGCGCGCGATGGACGTGGTCGCTCTCGATGACGAAGTGCGGTGCGGCGGTGGAGGCGATCACGATGTCGCACGTCGCCAGATACGGTTCGACGTTCTCGAACTTCACCGCCTGACCGTGAAAACGTTCCGCCAGCTCGATGGCGCGATCATGCGCGCGATTGGCGACGAAGATCTGCTCCAGCCCGAATGCCGACAGATGCTCGGCAGTCAGTTCGCCCATGTCCCCCGCGCCGATGAGCAGGACCTGGAGCCCGTGAAGATCGCCGAAGATCTTCTTCGCCAGTTCGACGGCCGCATACGGAACGGAAACGGCGTGCTCGCCGATGCCGGTGTCGGTACGAACGCGCTTGGCGACGCGCATGGTCTGATCGAAAACCTGCGAGAGGAGCGAGTCGAGCGCGCCGCGCTCGCGGCTGGCCAGGAACGCGGCGCGAACCTGTCCCGCAATCTGCGGCTCGCCGACGATCATCGAATCGAGCCCCGAAGCCACGCGAAAGAGGTGCTTGAGAACGTCGCCGTGGCGGAGGATGTAGACGTGTTTTTCGAGTTCGGCGCGAGCGGTTCCGGCGCGCTGCGTCAGCCAATCGACGATCGGCTCGATCACATCCTCGGCGGACGCGGAAACGATCGCCTCGACGCGGTTGCAGGTTGAGAGGACCGCGGCGCCGTTGATGCCGTCGAGCGCCCGAAGCTCATCGAGCGTTTCCGCCATTCGCGACGGCGCGATGCTGAGCCTTTCGCGCACATCGACCGCGGCCGTGCGGTGGTTCACACCGACGACGATCAGCGGCATGAGCCCACCTCACGCATGATGAATCCCCAGGATCGCTACCATGATCGCCACGAACGCGCAGGCGCCGATGACGGCCGTGCGCCGCGTGCGATACGTGTCGTTGATGTACGCCTGCAGCACGATCGCGAAAAGGATCCAGGCCACGACTGCGCCGACCTGCTTCACGCGCAGGTCCATCAGTTCGGCGGTCGTGCGATACGACCAGAGGATGCCCGCGAGAATCCCGAGCGTGTAGATGCTGAATCCGGTCGACAGCGCGCGGTAACTGACGGTCTTGCAGACGTTGAGGCTGGGAATCCAGTCCCACAACGCGCCACGGTTCTTTGTTTTCAGAGCCCTGTCCTGCGCCCAGGCCAGGACGCCGAAGGCGAGTCCGATCAACAATCCCGCAACACCGATTGTCGTAAGAAATACGTGAGTAATAAACAGTCGTGAAATACCAGCAGGAGTTTTGATGAAGGGATCATGCACGACGGCGGAAAGCGTCAGCAGCATCAGCACGAGCGGGTAGACGAAGAATGACGCCGCGTGAACGCGATAGCGGATGAAGAGCGCCAGCTCGATCGCGAAAACGAGCCACGCCGTGAAGCCGGCGGCCTCCGGAAGGTTCGTCAGCGGCGGGTGATGCGTGCGGACGCAGATGGTGCCGATCCAGACCGTGTGCGCGACGAAGCCGGCGATCATGATGCCGAGGGCGATGTGCTGCGGGCGTTTTTCGCGTGTGAAGAGCGTTGCCAACGCCACCACCGTTCCGGCGGCGTACAGCGCGAGCGCAGCGTAGAGGGTGAGGTTTGGACTCATGTCAGCTCGGCGTCAGCTTCTTGCAGTAGACGACCTTGTCGTCTTCGATGCGGTAGAAATCCTTAATTCGTGAGATCTCATCGTACCCGCTTCGTTCGTAGAACCGCATCGTCGAGGCGTAGCTTTCCTTCGACGACGTCTCGATGAGCAGCATGCGTCCGCGCTTGCGCCGCACTTCGTTTTCGACGAAACGCAGCAGCAGTTGGCCGATGCCCTGTCCCTGCCTCTTCGGATCGACGGCGATCCAGTAGAGATCGAAAACGCCATCGGTGAGCGGAGTCGGACCGTAGCAGACGTAACCCTGGACGGCGGCGCCATCGGGCTCTTCGAGAACGTGAACGATGTAGTCACCCTTCGCGGGATCGTCGTGCGCCTGATCGACCAACTCCATCGCGCAGCGCACTTCTTCTTCGGTGAAATGCGCGGTGGCGACCAGGATTTCGTGAATGCGCTCGCGGTCGCGCGCCTCGGCGGGACGAATTTTCATGGGCGGTTTGGTGCGGCGGCCATGATAAGCGCCTTGAGAAAATCGGCGAACGCGATGCCGGCCGCGTCGAGAGCTTTGCGGAAGCCGCTGCCGCGTCCGATGTCGGGGTTGGGATTGATGTCGACGATCCACAGTTTGCCTTCGCGCGACTGCCGCAGATCGAATCTGACGTAGCCGCGAAGTGAGAGTACGGAAGCGGCGCGAAGACAGACGTTTGCGACCTCACCTCGCAATGTGTCGTCGATCACAGCTGGCGTGCGATTGCGCGTTCCGCGGTCCTCGCGCGAGCCGCTCGCCCACTTCGCTTTCCATCCGACGACGCGTTCGTGGCTCGCGAGGCCGTCGTCGAACACGATCTCGCCGGGCGGCAGAACGACGGGGCCGTCCGTCGAGAAGTAGATGGCCTGATTGAGCTCGCGTCCGTCGATGAACTCCTCGACGAGCGCCGGCTGGCGATACGTCTCCTGGACGTACTTCACACGCGCTTCGATTTCGGATGCCGACGACACGACTGACGCTGCGTCGATTCCGATGCCGGCATCTTCGCGGGACGGTTTCACGATCCATGTCCCACCTTCCTCAGCGTGCCAGAAACGCGGAGTTGGGATTCCGCTGGCGAGGAGGATGCGCTTGACGAGCTTCTTGTCGCTGCAGATGCCGAGGGCGATCGGCTCGCAGGAGGTGTGCGCGATACCGAGCATCTCCAGACCGAGCGCGAAGTTCTTCTCCCAATCGGGATGCCCGAGGACGCCTTCGCAGAGGTTGACGACGACGTCGTAGTTTCTGAGCTCGAGCAGCGATGCGGCGACGTCGTCTTTGACGGCGACGAGTTGCGCATCGAGCAGCTCGGCGACTTCGCGCGCGGTGTCGATAACCTCCGCCTCGCCGAGCTTTTCCGTCTCGTTTAGATGCGGCTTGAGATGGAGGTCGTCGTTGTACGCCACGGCGATCTTCATGCGGCCCACCGTTTGATCGCCGCGTCGATGATGCGGCCGATGAGATCGGGATGCGAGATCCCTGCGAGGCGCGCGAGGATGACCAGGTCGCTGTTGATCGGATGAACGCCAGGCAACGGATTCACTTCGACGAAATTCGCGACGCCGTTGCGATCGCGGCGGACGTCGATGCGCGCAACGTCGCGAAGTCCGAACGCGCGCCAGACCTGCAGCGCGACTTCGGCGATGTCCGGCGCATCGACGAGGCGATAGTCGACGCGATTGAGGTAGTCGCGCTTTACGTCGAGCGAGTAGATGAAGTCTTTGTCATCGCCGCGAGGGAGCACCTGCATCACGCCGAGGACTTCGCCGCCGATGATGCCGACTGTGAATTCGTCGCCAGGGAGAAACTCTTCGACGAGGACCGGGCCGTATTTCTTCAGCCGGTCGATTGCTTTATCGAGTTCCTCCTGATTTCGGCAGAGCGAGCGATCGGTGATTCCCATCGACGAGCCCTCGGCCGCAGGCTTCGCGAACATGGGAAACCTCGGGTTAGCAATAGCAGGCGTTGCATCTTGCCCAGGCACAGACAAGAGTGTCTGTGCCACACTGGCTTGCGCCAGTACCGCAGACTGCGCATCCGGCAGGATCGGTGTGGCACAGACACTCTTGTCTGTGCTGGTGGTGCTCGGCAGGCCGTACACAAACCACGCCGCCGTCGCGATCCCCGCGCTCTTCGCGACGATCTTCGCCAGCGCCTTGTCCAACGTCAGTGCGATGGCCAGCGCGTCGGAGCCGGTGCACGGGATCGCGAGCATCTCCAGCACTGCCGGCACCTGCGACTCCCTCCCGCGCCCGCCCACACCCTCGGCGATGTTGAAGATGCCATCGACGCGTTCACGCTGCAGCGCTTCGAGCATCTCCAATCCCCATCCGAGGCGGACTGGCTCGTGGCCTGACGCGCGGATGGCGGATTCCAACGCCTCGATCGTCTCGACCGAGTCGAACTCTTCGAACCGATCGCCCTCTGCGCCGGCAGGCTTGAGGTTGTAGGTCAGCCCGATGCGCAGGCGGGAGTGGGGGGTCGGGAGTCGGGGGTCGGAGCGCGACAGGTCCGTTGTGGCCTCTGCGACTCCCGACTCCCGACCCCCGGCTCCCGAGTTCACCTACGTCTCGCGCCGTTTCTTCTTGATGTTCACTCCGCGCGGGATATCGCGAACCGGCTGCGGTTCGAAGCGGTCCGCGGTGCGGTTCAACAGTTTGGCCACGCCGCGCTCGTCGGTGTGTTCGCGGTCGTTGCAGCGGTCGCATTCGTGCGATGCGGACGGCACGTCGTCGTAGCGGCCGATCACACCTTCGAAATTGCGGTAGACGACGGAGTCGCCGTATTGGCCGAGAAGGTAATTCGGCATCAGCGGGATCTTGCCGCCGCCGCCGGGCGCGTCCATCACGAACTGCGGGACGGCGAGACCCGAGGTGTGGCCGCGCAGGAACTCGATGATCTCGATCCCTTCGCCGACCGAGGTGCGGAAATGTTCGGCGCCCATGACCTGGTCGCAGAGATAGAGGTAGTACGGGCGGACGCGAATCTTCATCAGCCCCTGCACGAGATCGCGCATCGTGTAGGGACAGTCGTTGACGCCGCGCAGCAGGACGGCCTGATTGTTGACGGGGATTCCGGCGCGGAGCAGACGATCGCAGGCCGCCGCGGATTCGGGCGTGATCTCGTTGGGATGATTGAAGTGCGTGTTGATCCAGACGGGGTGGTACTTCTCCAGCATCGCGCACATTTCTTCGTCAATGCGTTGTGGAAGGAAGACCGGAACTCGCGAGCCGAAGCGGATGATTTCGACGTGCGGGATGGCCCGCAGCCCGGCCAGAATTTTTTCGAGATACGTCAATGACAACGACAGCGGATCGCCGCCGGAAACGATGACGTCGCGGATCTCGGGATGTTCGGCGACGTACTGGATCATCGTTTCGATGCGCCGCTGGCCGGTCGTGCCGTCTTCGTCCACCCACTTCCGCTTGCGCGTGCAGTAGCGGCAGTAGAGCGGGCAGTACGACGTGACCAGAAAGAGGCAGCGATCGGGGTAACGGTGAACGATGCCGGTGACGGGCGAGTCGCCTTCTTCGTTCAGCGGATCCCAGGTCAGCTCGCCGGGATTGAGCAACTCCTCGACCGTCGGGACGGACTGCAACCGCAGCGGATCGTTGGGATTGTCGAAGTCGATGAGACAGAGGTAGTACGGCGTGATGGCGGTGCGATAGAGCTCGAAGATGTCGCTGAGCCGTGCAGCCGTGATTTCATCGAACGGGAAGAGCGCGGAGAGCTCCGCCAGCGTGGTGACTCGATTTTTCTGCTGCCACTTCCAATCGTTCCACTGCTTGTCGGTGACGCCGGGATAAAGCCGGGCGCGATTGGAAAGGTAGGTTTGAAGATGGGTGGCGCGAGGTTGAGGCGGAGAGAGTGGTGATGGCTCTTCGGAAATCGAAAGAGAGCTCATGGCACACATCCTTTTCGTCGATGACTTGGGATTTTGCGAAGCCGGATGAGAGACGGCCCGGGGCGGTAGGAAAGGTTCATGACGTTCAGCTCACCTTGGCGGGCTTTAGCAAACTTGCTGCCGCGTAGGCTTCGAACTGATGGAGCGCGTCGCGCGGAATCCACGCGGTGATGAGCATGGCCGCGTCGGTGACGCGCTGTTCGTAGACTTCGGCCAGTTCGTGAAGCCGGGCAATGACGCGCGCATCGTTGTGCGGAATCTCGAGATGCAGCACTTCGCCGTTCTCCAGCTCGCGGTCGCGGATGATGTCGATGAGGCGATCGATGTTGCGGCCGGTGAGCGCGGAAACGCTCGCCGCGTTCTTGCGACGCAGCTCGAACGCGTCGGTGCGATCGGCCTTGTTGTAGACCTCAATCACCCGATCCAATTGAACGCCGAGGTCGCGCAGGACGTCTTCGCCAACGGCGCGCTGGTCTTCGAACTGCGGATGGCTGGAATCGATGACATGCAGCACGAGATCGGCGGCGACTGCTTCCTCCATCGTCGAACGGAACGAGGCCACGAGATGGTGCGGGAGTTTGCGGATGAATCCGACGGTGTCGATGACGACCGTTTCGCGCGGCATCTCGAAGACGGCTTTTGCTGATTTCGCGTCGAGCGTGGCGAAGAGTTTGTCGGCCGCTTCCGCCGATCCGCTGGTGAGCCGGTTGAATAGCGTCGACTTGCCGGCGTTCGTGTAGCCGACCAGCGCGACGGTGTATGCGGCGTTGCGCGATTTGCGCTGCGTCTCGCGGATCCGCTCGATCTTGGTCAGATCTTCTTTCAATCGCGCGATTCGGTTGCGGATGATCCGGCGATCGAGCTCCAGCTGCGTCTCGCCGACGCCGCGCGTTCCGATGCCGCCGGCCTGCCGTTCGAGGTGCGTCCATGCGCGCGTCAGGCGCGGCAGCATGTATTCGAGTTGTGCCAGTTCCACTTGCGTGCGCGCTTCGCGGCTGCGCGCGCGGCCGGCGAAAATATCCAAAATCAATCCACTTCGATCGATCACCTTGACCTCGGTGATCTTCTCGAGGTTGCGCGCCTGCGCCGGCGAAAGGTCGTCGTCGAAAACGATCAGCTTCGCGCCGCTGTTTGCAGCGAGAGACTTGAGCTGTTCCGCTTTTCCGCTGCCGACGTACGTGGCGGGATCGGGACGCGGCCGTTTGGCGAAGACGCGGTCGACGACGGCGCCGCCGGCGGTCTCGATCAGTTTTTCAAGTTCGGAGAGGTGTTCTTCGGCGACGCTGCGAGTGAGGTCCGGAAGAATCAGGGCGACTGCGATGGCGTTTTCGGGCACGTTGTCTTGGGGAAAAGATGATACAGAGTTTTTTCTGAATGGAAAGAAAAAGGCGCCGCGATTCGCGGCGCCTTTTTGCATCTAATGCAAATCGTAAAACTACCGGTGATCGTTGAAGAAGGTCCACTGTGCGACCGGTACATTGGCCTTGAGTTGCATCGCCTGCAGGTAGCCGTCGATCGCGGCGACGATCGACACGAGTCCCGACACGGTGCCACAGGTGAAGAAGAGTCCGAGAACCCAGGCGATGACGGCGACGATGCCTTTCATCTTCTGGCCGATCATGAAGTAGCCGAGGCAGCCGGCTACAACGAGGTTCAGCACGGCGATCAGCACCGGATCTTTCGGCGGCTGTTGCGGGTAAACGAGGTCGCCGCCGGGAGCGGAAGGCGTTCCGCCCGCTGGGGGCGGCGGGGGAGGTGGAGGAGTGTAGGAACCGCCAGGCGTGTCCATCGAGATTCTCCTTTCGGTGACTACAGCTTCTCGCCGATGTCGGTGATGACCGGAATGCGGAAGCGCTCGCCCTTGATGGCTTTCATGATGCAGATGATGGAGAGGGCCAGGAATCCGAGCCACACCACGCAGCTGATCATCGAGAAGCCGCATCCGAGAAGCGGGATGCGAGCGAAGACGAGGATGAATCCGAGGATCATCCAGGCGATCTCTGCTCCGAGCAGCGCCACGCCATTCTTGGCGTGCCACTGAACTTCGGGATCATCCTTCTTCGCGAATAGCGGGATGAGCGCGAGGAGGCCAAGGTACGACAGCACGAGCATGATGGTGCGATCGCTGCTCGCAGCCGGACCGCCGGGAGGAGGTGGTGGAGGCGGCGTGTAACTTCCACCGGGCGGAGGCGGGGGCGGCGGCGTGTAGGACGGAATGTCGCTCATTGCTTCTCCTGTCAGTTATCGAGTTAGTGGTTGGTTCGCCGCGATTCTAGCGGCTTTCAGAAAGCGCGGTTAAACGTTTTTCCGCGGCGACGAGAGGGAACACGCAAAGCGCGATCGAGAGTGTGACCGCAGTCACGAGCGGGATGAGATCGGCGGCCAGTGCTTCGTGTTCGAGTCCGAAAAAGCGCGAGAAGAAGTAGCGCGTGACCGGTTTCGTCATCAGCATCATGATCCCGCCGACATATGCGAGCGCCGCGCCCATGTACGCGAAGCCGCCGATCGAGAGTCCGACCTGCAGCGGATTCTCGGCATTGAAATCGGGAGCGAGCGCGCCGAGTCCGACGCCCATGCTGACCAGCGTGATTCCTAACATCGACGCTCCGATCAGCGTGAAGGTCCAGACCACGCGATTCGCGTCGAGCAGGACGTCTGCGAATGTCGTCAGCAGGATGGAGAGGATCGTCAGCGGTGTGCCGTAGACCAGCACTTTGACGACGAGCAATCGCCGGTACGAAACAGGCGCGCTCTGCAGCATCCAGAACGCTTTGCCCTCGGACGAGATCGACGGATACGCGAAGCGGAGGCAGATCGCGGCCACGACGAATCCGGCCATGCCGAGGTTTGCGTAGGCGACGATGGTGGCGCGGGCGTCGCCGCCGAGCGGCAGCATGCGGATGTTGTAGAGATAGAGGAACAGCAGCGCGATGAAGAGAAAGAGCTGCGACCACTGCGCGACGTCGCGCGTCAGCGTTCGCACTTCTTTGCCGATCACGGCGCGCGTCGGAGGCGAGAACGGCTTCAGCAGGCGGTCGACGATATTCGTCAGACCGGCCGCGCCGAGTGCAGAGGGCGCCATGCTCTCGCGAGCGCGCACGAAGGCGGGAAAGTAGATTCGCCGCGCGATGAGAATGAACGCACCGAAGAGTGCGAACGCGGTCAAGGCAATCTTCGGCGGCAACACGCTCGCGGGGCGGCCGTTCGCCATCGCCACCATCGAGTCAGCCAGCGCCGTTCCGGGATAGCGGTCGAGCGATGGCAGCTCGACTGAGCGGAGGACGCGCGTGACGTCATCGGTATTGATGCTGGCGAAGAGCCGCTCCGGCCGCGACATGCGAAACGCGATCACGGCCACGGTCAGCACGATGATGGCGATCGTGGCCACGATCTGACTGACGCGTTGAATCGGAAAGAAGCGCACCAGCACGATGATGACGAGCGTTCCGAGCGTGACGGGGATGGCCAGCAGCAGCGCCAGATTGATCAACGCAATCGGATAGAACCGCATCGGCGTGTGATAGCGCTGCGCGAATGCGACGAACATTGGCGCGATGAAGAGGTAGACCATCGTGGCGCTCTGCGCGAACGTCTTCGTCCACCGGCTGACGACGATGCGCGTCTTCGAAATCGGAGCAGCGTGGAAGATGTCGAGATCGAGATCGCTGAAGAACGCGCCGATGGCCGCGGTCATCGACGACGAGAAGAGCATCACCACCGCCGCGAGAAAGACGAGTGCGAGCAGGTTGCGCAGCAGTCCGAGCGCGAAGAATGGTGTGGCTTGCTCGACCTTGGCCATGGCCGCGAAGAGACGGCGGAAGAGCGCAAAGTCGCCGTACAGAAACGCGGCAAAGAGCGCGGCCACGATGGTCGTGCGCGTGATCGCCGCCGCATTGACGGGGCGGAGTTTGGACGCTGCGATTTTGACTGGCCAGAGCATGGGTTAAAAAAAGGCTTAAGCACCACAGAGACACAAAGGACACAAAGGGTTTTCTCTGTGCCCTTTGTGTCTTTGTGGTGAAAAGCCTTTTCCTACACGATCCGCTTCACCTCATCGAACCACTTCATCGCGCCTTCCTGTCGCGCGGCACGGGCACGAAAGCGCTCGATGCCCAGCTCGATGATTCGCTCGATCAGGCGCGGGTACTTCAGCTCCGTCGCTTCCCACAGCTTCGGATACATCGAGATGTTCGTGAAGCCGGGGATGGTGTTGATCTCGTTGAGGTAGAGCCGGTTCTTGCCACGTTCGAGGAAAAAATCGACGCGCGCGAAGCCGGACGCGCCGATCGCTTTGAACGCGGCGATGGCAAGGCGCCGGAACTCCTCGACCTTTTCCTTCGGCAGCGTCGCCGGAATCACCAGCTGCGTCTTGTCGTCGACGTACTTGTCCTCGTAGTCGTAGAACTCGCGGCCGGCGATGATCTCGCCGGGGAGACTGGCCTGCGGATCGTCGTTGCCGAGGACCGCGACTTCGATCTCGCGGGCATCGATGCCGCGTTCGACGAGCGCCTTCTCGTCGAAACGGAACGCCTTCTCGATCGCCGCGCCGAGGTCCTGGTCGTTCTTCACCTTCGTCACGCCGACGGACGACCCGCCGTTCGCCGGCTTCACGAAGTAGGGCAGGCGCAACGCGTTGTTGACAGCGCGCAGAATCCGTTCGCGCTCGTTGTGCCAGTCGTGCTCGTGCACCTGGACGAATTCGACCAGCGGCAGCTTCGCGGCGGCGAAGGCGTGCTTCATGTGGCCTTTGTCCATGCCGATGGCCGAGGCCGTGACACCGCTGCCGGCGTAGGGAAGGCCGAGGAGCTCGAGGTAGCCCTGCAGTGTGCCGTCCTCGCCGCCGGTGCCGTGGATCAGCGGGAAGACGCAGTCGATGTCCGCAGTGCGTACCCACGACTCCATCGAAAAATCGGTGTCGCCGGCATCGCTTTTGTCGTTGCCGTCGAGAATCTTCGCGCTCCGCTCTGGCGTCACGAAGCGGCCGTCGCGTGCAATGCACATCGGCACGATCTCGATCCGTTCCTTCGGCGCCGCCTTGGCCACCGAACGCGCGGAAAGGATCGACACCTCGTGCTCGGCGCTGCGGCCGCCAAAAAGAAGAAGGGTGCGAATGGGCATGCGACAGAGAGTGTACCTGTCCTCCGGAAACGTCTACGATCCGCGTTCTTAGGAGATTTCGATGAAGCGATTTGCATTCATTCTGGCGCTGCTCTTCACGGCCCTCGCGCTGTCCGCCGCACCGATCACCTTGCGCGTCGATGCGACGAACGTGGCTTCGAACATCTACCACGCGCATCTGAACATTCCGGCCACGCCGGGACCGATGACGCTGTTCTATCCGAAGTGGATCCCGGGCGAGCATGGGCCGACCGGACCGATCAACGGTCTGGCCGGATTGCGCATCACCGCGAACGGACAGCCGGTGATCTGGTTGCGCGATCCGGTAGAGATGTTTGCGTTGAATGTCGACGTTCCCGCCGGTGCGACCTCGCTCGACGTCGACCTCGACTTCCTTGCGCCCGCTCCCGGCGCGAACTTCACCGCCGGCGCGTCGACCACGCCGCGGCTTGCGCTGCTGAGCTGGAACACAGTTCTTTTGTATCCGCGCGGTGTGGCCAGCGATTCGATTCAGGTCGATGCATCGCTGCGCATCCCCGCCGGCTGGCTGTACGCGACCGCCTTGGAAACGCGCGGACGCAACGGCGACGAGATTCATTTCGAGCCGGCCACGCTGACCACGGTCATCGACTCGCCGGTTGAGATCGGGCAGGTGCTGCGCAAGATCGATCTCGTCAGCCACTCTTCGCTGCGTCACACGCTGAACCTTCTTGCGGATAGCACAGAGGCGACCGTGACGCCGGATGACTTTGCGACGCAGTATGGGAGGCTCGTCGACGAGACCACGGCCGTCTTCGGCGCGAACCACTATCGTCACTACGACTGGCTGCTCACGCTCAGCGACAACGTCGCGCACTTCGGTCTCGAACATCACGAGTCGAGCGACGACCGCGTCGAGGAGTCGACGCTGCGCGAAGATACGAGCCGCAAGTGGGTCTCGGGCCTGATGGCGCACGAGTTCGTGCATTCGTGGAACGGCAAGTACCGCCGCCCGGCCGGTCTGGCCACGAACAATTACGACAAGCCGATGACCGGCGAGCTTCTCTGGGTCTACGAAGGCCTCACCGAATACCTCGGCGATCTTCTTCCGGTGCGCAGCGGCATCCTGAGCGCGGACGACTATCGCGAGAACCTGGCGTTGACCGCCGCCCAGATGACACAGCACGTCGGACGCACATGGCGTCCGCTGCTCGATACCGCCGTCGCCGCGCAGCTTTTGTACGAGGCGCCGGGCGCATCGACGAACTGGCGCCGCAGCGTCGACTACTACCCCGAGGGCGAGTTGCTCTGGCTCGATGCCGACATGACCATCCGCGCGCAGACCGGCGGCAAGAAGTCGCTCGACGATTTCACGCGCTCGTTCTACGGCGGCGCCAGCGGGCATCCCGATCTGAAGCCGTACACCTTCGACGACATCGTCAACGCACTCAACGCGGTCGCGCCTTATGACTGGCGTGGATTTCTAAACCAGCGCCTGACGTCGATGTCCGCGACGCCTCCGCTCGGCGGCATCGAGCAATCGGGCTGGCACCTCATCTACAACGACAAGCCGAACACCGCGCTGCAGTACCAGGAAGGGCGCTCCAAAGGCGCGGACCTGAACGCGTCCCTCGGCTTCAACATCCGCGACAACGGCTCGATCGGCGACGTGGTGCCGGAGTCGATCGCCGCCCGCGCCGGCCTCGCGCCGGGAGCGCGCATCGTGGCCGTCAACGGCCGCGCGTACAGCACGGCGCGTTTGCGCGATGCGTTGAAAGCGTCCAGCACCGCCACGACGCCGATGATGCTCATCGTGCAGAACGGCGAGTTCTTCACAACCGCATCGATCGACTACCACGGCGGCGAACGCTATCCGCACCTGGAGCGGACGACGGGCAAGCCGGATTGGATGGAGACGCTGATCAAGCCACTCGCGCTGCCGGCGCCGAAGCCGGCTGCGAAGAAAAAGTGATTTCACCACAGAGGCACAGAGAACCCAGAGAACTCTCCGTGTCCTCTGTGTCTCAGTGGTTGAACGCTTTTCGAACCCGCACAAACGAAAAGGGCGCGGTCGCCCGCGCCCTGCCGTGCTGCGTTATCGACCAGCGAATTAGTCTTTGTGCATCCGGCGGTGATGATGCTTCGTGGTCGTCTTGGCCGTGTCGGTGTCGGTGGTGGTAGTCGTGGTGTCGGTGGTCGTCGTCTGCGTCTCGGTCGTGCTCGAGCTCATCGGAGCGGGCGTCTCGACGATGACAGGCGTCGGAGCTGGAGCCGGCGTCTCGACAATCACGGGCGTCGGGGCCGTCTCGACAAACACAGGCGTCGGCGCCGGCGTGATCACGGTCGTCTCGGTCGTGGTCGTGCTGGCGGTCGTATCGACGGTGGCCGGCGACTGCGTGATCGTCACGTCAGAGCCGCTCTTCTTGGGGATGAGCTTTACGTTGGTGTTCGTGCCGATGCCAGAGCCGTTGCCGGTTGAGCCGACCGAGCTGCTGGTGTAAGCGCGGCCGCTGTTGTCGACTGCCGCCGGGCCGGAGATCACTGCCGGCGTGGATGACGTGCCGACGCCTTCCGTATTCGCCGGAGCCTGCACGGTCGCAACCGTGCTCCCGCTGCTGGCCGCCGTCGCCGGCGCCTCGGTGCGGATCTGGCCGTAACCCTGATCCGCGGCTACATCGTGGTGTGCACACGCGCTCATCGCGATCACGAGCGCCGCCGACCCCAGGCCGGCAACTGCTTTCTTCAGAATCGATTCTGTTCTCATTTTTCCTGCTCCTTGCTGCCTTCGAACGGCAGCCGTCAAATGCCTTGCGGCACTGAACGGAAGAGCAACTAGCTTGCCTGAATTGATTTCAATAACATGCGGCGCATGGCCGAGCGCGTCTGGAAAGTAAGTGAGCTCATCCGTCAGATCAACGTGGAGCTCTTTCGTTACAACGACATAAGCGTCGAAGGCGAAGCGACCAACGTGGTCCGTTCCGCGGCCGGTCATATTTATTTTTCGATCAAGGATTCCAAGGCCCAGATGCGGGTCGTGCTCTTCGCCACGAATTCGCGGTTCCTCCGCTTCCGCATCGAAAACGGATTGCAGCTCGTCGTCCGCGGCCGTTTGACGCTTTACGAGCAAAAGGGTGAGTTCCAGCTCAACGCCGTTGCCGTCGAGCCGGCCGGCCTCGGTGCGCTGCAGCTGGCGTTCGAACAGCTCAAGAAACAGCTCGCGGACGAAGGCCTTTTCGACCCCGCCCGCAAGAAACCGATCCCGATGTTGCCGCAGCGCATCGCCATTGTCACCAGCCCGACGGGTGCCGCCATCCGCGACGTTCTCAACGTCCTCGGACGCCGCTTCGCGGGACTGAGCGTTCAGATTTATCCGGTGCGCGTGCAAGGCCGCGACGCAGCGCGCGAGATCGCTATCGCCATCCGCCATCTTTCGCGCTGGCAGTTGCACGACGTCGTCCTCATCTGCCGCGGCGGAGGATCGCTCGAAGATCTCTGGGCGTTCAACGAGGAGTCCGTCGCGCGCGCCGTCGCGGCCTGCTCGATTCCGACGATCTCCGCCATCGGCCATGAGACCGACTTCACCATCTGCGACTTCGTGGCCGACCTGCGCGCGCCGACGCCGTCCGCCGCCGCCGAAATTGTGATCCGCGCCAAGAGCGAGATCTGCACGCAGATCGATCACATGACACGGCGGGTGCGGCACGTCGTCGAGTCACGCGTTCGCAACTACCGCCACGAGCTTCGCCATCTCGCCTCCTCCGACCGCCTCGGACTCCTGCCACGCCGCATCGCGTCGCGCCGCGAACGCCTCGACCGCAGCCGCGTCACGCTCTTCCGCATGCTCGAAGCCCGAGCGCGTTCGATGCGCGCACGATTGGCTGCCGTCAACGCTCCGCTGCTGCGCTTTCCGTCGCAAGTGGCCCGCGAACGCGAACGTCTCCGCTCCACCGCCGCCACCCTCGGCGCCGTCTCGCCGCTCTCGGTCCTCTCGCGCGGCTACGCCATCGCCTTCTCCCGCACGAAACGCGGCAGGCGCAAGCCGATCATGGATGTCGCCGCCGTCGCGATCGGCGAACCGATCGAAGTGCAGCTGAAAACCGGCCGCCTCGCGTGCACGGTTGACGGAAAGACCATGGGGCTTGAGACTGTGTGGCCCACAACAGGCGAGTGATGGCCCGCAAGTCGAACGAATTCGAAAAAGCCTTTCAGCATCTCGAGACGATCGTGAAGCGTCTGGAGTCGGAGGAGATGCCGCTCGATGAGTCGCTCCAGCTCTTCGAGGAGGGCATCCGCCTCTCGCGTTTCTGCAACCAGAAGCTCGAAGAGGTGGAGAAGAAGATCGAGCTGATCCTGGCCGACGCCAAAGGCCAGCCGCGTATCGAGCCGTTCGAGAGCGAGGAGCTTGATGAAGTTGCCGAGGTTGACGAGGAGTGATCAGCGGCTACCTCAACGAGAAGCGCCAACTCGTCGATCGAATCCTTGACGCCAACCTTCCTCCGGCTGATACAGAACCAACCGTCATTCACGAAGCGATGCGTTACGCCGTTCTCGGCGGCGGCAAGCGCATCCGGCCGATCGTTGCCATCGCTGCGGCGGAAGCGTGCGGCGCGAATGTCGACGAGCTTCTTGTTCCGATCGCGGCGCTGGAGTTGATCCACACCTACTCGCTCGTCCACGACGACCTTCCCGCCCTCGACGACGACGATCTTCGCCGCGGCCGCAAGACCACGCACGTCGTTTTCGGCGAAGCGATGGGCATCCTCACCGGCGACGCGTTGCTCACCGAGGCCTTTGCATGGCTGGCGAGGCCGATCGCGGCGGTTGATGCGGCGCACCAGCTTCGCGCCATTCGTGAAGTCGCCGTCGCCGTCGATTCGAAGGGGATGATCGGCGGACAGGTTGCCGACATCATCGCCACAGGCTCGGACGAATCGACGCCCGAGTTGCTCGACTTCATCCACCGCAACAAAACCGGCAAGCTGCTGACCGCGTCGGTCGTCCTCGGCGGGCTGCTGGCGAACGCGTCCGACGAGAAGATCGAAGCGCTACGCAACTACGGCAACGCAGTCGGCCTGGCCTTCCAGATCGTCGACGATCTCCTCGACCAGGAAGAAGACGCGGCCACGCTCGGCAAGACGGCGGGGAAGGATGTTGCACAAGGCAAGCTCACCTACCCCGCGCTTTTCGGCACGGATGCAGCACGGGCTAAGGTCGAGTCGCTCCTCGGCGAGGCGCTCCGCAACGCTGCTATCATCGCTGGCTCTGTGAACTATCTCCCCGGCATCGCGCGTTTCATCTGCGAACGGCGATCCTGAGAGGCGCCGCAACCTGCCATGACGCTCCTCGAAACGATCAACTCGCCGCAAGACCTGCGCAAACTCGACCGGAAGCAGCTTCACCAGCTCGCCGGAGAGATCCGCCACCGCATCATCGAAGTCGTTTCCAAGATCGGCGGCCATTTCGGCGGCAACCTCGGCATCGTCGAATTGACGCTGGCGCTGCACTACGTCTTCGACACGCCGCGCGATCAGATCGTGTTCGATACCGGCCATCAGTCCTATCCGCACAAGCTGATCACCGGACGCCGCGATACCTTCGACACGATCCGCATGCATGGCGGCATCTCCGGTTTCTGCAAGCGCGAAGAGTCGGAGTACGACGTCTTCAACGCCGGTCACGCCTCGACCTCGATCTCCGCCGCCCTCGGCATCGCCGTCGCGCGCGACATCAAACACGACGACTACCGCGTCGTTGCCATCATCGGCGACGGCGCGCTGTCAGGCGGCCTGGCGCTCGAGGGCCTCAACCAGGCAGGCCATCTCAAGCGCAAGTTGATGATCATCCTCAACGACAACGACATGTCGATCTCGACGAACGTCGGCGCCATGTCCGGATATCTGAACGGGATCATCAAAGGTCAGACCTACAACAAGGGCAAGGATCTGGCGCGCGGCATCATGGATCGCATCCCGCTCGTCGGCGGCAAGCTCCACGGCATGGCCAGCGACATGGAGCAGCTTTTCAAACACATGATCGTGCCGGGAACGCTCTTCGAGGAGCTCGGCTTCAAATACCTCGGGCCCTACGACGGCCACGATCTCGATTTCCTGATCGATCTCTTCGAGAAGAACAAGGATTACAACGGCCCGCTCCTCGTGCACGTGATCACGAAAAAGGGGAAGGGCTACGTGCCGGCCGAGAACCGGCCGATCTGGTCACACGGCGTCTCGCCGTTCGATATCGACTCGGGCGACGTTGTGAAGTCGACCAAGCCGTCGCCGCCGAGCTACACGGCGGTTTTCGCGGAAGCGCTCATCGAGCTGGCCAAACGCGATCCAAAAATCGTCGGCATCACCGCGGCGATGCCGGACGGCACCGGGATGGACAAGTTCGGCAAGGCCTTCCCCGATCGCATGTTCGACGTCGGCATCGCCGAGGAGCATGCGGTCACGTTCTGCGGCGGTATGGCCACGCAGGGGATGAAGCCGATTGCGGCGATCTATTCGACATTCCTGCAGCGTGCCTTCGATCAGGTCTTCCACGACGTGGCGATCATGGATCTGCCGGTGGTCTTCGCGCTCGACCGCGGCGGCATCGCCGGCGCCGACGGGCCGACGCACCACGGCATTTACGACATGGCCTACCTGCGCATTTTCCCGAACATGGTCTGCATGGCGCCGAAGGACGAGAACGAGCTGCGGCACATGCTGAAGACGTCGTTCGAAACGGGCCATCCGACCTCGCTGCGCTATCCGCGCGGCAACGGCTTCGGCGTCGCGATGGATGCCGAGCTGCAGTCCCTTCCGATCGGCAAGGGCGAGGTGATGCGCGAAGGCAACGCCGGCGCGATCTTCGCCATCGGCAACGAGGTCTGGCCGTCCATGCAGGCTGCCGAGATCCTGGCCAAGGAAGGCATCGAAGTGGCGGTCATCAACGCCCGCTTCATCAAGCCGCTCGACGACGAACTGATCGCGAAGTACTGCCGCCCCTTCACGAAAATCATCACCGTCGAAGAAGGTTCCCTCGCCGGCGGCTTCGGCTCCGCGATCATGGAGCGCGTCCAGCAGCTCGGCATCCGCGACGTCGCCTTCCACCGCATCGGCATCCCCGACGAATACGTCCATCACGGCGCGCAGGACGTCCTCCGCGCGCAGTACGACCTCGATGCGAACGGGATTGCGAAACGGGTTCGGGAGTTTGTGGCAAGTGGTTACGAATCCGACGACCTGAGTCCTGAGATGAAAGCGTTGATTGCGAATGGGGCGACAGCAGGTGAAATCGCTGAGTTTCTAACGCGCGACATTCCCGCGGCGGAGTGGCGTCATCGCAACGCCGAAGACCACGATTCAGACCACATCGACGAAGTCGTATACGGTATGAAACGGCGCGTCGCGAAGTAATGGCTGTCTACCTCGCCGACACCTGGTACCTCATCGCGTTGTTCGATCCGCACGACGCTCATCATGCACAGGCACGGCGTCTGGATCGTGTCACGGCGCGCGATTTCATCGCTACTCACGATGGTGTTTTCAGCGAGATGCTGGCGTATTTCTCCGCTGATGGCAGCACTATTCGGCGACGCATAGCGGATTTCGTTCGAGCGCGCCTGGTAGATCCTGCTTGGTACGTCGGCCGTGGACGCGATCTTGTCAATCGTGCACTGCGGCTTTATTCAGAACGCCCCGACAAGGAGTACTCCCTCGTCGACTGCATGTCGATGACGCTCATGCGCGAGCGCGGCATCACCCACGTCCTCACGAACGACCATCACTTCCGCCAGGAAGGGTTCACCGTCGTCAACGAATGAACAAGCAGCGGCTGGACGTCGCCCTCGTCGAACGCGGACTTTGTGAGACGCGGTCGAAGGCGCAGTCGCTGATCATGGCCCGGCGGATTCTGGTTAATGGCCAGCACGTCGACAAGGCTGGAGCGAATGTCGCTGATGACGATGAGTTGCGCATCGAAGCGCTGGAGCATCCCTGGGTCGGACGCGGCGGGATGAAACTCGCGCACGCTCTGCGCGAATTCGGGATCAGCGTCGACGGAAAGATCTGCGCCGACATCGGCGCGGCGACCGGCGGCTTTACCGACGTGATGCTCAAGTGCGGTGCGAAGAAGGTTTACGCGATCGACGTCGGCTTCGGGCAGATCGATGTTTCGCTTCGCAACGATCCGCGCGTGGTCAACCGCGAAAAGGTCAACGCGCGCTATCTCACCGCTGCGGATTTCGAGGACGTCATCGAGTTCGTCTCCATCGACGTCTCCTTCATTCCGCTGAAATTGATCCTGCCGGCGGCGGCGACGTTTCTTCACGGCGAGTTGGTTGCGCTCATCAAACCGCAGTTCGAAGTCGGCAAGGGCGACGTGGGAAAAGGGGGGATCGTGCGCGATGAAATCAAGCGGGCTGCGGCCGTCGATGCCGTCGTCGCGTTCGCGCGCGAGACCGGTTTCGAGGTTCGCGGCGTCATCGAAAGTCCGGTCAAGGGCGCCGAGGGAAATGTCGAATACCTGATGTACGCGGGAAATCTGGCGGATCTGGCCATCTAATCAAGGCAGCCGGATTCCGGCGGTGGAGCTGCGCTTCGTCTGGGTCGCGCAGTCAAGCCAATGGGTCCGGCTGCACTCTTTAGGGACGCTGACGCAGATATTCGCGCAGTCCCTCTTCCCACGATTCCGGATTCGCGCCGGTGATCCGTTCGTAACGGTCGGTCGAAAGGACCGAGTACGCGGGTCTCTTCGCCGGCCGCGGGAAGGTATCGCTCGGGACCGGAGTCACTGTTACCTGATCGCCGACGAACGCGCACGCGAAGTCGAACCATGTGCACTCCGGATCATCGGCGTAGTGAACGATTCCGCGTGCGTCTTTGTCGTCGTACGCACGTTGCGCGAGGCGGATGATGGCGTTCGCCAGATGCGGTGTGTACGTCGGCCGTCCGCACTGATCGTTGACCACCCGCAGAGAGTTCTTCCCGTTGCGAATCTGATTACGGATCAATTCCACAAAGTTCGAACCATGCACACCGAACAACCACGCGGTGCGGAGGATGATGTGCTTTCGCGCGCTGCTCGCGGCCTGTTCGCCGGCGAGTTTTGAACGTCCATACGCGGATAGCGGCGCCGGAACATCGTTCACTTCGTACGGTGTTCGTTTCGAACCGTCGAAAACAAAGTCGGTCGAGATCTGGACAAGCAGCGCGTTGACGTAGTTTGCTGCATCGGCGATGAACTCGACCGCAGATCCGTTGATCGCAGTCGCGAGGTCCTCATTCGCTTCCGCCTCGTCGACTTTCGTGTAGGCCGCGCAATTGACGATCACGTCCGGCTTCGCACGGCGGACTGCCTCGCGCACTGCGCCAGGATCGGTGATGTCGAGATCGGATTTCGTCAGCGGGAGAACAGTCTCACCGCGCGATTCCAACGCGGCGCAGACATCGCGGCCGACCATTCCGCCCGCTCCCGTGACGAGCCAGCGCAACGTCACGCGTATTTGCCGCCGTCGGTTTTGAGCTGGACTTTGATCTGACGGGGTTCGCGCGGAACGATCAGGCCGAGGGCGAAGAACGCGTAGAGGATGCGCGCGTTGTCTGCGGACGGCAGCGGCGGCGTATTCACCAACTCGTAGAGGACCTTGCGTCCGTCGACGGCGTCGAGCAATCCCTGCTCTTCCGCATCGAGCACCAGCCCCTCGGTGTGTCCAGCCGAGCGGCCGAAGAGCGTCGTCTTCGTGCCCAGGCGCGCCACGAGCGCGCGCGCATCGGCCACGCGGCGGACGCCATGCAGAATCGCCATCGGCACCGGGATATCGACCTTGATGAACTCCAGCCGTTTGTCGCGGCCGGCGGTGAAACTGACGGTGCCGGAGTCCCAGCCGAAGATCGGCCAGATGATCTCTTCGATCTGCCCGCGAACAGCGGTGAACAGCTCTTCTGCCGAAAGCGCCTTCATCTCCACGAGCGTGGTGCCGTGACGGCTGCCGGTCTCGCGTGCGCGCGCGACGCTTTCCTCGTACTGCCGGCGCGTGATGCGGCCTTCGCGGAGGAGCTTGTCGCCGAGGGATTCGGCGAGCTGGTTCGTCGTCGCGAAAACGATCTGGCCGTGATCGAGGTAAATCCGCTTGATCTCATCGCCGCGTTTGCAATCGACGCGTCCAGGCGCACGGTATCGATGGATCTTCACCAGCACCTCGGCCAGAGGCATCTGGGAGATCTCCGATTGATACAGAGGTGCTGCGGGTTCCGGCGTCAGTGGCAAAGCGCGGCCCTTCGAAAGGTGTTACGCGTTCTTCTTCTCTTCGACTGCTGGCGGCTTCTTTTCTTCGCGACCCTTCAGACCGTCGCGGAAGTTCGAAATGCCCTCGCCGAGGCCTTTGCCGAGCTGCGGAAGCTTTCCCGCGCCGAAAATGACGATGACGATGATGAGGATGAGGGCTAGCTCAGGAAATCCCAGACCAAACATGTATTAAGCCTCCGAGTTGGTTGCCGTGGCGGCCCCTGGCTCCCGCATCGACGAACCTGCAAAGTGTAGTACGAATCGGTGATTTGGCGTCAGAACAAGGCCCGATAGCGAATGGATTTCGCATCAAAAAACGGCTGTTACCATGCGCCCGAATGATCGACCTCACCGGACTCAACCCGCAGCAACGCGAAGCCGTGACGCACGGCGAAGGGCCGCTGCTCGTCCTGGCGGGAGCGGGTTCCGGGAAGACGCGCGTGATCACGTATCGCATCGCGTGGCTGATCGGCGAGCTCGGTGTGCATCCGACAAACATCCTCGCCGTCACGTTTACCAACAAGGCCGCCAGCGAGATGGTCAGCCGCGTCGGCCACCTCGTGCCGGGCAGCGGCGCGCGGGCGCACGGCAGCCTCTGGATCGGGACCTTTCACTCGACCTCGCTCCGGATGCTGCGCCGTTACGCCGACCGCCTCGGCTACACGAAATCGTTCGCCGTCTACGACACTTCGGATCAACTCACGCTCGTCCGCCGCTGCATGCGCGAGCTGCAGATGAACGATGAAGCCTTTCCGCCGCGGTCGATTCTGAACCGCATTTCGGCCTCGAAGAACGAGCTGATCGGACCGGCCGAGTACGAGAAGGAGAATCTCGACTTCTTCGGATCGCGAGCGGGCGAGGTGTATCGGATGTATCAGCGCCGGCTCAAAGAGTACGACGCCATGGATTTCGATGACCTCATCGGAAACTACGTCGCTCTCATCGAGAAGAACGAAGACATCGCCGAGGAGATCCACAATCGTTTTCAGCATTTGCTGATCGACGAGTATCAGGACACGAACCGCGCGCAGTACATGCTCATCAAAGCGCTGGCCGGCAAGAAGCAGAACATCGTGGCGGTCGGTGATGAGGATCAGTCGATCTACAAGTTCCGTGGTGCGGACATCAACAACATTCTCAATTTCGAGCGCGATTTTCCCGGCGCGCGGATCATCAAGCTGGAACAGAACTACCGCTCCACTGGCAACATCCTCGATGCGGCGACCGGCGTCGTCGCCAACAACATCGCCCGCAAGGGGAAGACGCTGTTCACCGACTCCGGCAGCGGCGAACCGGTGCGCGTGGTGACGTGCAGCAATGAGCGCGAGGAAGCGACGTTCGTCATCGACAAGATGACCAGCATGCGCGGTCGCTACAAGCTATCCGACTACGCGATTCTCTTTCGCACGAATGCTCAGTCGCGGCCGTTTGAAGAAGAGCTGCTGCGCGGCAACATCCCCTACTCCGTCGTCGGCGGCGTGAAGTTTTACGAGCGCGCCGAGATCAAGGATGTGCTGTCGTTTCTGCGGCTGGCCATCCGTCCTCACGACACGCCCTCGATCGAACGCGTGATCAATGTGCCGTCGCGCGGCATCGGCGATACGACGATGAAGGCGCTCAACGATCAGTCCACCGCGCAAAACGTCACGCTGTGGACGATCATCGAAGGCGATCTATCGTTCTTACCGCCGCGCGCATCGAAGGCGGTGAAAGAGTTTCGCGAGATCGTGCACGACCTGCAGCGCGCCGCGAACAATCCGCTGCCGGAGTTGTACGACTATCTGCTGCTGCGCACCGGCTACCGCCGCATGCTGTCGGAATCGCGCGACGTGCAGGACGAATCGCGCCTGCAGAACATCGACGAAATGATGAACTCCGCGCGCGAGTACACGGAGCAGAACCCCGGCGCGACGCTCGGCGATTACCTCGACTCGCTGACGCTGATGTCGGACCTCGACAAATACGAGTCGCAGAAAGGCGTCACGCTGATGACGCTGCATGCGGCGAAAGGTCTCGAGTTCAAAGTGGTCTTCCTCACCGGCATGGAAGAAGGGATCCTGCCGCATTCGCAGTCGAAGGATTCGAACGACGACCTCGAGGAAGAACGACGGCTTTGCTACGTCGGCATGACCCGCGCCCGCGAGCAGCTTTGGTGCGTGCACTGCCTGGAGCGCCGGCTGCACGGGCAGTTCCGCGAGCAGAGTCCCTCACCGTTCATCACCGAGATTCCGGAAAACGTTCGCGAGGAAGTGCGCATGGCTCGCGCGCGGTATGTGCCCGACGCGCCGTCGTGGCGCGAGCGGCCGATGCGGCAGGGTGACCGCTACAGCGACCGCTACTCCGGTGAACCGCGTCGCACACAACAGTCGCCGTATTCGCGTCCCGCCTCGCCGCCGGCTCGCATCGCATCGCCCGCTCCCGCGCCGCCTCCACGTACAAATGATTCGGTCAACGGCGTGCTGTCATTTTTCAAAGAGTCGCCGGTGCAACTCGATCCCGCCGCGTTGCGTCCCGCCGCGCCGCCGAGCGGCGCGCCCGCGACGTTGAAACGCGGACAACGAGTCCGTCACGAACAGTTCGGCGACGGCACGATCCTGACGATGGAAGGTTCCGGTCCCGACGCGAAGCTGACGGTCTATTTCGACCGTGGCATCGGCTCGAAGAAGTTCATCGCCAAGTACGCGAAGTTAACGCGGCTCTGAGTTCGCGGGCAGGAGGTAGATCACCTCGCCGCGCTTCGACATGCCGAGGTCCTCGCGGGCGATGCGCTCGACGGCAAAGGTCGACTTCTTCACGCTGTCGATTTCCGCGCGGAGTCGGGCGTTCTCTTTTTCGAGCTGGCGGATCTCGGCGTTGAGCGACTCCACCCGCTTCCTCGACTGCTGCAACTCCGAGGTCGCGCGGCCGGTGACGAAGAGCGAGGCGATGCCGGCGAGGATGAGAATCGCCACGAGCATCACCGCGATGCGGCGGATCGCTTGCGTGGCGCGGCGCGGAGAGCGCGTGGAGACGGCCGGCTGCATGTATGAAGGTAGTGTCGCGGGTCGGTGCGGTGGTGTCAACGCCGTATAATTCGCCGCGGTGACGCGCGACACCGCACAGAACCCTCTCAACGAGCGGTACGCCTCGAAGGAGATGTCGTACCTCTTCTCCGCCGACTACAAATTCCGGACGTGGCGGAAGCTGTGGATTGCGCTCGCCGAGGCCGAGAAAGAGCTGGGGTTGGCGATTACTGACGCTCAGATCGCCGAGCTGAAAGCGAGCGCGAACGACATCAACTACGCCGACGCCGAACGGCGCGAACGCGAAATCCGCCACGACGTGATGTCGCATATTTATGCGTTCGGCCTGCAGGCGTCGTCCGCGAAAGGCATCATCCACCTCGGCGCGACCTCCGCCTTCGTCACCGACAACACCGACATCCTCCAGATGCGCGAAGCGCTCGGCATCATCCGCCGCCGCATCGTCAATCTCATGGCCAAACTGCGTGACTTCGCCTGGAAATGGCGCGGCACTCCGGCGCTCGCGTTCACGCATTTCCAGCCCGCGCAGCTCACGACAGTTGGCAAGCGCGCGACGCTGTGGTTGCACGATCTGCTGCTCGACTTCCGCGAGATCGAGTTCCGTCTCTCCCAACTCGCGCTCCTCGGCGTGAAAGGTGCGACCGGCACGCAGGCGTCGTTTCTCAGCCTCTTCGATGGCGATGAGTCGAAAGTGAATCGCCTCGAGCAGCTCGTCGCCGAGAAGGTCGGGATGCAGCGCAGCTATCCCGTGTCGGGACAAACGTATTCGCGCAAGGTCGACTCGCAAGCGGTCAACGTTCTCTCCGGCTTCGCGCAGTCGGCGTCGAAATTCGCGTACGACATGCGACTGCTCCAGCATCTGCGCGAGATCGAGGAGCCGTTCGAGGCGGAACAGGTCGGCTCGTCAGCGATGGCGTACAAGCGCAATCCGATGCGCGCGGAACGGATCGACGCGCTGGCGCGGCACCTCATCGTCAATGCTCTCAATCCCGCGTTCACTGCCGCCACGCAATGGTTCGAACGAACGCTCGACGATTCCGCCAACCGGCGCATCGCCATCCCCGAGGCGTTTCTTGCGGCGGATGCGATCGCGCTGATCTATGACAACATCGCCGCCGGACTGGTCGTGCACGAAGAAGTGATCGCGGCCAACGTCCGGCGGGAGCTGCCCTTCATGATGACCGAGAACCTGATGATGGAAGGAACGCGGCGCGGCGGCGACCGGCAGGTGCTGCACGAGCGCGTGCGCATCCATTCGCAGGCGGCAGCAGACGTTTTGAAGTCGGGCGCGGCTGAGAACGATCTTTTCGATCGTATCGCCGCCGACGAGCTGTTCGGCATCGATCGCGCATCGATCGAGAACCTGGCGCGGCCCGAAAATTACACGGGGCTTTCGAAGCAACAGACGGAACGTTTTCTCATTGAGGATGTCGACCCCATCCTCGAAGCAGAGCGGTCACACATCGGAACGGAAGTCGGCGAGGTGCGGGTATGAAACGAGTTTTCCTGTCGTTGGCGGCGGTGGCAGTGTCTGCATGTTCGTTTCATGCCGCGCCGGATTCGAATCCAACGCCGGCGCAAATCGCAGCGGCTCAGAATACAGGGACGGCGTCCGCAACCACGCCGCAGCAGCCGATGTCCGCGCATGGTTTGGCGGGCTGGGTCGGCCAGGAATTCGCCGGACGGACGACCGCGAACGGCGAGATCTTCGATCCGATGTTGATGACGGCATCGCACCGGACGTTGCCTTTCGGAACGCTGCTCGACGTGCACAATTCAAAGACCGGCCAGACGGTGCGCGTCCGCGTCAATGACCGCGGACCGTACGTTGGCGACCGTCTCATCGATCTTTCATACGCGGCGGCGCAGCAGATCGGAATCGCCGACAGCGGCGGCGGCGAGATCGATATGAACGTGGTCAAGATGGGACGCGGCGACCGCGAGCCGCCCGCCGCGTTCAACGTGACGGTGCCCGACACGAGCGCCGTTGCGGCGACGCCGACTCCAACGCCGGTTCCCGTTCCAGCTCCCGCACCGGCAATGCCGCAGCCGCAGCCTGCCGCTCCCGCTACCGTCGAGAGCATTCAGGTCACCGAGCAGCACGCGAACGGCACGGAGACACGGCGCCAGGTCGCCGCGAATGGCACCACGATCGAGGACGTGCCGGTGAAGACATCGCCGCTTCCTCCGTCCCCGGCGCCCACGCCTCGCGTCACGCCGCAACCGCAGCCCCGCGCCGCGACGCCGCGAACGGGACGTTACATCGTCCAGGTTGGCGCGTTCTCGCAGGAAGCAAATGCGAAGTCGCTGCAGAAGAAGCTCGCCAACATCGGTCAGGACGCGACCATCGACCACGCGTCGCTCTACCTCGTTCGCATCGGTCCGTTCGAGACGCGCGATCAGGCGGCGAGCGTTCGCGCGAAGCTGGAAGCGGCCGGGATTTCCGCGATCATCACCACGCAGTAGCGCGCCGCGAGTCACACGGTAAACTTCGCCAATCACAACGAGGTGAATCGTGATGACCGCTCGCGCCGTTGCCGCGCTTCTCATTGCCGCGCTTCCCGTTGCGCTCGCCGCGCAAACGCCGCAGACGCCGAAAGCGATCGGCGAGGCCACGCTGTTCGGTGAAGAGCAGCTCAAAGTTGAAGCGGCGACGAAGACCGAGATCCCGATCTCGAAGGCGCCGAGCGCGGTCACCGTCGTCACGGCTAAGCAGATCGCGGAGTCGGGCGCGCGCACCGTGCCGGATCTGCTGCGGCTCGTCGCGGGCGTTAACGTCCGGTGGAATCCGATGGTGCAGACCATCGACATCCGCGGCTTCGGCGAGAACCCCTTCTCGAACCGCATCCTGCTGCTCATCGACGGCTCGCCGTACAACTCCGGCGACACCGGCGGCCTGCCGCTCAGCCCCGCGTTCGATTTTTTCCCGGTGCAGAACATCAAGCGCGTCGAGGTCGTGCGCGGACCGGGGTCGTCGCTCTACGGCGAGAACGCGTACTGGGGCGTGATCAACATCGTGACGCTTTCAGGCGAGGACCTGGCCGGCGGCGACGTGCAGCTTTACGGCGGCAGCCGCACCACGGGCGAGGTCAGCGCGCAATTCGGACAGCGCTTCAGCCGCGGCTCGATCCTCGGCGCGGTGCGATTCCTGCGCACGATGTTCCCGCAGGAGTTCTGGCTCGACGACCGCTCGAAGTTTCGCGCCTCGGACATTTTTCTGAAGGCGTCGCTCGGCGATTGGCAGTTGTCCGGATACCGGCACGACGATCGCCTCAACGGTTTCGACGAACACTTTCCACCCGACCTCGGACTGCCGCCGACCGCCGCGTTCGCGTCGGCACACGCGCTCAAACAGACGATGGACGCGGTCACGCTGAAGTACAACCACGCACCAGCCAACGCGCCCGTAACGTATTCGGCGGACTTCTCCTGGGCGCATCGCTTCGGCATGCACTGCGCGGGATGCCACGCGGCGCAGGAGCAGCCGGACTTCGCGAAGCCGGCCGATCACGGCTACCAGGCCATCGGCGATTTTCGCGCCGGTTTTCACATGATTCCCGGCCACGACATCCTGGCCGGCATTGAAGCGCGGCGTCTCGATCGCGCGGAGCACAAGGTAGAGTTGTCGGACGATGCGGGCGTTGTTGCGGGCTACAACAAGGTCGCCGTTTACGCGCAGGATCAATTCGACATCGTCAAGAACCTGCTGCGCGCCGTCGCCGGCATTCGTTATGACGGCAAGACGAAGCTGTTCGACGCCAAGACTTCGCCGCGGTTGTCGCTCGTCTACACGCCGAACGACCGGCTTGTCGTTCGCGGCGGATACTCGACGGCGTTTCGCTTCCCCACATTCAGCGAGTTGTACCAGGCGAGCTGGTTTCTGACTGTCTCGACGGACATCGGCATCCCTCCATTTCCGCTGTCGGTCTTCCAGCCGAATCCGAATCTGCAACCCGAGGAGATCAGCACGTGGGACCTCGGCGGCGAGTATCAGATTTCGCCAACGGTTTCGATGAAGGCCGATCTCTACCGCTCGCGCGTCCACGACTTCATCGTCATCGTGCAGCACTTCAATCCGCTGCCGAATCCGTCGTCGCTCGGATGGGAAAATCAGCCGGCCGATGCGCGCATCACCGGCGGCGAAGTCGAGCTGCGGTCGAATTTCGCGCAGCGCGTGACCGGATTCGTGAACTGGTCGCATCAGTCGGAGTCGCAGATGGGATCGGGCGTCGATTCGAGCGGCACGCCATTCGAGTTCGTCTACTCGCCGAAAGACAAGATCAACCTCGGCGCGTACGGCGGCCCGGTCAACGGCGTGCGAGGGGCGATCGAAGTGGCCTGGCGCGGCCGCTACGACGCGCCGCGCGACTGGTTCGCGATCCGCTCCGGCTTCACCGACTTCACGACGCATCCGCTGCCGTCGTACGCGCTCGTGAACGCGCGCGTGAGCTACGACATCCCGAACACCCGCCTGCGTGCCACGATCTTCGGCAACAACCTGCTGAACAAGCGGCCGGAGGAAACGATCATCGGCAGCGTGAACCGGCTGGCCGGTCGCGAGTTTTTCGCGCAGATGGAAATGCGGTTCTAGCTCTACTCCCGCAGGTACTTCTCCATCAGCGCCGCGTTCTCCAGCATCGCCTGAAGCTGTACCCAGTAGGCGCGGCCGTACGTTGCGGCCGAGGCGGCGAAGAGCGTGATGTGAAGCCAGTGCGGCGTTTTTCCTGAGGCCACGCCGCCACCCATGATGAACGTCACCATCAGCGCGGCCATCGCATACATCGCGGTCGGGAACACCTTCATCTTGAACGTCTTCGTCCGCTGCACCACCTCGGCGTCATTCTTCGCGGCGTCCTTGATCTCTTTGCCGGTGCCGATGAAGAAGAACATCGTCATCGATTGCGAGAAGAGGCCGGCGATGACGGTGGCGAGCGCGCAAAAAATGTGCGTTGCGATGTGGCCCGGCGCAGCGGTGAAGCCGAGGACGCCGGTGGCGATGATGCCGACGATGGAGAGGAGCGTGGTGATGAGGAGGAACTGGGCCAAGGGCTGGCGATTATAGGTGCTTGATACACTCCGTTCGTGGCCAACAATTCGTATCGCGATGCCGGCGTGAACATCGATGCGCAGGATGAGGCGTTGCGCGAGGTGCGGCGGATTGCGCGCGGCACGTTCACGCCGCCGGTGATCTCGGACATCGGTTCCTTCGGCGGACTCTTTCGCGCGTCATTCGAAGGCATCGAGAAGCCGGTGCTGGTTTCGTCGACGGACGGTGTCGGCACCAAGCTGCGCGTGGCGCAGGCGATGAAGGTTCACGATACCGTCGGCTACGACCTCGTTTGCCACTGCGTCAACGACATCCTCGTCCAGGGCGCGCGTCCGTTGTTCTTTCTCGACTACTACGCGACCGGGCGGTTGCGGCCGGCGGTGATGACGGACGTGGTGCGCGGCATGGCGCGCGCGTGCAGCGAGAACGGCTGCGCGTTGATCGGCGGCGAGACCGCCGAGATGCCCGGCTTCTACGGCGACGACGACTACGACATCGCCGGCTTCATCGTCGGCGTCGTCGACGAAAAGAATGTGCTCACCGGCAAGGATGTGCGCGAAGGCGACGTCCTCATCGGATTGCCGTCCGCGGGTTTGCACACGAATGGTTACTCACTGGCACGACGGATTTTTTTCGATCAGCTCGGGCACGATCATCAAACGATCCTGCCGGAGATCGGCAAGATCGGCGAAGCGCTGCTGGCGCCGCACATTTCGTATCTGAAGCCGCTGATACCGCTCGTCGAGCAGCGCGCCATTCACGCGCTCGCGCACATCACCGGCGGCGGTCTGACGGACAACGTTCCGCGCGTGCTTCCCGACTTCCTCGATGCGCACATCAAGCTCGGCTCGTGGCCGGTGCTGCCGACCTTTCGCTATCTCGCGCAGCACGGCGTCGTCGATCACGACGAACTGCTGCGCGTCTTCAACATGGGCATCGGCATGGTGCTCATTGCGGCGAAGGAACAGGTCGATCCGATCGCCCGCCACTTCGCGCAGATCGGCCAGAAGTTTTTCTTCATCGGCAACGTGGTGAAGGGAAGCGGGAAGGTCGTGTATGACCGTCCGCCGGCAGGATTCGCGTCGTGGATCGAGTGACGTGCGGCTAGCCGTCCTGCTCTCCGGCCGCGGTTCGAATTTCGCCGCGATTCACGACGCGATTACGCGCGGCGAGCTGGATGCGGAGATCGTCAGCGTCATCTCGAATCGTCCGAACGCGCCGGGCATCGAACACGCGCGATCACTCGGATTGCCGGCGCATGTCGTCGATCATCGCGCGTTCGAAAGCCGCGCGGCGCATGAGGCGGAGGTGCTGGCCATCCTGGAAAACGCCCGGCCCGATTTCATCGCGCTGGCGGGCTACATGCGATTGCTTTCGCCCGCATTCATCGCCGCGTACCCGATGCGAATCATCAACATCCATCCGTCGCTGCTGCCGGCGTTTCCGGGCGTCGATGCGCAGGCGCAGGCGGTCGCGTATGGCGTGAAGATCTCCGGCTGCACGGTGCATTTCGTCGACGAGAACCTCGACGCCGGTCCGATCATCGTTCAGCGCGCTGTCGAAGTTCGTCCAGACGACGACGCCTCCACACTCGCCGCGCGCATCCTCGACGAGGAGCACGCCGCGTACGTGGAGGCGTTGGTGAAGCTGGCGTCAGGCAACTATCGCATTGACGGACGCCGTGTGATCTGCGACTAGCAGTTCATCCTGCGCGAAGACGCAGGATCTCCGGTGATACCGAACGATTCTCAATTGAGGCCGCAGACTGCGCGGCGCCACCAGAGATCCTGCGCGCGTTACCGCAGGATGAACTTTGGGGTACCGGCTAGAACGGCCAGAACTTCTTCCACCACGGTTGTTTCTCTACCGCGGTCTGCGCCATCGCCGGAACTCTGCCGATCTGCTGTCCGCCCTGATTCACGACCGCGAATCCGACCTGCTGGCCGGCGCGGACCGGCGCCGTCAGATTGCTCGGCACGAAGCGGACAGTGATGCCGCCTTCCTGGCCTCGCTGTACGAGCGTGTTCACATCCGCCGCGGCGACGGCATTGACGGTCTTCGCTTGTCCATCAGCCACGGCGGCCTGACCGACGACGGTGCCTTTCTTGAGCGCCACCAGCTGACGCCAGTGCGCGAAGGCCTCATTGAAGAGACGTGCGGCGATTCCGAACGAACTTTCCGGACCCGATGGCGCGCGTGCGCCCATCACCACTGCGATCACTTCCATATCGCCGCGCTTGGCGGAGGCAGTGATGCAGTAGCCGGCGGGACCGGAGTAGCCGGTCTTGATGCCGGTCGCATCGCCGTAGTAGTCCCTGCTCTTCGGGTTGATCATGTGATTCGGATTCGTCAGCCCCGAGGTGTAGGTCGCGTTCGTGAAAGGAATCCACGGCGTCTTCGCGTACTCGCGCATCAGCGGGTACTTCATCAACTCCTGTCCCATCACCGCGAGATCGTGCGCGCTGGAAACGTTGATGCGCTTCGGATCGGCGGCATTGGGAAGGCCGTGCGGGTCGTAGAACGTCGTTTCTTTCAATCCGAGCGCGCGCGCCTTGTCGTTCATCAGATCTGCGAAGGCTTCCGCGGAACCGCCGAGCTTCTCCGCGATCATTTCCGCGGCGTCGTTCGCCGAGCGGATCATCGTGGCCTGAAGCAGCGTTTGCATCGGGAAGACCTGACCTTCCTTGGCGAAGATCTGCGAGCCGCCCATCTTGCTGGCGCGCGCGGACGCGGTGACCGGCGTATCGAGCTTGATCTCGCCCGACTGGATGCGCTCCATGGCGATGATGCACGTCATCATCTTGGCCATCGACGCGGTGGGCAGCGGGACATGCGCGTTCTCTTCGAACAGCACGCGACGGCTGCCCGCGTCGATCACATACGCGGCGGTGTAACCCTTGCCCGTGGTGTTGACCTGCGCGCCTTTGGCCGCGCCGGTCCCTTCTTCCTCCTGCGCGAATGAGGCGGAGGCGATTGCGGCAACAAACAGCACAACGAAACAACGTTTCATCGAAAGGACTCCAGAAAAAATGAGATTGATCAGAGTTGTTCGGCGTGAGCTCGTTTTGGACGTTTCTTTTCGGCGCGTGAAGTACGCGGGATCGAGCCGATGACTGTCCAGTCGTGTTTGTGCACGACCACTGGTTCCTTCGTCTTCGGCCACAGCTCGATGGGGATGTAGTAGTAGCCATCGCCGAGGACGCGCGATTTGATGGCCAGGTCGCGCATGCTTTTACAAAGGCCCTTCTTGCCGCGGATCGCGCTTCTTTCTACCTGCACACCTGTCTGTTCTCCGACGCCCTGGTAGATGCTGATTTCGGCGCAGAGCGAATTTACTAACGTCATTGATGCACTCCGTTCGGGAGGGTGTTTAGCAAGATGTGAACCATGGGGGGTTCGGGTGTCGGGTGTCGGGTGTCGGCTGTCGGGTGTCGGGAAGACGGCGGCGAGTTACGTCGCTTTCGATTTGCCTTCGACACCCGACCCCCGACACCCGACACCCCACTCCCATACAATCCGCCGATGGCCGAACCCGACAAGACCAAAAAGCGCATGGACAAGGCGCGTTTCCGCGCCGTTCTCAAAGACGCCGGCGAAATCATCTGGCGGTCGCGCCTGCGCCTGGCCATCGGCATCCCGCTGCTGCTCGCCAACCGGCTTTCCAGCATCGTTCTGCCGTATCTCTCGAAGCTGCTTTACGACAACGTGCTCGCGAAAGGGCACGTCGAACTGCTGCCGAAGCTGGCGTTGATCAGCGCTGCCGTCGCGCTCTTCGGCGGTATCACCGACTACGCCCTCGCGCAGATCCTCGGCATCGCCGCGCAACGCTCGATCACTGACTTGCGCACCAAGTTGCAGCAGCACGTTCAGCGGTTGCCGATCCGCTACTTCGATGCGACGAAGACCGGCGTTCTCGTCTCGCGCGTCATGAATGACGCGGAAGGCATTCGCAATCTCGTGGGCACCGGTCTCGCGCAGGTCTTCGGCGGCATCGTGACGGCCGGATTCGCATCGTTCTTCCTTTTCCACTTCAGTGCGCGATTGGCGTCGATGGTCTTCCTGGCGTTCTTCGCCTTCGCCGGAATCATGTTCTGGGCCTTCTCGACGGCGCGGCCGATGTTCAAGAAACGCGGCGAGGTGTACGGCGAGGTCACCGGACGTTTGACGGAAGGCTTCTCCGGCATCCGCATCGTCAAGGCGTACACGGCCGAGGAACATGAGGAGAAAGTCTTCGACACCGGTGCGAAGAAGCTGCTCAACCTCATCGTCGGCACGATGCGGACGATCTCCACCGCCGGCGCGATGACCACGTTCCTCGTCGGCGCCGTCAGCGCGGTGGTGATGTTCGTCGGCGGCCATCAGGTCGTCGCCCACAAAATGACGCCCGGCGACCTGATCGCGTTCACGCTCTACCTCGCGCTCGTCATCGGCCCCGTCGTGCAGATCGTCTCGATCGGAACGCAGCTCTCCGAGGCCTTCGCAGGGCTGGAGCGGATGCGCGAGGTGTTCGGCGAAACGCGCGAGGACGAAGAGGACGCCTCGAAGACCGCCACGCCCGATATCGAAGGCAGCGTCGAATTTCGCGACGTCTGGTTCGAGTACACGCCCGGCGTGCCCGTGCTGAAGAACATCAACCTGATCGCGCCCGCCGGCAAGTCGATCGCGCTCGTCGGTCCCTCGGGATCGGGCAAGAGCACGATGATCTCGCTGATCGCCGCGTTTCACCGGCCGGCGCAAGGCGAGGTCTTCGTCGATGGCAAGCCGCTCAGCAGTTTCCGACTCAGCGACTACCGCTCGCACCTCGGGATCGTGCCGCAGGACTCCTTCCTCTTCGCCGAGTCGATCTACGAGAACATCGCCCTCGGCAATCCGACCGCGTCGCGCGAGGAAGTCCTTCGCGCCGCGCAGATTGCGCATGTGGACGAATTCACCGAAGGCTTCGCCGACAAGTACGACACGATCGTTGGCGAGCGCGGCGTGAGACTTTCGGGCGGGCAGAAGCAACGCGTTGCGATCGCGCGCGCGATCGTGGCCAATCCGCGCATTCTGATCCTCGACGAAGCAACGTCATCGCTCGACAGCGAGTCGGAGGCGCTGATCCAGGACGGACTGAACGCACTGATGAAGGGGCGGACGACGTTCGTCATCGCTCACCGCCTCTCCACGATCCGCAACGCAGACCAGATCCTCGTGCTCGAAGACGGCGAGATCACCGAACGCGGCACCCACCGCGAGCTGATGGTCCTCGGCGGCCGTTACCGCAGCCTTTACGAGAAGCAGTACGGAGTCGCCATCAACCGATTTGTAAACGAGGGCGAAGAGCTCAGGGATCTGGCGGCGAAGTAGCTGCGGCTTAGCAGATGCGCCCGAATTGAAAGACCGACATGCCCGAGCTCATGGTGAAGAAGGGCCGAGGTGAGCTTGTCGCGGCAGTCTTTCTTACGGTGGTCATCGTCACTTCGCTCAGGCTTGCGATCAAGAACCTTATCGATCACGTGGCGGTGCTGCCGTCGGCGATCTGGATTGTCCTCGTTCTGTCGGTCACTCTGAGCAACCTCAGAGCCTCCGGCATTTGGAAATTTCACCTCACGATTCTGAGTGCGTTCTCGCGATACCAATTGCTCCGCGTCAGCGCGCATCCGCAGCAGCCAACACTGGAGATTGGGTTCACGCTGTTCGGGCTCCCCTTCGTCGAGCTGCGAATCGCCGGTGATGACGTCGTTTGCGTCTATTGGCATTCGGGTCAGGCCACGGAAATGTCGGGCCGCGACGCTAACGACTGGAGCGTCTTCCTTCGGTACCGGCATCACGATGCTCAGAAAGAGATGAAGGAAAGGGAACGTGGCCGCAAATGGCCCGGCCAGTCGCTCATCGTCATCGGCCCGGCACGATCGAAAGGAATCACGGAAGCGCTCGGAAATCGTGTCTTGGACTTTCTGAGCGCCTCCGGCTTCCCGCCGGTCAATGAGTCCTAAGGGTTGCCGCCGCCCAACCAGGGCGCCAGCCTCACTCCTTCAGCTCGACGTTCCAGTACGCCTCATCCAGAAAGTTCTTCCAGATGTCGGGGAAGTTGCGTCCCTGCAGGCGATGGAGCGGATGCCATTTCGGCCGCACCGGCTGTCGTTTGAGCTGCAGACCGGTCTCGGTCAGGAGCTTGTTGCCCTTCTTCACGTTGCACGGCAGGCAGGCGCAGACGACGTTCTCCCACGACGACTTGCCGCCGCGCGAGATCGGGACGACGTGGTCGAGCGAGAGCTCCGATGACGAAAACTTCTTGCCGCAGTACTGGCAGCGGTTGCCGTCGCGCAGATAGATGTTGCCGCGCGAGAACTTCACCTCCTGCCGCGGCAGCCGGTCGAAGACCAGCAGCTGAACCACATGCGGAATCAGGATGTTACGGCTCGGCGTGCGGACGAAATGATCGTCATCCGCCTGGATGGGGATGTCGGCCCAATTCTCGAAGTCGTAGGTGCGGTACTCGGAGTCGACGGCCTTGACCTGGCCTTTGTACAAGAGGGTTAGCGCGCGACGTGCAGAAGTGATCTGCACCGCCTGGAAAACCCTGTTGAGGACGAGCACGTGACCGTCGAGCATAATTCGGCACTCGTAACGCCGCGCAAAGCCGAGGTTGTTTCCATCACTCGCCGGTTTGGAAGGCGAGTCGCGACATTCTACACTTGCCGCGGACACCGCCTACGCGGACCCAACTTGAAAAAACTGGTGGATTCATAGATAGTTAGCGCCTGAGTCGATTCTGAATCCAGCTCTGCGGAGCGCATTCCGGGTGTGGTTTTTGGGAGGCATGTATGCGCGTATTGTCACGGCTCGCTCTCGTTGTCCTTGCAGTTGCCGTCCTTTCCGCTTCGACGGCGCTCGCCGATCAGTTCCAGGCTTCGTGCCCGTTGACGCTGGTCGCGACCAACGCCGGACCGACCGCGTTCTACCAGTCGCCGCACGGCGTTTTCCGCTTCGGCTCGCAGGTTTTCGCGCTGCGCGGACAGACGCTGACGACCTACACCGTCACCGAGCTGGGCGACATGCAGATCGCCCGCGAGGACTTCATCGGCGCCCTGGCCGCTCGTGAAACGAAAGGCGGCGTGGCCTTCAACGCCGGCTTCCTCTACGTCTCCAGCGAAGCGGGGCTCGAGATCTACGACCTGCGCAGCGTCCGCGCCGGCGGCACGGCACCGATCCTCGTCTCGCGCACTCCGGGACTCCGCTACCACCGGCTCGCCGTGAGCGGTACGACACTGGCCGCGCTCTACCCCGCCACCGACCTGCCGTGCTCGGCGATCTTCGCAGCCGGGCAAAGTAACTGCTACAACCAGATCGACATCTACAACGTCGCCAATCCGCTCTCACCGGTCCGCGTAAGCTCTCTTTCGACCCTCCTCAACCCGCTCGGCGGCTACAACGACATCGCCTTTAATTTCGGCATCCTGGTCGCCGCGGCAAACGGCAGCACCGTCGCCTGGAACCTCAACAATCCGGCCTCTCCGACGATGATGGCCGGCATCGCCGTTCCGGGAACCTTCCTGGTCAGCAACGGTTCGACGCTCCTCGGCGTCGGCAACGACACCTCGATCATCACCTACACGGTCACGCCGACGGACGGCAACGCTTTCTTTCACCCGCTCACGTATCACTCGACGGCGAATCTGCAGGTCGAGCGCGCCAACCCGATCGTTTTTCATCCGCAGGCCGTCTTCGACGAATCCAACGGCCGGCTGATCACGATGATCGACGAGCTCGATTACCAGACCCTCCAGCCCGCGCGCACGATTGCGTTCGACGTCTTCGACTACGCCACCGCCATGCTCGAAGGCCGCGATCCGCGCCAGTACGAACAGGTTTCGTACACGCAGGGCGACGAGGTGAAGTGGAACCCGCTCTCGGTCGGCTCGCTCGTTTACGTCGTCGGTGAGATGACCGGGACGCAGACCTACGGCGCCTGCGGACTGATGACCGGCAAGATCGAATTCGACTCCATCGCCGGCACGGTTTGCGGCGGAACCGAGCTCCACGGATGGGTCACGGGAACGCTGAAAATCACGAACGTGGAACTTCTGCTCGACGGCGGCTCGCTCGGATCGGCGTCGCTGTCGGGACCGCCGCGCAACGACATTCCATCGACGACGCCGGTTTCGACTTGGCGCGTGAACGTGAACCTCGACGCGATCACCAGAGGCGAGCACGTGCTGCGCGCAATCGGAACGGATGCAGCCGGAAATCGCCGGCAGTTCTCCAGCCAGCGCATCTTCTTCCCCGGTCCGGGATCGAACTGCGTAGCGCGCCGCCGCGCGGTGTAATCAGCGAAACGAATCAACGATCGCCAGCGCCGCCGCACGCGGATCGCTAGCGTCGGTGATCGGCCGCCCGACCACGATGTAATCCGCGCCCGCCGCAATCGCCGCGGCGGGCGTCGTCGTTCTGCGCTGATCCCCAGCATCGCTCCCCTCGGGGCGAATACCCGGAACGATGAGCCGTATCGCGCCGCCGCAGGCCTCGCGAATGGCCGCGACTTCGTGCGGCGATGCCACGACGCCGCGAAGTCCCGATTCCTGCGCCAGCTTTGCCAGCCGCACTGCATTGTCGAGCGGCGTTCCGTGGAATCCGATGCGCTGGAGTTCCGCGTCGTCGAGGCTGGTGAGGATGGTGACGCCGAGGACGAGCGTGGAGTCGATGACGCAGGCGCGAAGCATCGCTTCGCCGCCTGCGGTATGCACCGTGACCATCGCCGCACCGAGCGACGCTGCCGCGGCCACGGCATTCTTCGCTGTATTCGGGATGTCGTGAATCTTCAGATCGAGGAAAACCTTCGCGCCGCGATCGATCACCTCGCGCACGATCGATGGACCGTTTGCGACGAAGGCCTGCAAGCCGATCTTCAACACGCCGGCCGCGCGGTGCAGCGCATCGGCCAGGCGAAGGATCTCATCGCGCGAGGAGCGATCGATGGCGACAATCAGACGGTCAGTTGCTTGCATAATCGGCATGATAGCCACCGCATGAACAAATTCGACATCGCACGCGCGCTCGACGACATCTCCAGCTACCTCGAGCTGAGCGAAAACAATCGCTTCCGCGCGCTGGCCTTCGAGCGCGCCGCGCACAGCATCCGCGCGCTCGACGCCGAACCGGCGGATCTCATCGCGAGCGGCGAGCTGGTCAAGACGCCCGGCATCGGTAAAGCCACAGCCGCGATCATCGAAGAGCTGGTCCGCACCGGCGAGTCGAAGTACCTCGGGGAACTGCGCGCGCAATATCCGTCAGGCATCTTCGAACTGCTGCGCGTCCCGAAGCTCGGTCTGAAAAAGATCGGCATCCTGCACGAGAAACTCGGGATCGGGAATCTCGACGAGCTCGAAGCAGCCGCCCGTGACGGACGCGTCGCGCCGTTGCCGGGATTCGGACCGAAAACGCAGCAGTACATCCTCAGCGGCATCGAGAAAGCGCGGCGCCGCGAGTCGCACTTCCTGCTGCCGATCGGCGTTGAGGTCGGCGAACAAATTCGCGAGCATCTCGCCGCCATCGAGGAAATCGAGGATGCCGAAGTTTCCGGCAGTGTTCGTCGCCGGCTGGAGATCATCCGCAACGTCAACATCGTCATCGCCACGCGCGATCAGGATGCTGTCGTTCGCGCGCTGTCGAAATTCGTCGAAAAGATCGAACGCATCGACGACGACACCGTGAAAGCATTCGCGCGCAACGAGATCGACGTCTGGCTTCACTTCGCCAAGCCGGAAGCGTTCGGCGCGACGCTGCTCGTCACCACCGGCACGCCGGAGTTCGTCGCCGCCTTCCTCGAGCGCGGCGGAAAACTCGGCCGCGCGCGCACGGAAAAAGAACTGTTCGACAAAGGCGGCGTCGCCTACGTCGATCCCGAACGCCGTGAGAATGGCGACGACCTCAAACGCAAACGGCACCGCCGCCTCATCGAAGTCTCCGACCTGCGCGGCACGTTTCACGTCCACACCACCTTCTCCGACGGCCGCAACACCGTCCACGAGATGCTCACCTCGGCGCGCGACCGCGGCTTCGAATACGTCGGCATCTCCGACCACTCGCCGGCCGCGTTTTACGCCGGCGGCTTGAGCGTCGATCAGCTCAAGCTGCAGCACAAAGAGATCGCCGCGAACGAGCGCGAGGTCGCGCCGATGCGCGTCTTTCGCGGAACGGAAGCCGACATCCTTCCCGACGGCACGATCGATTACGACGAGAAGACGCTGAAGAAATTCGACTTCGTCATCGCCTCGATCCACTCGCGATTTCAGATGCCGAAGGACGAGATGACCGAGCGGATGCTGCGCGCCCTCGACAACCCCTACGTCACGTTCCTCGGCCACCTCACCGGCCGCAAGCTGCTCTCGCGCGACGGCTACAGCGTCGACTTCGAACGCATCTTCGAGAAGGCCGGCAAGCGCGGCGTGATGATCGAGATCAACGGCAACCCGAACCGCCTCGACCTCGACTGGCGCCACATCCGCCGCGCCATGGACCTCGGCGTCGGCTTCGCCATCACACCCGACGCGCATTCGATCCACGAATACGCGGCGCTCATCAGCGGCACCTGGGTCGCGCGCAAAGCTGGGCTGACCTCGAAGGAGATTTTCAACACCAAGCCGGTTGACGAGGTGGCGGCGTACCTGAAGGCGCGGCGCGCGGGTTGAACAGTCGCAGCCGCCGCACCCTGACGGGTGTGACAATTTGTCATCCTGAGGCTGCCGGAGGCGCGGAGCCGCAGGCGGAGACGACGGAGGACGCCGAAGGATCTCAAGCTTCCCAAGCTGCGTTGAATCCCAGTGTTTTTTTGCACAGGATGCGAATCTTGAGATCCTTCGCCGTCCTGCGGCGTTCCGCGCTTCGCGCTGCAACGCCTCCGGCAGCCTCAGCTCAGGATGACAAATGCGGGCCGATCGGCGCGATTTGTCCCGACGCTAAACTGAATCCGCCGCGTTGTCGACGCGCTCTTTCTCCAACTCGGCGACCCGTTCGCGAAGGTCATTCAGCTCGGTATGAATCTTCGTCAGCTCCTCTTTGACTGCCTCGCGGGCAAACTCCTGCAGCCGCGTCTGCATGCGCTGCGTCTGTTCGGACGAGAATTGCGTGAGGCGATTGAGCGGCTCGCCAAAGAGGTCTTTCAACAGTTGTTCGAAGTCGTTCGGCATGTACCGGACCCGAGCAATTGAAGTGCCACGGAAAGTCGTGCGAGAATCCGCGCGGTCCATGCACATTCTGCGCTTCGCCGACTTCTGGCCGGACTACGTGCGCGCACACGCTCGTGAACGCACGCGCGTGCTGCACGCGATCGGCTCCGTGCTCGCCGTGGTCCTGCTCGGCCTCGCCTTCGCCGTCAACCTCTGGTTCCTGGTCGCCGTCCCGCTCGTCGGCTACGCCTTCGCGTGGTACGCGCACTTTTTCGTCGAGCACAACAAGCCGGCCACGTTCGCGCACCCGTTCTACTCGCTGGCCGCCGACTACCGCATGCTCTTCCTGATGATGGCCGGGAAGATGGACGCTGAGGTCGAGAAATGTTGTGGCAGTGGAGTGGTGACGGTCAGTCCGCCGGCGTGAGGCGTACTCGGCCAACCGATTGCATCGGCTGAGCGGCATGTCCCGCACCATCTCTCTCATCCTCATGCTTCTCGCAGTCACGGCGGCCGCGCAGGAAGTAGCGCTGCAGCCGATCGCCACCGGACTCGATCAGCCGGTCGCGCTGACGCACGCCGGCGACACGCGCCTCTTCATCACCGAGCAGACCGGCAGGATTCGCATCTACGACGCGCTCGGCCTGCGCGCCACACCCTTCCTCGACATTCACTCGATCGTGCTCAGCGGCGGCGAGCGCGGCCTGCTGAGCGTTGCCTTCCATCCGCAGTATCGCGACAACGGACTCTTTTTCGTCTACTACACGAACCAGAACGGCGACAACAACGTGGCGCGCTACAAAGTCACGTCCGACCCCGACCGCGCGGATGCTGCGTCGGGCACGATCCTGCTGACCATTCCGCATCCGACGTTCGCCAACCACAACGGCGGCCAGCTCCAGTTCGGACCAGACGGTTTCCTCTACATCGGCACCGGCGACGGCGGCTCCGGCGGCGATCCGAACAACAACGCTCAAAACCTCAATCAACTCCTCGGCAAGATCCTGCGCATCGACGTCGATCACGGCTCGCCCTACGCCATCCCGCCGTCGAATCCGTTCGCGACGCGTCCCGGCGCGCGTGGCGAGATTTGGGCGTACGGCGTCCGCAATCCGTGGCGATTCAGCTTCGATCGCGTCACCGGCGATCTCTGGATCGGCGACGTCGGCCAGGACGCGTTCGAGGAGGTCGATTTCCAGCCCGTGACGAGCATCGGCGGCGAAAACTACGGCTGGCGGAAGATGGAGGGGCAGCACTGCTTCAACCCGTCGTCCAATTGCGTCGACGCCGGCGTCGTCTTTCCGCTGCTCGAGTACTCACACGCCGGCGGCGCCTGCTCCATCAGCGGCGGCTATCGCTACCGCGGCACGCAAATCCCGTCACTCAAAGGTGCGTACCTCTACGGCGACTACTGCACCGGCACGATCTTCAAGGGGACGCAATTCGGCCCGAACTGGTCTCCGAGTACTCTGCTCGCGACCACGCTCCGCATCAGCGCGTTCGGCGAAGACCTCAGCGGCGAGCTGTACGTGATGGATGTGGCCAAAGGGATCGTCTACAAGATTCTGCCGCGCGGCGTCGTGCGCCGGCGCGCCGTGCGGTGACGCAAGTCGTGCCAGAATTACGGCACACGGCAAACCATGAGTAACGCGAATGCCATCCTCCGTAGCCCGCATTCGGTCTGGCTGACGCACGGTTGCGCGATCGTCATGACGAGCGCTCTGTTTACGCTCCTGCTGACGGTCCCATTCAAGTTCGCATTCATTCCCGCGGTTCTGCTCACGCACAGGATCGGCGTGATGATGCACGAATACATTCACGGCATCCCGTTCCGCCGCTACGCGAACTGCCTTCGCGTCCTCGCGTTCTTCGACGGCCTGATGCTGATGTTCGGCCTGTTGGAGCTGTTCCGGGCTACGCACCTCTCGCACCATCGCTGGCTCAATTCGCCGGGCGACTCTGCGCACGACAACCAGCACACGAAGGTCGCTTCGGCGCCGATCAAAGGAGTACTAGCGTCGCTGGAAGTGACGCAGCATCTCAAGTTTTACTGGGAGGCCCTTCACGGTCTGCACGCGTATGCGAAGCCGCGCCGGATCGCTTTCTGCGCCGCGCTCACCGGCGCCTGGATCCTCTTCTGGTTCGTGATCGGCCGGCCCGACATGGTGTGGAAACTGATGTCGCTCACCGCGTTCACGACGACGTTCCCGGTCTCGTTGCGCGGCGCGATCGAGCACCACGGCGAACCGGGCGCGGGCGGCTTTGCCAATGAGTATCGAACGCTCATTCCGTTGTTCAACCTCAATCGCCACATCCATCATCACGAGCAGCCGGCACTACCGTGGTATTTGCTCGAATACCGGACGCCGGCGCCGCTCCACTGGCGTCACTACTACACGTACTGGGTGCGCGCGTACATCCTCCACGAGCTTGTGCTGATGGAACCTATGAAGCGGCCGCAGACGTAGTCGGAGCTACCCGGCCGTCTTCAGCATTCGCAACAACTGCGGCAGCACATCGCGCGGCCACTGGCCCATGAGGCAGATCTGGATCCAGTTCCGCTGCCGCAGATACCCGCTGGCGTGGCCGATGAGGAATCCGGCGCGCTCGAACGACTGCGCCAGCTCGTCGGAACGGACATGTGGTGGAAGAGCGATCGTAACGATGTGCGGAGCCGGCGCCGCGCCTTCGCCGGCGATCGTGAATCCGAGATGGCCGAGCCGGCGCCGCAGCCATGCGCTTGCGGTGGCGGTCTGCTCGAAGCGCGACGTCCAGTCCACGCCTTCAACCGCGGCGCGCAGCGCCCGCACCATGTTCGAAGAGTGCGTGAACGGAACGCCGTCGCGAGCGTACATGCCGAGGTCGAGATAGCGCGGGAGTGCACCGCTCACGGCGATCGGCTCGTGATGAAACACCAGAGCCAGACCGGGATACGAGGCCAGCGCCTTCCCGCTTGCACCGGTGGCCAGCCAGACATTCGAAAGATCCAGCGGCACCGCGCCGATGGCGCTGACGGCATCGACGCAGAGCTTCGCGCCGCGCGAATCGCACATCTTCTCGAGCGCGGCCAGATCGTTGAGAACGCCGGTGGAGGTTTCGCAGGCTGTGATCCAGAGCCAGTCGAACGGTCGTTCCGCAATCGCTGCAAGGTCGAACGGCGCTCCCCATTCGAATTTCACGTTCTCGAAATCGAGCCGCGCGCGCGACGCGTGATCCGCGAGACGTTCGCCGAATTCGCCGTTGCTGACCACGACGCCGTGTGTGCCGAGCAGCGACAGCTGGGCCGCGACGACATCGTTGCCGAGCGTCGCGCTGCCGAGGAGCACCTCGACGTACGGAGCATTCACGAGCGCACAGAGGCTCGCCTTCAGTGTCCGCAACTCCTCCTCGAAAGCGGGCGATCGATGCGACTGCGGCGCGGCCCCGAAAGCCGCGGCTACATCCGGATGAACGGCCACCGGACCGGTAGACAAGTTTGCGGCCTCGCCGCGTGCGGCAGGGAAGAGCGACGAGAGTTTCTTCGCACCCTCGCGGAACGCCTCGGCCGTCAGGTACATCGGTTGGAACGGCGCTTCATTCGTACCGACTAACGGTCCGAACGGAACGAAGCCAATGTGCTGGTACAGCTTCAACTGTCGCGTCGTCGCCGAAATCAGGGCGGCATTGAATCCACGTTCTGTCGCGTAGGTCCATGCGCCGGCGATCAATCCCGGCAGCACGTTACCCGTGCGATGCTCCCGGGCCACGTTCAGCAGCCGAATCTCGCAGTAGCGGTAGCCCGTCAGCAGGAATTGATCGAGGTTCTCCAGTTTGCCGTCGAGCGAAAACGGCCGCGTTCCGCGCACGGCGATGCTGCCGATGACTGTCTCTCCATCCAACGCGACCACGTACGCGTTCTCATCGTGAAAACGGTCGACGTGCCTCGCATTTTCATTGGGCGCGTGCTGCGGGATTTCTTCGACAAACGCTTTGTACTGCAGCGCATGGACTTGCTCCAGCTCGCGCGGCTCGCGCGCCAGCCGGAACTTCACTGTGGGCATAAGAAAATCATAGCCGCAAATTGCGGACGGTCACTGCGCCGTCGCCTCGAACCACCTCGGGATCAGCATTCCGGCGGTGAGGTCATAGGCGAAGTGAACCACCATCACCGGGATCAGCGATTGCGCGAGCCACACCAGCGCGTGACAGGCCAGCGCGATCACGAAAATCCCGGCCATGCTTCGCAATCCCTGCATCGCGTGCGCGGTGGCGAAGCTGATCGAGATGGTGATGATGGTGACGATCGCGACTCCGATCAGCCGTTGCGCGAGTTCGGTCATCACGCCGCGATAGACGAACTCCTCGGCGGTGCCGGCCACGATGCAGACGAAGACGTACGGCACCATCTCCGTTCTGTTGTGCGGCAGGATGTCGTAGAGCCGCCGTTTCGACGCGTCGCTGCGGCTTGCCCATCGCAACTTCAAGGTGAGCACGGTCAGCACATACATCAGAGCCGCCGCGCTCCACGCGATGAGCGGCCGCTGCGGCAGCGGCATCGCCAGGATGCCGTGCGTGTACGCCGTCCATGCGGCAATCGCGGCCAGGAACAGTTGAAAAAAGATCGTCTGCCGGTAGAAATGGGATCGTGAGATCGGCAGCGGTCCTGTGCCCAGGCGGCGTGCGGATTTGACGATAACGATCGGGAGGAAGGCTCCCACGAACGCCAGCAGCATGAGCCCGAGCGCGTTGACCTCGTCAGGAATCAGCGCGTGAATCATCGATCACCAGCGATGCCCGCAGTCGGCGCAGCGATACGGCGACGCGACGAGAAAGAAGATGCAGACCGCCATGATCAGGTAGAAGGCCATGATGAGTTGCTCGACGGCCACGCCGACCGCAATCAGCAGCGCGGCACAGATGAGAAAGCCGGTCAGCCGCCGCGTGCGCCGAATGTCCGCCGAGCCACATTTCGGACACTGCTCGGGATGGCGGATGGCGTGTGCGGCGCTGGCGGTAGTTTGTTCGGCGATGTCGAGCCCCGCGATGCGATTGAGGATCGACTCAGCGCGGTCGGCATCCTCGGACGCGACCTGCAGCTTGACGCCCATCGGCGAGGTGTAAGGCGCGATCGCGGTGATGTTCTCATCGCCGAGGAATGCAGAGACGCCTTCGTCGGCGAGAACGGCCTTGGCGAGTTGCGCGTCGTGCGCGTTGCGGAACGTAGTCAGGGTTACCAGCGGCATGCGGCGCGGATTGTAGGCCGTTATCATCCGCGCCGTGCCACGGCGCTTCGACCGTTTCATCGATGACCTCTCGCGCGTCGAGTTGTCGGTTCGCGCGTGCAACCAGTTCGCGAGGATCGGCGGCGATGCTCGCGGTAACGCGATCCGGCGACGCAATCTGCGGCTGTACCTCGAGGAGCTCGACACCATCGGACCGCGGTTGCTCCTCGTCGGCGAGGCGGTGTCGTATCGAGGCGGACGGCTCACCGGTATCCCATTCGTCAGCGAGACGGTGATGCTTTGCGGCGTCGATCTCGCGAACGGTTCACACGTCCTCGGCAGCGAACGCGGATACCGCAAAGCCGATCTCTCCACGCGCGTTTCCACCGAGGCGAGTGCGACGATGGTATGGGGAACGATTCGCGATATCGATCCGCTGCCGCTGCTCTGGAACGCGTTCCCGTTTCATCCGTTCGATGCGGGCAATCCGTTCACGAATCGGATGCCGACGCCGGCGGAGTTGGAAATCGGATCCTCTTTCGCGATGCGTCTGATCCGCCTTTTCGGCATCGAACGCGTAGCCGCAATCGGCAATCAAGCCTCGTTCAGCCTGACGCGCCTCGGCGTGCCGCACGAAAAGGTGCGTCATCCCTCGCAAGGCGGCAAGAATCTTTTCGTAGCCGGAATGGCGCGCCACTCGCAATTTCCGCGCGTAAAGAGAGACGGTTCACGCGGAGACGCGGGGACGCGGAGAAAGACAGGTTTTTAACTCCGCGACTCCGCGTGAACTACGTACCCTGTATCGTGATCGCTACCCGCCGATGTGCGACATCTCCACCTTCGTCCCCGGCGTAGCCTCGGAACGAATTTCGGAGTAGCGGTCGTCGCGGGTGCGCCAGTGGCCGCGGATCGCGGCGGTGATCGTTTCGTCGTCTGCGCCGCCGCGGAGGAGGGCGCGCAGGTCGTGGCCGGTTCCGGCGAAGAGGCAGAGATAGAGCTTGCCGTCGGCGGAGAGGCGTGCACGCGTGCAACTGCCGCAGAACGGTTGGGTGACCGAGGAGATGATGCCGATCTCGCCGGCGCCGTCGAGGTAGCGCCAGCGTTCGGCGACCTCGCCGAAGTAGTTCGGCTGCACCGGTTCGATCGGCCACTGCTCGGCGATGCGTTCGGCGATCTCGCGTGCGGAGACGACGTCCGTCATGCGCCAGCCATTCGTGTTGCCGACGTCCATGTACTCGATGAAGCGGAGGATGTGTCCCGTTCCGCGGAAGCGTTGCGCCATCTCGACGATGCTGCCGTCGTTCTCGCCGCGTTTGACGACGACGTCGATTTTGATCGGACCGAGTCCGGCGTCCGAGGCGGCGTCGATCGCTTCGAGAACGCGCGCGACGGGAAAGTCGACGTCGTTCATGCGCCGGAAGACAGCGTCATCGAGCGAGTCGAGGCTGATTGTGATGCGATTGAGTCCAGCATCGCGAAGTGCCACTGCTTTCTCACGCGTCAGGATCGAGCCGTTCGTCGTGAGTGCAATATCCTGCACACCACGTGTGGCGGCTAGCATTGCCACGAGACGCTCCAGATCGCGGCGGAGTAACGGCTCGCCGCCGGTCAGACGGATCTTCTGAACGCCTTCGTTGGCAAAGAGTTGCGCGAGGCGCGCGATCTCCTCGAACGTCAGCAGCTCGGCGCGGTCGAGGAAGGCGAAGTCGCGGCCGAAGACCTCTTTCGGCATGCAGTAGGTGCAGCGAAAGTTACAGCGGTCTGTAACCGATATCCGCAGGTCGCGAAGGGGACGGCCGAGCGCGTCAACTGCCATTCAGCGCAGACAACTCCGTCGGCGGGAACAAAAACTCCAGCACGGCCGGGGCGCGTTTGGCCCAGGCGCGTTCGCTGTGATCGGCGCGGCGGTCTTCGAAGTAGTTGAAGTCAGCGTCATCGCGCCAGCCTTTGTTGCGCAGCAGGTCGCGAAGCGAACGCGCGTCGTTCAGCCCTTCGACGCCTTCGCGTCCGCCCATATCCAGCCAGATGCGCGGGCGCTGCGGCGACGCGAAGTTTTCGACGTCCGTGAGAATCGCGCGGTTGTGCCACCAGACCGAGGGCGACATCACCGCGAGATGACCGAAGACGTCGGGACGCGTGAGTCCGAGGTGCAGCGTGGCGAGTCCACCGAGCGAGGAGCCGCCGAGCGCGGTGTTGGAGGCATCGGTGAGCGTCCGGTACGTCGCGTCGATGATCGGTTTCAGCTCTTCAATGATCATTCGCCCGTAGTCCTTCGCCTTCCCACCGCCGTGGCGCGTCGGGTCGTTCGTCGGCGTGTACTCGTCGATGCGCGACGCGCCGGTGTTGTCGATGCCGACGATGATCATCGGCCGCGCGCTTCGCGATCCGATCGCTTCATCCGCCGCTTCGCCGAGGCGCCAGTGCTGCCCGGGGATGAACGCGCGCTCGGCTTCGAAAAGATTCTGGCCATCGTGCATGTAGAGCACGGGATAGCGGACGTCGTCGCGATCGTTGTAGCCGGGCGGCAGATAGATGGTGATGTCGCGATCGTTGGCGAGGACGTCGGAGTGGAAGCCGCGGATGTGATCGAGAGTGCCGCGCCGGATTTCTTTACGCCGGTTGGGAAGCTGCAGCACGCGCCGGAAGGCGGTGCGCAGCGTGTCGCTCAACGGCTGCATCAGTCTCGAATCTCGCGATAGCCGCTGCGGAAGTAGAGCAGCGGATCGCCTTCTGTGGTGTGAATCTTCTCAACCTCGCCGATGAAGATGGAGTGATCGCCGCCGGGAAGCTGGTCGTAAACGCGGCATTCGATCGCCGTCAGCGCGCCGGCGATGAGGGGTACATCCATCTCGCCCGCAACGAGCTCGACCCCGCCGAATTTGTCGTCGTTGCGCGAGGCAAACTTCGAAGAGATGTCTGCCTGCGCGCTGCTGAGGATACTGACGCCGAACTTGCCGGCGGCAGCGATCGCATCGTGCGTCTTGACGGATCGCTCGATGCAAACGAGCACGAGCGGCGGGTGAAGCGAGAGCGATGCGAAGGAGGCCACGGTCATTCCGAAGAGTGCGCCGTCTTTCGATGTGGTCACGACGGTTACGCCGCTGGCGAAGTGCGACATGGCCAGCCTGAAATGAGCATCATCGATCGGCATCGCAAACCTCCGGGCGGCGCAGTGTAATGCAACTTTCGGGGCCACCGCGCGCGTGGCATTCGATGTGATAAAACTCCGCGCCCTATGAAAGTCCACGAGTATCAGGCCAAAGAAATCCTGCGCCGCTATGGCGTTCCGACGCCGCGCGGCATCGTCGCGGAAACTGCCGACGAAGCGCGCGCCGCGGCCAGGGAGCTGGGCGGACGCGTCGTCGTGAAGGCGCAGATCCACGCCGGCGGCCGCGGCAACGGCGGCGGCGTGAAGCTCGCCAAGGACGCCGATGAAGCCGCGGAGCTGACGAAGAAGATGATCGGCATGACGCTGATCACCCACCAGACCGGCCCCGAGGGACGCGAGGTGCGCAAAGTCCTGATCGAGGAAGCGCTCAACATCGACAAGGAGCTCTACCTCGGCATCACGCTCGACCGCCGCATCGGTATGCCGGTGGTGATGGCGTCGAAGCAGGGCGGGATGGAGATCGAAGAAGTTGCCGAACGCGACCCGTCCGCGATCCACCGCGAGCCGATCGATGGCGTGCTCGGCGCGCTTCCGTTTCAGGCGCGCGCGGTCGCGAACGCACTGGGACTGACGGGCGATGCGTACAAGAAGTGCGTCGACTTCGTGCAGAAGCTGATGCGCTGCTACATCGATACCGACGCGTCGCTGGTCGAGATCAATCCGCTGATGGTCACGACCGAGGGCAACGTCTTCGCGCTCGACTGCAAGATGAACTTCGACGACAACGCCATGTTCCGCCACAAGGATCTGGCGGAGATGCGCGATCTGAATGAAGAGGATCCGCTCGAGGTCGAGGCGTCGAAGTTCGGGCTGAACTACATCACGCTCGATGGCAACGTCGGCTGCATGGTGAATGGTGCCGGCCTGGCCATGGCCACGATGGACATCATCAAGCTCGCCGGCGGACAGCCTGCGAACTTCCTCGACGTCGGCGGCGGCGCGAGCGCGGAGCAGGTCAAGAACGCGTTCCGCATCATCCTCTCGGACAAGAACGTGAAAGCGATCCTGATCAACATCTTCGGCGGCATCATGCGCTGCGATCGCATCGCCGAGGGCGTTGTGAGCGCGTCGCGCGAGATCGGGCTGCCGGTTCCCGTTGTCGTCCGCCTCGAAGGAACGAACGTCGACCTCGGCAAGGAGATCCTCAGCAGCTCGGGACTCCCGCTGATCACCGCCGACGGCATGTGGGACGCGGCGCAGAAAGTGGTCGCAGCCGCGAAGCGGCAAGACCATCCTGAGCGAAGCGAAGGATCTGCAGCGGCGCAAGGAAATAGCTGATGGCCATCTGGGCAGACAAGAACACACGAGTGATCGTGCAAGGCATCACCGGCCGCGAGGGAACGTTCCACGCGATTCAATGCCGCGATTACGGCACGCAGGTCGTCGGCGGCGTGACGCCCGGCAAGGGCGGGACGACGCACGAGGGTTTCGCGGTCTTCAACAGCGTTCGCGAGGCGCGCGAAAAAGCGGGCGCGAATTGCTCGCTGATTTTCGTGCCGCCGCCGTTCGCGGCCGACGCGATCATGGAGTCAGCCGACGCCGGCATCGAATTGATCATCTGCATCACCGAGGGCATCCCGGTGAACGATATGATGCGCGCGCACGATTTTCTGCGGAAGTCGAACGCGCGGGCGATCATGTCGGGCGCGATGCCGTCGCGCCTGATCGGTCCGAATTGCCCGGGCATCATCACACCGGGCGAGGCGAAGATCGGGATCATGCCTGGCCATATTCATCGTCCCGGTCCGATCGGCATCGTGTCGCGCTCGGGAACTCTGACGTACGAGGCAGTCGGCCAGACGCGCGCGCTCGGACAATCGACGGCGGTCGGTATCGGCGGCGATCCGCTGCCGAGCACGAATTTCATCGACTGCCTGGCGGCATTCGAAAGCGATCCAGCCACCGAGGCGATCATCATGATCGGCGAGATCGGCGGATCAGCGGAGGAAGAAGCGGCTGCGTTCGTGAAGGAGTCGGTCACGAAGCCGGTGGTCGCCTTCATCGCCGGCCAGACCGCGCCGCCCGGACGCCGCATGGGCCACGCCGGCGCGATCATCAGCGGCGGCAAAGGAACGGCCTCCGAGAAGATGGATGCGCTGCGAGCAGCTGGCATTCACGTCGTCGAAGCGCCTAGCGAGATGGGGGCGAAGGTGGCGGAGGTTTGGAAGGGGCGGTAGGGCTACGGGTCAAACTCCAGCACTTCGGTTTTAACGGCTTCGCGAAGGATTTCGAGCACCTCCTCGTTCAGAGTCCGTCCGTGCTGCGTCGCACGCTGCAGCAGCTTCGCCCTCACCTCCTCGTCAAAGTCGTCGACCAGTATTTCAGCCATCACTTCGTGTTAGGTGGCGGGATCTCCCACGGAATCCGTTCAACCTTCCCGCTGGCCATCGAGTAGTAGGCGACTACGACGCCGACCTTGTGATCGCGGACCGCGTCCCCGATCACTTTGCTGTTCAAAACGAGGTAATCGGCTGATCCCTTGGCGTTCGCAATCACTGCCTCGCGGACGTAGTCGCGTTTGTTGCGGGCCTTGATCCCGGTGGGCAACGACTTCCGAATTCGTCTTACCAATGCGCGAAGGGCCGGTGTGCCGGGTTCCACCGGCTTCAGCGCCTCGGTCACTGCGCCGCAGCGCTCATGGGCGAGGACGACAATGACCCTGGTCCAGTCCTGGGCGACGGCGTACTCGATGCTGGCGATTCCGAAGGTGTCCGCGACATTGCCCGCGAGGCGCGCGACGAAGAGATCTGCGATCCCCCGGTGAAAGACGAGCTCCGGAGGCACTCGGCTGTCGGAGCAGGAGAGAACGGTGACAGGCGGCTTCTGCCCGCTTGCCGTAGTCCTGCGCGCATCCTTGAGATCCGTGTAGCGAAGCGCGCTCCCTTGATAAACGTCATTGCCGTTCGTCAACTGTGTCCATAACGACTCTGTGTCGAATGGCGGACGGAAAGGCGGCGGCTGCTGCGCGATGAGAGGGAGGGCGAGTCCGAGGACGAGGAGCGCGACCGGAAAAAGGCGGTATCGACGCATTGATGGAACCTCCAAGCCGGAGATTCTAGCGCCGATTAATGACGATCTCGCTGATATCTATCGGACGTTCGATGGCGTCGACGATCGCGGCTGCGACATCGGCTGGATCCATGAAGCCGGAACGCGGCTCCGGCCAGAAGGGGGTGTTCATCCCGCCCGGTGCCACGGCGATGATTCTCGCCTTCGTCCCCTTCGCCTCGGCCTTCAGCGCTTCGGTGTAGCCGCGCGCACCCCACTTCGCGGCGCAGTAAACGGTCTCGTTAGCCTTGCCGATCAGCGCCGCGGTGGAGAGTACGTTCACGATCGTGCCGCCGTGCGCTTTGAAACGCGGGAAGAGCAGCTCGCAGAAGTTGATGGTGGCGATCAGATTGGAGTCGATGATCGCAGCGATTGCGGCGTCGTCGTACGAACCGGCAGGACCGAAGATGCCGGTGCCGGCGCAGTTGATGAGCAGATCGATCGTGCCGAGGCGTTCGGCGGCTTCGATGGCGCGAAGGGCGGTCGCGCGTTTCGACGCGTCGCCGGAAACGTCCGCCGTTTCGCGGCGCGAGACGCCGATCACTTGCTTTCCTCGGCTTCGCAGGAGCTCGGCAATCGACAATCCCAATCCGCTCGATGCGCCGGTGACGATGGCAACCATGCGCGGAGTTTAGGCTCAATACCAATCGAGCCAGCGATCGTCGAGGAGCTTTCGTTGACCGCGGCCGTCGATGATCTCGACCTGCACGTCGGTGATCGGCGGGATGTTCTTCGGCCGCGACGCAAACTCGCGGGCGAAAGCCGGCTTCGTGGTGGCGTCGTACCAGCGATACCAATGGCTCGTCTGCGGGTCGGCTTTCAACGTCGCCGGCAACCGCAGTCGCCCGTTGTTAAAAAGCAGGTTGACCTCGCGGATGCCGAATGGCGACAGCGCGATTCCTGAGAACGTCACCGCTCCTTTCAACGACGTCGTTTGCGGCGTGACGAGCGCGCCAAAGGTGTCGTCGTTGTACGTGGAATGGCCGCTCAGCATCGAACGAAGCTCGGGCGAGTCGCCACGAACGCCGACGCGGAACAGCCAGTCGCCGTTGACCCCGTCGTCGAAGCGCTTGACGAATCCGAGCTGGCCGGCGTCGACGATGCGGGCCAGCCATTTCCCGCCGCTGGCACCGAGGGCGTCGGCGCGGATGACGATATGCGTGACGCCGATGCATGTTAGCTCCGGCACGAGTTCATCCGACCACGGCTCCGCCAGTTGCACGATCCGCGAATACTCCGGCGGATCGAATCCCGAGACACCGTTCACGACCGGGCGGTGGTGTGCGGTGGCGTGCAGCATCACTTCGTACTCAGTGTTGTGATCGATCGGCAGCTCGATCATGGCGTGCGGCTTGGCGCTCTTCGCCCAGCGATCGATCGGACGAACTTCCATCGGCGCCATGTACCAGCGGATGGGATCGCGCAGTTCGATCAGAAACGCGATGGCGACGATGGCGCCCGTCCACTTCGCGCGACGGGTGATGAGCGCGACACTTATGGCGGTGAGAATCGCCAGTCCGACATGGCTGATGAGCGCCCATCGCGCCGGAACGCGGACTGCGCGAAATCCGGGGACGTAGTTGAAGAGAAAACGATAGAACGGCGTGCGCAGTCCGAGGGAGCCGATGAAGCCGAGAAGGATCCAGGACCAGGCCAGAGCGAGCGGCTTCCATTCGCGCGACGCAAACGCCACGACGGCGAGACAGAGCGCGATCACGCCGGGGAAGAGCCAGCGCTCCGGATCGGTCGCTGCATCGTTACGCGCCGGATAGGGGCGCCACGCGAAGTTGTTCAGCAGCCAGTCGGCAGGAACCGCGGAAAAGCTCATCGTCTCGTTCCACGACCGCTCCATTCCGTACAGCTTCGAGGCGGCGTGATACGGGTAGAGAAATGGCGCGATGAGCAGCAACGCGATCCCGCCGGTGATTGCAATCCGCCGCAGCGGCGGCCGCAGGATAGCGACCGTCATCACAATCGCAATCGTTCCGAAGAGAAAGAAGTGGACGTTCGATAGCCCGTTCCAAAGCAGCGCGCCGCCGAAACCGATCGCGTGCCTCCAGTCCGGTTTGCGCGCGTACCGAATCAGCGCGAAAAGAAGGATCGGCAGCGTGCCCGCCCACACGTACTGCACGTGCGGTGCTTGCGTGAATCGATAGGGGAGGAACGCGTAGAAGATGCCGGCCGCGATGCCGCCCCAGAAACTCGCGGTGATTTCAAACGCGAGCAGGTACGCACCCAACCCGCACAGCGTGTATCCGAGGAGCATGGCCGCGTTGTAGGCGGTCAGAGGAGTGGCGCCGAGCGCGCGCAACGGAAAGAGCACGACGGCGATGCCGTAAAGGTTCTCGCTGAATGCCAGCGCGTACTTTGCGGGATAGAAAACGTTCCCGTGAAACAGCTTCCCCGGCTGATGAAACGTGGCGTGCCAGTCCCAGTCGAGAATCCAGGTGTTGATATACGGATCGCCCGGAAACGAGACGGCGCGATTGATGTTCGGCGTCAGCGGCCACGTCATGAAGACGGTGAGAACGGCGAAGAGGATGAACGCGGCGATGTGCTTCTTCGACGTCACGAACGCGATGATAAACGGCGGCGCACTACGACCCGGAGTAGAGAACGAACGGAGCCCAGTACCTCGGCTTCCGGAAAGCGCTACCGCCGTTGATCAGGTTGAGTTTGGCCTTGCGAAGGGCGGTGGCGGGATCCTGACCGGCGCGGATGCCGGCGTAGAGATCGTCCATGAGCGCCGGAGTGGCATTGTCGTCCACTTCCCACAACGCGGCGATGACCTGATGCGCTCCGGCGTGGAGGAATGCCCACGCGAGACCAACCAATCCTTCGCCGGTGTACGCGCGCGTGCCGGCTCCGTGGCAACTGGAAATCGTGACGAGTCGCGCGTGCAGCTTCTGTTTGATGATGTCGCGAGCGTAGAGTTTGTAGGAATCGCCGTCATTCGCGAGGACGACCGCGGATTCGAGTGGCCGCGACCGGCTGGCGATTCCGTGAGCGACAAAGTGGATGTAGCCGGCGTCGCCCGCCTTGGCGAGGCGATACGCCCGCGGCGTAGCGCGAGATCCGATGAGAGCCGTACATGCTGGCGCGAAGCGGCGCTGCACAAACGAAAGTTCTTCGGCGGCCTTTCTCAACCGTGGAAACTCCGGCGTCACAGAGGGCGCATCGCCAATCAACAGCATCGATTGAGAAGCCTCGGGCCGAGGGCGGTTGAGAAGCGTTAGTGAAGGCGTCGTCTCGATCGTCACGTCCTCAATCCAGTAGTGTTTCGACGGCCCGATCAACGTTTCCAGATTAAACGTTTGCAGCCGTCCATCGGGAACGACGATTAGATGCGCACCTCGATCGATCCGCTTGGCGACTGGTTGAACGAGCTTCGCATACAGCGCAGCGCCATGCTTCATGCTTATCTCGTTGGTGCGAAGCGGCAAGAGCTCGCGCGAATAGGCCTCGATTTCTCTTTCGATCACAGTCCCTGGACCAATCGGTGTCACTTCGATGCGAGACGGAGTGATTGTCCAGACATAGGAATGCTCAGGCGTGATCCAGTACGAGAGGATAACGGCGTGCCGATCCGCGGCGAGACGCATTGGCTCCGGTTTCCGTCGGACGGCAGTCGTGTCGAGCGCTTCATCGAGCGTCTGCGCGCGGCTGGTCTCCACAATATCGAGTGCTTCCGGAACGCGGCCTTGGCTCAAAAGGAGATCGACATACTCCTCGGTAAACTGTCTAACGAGAGAGCCAAACGATAGACGCAGTTCCTCGGTTTTAATGCTCTCCCGTGCTTTCGCGGCGAAAATGAGGGTATGGCTGAACTGATTGGCGGCGTCGGAACGCCGGCCGACCGCGATTAAGAATTCTGCCAACCGGCCCTCAGCCTCCCATCGTCGCGTGGTCGATGCTGTGTTGATCACTTGCCGGATTTTCGTGATTGCTGCTTCGATCTGGCCGGATGCAGCGTCAATGCGCGCATCGATGATCGCCGACCGAAAGAGTCGCTCGGCATCTTTAGGGTCGATGAGTGATCGCGCTTCGTCGTTTGCTTTTCGAGCGGAGGCTGTGTCGCCGAGCGCGAGCAATGCGACAGACGTATTGTCGACAAACTCGGCGAGATGCGGATGGGCGATCCGCCTGGCAACCACGACGCTTTTTTGGTAGTACGTCAACGCCGCGCGGTAATCGCGATTATGCAGAAAAATGTTGCCGAGGTTGTCGAGGATCGGGACAGTGTCGTAGGTAGCGTTAATGCTTTCGGCTGTTGTCAATGCACTTCCAAGAACCTCTGCCGCACCGTCAAAATCGCCAAGCTCGATTAGCATCCATCCGATATTTCCCGATAGTTTTTCGATCTTTGAACGCGCGTCCAATTCAACGGCAAGGGCAAGGGAGCGGCGGTAATAAGTGAGAGCCTCATCGAAACGGCGCTGCATAGTGCGTAGTGCGCCGAGAGTTCCCAGAGCATTGAGTTCTAGGACACGCTGGTGTCGTCGCCTAGCGAGGCGAACAGAAAGTTGCGCGTCGCGTTCTGCGTCTTGGAAATTCTTAAGTTCCAGTTCAACGCTCGCGCGGCGACCATAAACGTCGGCAAGCAAAGGGCGCTGATACGTTTGAGCGAGTGCCTCCGCTCTGGCGAGCAATTCGAGCTCGGCGCCATGACCTTTTTTCTGGCGGAACTCCAGGGTAGCTAAGTGGAGCACCCGGGTGACGGCAATGGCGCTGCGCGCGAGTCGGGCAGGTGGCTCGACCGCCAGCACCTCAGCCGCCTCCTTGTATTTCGTTTGCGCGGTCAGCGCATCGCTGAGCCACAGGCGCATCTGCCAAACATCATCACTGTCGCTCGTGCCGGAGTCGGCGAGCGTTTGACGTAACAAGGTTTCCGCAGCCCGCCACTCGCCGTGAATCCAAAGCGTCTCAGCCTTGCGGTAGGCCTCGCGCTGAGACGTGATCGCGCTGCCACTGGTTAGCGTCAGCGCGATCAAAGCGATCAGCCATCGAACGTCAGGGGTACATATCAGTGCCATTGGTCGTGCCGGATCCGGCGGTGAACTCTCCGTCGTGGGGGGAGCCGAGGTTGAAGCGGAGCATGTTGACGGTGCGCTGGTGTTGTTTGAGGATCACCTCTCCGATCGCGACCGTCCCGAAGTCGGCGATGCGGACCACATATCCGTTCCGCCGGACGGGGCCGCCCCGATCCTTGTCGCGACGTTTGTCGTCGTCGATTGAGAAGTCCTCCGTGGTTTCCGGGATGTCCATGCTGCTGACGAGCGAAGCACGGATCACGTCGCAGGTTCTCGGTGGGCCGTCGCTGCAGCGCTCGGGCGGCCAGCAGAAACGCTTTCCGTAGCGTGCGGCGCGGCAGTCCTTCGCATCGTTCGAACTTCTCGGGCTGATGGCGTCGTCTCCCTCGCCTGCAGGCTCACTGAATCCCTTGACGAAGGAAGAGTAGGTTGCGTAGCGCGAGAAGACGCCATGATCGAGTTGCACATCGACTTTGCGTCCCGCAAGCGCGAAATTCTCCAGGATCGATCCTTCGAACGTGAACTCCGGCTCGGTGCACTCCGACCTCTGCGGGTCTTCGCTCGCCAGATGTTCCGAGGTGACGCGCCCGACGACAAGGTCCGCATGGAGCATATTGAGGATATTGAGATTGCGGATGGAGACGGTCGAGATCGTATTGCGAAACTTCCCGCGCTTGCTGCCGCCGACGTATACCGAGGCTTCATCGAAGCTGATGATGCCTTTGTAGTTGAAATTGCGGATCGTTTCGGAGCCTTCGCCGCCGCTCGGCGACAACACGACGGATCCTGTGCTGGGAAGTACATCGCAGCATGGGTTGCGAAGAACTCCGCCGAAAGCCAACGCGTTGGCGTGATAAACGAATGACATGACTGCCTCCTCTTCTCTCTGCCTTTAGTGAACCTCCACTACGAAGTGGTATGCAGGGATCTCTCGGTCCCCTCGGATTCCCAATGTGTACTGCCCGCTATGGAACTTGCCGCCCGCGATGACAAGGCTGACCGGGTTCGACGCCTTCTCTTTCGTGTCCACCGTCGCGGAGCCAATGAGGACGCCTGCGTCATCACGCAATTCGCAGACGTACGGCGGGCGCGGGTCCGTAACCGGAATTACAAAACCGATGGACACCGGCTGATTGCCGACGATGATGAAGGGTGCCTGGGCTGCGCGCGAGGCGTCGAGGTCGATGGTCTGCTCGCGAGCTGGAACGCTCGCCTGTTGCCCGATCGGCGCCGGCGTTCGGTGCCAGAGGCTTGCGACCTGCGGCACGTAGTTGTACGCGAGTCCGATCGCCACCGCGGCGGCTGCTGCCGCGGCGGCCCAACGTGAGTAACCTCTGAATCGCACCACGTTACCCGTGCGCACGCCGTCTGCGATCGTTGCCGCGTCGAGGACGTCGATGGTGCAGTCGGTGCAATCGAAGAAATGTTCCTCGAAGGCATTGCGCTCGGCCGCTTCGAGATCGTCGAGGACGTAGGCCTCGGCTGCCATCGATTTCTTTGCTTCGTCGTGGGTCATGTGTCCTGTCTCTTTACCGTCTCTCGAGGGAGTAGTGACGGCCGGGGCGGATCCGTTTCATCGCGATCGCGCGGACGCCGCTGTTGTTCCTTCGCCCAGGCTTTGCGGAACTTCTCCTTCGCGCGATGCAGCAGCACGCGGAGATATCCCTGATCGACGCCGAACTCTTCGCAGATGGCGGCCTTCGGCGTCTCCTTGAAGAAGATGGCCTCGAGAATGTTCCTGTCGCGCGTTTCGAGCGTGCTGATCACGCGGCGGACGCATTCGCGCATCTGTTCTTTGATGAGCTCGCCCTCGCTGTTTTCCAACGAGGCGAGGCGTTCGATGATCTCGTCATCGAGCGGCTCGTTGTGTTTGTCGCCGCGGTATGTCTCGAAGACGATGTTGTTGCAAACGGTCAGGACGAATTTTCCGAAGGCGTGGCCGTCGCGAATTTCGCCGCCGCCCGGCGCCCGCAACTTCTTCAGAACGCGGGCATACGTTTCCTGCCTCGCGTCCTCAGCCGCCTCCGCGGAAGGCAGCCGCCCGCGCAGCTTGAGCCGCAGAATGGGCTCGAAGTACGAGTAGAAATGATCCTCGGTCGAACGATCGCCATCCCGCAGACGGCGGACGTACTCGTCGTCAAACGGAAAGAAGTCCATGATCAGTAGAGTGACTGAAACGTTACTTTAGCAGCTACTGCGGAGTTCCGGCAGTTCCGTTCGTTCCGCCGAGCAGTCGCGCCGCCGCCTTCCGAAGCGCCGCATGACCGGCGGCGATGTCCACGCTGCGCTGCAGCATCGGGATGTACTGCGCGGCGAACGCCTCCTCGGCTGTCGCGCCGAAAAGACGATCGACGCGGCCCGCGATCGCAGCGGCGTCCGATGGCTCAAAGTCGACCCTCGCCATCTCGTCGATGTCGACGATGAGCGACGTCAACGGCTTCAGCCACGCGAAAAACGGATCGTCGTTCAGAAGTTGCAGCAGTTGCGACGGCTTCACCGGCGCGATGCCGAACGCGTAGTCGTCTTTCGCGGCGTCGATCAGCGCGCGATGCAAGGGGAGGAGCGCTTTCGAAACGTCGCGTAACGCGCTGCGCAAAACAGCCCGCTCCGGCGAGTCGGGCGTGTGCATCGTTCGCGCGTAGAAGGAGTTTTTGTCGAGTGGCATGGCCCCGAAACATCGCGCCTCCACGGTTGGCTGGGGAAGGGTGGCTAGGCAGTGGCCAACCGTGGAAGCGCGAAAACGGTGCTGAGGAACGAAAGTCTACCGCAAGTAGAGTGGACCGCGTAAAGCAGTTTCTGCGGCTTGCCTCCTCGGTCCGCTGGACTTAGAATGCGCGCCCGCGCCGGATCGGAATGCGATTCCGGCAGGGGCGGTTAACGTCGCTTGCTCGCACCCATAGCTTAATTGGATAGAGCATCTGACTACGGATCAGAAGGTTGGAGGTTCGAGTCCTCCTGGGTGCACCAAATCACGCAGCAAACCGACGGCGGGCAATGAGCCCGCCGTTGTAATCTTTGAACGAATGGACGAAGCGCACTGGATGGCCGCGGCGCTCGCGCTGGCGGAAGAAGCCGGCGCGGCGGGCGAGATTCCGGTGGGCGCAGTCGTCGTCGATCGCGACGGCGTCATCATCGGACGCGGACGCAATCGACGCGAGTCCGGCGATCCCCTCGGGCACGCCGAACTGATCGCCATCGCCGAAGCGGCGAAGTCGATTGGCGACTGGCGGCTCGAAGGGACGACGATGGTTGTGACCCTCGAGCCGTGCGCGATGTGCGCCGGAGCGCTCGTCAACGCGCGCGTCGCGAAGCTGATCTTCGGAGCATCGGATCCGAAGGCGGGCTTCTGCGGCACGCTCGGAAATCTGGTACAGGATGTTCGGCTCAATCACCGGCTGGAAGTTGTCAGCGGGGTTGCCGCCGAGGAGTCGAGAAGGCTTCTGCAGGAGTTCTTTCAAGGGTTGCGCAAGCGGTCGCAGGTCACGGAGAGGTGGCAGAGTGGTTGAACGCGGCGGTCTCGAAAACCGTTATACCTTCACGGGTATCGGGGGTTCGAATCCCCCCCTCTCCGCCAGGCCGGCACGGCCGGCGACGTTGGTTGGCCTAGCCTCGGTCAGCAGCGCGTACTAATCTGCACACGCGTCACATCAAAAGTTCGTTGAACGGAGAGATGGCCGAGTGGCTTAAGGCGCACGCTTGGAAAGCGTGTGTACGGTAAAACGTACCGTGGGTTCGAATCCCACTCTCTCCGCCAGCGGCGTCGCGCCGCGGCGTTGGTTAGCCTAGCCTCGACCGCCATTCTTCTCCCTCACGCTACGGCAGCGAGCACGGCAGTTCGAAAATCGTCCACAATGTCCCGCCAGTGAGTCGAGCTCGGAAGAACCATCCCAACCGATTCCCCGGCACACGCGCGGTCCCCGCCACGCGCACGGGCCGGATAGTGATCTATTGCGTACTGGCCGGAGCGATGATCATCGCCTTCCACTCCGGTGTTCAGGCGCTCTTTCCTCTGGCCAACGATGTGGACCCGTCGGGCGATGACTGGTGGTCTTACCATCGCTTCGCGGTCAGTGTTCTCAACGGCGGCATGACCATGCCAGCCGTGCGGGGTCCGTACACGCGTCCGGGCGGGTTCGGATATGTCTACTTTGTCGCCGCGGTCTACAAACTCCTCGGCGTCCGCTCTGACGCGGTGTATCTCATTCAGACATTCCTGCTCGCTCTGTCCGTTCTCGGCTTCGTCCACGCGTTTCGCCGGCGCTTGACTCCGTTCTATCTTCTTATCTACGGCCTGCTGGTCGTCGTCTTCGACTACCTGGATCACTTTCGCTTCTATACCTTCCGGCTCCTCAGCGAGAACCTCCTGATCTTTCTGTTCGCGGCGCTTTTCATCGCGTTCGAGCGCCTGCTGTCAAGCGGCTCGCGGCTCGCCGCCGCAGCGACAGGACTCCTCGCTGGCGCCTGCTTTCTCGTGCGTCCGAACACGCTCCTCCTCGCGCCGGCATGGGCGCTGCTGCTCATCTACCGGAAGCGAGACAGACGCACGATCGTCAACAGCGCCATCCTGATCGCGGGATTGGTACTCATGGCCGGCCTGATCGTCTGGCGTGATTATGCGGTGACGGCGGCATTCGATCTCCGCGTGCTCACGACGCGGCAGGATTGGCTTCACCCATTGTCGTTCAGCGACGCGTTCCCGTTCTATGGCCGGCGAATTCTCTACGCCCTCGGATACCTGCACGCGCTGATCCCCGAGTACGGATCATTTTGGCGCTGGTACGCGGCGTGGGCGGGCGTGCTGCTCCTGGTGGGATGGTGTCTTCGAAATCGGCAGATTGACGATCTCGATCTGGCCGCACTCGTCTTCCTGCCTGTTTACTACGGCCCGCTGATTGCGGTGGCCTACATCACGAATTACGGTGTTCGGATGCTCACGCCGGCGATGCCGGTCGTCCTCTACCTGGCCGTGAGGGGTGCGATGCTGACTCTCTCGCGACGCAAACCCCTCGTCGTGAAGGATGAGTGATCGAGGTTCGAAAACCGTTCACACCTCCCGGCCAAATTCAGGCGACTACGCTCGCAGTCTGACTGCAGCCATCGCGGCCAATACGACGCCAAGGGCCATCAGCATCCAACCGGACAACGTGGGCACGTCACCGACCACCGTGAGCGTTCCTGAAGCGGCGGCTCCGGGTGGGGCCTCGTTGGATGTGACTTGCGACGTGGTGTTGATGTGTGGGCCGAGGATGGTGCCCGCCACCCTGACGGTAATCGTGCAGGACTGGCCGGCTGCCAGCACATTCGATGTGCTGGAAAAGGTGTCGGTGCCCGGATTGATGCTGAAGATGCCTCCGCCGGTCGCAAGCGTGCTGCACGTGCCGCCGGTTTGGGTGATGAGATCGATCCCAGCGGGCATGGTGTCGTTGAACTGAACGTTCGTGAGCGGGACAGCGTTGGGATTCGTCACCGTGATCGTCCCGATGGACGTGCCGTTGAGCGCCACCACCGCTGGGTTGAAGCTTTTGGTGATGACCGCGGAGGCGGCCTGCGCAAACGCCGTTCCTGCGAACGAGGCGCTGATGAGTACAGCCATGACGACAACAGAAAGGCGCGACGACCTTGGACTCATGGGACTCCTTCGTGATTTCCGAGGAGTCGGGAGTATCGTCGAAACACACGCGCTCGCGCAACGCTGGTGTTAGTTCAGGCTACGGCTACGGTTTGTCCGCGGAACATCGCTTCCGTCTCGGGGTTCAGCAGAACCCAGAGCGTGTAGACGCCGAGGGCGGTGCCGAGGGGGAAGCTGAGGATGTGCAGGACGCCGACGATGATCGCGACGATGCGCGCCCACGGCTGCATCTTCAGCAGTCCGATGCCCGCCAGCATCCCCGGCAGCGACACGACCATCAGAAAGCAGGCGATGGCGGCGCCGACCGCGCCCGTGATGAACATCGCCTCGTGATCGCCGGAAATCGCGCCGCCGAAGAGAACGACGCTGCCGATCCCCAAACCTACCAACACGATGATTGCGCTGTAGACGATGAAGCACCAACCGAGAATGCGAACGTGATCTCTCATGATGGTGGATTGTACGGAGCCCGCGCCGCAGAGTTGCGGCGGGGGAACATGCTACGCTTTCGACCGGTTTTGCAATCGAATTCAAAGGAGGCTTGCCACAGATGCGTCATCTCATTGCCGCAACCGCAGTGGTCGGCTTTCTCGCAAGTGGTCTGGCTCACGCCCAGATGAAATCGGCGGTTCCGCCGGGCAGCCCGTCGTCGCCGAAGGTCAATACCGCGACGCCGATCCCGGTGGTGCAGGCGCCGAACGAAGAGGCGCGCCGGATCACACGCGAGGAAGCGATCAAGCTGATCAAAGCGAAGAAAGCCGTGTTCGTCGATGTACGCGGAAAGGATCAGTACGATGTGGGTCATATCAAAGGCGCGATCAACATCCCGCTCGGAGACATCCTCACCCGCATCAAGGAAGTTCCGCCGAAGACCTTCATCATTACCTACTGTGCTTGAGCGAATGAGCACACAAGCGCCCGTGCGGTGCTGGACCTCAATGCTCATGGAATCAAGAACACGGCCGCGCTTCGCGGCGGCTGGAGCGGCTGGAACGAAGCCAGACTCCCGATCGAAGCAACCCCAAGAAAGTGATCTCAAAAGGCCCGGCGCTGCCGGGCCTTTTTCAATTGATCCCTTTGAAGAATCGGTGCAGCCGAGGGCGGTACCAGTGATTGCGGTCGAGTGAAAACGCCACCGCCGTCGCCTTCCCGACGATGCGGCGCCGTTCGATCATCCCGATGTAGCGGCTGTCATTGCTGTTGTCGCGGTTGTCGCCCATCACGAAGTAGCGGCCGGGCGGCACAACCAGCGGACCAAACGAACGCTGCGCCGGAATCTGCGGCGTGAACATCACGTCGTGCGTCTTCCCGTCGAGAGTCTCCTCGACGATGAATGACGCCCCCTGCTCGTCGTCATCGCGCTGGCCGACCGGCTTCCACACCGCCGCGTGACCGTTGATGAGGAGTTGGTTGTCGCGCAGTTCGTACTTGTCGCCCGGAATTGCCACGACGCGCTTCACCAGCCGCACGCCGTCCGCCGGAGAAAAGAGCACGACGATGTCGCCGCGCTTCGGGTCGCTCCACTTCATCAGCTCCACGAGCGTGAACGGGACCTTGAGGTCGTAGGCCAACTTGTTGACGACCACGCGGTCGCCCTCTTCGATGGTCGGTTTCATCGAGCCGGTCGGAACGTCGTTCCAGTCGGCCAGTGCCGAGCGGAGAGAGCTGATGACCAGCAACATCAGGAGGAAGACACGCACTTCGTAGAAGACTTTTTTCTTGTCCATGGATGCGTACGCACTTTTTAATCGCGGCAGTCTGATGCATTCGAGAGGCAGCAGATCTTTTTTGTTCGGGGAAGAGCTTTCCGGCCGCTTTCAACGCCTCGAAAGCTCCATCGTAGTAGTGATTGAAGTCAACCCACGGAGGAATCAAACGTCATGAAAAAGTTTGTCATTGCATTGATGGTCACGGCTACCTCGGCGATCGGTTTCGCCCAGACTGCCGCACCGGGACCCCACCAGCACAAAGGCCATCGCGCCGGCTTCGGCCGCATGGCCGCGAAACTCAATCTCACCGACGCCCAGAAGCAGCAGTTGAAGGATATCCGCACCGCCGACCGCCAGAGCAACCAGCAGCTCTACGCCGATTTCCGCGCGAAGTTGCAGGAGTTCCGCTCCCTGAAACAGGCCAATGATCCGAAAGCGGATGACGTGAAGGCCGAGTTGAAGTCTCTGCGTCCGCAGATGGAAGCGGCCCGCAAGGCCAGCCGCGAGGCGATGCTGAACATCCTCACCCCCGAGCAGCGCGACCAGCTCAAAGCCGGCCGCCAGGCGCGCGGCTTTGCTCGCGGATTCGCCGCTGGCCGCCGCGCTGGCGCCGCCGCTGCTCACCTCAATCTCACCGACGCGCAGAAGTCGCAGCTCAAGAGCCTCCGCGAGACGACGCAGCGGCAGAACAAGGAGCTCTTCGCCGACGCCGGCGCCACGCGTAAGGAGCTTCGCTCGCTTCGCGGCAGCAACGATGCGCGCGCGGCTGAACTGAAAGCCCATCTAGAAGAGCTTCGTCCGCAACTCGAAGCGGCGCGCAAGCAGCAGCACGAAGCATTCGTCAACGTTCTCACGCCCGAGCAGCGCACGCAGCTCGAGCAGTGGAAGGCCCAGCGGCAGTCGCGCCGCCAGAGCCGGTAGTCGCTTCATCCCCCTCCCTCGCTGAAAGGCGCCGCGCCGGACTCGCGGCGCCTTTCTTTTGGCGGGCACGGCCCGCTGCGTTGGTTGCCCAAGGCTCGGCCGACATTTCTCTCCTGATTAGCGGCTGCGATTGCTCGGGTTAGACTGCCCGCGCCTTGTCACATCGCAACTCCGTCCACGATCTGAAGAGCCTCGTGCTGTCGTTTCATTCGCTGATCGCGATTGAAACCGTCGAGGAGGATCGCGTCCGCTCGCTGCTCATGGAAGTGGCCACGGACCTCAAGCTTCCGTTCTTCGAATGGTCGCTGACCAGCGGTTTCAATCGCGTACATGGTTCTACGATCACCGGCACGCAGGACGCCCTCGGCGCGCTGCAGCACATCGCGCAGATCGAGAACACAGACGCCATCTTCCTGCTCAAGGACATGGCCCGGCACCTCGACAATCCGAACATCAGCCGCGCGTTGCGAGAGCTTGCGCAGAAGCTCACGTCGACGCGCTCGGCCATTATCCTCACCGGCGAGCCGCTGGAGTTGCCGAAAGACGCTGAGGCGCTCGCGGTGCGATTTGCGCTCGAGATGCCCGACATCACCGAGCTGCGCGACGTGGTCCGCCTCGCCGTCGAATCGATCAGCGCGCGCCAGCGAGTGCAGGTCGACCTTTCGCGCGACGATGCCGTCCGACTCGTGCAGGCATTGCAGGGACTGACCATCAATCAGGCCCGCCAGGTCGTCGCGCAGGCGATCGTCGAAGACGGACGGCTCTCCGCCGCCGACATCCGGACCATCGTCCGCTGCAAGGGCGAGATGATCGAGCGCGGCGGCATCCTCGAATTCTTTCCAGTCGAGGAGAACACGTTCGAGATCGGAGGTTTCGCACGGCTGAAGTCGTGGTTGGAAAGTGCGCGTGTCGGATTTTCCGAGGAGGCGCGGGCGCTCAATCTGGACGCGCCGAAGGGCGTGTTGCTGGTCGGCGTACAGGGCTGTGGCAAATCGCTGGCGGCGAAATTCATCGCCCGCGAATGGGAGCTGCCGCTGCTCAAACTCGACGCCGGACGCCTCTACGAAAAATACGTCGGCGAATCGGAGAAAAACTTCCGCAAAGCCGCCGCCCTCGCTGAAGCGATGGCGCCGGTGATCTTGTGGATCGACGAGATCGAGACAGCGTTCGCGCAGGGCGGCAGCAGCGATTCGGACGGCGGCCTCTCACAACGTCTCTTCGGCTCTTTTCTCACATGGCTGCAGGAAAAAAAGGACGAAGTCTTCGTCGTCGGTGCCGCGAACGATCTGATGAACGTGCCGCCCGAACTGCTGCGCAAAGGCCGCTTCGACGAAATCTTCTTCGTCGACCTCCCCACGCGCGAAGAACGGATGTCGATCTTTGCCATCCACCTCCGCCTCCGCAAACAGAACCCCGACACCTTCGACCTCGCCGCCCTCGCCGGCGCTACCGAAGGCTTCAGCGGCGCCGAAATCGAACAAGCCGTCATCTCCGCGCTGTATCGATCGCTGCAGAAGAAACAACCGCTCTCCGCCGCAGCGTTGATCGACGCTGCAAACAGCACAACGCCCTTGTCGGTGTCACGTGCCGAGGATGTGCAGCGAGTTCAGGAAGTGGGAAAGAGATTTACACCGGTACGCTGAGGTTTGCTTTTCTCCGCCTCTCCGCGATCTCCGCGTGAAGCCGTCCCCGCTCAGGACTCGCGCTGCCCCCGCCGATTCACGATCGACATGAACTCATCCCGCGTCCGCGTATCGTCGCGGAACTCCCCTCTCAGGACGTTCGTCTCCATGAACGACGACTCCTGCTCCACTCCGCGCATCACCATGCACATGTGGATGCCTCCCATCCAGACCGCGATGCCGCGCGGCTCCAGGATCTGCTCGATCGTGTCCGCGACGTCGTGCGCCAGGTGCTCCTGCGACTGCAGCCGGCGCATGTGCACCTCCACGATGCGCGGGATTTTCGATGCGCCGATGATCATCCGCTCCGGGATGTAGCCGACGATGAAGTGTCCGAAGAACGGCAGGATGTGGTGCGCGCAGAGCGTCTTGTACGTCCCGCCGATCACCACCAGGTTCTGGCATTCCTCGTCGGCGGCCGAACATGCTTTGCGGAAGAGCGTCGTCAGTTTCTTGATGTCGGTGTAGTCGTAGCCGCTCGTCATCTGCACCAGCGACTCCGCCCAGCGTCGCGGCGTGTCGGCGATGTTCTCGTCCTTCATGTCCACGTGCAGAAGATTGAGCGCTTCGCGAAGATGATGCTGGAGCCGCTCGCGGTCGACGGTCGGCCGCGGAGAGGTCAGGATGCTTCTGTCTTCGACGATCGCTTCCACTTCCGGAGCGATGACGAGGTCGGTCTTCTTCATGGCGCGGGAGTGTATGTGAATGCGCTCGATTGACAACTGAATGAGCGTTCATTCATACTCCGCCGCACCTGCCACCTCGCGGCGGCCTCGTTTTTGTAAGCAGCCGCAACCAAAGGAGTTTTTTCATGGCCGAAGTCAAATCACAGGGCGCCGTCGATGCGATGGACGTTGCCGAAGGTGCGCGCGAGACCGAGTGGGAAAAGCCTTCATTCGTCGGCGATCTTTTCCTCGGCAAACTCAATCTCGATCTCATCCATCCCTTCCCCGAGCAGCCGGCCGACGACAAAGCCGAAGCCGACGACTTCCTCGGCCGCCTCGAGCGCTTCCTCGCCGAGAACGTCGACGCTGACAAGATCGACGAGCAGGGCGAATACGACTACTCGCTGTTCGACGGCTTGAACCAGCTCGGCGCGTGGGGGATGAAGATTCCGAAGGAGTACGGCGGCCTCGGATTCAGCGCCACGAACTACAACCGCGCCATCGGCCTCGTGGCCACGTGGTGCGGATCGACGGTGGCCTGGCTGTCTGCGCATCAATCGATCGGCGTCCCGCAGCCGCTCAAACTTTTCGGGACTCCCGAGCAGAAGAAAAAGTATCTGCCGCGCCTGGCGAAGGGCGCGATTTCCGCGTTCGCGCTGACCGAGCCGGGCGTCGGATCCGATCCCGCCAAGATGGAGACCACCGCGGTCAAGTCGCCGGACGGCAAGGGATGGATCATCAACGGCGAGAAGCTCTGGTGCACCAACGCCACCAAGGCCGAGTTGCTCGTGGTGATGGCGCGAACCGCCCCGAAAATCGTCAACGGCAAAGAGAAAAAGCAGATCACGGCATTCATCGTCGAGACCAATTCGCCCGGCTTTTCGATCGAGCATCGCTGCCAGTTCATGGGCCTCCGCGGGATCGGCAACGCTCTGATCAAGTTCGAAAACGTCTTCGTTCCCAATGAGAACCTCCTCTGGGGCGAAGGCCTCGGGCTGAAGCTCGCGCTGATCACGCTCAACACCGGACGACTCACCATCCCCGCTGGCTGCGCCGCTGCCGGCCGCAAGATGGTGGACATCGCCAAGGAGTGGGCGAACGAGCGCGTGCAGTGGGGCGCGCCCATCGGCAAGCACGAAGCGGTGGCTGCGAAGATCGCCTGGATGGCCTCGCACACCTTCGCCATGGAGGCGATCGTGTGGCTGACCTCCGGCCTCGCCGATCGCGGCAACGTCGATCTCCGACTCGAAGCGGCGATGGCGAAGTTGTTCAATACCGAGGTCGCGTGGCAGATCAGCGATCACCTCGTGCAGATCCGCGGCGGACGCGGATACGAAACCGCACGCTCCTTGCGCGAACGTGGCGAGAAGGACTATCCGGTCGAGCGGATCCTGCGCGACATGCGCATCAACCGGATCTTCGAAGGGACGAGCGAGATTCAGCATCTCTTCATCGCCCGCGAGGCTGTCGATCCGCACATGAAGCGCGGCTACAAGATCCTGCAGCCCGAAACGCCGACCGGCGAGAAGCTCAGCGCCGCCGCGAAGGCCGGTGTGCACTACGCCGGCTGGTATCCGTCGCGTTACATCGGCTGGTCGCATTTCCCGAAGTTCGGCGGATTCGGAAAACTCTCCGGCCACATGGGCTACATCGAACGCAACTCACGTCATCTTTCGCGCTCGATCTTCCACGCCATGATGCGTTTCCAGGCCAAGCTGGAGCGGAAGCAGATGGTGCTCTTCCGCATCGTCGACATCGGAACCGACCTCTTCGCCATGGCCGCCGCGATCAGCTACGCGACGATGCTTGCGAAGAAGGGCGGCGCCGAAAAGAAGAACGCCATCGATCTCGCCGACGTCTTCTGCCGCGAAGCACGCATGCGCATCGACGCCAACTTCCACAACCTCTTCACCGACCACGACGACGCTGCTTACCGTCTGGTCACGCACCTGCTCAAGGGCGAGTTCGACTGGTTCAAAGGCCAAGTCGTCGAACCGGTCATGCCGACGCCGGAGCAGGTCGAAGAAGCGATGGCGAAACTGGCGTAGCGCGCCAGAAATGCACGTCCCTGTGGGCGTAGCCGCGCGGATCATCGTGCCGGCGCGCCCACAAGACATGCGCTCCCTCGGTCAGATCCGGCACGTCGAACGTCATCGTGAACGCGTGCCCGTCGAAGACCGCCTTGTCCTTCACGTTCGCGATCGGTGTGTAGTCGATAACGATGTCGACATCGATCGGATCGACGCCCTCGGCCAGTCTGCCCGTGATGACGATTGGATCGACGATCGTGCCTCCTGAGCGTGGTGTGTCGAGGATGACCGCATCGTTCGGTGACGTCGCCGGCACGGTCTCAAAGTACGGAAAATAGTTGACCGGCTGCGTCGGACGAAAGAAGGTCGAGCTGCGCACGCGACCGTTGCGGAAACAGTTCGCGCATCCGTCGGCCGGCTCGTGTCGCGCGTGCTGCGAGCGGAAGCGCCGGAAGATCTCGCCGTTCCAAACCTCGTCGATCGACTGTTCGAAGAGATTGCCGAAGGTCGTGTCGTTCAGGCAGCACGTTCGCACTTCGCCCTCCGAGGTCACCCAGATCGCCGCCCACGGTTCGCAGCACGCCCACGTCATATCCGTCTGCTTAACGGCGGCCGGGTAGTCGAAGTTTTCCTGCTCGCCGGCGAAGCGGCTGCCGAAACGAATGCCGCGATCGCGCGCAATCTCCTGCGCTTCTTCAAACGCAGCGGCGACGCGCGCCGGCTCGACGAGGCCGAGGTTTTCGCGGGCGTAGTGCTCGTCTAGCTCGGGGCTGCCGACCTGCGCGAGCAGCGGTTCGACGTGAACGGCTCCCGCTCCGAGGTCCGCACAAAGCGCGACGACGTTCGGAATCTCTTCGAAGTTGCAGCGCATGGCGACATACGAAAGATCGACCGAGGGCCGGCCATACTTCGCGCCCGCCTCCGCCAGCGAACGGATGCCGCGCACGACCGCGTCGAACCGCCCGCCGCGTCGGACCTCCTCGTACGTCGCCGCCGTCGCGCCATCGATCGAAACCATCACGCGCGTCGCTCCAGCGCGCGCGATCTCTTCCGCTTTCTTCTCATCGATCAGCGTCCCGTTCGTTGTGAACACGACCTCCACGCCGGCGTCCGCCAGCTCGGAGATGTAATCGATCATGTTGCGGTTCAGCATCGGCTCGCCGAGGCCGAAGAGCGATGCGCGGTAGAGAGTCGGGAAGATCGGACGCAGTTTCGCGAAAAGGTCCGGCTCGAAAAATGCGCGCCGATGGGCGGACGGCTTGTAGCGGCCGTCGTAATTGATCGCGCACATCTGGCAGCGAAGATTGCAGCGCGCGGAAATCTCGAAGAACGCCTCGAGCGGACGGCCATTCGCGTACGTGTTGCCGGTCGTGTAGCTCTCGCGGGCGCGGACGACGTTGTTCCAGCGTGTCTGATCCATGGACGTGATACGGATGCAATTCCGCATCCGTCACGAGCTCAACGTTTGATTTTTTCCTCGTCGTCCGCGGTCTCGCTGCCTTTGTACGTGGCCAGGCATGTTCCGCAGAGGAAGTCGATGCGTCCTTCGCCCGGCGACGGCACGAAGCCGTCGCGGTTGACGACTTCGAGGAAGCAGGCCGTGTACTCCTCCGGCAGTTCCCCGCGAACCGAGGCGGTGCGGCCGCAATCGCGGCAGACCAGTTGCGTCTGCCCTTCCATGGACTACTTCTCGCCCGCCGCGGCGAAGACCGGCGTGATGTCGACCGGGATGTCTTTCAGCGTGGCGTTCACCGCGGCCATCTCCGGCGTCTCTTTGCCGTACTTGTCGAGCAGCGTTTTCGCGCGGGCATAATCGCCGGTCGCTTCGATCGTCAGCAGTTCGGTGGCGAGATCGCGGACGGCGTCGCGCGATTTCGCGAAATCGACCGTGTACTTGCCGCCCGCCACCGGCGTCACCGCACCGCGCTCGCGCAGCCAGTTCCACTGAATCGCCGTGCCGCGGCCGTGCGCCTCGCCAACTCCAAAACGAGTGGATCGGAACATCAGTCCCGCGTACGTCGCCAGGAGCTGCCTTTCGTCGAACGCGGTCACCAGTCCGTGCTGCTGCGCGTAGATCAGGTTCCATACGCCGAGGACGTCCGCTTTGCATTCCTCGATCGTCGAGTAAAGCTCTTTCAGCGGGATGCGTACCTCGACGCGCTTGCCGTCCGGCTGCGTCAGAAAGCCCGGCCCGAGTCCGTGGGATAGCTCGTGGAAGAGAACGTGATTGAAGAACGCGTCGAACGACACGAGGCTCGTCAGCGACGGATCGAGCACGCGCATCGCGATCGGTTTGCCGCTCTGGCGGAACTTCGCGTCCATCACGTTCTTGAGCAGGACCTTCTTCGATCCTTTTTTCTCGCGAACCACTTCGTCGTTCGGGAGATTGAACGCCGCCGTCTGCACGCCGCGGCGCGCATCGCCGGCGGTGTAGAGCTCCTGCACGACCTTGATCGGCGACTCGCTGCCGCGATTGGGATTCTTGTACTGCTCCGGCTCCGGAAGATTGCGTTCCATGTCCGGCAGCGCATGCGCGTACGCGGCGAGCTTCGCGGACTCCGGTTTATCGACCACCGTGACGAACGATTCGAACGACGCTTTGTAATTGAAGAGATTGTCCTCGTAGACCTCGTACGGTCCGATGACGACTTCGATGTTGCCGGCGAGGTCCATCCACGCCATGTCGCTTTCGCGGTAGTCGCCGGTCCCAAACGCGTCGGCGCGCAGCGTCAGGAAGCGCTTCAGCGTCGGATCGTTCGTGATCGCAGCGGCCTCGCGCAGTTTCGCCGCGGCGGGATCGAGGAAGTCTTTGTAGAACGCGGAGTAGGGGATGGCCACGAGGTTCGTGCCGTCGCGGCGGACGACGGTGAAGAGTCCTTCCAGCTCGTCCTTCTGCGCAGGATGGGCCGCCACGTAGCGTTCGAACTCTTCCTTGGTGATGTCGGACGGATAGAACGCCGCGCCGGCCGGCTTCTTCATCGTGCCGACGAACGGTTCGTCGTCTTTCAACCGATCCCACGGACCTTTGTTGGCGATGAAGTAGTCGTAGGCGGGGTCGCTCTTTCTCGCCAACTGCTCGCGCCAGGCCGGATTCTCCTCCGACACCTGCCGCCAGTAGATCTCGTCGATCTGCTTCGAGGCCTCGATCAGTTTCGCCACGACCTGCCGTTCGTTGTCGTCGAGCAGCGAGCGGTCATAGTCGATGACCGTGCGCGGCAATTGCGCCATCCGCTGAGCGACGTCGGGCGCGACGGTCATTGAGGCCGCGGCGGCGGCCGGCGCGGAAGTGTTGTTGGTAGTCATAGTCGATGTCTGGCAGGCCGCGACGGCCCCTGCAAGGACGATGAGAAGTCGTTTCATGACGCTCTCCTTCGGGACGCGGGATTGTATGCGAGCCGAACGCTCTGCTATCGTCGCGCCACTTCCGATCCCGAGGACTGGCGTTGATCATCGAGTGCACGAGTTGTCACGCGCGGTACCAGTACGACGAGGAGCGCTTCGACGGCAAGCCGTCCAAGAAAATCAAGTGCGCGAAGTGCAGCACCATCTTCGAGATTCACAATCCGGCATCTGCGGCGAAGGCTGACACAGCCGCCGGCGATACGACCTTCACGCGCCGCCACGACGAGACCCAAACGCGCGCTCCGGAACCGCAGGAGACTACCGCGCAGTCGCCTCTGCCCGAGCACGACACCGGCCCTCTCCAAACGCCGCAACTTCCGCGCGGACGACGTCTTTCGCTGGCCATCATCGCGGGCGCCGATGCGGGAACGGTCTATCGCGTCGAAAAGCCGCGCGTCACCATCGGCCGCTCCGGCGCCGACCTCACCATCAACGACAGCGAAGCGTCGCGTCAGCACGCCGCGGTCGAAGTTCGCGATCAGGTCGTGCTCCTGGAGGATTTGAAGTCGACGAACGGCACGATCGTCGACGCCGTGAAGATCACAGCTCCGGTCGAGATTCAGGACAAATCGGAGTTTCAGATCGGCGGCACGACGCTGATGCTGATCATGACCGAGGAGGCGTAGGCAGGCTTTTCTCCGCGCCCCCCCGCGTCTCCGCGTGACTACGTAGCCGGCGGAGCGCTTTCCGGTCCGCCGCCGCCACCACCCCGGCGACGCCGAAAACGGCGGCGCCGTTTCGGTCCATCACCTTCCGGACGAGGCGTTGGCGTTCCCTCGGCATTCGGACGTGCGGCCTGCGGCGGTCGCGGCGGACGCGGCTCGCGCGGCGGACGCGGTTGCTGCTGCTGTTGCGGAGCGGCCGCGTTCGCATTCGGAGCGGATTCTTCGCCGCGATTTCCGCCGCGACGGCGACGGCGGCGCTTTCCCGTCCGCTCCCCCTCGGCTTGCGGAGCCGCGGACTGCTGCTGCGGAGGACGCTGCTGTTGCGGCGGCCGTTGCTGCTGTGGGCCACCGCCGCGTCCCGGACGATTCGGCCGGCCATCACGTCCACGCTCGCGCTGCTGCTGTTGCTGCGGACGCGCGTCCGGACGCGGCGGCTTCGCTCCGCCGCGGCGCTCATCCTTCTTACTGTTGGTCTTTCCGGTGCGCTGCTCGAACTCCTGGAGCTTGCGCTGCATGTACTTGCGAATGGGTCCGTCCTGCCGCGCCCGCATCTCATCGAAACCGCAGTAAGGACAGCGTTTCCAGCCTTCGGGATAGGTCTTCTTGCAGGCTGTGCAAAGGATGCTTTTCGGCAGGGGCATCGTCGGGGGGCGCATTGTACACTTCGGCCATGGAGCCCTCGGACGACACGGCGCGCCGCAAGACATTGCAGACGCTGATCGAATTGGCCGAGGGATCGAGTCCCGCCGACTGCTGGGACGATCGCCGCGCCGAGGATTTGTTGCGGTCGCAATCGACGCCGGATGAAGTGCGGGAGCTTGGGATGAGCGAGGAAATGATTAGCCGGGTGTGGGGAGCCGGGAGTCGGGAGTCGGAGGCCGCACGCCCACGCTTCACCGTCCGCGTTTCCGCCCGTTTTGAAGCAGCGCACTTTCTGCGCGAGTACCGCGGCATTTCCGAGCCGTTGCACGGGCACTCGTACAAAGTCGAAGCGGATCTTGCTTCGCGCGCCGGCGGCATCGATTCCGACGCCATCGCCGTCGATTTCGTTAGCGCGCGGCACAAGCTCGAAGCGCTCGCGAAAACGCTCGACTATGGCTGCATCAATGACGTGCCGCCATTCGATCGCATCAATCCATCCGCCGAGAACATCGCCGAATGGTTCGCGCGCGAGCTTGGCGCCGCCGTCGCCGGCGAGGACGCCGTTGTCCAGGCGGTGACGATCTGGGAAGGGCCGGTCAACTCCGTGACGTTCCGACCGTGATGATGAGAAAGATCGCGAACCACACCGCGCTCAAGGAGTGGGCCTCCGTCATCGACGCCCTCGGCCGCGGTGCGCAGATCGTGCTCATTCGCAAAGGCGGCCTCGCCGATCCGTCGTTCGGTGTCGAAGCGCAGCGCTTCTATCTCTTTCCGACGAACTACCACGACGCCGGCGGCGCGGAACCGACGCATGTTCGGATCACGCATTGGGCCGAGGCGGTAAAGACGTGGCAGATCCACGATGCGGTGATGCTGCCGCGGCTGGAGGCGTTGACGGTCCTCGACAACGCCGCAATCGAAACGCGCTATCGCTTCCGGCCGGATCAGGCCATAAACGTCATCGCCGTCCGCGCGTATCGGCTCGCAATTCCCGTCGACGTCGTCATGAAGCCCGAGTACTCCGGATGCCGGAGCTGGGTCAGTGTCGACGAGGAGATCGACATCGACGGCTCCGTTGCCGCGCTCAGCGAGGAAGCACTCGATGCGCAAATCAACGCGATCGACCTCATGCTCACCGAACCTGTGGCAGCGTGGAACTGACGGTCATCATCATCATGCTCGCGGCCGGCGTCGGGCTGGCGGCGTCGGTCATCATCACGTTCGCCGCCGCGCAGCGCGAAGCCGACATGAGCGGTGCCACGCGCGCGAAGGCCGCGCCGGACCGCAACCACATCGCGGCGTCGCTCCTCGTCAATCTGCTCGTCTGCGGCGGAACGCCGCAGGACGAAGCGATGCGTACGATCCGCAAAAGTGCAGGCCTGGCTGCGCCGGTCACGTCGTCGATCGACATCACCAGCTGGACCGAACGCTACGCGAAGCTGGCCACGCCCGAACAGCGCATGTGGCTTCTCGACACTGCCGTCCGTCTGATCGCTGACCGCACCACGCCCGTTCCGCTCCGCCAGTACTCAGCCCTGCTCGACCTCAGCTTCGCCCTCGGCTTCCAGACCGACGCGCTGGCGAAGTTGCGCGATACGTACGGCTTCGATTACGTCGATCACGCCAAGAACGCTCGCCCGCGCAGCGCCGATCGCGGCGGCGTCTCGACGCCTCTCTACTCGCGTGACGATCGCGAGCCCGCCGAGCTGCTGCGCATCCTCGGCGTCGAAGCGCCGGCCTCGCGCGCCGTCGTCATCGCCGCGTACCGCAAGCTCGCCGCGCAGCATCATCCGGACAAAGTCTTCGGCGAATCCGCCGAGGTGCAGAACGCAGCGGCCGCGCGATTCATCGAGATCACCAGGGCGTACGAAACGCTTTTGGTGATCTACAACGAGTAGGGCTTGCCCTCCGGCCGCGGACGTGTATAATGCCCGTTCGGGAATTCGGGTAGTTCACAGAGTGTTCACCGGCACTTCCCTCCGTAGACCGTAGTAAATCTCGACGAAAATCACATTGAGGACGGACGTGTCCGGTCGCGGTGACGCGAACGCCGGCCCGTCTTCACGTCGAAGAAACCGTTCAGCAATTGCCGCTCGGAATCGTAAAGCTAACCATCGCAACGACTTCGGCAGCGCATCCAGGAAACCCATGGGCCCCCGGTAACCATTTTATTTGCCGCCGCATCTAATAGCGATAACGGCACGACTTACGCATTTTTTGGGAAGCAGACGTACGGGAGACACGATGAAGACGGCTGTAGCAACGGATCACGAACAGGGATGGGACTTCGAAAAGGCAGCGATGCCTTACGTCGACTCCCTCTACAACACTGCCTATCGCATGACGAGGAACTCCGAAGACGCGGAAGACCTCGTTCAGGAGACGTACCTCAAGGCCTACAAGTACTACGACAAGTTCGAAGAAGGCACGAACTTCAAGGCGTGGCTCTTCAAGATCATGAAGAACACGTTCATCAACAACTATCGGAAGAAGAAGCTCACGCCGCACAAGATCGACTTCTCCGAGATTGAAGAGTCGTACGAACGGGTCATCCAGAAAAACGCGCCGGACCTCATCAAGGATCCGGAGAGCGAGATCTTCCAGGACATGATGGACGCCGACGTCAAGCGCGCCCTCGACTCGCTGCCGCACGATTACAAGATGGTGGTCCTGCTGGCCGACATCGAAGGCTTCTCCTACAAGGAGATCGCTGAGATCCTCGACTGCCCCGTCGGCACCGTGATGTCACGTCTCTACCGCGGCCGCAAGATGCTGGAGCGGACGCTGCTCGAGTACGCGCGCAAGTACGGTTACATCCGCGGCGGCGCCGAGCCGGCCAAGATGCGCTCGCGCAAAGACGAGACGAAGGGCCGCAAGAAGAAGGATCCCGAGACCGGCGAAGAGACCGATGTCGTCGAGCCCGAGGCAGACGAGGAAGCAATCCTCTTCGCCGACGACGAAGACGTCGAGCTCGAGATCGAAGAGGAAGAAGAGCCGGAGCAGTTCGCGATCGAGTAACTCCCGATTTTCGCATTCAAGTTTTCGGGCGGCCGGTTGTCTCGGCCGCCCGAAGTGTTTTCTGGACGCGGGCGTCTCGCCCGCTGAAGTTGGCAGGACCGTGCTCGACTGCGGGCGAGACGCCCGCGTTCCCAGGTTCCGGAATTCATCTTCCACCTCGCCAGTTCCGTTTCGTTGCAGAGTCGTCACCACCCGATTGCCAAGGAGAACCGCTGTAATGATCTGTGACGATGTGAAACGGGTTGCATACTTCTTCCTCGACGGAAAGCTCGGCGAGAACAAACAGAACGACTTCAAGACTCACGTCAGCATCTGCCCCGACTGCGAACAACGCGTTAGCATTCATCGCCGCCTGCGCCTGTTCATCTCCAAGCGCCTCGGCCGCGACTCCGCACCGCAGCGATTACGCCAGCGCCTCTCACGAAGTTTCCGCGCGTTGACTACCGAGACATAGAATCGGCCGCGTGCCCGACCGCGATCAACTGATTCTCGTTTCGTCGAATCCAAACAAAGGCATCGAAGCCGAACGGATCCTAGGCATCCCTCTGCTCCGCGTCTCGCTCGTGCTGCCTGAAATTCAGGCCGCGACGGTCGAAGAAATCACCCGCTACAAACTCGAAAACGCCCGAACGAAGGGCTACAACCGCCTCATCGTCGAAGACGTCTCCCTCGGCTTCGACGAGCTCGGCAACTTCCCCGGTCCGTACGTGCGCTGGCTGCTCGAAGCCGCCGGCGGCAAAGGCCTCGCCGCGATTGCGTACGCGCTCAACAATCGCGCCGCGAAAGCCGAATGCTGCGTCGCGTACTGGGATGGAACGAAAGGCCACATTTTCTGCGGCGTTTCTCCGGGCGAGATCCTGGTCGAGCCGCGCGGCGAACGACATTTCGGATGGGACGCCTGGTTCCAGCCGCGCGGATCAAAGAAAACATTCGCCGAGATGACCGACGACGAGAAGGACAGCGTCTCGCATCGCGGCGACGCCTACCGGAAGCTGGCCGCGCACCTCAAGGCCTCCAGCGGCTGACCCGCGAACCGGACGTACTGAGTCCGGACGGTGACAACGGCCGTAAACCATCTGCCGGAACCATCCGTAGAACCTATTGAAATCGTGGTACTTGGCCGAACGCTGCGCTGGCAGGCCAATTGAAATATGCATAGCAACCTCGGAGACTCCGAGCGAGCAGTGGAAAGGACGCCCCAATGTGGATTTACGACGGTGAACAGTGGATCGACGAGGGCGTGAGCGAAACCGACAAACAACGGCCGGAGACGATCATGCCGCGTCACGGTGAGGAGCTGTACCCGGAACTGCAAGTGGTGGAAGTGGAAATCGTTCCGGTTCCGCGAACCAACTACGTTCCGTATTACCCGCATCCGTAAACGCATTCCGATCGCGTGAACGAAAAGCCGCGCCGCGAGGCGCGGCTTTGTTTTGTCATCCTGAACCGCCGGAGCTGCGTAGGCGAAGCCGGAGCAGCGCAGGGTGGTGAAGGATCTCAAGTTGCGCGAGCCGTGTTGGAACCCCGGTTTCAGTCGAGTCTTGCGCATCTTGAGATCCTTCACCGTCCTGCGGCATTCCGCGCTTCGCGCTACATGCCTCCGGCGGTTCAGGATGACAGAGGATGCGATGACTGTTGTCGCACTATCATCCGCCGCGTGATTCTTCGCAGCCGCAACGTCGTCACGCCGGAAGGCATCCGGCCCGCGTCGATCCATATTCGCGATGGCGCGATCGATCGCGTCGCCGATTTCGACGACACGCCCGACGCCGTGCAGGACTTCGGCGAACTGACGCTGATGCCGGGCGTCGTCGACTCGCACGTCCACGTGAATGAGCCGGGAAGGACCGAGTGGGAGGGCTTCGAAACCGCGACGCATGCAGCTGCAGCGGGCGGCGTCACGACGATCGTCGACATGCCGCTGAACTCGATCCCCGCAACGACCTCGGTCGCCGCACTCGAAACGAAGGTTCACGCGCTTCATGGCAAGTGCCGCGTCGATGTCGCGCTGTGGGGCGGTGCCGTTCCCGGTAACGTCGATCAGCTTCGACCGATGCTCGACGCCGGCGCGCGCGGATTCAAATGTTTCCTCGTCGACTCCGGCGTGCCGGAGTTTGGATGTCTCGATGCTGCGGAAGTCGAAGCCGCGCTGAATGCAATCCGCGGAACCGGCGCGCCGCTGCTCGTTCACGCTGAGTTGCCGGAGCACATCCACGCGCCGGCGGGTGACGCGCGTTCGTATGCGAGTTACCTCGCCAGCCGTCCGGCGCAGGCTGAGGACGATGCAATCGCGCTGATGTTCGCGCTCGCGCGGAAGACAGGAACCCACGTGCACATCGTCCATCTTTCGTCCGCGAACGGATTGGAAGCGCTTCGGCTCGCGCGAAAAACCGGCGTCCCGTTCACTGCCGAGACCACGCCGCACTACCTCTACTTCGACGCCGAGGCCATTCCTGACGCCGCCACGGAGTTCAAATGCGCGCCGCCGATCCGCGAGCATGCCAATCGCGAAGAGTTGTGGCGCGGCGTCGAAGAGGGGCTCGTCAATGCCATCGTCAGCGACCACTCGCCGTGCACGCCCGAGTTGAAGCGGATGCAGGAAGGCGACATCGCCCGCGCGTGGGGCGGCATCGCGTCGCTGCAACTGAGCCTGTCGATTGTGTGGACCGAGGCGAAGCGAAGGAAAATCGCGTTCGAGAAGATTGCGATGCTGATGACGACCGGGCCGGCCACGCTGGCAGGACTCGGTCATCGCAAAGGAAAGCTCGCCCCCGGCTACGACGCGGACATCATCGCCTTCGATCCGAAGGCGCAATTCGTCGTGCAGACGGATCAGGTGCAGCATCGCCACAAGGTCACACCGTACGCCGGCGAAACGCTGACCGGCGTCGTTCACGCGACGTTCGTGCGCGGCCAAAAGGTGTGGGAGGATGGGCGGCACCTTGGCAACCCGATCGGCGAATGGATTCGGAGATGAAAAATTTTTTTTCTCCGCGTCCCCGCGTCTCCGCGTGAAAAATCTTTTGAATCATGAGTGACTTTCAAGACTTGCTCGACCTCGCCTCTGACCGCCTCGGCGGCTCCGTGCTCTACGCCACCGACGACTACTTCGCCGAAAAAGAAAATCTTCTTCGCCCGGAGAAACCGGTGTGGAAGGAGCACGAGTACACCGACCGCGGCAAGTGGATGGACGGTTGGGAAAGCCGCCGCAAGCGCACGCCCGGCCACGACTTCGCCATCATCCGCCTCGGCCTTCGCGGCGTCGTGCGCGGCGTGGTGGTCGACACGGCATTCTTCCGCGGCAACTATCCGTCGCACTGTTCGATCGAAGGTTGTCATGCGCGTCCGGAGAGCGACGTCGATTCGCTGCTCGCCGCGAACTGGATCGAAATCCTGCCGAGGTCGGAGTTGAAGGGCGATAGCGAGAACCTCTTCGCCATTGACTCGCCGTACGCGTTCACGCATCTGCGGCTGCATATCTATCCCGACGGCGGCGTGGCGCGGCTTCGCGTACATGGTGAGGTTGCTCCCGACTGGCGGCGTGAAGGCGGGCTATCGATCGAGACCGATCTCGCCGCGGCCGAGCACGGCGGCGACGTGCTCGCATGCAGCGACATGTTCTTCGGTCCGAAGCACAACCTGATCATGCCCGGCCGCGCTGCGAACATGAGCGACGGCTGGGAAACGAAGCGCCGGCGCGGGCCTGGCAACGATTGGGTGATCGTGCAACTCGCCGCGGAAGGTTCGCTGCGCCGCATCGAAATCGATACGAATCATTTCAAAGGGAACTATCCCGACACCTGCTCGATCGACGGCAGTCGTGCGTTTGCGGACGATGAATGGTTCGAAGTATTGCCGCGTACGAAGCTGCAGGCGCACACGCGGCATCTCTTCATCGACGAGTTATCGAACCTCGGGCCCGTGACGCATCTGCGTTTGAACGTGTTTCCCGACGGCGGTGTGAGCCGGCTGCGCGTGCACGGCGTGGCCACCGAGGAAGGTCGCGGCGATGCGGCGGCGTGGTATGTCAATACGCTGATCGATGAGGTCGCGGCCACGCAACTGCACAACTGCTGCGGATCGAGCGAGTGGGTGCGGCGGATGATCGCCGCGCGTCCGTTTGCATCGTGGAGCGATCTCGTTCGCGACTCCGAAGCGATCTGGCATTCGCTGACGCCGGACGATTGGCGCGAAGCGTTCGCCGCGCATCCGCGCATCGGCGAGCGTTCGTCGTCGGCGTGGGCGCGGCAGGAGCAGTCGGGAGCGGCGTCGGCATCGAGCGACATCCAGGAAGCGTTGGCCGAGGCAAACCGCGAGTACGAGGCGCGCTTCGGCCACATCTACATCATCTGCGCGACCGGACGGAGCGCCGACGAGATGCTGGCGATCGCGTGGCAGCGGCTGGAGAACACGCCGCACCACGAACTGCACGTGGCGGCCGAGGAGCAGATGAAGATCACGAAGTTGCGGCTGATGAAACTGGTGGGCTGATGGGCATCTCAACGCACGTTCTCGACACTGCCAAAGGGCATCCGGCCGCGGGAGTTGTGATCACGCTGGAAAACGATCGCGGCGTCATCGCCAGCGGTGTGACCAATGCCGACGGGCGACTGAAGCTGGTCGACGATCCGCCGGAAGCGGGAACGTATCGCATTACCTTCGACACCGGCGGCTACGACCCGAACGGATTCTTTCCGCGCGTGGTCATCGAGTTCACGGTCCGCGGCGGCGCGCAGCATTACCACGTGCCGCTGCTGCTTTCGCCGTTCGGGTATTCGACGTACCGGGGAAGTTGAACCACAGAGGCACAGAGGACACAGAGGACGCTCTGTCATCCTGAGGCTGCCGGAGCCGCGGAGCGCGTAGCGCGAAGACGGCGGAGGACGCCGAAGGATCTCCAGCTTCCCAAGTTGTGTTGAATCCCAGTGGTTTTCAGCAGGAGTTGCGCAGCCTGAGATCCTTCGACCGTCCTCCGGCGTTCCGCGCTTCGCGCTCCAACGCCTCCGGCGGCTCAGGATGACATCCGCCGCCCCTTCATGATCTTGACGAAGCTCCGGCTGCGCAGTTCGTCGAGCGTCAATCCCGTTGCCAGCGCCTCATCTTCCGTGATCGCGCCGCAGTTCAGCGCGCGCAGAAAGTAGTTGAGCAATCCCTGGCCGGTGGCGGCGTCATCGAAAACATCGCCGACGAGCGTGGCCTGACCGGATTTGGCGATGAAGGCGTGGAGTCGTTCGGTCGCTGCGTGCAGGCCTTCGAGGAAAAACGAGTAGACCGCCGCGTAACGCGTCGGGAGCTGGGCGGGATTGAGATCCCATCCCTGGTAGTAGGCGTTGATCAGCGAGTGGCGGATGTGATCGACGTGCAGGCGCCAGGCGCGATGGACGACGGCGCGATTCTCGGCGATCTGTTCGGGCGTCAGATTTCCGCGGTGCGGCGCGATCGGCATGATGTTCGTGGCGCCGTCGGAGAGCCAGAGGCCGGTGCCGGCGTAGGCGACCTGCATTATGTGCCGCGCGAAATCGCAGGCGGGATGGTCCATGCGCTGATGCTCCGCGGTGATGTAGCAGCTCGCTGTGTAGTCGTACGTCCCGAAATGCGCGGCCACGGCCCGTCCGCGGGCGGCGTCGAGAAAGAGCGGCAGATTGGAGACGCCGTTCTCGCTGAGGATGGCCTGCGTCGTCTCGATCATGAACTCGAAGCGGAGCGTGTGTTTCACCAACCCGAGCTTCGGTTCCATGGCGTCGAAGAGATCGGCGAGCGCGGTGACCTGCTGCGGAAGCTGAATCTTCGGCAACGTCACCACAAAGTTCGGCGGCAGGCTGCCGGCAGCGTCGAGCAATGTGGAAACGAAAATGTCGAGCGTGCGCATCGACCGCGGCATCAGCTCCTGCGAGAACTGCTTGATGCGGATGCCGATGAACGGCGGCAACGTGCCGTTCTTCATCCCGGCCGCCACTTCTTTCGCAGCGCCGGCGGCGTGGCCATCCTCTTCGGCATCCGCGCGATTGCCGTAGCCGTCTTCGAAGTCGATGCGAAAGTCCTCCACCGGCTCGCGGCGTAGCTTTTCGATCACGCGCGCGTAGACGACGTCGCGAAACCTCGGATCGATCGCGATCGCGTCGCCGAGCGTGGCGGCATCGGGGGCGAAGTCATCGAGGGAGCGGAGAGCGAGGGCGCCAAGCTTCTGCGTCGTATCGCTCTTGAAGAGATGCGCGCCGCCGTAGACGGTGTGCACCGGCTGGCGCGCGCCTGACTCGCCGGGAAAGCGGGCCATGAACGTCTCGAGCGCCGGATCGAGCTTCGACGCGGCGGATTTGAGGTCGTTGTCGGAAAAGGTTCGTTTCATCTATCGCGTCCGGATCACTGCCGCCACGCCCCAACCGATCAACACGAGGACGGACAGCACCAGCCAGTTGTACTGATTGCTGTAGGTGGCCACCGGGAAGTGATTGCTGATCATGATCAGAACGACCGGCAGGACGATGAAGGTGTTCTGCTTGGAGCGTTGTTTGGCAAGGTCGGCCAGCCGCATGTCCGGCTCCGTGCCGGCCTTGACCGCGGCGATCAGCTGCCGCTGTGCGGGCAGGATGCGCACCCACACATTTAGAGCCATGAAGCTGCCGAGCATCGCGCCGATCTGCATGTACGCGGCGCGCGAGGCGAAGAGATGGATGCTGCCGATGATCGCTCCGACGAGCAGCAGATACGAAAGGATCGTTCCCGCGGCCTCGTGTTTCCGCAGCGGCGAGATCCAGAGAAGATCGTAGAGGAACCAACCGGCGGCGATGAGCGCGAGACTTAATCCGGCGGCCTGCCATGCGGTCATTTTCAAAACATCTTCGTCGACCATGATGCGGCCGTCGTAGTAGACGAGGCTGAGCAGCACGAAGCCCGACACCAGCGTGAAGAAGGCCTCCCACTTGAACCAGTGCAGCGTTTGGTTCAGCAGTTCCGGGCGCTTCTGTTTGTCGACGATGTAGAAGCCGCCGCTATGGACCATCCACACCTGCTTCTCGCCATGGAAAGCGTGATCGAGCCAGGTGAAAAAGTAGGTCTGCCCGACCCACATGATGGCCGCGAAGACATGCGTCCAGCGGACGGCGAGATTCAGCCACTCACGAACGACGTAATTCATCGATCTCCTCGATTTGCGTTGGGGCGCGAATGTAGCAGAATCGCGCTCCATGCGAGAGATCGAACGCATTCTCGACCAACTCAACCGCGCCTGGGGCGGCCCGTCATGGACCGGCGTCGACATCGGCCCGCTGCTGGAGGGCATCACCGATCCGCAGGCCCGCGCGCATCCGATTCCGAACGCGCATTCGATCATCGAGCTGGTCGCGCACAGCAGCACCTGGATGGATGCCGTCGCGCATCGCCTGGCCGGCGACGAGCGCGAGCTGACCACGGAAGAGGATTGGCGCGACGTCACCGAAATGCCGTGGCCGGATGCGATCGAAGAGATGACGAATGCAATCAGCCGGCTCTCCGACACCATCGCGAGGCTGACCGTCGACGACCTCGACAAAAAAGTAGCCGGGCGCAAGTACACGGTCTACGTGATGCTGCACGGGGTCATTCAACACACGATCTATCACGCGGGACAGATTGCGTTACTGAAGAAGCTGCTGTCATCCTGAGCCGCCGAGCCGGGAGTCGCGAAGCGATGGAACGGCGCAGCACGGCGAAGGATCGCAAGCTTCCCAATCTGCATTGAATCCCAGTGGTTTTCAGCGGGAGTTGCGCATCTTGAGATCCTTCGCCGTCCTCCGCCGCTCCGGCTTCGCCTACGCAGCTCCGGCGGCTCAGGATGACAACCTCCGCGTCTCCGCGTGAACCCGTCCCCTGTTGAATTTCGAACCTCATCCGTAGGAAGACCGCCACCCCGCAAGGCGTTCTACTACGCACACAACAACCGATCACGCGAAACGGCAAACCTCCGGCGACGGAGCGGCGCAAAGCTACCGGCCTCAACGAGGCAGCGGGGCTTCCGAACGTGATCCCGCATGACGCGGGACGCTTCTCGTGATCCGAACGAAGAGGAGCGTCTCATGCGTCATCGAATCGCTGCCGTCGTGCTTGCTGTCGCCGCCTTCTCCATGCCTGCGTTTGCTTCGCCGAAAGCCGTTCAGCCCGTCTCGCAGCTTGCGGCTCAGGCGTTCCCCGCTCCCGTTCCGCAGTACCTCGCCGCGATCATCAACGACGCCGCGAAGCAGTACTCCGTCGATCCGAACCTCATCGCCGCCATGACTTACCGCGAGTCTGCATTCAATCCCAATGCAGTTTCCAGCCGCGGCGCCCAGGGCCTCATGCAGCTCATGCCGAAAACCGCCCGCGCCCTCGGCGTGCGCGATGCCTTCGATCCGCGCGACAACATCTTCGGCGGTACGAAGTATCTGAAAACGCTGCTCGACCGTTTCCACGGCAACGTCGATCTGACGCTGGCCGCGTACAACGCCGGACCGGAGCTCGTGGCCAAGGTCGGACCGAACGCCACGAAGGAAGCGATCGACTACGTTGCCGCAGTGAAGAGCTTCTACCAGGTCGCGCTGGCGGCGTTGTAAGCTCGCGCGTCATGAGCGACGCGCAGGAAGATCTCCGCTATCCCGTCGGTAAGTTCAATCGTCCGGCTTCGACGCTAACCGCCGAGGAACGCCGGGAGCTCGTCAACCAAATCGCCGCCACGCCCGCGCGCATGCGCGAGGCCGTGGCCGGTCTGAGCGAGTCGCAGCTCGACACGCCGTACCGCGACGGCGGCTGGAGCGTGCGCCAGGTCGTGCATCACGTTCCCGACTCGCACATGAACGCCTATACGCGCGTGAAGCTGGCGCTCACCGAAGAGCAGCCCACCATCAAGCCGTACGACGAGGCCGCGTGGGCGAAACTGAACGACGTCCGCGACACGCCCATTGAGACCTCGCTCGTCCTGCTCGAAACGCTGCACCAGCGCTGGGACACGATCCTGCGCGCGATGACCGACGCCGACTTCGAGCGCACACTCATGCATCCCGACATGGGTGTGATGACCCTCGACGCCGTCATCGCCATGTACGCGTGGCATGGCCGTCATCACGTGGGCCACATCAACTCGCTTCGCGCGCGCAGCGGATGGTGACGTTTCGCACGCTGGCGGATGGCGACTTCGATGCCGTCGTCGCCGCCTTCAACGAAGCGTTCAGCGACTACGCTGTCCGCTTCTCGATGACCGCGCCGCAGCTCCGCGAGATTTGCACCCGCCGCGCGGTCGTGTTCCAGCTCTCAGTCGGCGCGTTCGAGGGCCACCGGCTGATCGGCTTCACGCTGAACGGATTCGATGGCGAGACCGCCTACGACAGCGGCACCGGCGTCGTGCCGTCGCATCGCAGGCAGGGTCTTGCGCGCCGGATGATGGAGCACGTCATGCCGGGACTCCGCGCGGCCGGCGCACGCCGCTATCTGCTCGAGGTCATCGAATCGAATACGCGCGCCGTGGCGCTCTACGAATCCCTCGGCTTCAACACGATCCGCTCGTTTACCTGCTGGAAGTACGAGAGTCGCGGAAACAGCGGCGCGGACCTTCGTCCGATCGAGGATTTTCCCGACGCCTTCCGCGACGTCGAACCTTCCTGGCAGAACTCCGATGCCGCAATCCGGCGCGCCAGCGATCCACGCATCATCCTCGGCGCATTCGACGGCGACGTTCTCGCCGGCTACGCCGTGGTGTTCCCGCTGACGCACGATCTCGCGCAACTCGCTGTCAGCCGCTCCCATCGCCGGCGCGGAATCGGATCGGCGCTGCTGGATCGCGCCGCCGCGGAAGCCGGCGGGATGGTGCGAGTCCTCAACGTCGACGCGTGCGATGACGGTATCAACGCGTTCCTGCGCGCTCGCGGCGCCGAGCAGTTCGTGCGGCAGCGCGAGATGGAACGCCCGCTCTGACCGTTACTTCCCGTACACACCCACCAGCTTCGCCTGCGCCACCACATGACCCTGGATCGCCTTCTCGAAATCGTCGCGCCCCTGCGATGACGTCAGCGGCAGCGTGTTGTCGAGCGCGTAGAGATCGAAGACGTAGTGATGCACGCCGCTCGGCGGACACGGACTCCCCCACTTGCTCGTGCCGAAGCCGTTCAGCCCCTGGCTCACGCCCGCCGGAACATTGTCTTCCTTGAACTCCGTCACGTTCGTCGGGATGTTCCACACCAGCCAGTGCGTGAACGTGCCATTCGGCGCGTCGGGGTCAGTCACCTCCAGCGCCATGCTCAGCGCGGTCTGCGGCACGTTCGCGAATGCGAGCGGCGGCGTCACGCTCGCGCCGTTGCAGGTGTACTTCTGCGGGATCGTCCCGCCGTTCGCGAAGGCCGGACTGGTGATGGCCATCGCGCCGGTGGCCGGCGGCGGTTCGGACGGTTTGCCCGGCGGCGGCTCCTTCTTGTTCGGATTCGTGCAGCCGAGGATGAACGCCAGAGTCAGGACAACCGCGATTCGTCTGCTTCGCATAGCGCCTCCGCTGCGAAGCTACAATCGTTCCATGCCGACGTTTTTTGACGCGCTGAGCGAGCTGATGGCGGCCGAGACGCCGTTCGTCGCCGTCACCGTCGTCGACACCATGGGCAGCGCGCCGCAGGACCGCGGCGCGAAGATGATCGTGACGTCCGAAGGACTCCACTTCGGCACCGTCGGCGGCGGCAAGGTCGAGACCAAAGCGATCGCCGAATCGCAGGCGATGTTGCGCGGCGAGACGGCGGAGACGACGAAGTTCGCGCAGTGGAGCCTCAACAAAGACGTCGGCATGACCTGCGGTGGCATCGTCAAACTCTTCTTCGAATCGCACAACGTCGGCCGCTGGAAGATCGTCGTCTTCGGCGCGGGCCACGTCGCCAACGCCGTCGTCAACGTGCTGATCCATCTCGACTGCGCCGTCACCTGCATCGATCCGCGCGAAGAGTGGCTGGCGAAACTGCCGGAGTCGCCGAAGCTGACGAAAGTGTTGACCTCCGACATGCCATCGATCGTCAAGACGCTGCCGGACGATGCTTTCGTCGTCCTGATGACGATGGGTCATACCACCGACAAGCCGATCCTTCTCGAGATCCTCCGCACGCGTACCTTCCCATTCCTCGGCGTGATCGGCAGCGACGCGAAAGCGAACATCCTGCGCCGCGACATCGCCGAAGCCGGATTGCCCGAGGAAGCGAAACGGGCGTTCTACTGCCCTATCGGCCTTTCGATCGGGACGAACCACCCTTACGAGATTGCGGTGAGCGTGGCCGCGCAATTGATCGAGGTGCGGGATGCGCGGCTTGCTTCACGCTCTGTTTCAGCAAGTCCAGATTCATCGCCTCGGTGACCAGCGCCCGCATCGTCTCCGACGCATTCTTCTTCGACTTCAACCACGCCACCTGCGACGGCGTCAAAAACACCGCCACCCGCTCCGTCTTCTTCTCTTTCGCTGCGGCCATTGGTTACCTCGGAGTGGGTATTCTGCACCCGATGCGCATCGGGATCATCGAACGTGGTTTGTCATCCAGAGCCGCCGAAGCCGGGAGTCGCGAAGCGACAGAACGGCGCAGGACGGCGAAGGAACTCAAGATGCGCAGTCCCAGCCGGAGCGCGTACTTACCACGGGTTCCAACGCAGTTCGCGTAACTTGAGATCCTTCGCCGTCCTGCGCCGTTCCATCGCTACGCGATTCCCGGCTTCGGCGGCTCTGGATGACAGGCTTACTCGAGCGTCTTGATCGGTCCCAACTTTAGATTGAGATCATCATCAGCCAGCCCGAAGACCTGCTTCATCTCGGACATCTTTTCCTCGAGCTTCATCAGCGCGGAGCCGAGCCGTTCGATCTCTGCGTCACTGAGAGTCCCGGCGTCCATGCGCCGCAACGCCTGCTTCTCCAGCAGCCGCCGCACCAGCTCGATGATCGACAACACCAGCCGCGCCAGACCGTTTTCGACGATGTCGGAGTCGGCGGCGATGCGGTCGGGGATCGTCGATTCCGTGAACGTGAGCGACGCGCGCAGCCGCTCTTCGTCATTCGTGATCATCGGCGAATACCTCCAGCGGCCACGGTCCTGAAAGAAGAAATGGGACGGATGGAAAATCGCGCTTCAACGCGGAGCCGGCGTCGTTGATGGCGGCAACATCTCGACGTTTCACGAGCGCCGCGAATTCGAGCGATGCCGTATCGCGATTTGACCAGCGATGCTTCACGGCCAGCGGCGCCAGCGTCTCGTCAACTGCCTTCCGAAACTCCGGCGCAACATCCGTCGCACGCGTAGTGTCATGCAGCGCGCGAATGTACGCAGCCCCTGACTCGAAATCGTGGCGATCGGGCCGTGCACGGGGCGCCTCGGCGGCGACTTTCAATGTCATCTCGACGTGATCGCGAAAATCATTCAGCACGCGACGCCATCGATCGAGATGCGCCGCGCATTTCGCAAACGCATCCTCCGAACCATGCGCCGTAAATCCGTAGCGGATGGCCACGAACGTCGCGCGATCGAGCAACGCCGCGCGCATTTTCGCAACGCGCAGCAGCAGATCGCGATCGCCGAGCGGCTGCGACTCCTCGACCTCCATCCCGCTCAACCACAGATCGCTCACCGCAATCGCCGCGGTCAGCGGCTCGATGTCGTTGCGTTCCCGATGCGCGCCGATCACGACGAGCTTCATTTGATCTGCTTCGGTTGCGAGGTTCGGATGATGGCATCGACGTTCGCCAGCACGACGTTGAGGCCGAGGTAGAGGAGATCGACGTCGCCGATGGAGACGACTGCTTCGCCCGCGATGACCACGCCGCGGTCGAGCAGGTGGTCGAGCGTTTCGAGCAGGCTCAGTTCTTCGTCTGCGTCAGTCATCGGATGTAACGGCGAACGTATACGGCGGCCACGGCCCCGTCAACGCAAGGGTCACGCCTTCCGCGGCATAGCGCGACGCCAGATCATCGCGAAGCTCTTCCAGCCGCGCCTCTTCATCACGATTCAGCAGCACGTTGATCTGCGGAAACGCGCCCGACCGCTGTTGCCGCGTTTCGGCGACGGTGTCGCACGCCAACTTGTCCATGACGGCGCGTTCGATCTCCGCCATGACCTGTTGCTCCGCCTCCCGCGAGGCCTTCTTCTTCTCGTCATCCAACTTCTTCCGCAGCAAAAACGCCTTCCCCTCGGACGCCGACGCAATCTCCTCCGACAGCGTCCGCAAACTATCGACGCGCCGCACCAGCGCGTCGCTCCAAAGCTGCGGATCGAATTCGATGCGCAGCGTCCACTCCTGCTTCCCATCGAGCCGGTCGAGCAGTTTCGCGAATCGCGCGCTCTCCGTTTCCAGATGCCGCCGCAAGCTTTCGCCCGAGGCAAAGAGAGTGAACGCGCGCAAGGGGATGATCGTCCCGCCGTGCATGAGCACGTTCATCACGCTCTGATGCCGATAGCCGATCGCGCCGAGCCATTCCACATCCTTGGCTCGCGCGTCGATGACAGACTGCGAGAAATCAACGTCATCGACGGGCGTGACGAATGCCGCCAACTCTCCCGCCGTCACGACATCGATCACATCCGATCCATCGATCGCCGCCACCCGCTCCGGCAGCGTATGTCCCGCGCGCGCGATGGCGTAGACGTAGAGGATCTTGGCCATTCGCGCGAAGTCTACAGACGAATCACCACAAAGACACAAAGGACACAAAGAACACAAAGAACGCAGAACCCTTTGTGCTCTTTGTGTCTCTGTGGTTAAAACGCCTTCCGAAACTCCGCCGAATCGACCAGCGCCCGCACCACCCCCACCCTCGTCTCTTTCTTCTGCAGCGCCGATGCGAAGTAGCGTTCACCCGCGGCGTCGATCGGACGGTTGAGGATCGTTGCGTAGGCGATGTGTAGAAAGTCGCTGTCGTTGAGGCAGGCGGAGTCGTACGCGATCGTTTCGGCGGCATCGTCGACGTCGATATGCCGCGTTGGTTCGATACCGATTCGCGCGAGCAGAGACGGCGGCGCAAACGCGGAACGCTTCGAATGACGCCACCATGAGTTCTCATCGAGCATCTCGCCCGGCTCGTTGATGCGGAATGCGCGCGTCAGCTCGGGCAGCGATTCGTTCATCTTCCGCGCGCCGATCGGCGTGACCGCGATCAAATTCAGTCTCGCCGCCAGCAGCCGCACATCCTTCGATCTCGGATCGATCGTCGCCGGCGCCTCGGCACGCGAGAAGGCGATGGTCAGAAAATTCGCGCCGTCGCGCCAGCGCGTGCGATCGAGGTCGAATGTGTAGTCGCGCCAGCCAGGAGTCATCGCAATCTGCGCGACCGGCGCTGAATTCAGCGCGATCGTGGCGATCTGCGGCCGCGAGCCGGCGTAATCGAACGGCATCATGTGCAGCGTCAGGCGGTGATCGGCAGCGTTCGCGATCAACATCGCCGACACCGGCTCGGCGCCCGTCCAGCGCGCGTGTTCGGCGGGGTCGCCGTCGGGACCGTACCAGCCGCCGGCGAGAAACACGTTGTTGTCGCTGCCGAGCGGCATGACGTGGATGGGGTAGCGCGCGATGAGGGCGCGCGTGTCGGCGGGCGTCAGGCGATGGAGCAGCAGGTGTTGCAGGCCGGGCGCGTAGTGGAGGCGGAACCCCTCCAGCGGACTGGCCAGGACGACCGGATACTGGCAGCTCCAGTCGCCGACGTCGCCGGCGCGGTGAAATCCGGCGCTGACGATCCACACCGGCTCGTTGTGCGCGGCGACGCTGGCCGCGCGCGACGCCGATTCGCCCGCGCTGATAAGGCGGACTTTCGGCGGCAGTTGACGCAGATAGAAATCGAGGCAGACGTACGACCAGTCGTTCGTCGTGACGACGGCATCGCGCGCATGTGCGTGCTCGTGAATCGTGGCAGCGATGACCCGCCAGTTCAGCTTGCGGTACGGCTCCGTCGTCGCGGAAGGCCATCCCTCGCGGACGATGAAACCTGCAGCGATCAGCGCGGCGATCGGGATTGCCATCGCTGTCCGTCCGCGAAAGATCAGACGCAGGATCGCAACGATTCCGATCGCGGCGAGCAGGAGATACGCGGGCAGCGCGGTGGCGACGTAACGGACGGCGTACCAATGCCGCAGTTTCCAAAGCGCAGCCAGGCTGACGGCGACCGGGAGCACGGCCATGCCGGTGACGATGATGCCGCGCACGCGGTCGCGATGAATGAGCACGATCGCGCCGATGAGCGCGACGATTGCGACAGCGTACGCGGCGCGATGGATGGTGGTGATGTCGACCGCGCCGATGGAGAAGGACTGGATTAACCGCTGGAAGAACCGTGCGCTGAATCGAAAGCCTGATGCGGCATTCGGCGGCATGCGGCGGTAGAGGATTGGGATTAACGCGGCCGCGACTCCTCCCGAGATTGCGTAGATGGCGAAGCCGCGTCTCCGCGTCATGGCGAAGGCGATGGCGGCTGTGATCGCGCTGGCGACGAGGAGTGGGCCGGATCCGGAGGTGGTGAAGAGCAGGGCGAGGGCGATTAGGGGGACGGGTTCACGCGGAGACGCGGAGTCGCGGAGAAAGGCGGAGAGCAGCAGCGTGGCCAGGAGGATGAGGAGGGCGTAGGGACGGGCTTCGCGGCTGTAGTAGATCGCAAGCGGGGAGCCGGCGAGCAGGAGCGCGAAGGTGAGGCTCTCCGCATCTGATTCCCCTCGTCCCTTGTCCCTCGTCCCTGCCGCAACGATCACCGCCGCCACCCCAAACACCGCCGGCGCGAACCTCGCCGCAAACTCCGGCGCGTGGGCGAATCGTCCGGCCAGTTCGGTGACGAAGAAGAGCGGGCCGTGTTCGCTGGCGAAACCGGTCAGCCAGCGCCAGAGCGGCTCGTGCGTCAGCTTGGTGGAGATGTCGTAGTCGAGGATCTCATCGAGCCAGAGACTCGGGATGGCCAGTCCACTGAACCGGAGAATCGCTCCGAAGATGACGATGGCGGTCAGCAGCAGCCAGTCGCCGATGCGTCGCATTCGCGAGAGCCTAGCACGCGCATTTGACACGTCTGCGATTGGTCAATACATTGACGACCACACATGACAGCGCAGCCGGAACGGGACCTCGTCGCGGGCGTGATTCAACTCGCGAACCTCCTCACGCGCCGCCTCGCCCCCGTCTTCGAAAAAGCCCGCATCACCCCGCAACAGTGGGCGATCCTCTCCGTCCTTTCCCGCGCGGACACCCCGATGTCTCTCGCCTCTCTGGCCCGGACGATGATGGTTTCCAAACAAAACATGACCGGCATGATGACCCGCCTCGAGCAGCTCGGCTTCGCCGAACGCGCAGATGACCCGAAGGACCTCCGCTCATCGCGCGTGGTATTGACGCGCCGCGGACGGACGACGATTGAGAAACTGCGACCCGCCTATGAGCAATGGCGGGATGCCCTCGGCGGCGAGGTATCCGAGCGCGAGTTGGCGAGCGCGGCGAAGACAGTTGAAACGCTGATCGCCGCGTTGACGTGATTCGCTGTGGAATTGGCTGCGGCACCGCGCGTTCTGCCGACTCAGCCACGACTGTAGTGCGCTGTTCAGTTATAGGTAGTAACAAACGTCCTGATAATCACTTGGCGGTGGAGGCTGACGGCCAGATTTCTTCGTCATCTGATACGCGACGAATATCGTGAAGGTAGCAAGAAGTACATAGAATAAACCCGCGGACAATGCCACAATAGACCGCTGCCCGATAAATGAGTGGGCCCAGCCGATCTTGGCCACAGGGCAAAGTGCCTTTGCATTACCACAAAGTACATTCACGTCAGCACAAAGCACGTTTCCTTCCAGGGTTCTCAAATATCGCATTAGCTGCCATTGCCTCACGCCCAAGCCGAGCGCTCGGATACCGGCGAAGACTACGACGAACGTCGGAGCATGCCAAGCGACCTTTTGAAATCGCGACGGGATAGTCTTTGTCGAAGCGAGATATGAGTATATGCCGGCCAAACCAACAAGAACATATCGTTCGGTGGCCCGGACCTCCAACTCCGCCGCTTGAAACAGACTCCAAGCGAAGTCCGCCTCCTTCGTGAGGAACGAAATCGCATCTGCCGATTGTATAATCACTCGCATGCCTCCCTAAGAGCGTTCGAATTATCTCACGTGGCGCCCGACGGACGCATCCTAAGCACTTTACTGATCGAGATGGTTCTATGCGCGGATCATTTGTGAAAGGTTATCCGACGTTCCCGCCCGCTGAGTTGCCACTGCGGCCCGAGGTGCCCTTTCCTATCGCGAAGCCGCCTACGCCGGCTAGTACTGGCAGCCCGGCCTCAGCGGAAATTGTCCGAGTTAGTAGTAAAATAGTTATTGCGGCAATAACAAACCCGGAAAGCATGAATTGGCCGTAGGAAGTCCAAAACTCGTTCCGACGCGTGTACCACTCGCCTATGATGTTTGAAATGAGCACCGAATCCGGCTTCGCGCCTTGGTTCAACCACATATGCAGTAATCCGTCTATGTGAGGCGACCATCCAATCTTCAGCTTATTCAGGTAAAACGCGAAATAGGCGAGTGAAGCGAGAACGAGAAGCGATACAACCGCTACCAAAAGCAGAACACTGAAACTAGCTCCAGCAGGGACTCCTGACATGTTTCACCTCTAAAAGGGAGTGCCGCTGCCGACAAAATCCCTACCCCCCCAACTTGGCTGAACGACCTGTTTCTGTCGAGGGTGTAACGAAGAACCTTATTCGGGAACAAGCGAGAAGTGATTTGGAGCAGGTAGCTCAGGCAAAGGTCAACGCGCTGACAACGCGCGTATCGGCCCGATGCCGACGATCCGATTCCGTCCCCCTTCCTTCGCCGCGTACAACCTCTCATCCGCTGCGCGGAAGAGAACATCGGGGGTACTTCCATCGTCGGGGTACATGGCGGCGCCGATGCTGACGGTCACCTTTGCGCCGCCGGCGGGGGCGGGCATCGCTTCGATGCTTGCGCGAATTCGTTCCGCGATTGCCGCTAGGGCGGGGGCGTCGAGCTGCGGCAGGATTACGGCGAATTCTTCGCCGCCGTATCTTGCGGGAAAGTCGACGGTGCGGACGGCTTCGCGGATGGCGCGGGCTACACGCTGGAGCGCGTCGTTGCCGGCCAGGTGGCCGTAGGTGTCGTTGTATTTCTTGAAGCGGTCGAGGTCGAGGATGAGAATGCCGAAGCGCTCGGGGTAGCGTTCGGCGCGTTCGATTTCGAGGTCGATGCGTTCGCGGAAGGCGCGGAAGTTCGGGAGCGACGTCAGCTCATCGGTTCTCGCGTGCGCTTTCAGCTCGTCGGCCATGTGATTGACGGCGGCGGCGAGGCGGGCCACTTCGAAATCGCCGGCGACCGGAGCGCGCGCGCCGAGGTCGCCGGAGGCGATGGCGTCGGCAGCGAGGGAGAGGTCTTCGATGGGACGGACCACCTTGCGCAGCGTCACCTGCACCGCGGCAAAGCTGCAGATGATGATGATCCAGGCGATGGCCAGGCCGGCCGACATCAGCTCGTGCGAGTCGCGTTCGAGCATCGGTAACTGCCGCGCGATCTCGCGCTTCCTCTCATCGATGATCCGCTGCGCCTCGGCTACCACGCGCTGCGATTCCGTATCGATCTCATGCGGTGTCGAGGTGGTGTCGGCGAGGACGGCCGTGAAGGTCGACATACGGCGGCGCAACGCCGCGGTGTCGATTGTTCTTAATGAGTCAGCTTCGAGGAGTTGCGAGACGACGCGATACGGAGGAGTCGGGTGTCGGGAGTCGGGTGTCGGAGCGGAGGCCGAAAGAATCGCGGGGTTCGCTCCAACTCCCGACCCCCGACGAACGACTCCCGCGCGATACGCGTTCTGCGCGCGGATCAACTCTTCCAGCGTTCCGATCGCGCGCGTCTCCACGCCGACGAGCCGGCTCCAGCGTTCCTGCGCGATTTGCGCGCGCCAGCTCAGGCCGAAGGTGATAGCGAAGAGGGCGATGGCGAAGGCGGCGGTGAGCAGCAGCACTCGCGTGCGCAGGCGGGTGCGACGCGCCATTAGGCACTCACCGCCAGTTCGTTCGCGCGCCGCGCGACGACGTGCGCCGCGAGGACGAACGCCGCGTGGCTCCATGTCAACGGCGCGACGGAGATCGGCTTGCCGGTGTATGGATCGAGCTGTTCCGCCAGCACGCCGCTCGGCAGCGCGTGGCGCGTCGCCCACGTCAGAATGTCGATCGCCTTCTGTAACTCCGTGAGGTTTTGCGCACGCATCGCGTACCAGTGCGCGATCGATAGCGTGCAGACGATCCACGGATTGCCGGGCACGTTCGCCACGTCTTTCGAAATCTGAAAGTAGTAATCGTTCTCGTAGCGCGCCACGCCACCGACGTCGGTCTTGATGGTCAGCCGCGCGATCATCGCCTCCATCGTGGCCACGATCTTCGGATCATTGGCGTCGAACATGCCGAAGAGCCAAAGTCCGGCCATCGACGCGTCGAGTGTCATGTCGGCCGTGATTTGGCCTTCGCGCGAAACGTTGATCGACCGCGCAAAGCAGCCGCTCGTTTCATCGAACAGAAAACGGATCGCGCCGTCTTTGATCTCCGCGGCACCGCGGCGGTACTTCTCCGCCTGCGCAGTCTCGCCGAAGGCATCGGTGAATCGCGCGGCCGCGTTCAGCCCCGCCCACACCGAGCCGACCGTGAAGGCGGCGATGCCGCGGCGCTCCTCCCACAAATCCCACGACGGCGCCGGCAGCCGCGTGTGCGGCTCGCGGTAGCGCAGGAGGAAGTCGGCCATCTGTTTGATGATCGGCTTGTAGAGCGGCTTCACGAACTCGACGTCGTGAAACTTCTCGAAGTGCGTCCAGAGCGCGACCACCACCAGCGCCGTCTCGTCTTCCTGAATCGGCAATTGCCGCTTGCCGTCCGCCAGCCACGGATGCCACGACGATCCCGCCGACCCATCCGGGTTGTACTTGTGCAGCAAAAACCCCTCGGGGGTGATCAGCCGGCAGCAGAAGTCGAAGAAGCGCCGCGTGATCTCCGCGTAGCCGGCCTGCAGCAGCGCCGTGGCCACGATCGAGCCGTCGCGCGGCCACATATACGTGTACGTGTCGCGCCCGAACTGGACGATGTCGGAGTCGGTGGCGGCGATGACGGCTCCGCTGTGATCGATCTGTGTGCGAATGATCAGCAGCGATCTTCGATACAACCTCTGAACATCGTCGGGCAACTTGCTGATGTCGACGTCGTTCTTCACCCACAGCTTCCAGTAGTCGCGCGTGCGATCGAGAAACGATCCCGCGCCGCGCTCGCGGACGAGAGCATCGAGCGCCGCCACTTCTTTGTACGACTTGCCGAAGACCCACCAGATGTACACGGTGGCGGTGCCGCCCGGCGCGAGCGACAGCGACATCATCCCGGTGCAATCGACCGAACCTTGTGCAATCGCTTTGTGTGCTTCGAGCACGCCATCCTCGGCATCGCGCCATGTTCCCTGGTAGCCCTCGCGCTCCTTCGTCCCAATGGCGAAGGACTGAAATCCAAATTGGTCGTCAACGGACCCGTTGATCAGAACGTAGCGCTGCGCCTTGTACGCGACGAATCCGTTGAACTCCGGATCGAAAAAGATCGTGTCGCCGATCGCGTTACCGCCGAGGTGAGGATCGAAGTGCGTGAAGAGGCGGACGGGACGCTTTTTGTCGGACAGATTTTTCAGCTCGACACGGCGTACGAACACATCGCGATCGAAATCGACCGTGTCGTTGATGACCATGTCCAGCTGCAGCGAATCGGAATGCGCATCGACACGCGTGACCAGCGAATCGCCGTCGTAGTCGAGCCGCTTCTCCCACGCCGGATTGCCGATCCACGCGAACTTGCCGTCGCACCAGACGCCGAAAAACGAGACGTCGCCGGCTGTCTGGTTGTCCTGCCCGATATGCGGGTAGTAAACGTCGCGGATGTTGTACTCATGATCGAAGTTGACCATGAGGTTGCCGTTGCCGATGGGAAGGTCGCGCGCCACCGATGCAGGATAACTGCAACGCTATATCTGGCACTTGTGGCACCAATACGTTCCACGCGCGTCAACGCCCTGCTTTCGATAGCGAATCGGCGTTCCGCACCTTCGACAAGGATCGTTGCCGCGGTTGTAGACGGAGAACTCCGAGCGTCCGCCGGCGCTGCGGCGGAGGAGTTTGTATGCGCAATCGACGATGCGTTCGAGTTGCGCGTCGTCGAGATCGGCAACTTTGTGAAACGGATCGACGCCGGCGCAGAAAAGCGATTCCGATTTCCAGATGTTGCCGATGCCGGCCAGGACGCGCTGATTGAGGAGCACGTTCGCGATCTCTTCGTCCGGGCGTGCGCGGATTCGCCGCAGCGCTTCGTCGCGGTCGAAGGTCGCGCCGAGGAGGTCGGGGCCCATGCGGCGGAGATCGTTGTCGCGCGCGAGGCTGCGGCGGGTGTGGAACTCGGCCACGGGAACGGTGAATGCGACGGCGACGAATTCGTCGGTGCCGATCACGATGCGCATGTCGCGGCGGGGACGTTTCCAGCGCTCGCCGGGGCGGTAGATGTGCCAGCTGCCGTTCATCTTCATGTGCGTGTGAAGATGGAGATCGCCGGAGAATTCGATGATCAAGTTCTTGCCCGCCGAGGTGACGCGCTCGATCGTTCGTCCCGTCACCGGCGCGTCCTCGTCGATGCGTGCGAGTTTCGGCAGGACGGTCTCGAACGACGTCACCGTCTTTCCGGCCAGTGCGCGATGCAGTCCCTGCGCCGCGCGATAGATGCTGTCGCCTTCCGGCATGTAGTTAGTCTGCCATTCACTGGCCCAAAATCCGCAGCGTCAAACGCGCCATGACCGACGACGACCAGCGCTCCGATGAAGCCCGCGAAACGTTCGCGTACTTTTCGAACGAGTACGCGCAGGCCTTGCAGGCGTTCAAGACGATCGAGGGGCAGTCGTCGACGCTGCTGCTGATGGGCGTCAGCGACGAGCTCCGCGGCTTCATCGATCAATTCATCACCATGGCCTCGGGGACGAAAGCGCTGGCCGAGGAACGCGGCGAAACGCACTTCGCGGAATGGTTCGGCGAACTGATTCGCAAAGCGGAAGCGCTCCGCGGCGAGATCGTTCCGCAGTAGCGATCTACAATCGCGCGAAATGCGCCTGCTCGCCATCCTCGCTCTGGAGGTCCTCATGTCCGCAACGCTCGACGCCGCAACCACGCTCGATCAACGCATCGACGATGCCGCGAAGACGGTTGAATCGAAAGTCATCGCCTGCCGCCGCGACATTCACGAACATCCGGAGCTCGGCAATCGTGAGACGCGCACGTCGAAGATCGTGGCCGACCGCCTGCGCGAACTCGGCATCGAGGTCAAGACGCCCGTCGCGCACACCGGAGTCATCGGAATCCTTCGCGGCGGCAAGCCGGGACGCGTGGTCGCGCTTCGCGCCGACATGGACGCGCTGCCGGTCACCGAGCAGGTCGACCTCCCCTTCAAATCGACTGTCCACACGACCTTCAACGGACACGAAGTCGGCGTCATGCACGCCTGCGGACACGACGCGCACGTGGCCATCCTCCTCGGCGTGGCCGAAGTCCTGGCCAGCATGCGCGACGAGCTCCCCGGCACCGTCAAGTTTCTCTTCCAGCCCGCCGAGGAGGGCGCGCCAGAGGGGGAAGAAGGCGGCGCGATGCTGATGGTTAAGGAGGGCGCGCTCGAAAATCCGAAGGTCGATGCGGTCTTCGGCCTTCACGTGACCTCGCGCTATCCAGTCGGTGAGATCGCCTATCGCCCCGGCTCGATGATGGCCGCTGTCGATTCGTTCAAGATCGTCGTGCACGGCAAGCAGACCCACGGCGCCTACCCGTGGCTCGGCGTCGATCCGATCGTCGTGGCCGCGCAGATCGTCCTCGGCCTGCAGACGATCCCCAGCCGCCAGGTCGATTCGTCGCTCGCGCCGTCGATCGTGACCGTCGGCGCGATCCACGGTGGCGTCCGCAACAACATCATCCCCGACGACGTGGAGATGATCGGCACGATCCGCTCGCTGGACGCGAAAATGCGCGACGACATCCACGCGCGAATCAAACGCACCGCCGAGGACATCGCCCGCAGCGGCGGCGCGACGGCGACGGTGACGATCACCGAGGGCTACCCGATCACCTACAACGATCCCGCCATCACCGAACGGATGGCCCCAACTCTCCGCCGCACCGCCGGCACCGCGAACGTGCAAGTCGTCAACGCCGTCCTCGGCGCCGAGGACTTTTCCTTCTTCCAGCAAAAGGTCCCCGGTCTCTTCTTCTGGCTCGGCACACGGCAGAATGGCAAGACCGCCGAGGAAGCGGCATCGAATCACTCACCGCTGTTTTATGTAGAGGAGAGCGGATTGGAGTTGGGCGTGCGGGCGATGGCGCATGTGGCGATCGACTATCTGAAGACGCCATGAGCGTCCTCGATCGCTATCCCTTCAACCGCGATGAAGTGCCCACCGGCGCCGGCGCCGTGCTGTACTGGTGGGAGTCACGCCGCCTCGCCTACAACATCGTCGTCGGCATTACCGGCATCATCACCGTCAGCCTGCTCGTCGCCAACTCGCTCCTTCGCGGCGATGATTGCGGCATCCCCGACCCGCCGCTCTTCGCGCTCCTGCTGATCATCGGCTACGGCGTGATGGCGAACGTCTGCTACACCCTCGGCGCCTTCGCCGAGATCGTGGCGCGCGTCACGATGGGGAAGGAGAGCGCCAGCAAATTGGGAAGGACGTCATTCATCGTCGGCTTGGCGCTCTCAATGATTCTGACGATCGCGCCCGCGGTGCTCGTTCCGCTGCTCTGTCTCGGGCATCACAGTCCGTAGCTGAACTAACCGCTTACTCGCAACTGAGTTGGGACAACGGACAGCGCGAGTTTCTCCGTACCTCGGATCACGACGAGTTCCGTCCGCCTGCCGACCTGCTCTTCGGTAAGGATGCGATGAAGATGATCGACATTGGCCACCGGTTTGTCGCCAAACGCGATGATGACATCTCCTTCGCGCAATCCTGAGTTCTCAGCCGGACTTTCTTTTTCCATACCCACGACGAGAACGCCGCTCTCGACCGCGCGATCGTAGAAGCGCACGACGCGACGGTGAATGGGAACGGATTGACCGGACACGCCGATGTAACTGCGGGTGATGCGGCCGTCACGGATGAGACGCGCGGCCACGAACTTGGCCATGTTGATGGCGATCGCGAAGCAGATTCCCTGCGCGGGCAGAATGACGGCGGTGTTCACGCCGATTACCTCGCCGCGCGAGTTGACGAGCGGCCCGCCGGAGTTGCCGGGGTTGAGCGCAGCGTCCGTCTGGATCACGCTGTCGATCAGCCTTCCGCTCTTCGCCCGCATGGTGCGTCCCAGCGCGCTGACGACGCCGGCCGTGACCGTGGTCTGGAATCCGAGGGGATTGCCGACCGCGATCGCCAGCTGACCGGGACGAATGGAATCGGAGTCGCCGAGCCGCGCCGGAATCTGGTTCGGAGCGGATATGCGCACGACGGCGAGATCGGTATCGGGGTCATTGCCGACCACGCTGGCAGCGCAACGCGTGCCGTCGATCAGCGTCACGTCGATCGAGGACGCACCCGTCACGACATGGCTGTTGGTCAGGATGAATCCATCCGGCGTGAACAGAAAACCGGACCCGCCGCCGCGTTGTTCGCCTCGACGGCCGTGTGACTTCACTTCGATGTTCACGACCGCCGGCGTGATTCGCGCGGCGGCCGAAGTGACGGCGGAGGAGTACGCATCGAGAAGCTCGCCATCATCGAAGTCCACCGGTTGCGCTTCGCCGGTCCGTTCCGCAAGGGCGTCGCTGGATAGAAAGTCGAAGTCGTAGCGCATGCACTCTTGAGAACAAAAGCGTATTCCAGGCTGCCGACGACGTGGAGATGATCGGCACGATCCGCTCGCTCGACGCGAAAATGCGTGGCGACATCCATGCCCGAATCAAACGCACCGCCGAAGACATCCCCGCAGCGGCGGCGCCACCGCGACGGTGACGATCCCCCGAGGGTTACCCGATCACCTACAACATCCCGCCATCACCGAGAGGATGGCCCCAACCCTTCACCGTATCGCCGGAGCCGCGAATGTGCAAGTGGTCAACGCCGTCCTCGGCTCCGAGGACTTTCCCTTTTTCAGCAAGAAGTCCCGGGCCTCTTTTTCTGGCGCGGCACGCGACCGAAGGACAAGACGGCGGAGGAAGAGGCGTCAAATCACTCGCCGCTGTTTTATGTGGACGAGAGAGGGTTAGATCTCGGCGTCCGCGCGATGACGGATCTGGCGATCGACTATCTGAAGACGCATGAGCGTTCGAGATCGCGGCGATAGCACCTTCAGCTACTTGTTCATGTGACACGGAGATAGACGAGCCGCGTGGTATACGTTGAGCATGTCTAAGGTCTCTCGGACAGAACGATCGAACGTCGCCCCACGCCAGTTTGACCCGCTAAAAATAGCCGTCAATTCGTTCAATGCCTGGGAGTAGTTGGCTCGTCCCGGTGCTAAAGGCGCGTGATTGTTGAGCACAAATTCTGTCACAGCGTAGTGATCGATGGACGCCCAACTCGCGCCACTGCCGATAGTGGGAAATGGCTGCGCGTCATATTGTTGTCCAGGCAATACAATACCAAATCCTCCAAGCGGTGAGAAATTGGCACCGGAGATATCGGCATCTCTGAAGGACATGTGTGCCCGAATAACTGCTGCCAGCTCATTCGAATAGATGGGTAACAACGGGTGACCGCTGAAGTTAGCACCGTTCAAATCTGCGCATGAAAAATCCGGCCCAGTCACCCAAAATGATTCAGTCGCGCGCGCCTCTTGGGCGAGCCGCTGACTGCGATGCATTTGCAGCTTGACATAGTTGAATCGCCGTTTCGCCGTTAGAATGTCAAGAGATACGCTGAAATCGGCCTTCGTTAGGTGGGCTTGTTTAAAAAGTGCACCCTCAAGATCAGCGTCCTTGAACGACGTGTTCTTAAGTTCCGCGCGACTGAAATCAGTCCATGCCAGAATCGAATCATCCCATTTGGTGCCGGTTAGATTCAGTCCGCTAAGATCAGCGCCAGACAGATATATTCGCGACATGTCTGGCGAGCGCGCTCCCTTATGGAGCAAACCCGCGATCGCAGTGGCTACTGATAAAGCCTTTGATTCTACGGTGGCGTGGCTCGGTGTCGTATACACGCTACTTCGACGATTCGTCCACAAGTCACCTTCTTGTATGAGTCCCCTGCTTACCAATACGAGCGAATCCAATGCATGCCTAAACTCGGTTGCGGAGAGGTCGGTCGGCTCCAGCCGCTCGATTGCCGCGAGAATCGCGTTCCTTACCGTTAGCGACTCTTCGATAGCGAGCGCATTCGTGAGCGCCTGAAGCACTTGTGGCGCATGCTCCTTGTCTTCCTTCAAGAACGAACTCAAGGAAACTACGGCTGCTAGACGCGTCGCGGGGCTTTCGCCACCCATCAGCGTGAGCGAGCGATCTAATCGTTCTTCAACTCGCAACCTGCGTGTCGATTCCGCCGACTCGAGCCACTGTGATGCCGATAGCAATAAACCGAAGACGGCGGCAACAGCCGTAATGAGTCCCCCAAAACCCGCAATCACTTTCAACCACTCATATCGCTGATGACGCTGTGACAACTGCTGGATCACGAGGTCAGTTTCAGCATGCATCTTCTTAATTCGTGCGCGCTGTTCCTCTTGCTCCAGCGTTAATGGTGCTGGTGATGGTGTAGCGGAAGATTCAGCCATAGCGCGATTGTCGCATGCCGTGATGATCGTTTTGCGACTGGCGCCGGACTCACTTCGGCGCCATCTGCTGTACCCGCGTCCAATAATCCGCGCCGCTGAGCCACTGGCCGCCGTCGATGACCAGGGCTTCGCCGGTGACGTAGGAGGCGTAGTCGGAGAGGAGGTAGGAGGCGGCGTTGGCGACTTCTTCGAGGTTGGCAAAGCGGCGCAGGGGGATGGTTTTGCGGATTCCTTCCTCGATCATCTCGTTCGGGAAGAGGCGTTTTGAGGCGCCCTCGGTGTGGACCGGTCCGGGGGCGATGGAGTTGACGCGGATTTTGTGGCGGGCCCATTCCACGGCGAGGGTTTGGGTCATTGCGAGGACGCCCGCTTTGGCGCTGGCGGAGTGGACGACGCCCGGGGCGCCGGTCCAGGCGTAGTTGGCAATGATGTTGAGGATGGTGCCGCGCTTGGCGGCGATCATCCGTTTTCCCACGGCACTCGTGCAGTAGAACGTGCCGTTGAGGACGATGCCGATGACGGCGTTCCAGCCGTTGACGCTGAGCTGGTCGGCGGGCGAGATGAAGTTGCCGGCGGCGTTGTTGACGAGAAAGTCGATGCGGCCGTGATCGGCGTGAACCTTCGCCGCCATCGCCTCGACCTGGTCGGGCTCGCGGACGTCGAGCACGAAGTGATCGGCGGCATTGGCGCGCCCGGTTTCGCTGCGCAGTTGCTCGACGGCGGGGCCGAGGTGTTCTTCGCTGCGGCTGGCGATGATGACGGTGGCGCCGAGTTTGGCCAACTCGCGCGCGATGGCGAATCCGATCCCCGTCCCGCCGCCGGTGATGATGCCGACGCGGTTCTCGAACGTTTTTTCAGGAAGCATGGCGCGGGATGATACGTCAGCGCTGGAGAAATGGTTCGATGCGCGAAACCACTTCCGGCAGGTCGAGCTTCACTGTCTTCCACAGCGTCACGAGATTTGTGTCGCGATAGCCGTGAAAGAGGCGATTGCGCATGCCCATCATCGCGATCCAATCAAGACCAATCTCGTCCTTGGTCTCGACTGAGAGCGAACGTGCGGCTTCGCCAATGATGCCGATCCGATACGCCACAGCATCCTGGCGGAGTTGGTCGGAGTGAAACCTGTCTTCGCTAGTTCCTTGCACGTACGAAATCGCAAGGCGCGCCGACTCAAGAATATCGGTTAGCAGTCCTGTATCTTCAGAATTCAAGCGGCACCGCACTCGAAAGGATCGATTCGCGCCGGAATGCGTTTCTACTTTGCTCGACTCCTGGTCGTTCGCATAAATCAACGGATCGTCCAAAAATCTCGGCTAACTCGTCCTCCATATGGACGAGACTGAAGAGTGTCCACGGCGCGCCCTCTTCGAACGTCACCATCACGTCCACATCACTGTCCGGCCTGAAATCATCGCGCACGACGCTGCCAAAGAAAGAGAACTCCGTGATCTTCCACTTGCGGCAGAAGTCGCGGAGTTTCTCCTTGTCGTAGTCGATCGCGATGTGGGGCATGACGCAGTCAGTTTACGCCGCGGTGCCGTGGCACTTCTTGTACTTTTTCCCGCTGCCGCACCAGCAGGGGTCGTTGCGGCCGATCTTTGGTTCTTTGCGCTGGACTTGCGCGGGGCCGGACGTGCCGCCGGCACCGGAGAAGACCATTGGGGCGGATTTTAGTTTCGGGGGTGGCATCGCGCGCTGCACGCGCTGAACGTCTTCGTGACGTTCGCCTTCGCGTTCGACAACGACCTCCGTTTTCCAGAGGTACTTCACGACGCGGTCCTGGATCAGCTCCATCATTTCCTGGAAAATCTCGTACGACTCCTTCTTGTACTCGATGAGCGGATCGCGCTGGCCGTAGCCGCGCAGGCCGATGCCTTCCTTGAGGTGATCGACGTTGAGGAGGTGATCTTTCCAGAGTTGATCGATGACCTGCAGGAGGATGTACTTCTCGTGCAGTCGCATCATCTCGGGGCCGATCGACGACTCCTTTTGCTCGTAGCGTTGATTGACGACTTCGATCAGGCGGTCCTTGACCGCCGCGGGCGTCATCGTGACCAGATCGACGCCGGCGGTTTTCAGATCGACACCGAAGAAGTCGTAGAGCTCCGCGTTCAGCTTTTCCTCGTCCGGCTGCTCATGGACGTCGGCGGGGATGTAGGTTTCGATCAGGAAGTCGACGATCTCGTCGGCCGAGTTGAGGATGTAGTCCTTTCCCTCGCGGCCATCGAGGATCGAGCGGCGGAGCGTGTAGACCGACTCGCGCTGCTTGTTCATCACGTCGTCGTATTCGAGGAGGTGTTTGCGGGCCTCGAAGTTGCGGCCTTCGACCTTCTTCTGCGCGCGTTCGATGGAACGCGTGACCATGCCGTGCTCGATGGGGACGCCTTCTTCCATGCCGAGGCGTTCCATCCAATTCATGAGGCGATCGCCGCCGAAGATGCGCATCAGATCGTCTTCGAGCGAGAGGTAGAAACGCGACGCTCCCGGATCGCCCTGGCGTCCGGAACGGCCGCGAAGCTGGTTGTCGATTCGGCGCGACTCGTGGCGTTCGGTGCCGACGATGTGCAGCCCGCCGAGGCGGACTACTTCATCGTGATCGTGCTTCCATTGCGCTTCGGTCTCTTCTTCGATGCGTTTGCGCTCGCCGGGATCGGCGACGTCTTTGTTCTTCTGCGCGGCTGCGAACTCGGGATTGCCGCCGAGGAGGATGTCGGTGCCGCGGCCGGCCATGTTCGTGGCGATCGTGACCGCGCCTTTGCGTCCGGCCTGAGCAACGATTTCGGCTTCCTTCTCGTGGTACTTCGCGTTGAGAACGACGTGCGGGACGCCTTTGCGTTTCAGCGCCGCTGACAGCGCCTCCGATTTTTCGATCGAGATCGTGCCGACCAGTGCGGGCTGACCTTTCTCGTTGAGGACCTTGATCTCGTCGACAATCGCGTTGAACTTCTCGCGCTCGGTGCGGTAGACGAGATCGCCCTGATCCTTGCGCACCATCTGGCGGTTGGGCGGGATCACCACGACCTCCAGCTTGTAGATACTGTAGAACTCGGCGGCCTCGGTATCCGCGGTCCCGGTCATGCCGGCCAGCTTCTCGTACATGCGGAAGAGGTTCTGGAAGGTGATCGTGGCCAGCGTCTGGTTCTCGGCCTCGATCTTCACGCCCTCTTTCGCTTCGACGGCCTGGTGCAAACCGTCGCTCCAGCGACGGCCGGGCATGAGACGTCCAGTGAACTCGTCGACGATGAGGACTTCGCCATCCTTGACGACGTATTCGACGTCGAGCTTGTACAGCGTGTGCGCGCGCAGCGCCTGCTGGACCGCGTGCAGCGTGTCCATGTTGTCGGGGTCGTAGAGATTGTTGACGCCGAGGAGTTTCTCGGCGTGCAGCACGCCCTCCTCGGTCAACACCGCGGTGTGCTGCTTCTCGTCGCCCTGGTAATCCTTGTCCTTGACCAGGCGAGGCACGATCCGATCGACCGCGTAGTACTTGCCGGGACTCTCTTCCGACGGACCGCTGATGATGAGCGGCGTGCGCGCTTCGTCGATGAGGATGGAATCGACCTCGTCGACGATCGCGTAGACGTGATCGCGCTGCACCATCGCCTCGAGATCGAACTTCATGTTGTCGCGCAGGTAGTCGAAGCCGTACTCGTTGTTCGTGCCGTACGTAACGTCGCAGCCGTAGGCTTCCTGCCGCTCGCGGTCGCCGTGATGGTTCTGGATCACGCCGACGGTGAGGCCGAGAAACTTGTAAAGGCGGCCCATCCACTCGGAGTCGCGGCGGGCCAGGTAGTCGTTGACGGTGACGACGTGCACGCCGCGGCCGGTCAGCGCGTTGAGGTAGACCGGCAGCGTGGCCACGAGCGTCTTGCCTTCGCCGGTCTTCATCTCGGCGATCTTGCCGCGGTGCAGGACGATGCCGCCCATCAGCTGGACGTCGAAGTGGCGCATGTTGAGGATGCGCTTGCCCCCTTCTCTCGCGACCGCAAAGGCCTCGGGGAGAATGGCGTCGAGCGCGGCCTGCAGGTCTTCCTTCGCCGTGCGGATGACGATTTCGTCGCGCGGGATTTCTCTCTTGGCCGCTTCGAGCGCTTCGACGGCGGGACGAAGGCGCTCGCGGAACTCCTGCGTTTTCGCGCGAAGTCCGTCATCGGACAGCTTGCTGATCTCCGGTCCGAGCGCGTTGATCTGCGCAACGATGGGCAGCATTTTCTTCACATCGCGCTCGTGCTTCGAGCCAAAGATGGAGGTGAGAACTTTATCGATCATGGTGATTTCCTTCCCAGCAACAACCGAACCGCGAACCGAAAGAGAGGCTCAGCAGTTGGTTGCAGGGGCGCGCGGCGTGGCGCCGCCGGCGAGAGGCGCTTCGATGCGGGCGGGCGCTTCGTCGATGACGCGCGGGGTCGTCGATTCAAAACGCGCGTGATGCTGCGTGCTGTGTGGCGACGAAATGGCCTGCTCGTTGGTGATGACCCCGCACTCCGCCGCCACGTTCGCGACGCGCGTCCGCGCGACCGGTGCTTCGGTCGTCCCGGAGATCGCGCCGAGGGCGATGGCAAGAAGGAGGTAAAGGTTCATACGGCGAGCGAAGCGTATCAAACGAATTGGGGCGGCTCTCATTCCGCGTGCTCTCTGCGCTCCTGGCCGCTGTCATCCTGAGCCGCCAAGCCGGGAGTCGCGAAGCGACGGAACGGCGCAGGACGGCGAAGGATCTCAAGATGCGCTGCTTGTGCCGAAGCCGTGTGACGCAACGCGCGGGCTGTGCCGAAGCCGCGTAATGGTCACACGGGATTCAACGCATCCCGCGTAACTAGAGATCCTTCGGCGTCCTCCGGCGTCTCCGCCTTCGGCTCCGCGCCTCCGGCTGCCTCAGGATGACAAAAGCGCTACTTCGCGAGCGCCGCGAGCCGGTTCAGGTTCACGTAGGTCTGATGGCCGAGGAAGATGACGAGGCCGAAGTACGCGATGGCGACGAAGACACGTTGAGAGACGGTGACGTCGTAGAAGGCTTTGTCGTCCTTTTCGCGGACGATCGAGAGGTAAACCTGGAAAGCCACCAGCACGACGATCAGCAGCATCAGGGGGTTGGGCTGCTTCACGACTTTGTAGATCAGGACGCCGCCGCCGAAGACCCACATCCATTTCGTGACTGCGGCGGAGATGCGGCCGCCGTCGAGCATCCCGATCGGCAGCAAGTTGAGCAGGTTCACGGCGAAGCCTGCGGCGGCGATGGCGAGGTAGAGCGGCTGATCGGTCCACTTGTACAACTGCAGGAAGATCAGCGAGGCGAAGGTTCCGGCGACCGGTCCGGCCAGGCCGATCTGCGCGTCGTCGTACGCGGAGCGCGGCTGATCCTTCAGCGTCACCGCGCCGCCGATGAACGGGATGAAGACCATGACGCCCGCGTGCAGCCCTTTCGCGCGGATGGCGACGGCGTGGCCGATCTCGTGGACGACGATGATGGCGACGAATCCAATCACCAGCCGCAGCGGCGCCTTCAGCGCCATCGCCCAGATCGACAGACCCATCGAAACGCCGGCGACGGAGAACTGCATCAGGCCGAAACCTTCGAACGGATTGACCGCGTAGCCGCGGAAAAAGTCGAAGACGACGAAGACGAGTGCCTTCAGTTTGAGCAGGACGAAGGCGATGGTGATGGCGGCGCCGGAGAAGAATTTCGCGAAGGGGTGGCGCTTCGGCAGGCGCGGTTCGGGCTCGCCGGAAAGGACGTGTTGCTCGACCGCATTGTCAGGAGTGGCCGCGCCGGAATCCATTGAAGAATCGGCGGATAGAACGCCGTGCCGGGTGCTATATTCCGCGCCGTGCCGGTGCCGTCCGTCGACGATTTGCGGCGCGATCTGCGGGAGCGAGGCTACCTCTCGCACGCCATCGAGCGGTGGTTCGCGCACGACCCGTTTACCGCCGGCCGCTCCTCCCGCGCCTTCTGGATCGAGCTGTTCACCGCGGCCGGGAAAGCCGCCCTCCTGATCGCCGCCTTCGCGATCCTCCCCCTCACCGGCATCATGCTGTTTAGCAACCATCCACTCTCCGCGGGCGAGACCTTGCTCATGTCTCTGCTCTATGGAGTGACCGGTTTCGCGATTTCGTTTCTTTTGCTCGTCACAATCGCGCTGATTTTGAAATTGCGGCCGACCATCGTCATCGACACGCCGCGCGCGCTGCTGGCGATCTCGTTCGCCGCCGCGTCGCTGCTGGCCGCGCCGGTCGCGATCTGGTGGTACCGCTTTCCGACGCCGCCGTCGTGGCTGGAGATGCTCACCGGCATCGCGGCGATGGCCGTTCTCTTTCTGATCGCGACGATCGTGATCTCGGCAGCGTTGCTATCGTTTTCAATTTACGAATTGCAGCGCATCCCGGCCATCCATCAGAAGCCGCGCGGCGGACCGATGACGATCGCAGCGGCAATTTTGATCGCGCTCCTCTTCCTGCCGGCGTTTGCCGCGCAGGATCAGCACCCCAATGCCGAGGCGCCGCTGCAGGTCGTGACCGTGCCGACGTCGCGCCGCGTGGCGCTGGTCGCCGTCGATGGGTTGACATGGGACATCTACCGAGCCCGCCCCGATCTGGCCAAGGCCCTTCCTTCCGCGTATGCCGTCGCCTCGCTACGCGGCCGGTCGACGACGGAACGTTGGGCGTCCCTCGGGACGGGTGTGAAGACGTACCTGCACGGCGTTCGTGCGGTCGAGGGCGTTCGCCTGCGTGGCGGCAGTCATCTGCTGCAGTCGGTGTCGGCGAGCGATGTCGTCCTGCGCGATCTCGCGCAATCGATCGGGATGGCGCGCGGCGAGCCGCTCCCTCCAACGGTTCGCAAGCGCGACTTTATCTGGGAGATCTTCGCCGCCCGCGGCATCCCAGGCGTGGCCGTGAATTGGTGGGCCACCGCAGACTCTCACGCCGGCGCTCTCGACTCGATCGGCCAGACATCGATCTTCGCGATGCCTGGCGCGAAAATGACCGGCTCCGCCTTTGCGCAACACGTCGATGACGCGGCTTCGCAGCGCCTTCTGCGCGCGATTGATACGGATCACGCACGCTTTGCCACCGTCTACCTGCCCGCGCTCGACATCGTGTTGAACCGTCTCGCGATCGATCCCTCCGAGAAGCTGATTGCCTCGGTACACGTGCTCGATGGTGTCATCGCCACGATCGCTGCGTTGCGCGGGCGCGGATTCGATGTGATCGTCGCAGGCATGCCCGGCGACAATCAGAATGCCGCGGCCGTCGTTGCGTCGACGCTGCCGCTGGCGAGGTCGACCACACCCTTCGACGTCGCGCCGACGCTCTGCTCGCTGATGGGATTTCCCCCTTCGACCGAGATGTCCGGCAGTACGCTCGCCGGAAACGAACCGCCTCGCATTCCAACCTACGGCGCGCGAACGACCACCGCGTCGCCTGCCAAAATCAATGAGGAGTATTACGAGAACCTGAAGTCACTGGGGTACATACGATGAGAAAACTTGCGCTTGCAGTAACGATCGTTCTGATTTCCACATCCGCTTTCGCGCAGCGCGGATTGCGTTTCGAAGACCTCGTCTCGCTCCATCGCATCGGCGCGCCGCAGATCTCGCCGAACGGCCAGTGGCTGGCGTACGACGTCTCCACGCCCGACCTGGCGGCGAACAAGAGCTTCAGCGGCGTCTACCTGCTGCCGTCGACCGGCGGGACTCCGAAGCTGATCAGCGACGGTAAGCATCAGGACAACAGTCCGGTGTGGTCGGCGGACGGCTTGACGATTGCGTACCTCTCGAACCGGGACGGCGGCGCGCATCAGGTCTACCTGTACAACGTCGCGGCGGGAACTTCGAACAAGGTGACCGATCTCGCCGGCGGCGCGGGCGCCGTGAAGTGGATGCCGGACGGATCGGGTCTCGTCGTCGTCTCCGACATCTATCCCGATTGCGGCGTCGATCCGGCCTGCATCAAGGACAAGACGGCGGCCGAAGGCGCCGCGCCGACGAAAGCGCGCGTGCTGACCAGTCTTCTGTATCGCCACTGGAAGGCGTGGCAGGAACCGACGCGCAGCCACATCGTCTATGTGCCGTTTCATGACGGCGCGCCGCGTGACCTCACGCCCGGCGCGTTCGACGCGCCGCCGTTCTCGGTCGGCGGCGGCGATGAATTCGACGTTTCTCCGGATGGCAAAGAGCTCGTCTTCGCCCGCGATACGGCGCAGCATCCCGAGGTTTCGACGAACGCGGATCTCTTCCTCGTTCCGATTGGGGGCGGCGATGCAAAGCGCATCACGACCCGCGCCGGCGCCGACACATCGCCCAAGTATTCGCCGGACGGCCGCTGGATCGCGTATCGCTCGCAGGCGCGCGCCGGATACGAATCGGATCTGTGGGAGCTGTGGCTCTACGATCGCACGAACGGAACGTCGCATCGTGTCGCGCCTGCGTTCGACGACTGGGTGGAGTCGATCACCTGGGCGCCCGACAGCAAGTCGATCTTCTTCACCGCGCCGAAAACGGGCAAGATCGCGATTTACGAAGTCGGCATCAACAGCGGCGCGCCGCAACTCATCTCCGATGCCGTGTCGGCGGACGCTGTCAATGTCAGCCGCGATGGCAAGACGATCTACTACGACGGCTCATCGTTTCTGCGGCCGAACGACATTTACGCGATGATGAAAATCGCAGGCGGCGCGAAATCGGTCAGGATCACACATGAGAACGACGCGATCCTCTCGAACATCTCGGCGACGTCGGAGGATCGCTGGTACACCGGTGCCGAGGGCGCGAAGGTGCAGGGGTTCATCATCAAGCCGCCGGCGTTTGATGCCTCAAAAAAATATCCGGCCATCGTTCTCATTCACGGCGGACCGCAAGGCGGATGGGGCGACGCGTGGTCGTATCGCTGGAATCCGCTGATGTTCGCAGCCCGCGGCTACGTCGTCTTCATGCCGAACCCGCGCGGCTCGTACGGCTACGGCCAGAAGTTCCTCGAGGAAGTCTCCGGCGACTGGGGCGGCAAGGCCTACGTCGACATCATGAACGGCGTGGACATGCTCGCGTCGATGCCGTACGTCGACGGAACGCGCATCGGCGCGGCCGGCGGTTCCTACGGCGGCTACATGGTCGATTGGATCCTCGGCCACACCGATCGCTTCAGGGCACTCGTTTCGCACGCCGGCGTCTACGATCTGAAGTCCGAGTATGGAGTGACCGAGGAGCTGTGGTTTCCGGAGTGGGAGTTCAAAGGAAATCCGTGGGACAACCCGGAGCTGTATCAGAAGTGGTCGCCGGACAACTTCGTGAAGAACTTCAAGACGCCGACGCTGGTCACGCACGGCGAGCTCGATTTCCGCGTCCCGATCAATCAGGGGCTGGAGCTGTTCACCGCGCTGCAGCGTCGCGGAATCCCGTCAAAAATGATTTACTTTCCCGATGAAGGTCACTGGGTTCTGAAGCCCCAGAACTCGAAACTCTGGTACCAGGCTGTGGGGGACTGGTTCGATCAGTGGTTGAAAACCCCGTAAGCGATTTCGGCGCATTCCGCGTCGATTGATGGATAAGGAGGAGGACCCATGAAACTTCATCGTCTCGTCATCGCCCTGCTCGTCATCACCGCCATTGCCTCGGGATTCGTAGCCGGACGCGCCAGCGCCGACCAGCCGCGCATGCAGGCGGCGCTCGATCATCTGAAACTCGCGCGCACGGAGTTGGAACACGCCGACCGTGACAAAGGCGGCCACCGCGAGGCGGCGCTCAAGTTCACGAACGACGCGATCGCCGAAGTCGAGCGCGGAATCCGCTTCGACCGGCACCACTAGCCGAGCGAACAATGAAAACGCCTGCCGTGCGCTGCTGCGCGGCAGGCGTTTTTGCGTCGGCTGAAACGTCCCGACCTAGGTGCGTCCGACGTTTGACGCGGGCGTGTTGCTGCCGGTTCCGCCCGTGTAACCTTCGCCCGCGCTGACGGCCGGACGCGAAACGGTCGACGTGATACCGACCGCCTCGGCGTACTTCAGGTATGTATCGATCGAAGCGATGACGACGCGCGCTTCAACCGTGATCAGGTCGATGCCGACGAGCGAGATCCTGACCCATGCATCGACGACGATGCCTTTGTCGAGGATTCGGTCGAGTACGTCGATAAGACTTGTGCCGCCTGGTGCGCGTTCAACTGCCATGACTTACCTGCCTTTCCTCTCGTCTGTTTTCGTTTGCGTGGCACGCGGAAGCGCGCGGCCTTCGAGCTTTGCTTCCAGCTCGCTCATGCGCGCTTTCAACGCGTCGTACTCTTCGGCGCTCACGGTGCCGGCGTTCGGCGCCGCGGAGTAGAAGCGGTCCGAGCGCCACCAGTTGATGCCGATGGCCTCGGCCTTGTCGATCGAGCAGATGACCAGGCGGAGCTGGATGGTCAGCAGCTCGACGTTCGCAAGCGAGACTTTGATGTCGCCCGCGACGACCAGACCTTTGTCGAGGATCTTGTCGAGGATGTCGACGAGTCCCTGCGGCTGTCGTTGCTCGATCGGCATGCGAGGCGAACAGTAGCCGCGCGGGGTGGGCGCGTCAAGAACGGAAGGCGGCTGTGGTCGCTGGGTGTCGGGTGTAGAAAGCCGCCAATGTGACGTTGAGGCCCCGACAGCCGACACCCAAGAGCCGACAGCCTCGGAGAAATGACGCGGCCAACGTACTCGTTCCAACCCACGTGACGCAAAAGTCTCCGCTCCGATTGATCGCAGAGCCGTTGCTCATCGCCATCGTGCTCGCCTTCGGCGTGCGTGCGGCGCTGCGGCTGTATGTGATCCCGTCGTCGTCGATGGCGCCGACGCTGGTGCCGGGCGATCACATCGTCGTCACGCCGTACCGCTTTGGAAAGAAGCCGAGTCGCGGCGACGTCATCGTCTTCCGCTCGCCGCGCGCGGACGATGAGTTGATGATCAAGCGCGTCATCGGCACTCCCGGTGATCTCGTCGAAACGCGCGCCGGACGGGTCATCGTCTGCGGCCACGCGCTGACGGAGCCGTACGTCACGGCGCAGGCAACGAGTGGAGCGATCGCGCCGCAGATCATCCCTGCCGACAGCTACTTCGTCCTCGGCGACAACCGCGCCGATTCACTCGACAGCCGCAGTTGGGGCGTCCTGCCGCGCGAAGCGGTCGTCGGAAAAGCGAAATTGATTTTGTGGTCGAGCGGCGGAGTGATTGGAAACCGGGAGTCGGGAGTCGTAGCCGCCGCTCCTTCTCCGACATCCGACCCCAGACAGCCGGCACCAACGCGCGAAGCGCGTCTCTTCAGACTCATCCAGTAGGTATACTCACCCCCGACGGAGGTCGTTATGCGCAAGAGTCGTCGCGAGCGCGGTGAGAATCAGTTGGGCTGTCTGATCGGCCTCATCCTTCTTGGACTGGCTATCTTCGTGGCCTGGAAGATGATCCCGATAAAAGTGAAGGCGGCGGAGTTGCGGCAGACGATCGTGGACGAAGCAAAATCCGCCGGCACGCACAACGACGACCGGATCCGCGCGGCGATCCTTGCCAAAGCGAGAGAAGACGCCCTGCCGGTCACTGAAAACGACATCAAGATCGTCCGAAACCTTGGCGAGATTACGGTCACGGTGACCTACACCATTCCCATCGCCTTCCCCGGCTACACGTACAACTGGCACCTCGAACACCAGGCGAAGAATCCGATCTTCTAGGAGAGTTCATGGCAATCAACATCAAGATCCGCGACAACGGCCCGTACATTGTCGAGGGCGAGTTCACCCTGACCGACGCGCAAGGCAATCCGGTGGAGGTGAAGAAAGCAGCCCTCTGCCGCTGCGGCGGATCGACGATGAAGCCGTTCTGCGACGGCACTCACTCGAAGATCGGGTTCAAAGGCGCGAACGAAGCCGTGCAGGAAACCGATCCCGGTTCGTCTTCGACCTGAAAGACGACGCTTTCCCAGCCGGTCAGTACGTTCGACATCCGTCCGCTCTCGTTTTCGCGTTCCTGAATGAATTCGATGTTGTTCATGGGCCGGGACATTGATCAAGCGGCGCGCCCGAGGCTGTGCTCTCTGTGGGAGGCGCAACCGCAGTCAAATCGAGCCGTAGCGTGCAGAAGTTTTTGACGTTACGATGGCTGCTCACTCCAAGCCCATGGCCACCACCGGATCCGACTCCGCACGACGGCGCACGCTCACCGTCTTTCTGACGCAGGGCTTCGCCGGGCTGCTGCTGATGGCGTGGATCACCTGGCTACGCTTCGATCAGACGGAAGTCATCCTCCATCGCCTCCAGCCGAATGCGGCTGGCGTCATCGTGATCCTGATCGCGTTCGCCACTGTTCTGGCGTTGCTGAAGTTCGAGCTGACGGAGCTGATTTTCGTCTCGCTCGTCCTCACCGCGTACACGGTCATCATCCCGATCCTCGGCGTGGTGATCTCGTCGTGGCTGGCCGTGCTCGTGGCGGGTTTCGCGCGTGTGCTGGCGCTGAAGCAGATCGGGCCGGCCAAGATCGAATCCACCGACCGCCTCGGCGACCGCATCAAAACGTTTGGACTGTTCGGAACGTACGGGATCCCGGTCGTGGCCGCGGCCACGTTGTACGAGCACCTCAACGGCGAGCTGCCGCTGGCGCACGCCACGTTCGGCGCCGCGGTGAAGATCGCGCTGTGTGGCGTCGTGTTGAGCGTGACGAACATCCTGCTCATGTTTCGGGTAGCGCAGTCGTACGGCTACTCGCTGCGCAAGATCATCCGCATCGACGGCGTCGACCTCGCCATCTACCTGCTCACCGTTCCGTACGCCGTCATGACCGCGATCTCGTTCGCGGCGCTCGGATGGAGCGCGCTGGTAACTCTGGCGTTCAGCGGCTGCGTGGCCATCGGTGTGGCGCGCAATTTCGCGAAGACGCGCATCAAGAGCCAGCAGCAACTGCAGCGGATCGCCTCGCTGACGAACATCGGCAAGACCATCTCGCTGCGGTACACGACCGAGGAGTTGCTGGATGCCATTTACAACGAATGTAAGAGATCGGTCGACTGCACACTCTTCACGATCGCGCTACTCGAAGAGTCGACGAATGAACTGTCGTTCGAGCTCGACATCCGCGACGGCATTCGCCTTCCGAAGGAGCGCATCCACCTCGGCGAGGGACTGAATTCATGGGTGGCGTCGCATCACGAGCCGCTGCTCATCGGCAGCGTGGCGGATGAGAAGCGCATCGGCGTGAAGGCGGTCGTCGATTCGAAACCGACCGAATCGTGGCTGGGTGTTCCGATGATCGCGCGCGACCGTCTCATCGGCGTCATCTCGGTCGAAAGCTTCAAGAAAAACGCGTTCACGAATGACGACATGCGGTTGCTCACGGCGATCGCGAATCAGGCCGCCGTCGCAATCGAAAACGCGCATCTGTACAAAGATCTCGAAGGCTTAACCTTCGCGCTCGAACAGCGCGTGCTGGAGCGGACGAACGAACTGCGCGAGACCAACCTGCGCCTGCTCGCAGCGGATCGATCGAAGAACCAGTTTCTGGCCAACATGTCGCACGAACTGCGCACGCCGCTGAATTCGATCATCGGATTTTCGAGCGTTCTGCTGGAGAACACGCGCGCCGTCGTCCCGCAGCGGCTGTACAAGTTCCTCGAAAACATTCACGCCGCCGGCAACCATTTGCTCGAACTGATCAACGACATCCTCGATCTCTCGAAAATCGAGGCTGGCAAGATGGAGCTGCGTACCGACGACTTCGATCTGCGCGACACCATCACCGCCGTGGAGCGCGTGATGAAAGGCTTCGCCGCGGAAGCGCGCGTCAGCATCACCGCATCGATCGATCCTTCTGTGCCGATGGTGCGGCTCGACGAAGGCCGGCTCAAGCAGATTCTCTTCAACCTGCTCTCGAACGCCGTGAAGTTTTCGCCGGACGGCGGGCCGGTCACGATCGCGGTGAAATCACTGCCACGCACGACGTCGCCGCTCGCAGTCGACAGCGTGCGTATCGACGTCGCCGATCGCGGCATCGGCATTCCGCCCGACCAACTGCAGCGCATCTTCGACGAGTTCTACCAGACCGAGGAAGGGCGGCGGGCGCGGCGCGGCGGAACGGGATTGGGGCTGTCGCTCACCCGCAACTTCGTCGAGCTGCATCACGGACGGATCGAGGTGCAGTCGCTGCCCGGCGAAGGCTCCTGTTTCACGCTCTACCTGCCGGTCAATTACGACGCCGCCGCGGCCACGCTGCCGATCGCGATCAGCAGCGTCGGCAAAGCGTCGGGAGCGGCCGTTGCCACTCCCGACCGCCGGCTACATCAGCTCTGATTCGGCGAAAAAGAATCCGATCTCGATCTTCGCGTTCTCGTCGGAGTCCGATCCGTGGATCGCGTTCTGCTCGATCGACGAGCCGAACTCCTTGCGGATCGTGCCGGCGTCGGCTTTCGCCGGATCGGTCGCGCCCATCAGCGTGCGAAGCGCGGGAACGGCGCCCTCTTTTTCCAGCGCGGCGACATAGACAGTTCCCGAGGTCATGTACTTGACGAGATCGGGAAAGAACGGCCGTTCGCGATGAACGCCGTAAAACGCCTCGGCCTGCGGCTTGGAGAGGTTGACCTTTTTCAGGCCGAGGATGCGGAAGCCCTCGGACTCGAGACGGCTGAGAATTTTTCCGAAGTTCCCGTTGCGGACCGAGTCCGGCTTGATGATCGTAAACGTGCGATTCGACATTGCGTTGTTGTCCTTCTGAGGCGAATTGGGCGGCGGATTATACGCGCGACGTCACTTCTTTTTCTTCGGCGTCGTCGCGGCGATGTACTGAGTCACCTTCGCGCGAAAATCCTTCGCGGCCGACAACAATTCCGGCTCGGTGATCGACGGCAGCAGCGCATCGATCATCGCCAGCGCTTCTTTGAACTTGCCGTCGTTGGCCTTGTTCACCGCGAGCTGGAAGTCGGAGAGCTGACGGTTCGCGGCGTCGACGTGCCCGACGGACGTCAGCTGCTCCTCGATCTGCGCCTTCAACTGCGCGTTCGTCGTTTCCGCCGCGACGCGCTTCATGATCTCCGTTGCCTCGGCGTGTTTGCCCGCGCGAAAAAGCTCGCTGGCGTGATTGAGATCGGCGAAGTAGAGGTTCTCGCGCGCCTGCCGCACGGTCTCGGCGTCGGCGAGGCGCGCCAGCGCGTCGAGATGCTTCGCTGCCTCGTCGCGGCGTCCGGCGCGGGCGTCGAGCAAGATCAAATTGAAGATCGAGTCAACCTCGGCCGGAGCAAGCGCAAGGCTTCGTTCCAACGCCTCGATGCCCGGCCGCGGATCGGCTTCCGGCGACATCGTGTAAGTCGCACCGAGACCCGAAAATGCAGAGGCGGACGTCGGATCCAGTTCCGTCGCCTTGCGGAAAAGCTCACGCGCTTTGGCGATGTCGGCTGACGGCGCGCCGGCGTTATTGCGGACGCTCGCATCGACGCGGCGGAGGATCGACTCGCCGTAGAGAATGTACGGCACCGCGTCGCGACTGCCGAGCTGCACCGCCTTGTCGAAGTTCGCCTCGGCCTCGGCGTTCTGCCGCTGCCACGACTTCGCCACGCCGAGCTCCGCATACGCCTCCGCACTCGCCGGATTCGCCTTTAACGCCGCGTTGAGGAACGACTCCGCCTCGGCGAAATGCGGAGTGTTCGCGTGCATGAGCAGATCTGCCAGCGCGATCAGTTGCGTGTCTCGCGGCAGCGGCTGCGGTGCAGGAATCGCCACCGTCATCAGATCGGCCATCGTGTAGCGGATGTAGCTCATCGAGAACGCGCGAATGTATTTGCGGAGCTCGCGTTCGAGGTCGTCGTACGAACCGTGAAACGCCATGTGGAAGGCATCGTCGATCGACTTTCCGCTCGCGATCAGGCCGACGTACGTGCCGAGCTGGTCGCGCCGTTCGGGATTACCGATCATCAGGTAATGCACCAGCGCCCACGACTCCGAGTAGAAAACGCCCTGACGATTTCCTTCGTGGTACTCCTTCGAATCGTGCGTGATGGCGAAGAGGTCCTTGAGCGGAATGAGCGTCTGCGTGCGAAGCCAGGCGATGTGATCCTCGATCGGACGGCCAACATCGACGCTGTCTTTGGATCCGCTGAACGTCGAGTAGAACTCCGCCAGCCCCTCGTTGAACCAGAGCGGCACGTGCGACGACACGGTGTTGCGGAGAAAGTAGTGTGTCAGCTCGTGGTAGACGACGCGATCGACGCCGGCAGCGTTGCCGGCGATGAGGACGTGATTGCCGTCGCGGTCGGAGAGAAAGAGGCCGGTCATGTTGTCGGATCGTCCGAGGGCCGCGTCGCAATACTGCGCGAAGCTCCGCCGGTCGCCGAAGATGAAGACGCGCGTCGGCAGCGGCGAACGAACCTTCAGTTTCGTGACGACGGAGAGCGCGCCGCGCAGGCGCACCAGATCGGAGGCGACGCTGCGCGTAGTGGCGTCATCCGCGCTGCTGTAGACCGTCAGCTCGTCGATCGTAAGCGTCGTCCAGCGTTCCTTCTCGCGCGGCGGCTCGATGGCGAGCGCGGAGACGGAAAGCAGACAAATCGAGGCAAACGCGAGCAGGCGGGGCATGGGTTAGTAGATTAGTGGATTAGACCTGGTCACTAGTCCACAAATCACTAATCCACTGCCCTTACGGCGCTGGCAGATTCGAGCCGAGCGTCGTCCAGGCGTCGCCGGTGACGTTGTCGACCGATGATGCGTAGGCAACGAACGACGTCGTGCGCGCGACCGTGGTCACGTTTCGCACCTGAATCTGCAGCGGCGTCGTGCTGGCCGTGCCGGTGACGCCGAAGAGCACCATCGACAGCGGCTGGACGTCGATCTGCCGCACGTCGCTTCCGAACGAACCGAAGACGATCACCTGGAACGTCTGTACGTCGCCGCTCAGATTTACGATGCCGACGTTCGTCCGATAGCGCGAATCGCGGCGTGCGCCGAGGATGGAGACGGCGGAGCTGGAGATGTCGACCGTCGCAATCGACGGCAGCGACTGCGACGTCGTTCCCGATGTCCCCGGCTGCGGAGTCCAGATGCGCGACGTTCCCACAAGCTGCGCGTTCGGGTCGAAAAGGCCGTTCGCGTCGATGGCGGTCACGAGGATCGCGCCGAGTCCGGACCTCTGCATGATGTTCGTCACGAAGTCCTCGCTGGCGATGCCCGAGGTCGCAGCGATGGTCAACTCGACGGCCGGGCCGCTGCCGCTGCTCACGTCCTGCGGCAGCCATTGAAGACGGATTCGCTGGTCGGCCGTTCGATAGTTCACGATCGTGATGTCGCTGCGGAAGAACGTTCCGCCGTTGCCCGCCTGCGCGCCGGCAGCGGGAATCAGAAACTGTTGTGTGGAAGGACGAAGGGCGACGAGTTGGCCGCTGGCGGCAGCGGCGACGAGAACGGCGAGGGTGGCAACGATGGCGTTTCGCATGCAGAATCTCCTGCCTGTATGCGAGGAGCGAACCTGCCATGAACCGCTACGACCGCAACCTGCAGATCATTTACATCGCCATCCTCATGAGCACGCTGATCTACGCGGTGGTGGCGTGGGCGACGACGCATCTGATCACGCCCGGTAAATCGCTCGGCGATGAGTTGCACGACCCGTTCACGATCGGCTTGTACAGCGCCGCGGCGGGGACGTTTCTCGCAGCGATGATCATCCGCTCGCGAAAGATGCTGATCGTGCGCTGGGTCATGCTCGAGGCGGGCTGCATCTGCGGACTGGTCGCCGCGATGATGCACGGCGACTGGCGGCTCTACATCGCACCGTGGGTGCTGGCGCTGGCGGGGTTCATCGGTTTGTATCCTCGCGTGCGCATGGCGACGCGGTGACGTAAACCCCAATCCTGCGGCCCGCGCAGCGAGCCGTCAGGATCCCAGTGGCGGTGCGAGAGCCGCGGTTTCAGCAAGAGTTGAGCGGTATCACCGGAGACCCTGCGTCTACGCGCAGGGTGAACTACTAGAGAACCGGTCGCTGTTCTGCAACACCGTTCGAATGAAGAGCGTCTTTCTCCTGCTGTTTCTCGCCGCTACGCCGAAGCTACCGCTCGTCGAAGTGCCCGCCACGCGTGGCAACTCCGACACGCTCGTCGTCTTCGTCTCCGGCGACGGCGGATGGGCCGCCATCGATCGCGAGATTTCGAAAGTATTCGCGGACGACGGCATGCCGGTGATAGGCCTCAACGCGCTGCAGTACTTTTGGACGAAACGCACTCCGGAGACCGCCTCGCGCGATCTCGATTCGATCATCAGCCGCCACCTCGGCCAGTGGCACAAGTCGCGCGTCGTCCTCGCGGGTTACTCGCGCGGCGCGGACGTATTGCCGGCGATGATCAGCCGCCTTCCCGCCGAAACGCGCGCAAAGATCCGCTCGATCGTCCTTCTCGGGCCGAGTCCGAAAGTCGAGTTCGAGTTTCATGTCTCTGACTGGCTGCGCGATGCGAACGCGGGCCTTGCTGTGAAGCCGGAAGTGGAGAAACTTGCGCCGGCGCACATCCTCTGCATCTACGGCGAAAGCGATCACGACTCGCTCTGCCCCGCGCTGAAATCGCAGCAGGGCGTAAGCGTGATCGCGCTCAAAGGCGCGCATCACTTCGACGGCGGCTACGCGAACCTCGGCCGCCTGATCATCGAGCACATCCAGTGAAGCGCCTGATCTTCATCGTGTTGCTCGCCGCCGTACGCGCGCACGCCGTCGTCCCCGACGAACGCTGCTCCGCGCGCGCTGACATCACCGGCCTTCCCATCGTTACCCTTGGCGCGAAAGTTCCGAGCGACCGCTTCGCCGTCATGATCACCGGCGACGGCGGCTGGCGCCGCATCGACGAGAAGATCACCGACCGCCTTCGCGCCGCCGGCATCCCAATCGTCGGTTTCGTCGCATCGGACTATTACCGTGTTCGCCGCTCGCCCGACGAGTCGGCCTGCGCGCTGGAACGCGTCATCCGCTACTACAAGATCCAGTGGCGCAAATCGAAGGTGCTGCTGATCGGCTACTCGCGCGGCGCCGACGTCCTGCCGTTCATGGCCAGCCGTCTCCCGCGTGACCTCCGCGAGTCGACGCAACTCATCGCCCTCCTCGGCCTGGAGCCAACGATCGATTTCAAGTACTCACCGGCGTGGAGCCTGGCCGCGTACACGCACAAAGAGCCGCAGTTCGCCGTAAAGCCCGAGGTCGAGAAACTGCGCGGCCAGAACGTGCTGTGCATCTTCGGCGCGAAAGAGAAAGACTCGCTCTGCCACGTCCTCGATCCGCACGCATTCAAGATCGTCGCCGAGCCGGGCGGACATCACTTCGCCGGCAAGTACCGCGATATCGCGGACATCATCCTGATTGAATCGGCAGGCAAGTAGATCAGTAGATTAGTGGACTAGTAGATCAGGACGAAGCTGTGTCTGATCTACTGATCACCGATCCACTGATCTACTGAACGTCAATGGTGCAAGACGTCGATCTCCCCACCTGCTGACGGTCGCACCACGAGCGATGAGTAACTCCAGGTGTCGTTCTCGTGCGAGGCGGCGGCGTGGACGCGTGCGCTGCCTTTCGGCCCGGAGATGGGAAAGTCGATGTTGGCCTCGCCGCTGTTGTTGTCGATGTTCACTTTGCCGATGACCCACCATCCCTTTTCGATCGGCGTGCCGAGGGCGGCCACGACGCGGGGATCATTCGAGGCGCGTGTGTAGGCCTCGCGATAGACATCGCTGCGTTTGATGACGCTGAAGACGAAGATGACCAGACAGAGAACGGCGGCGGCGCCGAGGACGATGATGATGCCGCAGCCGATGGCGAGCGCTTTCCAGCAGCCGCTCGATTTCGCAGGAGGCGGCGGAGGCGCGCCGGGAGGGAGCGTGTAACTGCCTTGCGGCGGCGTGAATGATCCGGAAGTCGGCGGCGGCGGGGGCGGCGGCGCAACGGTCATCGGGAAACCTCCGCGGGAGAGTTTACGCCAGTGCGTGCACGTGTTCGGCGACGCTCGCGGCGAGACCTTCCATGTCATAGCCGCCTTCGAGCAACGAAAGAACGCGCCCGCCGCTGTGGCGCGACGCCGCTTCGACGATGCGCCGCGTGATCTCGCCATACGCCTGCTCGGTGACGCGCATGCCGCCGAGCGGATCGCGGCGATGAGCATCGAAGCCGGACGACAGCAGGATCGCCTGCGGCGCATAGTCGTCGATGGCGCGGACGATCACATCCTCGACGCCGCGTAGATACGCGGCATCGCCGAGGCCTTGTGCGAAGGGGATGTTGAGCGTGTAGCCGCGGCCGTTGCCCTCGCCGATCTCGTTCGTCGCGCCGGTGCCGGGATAGAACGGGAAGCGGTGCATCGATGCGTAGAAAACGTCGTCGCGATCCCAGAACAGCGCCTGCGTGCCATTGCCGTGATGGACGTCGAAGTCGAAGACGAACACGCGCTCGATGCCCGGCTGCTCGCGCATCCACTCCGCCACGCAGGCGATGGTGTTGAAGAAGCAGAAGCCCATCGGTTGGAGGCGTTCGGCGTGATGTCCCGGCGGCCGCGCCACGACAAAGGCGCGGTTGTCATTCGCCTGCATCATCTCGTCCGCAGCCGTGAGCGCCGCGCCGACTGCCGTTCGCGCAGCAGCGAACGTTTGCGACGACATCGGATTGTCGCCCGACACGAAATCGCGCAGCCCGGCGCGCGCGGCCTGCTCCAACGCGCGTTCGTAATCGGCCGAATGCACTTTCGCGATGATGCGATCGGTGTCGGCATGATCGCCCGTGTCGCGAACGACGCGCTGCGCCAGCCCGGCGCGCTCCACGCCCGCCAGCGCCGCATCCATCCGCCGCGCCGACTCCGGATGTCCGGCGCCGGTGTCGTGTTGGTAGAAGACGGGATTCGTGTAGATGTTCAGCATGAGCGGAGTCGTAGATTAGCCGATTCGGTCAACCCGACAGCCGAGAGCCGACACCCGACAGCCGCCGTGGTACAACTTCCCGAACTTTGCGCCGCATTCTCCAGGTCACGTTCATCGCGCTGCTGACGATTTTCTTCCTCGGGCTTTTTCTCTGGAAAAGCAACCTGCACGATGTCTGGCGCATCATGACGCTGACCAATCCGTACTGGCTGGTGTCGGCGTTCCTGGTCAACTGGATGGCGCTGGTCTTCCGCACGATCCGCTGGCGCGTGTTGCTCGCGTCACCGGAACCGCCGGCGTTCTATCCGACGTTTTTCGCCAACACGACCGGCTACATGCTCTCGACTGTGTTGCCGATCCGCGCCGGCGACGTGGCGAGGCCGGCGCTGCTTGCGCGGCGCACGAACGTCCGCTTCGCCACGGCGCTCGGCACCGTCCTCACCGAGCGCGTCCTCGACCTCTTCAGCATCCTCGGCATCTTTCTCTTCTTCTGCGTCCTGCGCTGGAACGCGTTTCCGAACGGTACCGGCGTTGTGCACGGCGGTGCGATCGGCTGCACCATCGTGCTCGCCGCGCTGATCGTCTTTCTCATCGGCCTCTATTTTTTCAGCGGCACAGTACGGCGATTGCACGAACGCATCGGCCGCATCCTTCCGAAACGTTTCCGTGAGCCGTGGATGAAGTTCTTCGATGCCTTCGCGAAAACGCTCGCCATCACCGAGCGTCCGCGCGACTTTTTCACCGTCATTTTCGCTACCGCCGGCGTCTGGCTCTGTCTCACGGCGCAGTACTGGCTGGTGTTCGTCGCCATGCATCGCCCGTTACCGTACGACTCCACGTTTTTCATCAGTGGCGTCACCACCATCGGCGTGGCCATTCCGACGCCGGGCGGCGTCGGCGGCTTTCACAAGCTCTGTCAATGGGCGCTGACGTCGTTCTATGGCTTCGACATCGACAGCTCCGTGGCCATCGCGCTGATCCTTCATCTGGTCGGTGCCGTGCCGGTTGTGCTGACCGGAGTTGCGCTCTTCGCGCGCGAGGGTTTGCGCTGGCACGACCTCACGCACGCGGCTGACGATGTGGCGGGCGACACCACTTCGCAGTCGTGATATACGGCGGCCCGAATGCGCTGCCCGTTCTGCGGCACTACAGAAGACCGCGTGGTCGACTCGCGCGAAAGCCGTGAGGCGGACGTCATCCGCCGCCGCCGCGAGTGCACCAAGTGCGAGCGGCGTTTCACGAGTTACGAACGCATCGAGCAGGTGCCGTATCAGGTGGTCAAGCGCGACGAGCGCCGCGAACCGTTCGATCGCGCGAAATTGATGCGCGGTTTGCAGGTGGCCTGCCGCAAACGGCCGGTGCCGCAGGAGAAGCTGGAACGGCTGGCCGACTCGATCGAACAGGCCATGCAGGACACGACGGAGCGCGAGATCTCGAGCAAAGCGATCGGCAGGATGGTCATCGAACGCCTGCGCGAGCTCGATCCGGTCGCCTACGTCCGATTCGCTTCGGTGTATCGCCGATTCGAGGATGTGGACGCGTTCGTGAAGGAGCTTCACCAGTTGCGATAGCACAAGGAACACTCATTGCAGAGCCAGACTGAGGGTTTCCCCGAAATCGTGAGAGGACGAAATGACTGACGCGAACGAGACCGCGAAAGAAGAAGCAATCAAGATCCCCGACGTCCTGCCGGTGCTGCCGCTGAAGGACCTGGTCATCTTTCCGTTCATCATCGTTCCGCTCTCGGTTTCGCGCGACAAATCGATCAACGCGGTGGACCAGGCGCTCGCCGAAAACCGCGTGATCATGCTGACGGCGCAGAAGGATTTCCAGAACGAGGATCCGGCTGAGGACGATCTGTATCGCGTCGGGACCGTCGCCATCATCATGCGCATGCTGAAGCTGCCCGACGGCCGCATCCGCATCCTCGTCCAGGGACTGAGCCGCGCGCGTATCGACTACTTCATCCAGACCGCGCCGTTTTTCAAAGCGAAGATCACGCGCATCGAGGAGACTACCTCGAAGGAAAAGGGACTCGAGACCGAGGCGCTGATTCGTGCGGTCAAACAGAACCTCGATCGCGCGGTCGGACTCGGCAAGAACATCAGCCCCGAGGTCATGGTGATCGCCGCAAATCTCGACGATCCGGCACGGCTTACTGACCTGGCCGCGTCCAATCTCGACCTCAAGCTCGAAGAAGCGCAGCAGATCCTCGAGACGATGGATCCGGTCGAGCGGCTCAAGCGCGTCAACGACCTGCTCTCACGCGAGATCAACCTGCTCACGATGCAGCAGGAGATTTCATCTGCAGCTCAAGGAGAAATGAACAAGTCGCAGCGCGAGTACTTTCTGCGGCAGCAGTTGAAAGCGATTCAATCGGAGCTCGGCGAAGGGGAAGACGTCGCCGAGGACGTCGAAAACTACCGCAAGAAAATCGACGAAAAGCAGATCCCCGCCGAAGCGAAAGAAGAAGTTGAGAAGCAGATCAAGCGGCTCGAGCGTTCGCATCCGGACTCCGCCGAAACCTCGATCATCCGCACCTATCTCGACTGGATGACCGGCCTGCCGTGGGGCGTGATGTCGGCGGACAACCACGACCTCGAACGCGCCCGCAAGATCCTCGACGAAGATCACTACGACCTCGAGAAGATAAAAGAACGCATCCTCGAATACCTCGCCGTCCGCAAACTGCGCGGCCAGAAGATGAAGGGACCGATCCTCTGCTTCGTCGGACCTCCCGGCGTCGGCAAAACGTCCCTCGGACGCTCCATCGCCCGCGCTCTCGATCGCAAGTTCGTCCGCATCTCCCTCGGCGGCGTGCGCGACGAGGCGGAAATCCGCGGCCATCGCCGCACTTACGTCGGCGCGCTCCCGGGCCGCATCATTCAGGGCATCAATCAGGCCGCGACGTCAAACCCCGTCTTCATGCTCGACGAGGTCGACAAGATCGGCGCCGACTACCGCGGCGATCCGTCGTCCGCGCTGCTCGAAGTGCTCGATCCCGAACAGAATTTCTCGTTCCGCGATCACTACCTCGGCGTTCCGTACGACCTCTCGAACGTCATGTTCGTCGTCACGGCGAATGTGCTCGATACGATCAAGCCGGCCTTCCTCGATCGCATGGAAGTGATCCGCCTCTCCGGCTACACGGACGAGGAAAAGCTGGCCATCGCCAAGCAGCACCTCATCCCGAAGCAGATGGAGGAGAACGGGATCAAGGAGACGCCGGTGACCTGGACCGATTCCGGAATCACGCGCGTCATCACCGGCTACACGAAGGAAGCGGGCCTGCGCAATCTGGAGCGCGAGATCGGCACGATCTGCCGCAAGATCGCGGTGCAGGTGGCGGGCGGCAATCAGCAGGAGAGCTACCGCATCACGGACAGCACGGTCGAAAAGTATCTCGGACCGATGAAGCACTTCGCCGAGGAGTTGCTGGAGCGCGATCAGGTTGGGGTAGCGACCGGATTGGCGTGGACGGCAGTCGGCGGCGACATCCTGTTCATCGAAGCGCTGGCGGTGAAGGGCAAGGGAAAACTCGTCCTCACCGGCCAGCTCGGCGAGGTGATGAAAGAGTCCGCGCAGGCAGCGCTCACGTATGCGCGCGCGCATGCCGACGAGCAGAACATCCCGCAGGATTACTTCGAAACGCACGACATTCACATCCACGTGCCGGCCGGCGCGATCCCGAAAGACGGTCCGTCCGCAGGCATCACCATGACCAGCGCGATCATCTCGATGATCACGGGCCGTCCGGTGAAGCGGAACGTAGCCATGACCGGCGAGGTGACGCTGCGCGGTGACGTGCTGCCCATCGGCGGCCTGAAAGAGAAGGTGCTGGCCGCGCGGGCCGCGAAGATCACCACCGTCATCATGCCGAAGCTAAACGAGCGCGACCTGATCGACGTCCCCGAGCCAATCAAGCGCGACATGCAGTTCTACTTCGTCGAACACGTCGAAGAAGTGCTGAAGATCGCGCTGCTCGACCGCAACGCTGCCGACCAGAAAACGACCGAGCGCTCCGGCCGCGAGTCGAAGCCGCTGGCCGAGCCGGAGCCGGCGCCAGCGGTGGTGGAAGTGCCGGTCGCGCAACCGGGGTAGCTGAAAGCGTAGCGCCGTCGGCCCGACGGCTGTAGCGCCAGCGGCTCGCTGGCAGTTAATGCATCAATCAACTGCCGCCGAGCCGGCGGCGGTCCAGCCAGCGAGCCGCTGGCGCTACGTCGTCAGAGCTTTTCGATAGAATCCCCGCCATGGCCGACAATCCACGCGAGCACGTCAACGACAAAGGATTCTGGGACGGCGGCACAGCCGGGCACGGGATGAACAAGGAGTCGTCCGGACGGGCCAGCGGCTATCCCGGCAAACGATCGCGGTCGCGCGTCGGCTCGCGAACGGACGTCGAGTTCCCGGCCGAATCCGAGGAAGCGCCCAAAGAGTAAATCCGCAGAACGCGGCGCAACGTAACTCACCCGCCGCGCCATGATCGCCGCAATGGATACGAGCTTCGAACCCAGCTCGCTGCTGCCAGCCGTCGCCCACGGCGATATGGCTGCGTTCGAACAGCTTTACGATCGCCACTCCTCGACCCTCTATGCCCTCCTCCTGCGGATCCTCTCCAATGCTGACGACGCGCAGGAAGTGCTGCAGGAGACGTTCGTGAAGGCGTGGACGAACGCGAAGATGTTCGACGCCGTGCGCGGCAGCGACGTGGCCTGGCTGATCTCGATCGCGCGCAGCCGCGGCATCGACCGCCTCCGCTCGCGCAAGATCCGCGGCGACCGCGAAGACGAGGCGGGCCGCGAGTTGTCAGGGAGCTTCGGATTCATCGACAAACGGACCGGCGCGGATGATGCGATCCAGTCCGAGGAGCGCAATGCTGTCCGCAGCGCGCTGGCCGAATTGCCGGAAGCGCAGCGCGTAGCGTTGGCGCTAGCCTACTTCGAAGGACTCTCGCAATCCGAGATCGCCGAACGCCTCGGCGAACCGCTCGGCACGATCAAGACGCGCATGCAGCTCGGGATGAAAAAGCTGCGCGAGCGGCTGAAGGCGTTCCGATGATGGATCACGCCCAGTTTGACTCGATCGCCGCGCTCGATGCCATCGGCGCGGCCACGACGGACGAGGCGAACGCGCTCGCCGCCCATCTGCCGTCGTGTCCCGATTGCCGCCGTGCCCGCGACGAGTACGGCGAAGCCACGTTGATGCTCGCGCGCGACCTCGATCCGGTGATGCCGCCGCCGCGAGTCCGCGATCGCATCTTTGCCGCGATCGATGGCGGCGGCGAACCGGTCAACGTCATCGATGCGCGCGACCGATTCAACAGCAGCCGTTGGTGGATGGCGGCGGCGGTCGTTTTCCTCGCGCTGTGGGGTTGGCGCGAGCTGTCGGTCCGCGTCACGCGCGAAAGGATTCATACGACCGAGGCTGAGGTCCGGCGGCTGGCGGGACAGAATCAGCTGCTCGCCGCGCGAAACGAGAAGCTCAGCGCGGAGATGGCGTCGCTGGCCTCGCGCGACACGCGCACGATCGCGCTCACCGGCCAGCAGGTCTCGCCGTCAGCGTCGGCGAAAGTCTTCCTCGAACCGCGGCAGCGCCGCGCCGTCGTCTTCTTCTACAACCTTCCCGCGAACGCGGCCGACAAGAGCTACCAGCTCTGGATCCTGCGCGGCGATCAGCCCAAACCGCAAAGCGCCGGCATCTTCGACGTGACGAAATCGGGCGCGGCGTCGATCTCGATCGAGAACCTCCCGCTGGCCACCGAGATCAAAGGCTTGGCGGTGACGCTCGAACCGAAAGGCGGCGTCGAGCAGCCGACGAATACCAACTTCTTCGTGGCCGGCAACACATGAAGCTCGATCCAGCCACGACGGCGCTCATCGTCATCGACCTGCAGCGCGGAATCGTCGCGCGGCAGGCGGCGCCGCATTCATCGGCCGAGGTTGTCGAGCGATGCGCGAAGCTCGCCGATGCGTTTCGCGAACGGAACGCGCTGGTCGTGCTGGTTCACGTGGCTTTCGCCGACGATCGGGAACGGCTCAAGCCCGAAGCAGACGGCGCTCCACCCGTCGGTCCGCTGCCGCCTGACTGGAGCGACATCGTCCCGGAGATCGGTCCGCGTTCCGGCGACATTGTCATCACCAAACGGCAGTGGGGCGCGTTCTACGGCACCGCGCTCGACCTGCAGCTGCGCCGACGCGGCATCCGCACGCTCGTTTACGGCGGCATCGCCACGAACTTCGGCGTCGAGTCGACGGCGCGCGACGCCTACGAGCGCGCCTTCGAACAGGTCTTCGTCGAAGATGCCATGTCCGGCCTGACCGCCGAGGCGCATCAGTTCGCGATCACGACGATCTTCCCGCGAATGGGCCGCATCCGGTCGACGGATGAAGTGCTGGCCGCGATCAAAGCCCGATGATGTTGTAGCCGCCGTCGACGAACAGCACCTCGCCGGTGATGCCGGCGGACATCGACGAGACCAGGAAGAGCGCGGCATTGGCGATCTCTTCGAGCTCGACATTGCGGCGCAGCGGGGCCCGCTCGGCGTGATGCTTGAGCATGCCCGTAAATCCCTTGATGCCGCGCGCGGCGAGCGTGTTGACCGGACCGGCGGAGATGGCGTTGACGCGGATGTTCTTCGGCCCGAGGTTCGCGGCGAGATAGCGGATGGTCGCTTCGAGGGAGGCTTTGGCCACGCCCATCAGGTTGTAGCCTTCCACCGCTTTTTCGGCGCCGTAGTAGGTCAGCGCGAGAATCGCGCCGCTGCCCGACTTTTCGAATAGCGGCAGCGCGGCGCGCGTGAGTCCGACGAGCGAGTAGGCGGAGATGTCGTGCGCGGTCTTGAATCCTTCACGCGAGGTGTTGACGAAGTCGTTCTCAAGATCCTCGCGAGGCGCGAAGGCGACGGAGTGGACGAGAGCATCGAGTCCGCCGAATTTGTCGCCGACTTCGCGAAACACCGCATCGATCTCGGCGGCGCTGGTGACGTCGCACGGAAGGATGAGCGAATCCGGCATGGCCGTGCAGAGCTCTTCGACATTCGCCTTGAGCCGCTCGCCCTGATAGGTGAACGCCAGGCGCATCCCTTCGCGCGAGAGCGCCTGCGCGATGGCCCAGGCGATAGAGCGCTTGTTGGCGACGCCGAAAACGATCCCGGTCTTCCCTTGCAGCAGCGGCATGTTGCCCCCTTCAGGAGGGGATCATAGCAAGCGCGCGCCGCTTCAACCGGCCATCGGCAGGTGCGAGAAGTAGGTCTGCGCGGTGCCGCACTCGCGGCAGAGGAAGTGCAGCGTGTCGCGGCGCGACCACGGGTTGGGGGTGTCGCAGACGGTGCAGAGCGTTTCCTGCTGCGGAAACGGGCGCTCGCAGTGGTCGCAAGCTACCGGGTTGCCGGTCGCATTCACATCATCTTCGCAACTCACTTCGCTGCAACTCGGACAACGCCAGCAAACAGCCATCGCGCGCGGCTCTCCTCAAAACATAGACGATTGGACGAAGCCGATAATAGCAGACGAAAAAGAGAGATGATTAAAAAAACGCGCTAGCGGCACGCGCCGCAGTCGCAGAAGCGGCGCAGGTTCTCGTACGGCCAGATGCCGTAGGTGTGACCGTCCATCCAGTTCGGCTGCAGCGCGTAGTTGCCGATGGGGATGACGCTCTCGATCTGGAACGACGCCGGCGTGTAGCGCGCGGGCGGGCCGGATGACATGCGGCCGAAGAGGTCGGGCTCGCCGGAGCAGGCGGCGCAGGGGCAGGCACGGCGCAGCGCTTCGAGCGGATAGTATGATTCGTGGCCGTCGTCCCAGACGACCGCAAAGAGATCACCGACAACCTGGAACGACGCGGGCCGCATGCCGACTTACAAGCTCACGATCGAGTACGAGGGAACGCGGTACTCGGGCTGGCAGGCGCAGGGTAACACGCCGAAAACGATCCAGGGCCACCTGTTGCGCGCGGCGATGCAAGTCCTCGGCGACTGCGAAATCGGCGGCGCCGGCCGCACCGATTCCGGCGTTCACGCGGCCGCGCAGGTCGCGCATTTGCGCGCGCACAAGACCGTCGAACCGCTGCTGCTTTCGCGCAAAATCAACGATCTGCTGCCGCACGACATCAGCATCGTGGCCGCTTCGCGCGCGAACGATCGCTTTCACGCGCGGCATGACGCGGTCTCGCGCGTCTACCTCTACCAGATCGCCACGCGCCGCACCGCGTTCGCGAAGCCGTTCGTCTGGTGGATCAAGGATCGGTTGGATGTTAAAGACATGTCCCGTGCGGCGTCGCTGCTCGAAGGGCGTCACGACTTCAGCGCCTTCAGCGACAAGAGGTTGAAGGAAGAAGAGTCGCGCATCGTCGTCGTCACGCGATGTCAGGCCGTGGCCAGCGGCGATCTGATTCTCTTCCGCATCGAGGCCTCGCATTTTCTCTGGAAGATGGTGCGCAAGCTGACGGCGTTTCTCGTCGAGATCGGCCGCGGCAACGCGACTCCCGAGGAGATGGCGGCGAGGCTTCATGCGAACGCGGCGGGTGTTGAACCGACCGCGCCACCATCCGGACTGTTTCTCGAGGCGATCCTGTATCGCGGCGAAACATTCGACCGGCCGCTGGAACCGATTGTGCCGGTCATCAAGCGATGAGCGAACGCGAGCTGATCGAACGCATCCGCGAGCTGTTTCCGCGCGCCGGGGACGATGCCGCGGTCATCGGCCGTCAGGTCATCACGAATGACGTGCTCGTCGAGAACGTCGACTTCACGCGCGTCATCCCGCTGCCCTTGATTGCGCGGAAGAGTCTGACCATCAATCTTTCCGACATCGCGGCGATGCGTGGGCGGCCGCGGTACGCGATCGTCGCGATCGGCTCGCCCGATGAGAAAGATGCGTCGACGATCATCGAGAATCTCGCGATCGCGGCGAAGGAGAACGACGTCGAAATCGTTGGCGGCGATCTTTCGCGATCCGAACATCTGTTCATCTCCATCACGCTGATTGGCGAGGCGAGCCAGCCGATTCTGCGCAGCGGTGCACGTAAAGGCGATCGCGTTTTCCTCAGCCGTCCGATCGGCGGTTCCGCGGCCGGATTGTCGTTGCTCCAGCGCGGAACGGAAGGTGCCGACTACGCCGAACGCGAATTCATCGAATCCGCCAAACGCCGCCATATCGAGCCCGAAGCCGAAGTCGCCCTCGGCATGAAACTCGGCGGCGTTGCCACGAGTTGCATCGACGTCTCCGACGGTTTCTCGACCGACCTGCATCACCTCTGTGACGCATCGAAAGTCGGTGCGCTGATCGACGGCGATCGCATCCCCGCGTTTCAGGATCTCCCGCGCTTCGGTCCGCGCCTCGGCATCAACGTTCGCGACGCGGTGCTGCACGGCGGCGAGGAGTACGCGCTGCTTTTCACGTCAGCGCTGCGCGAGTCGGAGTTGAGCGCGCGCGTCGGACGGCCGGTTTACGCGGTCGGACGCATCACCCAGGAACCTGGCGTCCGCATCAACGGTGAACTGCTCGAGCCGCGCGGCTTCGATCACTTCGAAAAAGCTTGAACCACAGAGACACAAAGATCACAAAGAGTTTTTCTCTGTGTCCTTTGTGTCTTTGTGGTTTAGGCCTTTCGATGCGACCGCGCGAGATTCGAGGCTACTGCGCAGAGAAACGCGCTGACGCCGAGGGTCGTGCGGACTGCATGCGCGCGCGACCAGTTCTTCGCCAGCGACTGTGAGCGGTCGCTCGGATAGTCGGTCGGTGCTTGGCCTTCCAGCTCCTTGTTGATCGGCACGGTCACCATGATCGTCGCCGCGAGCACGCCGGCGAGGCTGATCGCGGATGCAGCGTCGAGCATGCGCTTGACCGGCTTCACACCGCGGGAGCCGACCGCGAGCGTGACCGCCGTTCCGAGCGCGACCGGGCCGATGGCGTTGAAGTAATTCGTCGCATCGGTCAATGCCGCGATCGCGCGTGCGCGATGGTCGCCGTGCTGCGGCAGTTCATTGCGCCAGCCGGGGACGAGCGCCTGCTCGCCGAAGCCGAGCGAGCCGGCCAGCAAACCGGAGGTGGTCAGGTTGACGAAGCGAAGGAGCGATTCGAGCGTGTTGTTCATCGGCGGACGTCTTCGAGCTGTTTGATGCGATTGACGATGTCGCGATAGTTCGAATTCAAACTGTAAACCTCCGCGAAGGTTTTCTGCGCATTATCCGTGTCGCCGACTTCCATGTACGCCGAGCCGAGGTCGTACAGCAGGCCGACATTCTCCTCGGCAAGGATTTCCGGCATCTCCAGCCCCTTGCGATACCACTTGATCGCGAGTTGCGGCATGCCCTTTTCGAGAAAGCACAGACCGAGCATCGACGCGCACTCGACGGCGCGTTTCGGATCCTTCGAGGCGAGCTGGAACTCGCCGATGGCTTCGTCGATCAGGCCCATTTCCTTGTACGCGATGCCGAGGTTGTAGTGGGTGTCGTAGTCCTCGGAGTCGAGTTGTTGCTCGACACCTTTCTTGAACTCCTTGAAGATCTCCTCGAGCGACTGCTCCTCCTCACTGAGAGAGACTTCTTCCGATTCTTCCTCCAGCTCGGATTCCAGTTCGGCGGCCAGATCGAAGAAATCGTCCTCATCGGCGAAGAGGTTTTCTTCGTGGACGGGCGGAGGCGGTGGTGGCGCGGCAGCGGGTGCAGGCGGAGGAGGTGGAGCGGGCGTGAAGAAGTCCTCGTCGTCATCCGGAAGAGCGGAAAGCAGCTCGCTCTCGATTTCGTCGCGCGAAAGAACGGCCGGTGCGAACGCATCCGGCGTTGGCGGCGGAGCCGCGGTGATGGTTTCGAGTGCCAATTTGAAGCGCGTTCGCCGCTCGGCGACGGCAGCGTTGTCGGGGAAGAGCACGTCCAGCGCGTCGAGCCTCTGGCGCGCCTCGTCGAACAGCTCCTGCTCGATGTAGAAATCGAGCTCGCGAAGTTCCTCCGCCGAAGGAGCGTCGATGAACGGCTCGGGGGCAAAAACCGGCTGTTCGACCTGCTGATCGATTACTGCGTCGAACGAAAACTCCTCGGCGGCAGGTACATCGAACGTGAGCGCCGGTTCAGGCTCCGGTTCGAATGACGGCATTTCAATCGCCGGCTCGTCGAACGAAAACGACGGCTCCGGCTCGACGACCGGCGGCATGCTGAATTCTTCCGCCCCGCTGTCGAGATCGAAACTCAACTCGTCGTCGACTTCGAGCGGCGGCAACGGGCGCTCGACGGTCGGAATGCTCGGCGCCGGCGCAGGTGGCGCGGGCGGCAACAGCGAATGGCCGCGCATCAGGAACTCGTCCTGGATGTTCTGGACAGCCGACGTATCGCCCTTTTCCTGCAGGATGGCCATGTACTGGCTGGCGGCCGCGCGCGCGCCTTCGACGTCGCTGTCGTCGAGCAGGAGGCGGTACAGTTTCTCGTGCGCGGCGAGATGTTTCGGCGCGCGTTCGATGATGGCGCGCAGATGCTCGGTCGCTTTTTCAGTCAGGCCGTATTTCGCGAAGACCTCGGCCTCGGTGAGGTGTTCCGTGACGAAGTCGAGATCCTCGCCGCCGTCCCCGGCATCGAGATCGATTGCTGCAAGTTCGACCGCGGATTGCATGCGCGACAACGTCGGCGTGCGCGCGGGCGGTGGAGGAGGTGGAGAAACCGGCGGTGGCGGGGGCGGCGGTTCGAAGCTGGTGTCGAGCTCGAGATCCAGCGGCTCCGAGGCGTCGAGGTCGAAGGAAAGCGCAGGCCCTTCGTCGAAGGAGTCGAAGGATGGCGCCGGCTCCTCGATTTCCATCGAGAGCGGAGCGATTGGAACCTCGGCTTGCGTTGGCCGCGCCGGCATGGTGTCGACACCGCCGATCTGCGTCCGGACGAATTGCAGCTTCGTCCGATGCTGCGCGTTCTGTGGCTCGCGCTGGATCAGTTTCTCCAGCACCTCGGCGGCATTCTCGAAGCGGCCGCGCGCGACGTGCGCCTCGGCCAGGCTGCTCATCGCCGAGAGAACGTTCGTCTCTTCGTTGAGCCGCGTGTAGAGGGCGACGAGACGCTCCAGCGTCGGCGCGTGGCCGGCATCGACGCGCAGGATGCGGTTGAACAGTTCGACGGCTGCGCCACGCTCGCCGCGTGCGACTGCTTTTTCGACGACCGGAGTCAGCATCTCCAGCGCGCCGTCGGCGTTGCCGGTGCGGAGGTGAAGTTCAGCCAGCGTCTCGCGGACGCCGGTATCGTCCGGGTCGCTGGCGATCGCGCGTTCGAGCGCTGCACGCGCCGCACTCGCGTCGCCCTTGGCGAGCAGAATGCGGCCGTAGACCGAAAGCAGCTTCGCGTTTTCGCCGGCCGACTCGAGCGACGCCTGCACGATCTGCATGGCGTTGTCGAAGTCCTTCGCCTCGAGCAGCGCGGTCACGAGCGACTCGACCAGCTCGATGTTGCTGGAATCGATCTTAAGTGCTTTCTTGAAGACCTGAACCGCCTCGTCGAGCATGCCGCGCTTGAGCAGCATCCGTCCGACGCGGTCGTATTCCTTGAGCGCTTCCTTGGTCTGGTTGTTCTGCGAATAGAGGTCGGCCAGCTTGACGTGGACGTTGATGGAGTTCGGATCGAGCTCGGAGATCTTCCGGTAAATCGCCAGCGCGTTCCCGGGATCGCCGTGCTTGAGGTAGTAGTCGGCGAGGACCTGGTACTGGCTCTTCGCCTCCATCGCCAGCCCTTGTTTGCCGTAGAGGTCAGCCAGCTTGGCGTAGATGTCGAGCTTGGAGGGATCGAGCTTGTTGATCTTTTTGTAGATGGCGATGGCTTTGAGGAAGAAGCCGTCGCGCGAGTAGTGGTCGGCGATCCTGCCGAAAACCTTGACCGCTTCGTCGTTGCGGGTGATGCGCACCCAGAGATCGCCGATGCGATTCAGAGTGTTGACGTCGCTGGGGTTATCGTCGAGAAGGCGTTCGTATTCTTTGATCGCCGGCTCGATCTTCCCCTTCGCAACCAGCTTCTCGGCGCTGGCGATGATTTTATCGCGTTGGATCGCCATCGGCTCCGTTCCGCACGAACAGCAACATCGGTTCGTCCACCCCTTCGAACGATCTGCGGTGAATCGGCGAGGGGCCGTAGAGTTTCAGCGCTGCCTGATGCCCCTCAGTCGCGTACCCTCGGTTGTGTCGAAAATCGTAAACAGGGTAGAGGTCATGATACGACTCCATCAACAGATCGCGATAGACCTTCGCGACGATCGACGCCGCGGCGATGGATACGCTGCGCCGATCGCCTCCAATTAGCGGAACCTGCGGCAGATCCATGTCGATGGTGACTGCGTCCAGGAGGAGGATGTCGGGACGGACTTCGAGGTTCTCGACCGCCGCGATCATGGCCCGCTTGCTGGCTTGAAGAATGTTGATGGCGTCGATGGTCTTCGGCTCGATGACGCCGACGGCACAGGCGCGGGCGCGGCGGAGGATCAACCGGCAGACGTCGATGCGGTCGTCGTGATCGACGAGCTTGGAGTCGTTGACGCCGACCAGGGTCGGCTCGGTGTCGAGGATGACGCAGGCGGCGACGACGGGACCGGCCAGACATCCGCGGCCGACTTCATCCGTCCCGGCGATGGCCCGGAAACCGAAATCGCGGAGCCGGCGCTCGACCACTGACATCTCAGCGACCCGCGCCAACTCCGCGAAGAGGTTCGTCACCAGCCGCTCGGCCGGTTTCGGTTTAGCGTTTGCGCTTTTCTTCGATGCGGGCAGCTTTACCGCGGAGATCCCGGAGGTAGTAGAGCTTCGCGCGGCGGACCCGGCCATGGCGTTCAACCTCGATGTGATCGATGCTGGGGGAGTTCAGAGGGAACATACGCTCCACGCCGATTCCGCCGGAGATTTTGCGGACGGTGAACATCTGCCGCGCGCCGCCGCCTTTACGTGAGATCACCAGACCCTGAAAGATCTGGATGCGCTCTTTGTCGCCTTCTTTGACCTTCACGTGGACCTTGATCGTGTCGCCCGGGGCGAAGTTGGGCATGTCGGTCCGCGCTTCACGCGATTCGACGAGTTTCATGAAATCCTGAGCCATTTTGACAACCTTCCTGTGTTCTGAAGCGAGCCCGCAAGGATCGCCGATTTGTGGCCGTTAGGCAAGCCGCTGGCGGAGGTACTGCCGCGGAACCCCCTTGAACGGCAGATTGTCCAAAGTCATTCCTCCCGAATCCGCTTCAGCATCGCCCTCGCTTCGTCGTCCAACTCGGCGGACTCCAGAAGGTCCGGCCGCTTGGCCAGCGTGGCGCGCAAACTCTGCTCCTTCCGCCACTTACGAATCTTCTCGTGATGCCCTGACAACAACATGTCCGGCACCCGCATCCCCCGCAACTCCTCGGGGCGCGTGTAGTGCGGATAGTCGAGCAACCCGCGAAAGAACGAGTCCTCCTCGACCGATCCGCTGTTGCCGACGACGCCTTCAATCATCCGCCCGACCGCATCCGCGATCAGCATGGCCGGCAATTCGCCGCCCGAGACGACGAAATCGCCGATCGAAATCTCGTCCGGCTGGAGCGCTTCGCGGATCCGTTCATCGAACCCCTCGTAGCGTCCGCAGAGGATGACGATGTGGTCTTTGTGCGCCAGCTCCAGAGCAATGGATTGATTGAAGAGCCGTCCTTGCGGGGACGTCATGACGACGTGCCCGCCAGCGATGGCGTCGACGCATCGCAGCACCGGCTCCGCGAGCATCACCATCCCCGGCCCGCCGCCATACGCTTCGTCATCCGTCGAGCGATGTTTGTCCGTCGCGTAATCGCGCAAATCCCAAACGCGAACGTCGAGTAATCCCTGCTTCACGCCACGCGCGATGACGCCCTCGGCGAGCAGAGGCTCGAACATTTTCGGGAAGATGGTGACGAAATCGATCCGCACGATGCGTAAACGATATCAACAGGGAGACGGTTCACGCGGAGTCGCGGAGACGCGGAGAAAAGCAGGGTCGTCCTCCGCGTCTCCGCGTCTCCGCGTGAACCGTTCCCTCTTCAATCGCTCACAGATCTTCGATGCCGGCGGGAAGGTTGACCGCGACCGTCTTCGCGTCGAGATCGACCTTCGTGCAGATGTCCGCCGCGAACGGGACATCGAATCGACCTCGCGGTCCCTCGACAACCAGCAGCACGCCACCACCTGTTTCCTCGATCTCGATCACCTTTCCGCGCACAACTCCGTCGCCATCGATCAGCGTTAACCCGACGAGGTCATGGAGAAAGTACTCATCCTCATCCAGTTTTCGCGCCTCGGACGAAGGCACTTCCACCGTCCAGTTCTGCAGCAACTGCACTTCCTCGGGTGAGTCGATTCCGGAGAACTTCACTAACGCGCGGCCGGCGTGGATGCGGACGGATTCAATCGCGGCCTTGCGCGTCGACGACTCATCGGGAGAGACAAGTGTTACCGCAGAAACCTCGGTGAATCGCTCCGGAGAATCGGACCACGCTTCCACACTCGCTTCACCGCGGACACCGTGCGCTTTGCGGATGATGCCGAGGGCGATGCGGTCGCCGGACATGCGTCAGTCGACGATGTCAAGGGTGTAGCGGCGGCGTGATTTGTGGCCGGCGGCGGAGAGGAGGGTGCGCATGGCGCGCGCCGTCCGGCCCTGGCGGCCGATCACTTTGCCGAGGTCGGCCTGCGCCACTTCGAGCTCGACGACAGTTTGATCACCGCGGTTGTACACATGCGTGTTCACCGCCTCGACGTCATCGACGAGCGACTTGGCGACGAACTCGATCAGCTCTTCCATGGGAGGAAGTTACGCGACTTTGTTCTTCTTGAGAAGCGACTTGACGGTCGGCGAGAGCTGGGCGCCCTTGCTGACCCAGTAATCGACGCGGGCTTTGTCGATCTTGACGTCGGCGGGGTTCTTCTTCGGATCGTAGTGGCCGATCTGTTCGACCGTGGCGTTGCTCGGCGTCTTGAGCGAGTCGGAAACGACGACGCGATAGAACGGCGAGTGGGTCGCGCCTTGGCGGCGCAGGCGAATCTTCAACATGTCGTGTGATGCTCCTTGAGGTGAATCGGGCCGGCTATCCTACCGAACCGGGGCGTGAAACCGCAACCGGGGCAGTGTCATTCCGATCTGTCATCCTGAGCCGCCGGAGCCTCGTAGCCGAAGGCGGAGAGGCGGAGGACGGTCGAAGGACCTCCTACATGGTAACCAGGGTCGAGCGGCGGTAAATCACGATGCAAGCACTTGAGGGGTCCTTCGACCGTCCTACGCCGTTTCCGCGCTTCGCGCTCCCCGGCTCCGGCGGCTCAGGATGACAGCGACTACCCCATCAATCCCGGCGGCATCCCCTTCATCATCTTGCCGAACTTCCGCGCGCCGAAGCCTTTGGAGAAGCTGCGCATCATCTTCTTCATCTGCAGGTATTGCTTCAGAAGCTGATTGATCTGCTGCACCGAGGTGCCGGAGCCTTTGGCGATGCGCTTCTTGCGTTTGCCGTCGATGACTTGCGGGAACTCGCGTTCCTTCTTCGTCATCGAGTCGAGGATGGCCTGCATGCGAACGATCGCTTTCTCGTCGATGTCCTCTTCGCTGATCTTGCCGGCGCCGGGAAGCATGTTCACGAGCGACGACAGCGGCCCCATTTTCTTGACCTGCTGGAGCTGCGAACGAAGGTCTTCGAGCGTGAACTTATCCTTGGCGACGCGTTGCGCGAGACGCTCCGCTTCTCTGCGGTCGATGTCCGACTCGACCTTCTCGATGAGCGAGAGTACGTCGCCCATGCCGAGGATGCGCGAGGCCATCCGGTCGGGATGGAAGACATCGAGGTCCGCGTACTTTTCGCCGACGCCGACGAGCTTGATCGGACGATTGACGACAGATTTTATTGAGAGAGCAGCTCCGCCGCGGGCATCGCCATCGAGCTTCGTCAGGACGATGCCGGTGACGCCGAGGCGATCATCGAATTCTTTCGCCGACTTGACGGCGTCCTGGCCGGTCATCGCGTCGGCGACGAAGAGGATTTCGCTCGGACGCGTATCACGCTTGATCGTGTCCAGCTCCGCCATCAGCTCGGCGTCGATATGGAGACGCCCGGCGGTGTCGAGAATGACGGTGTCGTAGAGCAGCGTGCGCGCGTCGGTCACCGCTTTGCGTGCAATCGAAAGAGGATCGCGATCCTCGCCGATCTCGAAGAACGGCACGTTCACGCCCTTCGCTACGATGCGGAGCTGCTCGATGGCGGCGGGACGATAGACGTCGCACGGCACGAGCAGCGGACGGCGTCCGCGATTTTTGAGGTGCAGCGCCAGCTTGCCCGAGGTCGTCGTCTTACCGGAACCCTGCAGGCCCACCATCATCACCACCGCCGGCGAACCGACGAGAGCGAGGCCGACTTCATTGCCGCCGAGGAGCTCCTGAAGCTCGTCGCGGACGACCTTGGTGACCTGCTGCGCGGGCGAGAACGCGGTCAGAACATCCTGACCGACCGCCTTTTCGCGAACGCGGTTGGTGAACTCTTTGACGACTTTGAAATGAACGTCCGCCTCGAGCAGCGCGACGCGGATTTCCTTCAGCGCGTTGTCAATGTGCCACTCGTTGAGGGCCGCCTCGCCGCGCAGGGTCTTGAAGACCCGATCCATTTTGTCCTGCAGGTTGTCGAACATGCGGGGATGCAAACGCGCCGGCCGCGTGAAAAATCCACGCGAAACGTCAGTGGCCGGCCGCGCGGCGGCGCGGCGTTCCAGCAACGGCGATCGTCGTCGATCCGGCAGCTCCGCAGCCCGATGCGTTCATCACCAATGACTCCAGACGTACAGTTCCAGCGTCCCCGGCGACGTAGGTGACCTGTCGCTGATCGGAGGGGCCGACGATCTTCGCGTTCACCGCCAACCACGCATAGCGAGCGCCCGCGCCGGCGTCGGCGACGGACGCCGTCCCCGTGGCGCGCGGCAGGACCACCGCGGCCGTCGTGGCGATCGACGCGTCGGGCAACGGCGAAACGTCGATCAACTTCGATCGCGTTGTGACGTTGACCATGACATTGAGAGCGACCTGCGCCGCGCCGGTCGGCACGTACTTGATGGCCGGCGTCCCCTGCCCGGCTGTGATTGCGCCGCCGGCGATGGTCCAGCCGTACGTCGCGCCCTGGACCGGCGTCACTGAGGCCTGCGATTCTTCGCTGCCGCAGACACGATCATTCGCATAGAGGACGATCGCGGCCGCCGGCGATTGCTCGATGGGGATGCTCAGAGAAGGCGTATAGGTGTGGCCGCAGTAGTCGCTCAGCGTCGCGGTGATGGTGACGTTGCCCGAGGAGCCTGCGCTGAAGGTTAGCGGCAGACCATATGCGTCACTTGGTACAGGCAACGCCCCGTTCGACACAGACCACATGAAGCTTGATACACGCGGCCCGTTGCCTAAGAACAGCTCTTGCCAGTTGCTGAGGTTGGCGTTGTTGCCGGTGGAGTCGGGCGCAACGCTGTCGGGTCCGACGATCCTCGGCGATTGACCGATCGGCTCGGCTGCAAGGAACGACCCCGAGTGCGTGTGATACGCGCCGAGCGGACTGCAGCGATCCTGCTGGATCACGGACCAGGTCACGTCGCCCGAACCGCTATGCAAGGCGATGGATGGCGTTCCCTGGCCGGAGATGATCGTGCCGTTGTTGACTTGCCATTGGTAGGTTCGCTCGGGCGGCACATAGTCCGGGCCAGGACTGATCGTTGCGGTGTAGTCGCTGTTTGCGCACCCAACCGGGCCGATGCCGACGATCGTAGGAGAAGGTGCGACGGAGACGTTCGCTACGTCAGAAAGCGTGATGCGCCTGATCACGCGATTGCCGGCATTCGTGCCACACGCATTCGTCACCGTGACGCTAAGGACGTTACCCGGAGAGGTGAACCTGTCCTTGACCGAAACGGTAACCGTGCGCGTCCCCTGGCCGCTGGTAATCAAGGCAAAGGTATCGCCCGTTTCCCACTCATACGTTGCGCCCGGTCCCGCGTCTGGCACCTCGGCCGTAAAGCTCTGGCCGCCGCAGACGTAGCCGTCGCTGGATGGGCCGTTGTAGTTAATCGTGACGTCGGGAGGCGCACAACTCTGCGCCGTGCCGAACCGAGGAAATCCGACGGCGAGTGTGAGAAAGGCGATCGAAGACCACCGTTTCATGCGGGTACCGCTACGAAAGATACATCCGGAATCCTTTCCACGCTAACGCCGTTGGCCGTCACGATGGCGCAAACGGCGCTGCGGCTCCCCGACAACGTTCCCGGCGATTTCTACGTCGACTCGACCTGCATCGACTGCGACGCCTGCCGCATCTTCGCGCCTACCGTTTTCAGCGACACCGGCGATCAATCGGCGGTCTTTCATCAGCCGGAGACGGACGGCGAGATTCTCGCGGCACAGAAGGCGTTGATCTCGTGTCCGACCGCGTCCATCGGATCGATCACGAAGCACGACATGGGTCCGGCGTTGTCGTCGCTGCCGGAGTTGGTCGATGGCGACGTCTACCGCTGCGGCTACGCCTCCGAGTCGTCGTTTGGCGCGATCAGCTATCTCGTTCGGCGGCCGCAGGGCAACATCCTCATCGACTCGCCGCGCTTTTCGGGGCCGCTGGTCAAGAACATTGCAGCGATGGGCGGCGCGTCGCGGATGCTGCTCACGCATCAGGACGACGTCGCCGATCACGCCCGTTTCGCGGCGCGTTTCGGCTGCGAGCGCGTGCTGCATCGCGATGACGTCCACGCGCGAACGGCAGCGATTGAGGTACAACCGACCGGAAACGATCCGATCGATCTCGGTGGCGGCATGTTGATGATTCCGACGCCCGGTCACACGAAAGGGCACGCCGTTTTTCTCGATCGCGAGACCTACCTCTTCACCGGCGACCACCTCGCCTGGAGCGAGCAGCGCGGACATCTCTACGCGTTTCGCAGTGCCTGCTGGTATTCGTGGAAGGAGCAGATCCGCTCGATGGAGCGGCTGCTCGACTATCGCTTCGAATGGGTGCTGCCCGGCCACGGCCGCCCGATCCATCTCGCCGCCGCGGCGATGCACGCCAGCCTGGAACGCTGCGTGGCCTGGATGAACGAGCGATAAACCGGCATTCTCCGTGCTCTGATTCGCGGCCATGCTGTTTGTCGCGTTCGTCGTCACCTTCCTCATCCTTTGGGCGGTCGTCTACGCCGCGCTGCCGGCGGTCCGGCACCTAGGCCGCCTTCTGGCGCAGTTGCTGGCCCGCAGCGCGCGCGTCACGCGCTTCATTTCGACGACGCGCGAGCGCTTCAAGAACTACCTGCCGGTCGCCGCGATCCTCCTCGCCGGCGGACTTTTTACCGCATGGGCCGGCGACGGGTTCATCGACCTCGCGGAAAAGGTGCACGGCAACAATGCCGCGCTGCAGAAGCTCGACACCTCGATTCACGACTGGGCGGTGCGCGAACGCACCTCAGGCGCGACGACGTTCTTCACGATCATGACGATCATCGGCGGTCCGGCCGGCCTCGCGGTTCTGCTGACGATCATCGGGATCATCCTGGCGATCCGGCGCCGCTGGCGATGGCTGATCTACCTCGCGGTCACGGCCGGCGGCGGCGCGCTTCTGAATCTGGAGCTGAAGCGCTACTTCGCCCGCGCACGCCCGATCGCAGCGGAAATGCTGCGCCGCGCGAATGGCTACTCGTTCCCGAGTGGGCACGCCATGGGATCCGCGGTCGCCTTCGGCGCGCTCGCGTATCTCGCCTTCCGCGCGATCCGCAGCTGGCCGGCGAAAACAGCGATCATCGCGTTCTTCTACACGCTCCTCGCGTCCGTCGCCCTCTCCCGCGTTTACCTCGGCGTCCACTGGATTTCGGACGTACTGGCCGGCGTCACGGTCGGAACGGTGTGGGTGACGACGACGACAGTCGCGTACGAGACGACGCGGCGAATCCGGCGCTTGCGAAGACGCCCGGACGAAGTCTCATGACAGCGGATGGACAGGCGCATCGACCGCGCGCGACGGTGCGCGGTTTCCGTACAGCTCGCGCACGAGCTGGCCGATCGTGTGGTGATCGAGCGCGTTGTTCATGCAGGCGCTCAGCTTCGTGAAGAGATCGCCGATCACCGTCCGCTCGTTGTCTTCCATGTGAATCTCGGGAATGTCGCGCTTCAACCCCTCCACCTGCGCGACCACCTCTTCGATGGTGATGCGGTCGGGGTCGCAACCGGGGACGAAGCCGGCCCAGTCGCCGCCGATCTCCTTCACGAGCTGCGCGTCTTCGAGCTTGCGAAGGATGCGCAGCATCTGCGAGTCGGTCGTCCCGAACTGTTCGGCGAGGCGATACGACGACGGCGCCTCCTCGCGGCGATCGAATCGTCGCGCGATCTCAACCAATGCGCGTAGAGAAAAGTAAAGATCGAAGCGCGGTTCGTCCTGCACCTGCTGCTCGCTGGCGCGCAGCAGCCCATACAGATTCTGGTAGACGTAGCTGATCTCGACGCCGAGGAGGATGACCACCCAGAGGATCTGGATGGCGATGAGAAAGATGATCGCCAGTCCGAGCGCGCCGTAGATCAGATTGAAGCGTCCGTGGAAAAGGTGATCGGCGTAGATGCCGAAACCGAATCGCACCAGTGTGAAGAGCGCCGTCGTCACGATTGCGCCCACGGCTGCGGAGGCGAATCGCACGCGCGTCGACGGCACCAGCCAGAAGAGCATCGTGAACGCGATGAAGAGCACCAATATCGGCGCAATCGTGAAAATGATGTCCCGCTGGAAAAGCACGCGTAGGTACCGGTTCTTTTCGAGCGTACTCGTGGTGGTGAAGGAGATCGCCATCAGCACCGGACCCCAGAAAAAGAGCATCGTGAAGGCGATGATTTTTGGCCGGTAGCCGCGCACGCTGCGCACCTTCCAGATCTGATTGATGGTCGCTTCGACGGCAAGGAAGAGGCGAAACGTGATGACGATGAAAATGATCACGCCAAAGGTCGACGCCGCCTGCGCGTTCTCCGCGAATTTGGCGATGTGGTACGAGATGACCGGCGACTGATACGGGATGACGTTGTTGAGGATGTTGTCGATCTGCGCCTGCGAGTTCGGGAAGAGATTGCGGAAGTAGCGCTGCAGCGCCTGCGTGAACGCGACCAGCAGCGGGATGAGCGAGAGCAGCGTGGTGTAGGCGAGCGAGGCCGCGCGCGAGGTTCCTTCGATGTCGTAGAACTCGCGGGTCACTTCGCGAAGGAAGAGGAAAAACTCGACCGTCGTCACCCGCGCGCGTTTCCGGCCGTGCGCTTCACGGCGGTACAGCAGCACGGCCGGATCGGTCAGCCAGCTCCAGACCACCTGGCGCGCTAATGCGAAGTTGGTTTTGAATTTCGCGCGCCGTTCGCCTTCGCGGCGGATTTCGGTCATGACTCAACTATAAAGGCAAGGAGTGAGCCTGCGCGGCCGGATGCGATAACGTTAGGGCGATGGAAATCCGCCCGCCCGCAGTCGCCGGCACGTTCTACGAGGGGACGCCGGAGCGCCTCGCGGCGCAGGTTGCGGCCTGCGTGGCCGAGAATCCGGAGCCGGAATCGAAGGAGCGATTCATCGGCGCCGTCGTTCCGCACGCGGGATTGATGTACAGCGGACACGTAGCCGCGGCGTTCTATGCGGCTGCCGAACTGCCGCGACGCTTCATCATCCTCTGCCCGAATCACACCGGCTTCGGTCACTTTGCTGCGATCAATCGCTCCGGTGCGTGGACGACACCGCTCGGCAATGTCTCCATCGACACGCCGCTCGCCGACGCGCTGATGCAACAATCGCAGCTTCTTGCCGAGGACTCGCGGGCACATGCGCGGGAGCATTCGCTGGAAGTCCAGCTCCCGTTCCTCCAGAAACTCCTCGGCGACTTCACTTTCGTCCCGATCTGCCTCGGCGCGAATCGCTACGACTACTGCGAAGAGATCGGCCACGCCATCGCCACGGTCGTCGCTGCAGCCAGCGAACCGGTCGGCATCCTGGCCAGCTCTGACCTCAATCACTACGAGGATCAGAAGACGACGCTGCGCAAGGATCAGCTGGCCATCGACGAGGTGCTGAAACTCGATCCGCGCGAGCTGTGGCGCGTCGTCGATGAGTCCGATATCTCCATGTGCGGATTCATCCCCACCACGACGATGCTCATCGCCGCGAAGCAGCTGGGCGCGAAACAAGCAACGCTCCTCAAGCACGCCACGAGCGGCGACATCAACGGCGACTATTCGCATGTCGTCGGATACGCCGCGATCGTGGTGAGTTGACGTTTGTCATCCTGAACCGCCGGAGGCGCGTAGCCGAAGGCGGAGACGCCGGAGGACGGTGAAGGATCTCAAGTTGCGCAATCTGGGCTGGAACCCGTGGGCTCCGGCTGGGCTCGCGCATTTTGAGATCCTTCACCGTCCTGCGGCGTTCCGCGTTTCGCGCTCCAACGCCTCCGGCGGTTCAGGATGACAGCGGCAGGATAGAGTTCACTTTCATGAAAATCGTGTTCGCAAGCGCCGAGGTTTCTCCGATCGCGAAGACCGGCGGATTGGGCGATGTGTGCGGATCGCTGCCGAAGGCGCTGGCGAAGCTGGGGCATGACGTCACCATCTTCATGCCGTGCTACCGGCAGGCTCGGGAGTGGTTCGCGGACAACGACATCGCGCTCGAAGAAGCGCTCCCCACGACCTTCGTGTCGTGGGCGAATTGGGTGGCCGAGGCTAATTTTTTGCGGGCGACGCTGCCGGGAACGGACATCCCGCTCATTCTCGTCGTGAACGACTACTACTTTCACCGCCCGCACATTTACTCGCCGCGATTCGATGGCTACGACGACGGCATCGAGCGCTTCACCTTCTTCTGCCGTGCCGTCGTCCGCGGCTGCGAGCTCCTCGGCATCGCGCCGGACATCGTCCACGCGCACGACTGGCATACGGCGCTGCTGCCGGTCTATCTCCATTCAGGACTGCGCGGCAGCGATCACTTCAACGCGGCGCGGTCCGTCTACACGATCCACAACCTCAACTACCAGGGCATCGGCGCTGCGGAACGTTTCGCGTCGTTCGGACTGCATAGCCGCTACTGGGCGCCGGACGCGCTCGAACATTTCCGCGACGTCAATCTGATGAAGGGCGGCATCATCCTGGCCGATCAGGTCACGACCGTTTCGCCGACCTACGCGCGCGAGATCCAGACACACGAGCACGGCGCGGGGCTGGACGGAATCCTGCGCAGCCTCGCGTTCAAGCTGCAGGGCATCGTCAACGGCATCGACGTGGAGGAGTGGGATTCGGAGACCGATCCGCACCTCCGCTCGCATTTTTCCGCGCAGCGGCTGGCGGGAAAGAACCTCTCGAAACGAGCGCTTCTGCGCGAGTTGAAGCTGCCGCTCAGGGCCAAGACGCCGCTGCTGTCGTTCATCTCTCGGCTCGTCGATCAGAAGGGGATCGATCTCCTCATCGCCGCGCTCCCGCACATGCTCGCCGCCGGCGCGCAGGCGGTGATCCTCGGCTCGGGCGAGCCGCGCTACGAAAACGCGCTGCAGCAGATCGCGGCGCAACATCCCGATTCCTGCCGCGTGGTCATCGGCTTCGACAACGCGCTCGCGCATCGCATCTACGCCGGCGCCGACGTCCTGCTCATGCCGTCGATGTACGAACCGTGCGGCCTCAATCAGATGTCCGCGCTTCGCTACGGCACGGTACCCGTCGTGCGCCTGACCGGCGGACTGGCCGACACGGTGATCCCGTTCCATGGCGCAAACATCGAGACGGCGAACGGCTTCGGATTCCTCTCGACGAACGCCGCCGACTTTTTCACCGCCACCTGGCTGGCCATGCTCAACTACCGCGAACCGAAGACGTGGCGCCGGCTGCAAGCGAACGGCATGGCTGCCGATTTTTCGTGGGAACGCTCGGCACGCGAATACGAGTCGGTCTACCATCGCGCGCTTAACTCATGAAAGAAGCCGCATACGAAGAATGCTTTGCCTCCATCGCCGCCATCTGGCGCGATGAAGATGGCCAGTCGCTGGACGACATCGCGTTGATGGCGACGATCAACTCGGTCCTGTCGCACCGTTTCCCGCACTTTTACTGGACCGGCTTTTATCGCGTCTGCGGTACGCGACTGATCGTCGGTCCGTACATCGGCACGGTCGGATGTCTGCAGATCGAAATCGGCAATGGAGTCTGCGGCACGGCGGCGGCGAAGCGCGAGACGGTCATCGTCGCGGACGTGAACCAGTTCCCCGGCCACATCGCCTGCGATCCGAATTCGAAGTCGGAGATCGTCGTCCCGGTCTTCGGCCCCGAGGGAGAGCTGATCGCGGTGCTGGACGTCGATTCAGACCAGCTAGACTCGTTCGATGAAGAGGATCAGCGCGGATTGGAAAAAATCATCGCGCTCTTTCGCGAACTGTAGGGCCGCCGTTTCCGGCGGCCCCTAGAACAGTTACGCCGCGACGGGCTGATAGCGCGCGTCGCCGAATCCAAGGATCGGATAGAAGATGAACGGCAGGATCAACAGGCCGAGGGCGAAGCCGACGCCTTTGCCGAAGTTCCGCGCCAGCGCGACCAGCACGATGATGATGACGATGAGGTTGACGAACGGAATGAGCAACAGAATGAACCACCAGAGCGGCTTTCCGGCGATCTCGAGCAAAACGATCATGTTGTAGATCGGGATGATCGCCGCCCATCCCGGCTTGCCGGCTTTGACGAAAACCTTCCACATGCCGGCGACGATCAGCAGGACGAGGACGATCCAGCAGATCATCATCCCCATACCCATTGCGGCGCCAAAAGGTGATACCCCGGTGGTGGTTGTGGTGTCTTGCAGTAAAGCGAGTGCGAACAGAGAGTTCATGGCTCTTCTCCTTCTTCGTTTCCCGGTTTGTGGACGAGTTACGACGGTACACCGGACTCAGCCGCAGCGCAATGACGGCTAACCGAGCATCACATCCAGCTCGTTTGCGATGTCGCGCAACGAGTGGAGACGCGTCGATGCAGGATCGGAGATGAGCAGGTTCAGCGACGGCGTTTGGAAGCCGGCGGCGGTTAGTTGTCTCGCAATCGGGATGGCCTCTTCGCGCAGTGCTTCCGGCGGATGCGGCAGTTCCTCGGCGCGGCCTTCGACGAATGTCTGACGCTCGATTGCCTTCATCCGTTCGCGAAGCTTCGATTGAAAGGCGCGGATCTGTTCGACGACGGTTGGATCGAGCGCTGTTGCCGCCGTGAGCGTTTCGATGTCACGGCGCAACGTGGCCATCATCGGCGCAAGGCGCTCGGCATCCGCCTGCGGCAACTCGTCGACGGCGGCACTCAGATCATTGAACGCGAATTCGATGTCCGTCGCCACCGACGCATTCACGCCATCGTGCCCGGCGGCGATCGCGTTCGCCAGGATGTTGATGCTCAATCCGAGTTGCGGCGCAATCTCGCGATCGATGTCGCTCGCGGTGGCGCGCAGCTGAAACAGCGCCGCCTCGAGCATCACAACGTCAGTCATTCTTTGTTGAGGAACTTCGTCAGTCCGGTGAGGATGTCGATCGGCAGCGGGAAGACGATGGTGGTGTTCTTCTCTACGCCGATCTCCGTCAACGTCTGCAGGTAGCGGAGCTGCAGTGCCGTCGGCTGCGTGGCCAGAACGTGCGCCGCATCCGCCAATCTCTGCGACGCCGCGAATTCGCCCTCTGCGTGAATCAACTTCGCCCGCTTCTCGCGCTCGGCCTCGGCCTGCTTGGCCATCGCGCGCAGCATCGACTCCGGCAGATCGACCTGCTTGACCTCGACATTCGCCACCTTCACGCCCCACGGTTCGGTGTGCTGATCGAGGATGGTCTGGATGCGCGCGTTGAGCGCGTCGCGATGCGCGAGCAATTCGTCGAGCTCGACTTCGCCGAGGACGGAGCGGAGCGTCGTTTGTGCAAACTGAGAGGTCTGGTAGCGGTAGTCGAACACCTCGACCACGGCGCGCCGCGGCTCGATCACGCGGAGGAACACGACCGCGTTCACCTTCAGCGTGACGTTGTCGCGCGTGATGATGTCCTGCGGCGGAACTTCGAACGCCTCCTGCCGCAGCGAGACGCGCACGATGCGATCGATCGGCGCGAACACAAGAAAGATGCCCGGCCCTTTCGCCTCGGGGAGCAGCCGGCCGAGGCGGAAGATCACGCCGCGTTCGTATTCGGGAAGAATCTTGATCGAGCTGAGAAGGTAGAGGCCGACGATGATGACGATAATGAGCAGACCGAGATTCATGAAACCCTCCGCGCGGACGTTCAGCGCAGCGCGATTGTAGGCTACTCGTCAGGCTCAGCTATCGCCTGAACAGTGAGGTGCAGCCCATTCACGCTCGCCACGCGCACGCGCGCTCCCTCGGCGATCGCGTTGCTGGCGACGGCGTTCCATAGCTCGCCGTGAACGAAGACTTTGCCGTCCGGCCCGAGCGGCGTGCGCGCGATTCCGATCAGGCCGACCATTCCTTCTTTTCCCGTGGCGATCTTTCCGTGCCGCGCTTTCAGAACGAGCGTGGTCAGAAAAACCGCGATCACTCCAATCGGAATGCTCGCCGCGATCGCCGTGACGGGGTTCACGCGCATCTGCGGAATCGGCCCGTCGACGAGAAACAACGCGCCGATGACCATGCTCACGATCCCGCCGACGGCGAGGACGCCGTGCGACGCGAACTTCGCTTCGAGCGCGAAGAGCGCGAAGGCGACCAGCAGCAACGCCAGCGATGCGAAGCGCGTCGGCAGAAAATTCAGCGCGAACAGCGCGAGCACGATCGCGATGACGCCGACCACGCCCGGAATGACCGCGCCGGGATGATTGAACTCCGCGAAAATCGCCAGCCCGCCGAGCACCAGCAGCAGGAAGGCGATGTTGGGATCCATCAGCGACGACATCAGCCGCTGCCGCACCGTCATCTCGATGGTGTTGATGTGCGCGTTGGTCACGTGCAGCGTTACGTTCGAGCCGTCGTAACGCTTGAACGTCCGGCCATCGATCGCGCGCAGGAGGGCCTGCTCGTTCGGAGCGATCACATCGATCAACTTCAGCTGCAGCGCCTCCTGTTCGGTGAACGACTTCGATTCGCGCACCGCGCTTTCGGCCACGGCCACATTGCGTCCGCGCTTGTTCGCGATCGTGCGCATGAAGGCGGCGGCATCGTTCTCCATCTTCGCCTTCATGATCTCGTCCATCTTTTCGCCGAGGAGGACGGGGTGCGCGGCGCCGGTGTTCGTGCCGGGCGCCATCGCCGCGACGTCGGCTGATTCGAGGATGAAGAATCCGGCCGACGCGGCGCGGCTCCCCGCTGGCGCCACGTAGACGATGACCGGCACACGCGAGGTCATGATCTTCTCGACGATCGAACGCGTGGAGTCAAGCAGTCCGCCGGGTGTGGTGATCTCGATGATGACGGCGTCGTCATGCTCGTGTTGCGCCTGATCAATCGCGCGGCCAATGAACTCGTCGCTGATTGGATGAATCGTGTCGTTGATGTTCAGCCGGAGCACGCTGGCTTGAACCTGGATGGCGGCGGCGAGTAACGCGGCGAGGAGAAGAGCGCGTCTCATGCCGATGATCGTACTCCTGTGCTACTGCGGACCGTAGTCCGGTGTCGGTTCGTAGTTGAAGAATTTGGTGATGTCGTTTCGGAACACGAGCTTGAAATCGCCGATCGGGCCGTTGCGCTGTTTGCCGATGATGATCTCTGCGATTCCTTTCTCTTCGGTGTCCTTGTTGTAGACCTCATCGCGGTAGATGAAGCAGACCACGTCCGCGTCCTGCTCGATGGAACCCGACTCGCGAAGGTCGGAGAGCTGCGGCCGGTGATCGCCGGTGCGCTGCTCGGGACGGCGCGAGAGCTGCGAAAGTGCGATCAGTGGAACATTCAGCTCCTTGGCGATCGCTTTCAGGCCTCGCGAGATCTGTGAAACCTCCTGGTTCCGCGATTCAACTTTTCCTTTGACGGACATGAGCTGGAGGTAGTCGACCATGATCATGTCGAGGCCGGCCTCCATCTTCAGACGCCGCGCTTTGGCGCGCATCTCCATGATGTCGATGCCGGGCGTGTCGTCGATGAAGATCTTCGCCTTGGCCAGGCGCGCCGAGGCGTCGGCGAGATCGCGCCAGTTCCGTTCGCTGAGCATGCCCGCGCGGATGAGGTGATTCGAAACGCCGGACTCGGACGAAAGGATGCGCAGTCCGATCTGCTCCTTCGACATTTCCAACGAGAAGACGCCAACCGCATACAGCCGCTGCGACGGCGGCCGCGGATCGCCGGACCGATCGGGGATGGCGATCGACTCGGCCATGTTCATCATGAACGAGGTCTTCCCCATGCTGGGTCTCGCCGCGATGATGATCAGATCCTGCGCCTGGAACCCCGAGGTGAATTCGTTGAAGCGGTCGTAGCCGGTGGGGATGCCGGTGATCAGCTTTCCGGCGTGCTGCAACTGCTCGATCGCGGTCATGTTCGACCGCGTGATCCGGTCGAGCGCGACGAACCCTTTCTCGATCGAGCCTTCGGCAATTTCGTAGATCGATTTCTCAGCGATGTTGAGCACGTCCGCCGGTTCGCCCGGCGAGTCGAGCGCCGCGCGCATGACGGAGTTGCCCATCACGATCAGCCGCCGCAGCGTCGACTTTTCCTTGACGATGTGCGCGTAGCGCTCGACGTTGGCGATGTCCGGAATGCCGTCGATCAGCGACGCGACGTAGGCCGTTCCGCCGACCTGCTCGAGCTGGGCGTTCTTGGCCAGCTCCTCGCGCAATGTGAGCAAATCGATCTCGCGGCTCTGCTCCGCCAGCCGCCGCATCGTGGCGAAAATCGTTCGATGCGCGTCGCGGAAAAAGTCCTCGGTGTTGATGGTGCTGACCACGCGGTAGAACGCATGGTTGTTGATCAGAATCGACCCGAGGACCGCGCGCTCCGCATCCGGAGACTGCGGCAGCGGCCTGTCGAGTGCGACGTCGAGTTGAGCAACGGACATGAGTTGAAGGATGCGGAGTCTAGGAGTGATTTTGCACTAGCCCCGATGCTCTCAACCATCCCGCAGACACTTCACACCTTTTCCGCAGATGGCGTGTGAGTAGGCTGCGGAAAAGTAAAGATTTTTCTTGACAGAGAACGCGGATCTCTACGGTTTGTAGAATCGGAATCGCGCTGGTGGGGCGGCGTTATCATGTTGCGATGCGAGCAACAGCGAAGAAGAAAAAGATGATCAGCCTCAAGCAGATTCGAAGCGCGGCTCGCGTTACCCGCGAAGCGCGTGAGACTCTCAAAGCTCTCGGACTCGGAAAGCTGTATGACTTCCATCGGCTACCAGACACCAAGGAAGTCCGCGGCATGATCGCGAAAGTTGGTCACCTCGTCTCGATCCTCGATGGCCCTGACATTCTCTTTCCGACAGGGAAGAGTACGTTAGGAGCCGAACGAATCCGCGAGGCAGTCGAGGCAGTTCGTGCCGAGCAAAAAAACCGCGCCTAGGGTTCCTCGGCAGCGGCATTCCCAGTACGGCAGGAATGTCTTCATCAACTGTCCGTTCGATGACGAATACACGCCGATGTTCGAGGCGATCGTCTTCACGATTCAGGCATGCGGCTTCCGTCCAATCTGTGCACGTTCGCGGTTGAACTCGGGCGATGTGCGGCTGCAGAAGATCGTCGATCTCATTGCCAGCTGCCGCTACTCGATTCACGACTTGTCGCGGACTGAGCTCGATCGCGTAAGCACGCTACCCCGATTCAACATGCCGCTCGAACTGGGGATTGATCTTGGTTGCCGAGCTTTCGGTGTCGGTCAGAGTGGGAAGAGTTTCCTCATCTTTGATCGCGAGAGGTTTCGATTTCAGACTTACGTATCGGACATCGCCGGCCAGGACATCGCCGACCATGGCAACGACTCGAACATGGCGATCGCCCGCGTTCGGGACTGGCTCAGGACTGAGGCCAGACGCACGAACATCCCGGGTGCGAAAGCAATGCAATCGAAATATGTCGCTTTCCGCAAGGCGCTTCCGGCGCTGTGCGTCCGATTCGAGCTCGATATCTCGGCGCTGACATTCGACGATTTCATTTTCGTAGTCGGCACGTGGCTGACGCCACCGACGCCCGCCTCCGCGTGACCGGAATGCTCTCCTCCGGTAACCCTGTTGGTCAGCGCGTCGTCTGATACCCCGTCTGGAGGATTTGATTTGATTAAGCGAACACTCATTCCGCTGCTGTTGCTTGCCTCATCGGCATTTGCGCAGCAGGCGCCACCGGCGCAGACCGCGCCGGCTCCGCAGTCAACGGCAGCCTCAGTGGCTGACGATTCCAAGCGGCCCGTAGCCGTTGTCAACGGCGAAACCATCACCGTCGAAAAGCTCAACCGGATGTACGCGAACCTCAACACGCAGATGAGGACCAACTACGACCAGAACGGTGGAAAGGGCGCGCTCCTCGAGAACTACATCCGCAAGCGTCTGCTGCTTCAGGAAGCATTCAAAACCGGATTCGACAAGAAGCCTGACGTTGTGGCGACCGTTGAGAACGCTCGTGAGTCGGCGCTCTTTGATCGTTACGTCCGCGACGTCGTGGCCGCCGGCATCGTGACCGACAAAGATATTCACGACTACTACGACGCCCATCCCGACGACTTCGCCACGCCAGAAAAGGTTCACGTGCGGCACATCGTCATTGCCGTGACGAACGCTGGACCCGCTCCGAAGACGGATAGCCAGGCACTCGAGCAGATCAGTAAGATCGCCGTGGAGCTGCGCGCCGCCGACGTGGCGTCAGCGATGGGGAAGCCGGACCTGGCCACGCTGGTCAAGCTTCGCCTCGCGCACTTTGAGGAGGCCGCGAAAAAGTACTCCGAAGATGGTTCCGCGGAAAGCGGCGGCGACCTGGGGTGGGTGTCCAAGGGGCAGCTCGACCCCGCATTCGAAGCGGCTGCGTGGGGCCTGAAGCCAGGAGTGATCAGCGGCGTCGTGCACACGAAGTTCGGCTATCACCTGATCCTTGTCGAAGGGAAAGAGCCGGCTGGTGTCGAACCGTTCGACGCCGTAAAGAACGGCGTGCGCGAGTATCTGATGACGCAGAAAGCGACCGACGTCGTCAACGCGGTGGCCCGGCTCACAAACGAACTGAAGGCAAACAGCCATATCAGCGTTTTTCCCGAGAACATCAAGTAGAGAGTTTGCAGCTGGAAACGAAGACGCCCGCGGCGACGCGGGCGTTTTTCGTTTACGACGCTGCGCTGGCAGCGGCGTGGGCGCCGTGGGCGGCATCCCACTCGTCGGCTTCGGTCGAGAAGAGATTGATGCGCGCCTTCTTGTACTCACGCGTCGGATAGAGCGCCTGCTTCTCGTCGACGCCGGTATCGATGGCGATGTCGTTGATGATCGACTCGCACTCATCGACCGACCTCCCGTGCACGATCGTGTAGAGGTTGTAGGGCCAGTCGTCGTAGACCGGGCGGAGGTAGCAGTGCGAAACCGCTTTGTTCTGCGACATCTTCACCCCGACGGCGTCGACGCCATCGCCTTTGACGGCCCACACGCCCATCGCGCTTGCGCCGAAGCCGCTCTTGCGCGCCGTCACGACCGCGCCGTAGCGGCGGATGTAGCCGCGCTTGAGCAGTGACTTCGCCGCGGCCAGGAGCTCGTCGGCTGCGACTCCATTCGTGCGCGCCATCGCTTCGAACGGCCGCGGCTGCAGCGGCAGATCACGTTGCAGCAGGCGGACGGATTCAATTTCCACCGGCGTGAGCGGCGCGAGTTCGGCGTCGCCGTGCGAATCGTCGGCGTCGCTGCTTCCTTTGAATTGTTTGAGCGTCGGCAGCGGACGGACGGCGTCGCATCCCGCTTCGTCGCCGAGGAGTTCGACCGTTTTGTCGAGGCCGAGAATTGAGGTCGGCGCGACGGCGATGGTGAACCAGAGGTTGAAATCGTTGTTGCGGCGGTAATTCTGCGTCACGCCCGGATGCGCGTTGATCGTTGCGGCAGCTTCGTCGATCCGTTCGGGATCGACTTTCGCCGCCACGAGGCACGATCGATAGCCGAGCGCGCGCGCATCGAACTGCGCCGCGAGCTGGCGCACGAGACCGTCGCGCTTCAGGCGCTCGATGCGCTTGATGACTTCTTTTTCCGACATGTCGATCGCCTGTCCGATGAGGGCGAACGGCGTTGAAACCAGGGGAATCTCATTTTGCAGGGCACCCAGCAGCTCACGGTCCCGTTGATCGATTTCCTGCATTTGGATCCTCGGCTACTTGTGGCGTTCGGTGGTGGGGATGCGCCGGATTGTATGAGATCGGGCGCTCCTTCACCAGTGTTCAAATGGCGGAATCGGCGAGTCATCGAGCGAAATTTGCGGAAACTCGGCGGCATCGAGCCGCTTGTCTGTCGCACCTTGCACAAGAAGCGTTGCAACCCACTCTCTGTGACGCCGCGCGGCCTCTTCGACCGAGGTCCGATCGATGCCGCACCAGCGTTTGGGAAAGTCGTTCAACTTCTCCAACGCCGCGTCGAACAGGCGCAGTCCGCCGGGATACGTGCCGCGTTTCACGTGGTGATACGCGGCCGCGAGTTGGATGAGTCCCTGCAGAAAACGATGGACGTCCGACTCCGCTTCGAGCCAGATCGTCTCCCACGACTCATGCGCATCCCAGAACTCGGCGGCGTTGAAGTGATCGAGGCCGGCGCGAAAGTGGGAGACGAAGTCGGGCTTGTTCAGTCGTCCGCCCTCGTGCCGCGTCGCAGCGTCTCGCACATCGCGATCGTGAAATCGGCCGTCGTGCCGGTTCCGCCGATGTCGCGCGTGCGATGTTCCGGACCGGAATCGAGCACCTTTACGATGGCGTCGTCGACGCGTTTGGCAGCAGCGGTTTCGCCGATGTGGTGCAGCATCTGGACGGCGGATTTGAGCAGCGCCAGCGGATTGGCTTTGTTCTGGCCGGCGATGTCGGGCGCACTGCCATGCACCGCTTCGAAGACAGCGCCTGCCTCGCCGATGTTCGCTCCGGCAACCACACCCAACCCACCCACGAGTCCCGCCGCGAGATCGGAAACGATGTCGCCGTAGAGATTCTCGAGCAGGAGGATGTCGAACTGCTGCGGGTTCATCACCATCTGCATGCAGAGGTTGTCGACGATCTTGTCGTCGGCTTCGATGTTCGGATACTCCTTGGCCACGTTGCGGAAGCACTGCAGAAACAGGCCGTCCGACAACTTCATGATGTTGGCCTTGTGCACCGCGGTCACCCGCTTGCGGCCATGCGTGCGCGCGTACTCGAACGCGAAGCGTGCAATGCGCGTGGAGGCTTTCTCGGTGATGATCTTGATCGACTCGACGACGCCCGGGACGACTTCGTGTTCGAGACCACTGTAGAGGTCTTCGGTGTTCTCGCGCACGACGATGATGTCGACGTTCTCGAAGCGCGTGATGATGTTCGGCATCGACTTCACGGGCCGCAGATTCGCGTAGAGATCGAGCGTCTTGCGAAGCCGGACGTTGATCGACGAGAAGCCGGTGCCGATCGGAGTCGTTACCGGACCTTTCAGCGCAACCTTGTTGCGAAGAATCGATTCGAGCACGTCGGGTGGCAGCGGATCGCCGAACCGCGAAATGGCCTCGGCGCCGACGAAGTACTTCTCCCATTCGACGTCGACGCCGGCGCATTCGATGATCGAGACCACCGAGGCGGTGACCTCGGGGCCGATCCCGTCACCGGGCAGAAGCGTGATTTTGTGTTGAGCCATCGTGAATCCTTTCCGCTCGCTCACGCGCCTTCGGTACGGAGAAGTCCTTCGGCAGCAGCGATGAAAGCGCGCCGTATTCCGGCAGCTCAGCGATGCAGCGATTGACGCTCTCCAGCGTCGGAGGGATGAAGTCGAGGTAACCCATGCGCCCGCGAACGAGCGGTTGTTTTGAAAACGTGCCGAGGATTTTGAGAGAGCGCTGCAGAAGAGTCTCGAAGTAGCGGCGGCGCATCGAACGCCGTTCGCCCTGCGGCAGCTCGGAACGAGCCGGTAAGCCGTGCACGCGCCACTCCGCATAGTAGTCGACCAATTCCAGCTCCGTCTCCTCGCCGAGGATGCAGGCCACGCCGCGGTCGCGCAGGAGCGAAGCCAGGTCGTACGTGTCGGGACCCATTCTCAGATCCTGATAATCGATCAGGTAAAGCTTGTCGTTAAGAATGTGAATATTTTGTCCATGATAATCACGATGACATAGAACGTATGGATGTCGGGAGATGTTATCGGCCAGCCTTCTGAGCAGTGGTTTCAGCGCCAGCGTGTCCTCGGCGGCGACGTTCATCAGCTTCTCGAAAAAGAACTCCCGCGTCATCTCCAGTTCGTTGAAAAAGAAGTCGCCGGTGAACGGAGGGTTGATGTCGACGGCGCCCGCCTTCTGGAAGTAGACGAGCAGCGTGATCGCCTTCCGATACCAGCGGATGCCTTCCTCGCGGTCGCGGTGCAGCAGGTCGAAGGCGGTGACGTCTCCGACGTCCTGTTGGAGCATGGCCGCGTCGCTGTGATGGATCAATTTGGGCAGGTACGCATGCTTCGAGGCCGCGTGGTATGCGGACAGCACCCGCGACAGGTCGCGCCGCACCTCGTCGGGATACCAGGCCAGCATGTGCGTGGCGCCGTCAGGCAGTACGACGCGGAAGTAGCGGCGGACCGAGGCGTCACCCGGCAGCGCGCGCGCCGACCAACCCTCCCCGACACACTCGGTGAGAAACGCCGCGGCGTCGTCGGGGAGGGATACGTCGGTCATCGGTTACCGCAGTTGCAAGAACCGGGGGCTATTTCGGTGCAGGTCCCTGCTCCTCGGGCTTGGCGTCGCGGATGACGATCTTGTCGATGCTGGTCGGGTTGTTCGGCCGGTCCTGAGCTCCGGTCGGCGCACTGACGATCTTGTCGGCGACGTCCATCCCCTTCGTGACCTGTCCGAAGACGGTGTACTGCTTGTCGAGGAAGGTGGAGTCGGCCACGACGATGAAGAGCTGCGACGACGCGCTGTTCGGATCGTTCGACCGTGCCATCGACACGATGCCGCGTTTGTGCGAGATCGAGTTGAACTCGGCGGACACGTTCTTGCCCGAACCGCCCGTGCCCCAGGTTGAAGGCGAGCCGGAGACGGTATTCGGGTCGCCGCCCTGGATCATGAAGCCCGGGATGACGCGGTGGAACTTCGTACCGTTGTAGAAGCCTTTCTCGGCGAGGTCGATGAAGTTCTTCACGTGGTTCGGCGCGACGTCGGGATAAAAGCGGATGTCGATTTCGCCGGCGCTGGTGTGCAGTTCGGCGACTTTGTTCTGGTACTGGCTCATCGGTCTGTTCTCCTCTGCCGCGGCGCTGGATGTCGTGGCCGGCGGCACGGTGGCCTCGGTCGCTGTCGCGCTGCTGGTGGTCGTGGTGGTGTCGGTCAGTGCGGTGGTCGTCTCGTTGTTCGCGGTGTTGGCGGGCGTGCATGCGGCAACGGCCACTGCCAGCAACGCGTAGATGACGTTCTTCAAGAGCATTCCTCCTCGCGTAGTCTCGGGCGCGAATCCTACTACGCGACTATGGCCTGCGGCGTCCGCGATCGGAGAATTGCGGACGCGAATTGACCGCGGTCCGTCCGTTGCCGCCGGACGGGCGGGGTTGCGACGGAGATGGCGGACGCGAGCTGCCATACGTATTCGGGCGCGGCGGACGCGGCGCGGCGTTGCGCACGGGCGGGCGGGACGGCCGCCACGACGTCAACGGCGGCGCAACCGCTTTGTACGCACTCGCATCGAATCCCTCGGCGACCTTGCGAGGAATGCCGCGGGAGATGAAGTGCTCCAGGTCGCGCAGGTTGCCGCGATCGTCGGGCGTGACGAAGCTGATGGCATCTCCGACTGCTTTCGCGCGTCCGGTGCGGCCGATGCGATGGACGTAATCCTCGGGCTGCGGTGGGAAGTCGTAGTTGACGACGTGCGAGATGCCTTCAACGTCGATGCCGCGCGCGGCGATGTCGGTGGCGACGAGCACGCGAACCGTTCCGGCTTTGAATGCCTTCAGCGCGGCGATGCGCTGGCTCTGGCTGCGGTTCGAATGGAGCGTGGCCGTGTTGATGCCGGACGACGCAAGCTTGCGCGCGATCTTGTCCGCGCCATGCTTGGTGCGCGAGAAGACGAGAACCGAGTCGAGAGCTTCATCGCGAAGGAGATGAAGCAGCAGTGGCAGCTTCGCTTCCTTCGTCGGTTCGTAGACGAACTGCGTGACCAGTTCCGCGGGATTGGCGCGGCGGCCGATCTGGACGGTTTCGGCATTGGAGAGAAACTCGTTTGTCAGCGTCTCGATCTCTTTCGAAAGCGTGGCCGAGAACATCATCGTCTGCCGCTGTTTCGGCAGCGCTTTGACGATGCGGCGCATGGCGGGGAGGAAGCCCATGTCCAGCATGCGGTCGGCTTCGTCGAGCACGGCTACTTCGAGTCCGGAGAAGTCGACGTGTCCCTGATCCATGAGATCGATGAGGCGGCCGGGCGTGGCGATGACGATTTCGGTGCCTGCGCGAAGAGCCTGGATCTGCGGCCGCTCGCCGACGCCGCCGTAAACAGTGGCAATGCGAAGGTGAAGATGGCGCGCGTACTTGCGGACGTTTTCTTCGATCTGCACGACCAGCTCGCGCGTCGGCGCGATGACGATGGCGCGCATGCAGCGGCGATTCGTGGCCGAGCCGCGCGTCGAAAGGCGCTGCAGAATCGGCAGCACGAACGCGGCGGTCTTGCCGGTGCCGGTCTGGGCGATTCCGATGACGTCGCTTCCGCGCAGCACGAGCGGGATTGCTTTGGTTTGGATGGGGGTGGGTTCTGTGTAGCCGGCTTCGCGCACGGCTTTGGCGATTTTCGGGTCGAGCCCGAGTGCTTCAAAAGGCATTGGTGTGTCCGTTCCTGTCAGAGTATTTGTTCAGCTCTGACGCTCGGACAGAGGTGAAGCAGTGTGCAATCCAACTTGCGGAGGACGGAAAAAATTGCCCTAACGCTTGAAGACGAAGGGTTTGCTGATCGCGTTGCCGTCGCCGTCGAAGAAGCGGATGGTCATCGAAAGGGCGTCCAGCTCGACCGTCGCGAAGCCGAGTTGGCGCGTGGCTTCGGATGGGTAAATCGTCTTCTTGTGCGGGACGAGTGGCGGGACAGGATCGGAGCCGGCGCCGCTGATGAGAAGCCGAGGTTGAGCGTCGATCAGTTCGAGGTGATGGTCGTGACCGCAGATGTAGAGGTCGACTTTCGCGTGGCGCATCAGCGGATCGAGGGTGACCATGCGCAGATGCTGATCGCGCGGGAAGTGGCCGTGATAGCCGGAAGAGAGAATCGGATGATGTCCGGCGGCGATCCGCCATGGCGTCGTTTTCTTCGCGGCGAACGTCTGGCGTAGCGCATCGGCGGCGTCGTCGTTGCGAGCGTTAGCGTACGGCGTCGTATCGAGCATCAACAGTTCGGCGAGGTTTGAGTCGATGACGTACTGGCGCGCCGGAAACTGCCAGTGCGGAACGGCCGTCGCGCCGATTTGCGCAGAGGGCTGCGACTTGCCGCAGAAATCGTGATTGCCGAGGACGGGGAAGAGCGGCACGCCGATGCGGCTGAGTGCACGGACACGGTTCCACTGCGGATCGGCTGCAGACGACGGACCACACGGATAAAACGCATCGCCGGTGATGATGACTGCGTCGAGTGGCGTGCGCGCGTGCAGTTTCGCGATGCCGTTGGCGACGCGGTCCGATCCTTCGCCAGTGTCGCCGACGACCGCAATGCGCAGCGTGGCGGCGTGCGGCGCGAGCGGCACGTGCGGAAGCGGCGCGCCGAGGGTGAGCGCCGCGAGAAGCAGATAGACTGTCGCGATCATGCCGCTGGTGAAGATTTACGCGCCGAAAACCAAATCCGTTCAGGAGCTTCGCACGATCTCCGATGGCGTTCACGACGCGCTCGTCGCGCACGCGAACGTTCCCGCCGACGACCGCTTCCACATCCTCAATCGTCTCGAACGTCACGAGATCGTTGCAGATCCATCGTACGGCGGCGTGGCCCGTTCCGAGAACCTGATCATCATCGAGATCACGCTCAACGCGGGGCGGACCGTCGAGATCAAGAAGGCGCTTTACGCCGGAATCGCCTCACGGCTGGAGAGCGCGGGCGTGAGACCGGACGACGTCCTGATCTCGCTGATCGAGGTAACGAAGGAGAACTGGTCGTTTGGCGGTGGACGGGCCACGTACGCGTGACGGGCGGCGACCTGAGAGCAGTTTGCTAGAATGCGCCGCCGCTTTGGTCTGTTGTTGGCGCCCGCGTGACCTGTGCCCGGGTTCGCACGTCAATAGGTCGACAGGCTGCAAATGCTCCGGAACGTGTCCGACTGAGCTTCAGTCCGTCACCGCCTCACCACACAAACTATGAATCGAACCTTTTCGCTCTGCCTAGCGGCCGTCCTCGTTGCCGGGAGCGCTCTCGCGCAGACCGCACAACCGGCGCCGCAGCCGCCCCCCCAACCGAAAGCCGGCACGATCATCGACCGGCCTGACTCGGGAAGGATCACCTCCGAGCCGTCGGCGACTCCCGCCCCTGCCCCTGCCACCCCGCGGCCGGGAACGGCCGCGGCCGGGCCGCGCGTCGAGCGCTTCGAAGCGGTCGGCAACGTCAGCGTTGCCAGCGACACGATCCGCGTCTACCTCGGCGTGAATCCCGGCGACCCCTACGATCCCGCCGCGCTGCAGCGAAACTTCCTCAACCTCTGGCAGACCGGCCTCTTCGACGACATCCGCATCGAGACCGACAACGCCCCGAGCGGCGGCATCATCGTTCGAGCCGTAGTCAAAGAGCGGCCGCGCATTGGCGCCGTGGAGTATCGCGGCAACAAAGAGTTGAACGCCGCCAAGATCACGGAGCAGCTCGATAAGGACAAGATCGACCTCCACGTAGGCAACACCCTCGAGCAGACTCTCGTCCGCCGGGCTGCCGAGTCGATCAAGAAGGCGTACTCCGAGGGTGGATTCGAAGGCGTCACCGTCGACACCACCCTGGAAGACATGGGCGACAGCGACAAGAAGATCGTCTTCAACGTCAGCGAAGGCATCAAAGCGACCGTCGCGCGTATCGTGTTCACCGGCAACGATCACTTCTCTTCCCGCCGTCTGAAAAAGCAGATGAAGGAAGTGAAGGAGAACAACATCGTCACCTGGGTTCGCAAGAAGAACCTCTACATCCCGTCGAAGCTGGATGAGGATCTCGAGCACGTCAAGAACTACTACCAGGACTACGGCTACACGAACGTCGCGTTCGGCGAGCCGCAGCTGACGACGATCGGAACCGCGAAGAAACCGCGCGTCCGGATCACCATCCCGATCAAAGAAGGAACGATCCATCGCCTCGGCGACGTCACCGTCACCGGTACGACCGTCTTCAAGCCCGAAGCGTTCACCGGCAACTTCCCGGTCAAGAAGGGCGACGTCATCCGTCGCAAGCCCATTCAGGATCGCGTCGACGCGCTCGATGAGCTGTACCGGATGCGCGGCTTCATCTACTCGTACATCAATCCCGAGTACGTCGAGCGCGACAACAACATCGTCGACGTGCATTTCGCGGTCTTCGAAGGCGAGCAGTTCCGCCTCGGCCGGCTGGAGTTTCAGGGCAACACGACTACGAAAGACAAAGTCCTCCGCCGCGAAATCTTCCTCGAAGAGGGAGAAATCATGGACATGGAGACCTTCAAGCAGTCGATCTACAAGCTCGGCCAGCTCGGCTACTTCAAGGTCAACGACAACCCGGACTTCAAGGTGAACCAGGAGAAGAAGTCGGTCGATGTGACCGTAAAGGGCACCGAGGAAGGGAAGAACGACGTGCAGTTCGGCGGCGGCTACTCCGAGGGCACCGGCTTCTTCGTGCAGACGCAGTTCTCGACGCGCACCTTCCTCGGCGAAGGCGAGAACCTCGGCCTCAGCTTTCAGCGCGGCAACCGGCAGAATTTCTACTCGCTGTCGTACGCTGATCCCTGGTTCATGGATACGCCGAACAGCTTCGGCGTGTCGCTCTTCAACCGCAATACGGACTTTCCCCTGTCGGTCGGCTATCAGGAGCGCAGCAGAGGCGGATCGGTTGCGTACGGCTACCGCCTGCACCGCTTCGACAGCCTCTCGCTCGTCTACGGGCTCGAGCATGTGAGGACGCATGAAGAGTCGAACGTGTTGCCGGACGCCAACGGCAACGTTCCGATCTCCGACATCTCCGATCTGACCTACACCTCATCGTCGATCGGGCCTTCGTACTCGTTCGACTCGCGCGACAATCCGTTCGACACGACCCGGGGCGGCCGCGTCAGCGCGGGTCTGACCTTCTCCGGCGGCCCGCTCGGCGGAACGATTCACGCGATCCGGCCCGTGTTCGCGGCGACGAAGTTCTTCAAGTTGTCGCGCAAGTCGTCCTTCAGCCTCAACGTCGACCTCGGCTACCTTCGTCCGCTCGACTACGGCAAAGGCTGCGCGCTGACTTACGACGACTACGTCGATCAGAACAGCAAACTCTGCGTGCCCAAAGGGCAACGCTTCTTCGTCGGCGGCGAGTATTCGGTGCGCGGATTCGAGTACGGAACGCTCGGTCCGACCGAAAAGTTTGGCGGCGTCGAGCAGATTGCCGGCGGCTACAAACAGGTGTTCTTCAACTCCGAGTACATCTACCGCATCAACGATCCGCTGCGGCTGGTTTTCTTCGCGGACGGCGGCTGGGCGTACGGCTACAACGACAAAATCGATCCCCGCAAACTGCGTTACTCGACGGGCGCGGAGCTTCGTATTTTCCTCCCCGTCTTCCAGTTCCCGATCCGTTTCATCTACGCCATCAACCCTGCTTCGAAGCCGGGCGACAAGTTCAAGACATTCAACTTCACCATCGGGAATACCTACTAAACAGCGGGCGATTACGCCCATGTTCAGCGGCCTAATCACTTAAGGAGATTTTCATGAAGAAGGTACTCATTTCGCTCGCGGTAGCAGCACTCGCGGCGCCGATGTTCGCGCAGAGTGCGCCGGCTCGCGTCGCGGTCGTCGACGTCAACAAGGTTCTCATGAGCTCGGCCCCGGGCAAGGCGGCGTATGAGCGCCTGAAGAAGATGCAGGACGATCGCATCGCCAAGGCTCAGGCCATGAACGATGAAATCGCCAAGCTCGACAACGACATCAACACCAAGAAGATGTCGCTCAGCGAAGACAAGCTGGCCGACATGGCCAAGCAGCTCTCCGACAAGAAGATCGCAGCCCAGCGCTTCGCGCAGGACGCCGATCGCGAAGTCGGCGAGGCGCGCGACAAGACGCTGCTCGACCTCGAGAACAAGATCAAGCCGGTCATCGACGCAGTTGGCAAAGAGATGGGCCTCGCGGCGATCTTCAACAAGTTCGAGTCGGGTCTGGTCTACGCATCGGACGCGATCGACATCACGGACACCGTGATCAAGAAGTTCAGCGAGAACGCGCCAGCCGCGCCTGCGGCGGCGAAGAAGCCGTAACTCCAACGACAGCCGTCACTCGAAAAGCCTCCCCGCGCGGGAGGCTTTTTTCGTTGGTAGCGCCGCCGGCTCGGCGGCTGGACCGCTGGCGGCCCGCCGGCGGTTGCCTCTCCCGCCACCGAGCCGGTGGCGGTCCAGCCGGCGAGCCGCCGGCGCTACGAAATGTTTTTCGCGGCATACAATGCGCGCCCGAATGCCCGCGGTCCCGATCTCCGAAATTGTCGCGCACACAGGCGGCCGCTATGACGGTCCGGCGGATCGGATGATCGAAGGTGTGGCGTCGCTTGCGGACGCGGGCGAGACGCAACTGGCCTTTCTTTCCAATCCGAAATACGCGCCGCAGCTCGCGTCGACGAAAGCGGCAGCGATCCTCGTTTCGGAACAGATCGCCGGCGATGACGACCGCTTCATCCGCGTCGCCGATCCGTACTTCGCGTTCGCGCAAATCCTGGCGAAGTTCTTCGCGTTCCGAGCCGTGCCGGTTGGAGTCTCGCCGCGCGCATCGATCGCGGCGAACGCGAAGATCGGCGAAGGCGTTTCGATCGGGCCGTTTTCACTCATCGGGGATGAGGTCGTTCTCGGCGACGGCGTCATCGTCTTTCAGAACGTCTCCATCGAAGCAGGATCGGTCATCGGCGACAACACGATCATCTATCCGAACGTGTCGATTTACGAACGCTCGCTCATCGGCAGGCGCTGCATCATCCACAGCGGCACCGTCATCGGCGCGGACGGATATGGTTTCGCGACGCACGGCGGCCGGCATCACAAGATCCCGCAAGTCGGCATCGTGCGAATCGGCGATGACGTCGAGATCGGCGCTGGCTGCACGATCGATCGCGCCGCGCTCGGCGAGACGTCGATCGGCGACGGAACCAAGATCGACGACCAGGTGATGATCGCGCACAACGTGAAGGTCGGAAAGCACTGCCTGCTCGTCGCGCAGGTCGGCATCGCCGGTTCCACCGAGCTTGGCGACTACGTCGTCGTGGCGGGACAGTCCGGTTTCGCCGGCCACCTCACCATCGGCAGCCGCGTTCAGGTGGCCGCGAAAAGCGCGGTGCTCGGCGACGTCGCAGAAGGGGAGAAAGTGATGGGCATTCCTGCGGTACCGTTCCGCGAATTCGCGCGCCGCGAAGCGATGATGCGCCGGATGGCGCGGCGCAACACGGAGAAGAAATGAGCATCCTGACCATCACCGAAATCATGAAACTGTTGCCGCATCGCTATCCGATGCTGTTCGTCGACCGCGTGGTCGAGATCGACCCCGACGGCAAGCGGATCGTCGGCCTCAAAAATGTCTCCGCGAACGAACAGTTTTTTCAGGGACACTTTCCCGGCAATCCGGTCATGCCCGGCGTCCTGATCGTCGAGGCCATGGCGCAATGCGCGGCCATCCTCGGACTGCGCGAAATGCCCGACCGCGACAAGAAGCTGTTCCTCTTCGGCGGCGTCGACAAGGCGCGTTTCCGGCGCCCGGTCGTTCCGGGCGATCAACTGCGGCTCGAATGCATCGTCCTGCACCGCCGCGCCACGTCAGTCAAGATTCACGGCAAGGCCACCGTCGACGGCCAACTGGTCGCTGAGGCCGAGCTGTTCAGCGTGTTGATCGACAGACCCGAGTGATGACGATGGCAGAGATCGACTCGACAGCAATCGTCAGCCCCAACGCGCTTCTCGCGCCCGGCGTCGTCGTCGGCGCGTACGCCGTCATCGGGCCGAACGTCACCGTCGGCAGCGGTTGCGTCATCGGTCCGTTCACGCGCGTCGAAGGACCGACGACGATCGGTGAGCGCAACCAGTTCTACGGACACGCGTCGATCGGCGGTCCGCCGCAGGACCTCAAATACAAAGGCGAGCACACCGAACTGGCCATCGGCAACGACAACGTCTTCCGCGAGTTCGTCACCATCAACCGCGGCACTACCGGCGGCGGCGGCAAGACCACGATCGGCAACGAGAACTTCTTCATGGCGTACTCGCACGTCGCGCACGATTGCCATGTCGGCTCGTACACGATCTTCGCGAACAACGCCACGCTGGCCGGCCACGTCGAGATCGCGGACTACGCCACGATCGGCGCGTTCAGCGCCGTGCATCAGTTCTGCCGCGTTGGCGAGCACGCCTTCGTCGGCGGCGGCTCGATGATCACGCAGGACGTGATGCCGTACGCCAAGACCGTGGCCAGCCGCGACAACCGCTCGTACGGAATCAACACCATCGGCCTGGAGCGCAAAGGATTTTCGAAGGAAACGGTCGAGGCGTTGCAGCGCGCGTACAAGATCCTGATCCGCTCGAAACTGCGCGCCGAGGATGCGCTGCAAAAGATCGAAGAGGAGCTCGGCAACTTCCCCGAGGCAAGGTACCTGGTCGAGTTCGTGCGCGCGTCGAAGCGAGGCATCATCCGGTGAGTGAATCAGGGACAAGGGACGGGGAAGGCAGGGACCAGGGACGAGGGACGAGGGAGGCTTCGCTTCTCGCGCAGTCCTCGGCTTACGATTTCCCTCGTCCCTCATCCCTCGTCCCTGCCGTTGGTATCGTCGGCACCGGCTACCTCGGCCGGCTGCACGCGCGGATCCTGACGGAGATGCCGGAGGCGGATGTCATTGGCTTCGTCGAGCCGGATGACGCGATCGCTGCGGGCATCGCGGAAACGCTGAAAATCAAGCGGTTCGATTCCGTAGCATCGCTCGCCCGCGAGATCGATTGCGCAGTCGTCGCGACACCGACCACGACGCACTTCGACGTCGCCCGCGAGTTGCTGGAAGCCGGCTGCGACGTGATGGTCGCGAAGCCGATTACGCCGACGGTTGACGATGCGCGGCGACTCATCGACATCGCGAATTCGAACAATCGCATCCTGCAGGTGGGCCATGTCGAGCGCTACAACCCGGCCATCATCGCGGTCGCGCCGATTTTGAAGAACGTCCTCTACGTCGAAGCCGAACGCCTCGGTGTTTTCGTCGGCCGCTCACTCGACATCGACGTCCTGCTCGATCTGATGATCCACGACCTCAACCTCGTCCTCTCGTTTCTCGGCCAGAAGGTTGTCGATGTACGCGCGGTCGGCGTGGCGGTGATGACGGAGAAGGTGGACATCACCAACGTCCGCATCGAGTTCGAAAACGGCGCGGTCGCCAATCTCACCGCCAGCCGCGTGTCGCAGGACCGCGTCCGCAAGATCCGCTTCTTCAGCCGCGAGGCCTACATCTCCGTCGACACGAAAGAGCAGGAAGTGAAGGGCTACCGGCTGGCCGGGAAAACGGTGCTGCCGATCGAAGTCACCGTCGCGAAGCAGGAGCCGTTGCGCGCGGAGTTGGAAGCGTTCATCGAATGTGTCCGCACGCGCACGCGGCCGCTGGTGAGTGGTGAGGATGGATTGGCCGCGGTGGACCTGGCGATTCGGGTGGCGCAGGCGATCGATGAATCGCTGAAGCGTTTCTCGATTCACTAATCCTGCGGACCGCGCAGCGGACCGTCAGGATCTCCGGTGGCGGTGCGAGAGCCTGCGTTTTCGGCGCAGTTTGCGCGGTATCACCGGAGATCCTGACGGTATCGCTGCGCGACCCGCAGGATTGTTTTTTATCTACAACGCACGAAAGATCGAAGTACCCGCGAACACCGCCGCATCCCCCAGCTCCTCTTCAATCCGCAGCAGCTGGTTGTACTTCGCAATCCGCTCGCTGCGCGACAGCGATCCGGTCTTGATCTGTCCCGCGTTCGTCGCCACGGCCAGATCGGCGATCGTCGAATCCTCGGTCTCGCCGGAACGCTGCGAGATCACTGATCGATATCCGGCGCGTTTCGCCATCTCGATCGCGTCGAGTGTTTCGGTGAGCGTTCCGATCTGATTGACCTTGATCAGGATCGCGTTGCCTACATCTTGCTCGATTCCTTTCGCAAGGATTGCGGGATTGGTGACGAAGACATCGTCGCCGACGAGTTGCGTATTCGCGCCCATCGCCCTGGTCAGCGCGGTCCAGCCATCCCAATCACCTTCGGACATGCCGTCCTCGATCGAAATGATCGGGTACTTCGCACGAAGTTCCTGGTAATACGCGACCATGTCCCCGCTACTGCGCTTGGACTCTTCGAATTCGTACGAACCTTTTTTGAAGAATTCGGATGCCGCGACGTCGAGGCCGAGGAAGATCTGCTCGCCGGCGCGATAGCCGGCTTTTCCGACGGCAGACAAAATCAGATCGAGCGCCTCGGCATTCGATTTCAGATCGGGCGCGAAACCGCCTTCATCGCCGACCGCCGTCGTCAGCTTGCGGTCGTTCAGGATGTTCTTCAGGTGATGAAAGATCTCCGCGCCGGCGCGGAGTGCATCGCTGAACGTCTCGAAGCCGGCGGGGATGATCATGAACTCCTGCACGTCGAGGTTGTTGTCGGCGTGCGCGCCGCCGTTGATGACGTTCATCATCGGAACCGGCAACGTGCGCGCGCCCGGGCCGCCGAGGTATTGAAACAGCGGCAGTCCCGACGCCTCCGATGCCGCGCGCGCGACGGCGAGGGACACGCCGAGAATCGCATTCGCGCCGAGGTTGCCTTTGTTCTCGGTGCCGTCGATCTGTTTCATGAGCAGATCGATCATGGCCTGCTCGCGCGCGTCCATCCCTTCGACTTCCTTGGCGATGATGTCGACGTTGTCGATGGCGTTGCGGACGCCCTTACCGAGGTAGCGTTTCTTGTCGCCGTCGCGAAGTTCGAGAGCCTCGCGCGAGCCTGTCGACGCGCCCGACGGAACGGCCGCACGTCCGAGCGCGCCCGACTCCAGCAGACAGTCCACTTCGATGGTCGGATTGCCCCGCGAATCGAGGATCTCCCGCGCGAAAAGCTCTTCGATCTTGAACATGCGCGCGATTATATGAGTGCTTGATCGACCACTACCGCACCCTCGCCGCCCCTTCCGAGTTCCGGCAGAAGATCGATCGCTCGGAGTTCCTCGGCATCGCGTTTCACATTGAGGACGACGACGCGTTTTTCGCGGAGCTCACCGCGCTGACGAAGCGGCACTACGACGCGACGCATCTCTGCTGGGCGTTCCGGCTCTTCGCGAATGGCGAGATTCGCGCGCGCAGCGCCGACGCGGGCGAGCCATCGGGCACCGCGGGCAAGCCGATCCTCAGCACGATCGGAGGCGCGGACTTGTACGACACCGCGGTCATCGTCGTGCGCTGGTACGGCGGCGTGAAGCTCGGCACCGGCGGACTTTCCCGCGCGTATCGCGAGACGGCGGCGGAGGCGCTGCGTGCCGCGTCGATCGAGGATCGTTACGTTTACCAGCGGTTTCGGATCACTGTTCCCTTCGACCATCTCGGCGTTGTCTATCGCCTCATCGACGCGCCGCATGTCCTGCTTGCAGCCGAGCATTTCGGCGAAACGAACGACTTCGATTTCGACGTGCGGCTTTCGCGAGCGGATGAGTTCGCGAAGACGCTGATCGAAAAGCGCATCCGGACCCCGTCGGCGTAGCCGGCGCAAGAACCGTAGCCCACGGCTTCGAGCCGTGGGTCTTCGTGTGGCGCTGATTCGTGAGCCCGCTTTAGCGGGCGAAAGAAAGCCTTCTCTCGCCCGTCAAGACGGGCTCCCACTTCCCACGACATTCGCCGTCCCACGCCTGAAGGCGTGGGCTACGGTTCTTTCGCCGGCTACGCCGACGGAGTTGCGAGGCGGCATACAACCGCTAGAATCCGCGCACCATGTCGAACGAGATCGATGCCCTGCTGCAGGAACACCGGAGTTTTCCACCGTCTGACGACTTCCGGCGCAACGCCAACGCGAACGATGAATCGGTGTACGACGTCCGCGATCGCGAGGCGTATTGGGCGTCGTGGGCGGAGCAGCTCGACTGGCAGACGAAGTGGCACACGGTGCTGGAGTGGAAGGCGCCGTACGCGAAGTGGTTCGTCGGCGGAAAGCTCAATGCCTCGGCCAATTGTCTCGATCGGCATCTCGCCACGCGCGGCGACAAGCAGGCGCTGATCTGGGAAGGGGAACCGGGCGATGTGCGTACGTTCACGTATCGCGAGCTGCACGCCGAGGTTTCGAAATTCGCGAATGTACTGAAATCGCTTGGAGTGCGGCTCGGCGACCGTGTGGCCATCTACCTGCCGATGGTGCCCGAGGCCGTCGTGGCGATGCTGGCGTGTGCGCGCATCGGTGCCGCGCATTCCGTCGTCTTCGGCGGGTTTTCGTCCGAGGCGTTGCGTGATCGCATTCAGGACGCAGAAGCGAAGGTGTTGATCACCGCCACGGCTGGATATCGGCGCGGCAATCTCGTCGCGCTCAAGAAACTCGCGGACGCCGCCGCGGACGAGTGCCCGTCGATCGAGCACGTCGTCGTCGTGATGCGTCGCGCGGCCGTCGAGGAGTTGGACGACACGGTCTCGATGAAGCCCGATCGCGATTGCTGGTACCACGAGCTGATGCGGAACGCATCGCCGGACTGCGAGCCGGAGTGGGTCGATTCGGAGCAGATGCTCTACACGCTTTACACGAGCGGCACGACCGGCAAGCCGAAGGGCATCGTGCACACGACCGGCGGCTATCTCACTGAGGCGTATGCGACGTGCAAATGGGTCTTCGATCTGAAAGAAGACGACGTTTACTGGTGTACGGCCGACATCGGCTGGGTGACCGGACATTCGTACGTCGTCTACGGTCCCCTCGCCGCAGGTGCGACTGTTTTCGTCTACGAAGGCGCGCCCGATTGGCCGAAGCAGGATCGCTTCTGGTCGCTCATCGAGAAGCACAAGGTCTCGATTTTCTACACCGCGCCGACGGCGATCCGCGCGTTCATGAAATGGGGTCACCAACTCCCCGAGGCGCACGATCTCTCGTCGCTGCGGCTCCTCGGGTCGGTCGGTGAACCGATCAATCCCGAGGCGTGGATGTGGTACCACAAGTGGATCGGCGGCGAACGTTGTCCGATCGTAGACACGTGGTGGCAGACCGAGACCGGCTCGATCATGATCACGCCGTTGCCCGGGCTGGTCGCGACCAAGCCCGGCTCTGCGACGAAAGCCTTCCCCGGCATCGACGCGAAGATCCTCGACGAAGGCGGCAACGAAGTGAAGGTCGGCGGCGGCTATCTCGCCATCACCAGTCCGTGGCCGTCGATGTTGCGCGGCATCTGGCGCGATCCCGAACGCTTCGAGAGCCAGTACTGGGCGAAGTGGCCGGGCATCTACTTCACCGGCGACGGCGCCAAGCGCGATGAGGACGGCTACTTCTGGCTCCTCGGCAGCGTGGACGACGTCATCAATGTTGCGGGCCATCGCATCGGCACCATGGAGGTCGAGTCAGCGCTCGTCGATCACCAGGCGGTTGCCGAGGCCGCGGTGGTCGGCATCAATCACGAGATCAAAGGCACTGCGATCGCTGCATTCGTGATCGTGAAATCGTCGCGCGCCGAGGAAGCGAAGCAGGATCCGGCGAAGTTCGAGAAGGAGCTGAAGGATCACGTCTCCGCGAAGATCGGCGCCATTGCGCGTCCCGAAAAGATCCTCATCACCGTCGATCTGCCGAAGACGCGCAGCGGCAAGATCATGCGCCGTCTCCTTCGCGACATCGCCGAAGGCCGCGCCCTCGGCGACGTGACGACGCTGGCCGATCCGACGGTCGTGGCGTCGCTGAAGGACAAGTACGAGGAAGAGAGCTAGGTGCCGACGGCGCTGATTACCGGCGGCGCCCGCGGCATCGGACGCGCCGTCGTGGAGCGGCTCGCGCGCGGCGGCTGGAACGTCGCGTTCACGTACGTGACGTCGACCGATCTTCCGGACGGCCTCGCGCTGCAAGGCGATGTTCGGGACGCGTCGCGCAACGCGGCGATCGTCGACGAAGTCATCGCGAAATTCGGCTCGCTCGACGCGCTCGTGAACAACGCCGGCATCCGCCGCGATGCGCTCCTCTACAACATGACCGACGACGATTGGCGCGACGTCCTACAAACGAATCTCGACGGCGCGATGTCGATGACGAAGTCCGCGCTGGCGCCGATGATGAAACAGCGCCGCGGCGCGATCGTGAACGTGGCCTCGCTCAGCGGGCTGCACGGCGTGGTCGGCCAGACCAACTACGCCGCCGCGAAAGGGGCGTTGATCGCGATGACGAAATCACTGGCGCGCGAAGTGGCGCGCAGTGGCATCCGCGTCAATTGCGTGGCCCCCGGCCTCGTCGACACGGACATGATCGCGACGCTGGATGCCGAGGTGAAGAAAGAGATGATCCGCGCCATCCCGATGCGTCGCGCGGTGAAGCCGGCCGAGGTCGCGGCGACGATCGCGTTCCTGGTCAGCGAGGACGCCAGCGCGATCACGGGACAGGTCGTTTGCGTGGATGGCGGAGCCTCGGCGTAAGCGTCCTGAAAGGCCGTTGAACCACAAAGACACAAAGAGCACAAAGGGTTTCCTCTGTGTCCTTTGTGTCTTTGTGGTGAAACGCCTTTTTACCCCAAACTTGGCCTCCCGCTTGCGATACACATCCTCGGTATCACAAAGAAAGGGAGACCCAAAATGCTCAACACAAAGGTTTTACTCCGCAACTTCGCACTGGCCGGAGCGCTGCCGCTTCTGGTCGCATCGTCCGCTTTCGCGCAATATGGTAGCTATCCGGGGACATATCGCACCGCCAACCGCGGCTACGCCAATCGCACCGTGGAAGGCACGGTTGCGTCTGTCGCGGTTGCTCGTAACGGAGGCGAACACGTCCGTCTGACGAATGGTATGGATGTGGTCGTTCCGGCGTCGATTACCGGGATGTATCAGAACCGCCGCTATCAGGCCGCCATGCTTGTGCCTGGCGACGTCGTCCGCCTGAACGTCTACAGCCGTGAAGGCGATGGACGCGACGCGCAGGTCCGCTCGATGGAGATCCTGTCGCGTTACGACAACAACTACGGCCGCAACGGGAACAACGGATACCGCAACGGCTGGAACGATCGTCTGATCACCGGTACGGTCGTTTCGTACGATCGCCGCAGCAACCTCGCAGTGATCCAGACTGACAACGGCCGCACGGTCAATGTCAACGTCAACGCGTACGGTGGCCGCAACGCGTTCCGCCGCGGCGACCGCGTCAACATCTCCGGCAGAATGGATCGTGGAACGTTCGTCGCCGATGGCGTCCGGATCCAGTAATCATTACCTGTTCGTAATTCGAGACGCCGGAGGGTTCGCCCTCCGGCGTTTTGTTTTGACGAAACCTACTCTCGAAGCAACGTGAAGAACTTCCACATCGCGCCGTCAGGACACGTGGACTTTGCTGGCGTCGAGATGTTCTGAGACGCGCGCACCGGCGAGGACACGGAACGGGTGGATGAACTGCGCGGTCAGCGTCTCCGGCACGACCATTCCCTCCACACCCTGGCGCCGCGCCGGCTCGTCCGCGTGCACGTATGTGCCGAACAGCGCGTCCCACAGCGAAAAAACGCGGCCGTAGTTTCCGTTGTACTCGCGCGGGTCGACCGAATGGTGCATCGAATGAAAGGCCGGGCTGACCAGCAGCCGCCGCAGCGGACCGAACGTCCACGTCAGCCGTGAATGCTGCATCGTCTCGCTGAAGACCTGCACCATCAGGATCGGCAGCCATCGCGGTTGCGGCATTCCGAGGAGGAAGGCCGGGATGATCATCAGCATCCCGACGTACAACTGCTCCAGCACGTGGATGCGGTTGGCGGTGAGAAAGGTCAGCCGCGTTTGCGTGTGATGCACGCTGTGAAACGCCCAGAGCGGCCGCACGGCGTGCTGCAGGCGATGCATCCAGTAGTTCAGGAAATCGAAGATCAGCCAGCAGAGCAGAAACCCTGCGATGGGCGGCATGCGCAGCAGCAATCCGGCGCGCGCGAAATGCAGTCGCGGCGCAAGGAACGCGAAGAGCGGCAGAACGATGACGTTGTAGATGCTGCACTGATAGAAGACGACGTATGCGAGGTCATTGAGCGCGTTGCGCGTGGCGTAGACGCTCATGTCGCTCCGTTGCCGCAGCTCGGCCGCGATCACGATGATCGCGCAGAACGAGTAGACGCCGAGGCCGATGAGCGTCGACATCACCAGCTCTTCGAGAAACCTGTGGCGAACGAGGAAATCAAGCATCGGGTTCAACCCGCCGGGGGACGAAGGATGATCCGTGGACGAACCACGATCCGGTACCGCGAAGCAGCGACATCGACGGAAATCCGTTCCAGCGAAACGCCGCCGCTGCAGTCAGCATCGCGGCGCGAAGGAGATAGCTGCGATCGGTCGAGCGCGCGACACCGCGTCCATCCAGAACCGCATGCGCGTAATTCCAGAGCCAGTTGTCCGGCACGTGGCCGATCGTTTCGCGCAGCATGTTGTTGATTTCCGTGTGTGCTTCGCGCGGCCGCGTGCGAGTCTTGGTGGCGTCGTGAACGCGCGACGCCGCCAGCCGCATCGGGATGTGAACGAAGCGCGCTCCGCGCATGCCGAGGCGCAGCCAGTATTCGTAGTCCATGCAGTAGTTCAGGCGCGCATCGAACGGCCCGAATCGTTCGATCACGCGCCGCCGGAAAAAGACCGCCGGCTGGCAGAGGAAGCAGACCAGTTTGAGCCGTTCGATTGACCATTCTTCGACCGCGTACGCACCGATCACGCGGTCGTCGGCATCGATGTGAACCGCGTCGCCGTAGACGACGTCAGCATTCGGATCGCGTTCAAACGCCTCGACCGCCGCTGCGGCTGCGCCTTCGTAATAAACGTCATCGGAGTTCAGATAGCCGAGGATCTCGCCGCGCGCACGTGCGATGCCGGCGTTGATGGCTGCGGTCTGACCGCCATCACGTCCGCTCGAAAACGAGATGCGATCGCGCCACCGTTCGAGAATCGCGATCGTGCCGTCCGTGCTCCCGCCGTCCATCACGATGTGCTCGATGTCGCCACTCTGCCGCGACACGCTCTCGAGCGTCCGTTCGATGAAGCGGGCCTGTTGGTACGACGGCGTGACGATGGAGACGAGCACGTCTCGTCATTATCAACCAGCGGCGGCAATCGTTGACGAGACGAGGCAAACGACACGCGGTTATAATCGCGCCGGTCTTCCACACAGCCTGAATTCGTCCAGTGAGCGTGAGCGCGGAGGGTATCCATGCGTCTTTTTCGGTTGGCAGGCGGAGTCGTTTTTGTCGTGACGAGCCTTTCGGTCGCGAATGCGCAGGACTCTCCCTACTCCCGTGCCATCCCAAAGTCGTTGCGAGGTCCTTTCGTCTCCGATCCCGCTGTCGTGACCTTGCTCGAATGCCCGACGGCCGCGTGCAACGGACGGCTGAACTTCGCGCGGCTGATGCAGGCGCGTAGTCCGGAGAGCGCGTCGGGACAGAATCCATTCAACCTACCCGTTGCGGCGAAGATCCTGGCCACGGTGAAGTCGGACTTGACCGATGTTCGCGTCGCCGCCGGCGCGACTGAGGGCCAGCTCAACCCCGACTTCCTGACCGACCTCGGATCGCGCGTCGAGCTGGTCGGCGCCATCAACCGCATGGACCGTCAGTTCATCAAGGATCCGACGGTCGGCCTCAGCCACGCGCAGCTCGGCTGCGGCGAGGTCAGTCTCATCTACCGCTTCTCGTACTCCATTCGCGACGGCAAACAGGTGTCACGACTGCCCGTGACTCTGAATATGGTTTTTCCGGCGCTGCCATCGCGGTCCGTGGCGCGTTCGGTCGACTGCGCCGACATCGCGCAGCGCTGGCTCGACGAAGGCAGCAAGCCGCCCGGTCGAACGCCCCAGCAACAAGCCGCCGACCTGCTCGATAAAGCGCATGGACCGCTGGCGTATATCGATGGCCGGGATCTCATCCGGCTCGAATTGAACATGCAGGCGTACCGAAAAGGAGCGTCCAGCGATGACACCGATTTCGGGACGGCCGCGGCGTATCTGATTCGCGTCTTCAAATGGGATCCGCGGTTGAAGCTGTTCCTGCCGGAGTTTCTGCGCGACCAGATCGATCGCACGAAAGTGCTTTGCGATGCCGCTGACACACCGGCCATGTGCGCCGAGAAACAGCAGCGGCGCAAGCGGCTGGTCCGTCACCTCAGCCGGCCTGACGTGATGGCCTCGATCGACAAGGGAACGCTCGAGGTGCCGTACGACTTCGGCGTGCTCGCCACGCGCGCGCTGTCGATTTCGCCGGGAGGCTTGCAGCGCTCCGCGAACCAGCCGTACTGGAAGGCGTTGACGCCGTCCGAGGAAGTCATCTCCGACGATGAAATCGTCGCCGCGATGGCGTCCGCGCGCGCCGCGGGTGTGGCCTTCAGCTTCGTGAAGTCGGTGGAGGATTTCCGCACGCGACTCAACGAGACGAGTTGCACCGGCTGCCATCAAACGCGCGCCATCGCAGGCTTCCACTTTCCCGGCGCAGACCGCCCCGGGACTCCAGCCGTGAACGCCGTTCTGCTTCCCGGCTCGCCACAGTTCTACGGCGACCAGCCGCGGCGCCTCGAGATCGTCACCCGCATGGCCAAGCGCCTGCGGCGCCGTTTGTCGGAGTACGAACTGGCTACGAGCTATTCGGCGCGGCCGATGAACCGCTTCGCTGAAAAACTGCATGACACGCAACTCCTCGGTGGATGGGGCGGCGCCTGCATCGTGCCGGCCGCCCTTCCGGCGACGCAGCGTCAGTGGACGTGCCGCGAGGAGTTGGGGCTGACGTGCACCCAGCTCTTCACGTCGGCGAATGATCCCAACGTCGGCACGTGCGTCCCGTCCGGCCGTGCCGAGGTCGGCGATCCCCTTCAGCGCGGAAACGTGGTGACGACGGCGTATGGCGTGGACAAGTACACGCGGACCGCGCCGGTCAGTCCTGACCAGCGGATTCCTGCGTCATTCCTTCCGTCGCCGCCGCCCGCCGGCAACGCCTACTACGGCGCGCATCAGGAGTTCTACGAGGGGAATGACGCGTCGACCGACTACGCGGAACGGCGCGACGCACTCACCGGAGGTTTTCCCGCCGGTATGTTGCGGCTCTCTGAATGCATCGGTCTCCCGCCAGAAGCAACGTGCGGGCTCATCGCCTCGAGCGGCTTCAATAGTTGCATCGGACGCCTGGCCTCCGATCCGACCTACACGATCGGCACGTGCTTCAGCAACTTCACGTCGTACGCCGGGATTCGCGCCTGCAACGCCGCGACGCCTTGCCGGGACGATTACATCTGCGTCATGCCAATGGGCTACACACCCGCCACGGCGCAGCAGTCATTCGCAGAGCGGGCAACTCTGTTGGCGTCGTCGCCGTATTTTCAGCAAGTGAACAAACGCCCGTACGACCCGAACGACTTCGGTCAAAAAAGTCCGGACGCGGCGTGGATCGCCAGAGACGACCAGCGCGGTCTCTGCATCCCGCCGTACTTTGTTTTCCAGTTCCGATCGGACGGTCATCCCGCGCCGCCGGAACTCGTTCCGCCCACTGTCCCGCCGGTGGGCGAGGAAGAGCCGTAGGCGCTACTTCTTCGGCTTCTCGCTAGCGATCCACCGATTGATCCGCGCATCGAGAACGTCGAGCGGAAGACTGCCGCCGGCGAGCACTTCGTCGTGAAAGCGGCGGATGTCGAAGTGCGTACCGAGTTGCTTCGTCGCACGTGCCCGAAGCTCGCGAATCTTCAGCTGCCCGAGTTTGTAGCTGCACGCCTGCGCAGGCCAGGAGATGTAGCGGTCGGTCTCCGACTGGATGGTCGGCTCGTCGACCGCGTGCGATTTGCGCATGTAGTCGACGACCTGATCGCGGCTCCATCCCATGTCGTGGATGCCGGTGTCGACGACGAGCCGCACCGCGCGGAAAAGCTCCGAGCGTAAGCGGCCGTAGTCGGAGCCGGGATCCTGATAGAAGCCGACTTCCTTCCCCAGCTGCTCCGAATACAGCGCCCACCCCTCGGTGTACGCCGAGTTGCCGCCGTGCTTGCGGAACTCGGGCAATCCTTTGAGGGTCTGCTGAATCGAGAGCTGCATGTGATGGCCGGGAATGCCTTCGTGATACGCAACCGCTTCGTCGTTGATGAACGAGCGGCTGGCGAAGTCGGAGACGGCCACCGAAACGCGGCCGGGACGTTTTCCATCCGGCGTGCCGGTCTGGTAGTGCGTGGCCGCGGCTTTCTGAAACTCAGGAATCGGTTCGACGGTCACCGGCGCCGAGGGGATGACGTTGAACAGCTGCGGGAGCTTCGGCCGCATCTGTTTGATGTAGCGGTCGAAGTCATCGACGATCGCCTGCGCCGACGACGGCTTGTATTTCGGATCGGATTCGATGTGATCGCGGAAGCTGGCCAGATCGGCGTAGCCGTTCGCCTTCGCCAGCGCCGTCATCTCGCCGACGATGCGGTCGTACTCGGCCAGCCCGATGCGATGAATCTCCGCCGGCGAAAGGTTGGTCGTCGTCAGCCGGCGGATGGCAGCCTGATACCGGCGCTTCCCATCCGGAAGACTCTCGATCGACAGCGTAGCGCGTCCGTTGGGAACGTACTCCGTGGTGATGAATGACGCGAACTGTTTGTACGCCGGCAGCACTTCATCATTCACCGCTGCGATGATGGCGTCCGCCAGCCGCTTCTTGTCGGCGTCGGAGAAGTCAGCCGGCATCTTCTTGATCGGAATCAGAAACGGATTGGCGGCGATGATCCCCGCGCACTGCCCCGGAATCTTCTCCGCCACGAACTTGACGATGACCAGATGGTCCTTCACGCCCGCGCGCATCACATCCTCGGTCTGCAGCAACGCGTTCGGAATCTGATGCAGCCGCGCGATGTAGTCCTCGTAATGCTTGACCGAATCGAGCGGCACCGCGTTCGGCAGATCGGCCAGCCCCGTGTGCACGCCGCCCTGCGCGGTGACCGGCATCTCGTAATTCTTCAGATCGAAGTCATCGACGTTCTCCTGCATGTTCCGCAGAAACAGGTCATGCGACGTCCGATCCTCCTCGCCGAATCCCTCCGTCGAAATCGCCTTGATCTTCGTCAGAAACACCGCATTGATCTCGTTCCGGCGCACGATGGCGGCGAGCGAGTTGTCGCCGAGCTTGTCGTTGTAGCGATAGTCGCCGACCGCCGTCGCCTGCGTCGGATTCAATTTCAAACTCATCTGCCAGAAGTCTTCAAACAACGCGTTCTGCGCCGCGAGGCGCCGTTCCGGCGAGTCGGCCGGCTTCGTCTGGGCGCTGACGGAGAGGGTGGCGAAGAGTGCGAGGACAAGCAGTTTGCGCATTCGCGGAGCGTAGCAGAGGCCTCGAAGTTTTGATGCCGGCGATCGTGTGCCGTTACGGCCTACGCGACTGCCGCTTCCATCTCAACCCGATTCCTGCCGCTCTCCTTTGCGCGATAGAGCAGCGAATCGGCGGCGGCGATAGCGGCGGTGCAGTTGTAGTCGCTGGTGACGCAGACGCCGAGGCTGATGGTGAGGTGAAGGTCGGGAGCGATTGTGGAGAGATCGAGGCGCTCGACGGATAGACGCAGCCGCTCGGCGATTTCGTGAGCTTGGGAACTGGTCGCTGAGTGCAGGACGACCAGGAACTCCTCGCCGCCGATGCGGCCGATCAGGTCGGCGGGACGCAGCGCGACGCGGCAGGTGCGGGCCACGCTCTGCAGCACCGTGTCGCCGGCGGCGTGACTCCACGTGTCGTTGATCCGCTTGAAGTGATCGATGTCGAGCACGATGACGGCCGCTGGACGCCCCTCGCGTTTTGCGGCGTCGAATGCGATTTCGGCCGCGGCGAGGATGTGCCGGCGATTGGGCAGACGCGTCAGCTCGTCGGTCATGGCCATCGACCGCATGCGGCGCGTGTTCACGACCTGGCGCCAGAAAAGGATGGCCAACGCCGCTGCGAGAAGGGCGATCAACGCGCTGACGGCAATCTGAAGTTTCCCGCTGCGTTCGGCCTCGCGCAACGCCACCGCGCGCAGCCCGTTTTCGCGAGCCAGCGCGCGATTTTCCTGATCCTTCTTTTCCGTATCGAACGCGACGCGTAGCCGCGACGAGAGTTCGTCGTTCCTGCTCGTTGCCAGCGTCTGCGCGAGAGCGGCGTGCCGCACCGACGCGTCGTACGCCGCCCGCCAGTCGCCGAGCTGCGAATAGACGAGCGCTGTTTCTTCCACATTCTTCTCCAGGAAGCGGACGTTGTTTTCGCGTTCGTAGAATCGCCGCGCCGTGTCGAGCTCTCGCAATGCATCGTGGAGGCGCCCCACTCTTCGGTACGCCATGCCGCGGAACTGCCGGGCTTGCGCGGCATTCGCTTCGTCATGCCCGCTGTAGAACGCTACCGCTGCATCGAGCAGCGGCAACGCTTCGGCGGCCCGGCCTTGCTTCATCAATGCTAAGGCGAGGTCCCGCCTCGTGAAGGCGATGTCGGCCACCCGCCCCAGCTTTTGAAATGCCGCCAGCGCGCGCCGGTAGTGCAGCTCCGCGGCCGCGAAGTCGCCTTTCGTTTGGAGCGTGCTGGCGATGTTGAACATCGTGTCGGCGACGTCGCTCGGCTGACCATGCTTCTCGTATTCGTTCAGCAGCTGTTTGTAGTACTCGATGGCCCGGTCGTACTGCGCCACGTGCTCGTCGGCATACACGTTGGCAATGTTGGAGAGGGCCTCGAGACGCCCTTTCTCATCCCCGAGCTGCGCGCTGAGCCGATACGCATTCTGCAGATTCGCGAGCGCGTCCGCCATCGCGCCGCGTTGGTACTGGAGATAGCCGATGTTGCCCAGCGCCTCCGCCTCCAGCGGCACATCCCGAACTCTCCTCGCCAGCGCGATGGCGGTGACGTACTCCTGCTCCGCGGCGACGGCCTTCCCATCCACCGACAGCGCCCCGGCCCGGCACGCCAGCAGTTTTGCGCGAAGCCCAACGCTCCCGGCCCGCTCCGCCGCCGCCAGCCCGACCGTCACCGCGCCGTACGCGGGCGGAGGCGTGTCGGCCCACTTGCACTCGAGCAACTGTATGCGCGCGACGATTTCAGGATCGGCCGGCTTCTCGCGCTCAACCGCATCGAGCAACTGACGCGCTCTCGCTTTGTCGCTCGCCCGAATGCGCTGGGCCTCGTCGAGCATCCGGGGCAGCCGGCCTGAATCCACTGTGCCCGCGCGCGCAACTCCGATGACGCACACAAACGTGTACACCGCGCGCCGGCGATTCATCATGTGCGGTTAGTGTCTCACGCGCCGAAGTAGCGGCATTGCGTCGGCATTTCGCAGATGCCGGCGAAATCTTGCGAGCTACAATTTGCTTCCGCTGATGATGTATCTCCTCGTCGCTCATCCCGGTCACGAACTTCTACTCCATGGATGGATTTCCCGGAACAAACCGGTCGTCCACGTCCTGACAGATGGCGCTGGGCACCATTCCTCCGGGACGCGCCTCGGCGCGACGGCGGACACTCTGCGCGGCCTCGGTGCCCGCCCCGGCGCGATCTTTGGCCGTCTTTCCGACACCGAGGCATACACGATGATCCTGGAGCGCAACACGGCGCTGCTGTTCTCTCTCGTGACTGAACTGGCGTCGCAACTGGAGAGGGACCGGCCTGTCATGCTCGTCGGTGATGCCGTTGAAAGCTACAACCCGGTCCACGATCTCTGCCGCCTCATCGGCGGAGCTGCCATCGCGATGGCCAGCGTGTCCACGGAGCAATACGAGTTCTCCGTCGTCAACCATCCTGATTCGCCCGGCGCCGCGGTCGAGATCGATTTGAATGCTGCCGAACACGCCGCGAAGATGGAGCTCGCGCGTACGCAGGCCGCTTCGCTGGCCGATATCGAAGCGCTGGTGACGCGATACGGCCCGGACGCCTATCGCCGCGAGACGCTTTGCCGCGTTACCGACTGGACGGCGATCGATGACGGCGCACCGCCGTTGTACGAGCGCTTTGGCGAGGAGCGGGTAGCGGCCGGGCAATACATGACGGTGATCCGGCGGCGCGAGCACGTGCTTCCGCTGCGCGACGCGCTGTGCGCGGCTGTGGAAAAGCGCTCATGCGCGTTCTGATTGCCGGTCACTCGCTCGGCGTGACCGGCGGCGTGCAGCGCTATGAGTACGAGCTCGCGTCATGGCTTCTCTCGCGCGGTCACTCTCCGGTCGTCTTCGCGACGGAGCTCGGCGATGCCGCGCGCCGTTTCGATGCGCTCACGATTCCGGTCGTGGACGACTTGCGCACCATCACGGCGCCGGTGGACATCATCCACGGAGACAGCGCGGTGGAAACCATGGCGGCGTTGCTCCACTTTCCGGGCGTGCCGGCGATTTTCGTTTGTCACGGATGGGAGGATTCCGCGCACACCGCACCGCGCTTTCCGCGAATCCTCCGATACATCGCCGTCGACGACACCTGCGCCGATCGCCTCCTGACCCGCGACGGGATCGCCTGCGAACGAGTCTCCGTACTGCTCAACGGCGTCGACGTGGACGCCTTCCGCCAGCGCGGACCTCTTCCGCCGAAGCCGCGCCGCGCGGTGGTCTTCGGCAACCTGGCACACGAGCTGACGTCGTTGCCGGCCATTCGCGAAGCCTGCCGCCGTGCCGGCATCGATCTCGACGTCGTCGGTGCCGCGACGGGCACCGCCGAGACGCACCCGGAGTCCTTGCTCGGCGGCTATGACCTCGCCTTCGCAAAGGCGAAGTGCGCGATGGAGGCGATGGCCTGCGGACTGGCGGTCATCCTTTGCAGCGAAGCAGGCCTCGGCGGCATGGTCCGTTCGGATGCTTTCGATCGTTTGCGCCGCCTTAACTTCGGCATCCGCACGCTTCAGAAGCCGCTGTCGGCGGAGACGATTCTCGCGGAGCTCGCCCTGTACGACGCGGACGACGCACGCGCCGTGTCCGATCGCATCCGGCAGACTGCCTCGTCCGGCGATCTGCACGCCTCGCTCGTCTCCGTCTATGAGACTGTAATCGCGGAGCACGCCTCCTCACCGGCGGCGTCGGACGCCCTCGCGGAGAGCCGCGCTGCGGCCGTCTTCCTTCAGGAGCTCGCCGTACGGGACCGCCACCGCAGCCGGAATCTCCTGACCCTCGCGAAGGCGTCGCAGCGCATTCTGCGGATACCGGTCATCGGCACGGTTGCAACGCACGCTCTGCGCCGGCTGATGCGACGTCCCTGAGGGTAGGGATTCGCGCTCCTTTTTCCTCTCCTAGCGAAGAGGGGAGGAAGCCGCATGCGATCCCGTTCGAATTTTGTCGCTATCGCTCTGCTCGTCGCATTCACGGCCACGCAATCGGCCAGCGCGTTTTACGAGGACCTCTGCCTGCCGCGCCCCAACGCGAAGGGCAAGCTCTCGTGGTGCCTGAATCCGACCTGCGCGCAGCCGCCGCAGCCGAATCGCGCCTGTCCGCAGCAGATCATCGACTTCGGAACGGTGATGCCCGGCCGCAGCATGATCCACGCCGATTCCACGTACTTCATCGCCCTCACCCTCGGATACCGCAGCGACGTCGCCTACTGGATTGCCGCATACAACGAGGTCACGGACTACGCGCAGTACGTGCCGATCGACCAGTGCGGCAAGCAGGCCGCGAATCAGAATGCGATCGCCGCGGGGAAGACGTTGCAACTGGCGCCGAACACCGGCCGCAACTTCATCACCGCGAACTTCAACGGCTTCCAGCGGACGAACGTGCTCACCGACGGTCCGCTCGATCACTACACGGTTTCGTTTTCGCCGAACGGGGAGGGGACCGACGTGCACGGCGCCGGCGGCGTGCAGGCGCTCTATCCGCTGCACTACCCGACGCCCGGCTATCCGAAAAACATCGACGACACGTATCAGAAGACGCTCGCCAATCTGCGTGGCTGGGCGATGCTGAAGTCGAGCGACGCCGGTCTGCTCTGCACGGTCGGTCTCGTCGATTCGAGCGGCACAAACTGTATCCGCGGCGCGACGCTCTCCGGCATCGTGCCCATGCTCCTGCCTCAGAACGTTCCGGCCGGCGCGAATCCGGCCAACGCGCCGGTCCAGATCAACATCAAGACGGGACCGAAGGTCCTCGACATCACGAACGGCGTGAAGACTTTTTACCCGGAGCTGCAGTCGTGGCTCGCCGACAAATCGCGGACCACCGGCACGCTGTGGAAGTCACCCACGCCGACTCCCGTCCCGGTGCAGCTCGCGCGCATCGGCATCTACCTGCACGTGCTGCAGGACACGTCGTCGCACGCGACCTACTGCGGCGACGACGCGCCGACGCCTCCCGGCGGCGGCGATGCCGGCACGTACATGTACCTCTCGAACGACACCTATCTCCTCTCGTTCGGTACCTCCTGCGCGACCAGTCCGCACCTCGCTGGCCACGTTCAGGAGACCGGCACCGGCGACGCCCCGCTGCCGTTGCGCGATTACGTCGCGCTCAACCACACTGTCGACGAGTTGATCGCGTTCGGAAACAGCGTCGCGCTCGAGCATGGATGGATCGCCAATCCCGAGCTGCTCCCTCCGGACGTCATCGGCGGTAGAAGCGAGCAGGGCCCGAACGCAGCGGATCTAAAATCCACGCTCGTCGGCACGATCGTGAAGGGCACCGCGTACAGCCGCGCCGAGGTGTACAAATCGGGCGTGGTGACGCTGCCGCTGCAGCAGACGAATTCACACGACCGCCTGACCGCGATGAACAAGGCGCTGGCCGATTACGGCGAGTCGGTGCGTAAGATCTCACGGCATCCGGAGACGTTCGTTCCGTTCGAGCACATGCCTGGCAACTCCGCGGACCCGCTCGATGAGAGCGTCTGTTGGAAGCCGCTGCCGCAGAAACCGGCGGGGACGATGTAGCGCATAAAAACGTAGCGCCGTCGGCTCGACGGCTGTACCGCCAGCGGCTCGCTGGCGCTACGTCGCCGCCCAAAACGAAAACGGCCCCGCTTGTCGCGGAGCCGCAAATCCCATGGTCGGGGCAAGAGGATTTGAACCTCCGACCTCACGGTCCCGAACCGTGCGCTCTAACCAGGCTGAGCTATGCCCCGGGGAGTGGATGCGCCGAGGGGGCGCAAAAAGAGACGCGGATTCTAGGGGAACCGCGCAGCCGGGTCAAACCGGCCATCCACGGTGTTCATTCCGTCAGAACCGCCACGCGATTCCACCCGAAACGATCAGCGGACGCACGTTCATCTTCACCGACGACGACGTCCCGACGAAGCTCGCCGTCGACTTCGTTTCCACCGGGATGTAGCGCGCATCGCCGTAGATGCCGAAGCGTTTCGAGAGGTTGCATTCGAGTCCGCCATCGACCACGAGACCGGTCGGATCCTTGAAATGGATGCCGGTCGCCGAGCTGGTGACCGAATGATTCACATCGTGCAGGATCACGTGCGCGACTCCTGCGCCGAGGTAGGGACGAATCGTGCCGTGCTCGGAGAGATGCCATTGCAGCACCGCCGAGATCGGAAAAATCTGTGCGCGTCCGAGGTCGGACGTAGCGATGAAATCGGTCCCGACGATGCGCACGCGCAGCCGCGACTCCAGCGCCGCCGCTTTCATTTCGACCGACATGCGATCGCTAAGAAAAAAGTTGAGGCCAACGCCGGCACCCCCTCCCGTTCCGAACTGCGGATCGAATCGCACACCCGGCGTGAACGACTCGTTGTGTCCGGTGCGCCGGGCGCCCTCGGCGTCGATCAGGAAATCGATCCTTCGTTGCGCGATCAGCGGCGCGGCGACGAGGAGTGCGAGAAGTGCGATCGTCAGCTTGTACATAGCGGTGACAACCGAGCAAGAACCGTGCGCCCGCGCCGCCGCACGGAATCCGCGCCTCTCGCGGCCTCGTTTGCACCCGGGAAGGGGGACTTCAATGTCCAAGCGTTTCATCACGTTACTCATGCTTGCCGCGGCGCCGCTTATTGCGCAGCAGCCGCAGCAGAATTCACAACCATTCGGCGAGAAAGTCGACGTCAATCTCGTGCAGCTCGACGCGATCGTGACCGACTCGCGCGGCAATCAGATGCTCGGCCTCGGCAAAGACGACTTCATCGTCCGCGAGAACGGCCAGCAGCAGACGGTCGACACCGTCGATTACTTCACCAATCGCCGCCTCATCACCGAGCCCGAGGCCGCCGCGAAATTCAAAGTCGAGCGCTTGCATGACGATCGCTACCTGGTCTTCTTTTTCGACAAAGTCACCTCGGAGGCGAGATCGCAGGCCGAGATGATCCGCGCGCGCAGCGATGCCATGCGCTTCCTCGACGATCACCTTCGCGCCGAGGATAAAGTCGCGGTTGTCGGTCACGACGTGAGGCTGAAGGTCTACACCGATTTCACGTCCGACAAAGCGCAGATTCGCCGCGCGATGAACGACGCGACAAGGTACGGCCTCGGCATCACGAAAAACGCGGCGGGCACCGGGCCGTCGCTGATGCGCAACATGGACATCGACCGCATGATCAATCGCACCGGCTACGTCTACGAGGCGCTAGATCTCCTCGGCGATGCGCTTCGCCCGATTCGCGCGCGCAAGGACGTGATCCTCTTCTCGAACGGCATCGTCGGTCCGGACGAGGATGTTCGCGGTGGTGTCATCCTCAACCGCAGCCGCTATTACGATCCGATGATCGAGTCGCTCAACAGCGCCGACGTGACGCTGTATCCGATCTCGCTCCAGGACGGCTTCGACGTGCCTGAGTTCGTGCACCAGAATCTCGCGTCGATGGCCAGCGATACGAATGGCCAGTATTTCCGCCTGCACACGAGCTACATCTCCCCGCTGCAGCAGATCGAGAAGAAGACCGCCGGCTATTACCTGATCAGCTATTACACAAAGAAGCGCCCCGGCGAACACGGATTCCAGAAGGTGAACGTGGCGCTGCGCAACCCGGAGTTCAAGATCAGCGCAAGGTCGGGATACAGCTACGGCGAGTAACGCGTAGTGCGGTCGTCTCGACTGCATCCGCCGGGCGTCCCGCCCGGCGGTGGTTTCCGGGATTCAAATCGCAATCTTCGAAAGTTGCGCAGACACCACCGTCGGGCGAGACGCCGCGCCGGATGCAGGCGAGGACGCCCGCACTACGCTTTCAACCGCACCCGTTCGCCCGGTGAAAGCTGGGCGAGCTTCCACAAATCCTCGGAGACCACGGTCGCCGGTTGCAGGTAGCCGCCGGTGACGGGATGGTCCGGACCCATTGCCACCAGCGTTCCGTCGGGGTGCCATTGCAACGTCCCGAATTGCATCCCGCACGACGGCAGCTCGCGTGGCGGCGGCTCGCCGGCTGGGCTGCCACCGACGCGGCGAAGGCGAATGCCGACGCGATTCAACTCCGCGGTGACTTCCCACTCCTCGGGCAGCGGCGGCGCATCGTGCGGTCCGGCGATGATGCGGATCGTGTTTCGATCGCTACGATCATCGATGTGTGTTTGATTCACGATGTCCCGAACCGCGGCGGCACGCAACGACATCCCCGCGCGCACCACCGTCGGTGCCTCGGCATAACGCGAGCGCATCTCGTCGACGCCGCCTTCGATGGCGAGGTAGCCACGCAATCCACCGTGAAAGCGTCCGAGGTTCAGCTCCTCGCCGGGCAACAGCATGAAGGTCTGGACGCTGCCGCCGCCGTCTACGAAAGCCGCGCGGCGCGGCGTTGTAAACCGAAGCCGCGGCGCGACGAGCACGCACTCCAGCAGCGGCGCGTCATCAGCATTGCCAACCGCACGATTCGCGAGTGCCGCTGCATACGCATCGAACGGCCCGCCAGGTGAGACGCCGTAATCCGCGCGCTTCCAATCGCGCGCGCCGACGATCGTCGTGAGCTGACCCGGCGCGATGACCTCGGCCAGAACTTCGCCCGTCGCTTCGAAATGCGACGCCGGCTGCTCGTCAAATTGCGCGATCGACGCCGGACGGATCTCGATCACATCACCCGGCGCGAAACGATTCGGCGGCTCGGCGTCGGGATTCCAGAGTGTCTCATTCGTGCGCCCGAGGAGGTTCCAGCCGCCGGGCGAATCGACGGGATAGAAACCGGCCATCACGCCGGCGATCGCGAAACTTCCGCGCGGAACGGCGTTGCGTGAACGCGTGCGACGCGGCATCCGCCACGCGTCCGGCCAACCTTCGAGATAGGCGAAGCCGGCGCGAAATCCGAGGTAGCGGGCGGTCAGGCGCAGCGACGGAACCGTGTGCAGGAACGCATCGCGCGTGATGGGAACACGCGCGAGGAACTCGTCGAGATCGGGGCCGGAAAAATCGACGTCGATGACATGCGTCCGCGGCTTGAACGCGGACGGCGGCACATCATCGAAATCGATCGACGGCTCGCCGTTGAAAACGACGTACAACGACTGCTGCCCGACGATGCACGCAACGACGTTTGTTCGGGCGCGCAGCGCCGCCGCGCGGGCATGCAATTCGGCCGCAGCAACATCGGTGGCGAACTCAGCCAGCAGTCCGCGGTCGCCCGCGCACGTCACTTTCGGCTGCATATCGGCTGATGGTAACGTGCCGCCCCACCATGACCGACCACGCTCACACCGCAAGCTGCAATCACAGCTCGATCCTCAAAGACATCGCGCATCAGGCCATGATCGACCGCGGGCTGCAGCCCGACTTTTCGGCCGAGGCCGAGAAACAAGCGGAATCGATCTCCGGCGCCGCGACGGACAGCGATCCGTCGATCAAGGACTTGCGCGATCTGATCTGGTGCTCGATCGACAACGACGACTCGCGCGACCTCGATCAGCTGACCGTCGCCGAGGATCTCGGCGGCGGCAACATCCGCGCGATGGTGGCGGTGGCGGACGTCGATGCGCTCGTCAAAAAAGGCACGCCCATCGACGATCACGCTCGCACGAACACGACCTCGGTCTACACGGCTGCGCAGATTTTTCCGATGCTGCCCGAGAAACTTTCGACCGGTCTGACGTCGCTCAACGAGCACGAGGAACGCATCGCGGTGGTCATGGACATGGTCATCGCGTCCGACGGCTCCGTGACGAAGGGCGATGTCTACCGCGCGCGCGTCCACAACAAGGCGCAGCTTGCGTACAACGCCGTCGGCATGTGGCTCGAGGGCAAGGGCGAGATGCCGGCCAAGATCAAGGCGGTGTCGGGCCTCGCGGAAAATCTGAAAATTCAGGACGGCGTCGCCGACAGGATGCGCGAGCTTCGTCACGAGAACGGCGCGCTCGATCTCGAAACGATCGAAGCGCGCGCGGTGATGAAGGACGGCCACGTCGTCGATCTGCAGACCGAGGCGCGAAACAACGCCAAGAACCTGATCGAGGACTTCATGATCGCCGCGAACGGTGTCAGTGCGCGCTTTCTTGCGGCGAAAGGGTTCGCCAGTTTGCGCCGCGTGGTCCGCTCGCCGGAGCGCTGGGACCGCATCGAAGCGATCGCGGCAAAGTACGGCGAGAAGCTGCCGTCCGATCCCGACTCGCAGGCGCTGGAAGAGTTCCTCGTCCGCCGCCGCAAAGCCGATCCTCTTCGTTTCCCCGACCTCTCGCTCGCCATCGTCAAAGCGATGGGTGCGGGCGAATACGTCGTCGAGCAGCCGGGCCAGGCCTCGATCGGCCATTTCGGACTCGCCGTCAAGGACTACACGCATTCAACGGCGCCGAATCGCCGCTTCCCCGATCTCATCACGCATCGATTGATCAAGGCCGCACTCGCCGGCGAGAAGCCGCCGTACACGAACGACGAGCTAAACGCGCTGGCGACGCATTGCACCGAGGCCGAGGATGCGGCGAACAAGGTGGAGCGCCAGGTGCGGAAGTCGGCCGCGGCATGCATCCTCGAACCGCGCATCGGCCAGCGCTTCGACGGCATCGTCACCGGCGCCTCGGAAAAGGGAACGTGGGTCCGCGTCTTCCATCCGCCCGTCGAAGGCAAAGTCGTGCACGGCGCCCACGGCGTCGACGTCGGCGACAAGGTGAACGTGAAGCTGATCGACGTGAACGTGGAGCGCGGATTTATCGACTTCGTGCGGTAGCGTCGGCTGTCATCCTGAGCCGCCGGAGCGACGTAGGCGAAGCCGGAGTCGCGCAGGACGGTCGAAGGACCCCCTCAGTGCTTGCATCGTTCAAAACCCACCCGCCCGATCCCGCTTAACAGGAGGGGGTCCTTCGACCGTCCTCCGCTGCTTCGCCTTCGGCTCCGCAGCTCCGGCGGCTCAGGATGACAGCGTTTTTCTTGTGCGCGCCGCAAGCGCCATCAAAAACAGCGACGGCGCGATGACGTGCATGAGCAGCCGGTCAGCGGTGACGGCGATCAGTTCCGATGGGATCCACGCCGTCGTAACGTAAACGGCGGTGTAGGTCGCCAGAATCGAAGCGATGACCGCGATCGCGATCCATGCGCGCCGTTCGATTCGCGCTGCTAGGACTGCGGCGACGATCACGGCGATCCAGAAGATCCCCCAGCGCGGCATCAGCAGCATGTGGCGCGGGAAGGCGGCGATGGCGGTTCCGATGCGGTGCAGTTTCTCGGGGATCGTCGGCAGCAGACGGAAGACGTCTTCTTCGTCGCCGGCCGGGATTCGCGATCGCCAGACGATGAGCGCCGCGGTTGCGACGAACGTGATGATCGCAGGCGTCAGAATCCGTTTGCGAAACACGAACGCGCCGATGGCCAGGAACACGAGCGCGAGCGGCAGGCCTTCGCTTTTTGTCAGGACAAGAAATGCGAGCCAGAGTCCGAAGCGGAATTCGTTTTTTTCCGTGTCGAGCAGTTCGAAGAATGCACCGGCGGCGAATGCGGCGATGGCGATGTCGTTGTAGGCCGAGAGCGCGCCCCCTTCCGGCTCGACTGCGAACTGCGGAATCCAGATGAGGATCACCGCACACCAAGCGCCTGCCGCCGGTGAAACGAGTCGTCCGATGCGCTCGCGGACGAGCAGCGCCAGCGCGGCGAGGATGCCGAGGTAGAGCCAGCGAAGATTGCGGTCATCGAGGCTGTGCGCGAGGCTGAGGATGACTGCGCCGTCGAGCGGGATGAGGATCGGATATTGGTTGCGCGGATCGTGTGTACCGCCGTGAAAAAACGGCCCGTAGATGCTCCGCTCGTGCGCGATCCCTTTCGCTTTCAGCACCCAGAACGCGCGGCCGTCGAAGTCGTTGAGCGGCGTGATCGCGGCGGTGAATGTGAGCGCGAGGAGCGGGATGATCATGAGGATCGTCGGGAGCGGGGAGTGCGGCTTGGCAAGCGGGAAAGCGTTCTTGAGCTCCCACACTCCGCGCCCTACTCCCCACAACACAATCAAAACCATCGCGATCACCAGCGGCACATGCGCGACACCGGCGATGAAAAGCACCGAACCGGTGATGCCGAGGCCGAGGAGAAACGCTTCGCCGAGAGTGCGGCGGCCGAGGCTCAGGCCGACGAGCGGGAAGATAACGAGCGTGACGATAAATCCGATCATTGCGGCCACAGAAAATTCGTACGGCCGTTCAGCTCGCGCGTGGTGACGAACGCGTAGACGTCGCCGCTGACGACGGGCAGTGACTCGATCGGTTTCGAGATGAATGCATACGGATCGAGCGGAATCGATTCGCCATTCAGGATCGCAGTCGCGCGCGTGTCTTTCGGATTGATGATGAACAACTTCGTATCGCGATAGAGCGCGCCGGGCGCGATCGCAGTTGCTTCGCCGGCGTTCGGCAGCAGCGTTGCGTCGGCACGTCCGCGGTTTACGAAATAGAACGCGCCACGCAATGGCTGCGACGATTCGACGTGGATCCAGCCGCTGCTCATGATTCCGAAAAGTTGGTAGACGAAGTCGTAGTACGCGGCGGTCGTGTGCGCCGGGATCGTGACCGTCCGCACCACCCCTTTCGGCCAGAACGTCGCGCGTACCTCGGCGGGCGCGGCGTCGGGATTCGCGAGCGTCGCTTCGAGGAGAAAGGTGTCCGGCGACGGACCGTCCTGCGATGCCGCGATCGGCAGGATGAACGCCGTCGTGGGCTCGCTGAGCTGCGGGTTCGCCACGACGCGATGTCCCGCGCGAAGATCGCGATCGCGCAGGATGTCGTACTCGGTCCGCTCCGCGTGCGCGGCATTCACGGCGACGATGATGTTCGGCCGCGTCGGATCGGGCGCCGCATTGCGATACGCGTTGCGTCCGGCGAAGAGCCGCGTGCGGATCGGGTAAAGGTAGTAGCTCGCGAACACCGCCGCGTCGAGATCGCGAGGCGGCGCGATCAGCGCGACCTGCTCTTTCTTCGGCAACTCGGCGCGAAGTTTTTCGATCGATGCGTACCACGAACCCATTTGCCGCTCGCGCCGCGCTTCATACGGCAGCGGCAGCAACGTCCGCGCGTTGTTCACGATCGCGACGAGCCGGGGCAGCGTCGATGCGGCGAGCGTGACGAACAGCAACGCGGCGGCGATGCGCGTCAACCAGCGGCCACTCATCCTTCGCCGACCGAGATCACCTGATTGTTCGCGCCGAGCGTGACGATGCGCGGCGTGTGCGCCAGCGTCTGCCCCTCGTGAAACGTGGCGAAGGCCATGATGCTGATCGTGTCGCCGACGCGAACGGGCGAACGCGTGCCGGAGTGCACCGCCACCTCGCCGCTCCCCTCCGCCGCCGGCTCGATCCACGTCCAGAACCGCTCGCCGGTCGCCACATTGATCACGTTCACTTCTTCGAACGGCAACACCTCGGCTGCCCGCAGAACAAACGCATCAACGCGCAGCGCGACCGGCCAAAGCGTCGCCGCGCTGGTGACGACGGCGTTCTGGATGACGGCGTGGAGAAGGGTGCGCATGTGCGCCAAAAGTCTACCCTGCGCGTCGCGTGGTGTTGTCATCCTGAGCCGCCGGAGGCGTTGGAGCGCGAAGCGCGGAACGCCGTAGGACGGTCGAAGGACCCCCCTTCCTGCTAGCCCGGGTTGGGCGGCGCTTTTCGCGAGGCAAGCACTGAGGGGGTCCTTCGACCGTCCTACGCTGCTCCGGCTTCGCCTCCGCAGCTCCGGCGGCTCAGGATGACAATTCGACGCGTACGTTATCAATCAGCCGCGTCCGCCCGATCCGCACCGCGCCGGCGAGGAGCACGTCGCGACGAAAATCGACCGGCGGCAGAAACGTCTCCGGATCGACGACGGCGAGGTAGTCGACCTCGATGCCCGGCGTTTCAGCGATCATCCGCCGCATCGCGGTTTCGACGGCATCGACGTCGTGAACGCCATGCGTGATCGCTTCCTCGCCGGCACGCAACGCGCGATGGAGCGCCGGCGCGAGTTTCCTCTCCTCGGCGGACAGATAGCTGTTGCGCGACGACCGCGCCAGTCCGTCGTGCTCGCGCGCGGTTTCCGCGAAGACGAGTTTCACCGGCACGTCGAGATCGCGAACCATCCGATCGATGACGGCGCACTGCTGGGCATCCTTTCGTCCAAAGACGGCGATGTCCGGATGGACGATGTTGAAGAGTTTCAGGACGACCGTGGCGACGCCTTCGAAATGTCCCGGCCGGCGTTCCCCTTCCAGCGGCTTCGCAACCGCGCCGATCGAGACGGTCGTCTGCGCGCCGGGCGGATACATGACTTCGACGCTCGGCAGAAAAAGGAGATCAACGCTCTTCGACTCCAGCAACGCTATGTCGCGTGCTTCATCACGTGGATAGCTCGCGAGGTCTTCATTCGGTCCGAACTGTTTCGGGTTGACGAAGATCGAGACAGCGATGAAGTTCGCGCCAGCCTCGCGCGCGGCATCGATCAGCGAGAGATGCCCTTCGTGGAGAAAGCCCATGGTCGGGATGAATCCGATGTGCGCGGCGTGCGATCGCGCCGCGCGGACTTCTTCGATCGTCGTGGCGACGATCATCGCGCGTCCTCATTCGTAGCGCCGGCGGCCCGCCGGTTGTACCGCCGCCGGCTCGGCGGCAGTCCGTTCGCACCATCGCCAGCGAGCCGCTGGCGGTACAGCCGCCGAGCCGGCGGCGCTACGTCGATCACACTCATTGCGCCTTCGGCATCTCGATGACGACGCCTTCGCCGTACAACGCGCGCAGTTCGTCCGCGCTCGCGGCATGGAACGATTCCTTCGCATCATCGGGGAACGAGCCGTCACGGACGTCCGCGAGGTAGTGCTCGATCGCGGTACGCATCTCCTCACCCAGATTCGCGTAGCGGCGGACGAATTTCGGGGTGTGGCCGTCGTACAGGCCGAGGAGGTCGTGGAAGACGAGAACCTGTCCGTCGCAGGCGGGGCCGGCACCGATGCCGATCGTCGGGACGGACACGCGTTCGGTGATCATCGCCGCGAGCTCGGATGGGACGCACTCCAGCACGATCGCGAAGCAACCGGCGTTATCGAGCGCCTGTGCTTCGTCGACGAGGCGATGAGCGTCATCGAGATTTTTTCCTTGCAGCTTGAATCCGCCCAACGCGTTGACCGACTGCGGCGTGAGTCCGATGTGGCCCATCACCGGGATCTCGGCATCGAGGATTGCTTCGATCACGCGAATACGCGACGGCTTGCCGCCTTCGACTTTCACCGCGTGCGCGCCGGCCTGGATGAAACGCCCCGCATTGCGGACCGACTCCTCGGCAGACACGTGGTACGAGAGATAGGGCATGTCGCCGACCACGAGCGCGTGCGAAGCGCCGCGGACGGCAGCGCGGGTGTGGTGGAGCATGTCGTCGACGGTCACGCTGAGCGTGTCGGGGTAACCGAGAACCACCATGCCGAGGGAATCGCCGACCAGGATGATGTCGGAGCCGGCGGCGTCGGCCACTTTCGCGCTCGGATAGTCGTACGCGGTGATCATCCCGATGCGCTTCACGCCCTTCATGGCGCGGACGGCGGGGACGGTGATTCGTTTGTCCATCTCTCCTCCTCGGACCGAGCGAGGAGAGTGGATTAGTAGATTAGTAGATCAGTGGATCACTTCTAATCCACGAATCTACTAATCCACTAATCGACTGCTTCCCGTCTCGGTCCGTCTACTCAGGATCCAAGCGGTACGTAGTACTGCGTTCCCTTCTTTGCATTTGCGATCTGCTCGATGAGCTGATCGAAATGCTCGGGCGTGTTGACGAAATCGATCTCGTTCGTGTTCACCACCAGCAATGGCGTCTCGTCGTACCGGTAAAAGTAGTGCGAGTACGCCTCGCTGAGCTCTTGCAAATATTGTGGCGAGATCGACTTCTCGTACGCCCGTCCGCGCCTCTTCACGCGTTTGGTCAGTGTATCAAGCGAGGCCTGCAGGTAGATGACCAGGTCCGGTTTCGGCACGCTCTCGCGCAACATCTCGTAGAGCCGGTTGTAGATCATCAGCTCGGAGTCCTCGAGCGTGAGGTACGCGAAGATCTTGTCCTTCGGAAACGAATAGTCGGCGAGGATCAGCTCGGTGAAGAGGTCGCGCTGCCCGATGTTCCGCTGCTGGTCGTAGCGCGAGAGCAGGAAGAAGAGCTGGCAACGAAAAGCCGCGCCGCGCTTGTCTTTGTAGAACTCGGCGAGGAACGGGTTGTCGACGTCCTCGAGAATCTTCGTCCCGCGGAACCGCTTGGCCAGCAGGTTCACCAGCGATGTTTTTCCGACGCCGATCGGCCCTTCGACGGCGATATGACGGAACGGCAGCGGCGGCACGGTGGGAAGGATAAGGGATTCAGGGACGAGGGACGAGGGATAAGGGACGAGAGGAAAACGAAAAGCTCCAGCCAACCGTCTTTGTCCCTCGTCCCTCGTCCCTCGTCCCTCGTCCCTGCTTTACCTCCCTGCCTCTGTGATATGTACCCGCCCCCATGCTCGCCCTCGAAGACTACCGTTTGGACAATGGACTCCGCGTCGTACTCAACGAAGACCACTCCGCCCCGCTCGTCGCTGTCAACCTCTGGTATCACGTCGGTTCGAAGAATGAACGCCCCGGCCGCACCGGATTCGCGCATCTCTTCGAGCACATGCTCTTCTCCGGCTCGGAGCACGTCGGCAACAACGAGCATTTTCGCTACGTGCAGTCGGTCGGCGGCGTTCTGAACGGGACGACGTTTTTCGATCGGACGAATTACTTCGAGACGCTGCCGTCGAATTACCTCGCGCTCGGGCTCTGGCTCGAATCCGATCGCATGGGCTACTTTCTCCCCGCGCTGACGCAGGAGAAGTTGGACATCCAGCGCGAAGTGGTGAAGGAAGAGCGCCGCCAGCGATACGACAACGTTCCCTACGGCACCGCCTTCGAGCGCCTACTCAATCTCGGCTACGATCCCGACTACTCCTACCACTGGCCCACCATCGGTTCGATGGAAGACCTCGGCGCGGCTTCGCTCGACGACATCCGCGAGTTTTTCTCCACCTGGTATCGCCCCGACAATGCGACGCTGACTTTGATCGGCGATTTCGCGCCGGACGAAGCGAAGCGGTTGGTCGATCAGTACTTTTCACCGATTCCGGCCGGCGGTTCGTTTCCGCATTTCGATCTCGAACGCCGTCCGCTGAACGGCGAGCGCCGCGAAGTTTTTCCGTCGCCGGTCCAGCTTCCGCGCGTGTACCGGCTTTATCACTTCCCGAAGATGGGTCATCCCGACTGGATCGCCGCCGATCTGCTCAGCTCCGTGCTCAGCGGCGACAAAGCGAGCCGGCTGGAGAAGGCGCTCGTGCTCGAGCAGCAGATCGCGACGGACGTCGCCGCGTACGTGCTGCCGACGGAAGCCACAGGCATTTTCATGATGCAGGCGACGGCGAATGAGGGTGTCGCGATCGAGGATGTCGAAAAAGCCATCGACGCTGAAATCGCACGCGTCGCCAGCGATGGCGTCACCGCGGACGAACTCACGCGCGCGAAGAATCGCGCCGAGGTCGAGTACGCGCACCAGATCGAAAACTACGATTCGCGCGCGGACCTCATCGGAATGATGTCGACGTACTTCGGCAATCCGTCCATGATCCACACGTGGCTCGATCCCTACCGCGCCGCGACCGGCGACGATCTGCAGCGCGTGGCGCGGCAATATCTCGTCGCCGAAAATCGCGTGACCAGCACATTTGTCCCGGAGAACGCATGACCATCGATCGCAACGTTGCTCCGCAGCCGGGACCGCCGCGGCCGTATCACTTCCCGCAAGTCGTCCGGCGCACGCTCGACAACGGGCTGCGCGTGCTCGTCGCCGAAAATCACAACGCGCCGCTGGTTTCAATCCGCACGCTAATTCGCTCCGGCGCCGATTACGACACGCCGGAACTTGCCGGCCTGGCCTCACTCACCGGCGAGTTGCTCGATGAAGGCGCCGGCACTCGCGACGCTGTCCGGCTCGCCGAGGACTTCGGCCTCCTCGGCGCGTCACTCGGTAGCGGCGCCGATTGGGATGCATCCTACATTTCCGTCGACACACTCTCGCGCACATTCGCCGAGGCCTTCGCCATTTTCGCGGACGTCAATCGCCGTCCGGCGCTTCCGGAGTCGTCGCTGGAACGCGTTCGCGCCGAGCGCCTGATGGAGCTCCTGCAGCAACGCGACGAGCCGGGGGCAATCGCTGGCAAGCGCTTCTCGAATCTGATCTACGGCAGCGGCGCGTACGGCAACACGGTCATCGGCAATCCCGAATCGGTCGCGCGCATCGGCATCGAGGATGTACGCCGCTACTACGCCGAACACTACGTCCCCAACAACGGCACGATCGTGATCGCCGGCGATGTCGACGCCAATGCCGCGCTCGATGCGGCTTCGCGTCATTTCGCCGACTGGCCCTCCGCTGAGCTTCCGACGCGCCCGCAGATCACGCCGAATAGTCTCGACTCAAGCCGCATCTATCTGATCGACCGCCCCACCGCCGTGCAGTCCGAAATCCGCATCGGCCACCTCGGCATCGCTCGCAGCACGGAGGACTACTTCGCCCTCTCCGTGATGAACGCGCTCCTCGGCGGCGTCTTCAACTCGCGCATCAATCTCAACCTCCGCGAAAAACACGGCTACACCTACGGCGCACGATCGACGTTCGCCTTCCGCCGCCAGGCCGGCCCGTTCGTCGTCAGCGCGCCCGTGCGCAACGAGGTCACGCGCGAGTCGGTCACCGAGGTGCTCGCCGAGCTGCGCCGCATCCGCACCGGCGACGTCGAAACGATGGAGCTCGAAGACACGAAGAACTACCTGATGGGCTCTTTCCCCTCGACCGTCCAAACCGCCAGCGACATCGCCGGCCGTTTGGTCGACATGGAGCTCTACGACCTCCCGACGAACTACTTCGACCGCTACCGCGAAAACATCGGCGCGATCTCGAAACACGACGTCGAGCACGTGGCGGAGAAGTACATCGATCCCGACAAAGTCATCATCGTCATCGTCGGCAACGCCTCCCAGATCCGCGAGCCCCTCGGCACCCTCGGCATGCCGATCCACGAGCTGGACATCGAGGGGATGGCGATCGCGTAGTTGGCGCGCTGTCATCCTGAGCCGCCGGAGGCGTTGGAGCGCGAAGCGCGGAACGCCGCAGGACGGTCGAAGGACCCCCTGACTGATAACCCGGTTGGGTGGGGGTTCCGAAGCCACGCGCTGCCGCTTCAACGGAACCGCCGCCCCATCCGGGTTTATCAACGAGGGGGTCCTTCGACCGTCCTGCGCTGCTCCGTCGCTTCGCGACTACGCAGCTCCGGCGGCTCAGGATGACAGCGGCAGCTATAATCGCTCCCTTCGATGGAGCAGCTCCAACTTCACTACGTCGATCTGGGCGTGCCGCGGGTCATGGACCTGAAGCATGAGCTTTCGGTGGGGCGCACCGAGGGGAATGACCTGATCCTCAACCATCCGTCGGTGTCGCGGAAGCATGCGCGGTTTGAACTGCGCGGCGAGTACTGGTGGATCGTCGACCTGAAATCGACGAACGGCGTGAAGTTGAACGGCAATCTCGTCACCGAGGCGCAGGTGTCGGCGGGGGACAAATTGTCGGTGGGGTCGGTGCTGATGGACGCGCGGGCCATGCCGTCGGTCGACTTCAACGCCGACTCGATGTTCGACAACCCCTCGGGCACGGTCATCCGGCGCATCTCCGATTTCAATTCCGAGTTCGGGCTCGATCTCAACGAAGTACTCGATAGCAAGGCGCCGGTTACGAGGCCGCCGTCGCAGCCGGGACTGCGCGAGCCGGCGGTGTCGCGCGAGAAAATTTTCCAGGTTCTCGTGCAGGTGGCGAAGGCGCTGCTGGCGTCGGAAGAGCTGCAGGTCGTGCTGACGACGGTGATGGACATCATCTTCCGCTACCTGCCGGTCGAGCGCGGATTGATCATCCTGTTCGACGAAGAAGGCAATCCGGTTCCGAAGCTGACCAAGTTCATTGATGGAGCCGAACAGCAGGACATCCCCATCTCGCGCACGATTTTGAAGATGGTCGCGCAGCAGCAAGTCGCGCTGATGACCTCGAACGCACTCGAAGATGCGCGGCTCCTCGGCGGAAAATCGATCGCCATCCACGGAATCCGTTCGGCGATGTGCGTGCCGCTGTGGAACCGGCAGCGCGTCATCGGCGCGGTGCAGGTCGATTCGCCGATCCACATCGGCAGTTTCACGGAAGAGGATCTCGATCTGCTCACGGCGCTCGCCAACTTCGCGGCCGTGGCCATCGAGCGCGCACAACTCGCGGAGAAGATCGAGGAAGAAAAGAAGATCCGCTCGCGCATGGAGCGCTACCACTCGCCGGCCGTCGTCGACGAAATCGTCAAGGGCTTGATCTCGACGGAATCGGAAGTCCGCAGCACCGATCTCTCGATCCTCTTCGCGGACATCAGCGGTTTCACGCCGATGTCGGAGTCGAAGAAGCCGGAGGAAGTGGCGGAGTTCCTGTCGCACTTTTTCTCGTGCGCGGTGGAGTCGATCTTCGCGTATGGCGGCACGCTCGACAAATTCATCGGCGACGCGGTGATGGCCTTCTTCGGCGCGCCGCTGCCGCAGGACGATCACGCCGACCGCGCCGTGCTCACCGGACTCATGCTCCAGCGGATGGTCAACGAGTGGAACGTCGAACGCGCAAAAACGAACCTGCCGCCGGTGAAAGTGCGCGTCGGCATCAACAGCGGCCTCGCCGTCGTCGGCAACGTCGGCACCGAGAAGCGCGTCGATTACACGGTCCTCGGATCGTCGGTCAACATCGCCTCGCGCCTCGAAAGCGGCGTCGCCAAACCCGGCCAGGTCGTGATCTCGCAGAACACGATGGACCGCATCATGGGCAGCTTCGAAACCGAATCGCTCGGCGAGTTCGCGTTAAAAGGGCTGCAACAGAAGATGCCGGTCTTCGCGGTGACCGGAACCGTCGGTGTTGGCTCGACGCCCGCGCCGGCGCTGCAATCAACGTCGACGACGCGCTAGGACGGCGAACCTACTTCCCCATCTGCTTGAGGATCGCTTCCATCTCGTCCATGACGCGGTTCATCTTCTTCATCGTCAGGTCGAGCGGTTCGGAGGTGGTCATGTCCACGCCGGCGTCCTTCAGCAAATCGATCGGATACTTCGATCCGCCGGCGGAGAGGAACGCCAGGTAACGCTTCGTCGCATTCGCGTCGCCGGACATCACCTTCTCCGACAACGCCGCAGACGCCGTCGCCGACGTCGCGTACTGATACACGTAGTACGTCCGGTAGAAGTGGGGGATGTACGCCCACTCGTGCTTCACCACGTCGTCGACCTTGCACACGCCTTTGTCGTCGCCGTAGTAGCGCTTCACGATGTCGAGGTACATCGTGTCGAACGTGTCGCCGGTCAGCGGCTCGCCCTTCTCCGCCGCCTGATGGATGCGTAATTCAAACTCGGCGAACTGCGTCTGGCGGAAGACGGTGCCCTTCATTCCCTCCAGATAGTTGCCGAGTAGCGAGAGCCGCGTAGCCGGATCCTTGATCTGCTTGAGCATGTAGTCATTCAGCAGCGCTTCATTGAACGTCGACGCCACCTCGGCCACAAAAATCGGATAGCCGGCCGTCGCGTACGGCTGCGTTTTGTTCGAGAAGTAGCTCTGCATCGTGTGTCCGAGCTCGTGCGCGACCGTGCTCATGTCGTCGTAGCGGCCGTTGTAGTTGATGAGCATGAACGGATGGACGTCGTACGCGCCGCCATTCGAATACGCGCCGGTGCGCTTGCCGGCATTCGGATAGAGATCGATCCAGCGATCGTTGAATGCGCGCTCGATCACGCTCGTGTAGCCGGTGCCGAGGGGCGCGACCGCGCCGAGGATGTTCTTCTTCGCTTCGTCGAGCGAGTACTCCAGCTTCGCGTTCGCGACGAGCGGCGCGTAGAGATCGTAGTAATGCAGATCGCTCAGGCCGAGCATCCGCTTGCGAAGAGTGAGATAGCGATGGAACGTCGGCAAGTTCGCGTTCACGCCGTCGATCAGCTTTGTGTACACCGAGGTAGGGATCGAGTCGGGTTCGAGCGCGGCATCGAGCGTGGTCGGATACTTCCGCGCCCGCATGTAGAACAGATCCTTCTGGACTTCTGCGTTGAGGGCCGTACCGATCGTGCCGCGGTAATCACCGAGCGCGCCGAAGAACGCCTCGAAGACTTTCTTACGATCCTCGCGATTCGGCAGCGAGCGCGAAACGGAGAACGTCGCTTGATCGAGTTTGCGCGTGGTGCCGTCGGCGAGCGTGATGGTCGGGAAGGGGAAGTCGGCATTCGTGAAGACGCCATAGACATCGCTCGGCCCGGATGACATCAATCCGGCATCGGCGATGATTTTCTCCTCGGGTTCCGACAGCGTGTGCGACTGACGACGCAGCAGGTCATGCAAGTAGAACGTGTACGGAGCGAGCTTCGGCTCCTTGGCGATGTACGCGTCGATGGTGGCGCGATCGATCTTGAGAATCTCCGGCTCGATGAACGCCGTGTCGGCGCCGAACGATGACCCGAGTTGATCCATCTCCTGCTTCATGGCGCGGTACTTGGTCACGCGCGTGTCCTGGTCGGCGATGAGTCCCGCGTAGACGTAAACGCGCGAGAACTCTTTGTTCAGATCGTTGAGCAGCGTCAGCCCGTCCGCCAGCTGTTGCGGCGACTGCCCCAGCGTCCCCTTGTACTTTTTCACCTCGGGGATGCGCGCCACGAGCTTGTCCTTCGCCTCGCGCCACGCTTCGTCGCTCGGATACAGATCCGAGAGCCGCCACTTGGACGACTCCGGAATGTCCGCCCGCTCCTTCGTCTGCGCGAAACCGGCGGTCGCCGCCAACGCAACGACGACCACCGTCACTGCCACTCTCATCATCCGCATGAACACACCTCGATCGTGATTTGTCGGTGGTGCTACGGATGACGATTGCGCGAGTTTCAAAAGAGAACGGTTCACGCGGAGCACACGGAGGAACGGAGAAAAAACTCTTTAACCTCCGCCTCTCCGCGCTCTCCGCGTGAAACCGTCACCCCTTCGCCGTCGCGATGAACCACTGGTTCTCGAACGGATCGGTCACCCACGCTCCCCGCTCGCCGTACGGCTTGTCCGCGGGTGCCTCGACCGACGTCGCGCCGGCGCGGAGTGCGCGTTCGTAGACGGAGTCGACGTCCGCGACGAAGAGATGGATCGCCGCCGGCATCGGCTGCGACTGGCCATGCGCTTCGCCTAGCTCGATCAGCGAGTCGCCGATTCGCACCGCGGCGTGCGCCACTTCGCGATCCGGCATGTCGGTAACGTGCGCCGTCGTTCCGCCGAAGGCGTTGCCCAGGAACTCGATCATTTTCCGCGCGCCGCGAACATGCAGGAACGGTGTCACCGTGTGATAGCCCTCGGGACGCGGACCGACGCCAGCCTGCTTTTGCGGCTTGCTCCCGCCGCCACCGAAGCGTTGCATCAACTCCTCCTCGGTGACTTCCTCCTGATGCGTGGCCAGGTACCAGGCGTTGCCCCACTGATCCTTCACGCCACCCTCGCGATCGCCGTACGCCTGATCGGTGATCGGGAGCGTCGAGGTCGCACCGGCGGCGAGCGCGCGGTTGTACGCGCCCTCAACGTCGTCGAGATAGACGTGGAGCGCCATCGTCTTGGGCCCGGCCGACGACTCACCCATCTCGATCAGCGAATCGCCCACACGCATCGCCGCATGCATCACGCGGCCCTCGGCATCGGGATAGCGCCCGAGCAATTCGGCGCCGAGCGACTCCTGCAGGAACGCGATCATCCCGTCGGCATCGGGCACCAGCAGATACGGCCGGATCGAAGGGAACTCCGTTTTCACATCCTCAGCAGTCGTCGTCATCTCATCCTCCATCGGCGGAACCAGCTCCGCCAGCAATTGCGATTTGAATGCGGGATCGGGCAGCGCGCGGAGATCGCCTGCGACCATCAGCAGCGTGGCCAGCTCCGGCTCGGCCATCGCGAGGCCTTGACGGTGATCGCTGAGAATCGCTTCGACCGCATCGTCGAGCCGTTCGATCAGATCGCGCTCAGCCATGATTCGTACCCATTCGCGCCCGCAGCGTCTGCAGGCCTCTCCATTGAAGTTGTTTGACCGCTCCTTCGCTCCGTCCGATCGCCGACGCGATCTCGCGGATGCTCCGCTCCTCGGCGAAACGCATCACGACCACGCGCCGCTGGTCCGCCGGCAGACGATCGACGAAGCGATACAGCGACGCGCGCCGCTCGATGTCTTCGATCTCGTGCGGCGGGACGGTCGTCTCGGCCTGTGCACCTTGTTCGCGCGCCGATTTCGAGAAGTGATCGGCGATCGCATTTGCCGCGATCCGATACAGCCACGCCGCGAACGGCAATCCGCGCCACTCGAACTTCCCCACGTTTGCCAGCGCCTGATGAAACACATCGGACGTGATGTCCTGAGCAACCGAGCGTTCATGTACCCGCCGGATCACGAACGCCCACACACGCCCGAAGTTCTCCTCGTACAGATCCGCGAACCGCTTCGGGTCCTTCTGTGCGGCCTCGATCAGCAGCCGCTCGCGATCTTCAATTGCGCGATCCATGAATCGCCCATTAAACCGCCGAGGAGGCGAAAAGTTACGGTGGATAATCGCGGCCGATGAAACTGCGGAGGTGGATCGACTCGCCGCTGGCGCCGGCGATCGTGATCGCGATCTGCTACACCGCATTTTTCGCGCGGCTGCTCGAGACGCGCAACGGCGACGTTTCCCTCTTCGTCATCGCTGGCGGCGTGAATGTCGATGCCACGAAAGTGCCTGCCGGGCTGACGGTGATTCCGAAAATCGGCGGCTACGACGGAATCTGGTTCTATCGCCTGGCCATCAATCCATTTACGAGCGTGCAGGCCGCGCACGGCATCCGGATCGACAACCCGCCATACCGGCAGCAACGGATCGGCTATCCGTTCATCGTCTGGATGTTGTCGCTGGGGCGCGTCACGTGGATTCCGTGGCTGCTCGTGATCGTCAACATCCTCGCGGCCGCGGCGATGGCGGCATTCGCCGGAGCCTTCGCGAAACGATTCGGGCTGCATGCGCTGTGGGGCATGATCGTGCCGCTCTACCCCGGCTTCGTGCTGACGTTCTCGCGCGATCTGTCGGAGATCGTGGCAGCGGCGTTTGCGATGGCTGCGATCTGGGCCGCCACCTCGCGCCGCAACGTCACGGCCGCGCTGCTACTGACGGCTGCGGTGCTGACGCGCGAAACGACGTTACTGCTGGCCGCAGCACTGGCCGCCGTATGGTTGGTCGATCAGCTGATGCGTCGCGAACGCCGTATCGGCGTGGTGATGTTCGCGCTTCCGATGGCCGCCTACGCGCTCTTGCAAATCGTCCTGGCCGCGCTTTGGGGCGTCACTCCCCTCCGCGCCGGAGTGCCCGATAGAGCCGCGCCGTTCGTCGAGTACGCGCGCTTTCTTGCCGCCGCGTCCATGCGCCGCGATCACCAGCAGCGTCTCTACTTTCTCGAGAGTCTGTTTCTGGCCGGCGTCGTCATCACCATCGTGCTGGTGTGGCGCCGGTCGCGTGCGCCGCTGGAGTGGAAGCTGGCCTGGCTCGGATATCTGGCCCTCTTCTCCATCCTTCCGCACACGATCTGGCTCGAGGACTACGGCTTCCTACGCATCTTCGCCGACGTTTTCCTGGTCAGCGCCGCGCTGATCATCCCGTCATCCGCACCGGCAAGGTGGTTCACGCTGATCACGTCGGCCAGCCTCTGGTACTACCTGGCAAAGCACCTGGTGCTTGCGTGGTGAGGTGAGGCAGGGAGGTGAAGCAGGGACGAGGGACGGGGGAGATGAGTCAGGGATCGCAGATGAATCCAGGATGAGCGTCGACGTGATCAGTGACTAACGACGAGAAAACGATCGATGCGTCCCTCGTCCCTCGTCCCTGCTTCATCCCCCTGCCTCACCGGTACTGCTCTTTCAGCGCTTCCAGCTCTGCTACGGCCTTGCGGAGAATGCTGACGACCTTGTGGACTTCGGTGCCGTACAGCTTCAACTCCGCATCGCAGTCGGACATCGAGTAGAGCGCTTCATCCTTCTCGAGGCGTTCGCGCTCGAAGCGGAGGCGCTCGGTCAGCTCCTCGATCTCGGAGATGAGGATGAAGTTGAGGTCCTTCTCGCCGAGGTAGCGCTTGCACTGCGGGCAGTAGATGGAGCGGTCGTCAGCGTTCTCGACGAGCTCAAAAACAAACTGCCGCTGGCACTGCGGACACTCGAAAACCTCGGGTAACACGTCTTCATCCTCGCCCGGCGATTGTCGCACGAAACCCGGAATGAGGATGTTGACCATGGCGTTTCCCGCCGTGTAGCATCCACCGCCCGCCATCACTGGGAGATCGTTCAATGGTAGGACAAGCGGCTCTGAACCGCTCAATCGGGGTTCGACTCCCTATCTCCCAGCCACCGCGCACTTCCTTCGTTTCGCAAGTTTCCGAGTTCTACAGGCCGGTCGTTTCGACGAGGGCACTCTTCTTTCGGACCTAGGTGTGCTTATCGTCAAAGCCGCCGTTTGGGCGGCTGGTAGTCATCCGTGCGGATCAGGATGTCGCGCGGTTTCGAGCCCTGCGAGGGGCCAACTACGCCATTGGCCTCCATGATGTCGATCAATCGCGCGGCGCGGGAGTAGCCAAGCTTGAGGCGGCGCTGCAGATACGCCGCTGATGTCTGTCCAGTCGACAGCACCACGCGTACCGCTTCGTCGTACTTCGGGTCCTCGCAGTTCACGATGGCATCGGCGCCGCTCTCGGCCGGTTTGGTGATCTGCTCGATGAACTTCGGCTTCCCATGGTTTTTCTTCACGAACTCGACGATCTCATTGATCTCTTGCTCCGAAACGTACGCGCCGTGGATGCGGCGAAGGCGCGCGGTGCCGGGAGGGAGGAAGAGCATGTCTCCGTCTCCAAGGAGCTTCTCAGCACCTTGTGTGTCGAGGATCGTTCGCGAATCGGCCTTTGTCGCCACCCGGTAGGAAATCCGCGCCGGGAAGTTCGCCTTGATCACGCTGGCGATCACGTCGACCGACGGCCGCTGCGTGGCCACGATCAGATGGATCCCGACTGCGCGCGCCTTCTGCGCCAAACGGGTCACGGCGTACTCCACATCCTTCGGCATGACCGTTATCAGGTCCGCTAACTCGTCAATGACGACGACGATGTTTGGCAATGACTCGGGCAGCGGAGAGTCGTCGGTGGGCGCCAGCATGCGCGCGCGGCGGTGCGCCTGGGGATCTTTCAGCAGCACGTTGTACTGGTCGACATTGCGCACGCCACACTCGGCCAGCGTGCGGTAGCGATTCTCCATCTCGCTAACTGCCCAGATCAGCGCGGTAATGGCGAGCCTCGGGTCGGCGATGATCGGGTGCAGAAGATGCGGAATGTCCGCATAGATCTTCAATTCGGCCATTTTCGAATCGATCATCAGCAACCGCAGTTGCTTCGGCAGCGCCTTGTATAGCAGCGAGACGACCATCGAGTTGATGCCAAGCGTCTTGCCTGTGCCGGTGGCGCCAGCGACAAGCAGATGCGGCATCGTCGCCAGATCGACCACGACGGGTTCGCCATAGACGTCCCTGCCAAGCGCGAGGGGAAGCGTCGCCGAGGTGGCGGCGAAGGCGTCGGCGTGCATTATGTCGCGAAGGGCTATCCGCTCAGGCTTGCGATTCGGCACCTCAATGCCGGCGGTCGATGAGCCGCTAATGCGGTCGACGCGGACCGACTCCGTCTTAAGCGCCAGCGCCAGATCGTCCGCGAGATTGACCACCTTTGCGTACTTCACGCCGGTTGATGGCTTGAAATCGAAGGTGGTAACGACCGGACCGGGATGGTAGGCGGTGATTTCGCCATCAACTGAGAACTTACGGCAGCAGTCCTCGATGAGGCGAGCGACTTCCTGGAGCGATTCGTCCTTCGGCGGATCCGGCTGGGGCGGTTGAGGGCGCAGCGGCGCCGGCCGGATCATCGGCCGGTAGTCCTCATGGACGGCACGGTCGTAGACATTCTGCTGCACGTCTTCGCCCTTCACTTCCGGCCTGATCATCCGATCCCATTCGAAGGGAATGGCCGCCGTCAGCAGACTGCTCCGGGCGTCGTCGTCCGCCATCTCGTCAAGGAAGCGAGCAACGTTTACCAACGCCCGCGCGCTATTCGTGCCGGCCCACGATTGCGGCGCAGACCAAGTCCCGGTTTCGGCGACGCGAGCAAGGACGTAGCTGGCTAGGAAGTACTCTTCGAATGTGTCGTGCGCGAAACGCCACCGTCTCTCGCGAACGAGGAGTCGAGCGGCTCCCAGCTTGTTCAGCAGATCAACCGCTTCTCCACTGTCCACTCGGTAAAGCCTGCGCAGCCGGGTCGGCAGATCCTCCTCTTCCTTTCCATCGTCCCGTTTGCCGCACAGGTAATCTACCAGCTGTTCGTGCGTCAACCCTGTGCCCCGCCGGCCGTCCGGCAGTACGAAGCGGGCGGCAATACGTTCGAGCACATCGCGCCAAGCCAGCCAAGGGTCGTTAGGAGTCGAGTCATCGAGCGGAATCTTCAACAACTTCCGAAAGTAGCGTTCGTAGAGCTGGCTGCGCGTCCTCGCCGCCTCCTGCTCGCTGCTCGCCTCCATCATCATGGTGAAGAGCAGGGGCTCGATGGTCCGTCCGCCAAATGAAGCGATCTGCAGCCGTACGCGGTTCCGATGCGTATCAGTGACTTTCAATTCCTTCAGAATCGTCTCGATGGTCGTCGCCTCAAGCGGCTGCAAACTGATGACATGAGCATCCGCGATATCGCCGTGCACGGATCGTGACGTGATCACGAACCGGCAGTTGGACAGGTCTGCCGATCTCGCAGTCCGCAGCACTTCGCGAAATGTTTCCTCCTGGTCGCCGAATACTTCGGACAGACCGTCGAGCAGAATGAGAAACGAGCCTGACTGGAGGAGGTCGATGACGGTGACACGCTCATTTCCTATACCCACGCAGGCGCTGTCGCGCAACGCGACCCCGATGGCCGCTACGAGGTCGCCTGAATAGTGAGCTGATGACACCAGCACCGGAATGAAGCCGCGGAGCGAACCGGGAAGGTTGCCCTTCGTACCGAGGTACGCCAAGCGAGCGAGCAGCGTACTTTTCCCCGCCCCTCCCGCACCGATGACAAACAATGGTCGTTGAGACGCGACTTGACTGGCGATCGCCGCGTGAAGCGCCGTCCCCTCCCGATCGGGCAGGACTGTCTCGCTCTTGTCCAGCAACGCCGGAACTCCGAAGTAGTCCTCCGCGGCCTTTGCGACGTCGGGACGTCTCAGTATCCGTCGCGCGTAGCCGATGAAAAGTACTTGACGAGCGAGGGCCGGTTGGATGCGCAGCGGAGCCAGCGCGGCCTGTTGAAGGCGGCTTCGCGCGACGATGCCGCTGCCGCGGCGGTGCGCGAGCAGAAGAATCGCCACGATGCCCGCCATGTACGTGACGATCGCCCCACCCACGGTTCGCAACACCGCGAGCAGCAGGGCTGAGGCCTTGGCACGCTGAGCCGTGTTCGGTAGTGCCGCCGTCAGCCGCACCGTGGCAACCGGTGGTTCTACGGAAGAGGTTCGCGGCCTTGAAGAAGCCGGAACCTGCAGGAGCGCCGGCCGCGATGGCTTGACAACTGGTGGTTCTGCGGAAACGGTCTGTGGTGTTGAAGGAGCCGGAACTTGCATCGGAAGCAACGCCTCGCCTAGAACTCCGTTCAACACAGCTGCAAGGCGAATTCCGGCCAGTTTCAACTGATGCTCTACGTGAGGCAGCAGCATGCTGTAATACGCCGTGGCGCGCAGGTCGTAACGGAAGACCGTCATGCGGAAGCGATCGTGCGAGTCGATCGCCACCTGAGCCCAAGTAAAGTTCAGCGGGATGTCCCAGGCCGAAGGGCGAGGGTCAAGGAGCGCCGCATACGCCGCGGGAGAGAGTCCCCGGTGGCGGACCAGCAGCGAACTCCAGATCATGCGGGGTGTCGCCCTCTGGCCGAAGAAGTCGATCGTGAGCTCGTTTCCGCCTCGGTCGCGATCGAGCACGCAATTCGCTGGCGCGTGCACATCGCCGATCAGGTTGACGAGGAACCTCAGCGCGTTCGCCCGGTCACTGAGAGATTGCGCCGGGTCTCGCAACACGGCAAGGAAAGACGGGATCCGTGCGACGAGGCAGTCATCATCCGGACAATGATCTGCGGGCACATAACCGCTGGCTTGGGGCGGAATGTCGACGTAGTGCCATCGACGCGGGTGCTCCGACGCTTGCTTGGTGTCGGCCCAGTCGGCAACGGCTTGCAGTGTCTCGCCGCCGAGGAGTCTCGATACGTTCAATCTTGCCACCGGTGAGAGCCGCCGGTCGGCGATTGCGCCAATGACTTGATGCGCCTCTTTTCCCCATCCCAATGCATTTGTAGCGCTGCCGAGCAGAAGCAGGCACGACAACGCCGCCGCAAGACAGAAACCTTTCGGCATGGGGATGGAAGGCAGTATAGCCGCTCCAGAGTGCCGACCGGCGAGTAGCCTCGAGCGCATAAGAATCTACTCTTCGGGCCGAGTACCCGACGACCCTGGTGCAGGTTTGCAGGCCTTGTCGAGGAACAAAGGTCACTGCGGCGACCACAGCGGTTCGATCCTCAGCCAGTACATCCAGCCACGCCCGGGCGTCGTTCGTGCACGCTCGCGGCACATGAATCTCCGCCAGCTCGATCGCAAATACCTCGGGCGGGAGTCCGAGGCGCTGGACATCGAGGTCGCGCGAACGAAGGGTGCGTTTGTCTATGACGCGCGCGGCAAACGCTACATCGATTTCCTGTCGGGCTGGTGCGTCGGCAACTTCGGCTGGGACAACGCCGCGATCACAAAGTCACCGGCCCGCCGGCGTCCGGATTACGTCTATCCCGAGTTCTTGTACCGGCCGTGGGTCGAGCTCGCCCAGCTGCTCGCTGAGGTCACCCCGGGGAAACTCGAGAAGACCTATCGCGCGACGGGTGGATCGGAAGCGGTCGACATCGCGCTGCAGATCGCGATGGCGTCGACCGGCCGCCGCAAATTTGTGTCGATCGAGGGCAGCTATCACGGCAACACGATCGGCACGGTCAGCGTGGCATCGACGGAATGGCGCGAGCCGTATCCGAATCTGCTGTCCAACTGCGCGACGATCTCGCCGCCGCTCGGCGACCGTGCCATCGCGCGGCTGGAGACGCTTCTGAAAAAGCGCGACGTCGCGGCGTTCATCATGGAGCCGGTCAGCTGCAACCTCGCCGTGTTGGTTCCCGAGGAGGGGTTTATGAAGCGCGCGCAGCAACTCTGCCGGCGCTACGGAACGCTGTTCATCGCCGACGAAGTGGCGTGCGGATTCGGCCGCACCGGAAAGCTGTTCGCGTCGGAGCACTTCGATCTCGAACCCGACATTCTGTGTATGGGCAAGGCGATCAGCGGTGGATTCGCGCCGATGGGCGCCACCATCGTCACACGCAAGGTCGCGCAATCGATCGAGGGCGAAGTCGGCTTCTACTCAACATACGGTTGGCACCCTTCGACCGTGGACGTCGCAATCCGCAACATTCGGTGGGTGATTCGCAATCAGTCGCGGCTCCTACGCCACGCCGGCGAGATCAGCGCCTACTTCGAGCAGCGGCTCGCGTCGATGAATTTTGACGATCTGAAAGAGATCCGCATCCGCGGCATGGCCATCGCGGTCGAGGCAGGCGATGACGAAGACTATGTCTCCTCGATCGCCGATCGCTGCAACAAGAACGGACTCCTGGTCACGACATCCTGGAATGCGATCACGATGTTTCCGCCGCTCACGCTCGACCTTCGCACCGCGAAAGCGGGACTCGACATTCTCGAGAAATCGCTGCGCTAGCGACTGAGTAACGTTGCGAGTGCGCGGTACGTGATCCACAATGCCCGTCCTTGCGGGAGGACCGGATTGCGATCGCCTTGCTCGCGCTGCTGGTCGTGGCGGCGTTCGCGAACATCATCTTCGACGGCAGATCGCTCGTCGCGTCCGACAACCTCAATCCTCTCTGGCCGGACTTCAGCTCTCCCGCGGAGTGGAAGCGTCCGGATCTGGTCGGGTATCCCAATTTCCGCGACATCACCTCCGCCATCATGCAGAGCGATCCCTCGCGCGAGTTCCTGCGCCGCAGCCTCCTGCGTGGCGAGTTTCCGTTCTGGGATCCGTACCTCGGCGGCGGCGGTCCGTCCTTCGCCTCGATGTGGCCGTCGTACCTCTTTCCTCCGTCGCTGCTGGTCGTTCTGCTGGGCAACGGGAGTCTGATCAGGAACGTCTACATCCTGCTCCTGGTCCTCTGCTCCGGCACATTGACTTACTACCTTCTTCGCCGGCATGCGTTGCGATGGCCGGCCGCGCTGGCGGGAGCGATTGCGTTCAGTTTCTCCGGCGCGGTGATCCAGACCGCGCCCTCGGTGATCGGACAACCGATCGCATTCTTTTCCCTGCCGCTGCTCGTTACGGCGCGGCTGGTCGACCGGCCGGATGCACGGCGCGCCGCGCAGGTCGCACTGGCGTTTGCGTTTGTCGCGCTCGCGTCGTTCCCGCCGGTGCTGCTGCAGATCTTCGGAATGAGCGTTGTGTACGCCGTCGTGAGCATCTTCACGAAGTCGAAGGAGCGTGCACGAGCCGCGGCGTGGTTCGCCGGCGCGGCCGCCGTCTCCCTCGCCATCGCCTCCGTCGTCTATCTGCCTGGCTGGAAAGCCATGACCGAGATGTCGCACGTCCGCGAGTACTACTCGCACGCGGCCGAGGAGACGATGGCGGTCGATCAACTGGGACAGGCACTCTCCCCGACGATCATGGGCGGCGTCCCCATCTACGCACATCCCGCGGTCATGGGATCGATGGGACTTCACCTCTACTACTCAGGGGTCGTCGCGCTTTTCCTGGCGGGAATCGGCGTCATCGCGGGCGGTGGAACGGCCGTGCGCATTCTCAGGATCACCGCATCCCTCTGCGGCGCGCTCGCACTGGCGAAGATCATTGGCCTTCCGCCGGTGCAGTGGATCGCCTTCGTTCCGCTCCTGCGCAATTTTCACTATGCCGCTTACCTCGGAATCGTGCTCGCGTATTCGATCGCCATCCTGGCGTCCCTCGGCGTCGACGCTTTGCTCGACGGGCGGGCGCGGGCGTGGCAAGTCGCCGCCGGCACGTTCATCACCTGGCTGGCCTTGATGGCGGTGCGCATCCAGGCATCGCGCCGAGGAATTGCTTTCCACTCGGAAGGATGGCGGTGGCTCGCGGACTTTCGACTTTTGATCGTCTTCTGCGTGCTCGCGATCATCGCCGCGTGGGTCGCATATCGCTGGCCGCGCGTGCGAACAGCGGCCGTGGTTTTCGTGATCGTCGTGCTCGCGGCCGAGGGTGTGTGGAACGCCAGCTATCCGCGCCCGAGGCGGGGAGACGTTTGGTCGCATCCGCCGCGTTACGTCGAAGTGCTGGCCGAAACGAACAGCGGCGGCCGCGTGCTGCCGTTGCCCGTGTACCCGGCAAACACCGAGTCCGTGTTCCGTCAGCCGACGTTGGATGTGATCCTTTCCGCCTCGACGCGGATGTACCGTCTCTACAATCGCTATTTCGGGCCGATCCCCGACCCGATCCTGCGCGAGGCGAAACAGATTCCTCCCGAGCGGGTTCTCGATGTCGCAAATATCGAGTACATCGCCATCGCCTCCTCGGATGAGCGACACATCGCGGAAGCCATGCAGCGAGGCTACGAACCGCTCTACGTCGACGCCCTCGTGCACCTGATGCGGCGGCCGGCCGATCCTCGCTACTCGTTTACATCGAGCTATCAGATTGCAAAGTCAGAGGGTGAGGCTCTCGCCGCACTCGAGACGCTTCCTCGCGGCAACGTGTTGCTCGAAACGCCGCCTTCGTTTCCTTCGGCCGCCGTCTCGGCCGCGGACGTCCAGCCACGTGTGACGAAGTTCTCGCTCAACGATGTGGAGCTTGTCGTCCAGACGCCGCGTCCCGGGCTGCTGGTCTGCTCGGAGAGCAACATGGCCGGTTGGACGGCGACGATCGACGGCCACCCGGCGCGAATCCTCGCTGCGAACTACGCCTTCCGCGCCATCGAAGTCCCTCGCGGCGCGCACACGATCCATCTCACGTACTACCCGCCCGGCCTCACCGGCGGCGTGTCGCTCGCGTTCTTCGCACTCCTTGCGTGCGGATGGGGTCTTCGGCGCAGGTTGGACCGCTGATGTGATGGTTCGATAGGCGCGAGCGGGGACCTTACACAGCTTGCATCGAGAGGCGGTGCTTCTCCTTCCATTTCTCCTCGTCGACTCCGAAGACGATCAGCCAGAAGATCTCCACGGCGGCTACCAACAACGCAAGCACAGCGATGAACGTGAATGACGGGATGCGTAGCGCCGGAAAGAAGAACCTCAACCAGCCCGCGCTTGCGATCATCCCGAGAATGCCGAGCGCCCGAGGAAGAAACGTGGAGCGGAAGATGAGATATCCGTGCAGCAAGCCGCTCACTCCGAAAAAGGCAAGGGCCATTGCGGCGCCGCGGTCATTGATCTTGAGTAACAGGAGCGCAATCGCGCGGAGTTGCTCGGGACTGAATGCGTTCAATGCAGTCGTCCCCGACAGGACAAAAAGTGGAGTGATGTAGAACAGACGGCTCATCGTCTTGATGATGGATCCGCTGAGCTCGATGAAAGCGGCCACGAGCGCGAGGTTGCGGCTCACCGGACGCAGCAGAAGATAGAAAAGCGCGGCTGATGCGATCTGACAGGTCATCTCGATGAGATAGACCGTAAAACTCAGCTCGAAGAGCGACCGCTTCGCGAGGATGTTGTTGGCCGTGGCCGCCGCGTCGGCGAACGAAATCAGCGCGTTGCTGACGAAGGCCTGCGCGAAGATCCCGCCCAGAATCGTCATCAGAACCAGAACGCCGGCAGCCCTGGCAGTGACCTTGGGCCTGGGGCCGGCAACAGGTTGGCGAGTGGCTGTATCGAACTGCGGCGGAAAGGCGGATGCGTGCGGTGTGTGCATGCGACGCACTATCGCGCCTCGCAGGAGCGCGGCCAACGGCATCGCGACGAATGGCGGAATGGTGGGGACGAACGGCGGGATCGTCACATCTGCCGGAAGAGGTGGACATAGTTGCGGCTCACAGGCAACACCTCGCCGCGTCCCTTCAGGTGGATCTCCGCCGTTTCATTGTCATGACGCTTCACGTGGCTGATCGAGCGCAGGTTCACGACCACCGATCGATGAACCTGCGCGAATCGCTCGGAATCGAGTTGCTCGATCAGCTCTTTGAGCGCCATCCGCACCACCGCCTCGGCAGGTTTGCCGCCGTCCCGCCACGCCACCAGCGTGTACTTCGCATCCGAACGAAGAAAGTCCACATCATCGACGGCGATGAGCCGCAGGGTCTTTCCTGCTTGTGCCCGAATCCAGCGCAACGGCTCGGACTTCGGGCCCTCCTGCAACTTCGCGAGCTGGATGCTGAGTTGTTGCAACAGCTGCTCGGTATTGATCGCGGGCCGCGACGACTCCAGTCGCTCCCGGATGCGGCCGGCGGTCGCCGCGAGCCGCGCCGTTTCGATCGGCTTCAGAAGGTAATCGAGTGCGCCCTGCGCGAAGGCCTGCACCGCATAGTGATCGTATGCGGTGACGAAGACGACATGCGCGCGGCGGCCGATGTGACTCGCTGCATCCACGCCGGACAGGCCGGGCATCTGGATATCAAGAAAACAGATGTCGGGATGGAGCTCGTCGAACAGCCGCATCGCCTCGCGCCCGTTGCGCGCTTCGGCAACGATCCGGAGCTCCGGCCAGACCTCGCCGAGTTGGCGCCGCAGCGCGTCGCGCAGCAGCGGCTCGTCGTCGGCGATCAAGGCTGTGGCGATCAATGCTGTCGGATGACCGTTCATGTCTGTGCCGGCATCTCCACTTCCGCGACGACGCCGCGCGGCACAACCGGCGTCAGGCGCAGCTCCGCCGCATCGCCGAAGATCAGCTGGAGGCGCTCGCGCAGTGTCGTCAGACCGGTTCCGAGACCATTCCCTGAGCGTTGAAATCCGACGCCCGTATCCTCACCCGGACCACGCAGCGATCGCCACGCCGTTCGATGTCGATGTCGATCCGCCCTCCTTCTTCACTCGGGTCGATTCCGTGCCGCACCGCGTTCTCGACCAGCGTCAGCACCGTGGTCGGCGGACAGCGAGCCTTCATCGCAGACGCGTCGACGTTCATCGCGTAGGTCAGGCGATCGGGCATGCGCATCTGCATCAACTCCAGATACGGAACGACGAGTTGCAGTTCGCGCTCGACGGTCGCCGCCGGCTCGTTGAGCAGCGGCACTGCCGCGCGCAGATACGCAACCAGGCTTCGAAGCACCGTCGACGCGCGCGGCGAACCGGCATCCACGAGTGCCTGCACGTTCGCAAGCGTGTTGAAAAGGAAGTGAGGGGCGACCTGGGCCTGGACAAGAGACAAGCGCGCGTCGAGCGCCTGTCGCTCGAGCTCACTGCGCTCCAGCGCAAATGCGAGGTTCTGATCGCGAGCGAAGGCTTCCTTCTGCCGCACGACCGCCACGAACGCCGTCCACGGCGCGATCAGCAGACCGAGAAACGTGAGCATCATCCATCCGTCCATCCGGTCGGGCACCTTCCAGAACGGCGGTGCGCCGCGCGGCGTGGAGAGCGTGTAGATCAGCAGCGTCGCGAGCGGCATACAGACGCCGACGGCAATGACTTGCAGCGCCCAGCGCTGCATCCAGCGCGGCAGCGTGCGAGGCCGGACTTCGAAGAGTGCGAAGGCAGCGGTCGCGGAGAGGCCGACGATGATCGTACGCAGGAAAAGCGCAATCGCCCCGCTGTTCCAGCCGTGCATCATCATCAACCCGACCACGATCGACATCGTCAACGCGACTCCCACGCGCCGCGCTGCCTTCACGATCATGCCCGGTCTTGCTGCCGTCGCCAGTTCGGACATCGGTTTCGAGGATACCCGTTATGAACCTGTCCACGGTTCGGACGACGGCACACGCGACGAACGGCGGATTCACGCGACCGAACGACGGCCGGCTCGTTCTCACCGTCTCACCTTGACAGCGCTGCCGGGCGCGACGACGATACGCGCCGTTCCGTGTCCAACCCCCTCCGTAGAACTGCGTTTGGCCTTGCCGTGGTCATTGCCGCGTCGGCGATCCTGTTGCTTGCCGACCTGCAGCATCGCGACCGTGCGCGCGCCAGGACCGCGAGCCACAAGTGGAAACTCTATTTCGTTCAGTACAACGACGTGATTGACGTCAAGGACGCGCAGGCCGGCGTGCTCGAAGGCCTGGCGGAATCGGGGCTGCAGGATGGCCGCGATTACCAGGTCGAGATCCTGAATGCGCAGGGCGACATGGCCACCGTGTCCGCGCTCGTCGACGCCGCGATCACAGCACACGCGGACATGCTCATCACCTTCTCCACGCCGACGCTCCAGGCGGCGCTGCGCCGGGCGCAGAACGTCCCTGTGGTCTACAACTACGTCTCCTCGGGACTAAAAGCCGGAGCGGGAAAGAGCAATACCGATCACGCCCCGAATGTCACCGGCGTCAGCCTGCTTCCGGCGAATGACGAGGCGCTGGCCATTCTGAAGACGCACTTTCCAGCCATCCGGCGACTGGGTACGCTCTACTGCCCCGCGGAAACGAACATGGTCAACGCCAAGATCGCGCTCGACGAATCGGCGAAACGAACCGGGTTCGAGATCGAGTACGTTCCGGCGGAAACGGCCACCGACGTTCCCGACGCCTCCGCGGCGCTGATGTCGCGCGACATCGATGCCGTCCTGCAGATTCCTGGAAACCTGACCGCCTCGGCGTTCGGAAGCATCAGCGAAGCCGCGCGGCGCTCGCACATTCCGGTCTTCGCGTTCCAGAAATCGCAGGCCATCGGCGGCGCCATGGTGGTCGTCGCGCGCGACTATCGCGACAGCGGCCGCCACGCCGCACATCTCGCAGCGCGGATCATGCGAGGAGAGAATCCGGCCAAGATCCCGCTCGAGGACTTCGGCAAGACCAGCCTGATCGTCAACCTCGATGCCGCTCGCGCGCTGAACATTTCGCTGCCGCCGGCGCTGGTGCGATCGGCGAAGGACATCATTGGAGCTGCCGGTGGAAATCGTTAAGGAGCGCTCCGGCGGCATCGCTCACCTTCGGCTCACCGGCCGTCTCGACAACCACTGGTCGCAGTCGCTCGATGACGTGCTTCACGAAGTGGCGCGGGAAGGGGCGAGACACGTGCGGCTCGATTTCTCCGGCGTGACCTATCTCAGCTCGGCTGCCGCCGCCGTTTTGCTGAAGCACCAGAACGACGCGATGGCACTCCAGGGATCGCTGGAGATCTCCGCCGCTTCCGAGCGGGCGCGCAACACGCTCCGGCTCATGGGCTTCGTCGAGCTCCTCATCGCCGGGGCGGGCAGAGGCGGGTCGCAGCGAAAGACGCTCTCCATTCCGCTGCCGCTCGAGTCCGAAAGCGCGTCGTACGAGAGCCGCGTGCTCGACGGGAAAAAGTCCGTCTGCTCCGTGATCGGCAGTCCGGACCTGCAGTCGCAGGCCTCACCGATCTCCGTCTACCGCGATGTCTTCGCGCTTGGCGTTGGAGCGCTCGGCGCAAACCACGAGGAGTGCCGCGATTTGTTCGGCGAGTTCGTCGGAGCCGCCGGCGGCGCCGCATTCATGCCCACGGACGGTACGGCCTCGCCCGATTACATGCTCAGCACGGCCATGGGACTCGTCCCGACGGTTCAGGCGTTGAGCGCGATCACATTTCGCGGCTCGCCGAGTTACCAGTTGCGCTTCGAGGCGACTTCGCCGGACGCAGGCGTTCCGCTGAGCGACGTCGTGCGCGCGTCCGTTTCGCTGGCCGGCACGCCGACCGTCGGAATGGTCATGGCCACGGACATCACCGGTCTCGTATGCGCGCGCCTGCGGCGTTCGCCGGCGCGCGGCGGGGCGGTGCCGTTTGATTTTCCTGCCGTGCGGGAATGGTTGTCGTTCACGCCCGAGCGGGAGTTCGCGCGCTTCAGCTCTCTCGTCGTCGGTGTCGCATCGTCATCGCCATCCGCATCGATCGCTCCGTTTCTCCGTCCGCTCAGCGACGAGTACGCGGGACACTTCCACGCTGTCGTGACCGCGTTCCGGCCGCTCCCCCGCGGAAAACTGCCGGTTGCCGACATCGTTTCCGCGTGGCTTCAACCACGAAGCGTGATCTCGGTCGTTCACCTCCTGCGTGATGACCGGCCGGTCGAAGGCGCGGGTGAGAGCGCATTTCAGCGCGGCCTCTGCTGGATCTTTCCGATCGCCGAGGGAGGTGCGGCGTGACGCTGTTGCTGTCCGCGTGGACGATCGGATTGATCCTCTCGCTGCTCGCGCTCGGGGTCTACATCAGTTACCGCGTTTTCAAATTCGCCGACATCACCGCCGACGGCTCCATCACTTTCGGCGCGGCGGTGGCGGCGTCGATGCTCACGCACGGCCGGCATCCGCTGGCGGCCAGCGGCGCTGCGTTCGTAGCGGGCGTTCTGGCCGGGACCTGCACCGGCATCCTGCACACGCGGTTCAAGATCAATCAGCTGCTCTCCGGAATCCTGGTCATGACAGCGCTCTACTCGATCAATCTGCACGTGATGGGCTCCAGCAATCTGCCGCTGCTCTCCGCCACGACGCTGGCCACCTATGCGCAGGATCTCGGGCGCTGGATCAGCGGTCATGATTCCGCGACGCTGATGGGCTGGCCGGTGAGCGCCCGCGACCTCGGATCGCTCCTACTCGCAGCCGCCATCGTCCTGGTGATCGCCGCGATCCTCTGGCTTTTCTTCAACACCAACCTCGGCAGCGCCATGCGCGCCTCGGGCGACAACGAACAGATGATCCGCGCGCTCGGCGTCAGCGTCGAGAACATGATCATCATCGGCCTCGCCATCTCCAACGGCCTGGTCGCATTCGCCGGCGCGCTGCTGGCGCAGTATCAAGGTTTCGCGGATGTGCAGATGGGAATCGGGATGATCGTGTGGGGATTGGCCAGCGTCATCATCGGCCGGGCTCTGATCGGATCGGACAGCGTCGGCGCCGCGCTGACCGGCACGATCCTCGGGTCGGTACTGTTCCGGCTGATCATCGCGCTGGCCTTGCGCTGGGGTCTGAATCCGAACGACCTCAAGCTGGTCACAGCGATCTTCGTCTTCGGCGCGCTGGTCCTGCCGGCGGCGATGCAGAAAGTGAGACGGCATGCTGCAGCTTCGTGAGTTGCAGAAGACGTTCTTCGCCGGAACGCCGAACGAAGTGCGCGCCCTTCGCGGCGTATCGCTGCAGATCGAAGAAGGCTCGTTCGTCACCGTGATCGGCACGAACGGCTCCGGAAAATCGACGCTGCTCAATGCCGTTGCGGGCAGCTTTCTCGTCGACGGCGGCGCAATCGCCATCGCCGGACGCGACGTCACCCGCTGGCCGGAACATCGCCGCGCCGCAATGATCGGCCGCGTCTTTCAGAATCCGTTCAGCGGCACCGCGCCGGCGATGACGGTGGCGGAGAATCTCGCGCTCGCCGCCCGCCGCGGCCTCGGGCGCGGATTGGGAAGCCTGCTCCCGGCACGCCTCCAGAACGAGTTGCGCGACCGTGTGGCCACGCTGAACATGCAGCTGGAAACGCGCATGCACAACCCCATCGGTACGCTCTCCGGCGGCCAGCGTCAGGCGTTGACGCTGCTCATGGCCACCTGGCGCCGCCCCGAGCTTCTCCTGCTCGACGAGCACACCGCCGCCCTCGATCCGAAGAGTGCCGACCAGATCGTCCGCCTCACCGAGCGGATCGTGTCGCAGCATCGCCTGACGACGCTGATGGTCACGCACTCGATGCAACAGGCGGCCACGCTCGGCGACCGGATCGTGATGATGAATCAGGGCATCGTCCTGGCCGATTACGCGGGCACGCTTCGACGCCACGTGCGCGCGGAAGATCTGGTGCGTCGTTTCGACGAGATCCGGAGGGACGAGCAACTCGACGCCTCCGCCGCGGAGATGCTCCGCGAGAACTACGTGTAATCAGGAGTGCGCGCGGCAGAATGATCGCCGTGCCGGCTGTATTTTTTCTGGCCCCAATCGGACTCCTGTCACGAGTCCAGGTTCGCGGAGGCCAGATAAAATGCCACAGTTTCGATTCGTACTCGCAGCCGTCTGCGCCGTCGCCTCTCTCTCTTGCGTGTCCCTCATGGCACAGCCCGCGACTCCGGCGGAGGATTTTCCGCTCGACGCCCTTCTCAACACACGCATCAGCACGGCGGCAAAATATGAGCAGCGCGTCACGGACGTGCCTGCCTCAGTCACGGTCATCACCGCGGAAGAGATCGCGCGCAACGGATGGCACACGCTGGCGGACGCGCTTGCCTCAGTGCCGGGCGTAACCCTTACCTATGATCGGGGTTACACCTACCTCGGCGTTCGTGGAGTCGGGTTGCCGGGCGACTACAACAACCGCTTTCAGATTCTGCTCAACGGCCAGCCGATGTTGGATGGAGTGGCGGGGGCAATCGATACCGGGACCGCTCTCGGCGTCGATCTGTCATCGCTCGCCCGTATCGAATTCGTGCGCGGACCCGGTTCGGTGTTGTACGGGTCCGGCGCGATGTTCGCGGTCATCAACCTCGTTCTCAAGAGCGAACAGGAGCCCTCCTCGGTCATGGTGGGCGGCGGTAGTCACCACACCACCATCGCCAGCGGTCGATTCATCCACGCTCTCGGCGGCGGCTTCAGCGTGAGTATCACCGGATCCATGCAGAACGATCACGGCCAGAATCTGTTTTTCCCGGAATTCAATACCCCGGAAACCAACAACGGGCTGAGCGTCGGACACGATTACGACAACTATCGAAGCCTGATGGGCACCGTCGCCGGCCATGGCCTGCGGTTTCTGGCGCTGACATCCACCCGGACGAAGGGCGTTCCTACAGGCTGGTTCGGGTCGACCTTCAATGAGCAGCAGCAATTCACAGATGGACGCAGCCTCCTGTCGTTGACCGCCGAGCATCGTGTCTCACCTACCAGTCACCTGTTCCTGCGTACTTCGTATGATCGATTCGACTATCACGGACAATTCCCCTTTGGCGACCAGATGGGACGCGATCATTCGTCCTCGACACGGCTCAATGCCGAACTTCGCCATGTCTGGGACGCGAAACCGAACCATCGCGTGACGTTCGGCGCCGAATATGTCGATAACGTGCGGGCCAGTTACAGCACGTCCTTCGCGGGCTTCGAACACACGATCGGGAGCCCATTCGCTGTCGGCTCGGTCTACGCGCAGAGCGAATACCAGCCTTCACACTCGTTGTCTGTGACCACCGGTCTGCGCTATGACCACTACGCTCACGTAACCGCCACGCTGAATCCCCGAGGTGCCGTGGTCTGGCATATCGATGACGCGAATACGCTCAAAGTGCTTTACGGAAGCGCCTTTCGCCTGCCGACCGTCTTCGAGCTCGGCTTGGAGGATGCGAGCCAGAACTTCCTTGCCAATCAGAACCTCCGGCCGGAGAAGATCCGCCAATACGAAGTGGTCTGGGAAGGGCGGCTGACCCCGGAAGTGCTGGTCAGCGTTGCGCCCTATCACCTTCACATGACCGGCCTGATCAATCCGCAGACCGATGCCGCCACGGGGATCACGCAGTTCCAGAACCTCAACGACGTCCGCTCGCAGGGTGTCGAGCTGCGGACCGACTATCGGCGCAGCGACGGACTGTGGTCGTACGCGAGCTATTCACGTCAGGACGCCCGCGAAAACGGATCGGAAATGTTCAATTCCGCCGCCAATCTGGCGAAGGCCGGCATTTCCACCGCGACATCACCCCGGTTTCAGGGGGCTCTGGAAGTGGTGTACGAATCAGGACGAGAAACCCTCGCCGACCGCGACATACCGGGTGTGATGTTGGCCAACATGACGATCTCCGCGGCGCTGCGCTCGTCGCTGCGCTTATCGGTCACGGTTAAGAATCTTCTGAACACCCGCTATGCAACGCCGGGTGGTCCGGCGCAACTCGAAGACACGATCCCTCAGAACGGCAGAACCGTCCTGGTCCGATTGCGCATAGGGAGTTAGCCCGGTGTGGAAAATGAAACGATGGGTTGCGCGAATGACCTCTGTCGCGCTTCTCGTCATGGCGCCGGCAGCGGCCGCACACGCTGCAATCGAGCAGACCTCCGCCATTCCGGCCAGCGTGCAGCTCCTTCTCTTCAGCAAGATCTGGATGTTCGATCGCTCGGTTCACGAGAACGACCAGATCGTCATGGCCGTTCTCTACCAATCGACGTTCCGTGCCTCGGAAGAGGCCAAGGATCAACTTATTGAAGCCGTTCGTACCGGTGGCTTGAAAATCCGGTGCGTTCCCGTCGCTCTCGATGACGCTGGCAACGTCGTCAATACACTCGAACTTGTAAAGGCCGACGTCTTCTATGTCACGGAAATGCGAGGCGTCAACATCCTCGACGTCGTCCGCGTCAGCCGCGCACATCACATCAAAACAATTACCGTAGCGGCGGGATACGTCGAGGGCGGCATTGCGATCGGTTTGCGCGTACGCAATGACAAACCGGTCATCGTCGTGAATCTGAGCGCGGCGAAAGCCGAGGGCTCAGATTTGACTGGTCAGCTTCTGCAGGTCTCAACGATCATCGAAGGGTCGGCCGGAAGCAACCGGACAAGCCGATGACCTCGAAATCGAATCGGTCCATCCGAAGAAAGCTGACCAGGATCATCATGCTGACGAGCACCACCGCGGTGTTGCTGGCGTGCCTCGGGTTCGCGGTCTCGGACCTCGTCAGTCTGCGGAACGGCCTGGCCAGTGACCTCTCGACGCTCGCCCAGGTCGTAGGTACCAACAGCATCATCGCGCTCACGTTTGGAGATCGCCAGGGGGCGCGGGAAGTCCTGGGCGCGTTGGAGGCCAAGCGGTCGATTGTCGCCGCCGGCATCTACACGGATCGGGGAGAACCGTTCGCGCGATACGAACCGAATGCCGCCATCTCCATCCCGCGCGTCCTGCCCGGGGACGGCTTTCATGACCGGGACGGGCGCCTCGAATTGGTTTACGGAATCCAACTCCGCCATCACCGCGTCGGCACGCTGTACATCGTCTCCGACTCCCGCGATCGCAATGCCCGGCTGAAGCATGACGTCGAGATCGCGGTCCTCATCGTTCTCGTGGCGTTGCTTTTCGCATTCATCTTGTCATCGAGACTGCAGCGCAACATTTCCGTGCCGATCGTCGAGCTCGCACGCGTGGTGAATCTCGTCTCGCAGCAAAAGAACTACAGCGTGCGGGCCAACCCTCGGCGCTCGAATGACGGCGATGAGATCGACCATCTGATGACCGGATTCAACAGCATGCTGGCCGAGATCGAGCAGCGCGACGACAGGCTGTTGGTTTCACGGAACGCGGCTGAAAAGGCGGCCGTGGTCAGCGCCCAATTGGCGCGGGAGAGCGCGCTGATCCTGAACAGCGCCACAGACGGGATCATTGGGGTCGACTACGACAATCGACCCACGTTCCTCAATCCGGCAGCCACGCAGCTCCTCGGCATGACACTGAGTGAACTGGAAGGAAAAACGATCCACGAGGCCATCCATCACTCGCATGCCGATGGCACGCCTTTCCCGGAACTGGATTGCCAGAACACACTCCAAATGCGTCGCGGCCACTCAGTCGAGCTCATGGACGACATCTTCTGGCGGGCGGATGGTACGAGCTTTCCTGTCGAATACTCCTCCAAACCGATGCTCGAAGAAGACGGAACCCAGCGCGGCTCGGTCGTGGTTTTCCGCGATGTGACCGAACGCCGCGCCATCGAACGACTCAAGAGCGAGTTCGTTTCGACGGTCAGCCACGAGCTTCGAACCCCGCTCACGTCCATCCGTGGAGCGCTTGGTCTCCTTAGCAGCGGGTTGCTTGGCCAACTCCAGGAGAAGGGACAACGGATGCTGGAGATCGCTGTGAACAATACCGATCGCCTCGTCCGTCTCATCAACGACATCCTCGATCTGGAGCGGATCGGCGACGGCAAGGTCGAAATGGCCTGCGCCCCCTTCGATGCGCACACCGTCATGGTTCAGGCGTCGCAAGGACTCCAGTCGATGGCCGACGAAGCGGGTGTGAATCTCGTCGTCAGCCCCGCATCCGGAACGCTGTTGGGTGACAGTGACCGGATCATTCAGACGCTCACCAACCTGATCGGAAACGCCATCAAATTCTCACCGCCAGGCACCAATGTGACCGTGAGTGGAACCGCGAGTGAGGCGGATTTTGTCTTCTGCGTTGCCGATCAGGGCCGAGGCGTGCCCAAGGAAAAACTCGAGACGATCTTCGAGCGTTTCAGTCAGGTCGACGCCTCGGACTCTCGCGACAAAGGCGGCACTGGTCTCGGACTGGCTATTTGCAAGAGTATCGTCCACGGGCACGGGGGACGGATCTGGGCAGAGAAGAACGATCCCGCCGGCAGCCTGTTCCGCTTCACGATTCCGCTGGCCGTTCAGGTCCTCATCGCTCAACCGGCAATCGAGGGGCCGAACAGCGCGGATATGGAAATGACTCAGGAGCCCGATCGGCGCAGTACGCAACCATCCGTACTCATCGTGGAAGCCGATCTCGATCTCGCCCGCGTGATGACGATGGCTATGCAGGGTCGAGGCATCCGCACACATCACGCCGTGACCGGCGGCGAGGCCATCCGGCTCTGCGGTCAGCATGAGCCGAGTCTGATCGTCCTCGATCCCGGCCTCCCTGACGTCGACGGCTTCGCAGTCATTGCAGCTCTGCGCGAACGCACGGCGTTCCGTGTTCTGCCGCTCATCGTTTACTCCGCGCTCGATATCGCGCGGTCTGATCGGTCGCGCCTGCTGCTGGGACCCACCGAGTTCCTCACCCAGAGCCGATGCACTCTGCCCGATTTTGAGAGCCACGTCGTCCGCTTGCTCGAAGTCGCTTCGATACCGGAGAAGGTGGGAGAGTTGCTCGCGATCGGCGTCGCGTCATGAATGAATACCCCAGTTCAAGCGAGAATTACGTGTAAGGAGTGGTCCATGTGCAAGACCATCAAACAGCGCGTGAAGTTCAAGGCCGATCCGGCCACCGTCTACGATCTGCTGGCCGACTCGCGCAAGCACGCCGCGTTCACCGGCAAGCAAGCGAGCATCAGCCGGAAGATCGGCGGGACGTTCACCCTCGGAGAGAGTGACGTCACCGGGATCAACGTCGACCTCGTCCCCGGGCGACGCATCGTTCAGGCCTGGCGCCACCGCCGATTCCCTGACGGCATCTTCTCGATGGCCGCGGTCACGCTGAAGCCGACGCCGGATGGCGGGACGCAGCTCGTTCTAACGCACCGCGGCGTTCCGAAGGAGCTGATCCCGGAGACCGAACAGGCCTGGCGCGATCAGTATTGGTCGCGGATCAAGGCGTACCTCGATCGCCGAGCCGGATAGCGAGTGCGTCACTTCTGACAGGTCGGCCGAGCCTTTCCTTCCATTTCAGGACGTCCGCGGGAGCCGATGGGTAGGGGTTTCAACGGATTTGGCCACTCCTAGGTATGCCAATACCCACGAGCATCTTCAAGCAACCAACTACCGAGCAGGAATGGCGCACTAGAAACCGCCGCGTGACGAACGCCGTCGTCTTCGCGTGGCAAATTCTGGGGCTCGTCGCGGTCCTTTGGTATGCAAGCTCGTTTGGTCCGCGATCCAACGTGGCAACCATCAGAGCTGCCGTCGTCGGATCATTGCTCGCCGGCGGAATGATGTTTCTCGGATTTGTGATTGGCTTTCTCTTTGGGATTCCCAAATCTCATGTCGAGGAAGGCGTGTCAAGTGCCCCTCGGTCTGCGAGTAACCTGCGCACGAATACGAATTTGGAACAGATTTCCGACTGGTTCACCAAGATCCTCGTAGGTGTTGGTCTTACACAGGTTAAAGAGATCGGCGCTGGTCTTTGGAATTTTGCCGCAGCCCTCGCTCCGGCATTCGGTGAGGCACCAACGGTGAAACCGTTCATAGTTGCCGTGATTCTCTACTTCGTGCTGTGCGGTTTCCTTTCCGGATACTTCTGGACGCGAATGTTCTTAGCGGGAGCATTCTCTCTAGCCGACAAGTCGCTCGGAACACAAACGCCACTCGAAACCGCGCCACCTATCGACGTCGAAACGGCCGGCTAACGCTTCGCAGCCGCTGACCATGGCCGCCGCAGGCCATCAGCTTTCGGCGTTCAAATCTCAGCCGCGCCGCGCTGCCTCGATCGTGGCTATGTCGATCTTCTTCATCGGCATCATCGCTTCGAAGGCACGCTTTGCTTCATCGCCACCAGCCGCCAGTGCCTCGGTCAGCACGCGCGGAGTGATCTGCCAGGAAAGGCCCCAACGATCCTTGCACCAGCCGCATTGGCTTTCCTGGCCTCCATTGTTGACGATCGCGTTCCAATAGCGATCCGTCTCTTCCTGATCGTCCGTCGCGATCTGAAACGAAAACGCCTCGCTGTGCTTGAACGTCGGCCCACCGTTGAGACCGAGACAGGGAATGCCGAGAACGGTGAACTCCACCGTCAGTACATCGCCCTTCTTACCGCCGGGGTAGTCCGCAGGCGCCTTGTGAACGGCGGTCACTTCACTGTCCGGAAAGGTAGCGGCGTAGAAGCGGGCCGCGTCAGCTGCGTCTTTGTCGTACCAGAGGCAAATCGTGTTCTTTGGTGTCATGTTCGTCTGCTCCTTACGTTCCGCTCTTCCAGCCAGCCACGCGCTTCTCGAACGCCGTCGTGTCGGCGCCATCGGCTTTGCCTTTGGCGATTGCCTGATCGGCGGCAGCAAGCGCTTCTTCGTTCCTGCCCGCGTTGTGCAGGATGTTGGCTTTGGCGGAGAGGCCTCGAAACGTCGGTTTGGTTTTGAGCGACTGCTCGACGTACTTCAGCGCCTCGTCCCAATTCTTGTCGGCGGCGAATGTGTTTGCCGCCTGGAGGGGGAAGACTTCGTTCGCCGGATTTGCGGCGATCAGCGCGTCGGTCCTCGCGCGCCACACGGCCTTCACGTCTTTGACTTCGACGGTGAACGGCACGTTCACCTTCTCCCAGCGCAGATTGGCCGTGGCCGTATTCGCCGTCACCGGGTCGAAGTTGTACGCCAGCAATTCCTGACTCTGCGGCACCGGCTGCGGCTTCGCCTTCACGCGGAGCGCGTCTTTTTTCGCGTCATACGAGAACGCGCCCCACTGCCCATAATCGTTGTTGAAGATGATCGTCCACTCATCTTTCCCGGGGATCGCTGACAGGCTGTAGGTGCCGGCCTTCAGTGGTTGCCCGTTGATCAGGACATCGTCGGTGACCTGAAACACTGTCGCGTCGTTCGCGCCGGCGCGCCAGACATGGTTGTACGGAACGATCGGCTCGCCGGGCTTTCGCTCGTTCTGATTGTCGAGGGTGGCGTCGCCCTTCGCGCGCGTCTCCATCGAGGGGGGAGCATCGGCAAAAATCGTGCGGCCTTTGATCGCGGGACGATAGTAGGTAATCGTCACGTCGGTGACGCCGATCGTCTGCATGACGCTGGCTTTCTGGCTGGGATAGAGCGGTTTGTATTGCGCCTGCGGTTGCTGGGCGTTTGCGAACGTCGCACCCAGGAGAATCAAGAAGGCTGCGAACGAGAAGCTCGTCAATCGTTTGCGAGTGATCATCATGCGGTACTCCTTCGTTTCAAACATGAACGCGCATTATCGTATGGTTTGCTACGGCCTTACCCGCAGCGTCAACGGCATCGGCCGGTCCGGCGCGGCGGTCGCGATCTCGCGGGTGAAGCGCAGCGTCGTGCCGTCGAACGTCCATCCGCCATCGCTGCAGCGCGAGGCGGGCTCGATCGGTTTTCCTTCCCGAATGCGCAGCGCGTTCGATGTCGCCTCGCGTTCGGCGCGGTAGCGGAAGGCGCGGCGCCATACGAATCTGAGGTCCGTGCCAAGCTCGTTGGCGCGGGCGTTCACGTCGCAGCGGGTCTCTTTGGCCAGCTCTTCGGCGATGCCGCGGTCGCGATCGACGGAGTCTGCGAGCATCTTCGTCGGAAAAAGCCGCAAACCGTCTTGCGCGTACGACGCCGCCGAATACTGAAAGGCTGCGATGAGTGGCGGCACGCTGTCGCGCGCTTGCAGTTCGGCGAGCCACGCCGGCGCGGGCAGCGGCATTTTCCAGGCGACGGCGTTGATCATCCGCGCGATCGAGAATGCGGCCGTCTGCACCATCATCTGCGGATGCCCGTCCAGTGAACGGGCCAGCTTCCACGCGGCGTGCAAGTCCTCCCATGACGCGGGATCGTTGGCGCGCGCTTTCACCAGCGCGCTCGCGACGAGCGCTCTTGCCGCCGTCATCTGCGCCGCGCGCTCCGCGTTCGCGTCGTTGCCGCCGCCGATCCCGTCGCGGCGCTGCCAGACGATCGGCTCGCGCAGCAACAGCTCGCGGATCGCGGAGACATCGTGCAGCGCCGGCAACCCGCCGATGGTGACCTCCCCTCGGGCGATCTCGCGCGCCACGAAATCGCCGGCAGCTTCGGTCTTCGGCAACGCATTGGCGAGCGCCATCAGCTTTACGGACGCGCTGTTCGCCTGCAGCTGCGGGAACCGATTGTCGACCGAGTCGAGCGTTCCTCCTCCCGGCCACGGCCGCGCGGCCGATTTCATGACGGCGTCCGGAACCCGGAACCAGGAGATGACCCAAAGCACGAGGGCGATTGCGGCTACGACTATGAGGGCTTTCTTCATCGTTCACGCATTGTCATCCAGAGCCGCCGGAGCCGCGCGGCGCAAAGCGCAAGGCGGCGAAGGACGGCGAAGGAACTCAAAATGCGCGGCTCCGGCTGAAACCCTCGGTTCCAGCGCAAGTCGCGCATCTTGAGTTCCTTCGCCGTCCTTCGGCATCTCTGTCGCTTCGCGGCCTCGTGCCTCCGCCGGCTCTGGATGACAGCCGTTCGCGTCGGCGATCTCCTCAATGCCTCTCAGATTAGATCAAGCGGTTCGAACTTCGTCCTAGTGTCCGCGATAGCATCGCGCCGGAGGGATCCGTGAAACGACGTTTCCTTGCGTGTGCCCTGCTTTTCATCTGCGCCGCTGTTTTTGCCGCGGAGCCGCCCGATCTGACCAAACAGCCGACGCTCTATGTCGTCGGCTACGCGCACCTCGATACGCAATGGCGATGGGAGTACCCGCGCACCATCGGTGAATTCATTCCCAGAACGATGCGCGACAACTTTGCGCTGTTCGAAAAGTATCCGCACTACATCTTCAATTTCAGCGGCGCCAATCGCTATCGGATGATGAAGGAGTACTACCCGGCCGACTACGCGAAGGTGAAGCAGTATGTCTCCGCGGGGCGATGGTTCCCGTCCGGCTCGGCCATGGAAGAGGGCGACGTGAACTCGCCGTCCGCGGAATCGATCGTGCGGCAGATCCTCTACGGCACGCACTTGTTCCGTGCCGACTTCGGCCACACCAGCGCCGAATACATGCTCCCCGACTGTTTCGGATTTCCGGCCTCGCTCCCCAGCATCCTCGCGCACATGGGACTGCGCGGATTTTCCACGCAGAAACTGACGTGGCATTCGGCGACGAACGCCGGCGGTCCGGACTCGCCGGAGAGGACGCCGGAGGGCATCCCGTTCAACGTCGGCGTATGGGAAGGGCCGGACGGGCGCGGCATCATCGCCGCATTCAATCCCGGCAACTACAGCGGCGATCTCTGGTACGACGTCAGCCGCAGCGAGCCGCCGCCGAACGCGCGCAATTTCATCGACTGGCCGGCGCGCGTGCAGCGCAACGGCGAGGTGAGCGGGATCTACACCGACTATCACTACTACGGCACCGGCGACGTCGGCGGTGCGCCGCGCGAGAACTCCGTCAAGCTGCTCGAATCGATCGTCGCCGGCAGCGGTCCACTTCACGTCATCTCGTCGACTGCCGAGGAGATGTTTCTCAATATCAAAGATGAGAAAGGACTGCCGCGCTACAAGGGCGATCTGGAACTGATCGAGCACTCGGCCGGATCGCTGACGTCGCAGGCGTATCACAAGCGATGGAATCGCAAGAACGAACTGCTGGCCGATGCCGCGGAGAGAGCGTCGGTAGCCGCGATGTGGCTCGGCGGCCGCGACTATCCGTTTGCGCGCCTGAATGACGCATGGACGCTGGTGATGGGCGGTCAGTTTCACGACAACCAGGCCGGCACCGCCACACCGAAAGCCTACGAATTCACCTGGAACGACGACGTGCTGGCGATGAATCAATTCGCTGCTGTGCTGACCAGCGCTACCGAAGCGATCGCGTCTTCGCTCGACACCAGCGGCGAGGGCGTTGCGCTGGTGGTCTACAACCCGCTCAACATCGCGCGGCAGGACATCGTGGAAGCGACGCTTCCCGGCCACTCGAAACACGTACGCGTGGTGGGACCTGACGGCAACGAGACGCCCGCGCAGTTGGATGGCGACAAGGTCGTCTTCCTCGCTCGCGTCCCCTCGAACGGTTATGCCGTGTACCACGTTCAGCCGGCGACGGCGGCGAAGACATCGACGCTTACGGTCACCAAATCGAGCCTGGAGAACGCGCGCTATCGCATCCACATCAACACCGCCGGCGACATCGACAGCATCGTCGATAAGCACCTCGGCAGGGAGATCCTGGCAGCGCCGATGCGCCTCGCGCTGCAGACCGAGAAGCCGCACGACTGGCCCGCGTGGAATATGGATTGGGCCGACCAGCAGAAACCGCCGCGCGCGTATGTCAGCGGTCCGGCGGAGATCGCGATCGTCGAATCGGGCCCCGCGCGCGTGGCCGTGCGGATCACGCGCGAGACGGAAGGATCGCGATTCGCGCAAACCGTGCGCCTCGCAGCGGGCGACGCCGGCAATCGCATAGAGATCGACAACACGATCGAATGGAAAACGCCCGCGGCGGCGTTGAAAGCGACCTTCCCGCTGACCGCGTCGAATCCGAAGGCGACCTACAACTGGGACGTCGGAACGATCGAGCGCGGCAACAACGATCCGAAAAAATATGAGGTCCCGGCGCATCAGTGGTTCGATCTCACCAATCGCGGCGGTGCGTACGGCGTGACGATCCTCTCCGACTGCAAGTACGGATCAGACAAGCCGGACGACAACACGCTCCGCCTCACGCTCGTCTACACGCCCGGGCTAGGCGACGGCAACGGCCGTTCATACAGCGATCAGGCCTCGCAGGATTGGGGCCGCCATCGCTTCGTCTACGGTCTGGCCAGCCACGCCGGCGATTGGCGGAAGGAGCAGACCGATTGGCAGGCGCAGCGGCTCAATCAACCGCTGATCGCGTTTCAGTCACCGAAGCATCCGGGCGCGCTCGGCAAGCGATTCTCGCTGCTGTCGATCAACAACCGTCGCGTGCGCGTTCTGGCACTCAAGAAAGCCGAGGATAACGACGACGTCGTCGTGCGGGTTGTGGAGCTCGACGGCAAACCCGCTGACGATGTCCATCTTCACTTCGCGTCGCCGGTCACCGCCGCGCACGAACTGAACGGGCAGGAGATCACGATCGGCAAGGCGAAAACGCTGCACGGAGATCTCGTCACCACGCTCAGTCCCTACGCGATCCGCACGTTTGCCGTGCGCCTGGCACCGCCGCACACGCTGCAGCGGACACCGAAGTCTCAGACCGTGCGGCTTCCAACGGATCGCAAGGTGGCCAGCCTGGACGGCGCGAAGTCCTCTCCCGGATTCGATGACAACGGCTTCGCTCTACCATCCGAGATGCTGCCGGAGGACGTCGCCTTCGCCGGCATTCACTTCAAGCTCGGAAACGAAGCGCTCGTACCGCACGGTCAGACGATCGCGCTGCCGCCCGGACGTCGTCTGTACATTCTCGCCGCCGCGACCGACGGCGATCGCCAAACGACGATCGCCGGACAAACGATCACCATCCAACGATGGAGCGGCTACGTTGGGCAATGGGACAACCGCACCTGGACGCGCAAGGAAGAAGAAATTCCGCCGCGTGCCGATGCGCCGCCCGGCGCACCGCCGCGGCGCCGCGTCTCGCTCGACTTCAGCGGCCTCACGCCCGGCTTCATCAAAGCTGCTCCGGTGGCATGGTTCGCGTCTCATCGCCACACCGCCGACGGTACGAACGAGCCGTACGCCTACTCGTATCTCTTTGCGTACTCATTGCAACTCCCGCCTGGCGCGCGCAGCGTCACCCTTCCGGATGACGATCATCTCCGCATCATGGCCATGACCGTCTCCGACGAAGGCGCGCCGGTCCGCGCCGCGCAGTCGCTGTACGACGATTTGTCATCCAGAGCCGCCGGAGGCACGTAGCCGCGAAGCGGCGAGATGCCGTAGGACGGCGAAGGAACTCAAGATTACAGAATCTCCACTAAGTAGAGCGTCTCAAATGACCAGCAAGTGTCATTCGAGCCAATCAGCACTTAAATCCGACCACGTCGGATTCATCGTCTTGACCAGCTCAATTTTCCGCTTTCGACTCCATCCCTTGAGCACCCTCTCCCGGGCGATTGCATCGCGAATGTCGGGCGTCTGCTCGAAATAGACGAGACGATCGAAGTGGTAGCGCGACGTGAATTCGGAGCCGTGGCCTTTCTTATGCTCCGAAATGCGCCTCGTGAGATTGTTCGTGACGCCGATGTAGAGCGTCATTGACGTGTTCGAGAGGATGTACGTGGAGTACAAACGAAGTTCGCCATACGAGGTCCATCGCATGAGCGGATTTTCCCTCGGGGGCGGTGCGAATCGAAATGTTCTACAACCGGTGGAGTGCTCGTTTTCGGAGGCTTTCGATGAACAGACGCGCGAGAGTGAGACGCTGGGTTTCAGCCGGTGTTGCGCATCTTGAGTTCCTTCGCCGTCCTCCGCCGTTCCGTCGCTTCGCGACTCCCGGCTCCGGCGGCTCTGGATGACAAACCACGAAGGCGTGCCGGTCGCCGCCGCGCAGCCGCTGTACGATACGTTGCCATGAGAAATCGCTGGATTTTCGCGGCCGTGCTCTGCCTCGCCGTCGCCGGTTGTCAGCAGAAGCACGAGACTGCATCTGCATCGAAATCGTTCACCATCGCCGTCATCCCGCAGGGCTCTACACACGAGTTCTGGAAGAGCATCCATGCCGGCGCGATGAAGGCCGCCGGCGATGAGGCGAAGGACGGCGTCCAGGTCAACGTGATCTGGAAGGGACCGATGCGCGAAGACGACCGCGAGCAGCAGGTGCAGGTCGTGGAAGGATTCACCACGCAGCACGTCAGCGGCATCGTCCTCGCGCCGTTCGACAAGAACGCGCTGGTCCGTCCCATCGAAGAAGCGACGCGCGCTGGCATTCCCACGGTGGTCATCGACTCGGCGCTCGAGTCGCGCGATCCGATCAGCTTCGTGGCCAGCAACAACTTTCACGGCGGCGAGTTGGCAGCCGAGGAGATGAACCGGTTGCTGGGCGGAAAGGGGAAGGTGTTGTTGCTGCGCTACCAGGAAGGCGTCTTCAGCACCGAGCAGCGCGAGAAAGGCTTCGAAGAGAAGATCAAGACGTTCCCCGGAATCACGCTGATCTCCTCGAATCAATACGCCGGCGCGACGCGCGACACGGCGAAATCCGCGACGGAGAATCTGCTCAATCGCTACGGAAACGAAATCGATGGCCTCTTCACGCCGAATGAATCGTCGACCGCCGGCGCGCTGCTGGCGCTCGAAGACGCCGGCAAAGCGAGCAAGATCCGCTTCCTCGGCTTCGACGCCAGCGACATCTTCGTGCAGGCCATGCGCGACGGGAAACTGCAAGGCGTCGTGGTCCAGAATCCGTTTCGCATGGGAGAGCTCGGCGTGAAAACGCTGGTCGCGCATCTCCTCGGCAAACCGGTGGAGAAACGCGTCGATACCGGAGTCACGCTGATCACGCCGGCGAATCTGGACTCGGCAGAATCGAAACAGCTGCTCCATCCGCCGATCGAGCAATATCTGAAGTGACGCAGCTTCGACTTCGCGGCATCCGAAAACGCTTCGGCGCGACGGCGGCACTGGACGGCGTCGACTTCGACGTGAGTGGCGGCGAAGTGCACGCGCTGATCGGCGAGAACGGCGCCGGCAAGAGCACGCTGATGAACATCCTCTCCGGCACATTCGCGCCGGACGGCGGTGAGATGTTCCTCGACGACGCGCCTTACGCACCGGCCAACCCCGCCGATGCGCGCCGACACGGCATCGCGCACATCCATCAGGAGCTCGCACTCTGCGCGCACCTGTCGGTTGCCGAGAACATTTTCCTCGGCATCGAGCCGTCGCGGCGTGAAATGCATACGCGAGCGGCGCGGCTGCTCGAGGAATTCGGCCGCGGTGAAGTCGACCCGTCGCGCCGCGCCGGCGATCTTCCGCTCGCCGATCAGCAAGTGGTCGAGATCTGCCGCGCGTTGGCTTTCGACGCGCGCGTCCTGCTGATGGACGAGCCGACCAGCAGCCTGCAGCGCGCGGACGTCGAGCGCCTCTTCCGCCTCATCGGCAAACTGCGCGATCGCGGCGTCGCGGTCATCTACATCAGTCACTTTCTGGAAGAGCTGCGCGAGATTGCGGAGCGATACACCGTGCTCCGCGACGGCCGCAGCGTCAGTGCCGGCGCGCTGGCCTCGGTGAGCAACGAGGAGCTGATTGCGGCGATGGTGGCGCGCAGTGTTGAAAGCATCGAGCACGAGAAGTCATCTGCAGTCAGTGACGAAATGCTCCTCTCCGTCCGCAATCTCGCCGCTCCTCCTCGCGTCCGTTCTGCAACCTTCGATCTCCGACGCGGCGAGATCCTCGGCATCGCGGGGCTGATCGGCTCCGGCCGCAGCGAGCTGATTCGCGCCATTTTCGGTTTGTTGCGCACCAGCGGCGGCGAAGTCTCCCGGCGAGGGACGATCGGATATCTGAGCGAAGACCGCAAGGGCGAAGGGTTGGCGCTGCAACTCTCCGTCGCCGACAACGTGACCATGAGCCGGCTCGGGACGTGCGCGCGCGCCGGATGGATCGACCTGCGCCGCCAGTATGCGCAAACCGAGGAAGTCATGCGACTGTTGCGCGTGAAAGCGGCGGGTCCGAGGACTACCATCGTTCGCCTCTCCGGCGGCAATCAGCAGAAGGTCGCACTCGGGCGGCTGCTCCATCAGGACGCAGACATCCTCCTTCTCGACGAGCCGACGCGCGGCATCGACGTCGGCTCCAAAGCCGACATCTTCGCGGAGATCGCTCAACTCGCGCGCGAAGGTAAAGCCATCGTCGTCGTCAGCTCCTATCTTCCCGACCTCTTCGCCGTGTGCGACCGCATCGCTGTGATGTGCCGCGGGCGGCTGTCGGAGGCGAAGCCGGCATCTGAGTGGACGCCTGACATGGTCATGCAGACGGCCATCGGCGGAAGAGAGAAGGCTGCATGAAAAGAAACGTGTTGCATATTTTCGGGCCGCTTCTCGGCCTGATCGGCGTGGCCGTCTTCTTCGCGCTCCTCACCGGCTCGCCCGATCGCTACCTCTCGATGACCAACCTTCGGGTCGTGCTCGCGCAGACGGTGATCGTCGCGATCGGGGCGATCGGCATGACCATGATCATCATCAGCGCGGGCATCGATCTCTCGGTTGGCGCGGTCATCGCGCTGACCAGCGTGGTGACAGCGCTGGCGCTGCGCGGCGGCTGCGCGCCTTGGCTGGCGCTGGTGGCCGGCGTCGTCTGCGGCGGCATCATCGGCGCGATCAACGGCCTGGCCATCACGACGCTGCGCGTCGTCCCGTTCATCGCCACGCTGGGCATGCTCGGCGTCGCGCGCGGCGTGGCGAAATACGCAGCCAATCAACAGACCGTCAACGTGCCGCCGACCTGGATCAACGAGCTCGCGGTCACCTTTCCCTCGCGGCCGTGGATGGTGTTCGCGCCCGGCGTCTGGCTGACGGTGCTGCTCGCGGCGGCGATGACGATCATGCTGCGCAACACGAGCTTCGGCCGCCGCGTCTTCGCGATCGGATCGAACGAGGCGGCCGTGCGCGCCTGCGGCATCAACGTCGAACGCGCAAAGGTGGCCATCTACACCGCGGCCGGATTGTTCTTTGGCCTGGCCGGTGTGACGCAGATGTCGCGGCTGCGCCAGGGAGATCCGACGGTTGCCGTTGGCGTGGAGCTCGACGTGATCGCGGCCGTCGTCATCGGCGGTGGAAGTCTCAGCGGCGGCGAGGGGAGCATCCCAGGGGCGATGATCGGCGCGCTGATCATGTCGCTGCTCCGCAACGGTTGCCAGCAGATGGGATGGCCCAATTACGTTCAGGAGATCATCATCGGCAGCATCATCGTTCTCGCCGTGGCCCTCGACCGGTACCGCGCGGCGCGAACGGCGGAGGTCACATGAAGCACATCGTCCTGCTGACGCTTCTCCTGGCGGCCACACCGCTTCGCGCCGGAGTCACGGTCGTCGTCGACCGCAACATGGGCGACGACGCGACGCCGCAATTCCGTTTCGAACGCGTTCCGCCGCCATCGCGCGACGATGCGGCGACGACAGCGAAACTCGATGTGATCGCCGGACGCATCGACGGCAACAGCCCAGGGCTCGCCGCAATCACCGACGGCCGCGTCCCGGGCGACTGGGATGAGCCGCAATCGAATCTCTTCTTCGCCCCCGGCACCTGGGGCGGCCGTTTCCGCATCGACCTCGGCAGCGCAATCCCGATCGCCGAGATCAACAGCTATTCATGGCATCCTGGCTCGCGCGCCCCGCAGCTCTACAAGGTCTACGGCAGCGACGGCACTGATCCGAATTTCAATGCAGCCCCCGGCAGCAAAATCGATCTCGCCACCGCCGGCTGGAAGCTCATCGCATTCGTGGACACCCGCCCCCGCGAAGGTGAGCCCGGCGGCCAGTACGGAGTCAGCATCCACGACAGCGCGGACATCCTCGGCCGCTATCGCTACCTCCTCTTCGACGTTTTCGAAACCGAAGGCGACGACGATTGGAGCAACACCTTCTTCAGCGAAATCGATGTCCGCCGAGCACAGCCCGGCCCGTAGATTGGCCCCGGTCAACCTCTTCGCCAATCAATCGCGAACGTCGCGGTAGTCCGCATCTCCTTCAGAAACGTTTCAATCCGATTTCATCGACGCTTCACGAATTTCGGTTCGGACGGGCCGATCTTCGAGCATCCAATCGGACAAAAAACGGAGGAGCGTATGCACAGGAAATCATTGTTCGTTCTCATCATGGTCGTTGGCCTGTTGCCCATCGGCGCGTTCGCCGGCGAGGTACGAATCCAGGGCAACGCGATCATCTTTGACGCGGCAATCGGTGAGGTCAACACAGTCACGATCAACCCGAGGGGCAGCGTCCACGATCTGTCGACTGGACTAACCATTACCGGAGTCACCATCACCGACACGACCGCGCCGATGGTGGTTCAGTCGCCCTGTCGGAAATTTGTCGATACCGCGTTGTGCGAGGACGTCACCACCATCGCTCGCGCCGTGATCACGCTGGGAAACAAGAACGACAGCGTGAAGGAAGACTTCACATTCGGTCAAGGAGGAAACCCCTTGCCGATGATCGTGGAAGGTGGCCTCGGCGACGACAAGATTACCGGCAGCCCCGTGGCGGACCTGCTCAATGGCGGCGACGGGAACGACACTATTGATGGCGGCGAGGGCGACGACGTGATCAACGGTGGCTTCGGCAACGACGTGATCAACGGCGGGGATGGCAACGACACGATTCGCGGCAATGCCGGCAAGGATCAGATCGATGGCGGCGACGGAGACGACGACATCGACGGCGGGATTGGTGATGACCACATCGTCGGCGGCAAAGGCAAGGACATCCTGAAAGGCGATGCCGGCGACGATACGATCAATGCACACGACAGCGAGATCGACACCATCAACTGCGGTCTCGGACGCGACACGCTGTTGCGCGACTCCAACGACTCATTCAGCCGTTGCGAGCGATAGCGCGCCGCAAGGCTGATTTGCGAGCACTGGCGGATCGAAACTCCGTCAGTGCTTCCGGCTTTTTCTACTTCGCGCGGCTTGAAACGATGATCGCCGCGATCGCGGCCGCCACCAACCCTCCGCCGAGGACCATCATCGTCATCGGAAGCCCGCGGTGTTCGGCGATTGCACCGGCGAGCAGGTTGCCAAACGGAAGGAAGCCGAAGAAACCGAAGGTGTACATGCTCAGGACGCGGCCGCGCATCGCGTCGGGGACGCGTTGCTGGATGGCGGTGTTGCAGAGCGCGGCGCAGACGACCATCGCGCAGCCGCAGATTGCGAGCAGCGGCACGACGATCAGACGCGCGTGAGTGAATCCAACAGCGCCGAGGGCCAGGCCGAATGCGGCGAGGGAGAGGATGATGGAACGCATCAGGTTCAACGGCGTCCGCACGGACAACGCCAGTGCTCCGAGGAGCGCACCGATGCCGATCGAACCCATCAGGATGCCGAGACCGCGTGCGTCGTCGTGGGCGTAGAGAAGGCGCGCCGCCATCGGCATCAACGTCACGTACGGATAGCCGAGGAGGCTGATGATCGCGACGATGGCCAGCAGAAGTTTCATGACGCGATCGCCATGCACGTAGCGCAGACCTTCCGCGAGCCGCGCCGACATCGCGCCGATCGGTTCCGCGCGGACCTGGCGTTTCTGCAAACGCCCGAGCACGAAAATCTGCGGCACGAACGAGAGCGCGTTGACGAAGAAACACCAGAAGCTGCCCCACGCGTGCAACGTCAATCCAGCCAGCAGCGGTCCGAGCGCGCGCGACAGATTGAACTGCAGTGAGTTCATCGCCACCGCGTTCGAGAGGCGAGCGCGGTCGTCGAGGAGATCGACCACCATCGCCTGATACGCCGGCGCCGAAAACGAAATCGCCACGCCGCTGATCAGCGACGCGGCCACGATCTGCCACACCGCAATGTGGCCGGTGTAAATCGAGAGCGCGATCAACAGCGCCGACACTGCCTGCGTGATTTGCGACGCGCGAAACGTTCGCAATCGGTCGAGGTGATCGGCGAGCACGCCGGCCGGCAGCATGAAGAGCAGCGACGGCGCGGAGTTGGCGAAGGCGACGAAGCCGAGGAGGAACGGCGAGTCGGTCAGGCGGTAGACGAGCCATCCCTGCGCCAGCCCCTGCATCCACGAGCCGATGTTGGAGATGAACTGCGCGATCCAGAAACGCCGGTAATCGCGCTCGGCGAAGGCTTCGAACATGGCGCGAAGCCGCGCATAATATCCGCCCCATGCTCGATCAGGATCGCCGCCGTGCCGAACGGCTGTTGCTGCCGTCGCCGCTTGCCGGGCGCGTGGCCGATCGCGACGTCCGCATCGTCGACATCGGCGTCTTCGGCACGCGCGTCGAGCACGACGAGCCGCTGCTGGTTGGTCCGCACACGCTTCGCTTCGCGTGGGACGGCGAGGAGATCGAGGTCGATTGCACCGTCGTCCGCAGTGACCGCATTGATTCTGCGTTTCATAGCGGCCTGCAGTTCAGCGATCGCGATCGCATCGTGGTCGGGCGCATCGTCTCGACGCTTGCCGACCGCGATGAGATGGAGCGGCTGCGTACGCTCGTCGAAGCATCGAAGCTGATCAACTCATCGATCGAGCCCGACACGCTCTTCGCCTCGATCCTCACCGTCGCGCGCAACGAGCTGCACGTCGAGCGCGGCACGCTTTACTTCGTCGACGACGCGAAGCAGGAGATCTGGACGAAGATTGCCGGCGAGTTGTCGACAGAGATTCGCCTGCCAATCGGCAAAGGTCTGGCCGGCAGCGTGGCCGCGACCGGCGAGCCGCTGATCCTCCACGACGCGTACGACGATCCGCGCTTCGACCGTTCGCTCGATCAGAAGACCGGCTACCGCACACGCTCGATGCTCTGCGTGCCGATCAAGAATCGCGGCGAGCGCGTTGTCGGCGTGCTGCAGCTGCTAAACAAAACCAACGGCGCGTTCGGCCCGCGCGACCTCGAATTCCTCAGCGGCATCTCCGACCACATGGCCATCGCCATGGAAAACGCGACGCTGCACATGGAGCTGCTCGAAAAGCAACGCATGGAGCAGGAGCTGGCCCTCGGCCGCGAGATTCAACGCCGCCTGCTGCCGTCCGCGCCCGTCGATGTGCGCGGCGTGGAGCTCGGCGCGCTGAGCCTCCCTTGCTACGAGGTCGGCGGCGACTACTTCGATTTCATCGAGCTACCCGGCAACGACCTCGGGCTGGCCATCGGCGACGTCTCCGGCAAAGGCGTGTCGGCGGCGCTGATCATGTCCAGCGTGCAAGCCGCGTTGCGCGTGGCCGCACCGATCGAGGACGATCTGGCCCGCCTCGTCGCGCGGCTCAACGCACTGATTTTTCGCAGCGCGAGCGGCCGCAAGTACGCGACGTTTTTCTTCGCGCGCTACTCACCGTCGACGGGCGTGCTGCGCTACGTGAACGCCGGTCACAATCCGCCGTACATCATCGCCGGCAACGTGCTCAGCGAGATCGGATCGACCGGCAGACCGATCGGATTGCTCCCCGAGTCGTCGTATACCGAGGGCACGATCGAGCTGCCGCCGGGATCGACGCTCTTCCTCTACACCGACGGCCTCAACGAAGCCGCCGATCCCGACGAAGTCGAATTCGGTAACGAGCGGCTGCGCGAACTTTTCTTATCGCAGAGCGGCGCGGCGACGAATGAAATCCCGTCTCGCGTGCTCGACGCCGTCACGGCATTCGAGCGCGGCACGAAACCGACGGACGACAAGACGATCGTGGTGATGAGGAGACGTTAGCGGATGAGTCCTCTGGTTCTCGCTCTCAGCATCGTCGGCGCAGCGGTGATCCTGGAAATCATCGTCAGTTGTAGATGGACGCCGTCGTACTTCCGGTTCGGCATTCCGATCTTCATTCGCCGCATCGAGCGAGCGGGAGGCGTGGCCGGCGTTTCGATCGAACCGCTGGAGAAAAGCTCAGCGACCGCCACCGGCCCTCCTTTCGCCTTCCGCCAGCTCGGGCCGGATCTCATCGCGTTCCGCGAGCGAGGCTTCAACGGCTATGTGCCGCTGATGCGCGGCGCGATCATGTCGAAGGTGGAAGAGCCGTTCGTCGTCGTGGCCGGCTTCGTGAACTGGTCCGCGATCGTCGTCGCGATCGTTCTCCTCGCCTTCCTACGGCGTGGCGTGACTGACGTCGCCCCCTACTTCCTCGGCGCGCTGGCCATCCTCTATTTCATTCAAGGTGTGCGCTTCTATCGCGTGGCTTCGGCCCTGCGCGGACCTGCGAAAGCGGAAGAGAAAGTATCCCGCGCTTGACCACAACACCGCCACCGTCAACCAACCGGCAGTCGATGCCTGGAACGTGAACGAATTCGTTGCGCCGTCCAGGTGCGACGGGACGATGTCTTTCGTGTTGTTGATGGCGGAGTGCATCAGCATCGTCAGTAGCAGGCTGCCGTTCGTTCGCTGATACAGGAATGCGATGGCGACGGAGATCGCCGTTACCTGCATTGTGTAGAGGAAAAACGATTGGCCGTACGTATCGGCCTCGCGGACGAAAAACAACGGCAGATGCCAGAGCGCCCAGATGATCCCGAGAATGATGCTTGCGATGCCGTAGCCGAAGCGTGCCGCCAGCCGCGGCAGCGCAAATCCGCGCCAGCCGATTTCTTCGCCCGATTGTCCGCCGATGATCAATGAGCCGATCGTGGCCGCGAGCATGAAGTACCACGGCTCATCGCCGAATCGCGGCCATGTTCCGAGGAACACGCGATGCAGCATTGCCACGATCAACTTGACCGAGGCCATGTAGCCGATCGCGAAGAAATACCAGCGCACTCCCACATCGGCCTGCACCAGTCGCCGCAGCAGTGCGATCACGCCAACCGGTCCTCGGGCGCGCGCGGTCAGCGACAGCGCCACGATCGACGGTGCGAAGATGCCGAGGAAGAGGATCGGGCCGTGCAGAATCGCGAAGTTCGGCGCGGCTCCGGCCGAGAAGGCCGCGACCGCGCTGAAGCACGGCCACGTGATCGCGAACGTGATGAAGAAAAACTTCAGCAGCGCGCGACGTTCACGTGGTTCCGCGACGGCCATGCCGGAGATACGGCGGCGCTGCAGTGAAGTTTTGCGGGGCGCCGGAGCGCCCCAGCCTTTTGCTAGTGAACCGCGGCTTCGCTCGCGCAGAACTGACGAAACGCGGCAGTCAGCTCGGCGGCGATGTCGTACGCGGCGCGGCCTTCGATCTGGTGGCGCTCGATCATCTTCACCAGCTCGCCGTCGCGGAAGAGCGCGACCGAGGGGGATGACGGGCGATAGCCGACAAAGTACTCGCGGGCGCGCTGCGTCGCTTCGCGGTCGTTGCCGGCGAAGACGGTGATCATGCGGTCGGGCTTCACGTCGCCGCTTTCGAGGGCGAGGGCGATGGCAGGACGGGCCACTCCGGCGGCGCATCCGCACACCGAGTTGACGACCACAAGGACCGTACCCTTCTTCTCCTGCAGCACCGCGTCCACCTGCTGCGGCGTGCGCGTCTCTTCAAATCCGAGCTGCGTCAATTCCTGGCGCATCGGACCAGCGATCTGTTCGTCGTACATAGGTTCGTTTCCTCCGGCGTGTTGAAGGTGAATCGTACCGAAAAAATTCGGCGCAAACGAATTCAACGCCCGCCACGTCTCATCCGTACTTAATCCGCGGCGGGAGGCGCTGAATTATTCAATCGAGAGACTACGTTCGCACCGTCATGTTCCGCAGCCGCGGTGAAAATCTGCGCTCGACGTACATTCTCATTTTCCTGAACGTCGCGTTTTTCATGCTCCAGTTTCAGGACGCCGCGAAGTTCGCGCGGCTCTTCGGCTTTGACCGGAACGCCGTCGCCGCGGGGCAGGTCTGGCGGCTCTTCACGTATCAATTCACGCAGGCCGGCCACGTCGGTCTCATCACGTTTCCACCGATCCTGACTCTCTTCCTCAATGTCGTACTGCTCTCGCTGATGGGATTCGCGGTCGAAGAGGAGTGGGGCACCGGCAACTTCATTCGCTTCTACCTGATCTCGACGCTGGCCACCGTGCTCGTGGCGGCCTGGTTCAGCACTCCGTTGATGGGATCGTTCTTCATCAACTTCACGCTGCTGTTCGTCTACGCGGCGCTGAATCGCGACCAGACGTTCTACCTCTCCACGATCCTGCCGATCCGCGTGACCTTCCTGGCGTGGATGGCGCTGGCGGCGTTGTTGACGGGCGTCTTCTTCGGCAGCAAAGCAAACCTCGCGGCGCTGGCGGGAGCGGCGGCGGGATTCGCGTACTACATGTCGCAGCGCGTGCGGGTGCTGGCGATTGCGGCGGCCGATCTTCCGCAACAGTTCGATGCCGCCGATGCCGCGGTCGTCGCCGCGACGCGCAACATGACCCGGGTCGCCGCAGTCAAGAAAGCGCTATCCACCGGTTCCCACTCCGATATCGATCGTCTCATCGATCTCGCCGAACGCGAGAAAGTCGCAGGCGTGAACATCTGCGAGCCGGTCGATTACAAACCCGAGCACTCCGACCGCTACTGCATCCGCTGCGAAGGGTTCGCCGAGTGCACGGTTCGGCATCTGCGATTGAACCGGCCGGTAGTCATCGCGCAAGCGCCGCCCGCCGCGGCATCGCTCGAAACGACGTAGAAGACGTAGCGCCGACGGCTCGTCGGCTGGACCGCCAGCGGCTCGCTGGCGTTTTGACGTGACGCGCCGCCGAGCCGCCGGCGCTACGATCGCTACCGCTCACGCTACACTCCCCGCGGTGGACGAGCTCCGCAACCTCTATCGCTATCGCCAGCTCATCGCGGCGCTCACGGCGCGCGATCTCAAGGCGCGTTACCGCGGCTCCATCCTCGGGTTTTTCTGGTCGCTAGCCAATCCGCTGCTGCTGCTCACCGTCTACACCGTCGTCTTCACATTCTTCTTTCCGTCGAGCGTCGTGCGGCCGTACCCGCTGTTTCTCTTCGCCGGGATTCTGCCGTGGACGTTCTTCTCCGCCGCGATTCTCGAATCGACGACGGCGATCTCATCGAACGCAGGCCTCATCAAGAAGGTCATGTTCCCCGCCGAGGCGCTGCCGCTGGTGACCGTGGCCTCGCATCTGGTGCATTTCGTGTTGGCGATGCCGATCCTGCTGCTGGCAACGCTCGGATTCGCGCTGCACGGCGACATCACCATTCGCGCGACAATTCTCCTCGTCCCGTTTCTGATGATTCTGCAAACGCTCTTCGTGGCCGGGATCGCCATGACCGTCGCCTCGATGTCCGTTCTCTTCCGCGACTTGCGCGACATCCTCACGAACCTGATGCAGCTCGGCTTCTTCGTCACGCCAATCCTCTACCTCATCGATAAGGTCATCTCGCGTCCGGCCCGCGCGTTGCTCCGGCTGAATCCGATGACGCCGTTCGTCGTCTCGTATCAGGACGTGCTCTTCTTCGGCCACCTTCCCGGCATCGCCGACACGTTGCTGATGATCGCGTACGCGTTCGTGTCGGTGGCGATGGGCATCACGGTCTTCGGCAGGCTGCGCGACACATTGGCGGAGGCGATCTAGCGATGACCGACTACGCCATCGCGCTCACGAAGGTCTGCAAGTCGTACCGCCTGTGGGGACGCGGCTCGCAGTTCGCGACGCTGAAAAGCGCGCTGCTGAAACGCGATCTGGTGCTGACGCCGGAGACGAGCGTGGAAGCCGTACGCGACGTCTCGTTCGCCGTCGATCGCGGCGAAGCCTTCGGCATCATCGGCCGCAACGGCTCGGGCAAATCGACGCTGCTCAAGCTCATCTCCGGCATCCTCAAGCCGACCAGCGGCAGCGTGAAAGTCAACGGACGCGTGGCCGCGCTCATCGAGCTCGGCGCCGGCTTCCATCCTGAGATCACTGGCCGCGAAAACATCTACATCAACGGCATCATGCTCGGCCTCTCGCGCAAGGAGATCGACGCGCGCTTCGACCAGATCGTCGCCTTCTCCGGCATCCCGGAGTTCATCGACCAGCCGGTCAAGACTTACTCCTCCGGGATGTACGTGAGACTTGGATTCGCAGTCGCTGTCCACGTCGATCCCGACGTGCTGCTGATCGACGAGGTGCTCTCCGTCGGCGACGAGGAGTTCTCCGCGAAGTGCGTCGCCAAAATCCAGGAGATGAAGTATCGCGGCGTGACCTTGGTCTTCGTCACGCATCAACTCGACCAGGTCCGCAACCTTTGCGACCGGGCGCTCTGGCTCGACCACGGCGAGCCGGAGACGATCGGCGATCCTGTCCGCGTCGTCGATGCGTATCTGCAGGCCGTCTCGTCAACCCAAACCGCGCGGCCACGCGTTGCCGCCACCGCCGAACCGGAAGCGCCTCGCGACGATCCCAACGAAGAAGAACGCTGGGGTTCCGGCGAGGTGGTGCTCTCGCGCGTGGCCCTCGTCGATACCCGCGGCAACGAGCTCGTCGCCCTCGGCCCCGGAACTCCAGTCGCGATCGAGATGGACGTCACCGTCCGCGTGCCGCAGGACGATTTCGTATTCGGCATTGGCATCTACCACGCCGACGGCGCCTGCGTGTACGGCACGAACACCGACCTCGAGGGCCTGATGCCGGAACGGATCGAAACGAACGGGCGCGTCCGCTTCATCATGCCCGCCCTCGACCTCGTGGCCGGCACCTACCGCATCGACGCCGCCATCCACACCCGCAACGGCCGCGCCTTCGACTACCGCCGCGGCGCTATCCGTTTCGTCGTCGGCTCAAGAGTCCACGACATCGGCGTCTACCGTCCCAAGCACCAGTGGAAATTCGAAGGCGGCATAGCCTTCAACGAGATCGATCTCGAGCAAAGGAACGTGCCGATCGAAGTGGCCGAGGCGATGCGAGCGGCGCGGAAGCCAAAGCGGAAACCGTAGTCTCCAGTTCCGATTTTGGGTGTAGAACCGACGTACCAGAGTACTCCTCGAAGAAGGGGAACGGCTATGTCAACGACCGAGACACCAGAGAAAGTTGAAAGTGCATCCACATCAACGACGAAGAGACCGGCCGAAGTCGATCCGGAGAAGAAATACCAGACTGTCGTGGAGAGCGGTCAGCATGCTCTTCGCGCTTTACTCACGATAAACGGGGGAGCAATCATTGCGTTCCTCACGTTCCTCGGACATCTCTGGGACAAAGACCAGTTGCCGCCCGCACAGAGTGTCCATTCTCTCGTCGTAGCGCTGTATCTCCTAGTCGTCGGAACGTTCCTCACAGTCCTCGCCTATGGAGCAATCTTTATTACGAATGTCCTTAGCAGATATGAACGGACTAAAGGGTCAGATAGGATGTTCGGCGTCACGCTCGTGTTCGGCTTGTTGTCGGCGTTTTGCTTTCTCATTGCGAGCTTGTTCGCCGTTAACTTCTTTGTATCGGTGAGCAAAGCGGGGAAGACGACGACTACTACCGTCCCCGCTTCCCGCGCCGCTTCGACCTCGGCTCCGGCCCCGAAGGTAATCAAGCCGTAAGGCTACGCAGCGCTGGCAGCATCGTCCGCAGAACGGAGAGTTTCCGGCGCGATATCCGCGCCGTTAGGCCAGCACACAGTGCCGCCGTCGATGAAGACGCGCTTGAACTCACGCTTGTCCACGAGAGGCTGAAAGATCTCGCCGTGCAGCCATCGTGAAAAATCGATAGTTTTCTTCACGCCGTCTGAGAATTCAATTCGCAACTGATGGCCGCGAACGTATTTGGCGCTTAGCACCCGAATTATCTGTTTAGCCATTTCTTACTCCAGAGGAGCTATCTTCTCTAAACGCTGCAATGCTTTAGCTCGTTTCCAATTGATGGCAAGTTCCATTTCATGTCGTTGGGCCCACTGTCGGATCAGCTTTCGAGCGGTGCTCGAACGGATCTCTCCTGCGATGATTCGACCGCGAAACGCGGAGATGATCGGCACGGGAGGAATCGTAACAGAACGAATGCGATCTACCCCTTCACCCACGGCAGCTCCCACCGCCCTTCACCTTCGTCCAGTTTCGGCAGCGGGACAACCTTCCCCTGACGTTTGAGTTGCGTCAGTTCCCATAGCTTCGCGTACTTTAAGAACGTGTAGTAGACGTGCATGCCGACGGAGATCAGGCCGCGCGTTCCGTCGAGGAAGCCGAGGTTGATGACAAAGTCGCGGACGAATTTGGCGATGGGGTGGCCGAGGATGCCGAAGAGGTTCGTGGTCTTGCCGTCGATGTACATCTGCGCGGCGCCCCAGTTCGCGTAGCGCGTCATCTTGGCGATCATGTGGTCGAAGGTGCGGATGTAGTAGTGGTCCATCTTCGCGTTCAGACGGCCGGTGGCGCCGTCGACGAGCAGGTCGGCGTGAACGCGTTTGTTCGGATAGCGGGCGTGGAGTTTGTGGAAGAGGCGTGTGACGCGGTCGCGCTGCAGGCCGGAGAAGCGCACCGGCTTGCCGAGCATGAAGTTGAGGCGGCCGACGGAGTAGGCCCAGAAGTCGAGCGGACCTTCGAGCGTGCGCAGCATTTCATCGCGCAGCTTCGGCGTGACGCGCTCGTCGGCATCGATGACGAAGATCCAGTCGTGCGTGGCGCGGTCGATGCCGTAGTTCTTCTGCGACGCGGCGCCGAGGTATTCGCGTTGCTCGATGCGTACGCGGGGGAACTTCTCGCGAACGAGCTCGATCGTGCCGTCTTTGGAGAACGAATCGAGGAGGTAGATTTCGTCGGCCCATTCGACGGAGCGGATGCACGCCTCGATGTTCTCGATCTCGTCGAGCGTGTGGATCAGGACCGTGACGGGCGTGCGCGGCATGGCGGAGGATTGTAGCGATCCTCGCGAGAGGCTTCTCCCCACAAAGACACAAAGAGCACAAAGACAGCTTTCCTCGTGTCCTTTGTGCGTCTGTGGTGAGAGGCTTTTACGATCGGCCGATGATCGTAAACTCTGCGGATGCGAAACCGCATCCTCGCTCTCCTCGCCGTCACGCTCGCCGCTTGTTCTCACACGACGCCAACGCCGCCGCAAACGCGCGCGTTCATCCTCGGCGGACATCGCGCCGGTCAGGAGACGGTGACGACGAGCGGCGGCACGCGGACGATCGATTTCGAATTCAACGACCGAGGACGCGGACCGAAGACGCACACGGTGATGACAATCGATGCGCACTCGGTCACGACGTCGCTGAAGACGAACGGCAACGATTACTTCAAAGCGCCGGTGAACGAGACGTTCGCAGACGGCGCGTGGTCGAACGGTGCGGAGAAGGGAAGCGCGGCGTCGAACGCGTTTTACGTTTCGATGTACGGGCCGCCGGAGGAGACGGCGGTGCTGGCGCGAGCGCTGCTCGCGGCGCCGGATCAGAAGCTGGCGCTGCTGCCGGCGGGCGAAGCGGCGATCCGTCGCGTTGGCGAGCTGAATGTTTCCGCGGGTGGGAAGTCGCAGCACGTCACCTGCTACGAAATCAGCGGACTCGGATTCACGCCGTCGCCCGTTTGGCTCGACGACAGGCACGAACTGTTTGCGTCGGCGTCATCGTGGTCGTCGGTAATCGCGGACGGATGGGATTCGGTCGTCCCGCAACTGCTGGAGGCGCAGGACAAATGGCGCGATGAGGCGGTCTCGCGCGCTACGGCGCGGCTCACGCACGTGCCCGCGGGCGGCGGCATCGTCATCACCAACGCGCGGCTGTTCGACCCCGTCACGATGACGACGATGCCTGGGACGACCATCGTCATTCGTGGCAATCGCATCGAGAGCATCGGCGGCGCTGCGCCCGAGGGATTCGAGCGCATCGATGCGCAGAACCGCATGGTCATCCCCGGCCTTTGGGACATGCACACGCACAACTCCGCCGACGACGGGATGCTCGACATCGCCAACGGCGTGACCTCGGTGCGCGACATGGCCAACGACACCGATTTCCTGATCGATCTCCGAAAGAAGTGGGACAGCGGCGCCGCGATCGGGCCGCGCGTCGTCATGGCCGGCATCATCGACGGGCCGGGTAAGTTCGCGGGGCCGACGAAGGTGCTGGTCGATACCGAGGATCAGGCGCGTGCCGCGGTCGATAATTACGCGAAGCTCGGCTACGAGCAGATCAAAATTTATAGCTCGGTCAAGCCGGAGCTGGTGCCGGTGATCGCAAACGAAGCGCACGCGCACGGGCTGCGCGTGAGTGGACACATCCCGGCGTTCATGCGCGCCGAGGAGGCGGTGCGGGCGGGATACGACGAGATCCAGCACACGAATTTTCTCTTTCTCAATTTCTGGCCGGATGTGGCGGACACGCGCACGCCGGTGCGCTTCACCGCGGTCGCGGAACGGGCGGCGGCGCTCGATCTGAAGTCGGCGCCGGTGCAGGCGTTTCTCGACCTGCTGCGCGAGAAGAAGACGGTCATCGATCCGACCGTTTCGATCTTCGAAGGGATGTTCACCTCGCGCCGCGGCACGATGTCGCCGAGTTACGCGATGATCGCCAACCGTCTTCCGCCGCAGGTTCGCCGCGGCTTCCTCACCGGCGGATTGCCGGTCCCCGAGGGGAAGGACCAGCTCTACCGCGACTCGTTCCGCAACGTGCTGGCGATGGTGAAGGCGTTGTACGACAACCACATCCCGATCGTGGCCGGCACCGACGCGATGGCCGGCTTCTCTCTGCATCGCGAGCTGGAGCTGTATGTCCAGGCCGGGATTCCGCCCGCCGAGGTGCTGCGCATCGCGACCCTCGGCGCGGCGCGCGTGATGAAGCACGACGATCAACTCGGATCGATCGCGCTTGGGAAGCTCGCGGATCTCGACATCGTCGACGGCGATCCGTCGATGAACATCAGCGACGTGCGCCGCGTAGTCACGGTGATCAAGGATGGCAAGATCTTCGACGCGCGGGCGGTGGCGGGGGAGGTTGGGGTGAAGTAGTTGTCATCCTGAGCCGCCGAAGCTCCTTCGGCGCAAGCCGAAGAGCGTAGGACGGTCGAAGGACCCCCTCCCTGGTAACCCGGGTGGGGCGGGGGATTAGCACAGTGCGCGTACAGCCGCCGCCCACCCTGGCTACCGTTTGGGGGGGCCTTCGACCGTCCTCCGCGACTGCGCCTTCGGCTACGTCGTTCCGGTGGCTCAGGATGACAGCGCTACTCATTGTAGAAAATACGGTGCGTAACTCCTCGGAATGGAAACTCTTCACTCACCCGTGTGGAGTGTTGTGGTGATGCGCGATTTCCGAGGGATTCTGTAGTCCATGAGAGAACATCAGTACTACGTCTACATGGTGAGCAACCGCTGGCACAACGTCCTGTACATCGGCGTCACGAATTCGCTCGAGAGGCGAATGTGGCAGCACAAGGCAGGTAAGATTTCCGGATTCACAAAGGACTACAACTGCGATCAGCTGGTCTACTTCGAGTTGTACGAGAACATCGTTCAGGCGATCGCGCGCGAGAAGCAGTTGAAAGGGTGGCGTCGCGCGAAAAAGGATGCGCTGATCGCGAGAATGAATCCTGAATTGCGGGATTTATCGGCGGAATGGGAAGCGCTCGCCCCATTGGATTCCTGTCATCCTGAGCCGCCGCAGGCGTCGTAGCCGAAGGCGCAGACGCCGGAGGACGGTCGAAGGACCTCCTGATGCTGGCCTCGTCCAAGTACCGCCGCCCTTTCCGGGTTACCAATGAGGGGGTCCTTCGACCGTCCTCCGGCGTTCCGCGCTTCGCGCTCCAACGCCTCCGGCGGCTCAGGATGACAGGGTTACGACTTCGTACCCGCCGTCCGGCGCCGCTTCGCGTGCAACCGGTCGATGAGTTTCGTCGTCGAGCGGATCTGTTCGAGGATCTTCTCCTCCAACCCGGCGCCTTTTGCTTTGAAGCTCTTCGCTTTGCGGAAGACGACGCGGGCGCGTTCCTTTTGGCCGCTTTCGAGGAGGGCCATGCCGAGGTGCATGAGGTTTGTGGCGGTCGGGCCGAGGTCGGCGGACTTCGTCAGGAAATCGACGGCGTTCGTGAAATCGCGGCGTTTGAAGTAGACCCAGCCGAGTGCGGCCAGCGGGAACTGCTTCAGCTCCTTCGGCGAGTAGCGGAGCGCGAGCTGCGCGGATTCGAGCGCTTCATCGAGGTTCTCTTCCATCTCCGCCAGGTTGTACGCCTTCTCGTAGTACGCGATCGACTTCGCGTAGTTGGATGTGTAGTCGTGCAGCATTTCTTCGAGCGCGCGATTGGCGTCCTTGAAGTTGCCCTCCGCGCGAAGCGCTTCGACCAGCGTCGTGTACGCGGCCGCGGCGACGACGTCGGTCGGACGCTGACGCAGCACACGGCGCGCGGCAGCAATGGCCTCGGTGTTCATCTCCAGGTGCGAGCAGAGCAGCGCGTACGGCATGAGGATGCTGGCGTTCTCGGGATCGATGGCCGAGGCGCGGCGATAGTGGTCGAGCGCCTCGATGTAGTTGCCGGACGTTGCCAGCCCCTCAGCGTGCTTGAACTCCTCGGCGGCGGGACCTTCCAGCGGAATGTGGCCGGAGATGCCTTCGTAAATCTTCACGGCCTGCTGGTACTCGATCTTGTTCGGATTGAGCTCCAGCGCTTCCTGGAAGCAGTCAATCGCTTTGCGGTTCCAGTTGCGATCGAGGTAGCAGAGTCCGAGGTGGTAAATCGCCTCTTCGTATTCAGGATCGAGTTTCAGCGCCGACTGGAACGACTTGATGGCGCGTTCGAGCTGGCCCTTGTCGTAAAAGATCGTGCCGAGCAGGTAATGCGCCTGCGGCAACTGCTCGATCTGGATCGCTTTTTCGAGGAACTTCTGCGCGCGGAGCAGCTTGCCCTTGCGCGCGTAAATCGCGCCGAGGGAAAAGTACGGGAGGAACGACTCCTGCGAGATTTGAATCGCTCGGCGCAGCCAGCGCTCGGCGCCTTTCAGATCCTGCCGCTCGTGCAGCAGCACGCCGTAGAAAACGGCGGCGTCGAAATGATCGGGCTGCACTTCGAGCGTGCGTTCGAGGTAGTGCTTGGCGCGATCGAGATTGCCGTCGTTGAAGAACATCTCGCCGAGGAAGAACGAGAGCTCGTAGTTGTCGCGATCGAGTTTGAATGCTTCTTCGAGCGCCTTGATGCCGCGATCGGGATCGAATGCATCGATCGCCGACTCGGCCTCGGCGAGCAACTGCAGGAAACGCTCGCGCCGCTCGCCGCGGAAGAGCGACATGATCCGGTCTTTGCGTTCGGTGAAGCGCTGCTTCTTTTCGAGAGCGAGCATCTGCTCGCCCATCTTCGATTCCCAAAGTTCGACCAGCTCGTCGGCGGAGACGACGTTCTTCCGTTCGAGCAGTTCCTTCACGGAGAGGAGGCCCGTTTGGTTGATGAAGATGGCGCGCTCGTGTTTCTGCACGGCATCGACGACGCTGCGGATCGTCTCGGCGCTGCGCTTGACGATCTCTTCGAGGCCGGAGACGCGCTCGAGCAGATGTTCGTCGAGCGATACGTCACCTTCTTCGTCGTACTCCTCGACTTCGTCCTCTTCGAACGAGGTTACGCCCGACAGCACGAGCAGCTTCGCCTGGCAGCGGAAGCAATACTCGCGGTCGTCGTCATTCAACGCACTACAGGTCTGACAGAGCATGTGTGCGCGATTAGAACACCGTGAGGACGCTTCGTCATCCCCTCGCTGTCACGGCTTGCGATAGTCGTAGAAACCGCGTCCGCTCTTGCGGCCGAGCCAACCGGCATCGACCATCTTCACGAGCAGCGGACATGGCCGGTACTTCGGATCGCCGAAGCCTTCTTCGAGCACGCGAAGGATAGCGAGACAAACATCGAGGCCGATGAAGTCGGCCAGCGTGAGCGGTCCCATGGGATGGTTCATGCCGAGCTTCATCACGCCGTCGATCGACTCGGCTGTCGCAACGCCTTCGAACAACGCGAAGATGGCTTCGTTGATCATCGGCATCAACACGCGGTTGGAGATGAAGCCGGGATAGTCGTTGACCTCGATGGCGGTCTTGCCCATCTGTTTCGAAAGGTCAGCGACGCGCGCGTAGGTTTCATCGCTGGTGGCGATGCCGCGGATGACTTCGACGAGCGTCATCACCGGCACCGGATTCATGAAGTGCATGCCGATGACTTTGTCGGGGCGCTTGGTGGCGGCGGCGATTTTCGTGATGGAGATCGACGATGTATTCGAGGCGAGGATGCAATCGGCGCCGGTGATCGCGTCGAGCTTCGCGAACAGATCGGTCTTCGCGGCGAGGTTCTCGATGATTGCTTCGATGACGATGTTGGCATTCGCGGCAGCGTTGACGTCGCTGGTCGCGCGGATGCGGCCGAGAACCTGCTGCTTCTCGTCCGCGGTCATCTTGCCTTTGTCGACGCCGCGCTGCAGGTTCGCCGAAATCGTGGCCATGCCGCGCTCCAGGAAGGCCTCGGCGACGTCGATGAGGATGACGTCGAAGCCGGACGCCGCGGCGGTATGCGCGATGCCGTTTCCCATCGTGCCCGCGCCGATGACAACGATCTGTTTCATGGAGACTCCTTGAGAGGGTGTCGGGAGTGGGGCGTCGGGGGGTGGGGGGCCGGAGAATGCTCGCTCGTTCGCGCCCCTCTTCGACTCCCGACTCCCGACCCCCAAAAACCGCGCGAACGCTATCACGTTGCAGCAGCACAAGAAGCGGGCGTAAGATCGCCAGTCCAGAGATCGGTTCATGGCCCAAAAGTGCTTCATGTGTGGTGCGGCGATTGCGCGGGGAATCCTCTGCGAGAAGTGCGACAAGCCGCGGAAACCGAAAGAGTCGGCTGCAAAAACGCCCGCAAAAACTGACGCTCCTCCGCCGCCTCCGATCGCGCCGCCTCCGCCTCCCGTCACGTCGAAACCTGTTGGCGAAAGCACGGCCACGCGGCGCTCCGGCGGTGCAGCGACCGCCGCCGCGCCTGCCCCTGAACCGGAGCCGTTTCCGAAGGCACCGCTGCTGCCGTTTCCGGTGGAGTCCGCGTCACCGGCGATCACCAGCGTCGCGAACGTCATCATCGCCGCGGGCGCGCCGGCGATCCTCCTCGGCGCCGACCGCGCGGTGAAGTTCGTCACCGAGGAAGCGAAGAAACTCTTCGGCGTTCCGCAATCGGACCTGGCGACGGTGAAGCAGATCGAGATGGAGTGCGGCGCGCGCATCGGTGAGCTCTCCGTCCCGACGTCGATGGCCCTGCGCATCCGCAACCGCAACATTCTCTACACACTCGTTCCGATTTCCGGCGGCGCAATGGGCGCGGTGCTGATGTTCCGCGAAGCGGATCCGATGAATCCGTCGCACGCGTCGTTCGTGTCGTTCGTGCGCGAGACGGTCTTCACACCGCTTCGGTCGTTGCGGGAGTCGGTGCTGGCGTCGTCGCGGACGCGGCAACGCGATCCGCTGCTCGAAGACTGGGCGGCCACGATCGATCAGATTCTGTCGTCGCTGGAGATGGCGCCTGAAGTCGAGGAGCCGCCGCCGGCCGCGCGGACGCCGCGAGTCGTCGATCTGATCCACTCGGTCGCCAATCGTTTCGGTCCGTTCGCCGATCTAAAAAACATCCAGCTGCAGATCGACGTGCCGGAACTCGAAGAGCGTTTCAAGGATCACGAGCAACTCGTCGACGCCCTCGGCATCCTGATGGACAACTCGCTGCACTACGTTCCGCCCAGCGGACAAGTGGTGGTCGGCGTCCGCTGGATGGAGCACAAAGGCAAACCGCTGCTGCTCTTTTTCGTGATGGACAACGGCCCGGTCGTCCCCGAACCGCTGCGCCAGGCGATCTTCGAACCCGGCTACGTCTGGAACCCGCAATCCGCCGAGCGCACGGGCCGCAGTTTGTTCAAAGTGCGCGAGTTCGCCGTGTCGCACGCGGGCTCGGTGTGGGTGGAGTCGAAGACGGGCAAGGCCTGCACGTTCTTCCTGCGCGTGCGGCCCGACGGCGCGCGGTAAGCGTCTACTTGAACCATCCCGCTACCCGCTCGAACATCACCGGATTGGCGCGCTTGAATGCGTCGCCCGGACCGGCGAAGCCGAGGAGGATCGCGGTGACGATCGAGTAGCAGGCGAGTGCGGCCACGATTGCGCGGATTGGCGCGATGCGAATCGTCGTCGCGCGAAGCGATGTCACGATCGCTTCGATGCACACCACCGTCGCAACGCTCATCAGCATCATGAAATCGAGCGAGTAGCGGGCCACGATCCACCAGCAAGTCGAGAGGCCGAACAGAATCAGCCAGGCGCCGCACATCACCTGCAGCGCGGTGCGGATGGCGATATCTGACGGTCCGCGCATCAGCGCGAGGAGAATGGCGATGAGCGTCCCGATCATCATCAATGGAGCGATCGGCGCGATGCCGATAATCTGCTCGGTCATCCCATTCGGCGTCGGCCACGACACAGCGCGATCGACGCGCGCCGGGTTCGCATCGATGAACGGAAACGCGCTGTGGATGTGCAGCGGCGCGAAGAGGTAGTACTGGATGTTGTTGGCAAAGCGTCCCAGCTCCGGAAACGTGCAGAGGCTGCAGACTTTCCGGCCGGCCATATCGATGTGCGTGAGCTGATAGCGGATGCCGAATTCGAACGGGTCGCCGAAACGCGCGGCGTTGTACCAGAGCATGGCAATGGCGACGATGGCCAGCGGCGCGAGGAAGGCGATGATCGTATTCCTCGTCCGTTTGATGGCGAACGCGGTGACGAAGAGCAACACGCCGAGGTTCGGACGCGCGGCGATCGAGAGCGCGAGCCAGATGCTCAGCCACACCGCGCGGCCCGTCGTCGGCGACTCGTTGTAGCGCAGCAGCGCCAGCGCCCACATCGCCGTCATGGCCATGCCGCAGATGATGGCGATCTCGTACATGTGGATCATCACGAGGACGAACGCAGTCACGTTGCCGAGGCCGATGAAGAGCACCCAGAGTGGGAAGGGGATGTTCAACGGACGTCCTGCGAGTTTCAGCGCGCGGCTCGTGAACGCGACCGATGCGAGAAACGCCCAAGCCGTGAAGAAGAGCGCCACGAACGAATCAGGCGGATAGCCGCGCCGCAGAATCCGCAACGGCATGTAGCCGAGGAGCGCTGGCAGCGGTGACGAATAGAGGTAGTACTTTCCATTGAGATAGCTCGCGTCCCACTCGTAGTGGATACCTTCGCGCGCCTTGGGATTATACGGATACGCGAGCGCAGTGAGTTTCGGATTGACCCATCGCTCGAGATGGAGCTGCCCGCGAAAAAATCCCTGCGCGAGACTGGCGTAATTCGATTCTTCCCACGTCCCGAGGCGGCGGAAGTCGAATTTGCCGTCGCCCGCGAAGAAGGAGTAGACGGCGAGGACGATGAGGATGCTGATCGCAAGCGGCAGCGACCGAACAACCCGCGTCAAACGATCGCCGCCTTCAGACACGCGTGGAGGATACACGGGCGGGCTAAAAGTGGAAGTCGCGACCGGGGTCCTTAGACCTCACGTCGCGAAACACTTCGTCCGGATCGATGTCTTCTTCATAGCGATCCACGCGACGATTGAATTCGTCCCACACTTCGGAGAACGGTCGCAATTTCCGTTTGCGGCGAAAGATGCGGCGAAGCTTGCGAGCCACTGATGACCAAAACTTCTTGATCTTGAAGGTTGCTCCTTTTCAATCGGCGGTTTTACTTCGCGTTTTGGCTTGATTCAACAGGAAACGGTTCACGCGGGGACGCGGGAACGCGGAGAAAAACTGTTCTCCCTCCGCGTCTCCGCGTGACAAGCGTCAGGAACGTGCAGAGCCGCGTCTATTCTCCCTCGGAAACGTGTCATTTCGCACCACCCGCACGGCGCCTTCTCTGAAACCGCATGGCATGTATGTTTCTCTATTCCGTGCTCATCAGTACGAGGAGGCGGTATGAAACGGCTCATGGTTGGGGTGTTGTTTGTGGTGCTGGCGGCGAACGTGAGCGCGCAGCGAAAGAGTGGGACTGGACGCCCGGCGCCCGATCCAGCGGCCGGCGAAGCGTTGTCGGGATTGACGGCGGCGCAGCGAGCCGATTTCATTGCGGGGCTCGCGGACTTTAGCGAGGAGGAAGAAGTCGCCGACGGGCTCGGGCCCGTCTTCAACGAACGCTCGTGCGCGGCGTGTCACGGCGTTCCCGCGATCGGCGGCGGCAGTACACGGACGGTTACGCGCTTCGCGCGGCGCATCAACGGTCTGTACGACGCGCTCGCGTCCCTCGGCGGATCGTTGATGCAGGATCACGCCATCGGGACCGCGGATGGTTTGTCGCACAATTTCAAAGCCGAGGTCGTGCCGGCGGTTGCGAATCGCACCGTGCATCGGCGGGCCACGCCGCTATTCGGACTCGGACTCGTCGAAGCCACGCCCGACTCGGATTTCATCGCGGCGGCGGCGCAACAAGCCTCGCGGCGCGATGGCGTGGCAGGACGCGTGAACATGGTCGACAACATTCGCGCCGGTATGAAGACCGCCGGCAAGTTCGGCTGGAAAGCGCAGGTGCCGTCGCTGTTTCAGTTCTCCGGCGATGCGTATCTCAACGAGTTGGGCATCACCACACCCGACTTTCCGAACGAAAGTTGTCCGCAGGGCGACTGCGCCGAACTGGCCTTCAATCCGGCGCCCGGCATCAACGACGACGGTTCCGGTCCGATCCTGCTCACGAATTTCATGTCACTGCTGGCCGCGCCGCCGCGCGCCGCGCAAACGCGCGACGTGAACGACGGCGAGGCAACGTTCGAGCGGATCGGCTGCACGGCGTGCCACACGGCCACGCAGCGTACCGGATCGAATCCGATCGCCGCGCTCGATCGCAAGACGTATCACCCCTACTCCGATTTCCTGCTCCACGACATGGGCGCGCTCGGCGACGATCTGGAGATGGGAAATTCGACTGGCAAGGAGATGCGCACCGCGCCGTTGTGGGGACTGCGATTCATCACCACGTACCTGCACGACGGCCGCGCGACGACGCTGGATCAGGCCATCCTCGCGCACGACGGACAAGCGCGCGGCGCGCGAGACCGGTTTGCCGGCCTCGCCGCCGACGCGAAAACGAAGTTGATCGCGTTTCTGAATTCGTTGTGAGTGGACCGCTTTAATCTGCGATACATCTGCGTCAATCTGCGGATAAAACCTCATCCGCAGATTGCGCAGATTTCCGCAGATGGAGACCGATCAGGTTATCGATCGCCCATGCGCCCGGTCCCTGCGCCGCGAGGTAGAGAAAGATCCAGCAGAACAGGAGCGCGAGCTCGCCGCCGTTCATGTTCGGCCAGAAGCCGTTGCGGGCGTGGCCGAGAAAGTAGGCGAACGCCATCAGTCCACTGCAGAGGAAGGCGGTGCTGCGCGTGAAGAGTCCGATGGCGATGAGGATGCCGCCGATGAACTCGATGGGACCGGCCGTCCAGATCAATCCCTTAGGAACTCCGGGCGGCATCCCGCCGAAAACGTTGAACAGTTTCTGCGCGCCGTGGCAGGCGAACAGGACTCCGGCAAGGAATCGGAAGGCGCCGAGAATTCTCGGCGCCTGTGCGTGAAATCGATCGATTGCGTTCATGACTTCGTCCCGGCCAGGTATGCGGCCAGTTGGTCGAACGTGCCGGTGAAGCCGCCCTGCATGCTGCTGTGGCCGGCCTTGAACGTAGCGCGCTCCTCTTCGGTCGCCGCGTACGCGCTGCTGCGGAGCGTGAGCGTGGTCTTGTCGCCGTGCTCGGTGAGCGTCACCGTGTTGAGCATCTCGCGCGGCCACGTTGGCGCCATCGGATGCCGCGTCGTGCCGCCGTTTTCATCGGAGAAGGAGACGATGAAGACCATCCGCTCCGGCGGCGTGATCTCGCGGTAGATGAACTTGCCCCACATCTCGCTGCCGTCCGGCGCAACCATCCCGTAGTGGAACATCCCGCCTGGACGGAGATCGACGTTGGCAACTTTGACGGTGAAACCTTTCGGACCCCACCACTGCGCGAGGCGCTCCGGCTCCGTCCACGCTGCAAAGACGAGATCGCGCGGCGCGTCGAACTCGCGCGTGATGACAAATTCTTCGGCAGCCATCTTCGTCACGCGCTCCCCGAGATGATTGAGCGTCTGCTCCAGTCCTTCCACCGCTCCAAACTCCTCGGCCACCTTCTTCCGAAGCTCCGCCGTCTCGAACAGCATCTGCATGCGGAGGCGCGTCTTCTCACCTTCCGCCTCGAACGTCACTGTGGCGCGAAAGAGCGGACCGCTGACGTGGTCGTAGACGAGCCGCTCCGGCCGGACCACCTCGCGATAGACGATGTGGTTCTTGTAATCGGTGCCGTCCGGACCGTGCATGACGAAAATCCATTCGCCGCCAGGACGAACATCCATCGACTGCGTAGTGGTCGTGAATCCGTTCGGACCCCACCATTGCGCGACATGTTGCGGGTCAGTCCAGGCATCGAATACGAGATCCCGAGGGGCGTCGAAAACGCGCGTCGTGGCGATCTCGCGCGAGGCGGTTTCAGCGCTATTTCTTTCGATTGTGGCGTGCATGCTTCTTCTCCTTCTTTTTTTTCAATTCGCGCAGATATTCGTCCAGCCGGTCGAAGCTCTGCTCCCAGAAACGGCGGTAGTGATCGAGCCACTCGGACACCTCTTTGAGCCGCGCCCCCTCAAGGCTGCACGGCCGCCACTGCGCGTCGCGGCTTCGCGTGATCAACCCCGCGCGCTCGAGGACTTTCAGGTGTTTCGAAATGGCCGGCAGGCTCATGTCGTGCGGTTCAGCCAGCTCCGTCACCGAGGCCGCGCCGGTAGAAAGGCGGGCCAGAATCGCGCGCCGTGTGGGATCGGCGAGAGCGGCGAACGTGACGCTGAGTTTGTCGATCGACATGGCGTATTCAACCAATCAGTTAATTAACAGGATGGTTAAATAACGCCGGCGCGTCGATTTGTCAAGGGAAAGTTGCTGAAGTTTTTAAGGATGCGGGGCAAGCGATGAAGCAGAAGTACGTGACCTGGATGAGCGACGAGGAGATACATCGCTCAGCGAGATCGGCGGCGTGCAGTGAAGTCACACAGCCGGCGCGATACTCTCGTGCCGGCTGTGTCCAATTGCCGGTCAGTGTGCTGCTGCTGCGACCGGGGCCGCGGCTTGGGCCGGTCGGCGGTTGCGCGTCAGGTGCGGGACTACGCCGAGGAGGCGCTCGACGACCATGAGCTGTGCGCGGTGGTGCATCTCATGTTCTTTCGTTCCCTGCAGCATTTCGAAGCGGCTCTTCGGCGGCGCACCGTGCGGCATCGTCACGAGCTCGTCGGCCTGCGACTGCGGGATGCGCTCGACGAAGTCCCCCCACTTCTCACCATCGGTCCGGAGCAGGTCGATGATCTGCGCCTTCGAATACGGCAGCTTCTCGTGAATGGGCGCTACCTTCAGGAGCGTGCCGAAGAGCTGGAAGTCCTCGATCGCTGAGATGCGGTCGCTGCCGTGCATGTAGTAGTCGATCTGGGGAGCGGAAGCGATGTGCAGGAGCGTTTCCGCAACCGAACGGCTGTCGGGCGTGACGCGATAGCCATAGCTCCCCTCCGGGATGTCCTCGGCGACGATGATGGTGTTCTTGCGCACGGTACGTATGGCGCTGGCCAACTGCTGCGGTCCGTAGGGATTCATGATTCCTTCTCCTTTTTTTACTTGCGAATTGCAAGCAGTCTTCCATGAATCGCTTGCTGATTGCAAGTGGGTTCTGTTACGTTGAAATGAAATGCCCGTGAAGAAGAAGCCGATGCTGCGCTCGTCGTGCCCGGTCAACGTATCGCTGGAGATCTTCGGTGACCGCTGGTCGCTGCTGATCATCCGCGACCTCATGCTGCGCAGCTACCGCACGTACAAGGAGTTCCTCTCCTCGGACGAAGGGATCGCCACGAACATCCTGGCCGAACGCCTGCAGCGCCTCGAGGCAGCCGGAATCATCACCACCAGCCGCGACGCCGAGGACGGGCGCAAGGTGGTCTATCGCCTGACGGAAAAGGGCATCGACCTAGCCCCCATCCTGGTGGAGTTGGTCCTCTGGAGCTCGCAGCACGAGGAGACCGGCGCCCCTCCCGCTGCGATCCGCAAGATGCGCGCAAAACGCGCACAGTTTCTCGCCGAGATCCGGAGGAACTGGGAAGAAGGAGGAACCGCAGTGTTCATCCCCGGCCCGCGCAAAGCATGAAGTTCAGCACGGCCTCGTTTCGCGGCGGTTCGTAAATGCGGTTTCGCTTGGATGCCCTCTTACGCCGTCTCGCCCGCTAGGTTCCTAGGATCCTCCCCCTGAGTCGCTATCGCGATCAGTCGATGCGATACCCTGGCTTTTCTTCAATGCCGAAGGGGAGGAACGGATTGTCTTCGGCGAGGTGCTGCTCGGCGATCGGATCGTGCGCCCACGGATCATCGACATAGGCCATGTCGAGTTCAATGAGGCCGTCAGGCCTCATCGAGTAGGCCATTCCAACGCAGCGATCCGAACGCGTTACGTACTTCGCTAACATGAGCATGTTCTGCAGGAGGATAAGTCGCTTTCCAACGTAGCCGTCGGGTACTGCGATCCAGACGAAGCCGGTTCCTCGTTGCGTGGCCATGACGACCGGCCGGAGGTTCGAGCGTCGCCGCAAGCTCTTATCAACCATGCCGATGCGAATACGAGCCTGTTCCAGCTCGAATCGGTCAGGAGTACGTGCTCTTTGAGAATGCTGTAATAGGACCGCTCATCGCCGTTGTGATTGGTATGAATGAGTTCCGGCAATTCCTTGAGGAACCTTCGAATGTCAAAGCGGGAGCGATCCCGCCGGAAACGTGAGAACTCCTCCGCATTGCGCTCATCCGGGAACTCGTTGGATGCGCCGCGCATGAATTGTCCGACGATGGCCCGCTCGCTCAGGAGATTATTGAGGCGGACGATGTTCGCGCGGAACTCCAGGTAACTCGCGATCTCGCTCAATGTGATTAACGTACGGCACACATCGACGAGGTCCGTTGAGCGGATCACGTGAATTAGTCCGGCAGTCTCACTGACGTAGTGGTTCGGCCTGGCGCGGTAGAGGGCTGACGTGGTCTCGTCGTACACGACGACCATGAACTTCCGCCTGAGCTTCGCAGGCTCCAAATGGATCCGGGTGCCCGCGCCGGTTCTCTATGAGGATCGAGTCGTACTTATCAAGGAACGAGAGTGTGTCACGGACCTGCCTCGTCGCAATTTTGAGGACCTTGTTCTCGAACCAATTCGCCTCGGGCAACCCCGCCTCGCGTTCCTTCATCTGGATCGCGATCAACAGATCATCGACCCAAACCACATGGTCCGCGAGTTCGGACCCCCCTCCGGAACCTTGAACTTATTCGAGGCGAATGAGAACTCCGGCAAGAAAAGCGTTCTGGCGACGGAGGCAATGCGCTTTTCAAGACTCATAGCGGTTGATCTTAGCGGTGACCTGCTGAGAGGTGGGCGGACAAGCAGTCCGGACGCATGCCGCTGCAGTCTTCGGGATCGCGGAGCTCTCCGCATTGATCGCACACGTAGTTGCCGCGTGATGGCATGTCCCCGCACACGAAGCGGTATCCCGTCTGCTTCGGCGTAGCCCTCCCTCATAGACGAGTGCTTCGTACCCGATCGTGTTCGCGATGTGGAGTTCGGCAGCATCCTCCGGATCCGGTGAACACTTGCGTGAAGTTCGGGCCTCTGACCGCCAAAACGAAACGCCGCCCGGTCTTTCGACCAGAGCGGCGTGGGTGGACGCATTTTGGTAGGCGCTAGCGGACTCGAACCGCTGACCCCCACCGTGTGAAGGTGATGCTCTACCGACTGAGCTAAGCGCCTGTTTGGGGTCTCTTCAACGATGCTGCGGGCCTCGCCATTTCCAGGGAGGGAGCGGCAGCATAGTCGGGCGGTGGGGCTGGCGTCAACGGCATCCGGGCGGACATAATCCGCGCCCGATGACGAAGCGGATGTTGCTCATGCTGGGTGTCGTGATCGCGTTCATCGCGATCATCGGCGGGTTCAAGTACTTCCAGATCAAGAAGGCCATGGCCGGCATGTCGTATCAGCCGCCACCCGAGGCGGTCACGACGGTGGTGGCGCGGCTGGAAGATTGGAACGCCACGTTGAAAGCGATCGGAACCGTGGCCGCGATGCAAGGCGTCACGGTCAGCGCCGATCTTCCGGGTGTCGTCGAGCGGATCGAGTTCGATTCGGGACGGCCGGTGAGCAAGGGGCAGATTCTGGTCGTGCTCGATGCGAAGCAGGAGCGGGCACAGCTCGCGTCGGCCGAGGCGCAGAGACAGTTGGATCGGGTCAACCTGGAGAGGATGCGCGGGATGATGGCGGCCAAGATCATCCCGCAGGCGCAGTACGACACCGCGGCGGCGGAAGCGAAGCAGGCCGACGCGAAAGTGGCGGAGCTCAACGCCACGATCCAGCGCAAGATCATTCGCGCTCCCTTCGACGGCGTTCTCGGACTTCGCGAAATCAACCTCGGGCAATACCTCGCCGGCGGCGCGCCGATCGTTTCGCTGCAATCGCTTCGGCCGGTGTATGTGAACTTCAGCGTGCCGCAGCAGGAGATGAGTCACCTCGCGGTTGGATCGGATATCGAAGTCGACGCCGGCGGGACGCCGGAAACCGGCAAAGTCACCGCGTTCGGCGCGGTCATCGACGAGGCCACGCGCAACGGACAGGTGCAGGCTTCATTTCCCAATCGCGACGGCAAGCTGCGGCCGGGCATGTTCGTGGACGCGCATTTCGCGCGCGGCGCGAAGACTTCCGCCATCACGTTGCCTGTATCCGCCATCAGCTATGCGCCGTTCGGCGACTCGGTGTTCATCGTCGAAGACGTCAAAGGTCCTGACGGCAAAACGTATCGCGGCGTGCGGCAGCAGTTCGTCAAGCTCGGCGACTCGCGCGGCGATCAGGTGGCCGTGCTCACCGGTGTCAAACCTGGCGAGGAAGTCGTCACGTCAGGCGTCTTCAAACTGCGGCCGGGCGCGGCGGTGCAGGTCAACAACAGCGTGCAGCCGGGCAACAGCCCCAAGCCGCGGCCGGAAGACAGCTAGATGAAATTCACCGATCTCTTCGTCCGCCGGCCGGTACTGGCGATCGTGGTCAACCTGGTGATCCTCATCGCCGGATTGCAGGCCATCCGTTCGCTCAGCGTGCGCCAGTTTCCGCGCAGCGACATGGCCAACGTCGTCGTGACGACGGCGTACGTCGGCGCGAACGCCGACCTCGTGCGCGGATTCATCACCGCGCCGCTCGAGCGCGTCATCGCCGGCGCGGACGGGATCGACTTCCTCGAATCATCGAGTTCGCAAGGCGTCAGCACGATCACCGTCCATCTCAAACTGAACTACGACAACAACGCCGCGCTCACGCAGATCCAGTCGAAGGTGGCGCAGGTGCGCAATCAGCTGCCACCCGAGGCGGAAGCGCCGATCATCGACCTGCAGACGTCGGACAGCCAGTTCGCCGCCGCATACCTCGGCTTCTCGTCGAAGGAACTCGATCAGAACCAGATCACCGACTACCTCGTGCGCGTCGTGCAGCCGAAGCTGAGCGCCATCAGTGGCGTGCAGCGCGCGGAGATCTTCGGCGACCGGACGTTCGCGATGCGCGTCTGGCTCAAGCCGGACAAGATGGCCGCGCTCGGCATCTCGCCGTCGATGGCGCACGACGCGCTGGCGGCGAACAACTACCTTTCCGCGCTCGGCCGCACCAAGGGGACGATGACCTCGGTCAACCTGGTCGCGAACACGAACCTGCAGACCGTCGACGACTTCAAGCAACTCGTGGTGAAGGAATCGAACGGCACGGTGGTGCGCCTCGGCGACATCGCCGATGTCGTCATGGGCGCGGAAACGTACGACCAGGAGGTCAGTTTCAACGGCGAGACTGCCGTCTTCATCGGCATCTTCGTCCTTCCCACCGCCAACACGCTCGACGTGATGAAGCGCGTCCGCGAAGCGATGCCGGAGATTCAGGCGCAATTGCCGGCGGGGATGAAAGCCGGCGTGCCGTACGACTCCTCGGCGTACATCCAGGACGCCATCGACGAGGTACTGAAGACGTTGACCGAGACGTTGATCATCGTCGTCCTGGTCATCTTCCTGTTCCTCGGATCGGTGCGCGGCGTGATCATCCCGGTCGTGGCCGTGCCGATCTCGCGCATCGGCGCGGTCATGTTGATGCTGATGTTCGGCTTCACCATCAACCTGCTCACGCTGCTGGCCATCGTGCTCTCCGTCGGATTAGTCGTCGACGACGCCATCGTCATGGTGGAGAACATTGAGCGGCATCTGCACATGGGCAAGACGCCGCTGCAGGCGGCCGCCGACGCCGCGCGCGAGCTGGTTGCGCCGATCATCGCCATGACCATCACGCTGGCCGCGGTCTACACGCCGGTGGCGCTGCAGGGCGGACTGACCGGATCGCTCTTCCGCGAGTTCGCCTTCACGCTGGCCGGAGCGGTGATCATCTCCGGCTTCGTGGCGCTGACGCTGTCGCCGATGATGGGATCGAAGCTGCTGCGCGCCGGCGACACGGAGCGCGGCTTCGCCGGTTGGATCAACGAGCGCTTCGATCGCCTTCGCGACCGCTACACGCGCGCGCTGGCGGGAACGCTCAACTACCGGCCGGTCGTGCTCACATTGTGGGTGCTCGTCATCGCGCTGATCTTTCCCTTCTACATGTTTTCGCAGAAAGAATTGGCGCCGGGTGAGGACCAGAGCTTTATCTTCGGCATCATCCAGGCGTCGGCGAACTCGACGATCGAGCAGACGAAAATCTTCGCCTCGCAGATCGAAAAGGTCTATCGCTCGTTTCCTGAAACCGAATCGACGTTTCAGGTCATCTTTCCGACGGGCGGCTTCAGCGGCATGGTGGCAAAACCGTTCCACGAGCGGAAAAAGAGCACGGCCCAGCTGGTCGTCGAAGCGTCCGCGGGGATGGCCAAGATCCCCGGCATTCGCGCCATCGAGATCCTGCCGCCATCGCTGCCGGGCAATCAGGGTTTCCCCGTCGACGTCGCAATCGTTTCCACCGAGGAACCGGCGCGACTGGCGGAATTCGCCGGGCAGCTCGTCGGGAAGGCGTTTGCCAGCGGCAAGTTCATGTTTGCCGATACCGATTTGAAGTTCGATCAGCCGCAGGCGCGCGTCGTCTTCGATCGCGACAAGCTCCGCTCCGAGGGTGTCGACATGACGCAGGCCGGCCGCGATCTCTCCGTTCTCCTCGGCGGCAACTACGTGAACCGTTTCAGCATTCAGGGCCGCAGCTACAAAGTCATCCCGCAAGTCAAACGCAGCGAGCGACTGACGCCCGATCAGCTCACGCAGATGTACGTTACCGGCGCGAACGGCAAGCTCGTTCCGCTCTCGACCTTCGCCACGCTGCAGACGTCGACCGAGCCGCGCGAATTGAAACGCTTCCAGCAGCTCAATGCCGTGCGTATCCAGGGCGCCATCCCGCCCGGCGTCTCGCTCGATACCGCTCTCAGTTTTATCGAGGACGAGGCGAAGAAGATCCTGCCGCGCGGATTCACTCTCGACTACGCCGGCGAGTCGCGCCAGCTGCGCACCGAGGGGACGAAGTTCCTGGGCGTGTTCCTGCTGTCGGCGATCCTGATCTACCTCGTGCTCGCCGCGCAGTTCGAAAGCTTCCGCGATCCGTTCATCATCCTGGCCGGCTCCGTCCCGCTCGCCCTTTCCGGCTCGCTGCTCTTCTCATTCCTCGGGCTGACGTCGATCAACATCTACAGCCAGGTCGGCCTGATCACTCTGGTCGGACTCGTATCGCGCAACGGAATCCTCATCGTCCAGTTCGCGAACCACCTTCAGGAAACCGGCAAGGACAAACTCAGCGCCGTCCTCGAAGCCGCCGGCACGCGGCTACGTCCGATCCTGATGACCACCGCCGCCACAGTGATGGGCCACCTCCCCCTCGTCTTCGCCCGCGGACCCGGCGCCGGCGCAAGAAACAGCATCGGCATCATGCTCGTCACCGGCATGATCATCGGCACGTGCTTCACGCTCTTCGTGGTGCCGTCGATCTATGTACTGGTCGCACGCACGCACAAGCGGATCGAAGACGAAATCCCGGCGACTCTGGAGCCGATTACGGCAGGGTGAATGCAGTCCACCAGGGAGGCACAGAGTACACAGAGAGCTTCTCTGTGATCTCTGTGTCTCTGTGTCTCTGTGTCTCTGTGGTAAATCGCCTTATGCGACGGCCAGCAAAAGCAGCGATTACGATCGGTTCCGCGCTCGCCGCGGCGGCGATCGAGCGCATTTTCTTCGCGTCCCCGCGGTGGCGGGGAGCGGTGTCCGATCATTTCGATGGCGAGCGGTTTCATAACCGGGAGCGGGGGCGGCAGACCGAGGGGTCGTTTTTGAAATGGCAGGCGACGCGCGAGCGAGGGGCGTGGCCGGAGCATCTGGAGGCCAACTACGGTCCGAGGCCCCTGGAGCGTGTTGACGGCGGGCGGCTGCGCGTCACTTTCATCAATCATTCGACGACGCTCGTGCAGATGGATGGCGTCAACATCCTCACCGATCCGGTTTGGTCGGAGCGGGTGTCGCCGGTTTCGTTCGTTGGACCGCGGCGGCATCGAGCGCCGGGGATTCGCTTCGACGATCTGCCGCCGATCGATCTCGTGCTCGTCAGCCATAACCACTACGACCACATGGACATCGCGACACTACGCAAGATCGACGCTCCGATCGTCACGCCGCTCGGCAACGCGGCGCTGTTGCGGCGCAACGGCATTCACGGTGCGATCGATCTCGATTGGTGGGAGACGACGAAACACGCGAACGGCATCGAGACGACGGTGGTTCCGGCGCGGCACTTTTCGGCGCGCGCAATCAGCGATCGCAATCGCAATCTGTGGAGCGGCTTCGTCGTCAGCGGTAAGTCGGGGAACGTCTATTTCGCTGGCGATACGGGATGGGGCGATCACTTCGCGGAAATCGGACGCCGCTTCGTGCCGATTCGCGCGGCACTCCTTCCGATCGGGTCGTACATGCCGCGCTGGTTCATGCAGCCGGTGCACATCGATCCGGCGCAAGCCGTCGACGCGCACTTCGCGCTCGGCGCGCGCACGAGCGTGGCCGTGCACTTTGGGACGTTCGCGCTTGGCGATGATGGCGAGTACGATCCTGTGCACGACCTGAACGTTGCGCTTGCCGAAAACGGCAATCCGCCGTTCCTCGTACTCGATCAGGGAGAAGGACGCGACCTGCCATGATTCATCGCAGCATCGGAGCGGTTTCGCACGGCATCCTCGACTACGCGCTGGCCATCCTGCTGCTCGCGGCTCCCTCGGTCGTCGGCTTCGCAGGCGTCCAGGCGAAGTGGGCGTACATCTTCGGCGGCGTGCTTCTGGTGATGGCGATCCTCACGCGCTATCCGCTCGGCATCATCAAAGTCGTCGGCCTCGGCATCCACGGTTTCGTCGAGCTGCTACTCGCGATCTGCCTCATTGCGGCGCCGTGGTACGGCAACTTCGCGCGCGGCGTGCTGTCGCGCAACTTCTACGTGATGCTCGGAGTGCTGATGCTCGTGCTCTGGTTCATCACCGATTTTCGCGGCGTTCGCGATCGCGTTGCAGCCGTGCGATCTGACGATCCTGCAGACGGCCCAAAATCAGCGGCGCCATAAGCGCGCCGGCGAGCGCCGTGGCCATGTCTTCCTGGGTGTCCCACACGTCGCCTTGCGTGCCGAGGAATGCGTCACCGGCGCTGCCGGAAGCGACGCTGACGCGCCATTCGAGCAATTCGTACGCGGCACTGATGGCGAGGCAGATCGACACGATGATGAAATAGCGCCAGCCGCGCGTGCGCACAACGTCGCGCCGGATGAGCACTTCGCGCGCAACCATCGCCGGCACGAATCCCTGCGCGAAGTGGCCGATGCGGTCGTAGTGATTGCGCGTGAAGTGAAACGTCTCTTTCATCCAGAATCCGAGCGGCACCTCGGCATACGTGTAGTGCCCGCCAACCATGAGGATGATGGCGTGCAACGTGAGCAGCGTGAGCACGAGCGGCGTGAGCGGGAAACGCCGTCGCAGCGCGAAAATCAGCGCGATGCCGATGATGGCCGGGAAGACTTCGAGGATCCAGGTGAAGTAGTCGTGCGGATGGATCAGCGACCAGACGAACACCGCGAAGAAGAGGGTGAGCAGGACGCGGTTCGTCATTCGTTGCTCTGTGTACATCTGCGCCATCTGCGGATCAAGTCTTCATCCGCAGATGAACGCAGAAGAACGCAGATAGCTTGAAGTGCTACTTCTTCTTCGAGGACTTCTTCGAAGACGACTTCTTCGAGCTGGACTTCTTGGACGAAGATTTCTTTGACGACGATTTCTTCGAGCTCGATTTCTTCGATGAGGATTTCTTCGACGGCACCTTGCCGCCCGCGCGGCGCGCTTCCGAGAGTCCGATGGCGATGGCTTGTTTGCGGCTGGTCACCTTCTTGCCCGAGCTTCCGCTCTTGAGCGTGCCGCGCTTCCGCTCGTGCATCGCCTTCTCGACTTTGTCCTGCGCCTTCTTCCCGTACTTTGTTGCCATTCGGAAATCTCCTTTCGTTGTGCACAGAAAGGAGTGCAAATGGTGAGCCCACGTTAGTCGCGATCGACGTACGTGCTGCGCGCGAGGACGGTGGCGCGGCGTTGCGACGGAACGTCGACTTCGATCGTGTGCGTGCCTCGCACCTTCGTGTCGGGCTTGCGTACTTCGAGCTCGTAGTGTCCGGCCAGCGTTTTTTGTAGACGATCGACGGCGATCTTCGGGAAGTGGAAGGTCTTCGCGTAGAAGCCGCCGGTGTCGCCGGCGACCTTTCCGAGTCCGACTTCGAGTGAGTGCGAGTCAGCCTGAGTGAAATCGATAGAGAAGACGCTGGCGCGCGCCGATTCCAGCGCCTGCCGCGCCGGGAAGTACTTCGCTTCCATCATCACGCCCATCGGAGTGAGGCGGCCGAGGCCCCAGCCGAAAAGGATGATCGACTTCGGGCCTGGGATCGGACGCAGCGCGTTCGCAACGATGATCAGCGCCGCTTCGGGCGACGCGGCGTTTTTCATCTCGGCCGGATCGAGGCGTTTGGCCAGCGCGGGCATCGGCACGATCCGCGGCCATGGCGGCTCGTTGGTGAGCATGGCCTGCTGCATGGCGTCTTTGATGTGGTCTTTGTTGTTGGTGAAGTCGAGGCGGAACTTGAGGTGCGAGTCGAACGAGAAAACGGCCACGCGGTCTTCGGGATCGAGCCAGTCCAGCCAGTCGTTGGCGTTGACGACGGTCTGCATCTGCCCGGCCACGCGTGCGCTGTTGCGCGCGAAATCGGTCTGATAGAAAAAGATGAGCAGCCGTCCGCGCGGCGCGGGTTGATCGAGCGAGGTGTTGACGTCGGCGATGGCGGAGGCGATGGCCGCCAGCTCGCGCGCGGCTGCCGTCTCCGGAATCCACTCGCTCGATTCGACGACGGCCGGCTTGTCGTCGATGCGCACGCGAAAATCGGACGCTTTGAGAGTGCTGATCGGATTGCCGTGATCATCGGTAACACGCGCGTCGACGATGATCCGCTCGACGGTGATGTGCTCCTGGACCTGGGCGGCGAGTGGTGTGGTCAGGAGGAGCGCAAACACTGTCATCCTGAGCCGCCGGAGCGACGGAGGCGAAGCCGGAGTCGCGCAGGACGGTCGAAGGACCCCCGGCGTGCTTGCCCTGTTCAATTGCCGCCGCCCTTCCCTGGTTACCAGGAAGGGGATCCTTCGACCGTCCTGCGCTGCTCCGGCTTCGCCTCCGCAGCTCCGGCGGCTCAGGATGACAGGCTCGCGCATCGCGCCAGATTACCGCGAGGTGACGGACTTAACGTTGTCGAAACGGTTGCGATCGATGCGGGTGAGGTAGGGATCGATGGCGGCGTACGACGGCTGCTTGTCGACGATGACGGTGATCGTGTTTGCGCCGTTGTGGAGCGGTTGCGCGGCGAGATGAAGGATGTCGTTCGCCGAGGCGACATCGGGATCGGTGGCGAAGATGCCGAGCTCGATCGACTCATCGACGGGCAACTCGCGTTCGTCGGCGCGCGACTTGTGCACGTTCACGTGCATCGTTACTTCGAAGCGGCCGTCTGGTAGGCGGCGCGTGTTCTCCGAGGTCATGGAAAGGTCGTAGAGGATCACATCGCGCGTCCATTCGTTGACGAGTGCGCGGTTCTCCGGTGGGGTCACAGCTTCGATTGATTGCAGCAGGTCATCAATCTTCGGCTGATGCGCCGGACCGCTTTGCGCGGCGACGAAACTGCGCAGGGCGCGATTGAGAGTTTCCTCGCCGAGGAGCTCTTTGAGCGCGTTCATGACGATGGCGCCTTTGCCGTAGTAGAGATAGGCCCGATCGGTAACGCGCGTCAGCGGCACTTCCGTTTTGTCATCGGCGGCGCGGCCGGCGAGGTAGCGATCGAGCTCGAACTGCAGCGAGCGGCGGACCTGTGCGCGGCCGTAACGTTTGTCGAGGACGAGCAGCTCGGAGTAGCGCGGAAGCGATTCGATGATCGTGCTGGCACCGGGGATGACCGCCGGCGTGACGGAGTGGCCCCACCACTGATGCGCGACTTCGTGTGCAGTGCGACGCGCAACGAGGTCGATATTTGACGGGTCGCGCGCGTCAATCAGAAACGCGCGGCTTTCGCTGAGGAAGGCGAGGCCGGGCATGGCCAGTCCGCCGAACCTTGCATACGCGGGAGCTTCGGCGATGCGCAGCTGCGATTGTGGATATGGACCGAAGGCGTTTTCGAAAATGCGAATCGAATCGGCGGCCGCGGCGAGAATCCGATCGACGTTGTAGCGATGCGCGGGGTCGTAGTAAACCTCGATCTGCGTCTTTCCCGCGGCCGCGCGCGCGACGGCGTAGCGCGCCGAGGCGAAGATCAGGTTGTTGTGGATGGGCGTGTCGGAGCGGTAGTGGAAGTAGCGGCGGTTGTTCGTCGTCCATTCCTTGATCAGCCGTCCCGGCGCGAGCGCGATCTGATCGGGTGAGGTCGAAAGAGTTACGTCGATGTTCGTCCATTCGACGCCGAGGTCCTCGATATCGGTCTCCTCGCCGGCTGCTGGAGGGAGTCCGCGTTTTTTGCGCTCGATCGGATCGCCGATTTCGTAGCCGCGGCGATAGCCGAGGATCGGGAAGCAGCGCGCGGGCGTGATCAAGGAGCCGTTTGCGGCGATATTCGTGTCGGCGGCGGTTGCGGTAAAGCCGTGATGCTCGTAGGAGAGATCGAACTGCAACGTGGTGTGCTCGTGCGGTTGCAACGGATGCGCGAATCGGACGTCGTATGTTGCGAATCTCTCGTTGCGAGTGATGTTTGCCGAGGGGAGCGAGAGCGTGGTCACGCGCGCATTGCGAGGGACGGAGATGAGCACGTTTGTGATCGCCGTCGCGCCGTCGTTGACGAGGTCGTAGTGGCCAGTCGCGTTGTAGCGGCGTTCGTTCGGATAGAGCGCGACGTTCGCAGTGATCGCAGCGATGTGCGGACGCGGCATCGTCGCGGCGCCGCGATAGGCGCGTTCGTAATCGGCGCTCCAATCGAGAGACGCGGCATTCGACGTCCAGCGATTGAGGATGTTCGTGTTGTAGAAAATGAATACGGCGAGGGCGATGGCGATCGTGGCGAGGGTCGCCGCCAATCGTTTGTCTGCGTTTTTTGCGATCGCGCGGAAGACGCCGCCGCCGCTCGGTCTGCGCCAGAGTGCGGACGCGACGAGCAGGAACAGCAATCCGATCGTCGTCCACAACGCCATGAACCAGAGGAACGGCGTGGCCGAGGCGCCGAAGCCGTTCATTTCGCTGTACTGCAGCGGCGGCGCGCCGGCGAAGGTCAGCAGCGGATGTTCAATGCCGAGGGCGTTGCCGGCCTGGATGAGGACTCCGGCTACGAGGACGGCGAAGAGGCCGAAGTATTTCGAGGGGCTCAGCGTCTGGATCAGCACCGCGGCCATCGCGAGCGTCATCAGCGGGATGGCGAGGATCGCGGCGAAGGCGAGCAGCAGCGCGGGATGGAAGGCGTGGAAGCCGCGCGTGAGTTGGATGATCACTCCGACGCCGAGGCCGGTGGCGATCAGGACGCCGATCATCGCGGAGAGGGCGAGCCATTTCGAGAAAACGAACACCGCGTTCGATGCAGGCGTGGCATTGATGATTTCGGCCATCCCGACGCTGCGCTCGCGCCACACCAGCTCCGCGCTGTAATAAATGATGATGACGGTGGCCACGAGGCCGAGCGGCTGACGCAGCGTGCCGAGGATGAGCGAGGTGGTCGGATAAAACGCGGCTCCGTATTCGCCTCCGGCGACGTCGGCAAGGATCTCCATCGCTGCAAGTCCTGCCCAAAGGAGCGCGAGCAGAATGAACGGGATGCTGCGGAGGACGGAGCGAAGTTCGATGCGCGTGGCGGCGAGCAGCGGGCGCCACCCAACCGGCCCAACAGTCAATCCTGAGCCGCCGGAGCGAAGCGGAGGACGGATCAGGATCTCCGGTGATCCCGCGCCGGCTTCGATCGAAACGGAAGGTTTCGACTTCGCCAATACGCGGAATGAGAAGCGTTTGTAGACGACAACCCATGCGATCGCCGCAAACGCGAGCCAGACGATTCGATTGATCAGAAAGTTGCCGGATAGAGAAATCACCTGCGTGTTGCGGATCGCCGGCGTCCAGTAGCGCGTCTGTTCGAAGAAGGCGGACAGGCCGAATGGATCGAGCAGCGATGCTCCGGCGGCGCTGCTTGCGCCGTTCGCCGATCCGGCCATCAGCGGCGAGTTGGTGAACGCGGCCGCTGCGAAGTAGAAGATGTAGATCGCCACCGCGCCGACGACGCTGGCCAGCACGCTACGCGTCAACGTCGCGATGCCGAAGAGGACGACGCCCGTGACGAGCATGCCGGGAAGCACGAGCACGAGCAGGGTCCAGAGATACGGCGTCATCGAGAACGGACCGACGCGTGATGCGTCGTGCAACGGCAGCAGCGCGGCGATCATCATCCCGATCGCGGTCGCGCTGAAGACGGTGAACGCAGCCAGGAACGAGCCGGCGAAACGGCCGAAGAGGTAGGGGAACTTTTCGACCGAGGTGGAGAAGACGATTTCTTCGAAATGATGTTCGCGGTCGCGGACCACCGAGTTCGCGCAGAAGATGGCGATGGCGAAGACGGCCGCCAGCGACACCATCCCGAGCGACTGGGCGATGTCGTACGGCGAGTTAATGTGCACGTTGGGCGGACCGAATCCGGTCGCGCTCAGCGCGAAGCCGAAGCCGGCAAAGAAGAGCGCCGCGGCGATGAACGAAACCTGCCGCGTGTGATAGCGCCACTCGAAACGGATGACATCCGTCAGCACGCGCTGTCTCGCAGCACGGAGAAGTAGACGTCTTCAAGGTCGGGATTCACGAGCTCGCATCCCGCCTCGGGTGCGGCATCCGCGAGCATGTGCACGCGTGTTTCGCCGCCAAAGAGATGCGTGGAGATGACGGTGTGCGTCGAGCGATATTCAGGAATCGCCTGCTTCGGCACGCTCTTCCGCCACACGCGTCCGCTGAGACTCGCGATCAGCTCCGACGGCTTGCCTTCGATGAGCACGCGTCCGCCGGCGAGCACCGCCATGCGCGGACAGAGATCGCTCACATCCTCGACGATGTGCGTGGAGAGGATGACGACGATGTTCTCGCCAATCTCGCTCAGCAGGTTATGAAACCGGTTCCGCTCCTCGGGGTCCAACCCCGCGGTCGGCTCGTCGACGATGACCAGCTTCGGATCGCCGAGCAGCGCCTGCGCGATGCCGAATCGCTGGCGCATGCCGCCGGAGAAGGTGCTGACGGCGCGCTTGCGAACGTCCCAGAGGTTGGTGAGGTTGAGCAGCGAGTCGATCTGTTCCTTGCGCTGCTCGACGCCTTTCAGAATGGCGAGGTAGTCGAGCCACTCGACGGCCGGGATGCGCGGATAGACGCCGAATGTCTGCGGCAGATATCCCAACTTTCCGCGCAGCAGCCGCGGATCGGCACTGATATCGAGACCGTCGAACGTGATGGTCCCGGAGTCGGCCTCCTGCAGCGTGGCGATCGTGCGCATGAGCGTCGACTTGCCCGCGCCGTTGGGGCCCAGGAGTCCGAAGAGTCCGCGATCGATGTTGAGGGTGATGTCGTTGAGGGCCTTGACGCCGTTCGGGTAGGTCTTGGAGAGATGGGAGATGGCGAGCATGAAAGTTATCTGTACGCGGGTTCAGGAGGACGGTTTCACGCGGAGTTCGCGGAGAGGCGGAGAAAAACAGGCTTCTCTCCGCCTCTCCGCGAACTCCGCGTGAAACCGTCCTCTGTTCATTCATAGAGGCGCGCAACTTACAATCCTCCGATGCGCAAGTTGATCGTCCTCATGTCCTTCCTCCTCGCCGCTACCGCATCCGCCGCTACGTTCGATGAGACGTTCCTCGATCGAACGATGCGCGTGAACTACTTCCACACCGGCAATCATGGCGAGGAGTTGATCGCGATCGATTCGGTGGTCTCGGATGGTCCGTGGCCGGGCAGCCGCACCCGTCTCATCGACACGCTCAACCTCGGCAACTACTACTTCGAGGTTGTCGATCGCGATACGAATCAGGCCATCTACTCGCGTGGATTCGCATCTGTGTTCGGCGAGTGGCAGACGACGGACGAAGCGAAGGAACGCGCAGGCACGTTCGCGGAGTCGGTGCGCTTTCCGTGGCCGAAGAAGCCGGTGCAGCTCGTGATCAAAAAGCGCGATGCGAATGGCGCGTTTCAGCAGTTGTGGTCGACGCTCATCGATCCGTCGTCGCGGTTCGTGAATCCGTCCGAGCGCAAACCGGCGGGACGCGTTTGGAACGTGATCGAGAACGGCGCGCCGTCGGAGAAGGTCGATCTGCTCGTGATCGGCGAGGGCTACACGGAGAGCGAGTTGCCGAAGTTTCACAAGGATGTAGAGCGGATGGTGGGGAAACTCTTCGCCACCGAGCCGTTCAAGAGCCGGCGCAAGGATTTCAACGTGCGCGCGCTCGATCTCGTCGAACCGGCCAGCGGCGTTCATCGTCCACGCACGAACGACAACCGCCGCACGATGACCGGCGTGCAGTACAACATTTTCGATTCGGAGCGCTACGTGTTGACGCTCGACGATCACCGCATGCGCGATGTGGCGTCGTCGGCTCCGTACGACTTCCTCGAGATTCTCGTCAACGAAAAGCAGTACGGCGGCGGCGGGATCTTCAACGACCAGGCCACTGCGTGCGTGGACAGCGCGTTCGCGGAGTACGTGTTCGTGCACGAGTTCGGACATCACTTCGCGGCGCTGGCGGACGAGTACTACACGTCGCCAGTGTCGTACGCGACCAGCGGCAACAGCGATCATCCGGAGCCGTGGGAGCCGAACGTGACGGCATTGCACGATCCGGCGAAGGTGAAGTGGCGCGATCTCGTAGATGCGTCCACGCCGCTGCCGACGCCGTGGGACAAGGATGCGTTCGAGAAGCACAGCCTGGAGATTCAGAAGGAGCGCGCCCATCTGCGCGCGATCAATGCGCCGGAGTCGGAGATGGACAAGCTCTTCACCGCCGAGCGCGAATACGAAACCGCATTCCTCGGCGGACAGAAGTTCGCGGGGAAAGTCGGCGCGTTCGAAGGGGCCGCGTACGAACCGCGCGGACTCTACCGGCCCGAGGTCGACTGCATCATGTTCACGCGCGATGAGGTTGGGTTCTGCCGCGTGTGCAGGAAAGCGATCGAGCGGATCATCGATACGTATTCGCGGTAGCAGCCTGTCATCCTGAGGCTGCCGGAGGCGTTGGAGCGCGAAGCGCGGAACGCCGCAGGACGGCGAAGGACCCCCCACGTGCTTGCATCGTGCGTTTCCGCCGCCCGATCCGGGTTACCAGGAAGGGGGTCCTTCGACCGTCCTCCGCTCTTCGGCTTCGCCGAAGAAGCTTCGGCGGCTCAGGATGACAAATCACTTCCCCATCATCTTCTTGATGCGTCCCACGAGGTCCTTGCCGACCAGCGACTCCGCGGCGTTGAGGACGTTCTGGATCGAGTCGAGGACGTCTTCGCTGCCGCTCCAGTGTTCGCGGAGGATGCTGGCGTCGACGCTGCCGAGGATTTTGTTGAGGACGTAGACACCGAAGACGAGATCATCGAGGTATCCGGCCGGTCCGAGAAGCGCCTCGGGGAGGAGATCGAAGGGCATCACGTAGTACGCGACGGCGCTGCCGAGGAGGACTTTGTCCTTGCCGTTGACGCGCGCGTCGGTGGTGAGCCGCCACAGCAGAATGAAGACGTCGGGGACGAGCAGCAGAAAGCCGGCGGTCTTGCCGACCACGGCACCCTTGCTGTCGACGTAGCGCTGGATCGTGTTGCGGATGCGGTCGTAGAAGCGGGTGGCGCGGTCGCGCGGGAACTGGTCCTGCTCGGCGGCGTCGTGAATCTCGCGCGCGAAATCGGCATCGGTCGCTTCTGCGACGGCGTCAGGTGTTTCTTCCATTGATTTCCTCCGAAGATGGCGGAAGGTCGGCGCCGCCTCGCCCGAGGGTCACCGCCAGACCGCCGTCGATGATCCAGATTTTCTGGATATCGGCATCGATGAAGGATGGCAAGAAGCGGTCCAACGAAACGACGAATGTGGCGGGGTCTTCGTAGCGGACGAGATCGGCGGGGAGGCGGTTGCGGACGATGCCGAAAAGGAACTGCGGGATCGGCAGCGCGCCGAAGGCGGACGCCGAGGCGATCGGGACGCGGACCGTGTGACCGACCGGCTCGATCTCGCGGATGTCGACCGTGAACGGCACGCTGATGAACTTTCGGATCGAGCCGGAGATACGCAGCAGACCGTTGAAAAACTGCAGTTCCATCCGTTCGATCGGATCGACGCGGAACGATGCCGCGAGCGCGTTGAGTTTGGCGCCGTCGACGCGGGCTTCGATCGTGTCCCACTCGATGAACCGCTTCATCGCGCGTGCTTGTATCATGCGCCCGCCTCATGCCGAAGCGCACTGATATCAAGTCCATTCTCATCATTGGATCCGGCCCCATCGTCATCGGACAGGCGTGCGAATTCGACTACTCCGGCACGCAGGCCTGCAAGGCGTTGAAGGACGAGGGATACCGCATCATCCTCGTCAATTCGAACCCGGCCACGATCATGACGGACCCGGAGTTCGCCGACCGGACGTACATCGAGCCGCTGACGCCGGAGACGCTGGAACGGATCATCGAGCGCGAGAAACCGGACGCGATTCTGCCGACGGTGGGCGGACAGACCGGTATCAACCTGGCCATGGCGCTGTACGAAAACGGCGCGCTCGAGCGGCACGGCGTTGAGTTGATCGGCGCGAATGCGGAAGCGATCAAGACCGCCGAGGATCGCCAGCTTTTCAAAGAGAAGATGGTGGAGATCGGCGTCGAAGTGCCGCGCTCGGCATATGCAGCGTCCGTCGAGGATGCCGAGGAGTTTGCGGCGAATATCGGCTATCCGCTGGTGATCCGGCCGTCGTTCACGCTGGGCGGATCGGGCGGCGGGATCGCGTACAACGTCGAGGAACTGCGCAAAGTCGTCAGCCACGGGCTGGAGCTATCGCCGGTGCATCGCGTGCTGGTCGAAGAGTCGGTGATCGGCTGGAAAGAGTTCGAGCTCGAGGTGATGCGCGACAAGGCGGACAACGTCATCGTCGTCTGCAGCATCGAGAACCTCGATCCGATGGGCGTGCACACCGGCGACTCGATCACGGTCGCGCCGCAGCAGACGCTGACGAACGTCGAGTACCAGGCCATGCGCGACGAGGCCAAGCGGATCATCCGCGCCATCGGCGTGGAGACCGGCGGATCGAACATCCAGTTCGCGGTCGATCCGGCGACGGGACGGCGGCTGGCAATCGAGATGAATCCGCGCGTGTCGCGGTCGTCGGCGCTGGCGTCGAAGGCGACCGGATTCCCGATCGCGAAGTTCGCGGCGAAGTTGGCTGCGGGCTACACGCTCGACGAGATTCCGAACGACATCACCAAGAAGACGCCGGCGTCGTTCGAGCCGACCATCGATTACGTGGTGGTGAAGATCCCCCGCTTCGCGTTCGAGAAGTTCCGCAAGACGCCGCCGACGCTGGGGCTGTCGATGCAATCGGTGGGCGAGTCGATGGCCATCGGCCGCACCTTCAACGAGGCGTTGCAGAAGGGATTGCGGTCGCTCGAAATCGGCGTGGCCGGACTGGAAACGCGCGGTTACGACCGCGACAAAGCGTCGACGATTCTTCGCACGCCGCAGCCGGAGCGGATCTTCGCCGTCGGCGACGCCTTGCGCGCGGGGATGACGGTCGAAGAGATCCACGCGATCTCGGCGATCGACTGCTGGTTCCTGCGCGAGATCCGCAAAATCATCGAGATGGAGAAGCGGCTAACGGCGGGGGATTCTTCGACCGTCCTCCGCAGCTCCGGCTTCGCCTCCGCAGCTCCGGCGGCTCAGGATGACAGTGGACACGGCACGCTCCTCGCGCTCAAACGCGAAGGCTTCTCCGACAAACAGCTCGCCGCGCTGACGAATCGATCGGAAACCGAGGTTCGCGAAGAGCGGCACAAACTCGGCGTTCGTCCCGTCTACAAACGCGTCGATACGTGCGCCGCCGAGTTCGAAGCGACCACGCCGTACATGTACTCGACGTACGAAACCGAATGCGAAGCGGAGCCGACCTCGCGCCGCAAGGTGATGATCCTCGGCTCCGGGCCGAATCGAATCGGGCAGGGAATCGAATTCGATACCTGCTGCGTCCACGCGTCGTTCGCGCTGCGCGAAATCGGCTTCGAAACGATCATGGTCAACTGCAATCCGGAGACGGTGTCGACCGACTACGACACGTCGGACCGTCTCTACTTCGAGCCGCTCACGCTCGAAGATGTGCTGGAAATCGTCGAGCTGGAAAAGCCGGAAGGCGTGATCGTTCAGTTCGGCGGGCAGACGCCGCTGAAACTCGCCAAGTCTCTGGCCGCGGCGGGAGTTCCGATGTGGGGAACGTCGGTCGAGTCGATCGACATCGCCGAAGATCGCGAACGGTTCGGCGCGCTGGCGGCGGAGCACGAGATTCTCGTCCCCGAAAACGGCACCGGGATGAACGTCGCGGAAGCGCTCGAAGTGGCGCGCCGCATCGGCTTTCCGGTCGTCGTCCGGCCGTCGTACGTGCTGGGCGGACGCGCGATGGCCATCGTTTACGACGAGCCGAATCTGCGCGAGTACGTCGGCTACGCGATGGAAGCCGCGCCAGGACATCCGATCCTCATCGACCGTTTTCTCGAAGACGCGATCGAGCTCGACGTCGATGCAATTTCTGATGGCAAGGACGTCGTGATCGCCGGCGTGATGGAGCACATCGAGGAAGCCGGCATTCACTCCGGCGATTCGACGACGGTGATCCCGCCGTACATCATCGGCCTGCGCGAGCAGGACCGTGTCCGCCGCCGCACGGTGCAGCTGGCGAAAGCGCTGGGCGTGATCGGCCTCATGAATGTTCAGTACGCGATCTACCACGGCGATCTCTACGTGCTGGAAGTGAATCCGCGCGCGTCGCGAACCGTGCCGTACGTGTCGAAGGCGACCGGCGTTCCGTTCGCGAAAATCGCCGCGAAGGTGATGGCCGGCATGTCACTGCGTGAGCTCGGACTGACGTACGAGCCGAAGGTGAAGGATTACTTCGTGAAGGCGCCGGTCTTCCCATTCGGGCGTTTTCCGCGCGAAGACACGGTGCTCGGTCCGGAGATGAAATCGACCGGCGAGGTGATGGGCTCCGCGCCCACCTTTGGCGAGGCCTACGCCAAAGCTCTCCTCGGCGCGGGCATCGATCTGCCGCGCGAAGGGACGGCGTTTCTGTCGGTCAACGACAACGACAAGCGTCCGGTGATCGTGCAATTGGCGAAGGATCTCGCGCAGCTCGGCTTCCGCGTCATCGCTACGTCCGGCACGCGCGATTACCTGCAGAACAATGGGGTGGAGTCGGGCCTCGCCTTCAAAGTGCACGAGTCGGAACGCCCGAACATCGTCGACCGCATGATCAACGGCGAGGTGACGCTGATCATCAACACTCCGCTCGGCAAGAAGTCGTTCTACGACGACACGTACATCCGCCGCACCGCGCTGCAACACGGCATCAGTTGCCTGACGACGCTGACCGCGGCGACGGCAGCGGTCGATGGAATCCGCTCACTGCGCGAAGGGATCAAGACGATCACGACGCTGCAGGAGCAGCACGCGCGATGAGGCCGCATTCGTAGCGCCAGCGGCCCGCTGGCAAAGGTGATACGCAACGCGCCAGCGAGCCGCTGGCGGTCCAGCCGTCGGGCCGACGGCGCTACGAACGTTCGGGCGTCGTGCGCGACGCCTTACGAAACCATCATCACCGGCTGCGCGACCGCCATCTCCATCTTGAAGGCGTTGAACGCGCGAACGGTGTACTGGATCGTTTTGCCCGACGCCGTTGCCTGCGCGGGGCCGGAGAGCTGGCGATGCGGGCGGGCTGCGCCGGGGCGGCGCGAACGGAAGATCGTGGTTGGGAACGGGGACGGTTTCGCGAACTCGAGGACCATCTCTTCGATGACTACGTCGGCCCCGCCGAGGTAGCGGAAATCCCACTCGATGCCCTCGCCGACTTTGAGCGTGGTGTCGTTCGGATTGATGGTCAGGTAGATGCGTCCGCCGTTCGATTCGATGTCGATGCGGACGGGGACGGTGCGGACGACGAACTCGGTGAGCTCATGCGATCCGACCAGCCGATCGGATGACGCCGGAGGCGCTGCCACGAGCGACGGCGCCTCGGCGCGCGGCGGCGCCGGGATGAACGAAGACGAACGCGGACGGTCGCCCTGCGAGAACCACGCGGCGGTGGCGGGACCGCTGGACGTGACGCGCGGACGCGAACGGCGGCGCTTTTTGTCGTCGGCCGGTGCGGCCACCTTGGCGACGGCCGCTACCGCTCCGGCGGCGGCTTTCGCAGTGGCTTTGGCCACCGTCTTCACTTTCGCTTCGACGGCTTTCTCAACTTTTGCGACAGCCTTGGCGAGAGGTTTCGCGGCGGATTTCGCCACAGTCTTCGGCGACGGTTTCTTCGCGGCAGGTTTCGCGGCCGTTTTCTTCGGAGCAGCTTTTTTCGACGCAGCAGCTTTTTTCGAAGGAGCGGCCTTTTTCGGTGCAACCGCTTTTTTCGAAGGCGCAGCCTTTTTCGACGGAGCCACCTTTTTAGCAGGCGCGGCTTTCTTCTTAGGGGCCGGCTTCTTCTTGGCAGGCGCGGGCTTGGCAGCCTTCTTTTTCAGAGCCGGTTTCGGCTTCGCGGCAGATTTTTTCGGGGCCGGTTTTTTACTGCTTTTCGGGCGCGCTGCTGTCTTCGCGGCTCCCTTTTTTTTCGTACTGGTAGCCGCTTTTTTACCCTGGACCTTCGCCATTCGAACCTGCTCTCCCCGGATGCCCTGAAAATTGGATGGCGCAGTATAGCGGCGACCTCATGGTTTGCATAGCACGCTTCCGAGTGCGGATAAACTGGCGTCAATGGCCACATTTCAGCCGTCGCGGCACAACGAGCGGATGATCGCGGTCGAGGAGGCGCAAGAGCGCGTTCTCGCCGAAGTCCAGCCGCTCGGTACGGAACAGGTCGCGTTCACGGAGGCGCATGGACGCGTGCTGCGCGAAGACGTGCTTGCGCGCTTCGACGTCCCGCACGGCGACAACACGGCCATGGATGGATACGCGGTTCGCGCGGACGACATCGCAAAGGCGCCGGTCACGTTGCGCGTGATCGAGAATCTCCCGGCGGGGACCGTGGCTACAAAGCGCGTCGAGTCGGGAACGGCGATCCGCATCATGACCGGCGCGCTGATGCCGGACGGTGCGGATACGGTCGCGCATGTCGAGATCACCGATGCCGGGTCGGAGAACGTGCAGGTGCTCGAGCCGCTGCGCCGAGGAACCAATATTCGCAAGCGCGGCGAGGACATGCACGCGGGCGACATCGTGCTCGCGGACGGAACGCCGCTTCACGCCGCGGAGATCGGTGTCCTGGCCGGAGTGCAGAAGCCGGTCGTGCGCGTCGGACGGCGGCCGACCGTGGCCATCCTCTCCACCGGCGACGAGATCATCGACGTCGGCGACGCGATGGCGCCCGGCAAAGTCCTCAACTCGAATTCGTATTCGCTGGCCGCGCTGGTGCGGGAGGCGGGAGCGATTCCGCGGATGATCGGCATCGTTCCGGATACGAAGGAAGCGACGATCGCCGCGATCGTGTCCGCGCTCGAATCCGACTTCGTCATCTCCTCCGGCGGCGTCTCCGTCGGCGCCTACGATTTCGTCAAGGACGCGCTCGACGCCCTCGGCGCGGATACAAAGTTCTGGCAGGTGGCGATGAAACCGGGCAAGCCGGTGGTGCTCTCGCGCGTGCGCGGCCGGCTCTACTTCGGCCTGCCGGGCAATCCGGTCTCGTGCATGGTCTCGTTCCTTCTCTTCATCGCGCCGGCGATTCGCAAAGCGATGGGACAGACGTCGAACCTGTTGCCGCCGATCGTTCAAACGAGGATCGATGCATCGTTGAAATCGCGCGGCGACCGGCGCAACTATCTGCGCGTTCGTGTCGTCGCGCGTGAAGGCGAGCTGGTGTCGGTGCCGATGAGTTCGCAGGGATCGGGCGTTTCGACCTCCATGATCCAGGCGAACGGATTGGTAATCGTCGAAACCGGCATCACAGCCGTCGAAGCGGGTACGATCGTGCCGACGGTTCTCGTGGGGATGATTTGAACCACAAAGACACAAAGGTCACGAAGAGGGATTCCTTTGTGTTCTTTGTGCCTCTGTGATGAAAAGCCTTTTCAACGAAACGGCCATCATTGGCGTACATCCCGCAGCCAGGAAGACAGATATGCCTTCGGTGGGAATCGTCTGCGGTTACGACCTGAATGACGGTCTGCACGACTACGTCAAGTCAGTCGCGCCGCTGATCGCGCGCGAGAATCTCGACTTCGTCATCCTCTCCGGCGGCCGTACCTCGCCGCGCTCGCATCATTCCGAGGCTTGGGTGATGGCCGGGCATCTACGGGAGATTCTGGCCAGTCCGGAGTTTGTCCTCGAAGAGCACGCCATGACCACGCTCGAGAATCTGATTTTCGCGCGGGGCCTGGCCGAGCATCACGCGGGAGTCGTGGCGCGGTTCGTCGTTTTCTGCGATCGCGTGCACCAGCGCAAGGTTGCCGCGCTCGCGAAGCTCATCCTCGGCGCGCGTGCGATCGTGCATTGCGTCGATCACGACGTGGCACGGCGCGTGCGGATCTTCGAGCCGGTCTCGCATCTGATCGAGTCGGTGGTGGCGCATTTTCCGCGGCTGCGCAAGTACCTTCGCGCCGCGGCCATTCGCATGAAAGGCGTCAGCGGGACGCCGCCGGCGGACGCGCGGCCGGAGCTTGCGGCGGACGATGAGCCGCATCACCGGCGCGTAACCCGGTAATCCAGATCCCTTTGTCGTCGGTGACGTGAAGTATGGCCGTGATCGCGGTCCCGTTCGGCGGCAGCGCATCGACTTTCGCGCCGCGGACGATGTAGTCCATCGTCATCGCCTCCATGAATCCGGGGATCGCCTCGTGATCGATGGTCAGCGCATTCTCGGACACATCGCGGCCGACGATCTTTCCAGCCAGTGCGTAGGTCTTCTCGCCGGCGACCGACAACGGCTTATCGGCGTTCGAGATCTTCGTTTTCCCGCATGCGAGCGCAAGAATCAGCGTGAATGTGAGAGTCTTCATGCGTTGAAACCCGCCACCACCGCCAAACTCGCGATCGCCGCCGTGCTCCTGCTGCTCTTCGGCGGCTTCGCGCTGCGCGCCGCAATGCGGCTGGTCAGCACCGCGACGCACTCGCTTTTCTTCGGAGTGCTGCTGCTGGTCATGGTCGTTTGGATATTTTCCAAGCGGAACTAAGCAGCGGGTTGCGCGAAGCCCGTGATCACGTACGACCCGCTCTTCACGTCCTTCTTGATCTTGATGATGTCATTCTTCTGCGCGTCCTCGAGCAGATCGCTGAACGTGTTGTAGCCGTAGTACTCCTCATTGAAGGTCGGCTTCTTGCGCTGCATGGTCTGCTTGATCATCGAGCCCCAGAGGATCTCTTTGTTCTCGCGCATCAGCGCCTTGATCGAATCGATCAGGAGCTTGAAGACCTCGCCCTGCTTCTTGTCCTTGAAGTTCACGGTCGGCGCTTTCGTGCCGCGCACGAGGTCCTCGTAGAAGATGAACTCGTCGCAGTTGTCGATCAGCAGGTCGCTCGACGAATTCTTCACGCCGACGCCGATGACGTACTTGTCGTTCTCTTTCAGCTTCGAAACGAGCGGCGAAAAATCGGAGTCACCTGACGCGACCACGAAGATGTTGATGTGGTCCTTCGACCAGGCCATGTCCATCGCGTCGACGACCATGCGAATGTCGGCCGAGTTCTTGCCCGAATAGACGCGCCCGGGAATCTCGATCAGCTCGATGGCGGCCTCGTGCAGCTCGCGCTTGTAGTCGGGGAACTTGTCCCAGTCGGAGTAAGCGCGTTTGACGACGATCTTCCCCTTCTCCAGCAGGCGCTCGAGGAGGAGAGCGACTTCAAATTTCTTGTACTTGGCGTCGGTGACGCCGATGGCGATGTTCTCGAAATCGATAAAAAGGGCGATTTTGCTTTCGTTCATGCTGCTTCTCGATGGCGGCGATCCGACGTTCCCGTCGTCCTCGGCCGCATCGTTGTCGAAGTTAGGTTTGCGGCTCATCGTTGACTGGCTCAGGGATTAGCCCCGGCAGCCTAACACCGAACGGTTACAGCAATTCCCAGTGAGGGCCTGTCACCTTTTTCGAGGAGCTGCAACTCTGGTGCGGCTGTCATCCTGAGCCGCCGGAGCCGTGGAGCGCGAAGCGCGGAAGCGGCGAAGGACGGCGAAGGAACTCAAGATGCGCGGCTTTGGCTGAAACCCGGTTTCAGCACAGATCACGTAGCTTGAGATCCTTCGCCGTCCTCCGGCATCTCCGCCTTCGGCTACGTGCCTCCGGCAGGCTCAGGATGACAGCGGGAGGAAGAGAATGAACACGATGCTGCTCGAAACCGATGTCCGCCTGGCCATGACCGGTGATCGCGATGCGTACGCGCGCATCGTCGAGCAGTCGGCGAACGTCGTTTGCGCGATCGCGCTGGCCATCGTCCGCAACGTGCAGGCCAGCGAGGATGTCGCGCAGGAGGTTTTCCTCGCCGTCTGGACGAGCCTCGGCAAGCTGCGCAATCCCGCCAGCTTTCTGCCGTGGCTGCGGCAGTTGACGCGCAATCAGGCCAACCTCTGGATTCGCAATCACGCGCGGGAGCGCAGCGATGACGATGCGCTCGCCGCCGCTGTCGATGCACGTCCGACGGCCGACGATTTGTTGCTTCGCGACGAAGAGCGTCGCGTGCTCGCGGACGTCATCGCCGATCTGCCCGAGGAGTCGCGCGAAGTAGTCATCCTCTACTACCGCGAAGGCAGTTCCGCGAAACACGTGGCCGACCTCCTCGGCATCTCCGAGGATGCCGTCAAGCAAAGGCTGTCGCGGGCGAGGACGAAGATCCGCGCGGAAATGCTGCAACGTTTTGGCGGAACGCTCGCGCGGACCGCACCGGGAGCCGCGTTCGTGACCGCGATCGGTGCCGCGTTGACCGCCGCCGCGCCGCCGGCATCTGCCGCAATCGCCGGCGCGACCGCGGCGAAATCTGCCGGCGGCGTTGTGCTGTCGGTGATCGCGAAGAGTTCGGCGATCGGGGCGATCGGCGGCATCGTCGGCGTGCTCATGGGCTTCGTACACCTCGGCGAGCCGTTCGACGACCAGGAAGCGGCCGAGTTGCGCGTCTTCAAACGAATCGCGATCGCCGTGATGATCGTCGCCTCGATCGCTTTCGCCGCCGCCGATCACCATCGCATCCGGATGCTCACGACGTACACGACGTTCATGGCCGTGCTCCTGTATCTCAACTTCGTCCGCCTCCCGAAAATCCTGGCGCGCCGCATGGCGTGGGAGATCGAAGTAAATCCGGAGCTTGCGAAGAAGCACCGCCTCGTGCAGTTTTACGGCATCGCCGGACAGATGGTGGGCGCGATCATGGCCGGATTGACCCTGCTGTTTTTGTCGCCGTCGCTGTTTCGGTGATGTTCTGCTTCTGCCGCGCAAGCGGCGCGAAGGCCGCTGAAGGCGGCCCGGACGGTAGCCGGTGGTCCGAGCGAAGCGAGCGACCACCGGATTGGCGATCGCGAGTTAGTATCCGACCGCGGCAGCGGTCGCGGAGGGAATTCACGCCGGCTGGTATTTGATCCGCGACTCCTGCCGGAGTCGGTGAATAAACGCGCGTTGTGATTCCGGTGGTCGCTCGCTTCGCTCGGACCACCGGCTACCGTACGAAACGCCTCCGGCGTTGAATTCGCGTCTACTTCTTCGCCCCCACAATCCGTTCGATCAATTTCGCATCGTCCGGAAGCAGCCCGGCGTGCGGCAACCGCGGCGTCAGCTCGCGCCAGCCGGGTTCCATGTCGAAGGCTCGTGCGAAGAGCGGGAGCGACTCGTCGACGCGCTTCATGTTCACGAGCGCGACGGCGTGCCAGTAGATCATCTCCGCGTAGCGGCTCTGCGGGACACCGGCGGTGGTCGACGCAATCTTTTCGGCGGCGCTGTACTCGCGCAGCGCGCCTTCGTTGTCGTTGTGTTCCGTGGCCAGGTCGCCGGCGTTCATGTGGTTGTAGGCGCGCTGCAACGCGACGAGGCGGCGCAGTTCGACAAGCGGCGTCGGATTGTCGTCGACGCGAAGATTGAATACTTCGTCCTGCCACCGTTTGCCCGATGATTTGGCGCTGACAACAATGAGCGCGGCCGACTGTTTGCCGCGGATGTCGCCTCCAACTGACTGCGCGGCATCGAGCGCGGCCAGGAGGCGGTCGGCGAGATCGCCCGTCGATTCCGAGTACGCCTTCGCCATCGCCGGCCAGACTTTGTCGTTCGCCATCAGGTTGGCCTGCGCGGAAAAGTCGTGACCGATCGACAACATCCCGCCCGCCGTCCCGCACGAAATCTGCTTCGCCGCGGCACCGCCGCCCGCCACGCCGCCCGCGGCCTGGATGTCGTGCGCGCCGGTGAATGTGGCCACGTTGCCCGCCGCATCGATCATCGCCACCTGCCGCACTTCGCAGGTTGCGTCGGCGGCGAGAAGACCGCGAAGCGCGTCGGGAGCGGACTTGCCGGCGCTGAGGATACTAAGCCCGAGCTGGCCGTACCCCGGATCGACAAAACTCTGCGTCGCTACCGCGCCCACTCCCGCCTCCGCCCACGGCACGATCTGACCGACTGCGAACCAGTGCGACTGCACGGCCACACCGATCTGTCCGGTCGCCGGATCGCGCGCCACGATCGAGAACGTGTTGACAGGACGATGCTGCGCGAAAACGGGCAGCGCGCAAAGGAGTAGCAACAGCGCTTTTTTCATAGAAAGGCATTCAACCACAAAGACACAAAGGGCCCAGAGAGATCCCTTTGTGCTCTTTGTGTCTCTGTGGTTCAGCGTTTCTCCATTCGCCGGGCAGAGACCACCATTCACCGCCACACCGCAGACGAAACGAAAAACCCTCCGTATCTTGCCGCCATGCAAACAGCATTAACGCAGCAACCGAAACTCAGCGTGAAGATGGTCGTCGGCATCTTCTTCACGCTCCTCGGCATCCTGCTCACGCTCGACAACTTCGATCTCGCCGACGCCGATCGATTTCTCCCGTACTGGCCGCTGCTCCTCATCGCCATTGGCCTCATCAAACTGCAGGATCGCGACAGCAGGATTCCGGCAGGCTTCGCCATCGGCGCGGGCGCGCTGCTGCTGCTCTTCACCACCGACTGGGTGCGCTTCTCCATCTTCGACCTATGGCCGGTCGCGCTGATCCTGGCGGGACTGGCCATCGTCGCGCACGCATTCGGATTTCGCGCGCCCGCGCTCGCGGCCGGATCCGATTCGACGTTGTTGTGCGTCCTCGGCGTGCGCAAAGAAGCGATCATCGCGCGCAACTATCGCGGCGGACGCATCATCGCCTTCATGGGCGGATGTGAGCTCGACCTCACCCGCGCCGACATGGACATCCCCGCCGCACTGGAAATCGTCGCCATCTGGGGCGGCGTCGAGATCAAAGTTCCCGAAGGTTGGGAAGTGACCGGCAACGTTCTGCCGGTCATGGGCGGCGCCGACATCCGCACCAAGGCCGCTCCCGGCGGACGGAAGCTCGTCGTCAACGGCGTGGTGATCATGGCCGGCGTCGACATCAAAAGCGTTCCCGTGGAGGCGATATGAACGACGTGAAACGCAGCATCGACGGCGATCAGGTTTTCTGGGGACTCTTTCTCATCGCCTTCGGCGCGATTCTGCTCGTCGGCAGGCTGGGCATCGCCAACCCTTCCTGGATGATCCGTCACTACTGGCCGGTCATCGTCATCGTCATTGGCGTCTCGAAGCTCGTTCACCGCGGCACGATCTGGGCGGGCCTCTGGATGATTTCGCTCGGCGTCTGGCTGCAGATGGTGACGCTGCACATTTACGGGTTCACCTACGGCTCGTCGTGGCCGCTGCTTCTGATCATCCTCGGCGCCGGAATCGTGCTTCGGACGATCACCGAATCGGCGCGGCGCCGCGATGCCGAGGAAGGAGAGCGCCATGTTTGACGACCGGAATCCGTCGCGCACCACGCGGCGGCGCAATCGCGGCGACAATCCGTGGGCGAGCCTGGTGTGGGGCTGCGCGATTCTCGCCGCCGGCATCATCGGCTGGCTCGATCACACCGCACAGCTTCACGCATCGGACTACTTCGAATGGTGGCCGCTCTTTCTGATCGCGATGGGCCTCGCGCATCTGCCGAAGCGGCAATGGGTCTCGGCGATCGTGATGTGTGTGATCGGGATCCTGTTTCTGCCCGAGCTGCCGTTTCTGCCGCACATGCGCCTCTCGATGATCCTCGGCGTCTGGCCGCTGCTGATCAGCGCGGGCGGCGTGACGCTGATTCGCCAGGCCCTCGGACCAACGGCGAAAGATTCGGGGCGCGACAATTCCTTCCACTCCGTGGCAGTGATGGGCGGTGTCGGACGCGGCGTGGCGTCGAGCGACTTCGTTGGCGGCGACGCAGTCGCGGTGATGGGTGGATGCGAGATCAACCTCGCGAACGCGAAGATAACGTCCGAGGCGGTGATCGATGTGCTGGCGTTCTGGGGAGGGATCGAGATTCACGTACCGCGCGGCTGGCGCATCGAGAATCACGTCCTGGCAATCCTCGGCGGCGTCGTCGACAAGACCGACGGCAACGCATCCGCCGGTGCACCGACGCTCATCATCCGCGGCAGCGCGATCATGGGCGGCGTCGAAATTCGGTATCCGAAGGGACTGTGATGGCGACCACGCGAACTGCATTGAGTCGCGCAGCTCTGGCGCTTTACGCGGTGACGGCCGTGACCGCCGCCGCCGCGGCCAGCTCCGCATTCTTTCTCTGGGCGCGCGGCGCGTCGGCGGGATTGGCCGTCGCCGCAGCTCTTCCGCCGTCGCTGCTCCTCGGCATCATCGCGCTGGCGTCGCGATTTCTCTCGAACGCGTTGCCGCTGCGGAGCGCGTCACGATCGTCGATCGCCATCGGTCACGCCGGCTCCGCCGCCGCCGCGAGCGGGCTGTGGGTGCTGACGTGGAAGTCGTGGGTTCCGGCGCTGAATCAGCAGTTCGCCACCCACCTTGCGCCCGACTACTCGCTCCTCTTCGGCCTCGGCGTCGTCCTCTACCTCGCCGCCGTGGCCGTGCACTACCTCGTGCTGGAAATCGAAGCGTTGCGCGAAGCGGAAGACGAAGTGTTGCGCTACCGCGTCCTGGCCCGCGAAGCGGAACTGCGCGCGTTCAAGGCGCAGGTCGATCCGCACTTTCTCTTCAACAGCCTGAACGCTGTCGCCTCGATGTGCGGCTCGCGTCCGCTCGAGGCGCGCGAGATGGCGCAGCGTCTCGCCGATTTTTTTCGCCTGATCCTCCGCCTCGGGGCGCTCGAACGAATCACGCTGGCCGAGGAGATCGACCTCGTGCAGCGCTATCTGGCCATCGAGCAGGTACGCTTCGGCGAGCGGCTGACGACGCACATCAGCGTCGATGAAGCCGCCGCGCGCTGCATGGTTCCACCGCTGCTGCTCCAGCCGCTGGTGGAAAATGCAGTCCGCCACGGCGTGGCCTCGATGGTCGAAGGTGGGACGATCGACATCACGGCCACACTCGAAGATCACATGCTGCGCATCGTCATCGACAATCCCGCCGATCCCGACCGCGCCGACGCGCGCGGCGAAGGCATCGGCATCGAAAACGCGCGCGGCCGCCTCAGCGCCGTTTCCGAGGGGCGGGCCATGCTGCAGGCCGCCGAGGCGGAAGGTCAGTTCCGCGTCGTAATCGAGTTGCCGCGATGATCCGGACCGTAATCGTCGACGACGAATTGCCCGCGCGCGAGCTGCTGCGCGAGTTCTTGTCCGCCGATGAGGATTGCGAGATCGTCGCCGAATGCGCGAACGGCTTCGAAGCCGTGAAAGCAGTAGCCCAGCACGATCCCGACCTTCTCCTGCTCGACATCCAGATGCCGAAGCTCGACGGCTTCGAAGTCCTGGAACTCCTCGACCGCTCTCCGATCGTCGTCTTCGTCACCGCGCACGACGAGCACGCGTTGCGCGCCTTCGAAGTGCACGCTCTCGATTACCTCCTCAAACCGCTCTCGCAGGAGCGCTTCCAACAGGTGATGGAACGCGTCAAACGCGCCGCCGGCCACCACGACCGCACTTCTGTCTCTGGTCTCGCCACGACGCTCCGCGCCAAACCGCTTCAACGAATCGTCGTTCGCGGCGAAGACGGCGCAATCCAGGTCGTCCCCGTCTCCCGCCTCGACTACATCGAAGCCGCCGACGACGCGATCCTCCTCGCGACCTCGGGCACGAAACTCCGCAAACAACAACCCCTCAGTGAAATCGCCACCCAACTCGACCCGGACCGTTTCGTCCGCATCCACCGCGCCTACGTCGTCAACATCGAACGAATCGAGAAGATCGAGCTGTATGCGAAGGACAGCCGCGTGGCCATCCTTCGCGATGGAACTCGATTACCGGTCAGTCGTAGCGGATACCAGCGGCTGAAAGAGCTGTTGTAGAACGGCGTTACAGCGATCGCAGAAACGCGATGAGCTGCGCTTTCTCGTTCGCGGTCAGAGCGTTGTAGCGATCCTTTGCCGCAAGGCCCTGACCGTCGTGTGCGGTGATGGCCGCATCGAGCGTCGTGGCGCGGCCGTCGTGCAGATAGCGGGTGACGAATCGAAGACCCCACAGCGGTTGCGTCCGCATTTCCGCGCCGGTGGAGCTGGCCATCTCCAGGCCGTCGCCGAGCGTGCCCATGTCGTGGAGCAGGAAATCGGAGTAGGGATGGTAGGTCCGATGATCGAGTGACGCGATCGCGCTCGATCCCGTGGTGAGCGTACTCACGTGGCACTCGCTGCAACCGATCGCTTCGAAACGCTGCTCGCCGGCGATCGAGTCCGCAGTGGCCGCTCCTCGGTCGGGAGCGGCAAGCAGCGTCATGAAGTTCGTGATCGCCTGCGTGTTGACGGTGTCGTTAATGCCCGGCGCGGGGTTGAATGTCAGCTCCGCGCAATTGCCTTGCGGGCAGTTCTCATTCGGAAAATCGGGCGTGGTGATGCCCATCTCGTTCAGGAATGCGTCGCCCGAAAATTGGAACAGCGTCGGCACCTGCGCTTTCCAGCCGAAACGGCCGACGGTCTTGGTCCCGGCGCGAATGTTGTCAGTCATGTTGACGCGCCCAGCAACGCCGTCGCCGCGCGCGGCTTGGAACGCGGCGAGGGCGATGAATTCGGAGTCGGGCGTGGCGTCGACCAGGCCGAGTCCGAAGACCGGAGTAGTGCGCCGTTGCACGACGATCGTCGCTTGCGACGGCACTTGCTCCGGAACGAAGTTGTGCTGCGGCCCGGGCCCATTACCGCCGATGGCGTGATCCTGCAGCAGCGAGCCGCCGAGGGACGTCAGCGGATCGTAGACTCCACCGACGCGGGTAGCGAACCGCGTCACCAATCGCGCGCTGCCGCCGCCGGTGGCCTGCCCATTGTGGCAATCCGAGCACGCTCGCTCGTTGAACACCGGCCCGAGACCGTTCCCGTTGTTCCAATCGCGAACGAATTGTCCGCGTCCCGCGTTGAAGGACTGGCTCTGCGCCGGGGTCAGTCCCGTCAACGAAGCGCCCGCCGGCTGCGGCACCGTCGGCGGAGTGCCCGCGCTTCCGTCAACCGCGCGACGCCGCGCCTGCGCATAGGAAACGACTGCTATGAAGATGCAGAAAACAACGATGCTGAACCGCTTCATCTGATGGCCCCCCTGGCGAGAATGTACGTCGGACCATTAGAAGCGCTATGCCACGTACGCACCGGCAGGCGGACGCAAAGAATGCGTCATATCGTCCCGATCCGCGAGTCAAATCGACGCGGGACGATGGGCAGGATTGCCCATATGAATGCCGGGGCGCCTTGATGGTTGAAGGCGTGACACCGCTCCGCGCCAAACCGCTTCCAGCGGATCGTCGCGCGCGGCGAGGATGGCGCAATCTAGGTCGTACTCGTCTCCCGCTGCGACTACATCGAAGCCGCCGCCGACGCCATCCCACGGCGACTGCGGGCACCAAGCTCCGCAAGCATAACCAATCAGCGAAATCGCGAAGCAACTCGACCCCGATCGCTTCGTCCGCATCCACCGCGGATACGTCGTCAATATCGAACAATTGAAAGATCGAGCTGTATGCGAAAGACAGCCGCGTTGCGATCCTTCGCGATGGGACGCGACTGCCCGTCAGCCGACGCGGGTATCAGCGGTTGAAGGAGTTGCTGTAACAAACATCACCAGGCTCTTCTCCGGTTGCAATAGAAACCGACTAATTAATGAGCTGGAGAAGAGGCATTGTGAAGGCAGTCGTTCCGTTGCTGGCTTCCAGCTCATCCAGGGCCATTAGTCCATCTATTACAATTACGAGGACGGTGGTAAACCGAAAATGCTGACTGACAAGCAGGTCCTCGGACGAAAGGGAGAAGACCTTGTCGTCCAAAAGTGTCATTGCCCCCGCTGTAAGCGTAAAAAGACACTGAAGCGGCTTCCTCCCAACTTCAAATGTTCGGACGTGATCTGTGATTTCTGCGGGTATCTTGCGCAGGTAAAAGCAGTGACGGTCAGGTCGATTGAGGACGTCCCAGATCGAATTCTCGGCGCAGCGTGGGGTGTCCAGCAGGACCGAATGCTGGCCGGCATCTACCTTCCTCTTTTCATCGTTCTGATCAATGGTCGGGAATCGTCAATTTTCTACTTGTCCACAGATGCCCAGACGCCGGATATGTTTGTTCCCCGCAAGCCACTCTCAGACAGTGCGCGTCGTGCAGGCTGGCAGGGTTTCGTATACGACCTTCGAAAGGTCCGTTCATCCGTCATCCGCATGGCCTGAACGCAGACTCGTGGTGTAGCGCAGCAAAATGGGTAACCGAAGGACTTCGTATCTGACTATCTTCCTTGTGGCGACAGTGCTGGCACTCATTCCGGCAGCTCTGTGGACCGACCTTCTTGTCCCGATGGAGGACAACTGGAACAACTGGTATTGGGAAGGTCAGCCGAGCCCTCGGCCACACTTCACCCTTCAGAATCCGCCTCGGCTATTTCGTGCCGAGGTCGCGCTTTTCAAGTGTCTCGCGATCCCGCCGGGATACGTGCATCGTCTTTTTCGAGGAACGCCGACGGACTACGCGGTGCCCTGGATGCAGCCCTACATCGAGACGGCGGGTTTTCCGCCGCTGGCATCGACCGCTCAACATGTTGCTTGGGCGCTTCCGCTCTGGTGCGGAGTCGGTGTCGCCATCTACGAAGTCATTCGCCGGGTTCGCGCGCGCAAATTGAGTGGCGGATGACAACGGGCGAAAAACAACTACCGCGTCGAACCGCGATCCCGCCGTCTCGCGCCGATGCGCATCCGCAGGTTCGCGAACTTCGTCTTCTGCTCGGGCGTGAGGACCGTCTCGATCTCCGCGTTCGTCGCGTCGAGTTCCTGACGGACTTGCGGGCGGACGTTTGCCATCGTCGCGTCGATTTTGGCGCGGTGGCGTTCGATGATTTGTTGGACTTGCGTCTTTTGTTGCGGCGAGAGGTCGAGCTCGTGGGTGAGGCGGTCGGCCATGCGGTCAGCGGCGAAGCGGGAGGTGGCGTGGCGAGGGGTGAGGCGTCCGCTGCGGATCAGGTAGAGATGGTCGCCGGCCACGCCGACCAGGATGCCGGCGAGGAACGCGACGACGACGACCGCGACTGCCGCGGCGCGGGTGTTACTCGACACTGAACGTATCCCCTCCCACTGAGATGTCGACGGTCTGCGTGCTGGTGAGCGTATCCATCGTTGCTGCGGACGCGTCGTGCGATTGTTCGGCCCACTGTATGCCGAGGGTTGCTACGAGCGCGAGCGTTGCCAGCGACACTACGACGGGGCGGAACCAGCGCGCGAGCATCTGCGCGATGCCGGCATGCGACTCCGCGGCGATCCGTTCGCGGACGCGCGCGGCGATGCGGGTGGACATCATCTCGTCCGGCTCGTAGCGGAGTGGCCGCGCGTCGGTGCGTAGGCGTTCGAGGAAGTTGTCGTTGTCAGTCATTGCTGCCTCCGTGCAGGTCCGCCAGTTTTTCTTTTAGTTTGCCTCGGGCGAGCGACAGATGCGAGCGCACCGTGCCTTCGCTGAGTCCCGTCATCGTTGCGATCTCGGCGTGTCCGAACTCTTCGACGAGGTAGAGGCGCGCCACCATCCGTTGCATGTCCGGCAGCGACTCGATGCCGCGGTCGATCCGTTCCGCCAGTTCGTTCGAGATAGCCGGCAGGTCGGCGCGGTCGCGGCGTTCGGCCGGCGCGGAGTCGGTGATCTCTTCGTGCCGGAAGCGCTTGCGGTGCTTCATCACGTCGAGGCCGAGGTTCGTGACGATGCGATAGATCCACGGCCCGAACGGTTCGCCGGTTTTGAAACGGCCGATATTCTCGAACGCCTTGACGAACGCCTCCTGCGCCAGATCCTCGGCATCGGCGGCATTGCGGACGACGCCCCACGCGATCGAGACGACGCGACGCATGTACTTCGAGACGAGGTAATCGTATGCGGCGGCGTCGCCGGTTTTGACGGCGGCGATTGCTCGCGCCTCGATCGGGTCTTCGTTTGTCGCGCTTCTCGTCGGCGCCTTCTCCACACCGAAAGCCAGCCGATCGAAGCCGAGGGAGCCGGCGCCGGCTCCCTCGAACATCGGCAAGGAAGTCATCATCTTCCTACTTATCTACCTGAATCGCCATGCTGTTTCGCCATCCGCTTCTGCAGGAATGCCGAGGCTTTTGTGCGCTGATCGGGAGTGAGCACGTTGAGTGCCTTCGATGCGGCGGTGAGCGCGTTGTGCTTCATCTGACGCTCGGCGTCGAGCTGCTTGTCGAGCAGCGCCTGCGCTCCGGCGACGTCGTTCGGATTGGTGAGCAGGAGTTGCGCGATGGCCTGACGGCCGCCACGCATCGACGTGCGAAGCGGTTCGTTCTGCGTCTTGAGGTCGGTGAAGATCTGCTTGATGTCAGCGGACTGCTGATCGGAAAGTCCGAGGGCGGATTTGGCGCGCTCCAGACCGAACATCATGCCGCCGCGGCCGTGACCGTGTCCGCGCATGTGCTGCGCCATCGCGAACGGCACCGCGGCGAGGACGATGACGAGTGCCGCGGCTGAGAAAATGAGTGTGCGTTTCTTCATTAAAGTCTCCTTGTTCGACTGGAGGAGTTACGACAGTGGCGGGGGAACGTTGAACGTATAATCGCGGGCCGGTCGATCCGCTTTTATGAGTGCCCTTTTCGTTGCTACGGCTCTCATCGCGGCGGGCTTCAGCCCCGCTCTCGCGCAGCCGCTCCTCTGTCCTCCCGTCGCCTCGGCTGCCGGTAAACCGTGCGAAACGTTTCACTTCCACGTGCAGATGTTCCGGCCGGAGTCGCGCGATTTTCTGGAGTTGTACGGCATCAATCAGTTCGCGTCGATTGCGTCGTGCGAACGCGCGCGCGATGCGCAGTTCAAACGGAACATGAGCGTCGTCGAGTTCATGCGCGCGCAGCGGCGCGACTGGTGGCAGGCAGATAAGTTCGGGACTTGCCATTGCGACATGACGGTGGAGAAGGCCAGTCCGAATTTTCTGTCCGAGGCGGCGAGGACGCAGCAGTTGCGCGATGCAGAGGAGATTCGGCAGCGTGTTCGCGAACGGTTGATCGACGCGAAGGGGTTGCCGGATTCCGAGGTGATGCGCAACATCGCGCCGCCGCTGAGCGCGACGCCGTTGATCGGCGGGCCGAAGTTTGTACCGATGCCGGCACCCGTCGCGGCGGCGACCGCGTCAAACTCGCCGGACGATTTGCAGATCACGAAAGCGGTCGATACGACGCCGTCGTCTGCGACATCGCTCGATTTGCCGCTGGTGGATATCGCGCTGCCGGGGATCACGCCGCCGGCGGAGGTTGTGGCGCCGGCCCCGACTTCGACACCACCGCCAGCGCCCGCCGATTCTCCGCAGGCTCCCGCTCCGACGCCGCAGCCTGCGGTGCAGGTCGCTGCCGAACCGGCTCCGGTCATTGCGGACGATCCCGATCTGCCGGCCCCCGAGGATGTGGCGGACGCGTTCGTCAGCTACGAGTCGCAGCGGATCCAGAACGTGCTGAAAGTCAGCAGCGAGATTGGAGACGAAGCGGTCAAGGCGCAGGTGCTCGAGGCGTGCACGCAGCGCATCCAGCTGCTCTCGAATCTGCGCTCGATCATCGTCGGCTCGGGTGCGAAGAGCCGGCTGGTGGCGGCGGCGAATGTGGCGAAGCGCGAGAGCGATCGCCTGGCAGTCGCGGCGAAGCTGTTCGGCAGCGACATCACGCCGCATTGGGCGCCGAAGAATGCCTCGGACGTGATCTTCGACGCCGGCGTCGCCGAACCGGAACGCGTGCTGCGCGATGCCGCCGCGTCCGACCAGCAGAAACGCCACGCGCTCTACGCGCTGCTGGCGACGTCGTCGCCGACCGAACAGCAGCAGATGTGGCTCAGCTCCGTGATCGAGGAACTCCTGAAATGATCGCTCTCCTTTTTGCTGCCGCCCTGGCGCAACAGACGCCCGCACCGGCACCGGTTCCCGCGCCCGCTCCGCAACCTTCCGCAGCCGCAGCCGCGGCCATGCCGCCGAGCGAGGAGTTCGTCAAGGCGGTCTACTTCGGGAAGAAGTTCGCCGACCGAAAGGACTACGCGGCCGCGTATACGAACTACGCGAAGGCCGATGCGCTGCAGCCGGACGTGCCCGGCGTGCTGTACAACATGGGCGTCCTGCTCGCGCGCGCGGGACGGTTTTCCGAGGCGCAGGCGAAGGTCGACCGGTACAACCAGCTGTTTCCGAATGGCGCGGAGAAAGCGCTCGTGACGAAGCTGCAACTCGATCTCGAATTCGAGCGCGAGCTGCAGAAGAAACGGCAGGCGGACGAGGAGTACACCGGCCTCTTCACCCGTGCCCGTTTTCTCTACGGAAAAGGTGACCTCCCCGCGGCGCTGAAGCTCTACCAGGACGCCGAACAGCAACGCCCCACCGATCCAGCCGCCGTCTTCGACCAGGCCGTCGTCTACGAACACCTCGGCGATCTCGCCAAGGCCTCGGAACGCTTCCATCGCTACGAAGAGCTCGAGCCCGACGCCAACGCCAAGTCCTCCGCCGACCAGCGCATCCTCGGCATCGAGAGCGAGATGTCGGACATGAAGACGAAGATCGTCTGCCCGTTCTGCGGCTGGCGCCTTCCAATCGGCGCGCTCTGGTGTCCGCACTGCTGGCACGGTCCGTTTCTGACGTCGCAGGCGCCGTGGAACTCGCGCCCGTGCTGCGACGGCGCGACGGCGACGCGGGCCACGTACTTCGCCGACAACCGCTTCGCGAAGAACGATTCGCTGCCCTGCCTCTTCCCTGGCACGATGATCGAGGCACTTCGCTACACGCCGGCCCGCCAGCGTCAGGTGCAGGAAGCGCGCAAAGCCGAGGGGTGGACGTACAGCGGCGACGTGATTCAGGGATGGCGCGACCGGCAAGGGAATGAGATCCGCTATGTGCAGGGACCGGACTATCTGGAGAAGATCATCTCGCCAAGCGGCGGCGACGTGCTGCTATTCGAGGCACATCGCGCGGGCGACATTTGGCTACTCGATCGCGAAGATCAAGTGATCGACGGCCAGAAGTACACGTCGCATTACACGTTCGACGCGCAGAACCGCATTGCCGGGCAGCAGGTCATCTACCAGAACGCCGCCGGCTGCAACGACGTCATCACCATGACCGCCGCGCCGACGTACGCCAACGATCAGCTGTCGGCGCTGAAGATTCGCGGCAACTACACCGGCCCGACCGTGCAAGGCTCGCCGCACGCGGAGTGGGAAGCGAACGTGACCTACGCCTACGACGCGAATACCCGGCTCACGAAAGAAGAGCTGGCGGTGACGTCAATGACGAAGACCTACCAGGAGAAAGCGTACGGGATGCAACGGCAGGAGATCGCCACGCTCTATCCCGACATGCGCGTCCGCAAGCCGGTGGAGCGCTTGCTCGCCACCGGCGACCGCTGCGGCCTCGCGGGAGGAACCATCCTCAGCAATGAGATCGACCTGCGGCCGTTTTACGCGTTCAGCCCGAACCTGGGGATGACGTTGCCACCTGGGGTGACGCGGGCGGCGGTGAGTTTCACGTATTAGAGGCAGGGACGAGGGACCAGGGACGAGGGACGAAACTAACGCGCTGTCATCCTGAGGCTGCCGGAGCCGGGAACTGCGAAGCAGCGGAACGGCGGAGGACGCCGAAGGATCTCAAGCTTCCCAAGCGGCGTTGAATCCCAGTGGGTTTCAGCCGGAGTTGCGCATCTGGAGATCCTTCGGCGTCCTGCGGCGTCTCCGCCTTCGGCTACGCGCCTCCGGCAGCCTCAGGATGACAATGCATCACTGCTCCCTGCCTCACCTCCCTCGTCCCTCATTCCTGCCTCACCCTGCTTTTTTCCGGCCCACCGTTTGCTTACTCACCTCAGCAGTAGCGCAAGAAATCCACAATCAAAGCTGGAACCCGTTCGCATGCCCGGAACGCCAAATTCGAAAACTGAGAGCGTCGCCGACAAGCTCCTGCAGAAGACCCGGCTGGAGATGCCGGCCATCGGGATGGAGTCGGAGTTCAACGTCTGGATCGACGAGATCGAGGTCGATCCGCGCGAGTACTGGGGCCATCCGGGCGCGTTCATCGACCGGCCGCTGCTGCCGCGCGAGAAGTCGTCGCTGCAGTTGCCGACCGGCGGGGCGGTCTATTTCGACCGAGGAGTGATCGAGGTCGTCACGCCGGTCATCGAAATCGCGCCGCACTCCACCGCTCGTATGGTTCGCAACCTGTGGGAGCAGATCGGCTTCGTCCGCGATCAGCTGACGAAATGGGAGAAGGCGAACGGCCACACGGTCCGGCTGAAGGCGTACAGCACGCACTACAACATCTCGTACGAGATGCCGAAGCGGGAGCAAAGCCCGAAACGAAACGAGAAGGCGCTGGCGTTGCTGCTGGCGTACATCCTGCCGGTGCCGGTGATGCTGGTGGCGTCGAACCGGCGCTCGACCGGCGTCGGCGTGCGGCCGCGCGGCGGCAGGATCGAAGTGACGGTCGACTTCACGCCCGACCCGGGCCTGATGATCGCCGCGGCCACGCTGATCGTCGGCATCGTCCGCGAGGTGATGAGCTGGCCGACCTACGACCTGTCGGTACTGAGCAAACTGCCCATCCCGATCGTCGACGGCGTCGTCCCCGGCAAACACACCACGCGCAAAGGGTGGCTTACCAAGGATTTTCACTATCCGACCAGCCCGTACACCGCGGACGTGAACGCGCCGATCTGGAAGACGCAGTTCGGCGAGACGCTGTCGTTGCGAACGATGGCCTCGCGGACGGCGTGGTACTTCCGCCACTCGATCCGCAAGTACTCCGATCCGTTCAGCATGCGGCTGCTGTTCGCCATCCTCTCCGGCCGCGCGCCGTCGCTCCTGGAGCTGGTCGATCGTCCCGCCGCGTACGACGACGTCGGACACCTCTGCCGCTGGGGTCAGGTCATCCACGAACTGAAAAACTGGGAAGCCGAGCTCGGACTGATGCGATCGAAGCGGCAGGCCTGGGATGGGCAGTCGATCGACGAGTACGTGGCCGATCGCGCCAAAGCGCGCGACATCCATCTGACGGAGCTGGAAACCGTGGCCGACGCGAAGATCCCGATCCCACCGCCCGCCCGGCGTCCGGCCGCACGGGTGAATAGCCGGCCGTCCAACGGCCGGTCACGGAGCCGCGCCTCGCTGTCTCGCAGACGCAACGACACACCCGGAAAGCTCCTGCCGCAACGGCCGTCGCAATACCTCGACCGCCGCACGACGTCGTTGATGCCGCCCGAAACAGCGAATCGCCGCCGCGCCGCGGAACGCCGCAGGAAGAACTACAACACGCCGTTCCCCGATCGCCGCCTGACCCGCTCCGCATACGAGCAGGTCTTCCTCAAACTGGTCTCGGGCGGCAAGCTCCGCGTCGGCGACGATCTCTACAGCCCGATCGGGATGAAGGGTTGGTATCACGCCATCTTCCGCCGCGTTTCCGACGGCGAGGAACGGCTGATGACCATCGATCAGTTGCTGCAGAAGATGAACGACTGGCAGTGATGTCATCCAGAGCCGCCGGAGTCGGGAGTCGCGAAGCGACGGAACGGCGGAGGACGGCGAAGGAACTCAAGATGCGCTGCTCCAGCTGAAACCCACGGGGATTCAACGCAGCCTGGGAAGCTGGAGATCCTTCGTCGTCCTTCGCCGCTTCCGCGCTTCGCGCTCCACGGCTCCGGCGACTCAGGATGACAAATCGTCTCTCCGCCGTTCCAGATCTTCCTTGATCGCCATCCCTGGCGAGCGGTTCTCCAGACGCGGACGTTCGAGAATGCTGGCCAGCAGGTCAGCCAGACCCCAGGCGAGGAACGTCGTCGCGGCGACGGTGAAGAACTGCGACGGCGTGTGGAGGCCGAGGAGGAAGAAGATCGTGGCGGGGACGGCGATCCCCATCACGATGATGCCGACGATCAAGCGAGGCCCTGACATCCGGCCGGTATTGTACGTGCGCTACTGAGCCGCGCCGGTCGCGTCTCCCGCTCCATCGACGCGCGCGCCGAGGTCCTGCTGGAAGCTGCGGACCCGCTGAACGTAGTTGCGCGTCTCCTTGAACGGCGGAACCCCGTTGAAGCGGCGCACGTTGCCTTCGCCGGCGTTGTAGGCGGCGATCGCCTTCTGCTGGTCGCCCGAGAATCGGTCGGTGAGGTAACGAAGGTACTTCGCGCCCGCCTGAATGTTCTGGGCAGGATCGTTGAGGTTGCTCGCGCCCAGCCACTTCCCGGTCTTCGGAACAAGTTGCATCAGTCCGACGGCGCCGCGATTCGAGTGTGCGGTCGGCACGAACTTCGACTCCGTATGGACGACGGCGGCGACGAGCTCCGGCGGGAGGTCATTCTTCTTCGCCTCGTCGTAGATGATTCCGCCGAAAGGAACCTCTTTTTTGAAAAACTGCTGCCTAACCTGCTCGGCGACGTTGACGATCGCGCTCGGCGCCTGGGCGACCTGAGCCGGAGCCGAGGTCACGGTCTTCGCGACATCCTGCACAGCGCCGGTGACGCCGCTGGTGATTCCGCCGGCGACCTGATCCGCGATCTGCTTGGCGGTGGCGAGGTCGCCTGTGATCTGAGCGCTCGTATCCGGCTGGACCGGCTGTTCAATTGGTTGCGGCGCCCGATGACGGGAGTTCGCGTCGGCGGACTGGAGCATGTTTCCCATCTTCAGCGGGATTCCGATTCCGCCGAGGGCCAGCGATGCGCCCAACGCCCATCCGGCGTACTTGCGGCGCAGCCCGCTCAGCTTGCGCGGCTTGACCTTCTGCACTTCCTGCCGCAACTTCGATCGGTCGAAGCCGTCGAGGAACCTTTCCTGAAATTGCCTGCTGGTTCTGGGTTCGGTCATCGGGGCTACCTCCGTCTCTGTGAACAGTTATTTTGCAATTTAGAAGCCACGTTAGCCGAATCGAAATATTTGATTTGATTGGGGTTAACTCAACAATTGGCACCGATTGGCTCGCCGATTGAAATCCCGGGTAAGATGGCGTGCTGTTGCATGAGTAACCTCTCAAAGACATTGATGTTGGCTGTCGTTGCGGCCGGCGCGTTGGCGCTGGCGGAACCGGCGCGCGCGCAGTCGTTCCTGTGCGAAGACACGTTCAAGCTGGACGACGCCACGATGCAGGCGTACCGCTTCGGCCCGGACGTTGCGCCGCCCGCCCCGATCCCGGAGCCGGAGGTGAATCCGCTCAAGCTCCGCATCCTGAAATACGCCTCCTTCGCAATGCGGCATCGCCTGTCCGGCCTTGCCAGCTACTACTCGACGTCGCTCGACGGCACCCTGACCGCGAACGGCGAGCGCTACCACAACAAGCAGATGTCCGCCGCGCACCTCACGCTCCCCCTCGGCTCCTGGGTCGAGGTGACGGCGCGCGCTACCGGCCGGAAGCTGCGTCTGCGCGTGAACGACCGCGGCCCGTACGTGAACAAGTTCGCGATCGATCTCTCCCAGGCCGCCGCCCGCTTCCTCGGCGTGGACATCGCGGAGGATCGCTTCGTGAGCATCCGCGTCATCGGGCTTCCCGGTGAGGAGCCGCTGCCGCAGGACGCCATTGATGGTCCAAAAGCGCCGGTGATCGAAGAGACCGCGGCGCTGACGCCTGCGGCGAAGTAGCTATTGCGGCACGGTCAGGCAGACCGAACTGCCCTGATCCGGTACTGAATCGACGCTGATCGAGCCGCCGTGGCTCTCCACGATTCGTTTCGCGAGGTAGAGCCCGTAACCAGGACCGCCGCCGCGCGATTTGTCGAGCTTCAGGCCGAGGTCGAAGATCTGATTCGTGTAGCGCGGATCGATGCCGATGCCGTTGTCGCGCACGCAGAGCCGATACCCATCAGGATCGACATTGCAATCGATGACGATGGTCCGCTCGCCCTTCGGCCGGTCGTTGAAGAAAAGCGCGTTGGCGAAGAGCGCACCGATCGCTTCGCGCATCTTTTCGGGATCGACGTTGACGGTGGGCAGATCGTCCGGGATCTCGATCTTCACGCCGCCTTCCTCGATCTGGTAATTGCACTTGAGGATGACCTCTTCGACGATCTCGCGCAGCGGCGTGGGACGCGGCATGTTGGGGCGCGCCAGCAGCTTGACGAGGTGCGACATCTCGTCGAGCACCTTCTTCATCTGATGCGCGCTCGAGCGGATGCGACGGAGGAAGTCCTGGCCTTCCTCATCGAGCTTGTCGGTGTAGTCGCCGAGGAGAAGATCACTGAAGCCGTCGATCGAAAAAATGGGCGACTTCAGATCGTGCGACAGCACGCCGAAAAGGCGCGTCAACTCCTCGATCGTGAGTACCTGACCGGCCGGGCTTTGCATTTCGATCGTAGTGATGATCAACCTCCGAAACAGGCTCGTCGGTGCAACTAGCGGGCCTGCGCCTTTCGGAACGCGGCGACGTTGCCGCCGCCGATGATTTCGGTCGCGCCGTCCGCCCGAATCGCCAGCGCTGTTCCTGCTGGAATGCCGATGCCGAGGAGGGTGTCGGGCACCGACAGGAGCCGGCGAAGATTCGCGTCGTTGTCCGGATCGAATGCCGTGTCGATGACGGTGTTCGCAACCCAACCGAGTCCCGGCAACGAGGCCGCGATGCCGTGCATGTCGCGCGCGGCGATCCCGAAGCACGACGCGGCCGCGCCGATGGCGGCGATGACGGTACCGTTCGCCGCCGCCTCGCGCATGGCCACATCCGCTGCCGATTCGCGCAGCACGGCGAGGAGGTTGTTCGTGACGCCGCCGCCGAGGTAGACCATGCCCGCCGACAGAATCTGCGTCAGGTTCTTTTGCCGCCGGCTGTCGCGTCCACGATAAATCGGGACATTCACCGTCTCAACAGTCGGATCGATGGCCTGCAAGTACTTGCCGAAATGTCCCGCATACTCCGCCGATCCCGACGCCGCCGGGATGAACGCGACCGTCCTCCGATCCGCCGGCATGCTGCGCAGCAGAAACTCGTCGACCTCACGCGTCGCGCCAAACGAAAACTCCCCACCGCCGATGAGGACGAGTAGTTGCGCGGGCACGGCAAGATCGACGGAGAGCGCGGTCACGCGATCACTCTAAAGCAGATCACCACAGAGACACAGAGACACAGAGGCCACGGAGAGTTCTCTGTGTTCTCTGTGCCTCTGTGGTGAAATCTACGGCGTCAACGCCTCTGTGCTCCTCGGCATCAGCAGCACTTCGTTCGCGTTCATCGTGAAGTCGATCCACTCGGGCATCGACTCCTTGTGGCGGATGAGGAACTCCGACAACTCGTCTTCGATGTAACGCTGGATCGCTCGCCGCAACGGACGTGCGCCCGAGTTCGACTCTTCCTCCGCGCGCGAGAGCAGCCAGGCGATGACGGAGTCGTCGATGGCGATCTGCACGCCCTTCTGCACGAGCGCGATGTTGACGTCGTCGACGAGCAGACGGCAGATCGCGCGGAGCTCGTTCTGCGTCAGCGGGTTGAAGATGATGATGTCGTCGATGCGGTTGATGAACTCGGGGCTGAACTCTTTCTTCAGCTCCTGGTGGATCATCGCCTCGGCGGACTTCTGATCGGCCTCGCTCGACTTCTCGCGGAAGCCCATGTGGCCCTTCGTGGTCAGGAAGCGCGTGCCGAGGTTGCTGGTCATGATGATCAGCGTGTTGCGGAAGTCGACCTGATTGCCGAGCGAGTCGGTGAGGATGCCATCCTCGAGAATCTGCAGGAGGATGTTGGCGATGTCGGGATGCGCTTTCTCGATCTCGTCGAGCAGCACGACCGAGTACGGATTGCGGCGAACGCGCTCGGTGAGTTGTCCGCCTTCTTCGTGACCGACGTAACCAGGCGGCGAGCCGATGGGCTTCGAAACCGCGTGCTTCTCCATGTACTCGGACATGTCGAAGCGGATGAGGTGGCGTTGCGATCCGAACAGGAACTCCGCCAACCTGCGTGCGACTTCCGTTTTGCCGACGCCTGACGATCCGAGGAAGATGAACGAACCCATCGGACGATTCGGAGAGGCGACGCCGAGGCGGGAACGGCGAATGGCGCGCGAGATGGCGCGGATCGCTTTGTCCTGACCGACCACGCGCCGCATCAAGGAGTCTTCCATGTTGATGAGCTTCGCCGCTTCGTCGGCTTCGATCGACGTGACCGGGATGTCGGTCCAGGAGCTGATGATCTCCTCGACATCCTTCTTGGTCACTTCCATCAGCTCTTCGCCGACGGCCTCGCGCTCCTGCTTGAAGCGCTCCACTTCTTCCTTCAACTCGATCTCGCGCTCGCGCAGGAATACGGCCTTTTCGAAATCCTTGTCGGAGATCGCCTTCTTCATCTCCTTGACGATCGAGCGGATCTCCGACTCCAGCCGCCGCAGGTTCTGCGTGTCGGCCACGCGGCGCAGTTTCACCTTGGCGCCAGCCTCGTCGATGATGTCGATTGCTTTGTCGGGAAAGAAGCGGTCGGTGATGTAGCGGTTCGATTGGTAGACGGCGCTTCGAATGGCCGTATCGCTGTACTTCACCTTGTGGAAGTTCTCGTAGCGCTCTTTGACGCCTTCGAGGATCTGCAGCGTCTCGAGTTCGTTCGGCGGCGCGACGTTGATGGCCTGGAAGCGGCGCAGCAGCGAGCGGTCCTTTTCGATGTAGCGGCGATATTCGCGGATCGTCGTGGCGCCGACACAGGAGATTTCGCCGCGCGACAAGGCCGGCTTGAGGATGTTCGCGGCATCGAGCGAACCTTCCGCCGATCCGGCACCGATGAGCGAGTGAATCTCATCGATGAAGATGATGATGTCGGTGTTTTCCTTCAGCTCTTTGATGATGCCTTTGAGCCGTTCCTCGAACTGGCCGCGATACTTGGTGCCGGCCACGATGAGCGAGAGGTCGAGCGAGAGGATGCGTTTGTTGGCGATGAAGAGCGGCACGTTGCCGTCGACGATGCGCTGCGCCAGCCCTTCGACGATGGCGGTCTTGCCGACGCCGGGCTCGCCGAGGAGGATCGGATTGTTCTTCGTGCGCCGCGAAAGGATCTGGATGATGCGCTCGACTTCCTTTTCGCGTCCGATGAGCGGATCGAACTGCGCCGAGTGCGCCATCGCCGTCAGATCGCGCGCGTATTCGGCAAGGAAGGGCAGCTCTTTCTTCTGTTTGTCGGCTTCGCGCTCTTTCAGGATCGAGATCGTTTCCTCGCGCACGCCGTAGACGTTGAGGCCCTTCGCGGTGAGGATGCGCGCGGCGGTGGATGACTCGACGCGCAGGATTCCGATCAGCAGATGCTCGGTGCCGACGTACTGATGCAGCATCGACTCCGCTTCGTGCGCCGCGTACGCGAGGATCTTTTTCGATTCCTCGGAAAGCGGCAGTTCGGCGGAGGATGAGATGCGGTCGACGAAGAGCCGGTCGCCTTCCACTTCGCGGCGGATCTGTTCCGGCTTGACATTAAATCTGGAGAAAATCTCCTTGATGATTTCCTCCCCCTCGCGGAGGACGCCGAGGAGGATGTGCTCGGACTCGATGACGCGGGAGCCGAGCTTGGAGGCTTCATATCGGGCGAAGAAAAGAGCGCGTCGTGCTTTCTCGTTGTATTTTTCGAACATGGGCGTTGGCGGTAGTTTAACCCCGGCTGCCAATACTCATCTCGAAGACGCGGTCGCAGCGAGCAGCCAGATCACGATTGTGTGTGACGATCACCGACGTTAGACCGCGCTTGGCGTGACATTCCCGCATCAGATCGAAGACCCGCTCGCTCGTTTCGAGATCGAGGTTGCCGGTCGGTTCGTCGGCGAGAAACAAGATCGGATTCGCCAGCAACGCGCGCGCGATGGCCACGCGCTGCTGCTCGCCGCCGGAGAGCTGATTCGGAAAGTGACGCGCGCGCGGTTCCAACCCCAGTTCCGTCAGTAGCGCTGCCGCCCGCGCTAACGCTTCGTCCTGGTCCAACTTTCCGATCCATCCCGGCATGGCCACGTTTTCAATCGCTGAGAACTCCGGCAGCAGATGATGAAACTGGAAGACGAACCCGACGTTGCGATTGCGAAACCGCGCCAGCTCGTCATTCGTCATCGACGAGACCTCGGCGTCGCCAACGCGAATCGTGCCGCGATCCGGACGATCGAGCCCGCCGAGGAGATGCAGCAGCGTCGACTTGCCGATTCCCGAGGGTCCGACGATGGCCAGCATCTCGCCGCGTTCGACGGTGAGCGCCATGTCGTTGAGCACCGGCACCGGCACCTCGGCGTTGCGGTAGGTTTTCGAAAGCGACCGCGCCTCGAGAAAGGGCATGAGCGCGCGATTATGCCTTGGCGCGAGTTCTGAATTGCTGCGCGCCATGAAAAGAATCGCGATTTCCACTCTGCTCGCTCTGACGCTCTCTTTGTCGCTTCAGGCCGCGGTGAAAACCTATCAGGTCACCGGCCCCGTGCTGGAGCTTCGCGCCGATGCCATCGTCGTGCAGAAGGGAAACGACCGGTGGGAGATCGCCCGGGACGGCGCGACGAAAATCGCCGGCGATCTCAAGGTCGGCTCGAAGGTCACGATCGAATATCGGATGACCGCGACGCTCGTTACGGTCAAAGCCGAGCCGGCGAAGAAGAAATAGGCGTTTAGACGTGCCGAAGTCGCTTGGTGCGCCGCCGGTGCGGATTACAACTACCCCGGGAACCGTCCCCGCCCGCCCATGCCGCCCCGTCCGCCGCGGCCTCCGTAACCGCGGTTGGGGCGTTCGGTGTCGCGACGTGAGGCGGTCATCGCGTTCTGCAGTGCCGTCCATTGTTGCTGCGTGAGGAGCGTGCGCTCGGATGCGAGGAGTTGTACGCGGCGATCGAAGAGCGCATCGCGGACGCCGCGCAGGCGCTGGCCGGCTCCGGTGATGTCGGCTGCAGCTGGCTGATTCGATTCGACGGTCTGCCGCAGATCGCGCGCGGCGACCATGCTGTCGCGCTCGAGTTTCGCGATCTCTCCGCTTTGTTCGCTGCTGATGCGATCGAGCGACGCTGCCTGATCGGGCGTGAGGTTGACGGCGACGCTGATCCGCGGATCGTGCCACCAGTCGGACGGCGGCATCATCTCCAGTCCATCGCCGGCACCCTCGGGGCGCGCACGCGCGAAACCATCGCGGTCACCACCGCCGGGATAGCCCTGCGGCGGACGGCGATCGCGGTCGTCCATATCGGACGTGCAGGTGACGAAGACGAGTGCGAGGAGCGAGAGCGCGACGGCGTATGTGCGTTTCATGCGAACGAGGCTACGACCTCGATCGGACGCCGTTGAAGCGGACGTGTGACGTTTGCCGTAAAATCCCTCCCGGTCCACAAATCCGGCAGAAACGAGGTGTGTATGCGATCGACGATCGTCGCTGTTCTCTCCCTGTTCATGGCCACGGCTGTGCTCGCGCAACAGTGGGAACCGGCCGATGCGCCGAAGGATCTGCCGGACAATGGTGGGCCGCCCTATGTCACCTATGCGCACTCCTACTTCAAGGAAGCGCCGCACGTGGCCGGTCTCGACGACCGCCTTTCCATCCACGTCCAGAATTTCAAGACCCTCCTGAAGAACGTGAACGGCAACTGCCAGGGCATCATCCTTTTCCTGGACGGGATGCCGATCAAGGGAGACAAGCCGGAGTCGTGCGATACGGAGGCCGGCCACGTGCGCTTTCGGCTCCTGCGCACGAAAGATGATGAGGATGCATGGCACACGCTCCTCGGCAGTCCGAAGGGTTACACGCACAACATCAGCGTTAGCGTCGGTTCCGACGCACACGTCTCGGTCTCCAGTTCCGCCACGTTCGATCTCGAAGTCATCCCGCGCCCTCAATTCCTCGCCTTCCTTGCCCTCTTCACGCTGTCTCTGGCTATCTTCATCCACCTCTGCCGAAAGACGAGCCTCGTGCGCAGCGGAACGCATCCGGTGCCAAACGAGCGGCCGTACTCGCTTTCTCTTTTCCAGATGTCGTTCTGGTTTTTTCTCGTCATCGCCGCTTATGTCTTCATGTGGCTGATCACCGACGAGCTGGACACGATCACCGACTCCGTCCTCGGATTGATCGGCATCGGCGCGGCCACGGCCCTCGGCGCGGCCCTGATCGACAAAAACAAAACCGCACCGAAACCGGACGAGCCGGGCGGAACGTCGAAAGGCTTTCTCAATGACGTGATGAGCGATCCGACCGGCGTGAGCCTGCACCGCTTCCAGATGTTCGTCTGGACGCTCGTTCTCGGCGTGATCTTCATCGGATCGGTCTACAAGAACCTGGAAATGCCGGAGTTCAGCGCGACTCTTCTCGGCCTGATGGGCATCAGTTCCGGCACCTACCTCGGCTTCAAGGTTCCGGAAAAACAAGGCAGCGATACACCCCCAGGCGCGACGACTCCAAGTCCAGAGCCGGAGCCGAAGGAGACACCGGCGACGTAGGGAGCGTAGTGGACGTCTCGTCTGCATCCGCCGGGCGTCCTCGCCCGGCGGTGGTTTCGAAACATGCTCGGCAGAGTTTCGAGGCCGAGCGTTGTGGACTTTGCACAGAAATCCCCGCCGGGCGAGACGCCACGGCGGATGCAGGCGAGGACGCCCGCACTACGCTTTTTCACGAATCGAGCAGATCGAGAATCGCGGTCAGCTCGCGCTTCACATCGCCGAGGGCTTTTGACACATCCTTCGACGGAGCCGCCGCAGCGACAGGCGGCGCGACCTCGGCCGCCGGCGCCGACATCTCCACATCCAACTTCTTCTTGGCGCCGGCGATCGTGAAGCCCTCGGAGTAGAGGAGCTGTTTGATGCGCAGGATGATGTCGATTTCGTGGCGGGTGTAGAGGCGCTGACCGCCTCCACTTTTGTTCGGAGCCAGCGGCGGAAACTCTGTCTCCCAGTAGCGGAGCACGTACGGCTGCACTTCGGCCATCTTGCAGACTTCGCCGATCTTGTACAGCCGGCCTTCGTCGTCGACAGGCATCGAGCGATTATAGGTCGCGCTTACTCAGTCCCGAACGCAACCGCGCCCGCGCCGTCCGATTCCATCTTCCCTTCGATCTCGTTGAAGAGGCCGACCGAGGCTGCGAAGACGTCGTCGACAGAGATCTCGTTCATGCAGCCGTGGTGCATGAGCGGGCACTCGCGCTTGTAGCAAGGCTGGCAGGCGAACGGTTTGCGGACGACGCGCGAGGCGCCGGGAATGACCGTGCGATCGGGATCGGTCGGGCCGAAGATTGACACCGAGGGGACGGCGAGGGCGGTGGCGAGATGGAGAGGACCACTGTCGTTCGTCACGACGACGGAGCAATGCGAAATGGCGGCGGCGAGATGCAGGACGTCGCCATCGTCGCCGATGATCGGCAGGCCGCTCGTCGACGCAGAAATCGCCTCGGCTTGATGCCGTTCACCGGGACTGGTGAGCAGCACGACAGAGAAGCCTGCATTGCGGAGTCGCTGGGCCAATTCGCCGTAGCGCTGATCGCCCCAATGTTTGGCGCGTCCGTAAAGTCCGCCTGCATGCAGACCGAAGAGAGGCTCGTCGAGACGGACGCCGGCGTCGCGCATCAGCCGGCCCGCGCGCTCGCGCACGTGCAGCGGAATGGACATCGTCGGTATCTCATCGACGACGCGTGGCGCATTCATCGCGGCGAGCAGCATCGAGTAATCGTCGAGCTGGTGGCCGCGCGATGAATCGGGACGGACGCCGTGCGTGAGCAGCATTCCGCGCGCGTCGGTCGAGTAGCCCCAACGTTCGCCGATGCCGGCCGCGAAGGCGACCATCGCCGCGCGGAAGGAGTTCGGAAGGATGACCGCGCGGCGAAAGCGTCCCGCTTTCAGCATGCGGATGCGCTCGCGCGTATCGCCGCTCCACGGAATCACGCTGCGGAAGATGCCGGCCGAGGCGAGAAGGGAGGCGATGTGCTCCGGCGCGGCCACGGTGATGCCGCCTTCGCTGCGGAAGCGATGGTAGAGCGCGCGGTAAGTGGGGAGCGCGAGCACGTTGTCTCCGACCCAATTGAGTCCGACGACAACCGTCTCACTGGCCATCTGTTTCGTTTTCGATTTCACCCGGCGCGTTCCCCTTCCAGCGGTCGTGCATCCACAACCATAACTCCGGGCGAGCTGCGATACGGCGGGAAATGACGTCGTTGATGCGCGTGGTCAGCGCCTCGGCGTTCTTCTCGTCGCTACTCAGTTGATCGATCCGGATCGGTTCCTCAAACTCAAGACGGTGCCCGGTTGTGCCCGGAATGCAAAAACCGAACACAATCGCTGACTCCTGCCGCAACGCCATTTTCGCGGGGGCGTCCGTGGTCCACGCCGGACGGCCGAGAAACGGGACGAGGATGCCTTCGCGCGGCTGCACCGCTTGATCGGGAAGGAGGATGACCACGCCCCCTTTTTGCAGCGCTTTGAGCAACGGGCGCGCGGCACGCTGGCGATCGACGACCTCCACGCCGGTGCGTGCGCGAATGCTTGCGAGGTCACGTTCGAGCAGGGCGTTGTCGAGCGGGCGCGCCACCGTGTGCACGTTCTGCACGTACGCCATGACCGCCAGCCCGGCGATCTCCCAGCCGCCGTAGTGCGCGCTGAGAATCAGGACTCCGCGGTCCAGAGCGATCGCGTCCTGCAATACCTCGGGGTTGACGAAGAAACAGTGGGCGGGGATCTCTTCGATCGGCACGTGCTGCATGCGAATCGTTTCGAGCGCTTCACGGCCGAAGTGACGCCAGCACTCGTCGAGGATGCGCCGCCGTTCGGCGTGGCTCTTCTCCGGAAACGTTTCCGCGAGATTGCGCATGGCCAGCCGGTCGCGTCCGCGCAGGACGTGCCGCGCCAGCGCGCCGATGCGGGTTCCCCACCGGCGCAGCGCCGCCTCGGAGCCGGCGCGAACGGCGCGCGCGGCGGCGCGATACAGGAGGTATTCGACGCGCTGCAACAGCGCGTTCTTGCGGCGGCGGCTCATGGATTCAATAGGGGTTTTTAGTGGATCCGTCGCTCAGTTCGACGGCGGATTCGAGGAGAGGTCACCCTCCTGCCCACTGATTTTCTCTGCAATCGCCGCGAGGATTTCGGGCTCGATGATCATCTCCGCGGCGATGGCGATGATGTCACGGTCATCAATCTTCACCGCGTCTTTTTCCGTCGTGACGATGGCCTCGGCACCGGTGGTGCGCGTGGCATCTTTGATCGCGGCGATGTCTGCGGCCGTGTAGCGATGGTGGTCGCGAAAGCTCTTTGTTCCGATCACGTGCAGCCCATTTGCGCGCAACGACGCGAAGAACTGTTCGTTGTTTGCGAGCCCGGCAAAGGCGAAGACGCGACGATTGGTCAACGCGTCCGGTACGACGAGGCGGAGACGGCGTTGAATGACGAAATCGGCGTCCCCCAGCGCGGAGCGGCCTTCGCGCATGACGCCGCGGCCGGAGTCGATGACGACGTCGGCGTCGCGGGCAAGCTGCAGATGCTGGAAGCCGTCGTCGAGAATGAATAAATCGCACTCATTCGAGTTTAGAAACCGCACCGCATTTTGATATCGCTTTGATCCGACAATTACGTCTATGTTTTTCAGTTTGCTTTTCAGCAGCACCGGCTCGTCGCCGAACTTTGCGGCATCGAGTGACGTGACCACGCCGAACTCGTTGCCGGCGCGGCCGTAGCCGCGCGTGAGCACGGCCACGCGGAAGCCTCGTTTTTCGAGATACCGCGCGATCGCGATGACTGCCGGTGTCTTGCCGGCGCCGCCGGCGGCCAGGTTGCCGATCGAAATGACCGGCCGCGGCAGCCGCTTGCTTTTGAGGATGCCGCGCCGGTACAGCCTCCGCCGCACGCGGTTGATGCCGCGCCACAGCAGCTCGAACGGTTTGAGGAGGATGGTCACGTCAGCAACTCGAGGATGCGTGCCGCGGTCCGCGCCGCCGCACCGCGATTCTGTTCGACCGTCTTCCGCGCGCGCTCGCTCATGCCGCGCTGCGCGGCGTCGCTATCAAACATGCGCGATGCGAAGTCGAAGACCTCGGCGGCGGACTTCGCCTCGACCGCTCCGCCGTCGCGCAGGAAGACGCTGGCGATCTCGCGAAAGTTCGACATGTACGGCCCGAAGCAGACCGGCACGCCAACCGCTGCCGGTTCGATCGGATTGTGGCCGCCAGTCGGAACCAGACTCCCGCCGACGAACGCAGCTGTTGCAAAAAGATAGACTTTCGACAACTCGCCGAACGTGTCGAGCAGCAGGACATCGGCCGGCCCGTCGTTCCGGTTGCTGCGCCGCACGAAGCGGATCTTCGCGGCCGCGAGTAGCGCCGCAACGATCTCGAATCGTTCCGGCTTGCGCGGCGCGATGATGACGAACGCGTTTTTCTCGGCGATGAATCGCTCCAACTCGCCGATCATCGCTTCATCTTCGCCCTGCATCGTCGAGCCGAGGACGAGGACTTTCCGGCCGGCGATGAGCGAGAGCAGACGCGGCGCGATTTCCAGCGGCCGGTCGTCAGGAACGTAGTCGAACTTCACGTTGCCGCTGGTTTCGACGATCTCCGGCGGCGCCCCAATCGCGATGAATCGTTCGCGGTCAGTCTCCTCGCGCGCGAGGATGCGGTCGTACCGCCGCAGCAGCGGAGCAACGAACGGCCGCAGTCGGCGGTAGCGCGGGAAGGAGCGATCGGAGATCCGTCCGTTTGCCAGCAGCATTTGCACGCCGGCCGCGCGCGAAAGGCGCGTCGCATTCGGCCAGATCTCCGTCTCCATCGTTGCGAACACGCGCGGACGATGCTGCCGCAGAAACCGCTTCACGCTCGCTGAAAAATCGAAGGGAAAGTACGTAACCGTCGCTGATGGAAAGAGCCGGCGCGCCTGCGACTGGCCCGTGATCGTTGTGGTTGTAATCACGATCGTCGTCGCCGGACGCTCGCGCAGAATCTCGTCGACCACCGGCCGCGCCGCCACCGTTTCGCCGACCGACACCGCGTGAATCCACAGATCGTGTGCGGCCGGCCGCGTTTTGTAAAAGCCCATCCGCTGCGGAAAATTAGCGAGGTACTTTCCGCGCAGCATGCCGACGACGATGACGTACGGCAACATCGCGATCGCCGCGAGGTAGAGCAGCACGTCATAGAGGACGGACACGGCGCGAATGATAGTCGGGAGTTCGTCGCTCTCTTGGAATGCTCGCGGCGGCCGGATATACTTCCCGCCATGCCTACAGAGAACAACATCGTCTTCGGTCCGAATGCAAAGTCGTCCGATGTGACGCCGTACTCCCTCGGTGTTTTGCGCGATGTCATGACCGCGGCGAACGTCGCGAAGCTGATCATCTCCAGCACGCAGCGCAGTCCCACCGATCAGGCGCGGGTGATGTTCAACAACCTCGAGTCGCAGGGCATCGCGGCGCAGCGGCGGCTGTACAAGGCGCCGGGCCAAGCGGTCATCGATGTCTACGAAGCCGGTAAGAAGGCGGGGAAGACGTCCGACGCGATCAAGGCGGAGATGACGGCGAAGATCAACGAGCTCGGTCCGATGAACGTCTCCCATCACGCTGCCGATCCGAAGCTGCTCAACGTCTTCGACGTCGCACCGTCATCGGTCGCCGACGTCAACGCGTTCCAGGCTGCCGTGAAAAAAGACGCGCGCGTCTCGAAGTTCCTGACGCCGCCGAACGATCCCGGACTTCACTTCGAGATTCCGCAGCCGGACGACGCCGCTTAAGCCCGATACAGCGCAGCGCCCCAGTGCAGGCCGGAGCCGAGGGCGGTGAAGCAGACCAGCATGCCGGGTTTGATGCGGCCGTCGGCGACGCACTCGTGATAGAGGATCGGCAGCGTGCCGGCGGTCGTGTTGCCGTAGCGTTCGATGTTGTGCGGTACGCGGTCGGCTCCGAGGCCGAGCTGTTTCGCCACGCCTTCCACGATGCGCAGATTGGCCTGGTGGATCAGCAGCACGTCGATGTCCGACACGCTGACGCCTAACGCGGCGCAGACCTCGCGCACCGACTCCGGCATCTTCGACAGCGCCTGACGAAAAACCTCGCGGCCGTCCATGTCGGGAATGATGTCGTCGTCGTCGATCTGCTTGTGCGTCACGTACGGCCGTAGGCGAAATCCAACGCCGCGCGCGTAGAGCGCCTCGATGTTCGAGCCGTTGGTGTAGAGCTTCGACGCTAGAAATCCGCGGCCGTTGTCGTCCATCGCCTCGACGACAACCGCACCGGCGCCGTCGCCGAAGAGCACGACGCGATCGCGGATCTTCGTGTTGTCCTCGCGCTCCTTCGCCGTGACCTCGCGGTCTTCGAGGCCGATGGTTGTGTCCCAGCCGTTCTGCCACGGCATGAACGGCGTGTGGACGTCACCGCCGATCAGCAGGATGCGCGCGTACTTGCCGCTGCGGATCAGCGAGTCGGCGAGGTCGAGACCGTAGAGAAAACCGGAGCACTGCTGGCGGATGTCGAAGGCCGGCATCGATTCGCGGAAGCCCATCTTGGCCTGCACGACCGGACCGTTGCCGGGGAAGAAGTGGTCGGGCGTCATCGTGGCGAAGATCAGCGCGTCGATGTCGTCCTGCGTCCGCCCGGCCGCCTTCATCGCCGCCTCGGCGGCCATCATGCCGAGGTCCGAGGAGGACTGACCGGGATCGGCGTAGTGGCGTTGCTTGATGCCGCTGCGCGTTTGAATCCATTCGTCGCTCGTGTCCATGATGCGGGCGAGCTTTTCGTTCGGGACGACGTTCTTCGGGATGCCGATCCCGCTGCCGGTGATCACGCTTTTCATGGGTGCCAGAGCATACACGGCTCGGCACTTGCTTCTCCGAACGGAATCGGAGGTTCACATGAAACGACTCACCACATTCGCGATCGTTTTTCTGGCGTTGGCGTGTATGCAGAAACAGCCGGACGGAACGTATCGCATCACGAACGACACGTCGGATGCGGCGAAAAAGGCGCACGACAACGCCGTGAAATCGGGCGATCAGATCAAGAAGGCCACCGACGACCTCGGCAAATCCGACGCCGTGCAGAAAATGAAGAACGGCTCGGTCGAATTGGGCCGCGGCGTCAAGGAAGGACTCGGACAAGTCGCGCAGAAGGCGGGCGAGGGTCTGCAGAAAGCCGGCAAGAAAGCCGAGGACGATGTGAAGAAGACGGACACGGCGAAGCACTGATCACTTTGGACGCAGCCTTCGGCGTTGATCCTGTCATCCTGAACCGCCGGAGCCGCGTAGCCGAAGGCGGAGCGGCGCAGGACGGTGAAGGATCTCAAGATGCGCGAATCCAGCCGGAGCCGCGTAACGCTTACCGCGGATTCAACGCATTTCTCGTAACTTGAGATCCTTCACCGTCCTCCGCGACTCCGGCGCTGCGCGCCTACGTCGCTTCGGCGGTTCAGGATGACAAATCCACGCAATACGCTTGGCCGTTCCTTGTTCTATTCTTCCCAACTCTGATGGAAGCGCATCCCGAACAGTTCGATGAACAGCCGCCGTGGGCGGTGGACGATTCATCATCGTTGTACATGATCGATCGCTGGGGCACCGGCTACTTCGATGTGAATCCCAACGGCGATCTCACGGTCGCGCCGCTGCAGGAAGGCGGCATCGCCGTTCCGATCATCGACGTGCTTCGCGAGGCCCAGGCGTTGAATCTCCAGGCGCCGCTGCTGATCCGGTTTCAGGATCTGCTGCGGCATCGCGTCGAGACGCTCAACGCCGCGTTCAACGACGCCATCGCCGAGCACAAATATCGCGGCAGTTACCGCGGCGTCTTTCCCATCAAGGTGAACCAGCTGCGCGAAGTCGTCGAAGAGATTCTCGATGCCGGGCGGCCGTTCAACTACGGGCTCGAAGTCGGATCGAAGCCGGAGATGTTCGCCGGCCTGGCCATTCACAACGATCCCGAAGCGTTGCTGGTGTGCAACGGCTACAAGGACAACGCCTTTATCCGGATGGCGCTCCTCGGACGCAAGCTGGGGAAGAAAGTCATCCTCATCGCCGAGAAACTTTCGGAAGTCCGCAGCATCACGAAGATCGCCGCGGAAATGAACGTCGAGCCGTGGATCGGCATGCGCGTCCGGCTTCTGTCGAAGGGCAAAGGGAAGTGGGCGACTTCCGGCGGCGAGCACGCCAAATTCGGGCTGTCGACGGCCGAGATCCTCGAAGCGATCGAGATCCTGCGCGAGGCGAAGATGGAGTCGGCGTTCAAGCTCCTCCATTTCCACATCGGCTCACAGATTCCGGACATCCTCACCATCAAGCGCGCCGTGCGCGAGGCGGCCATGTACTACGCCAAGCTGCACAAGCTCGGACATCCGCTCGAATATCTCGACGTCGGCGGCGGGCTGGCCATCGACTACGACGGTTCCCGTTCCGAGTTCCACTCCTCGATGAACTACACGCTCGAGGAGTACGCCAGCGACATCATCTACAACGTCATGGACGTCTGCGACGACGAGAAAGTGCCGCATCCGAACATCGTCTCGGAGTCGGGCCGCGCCATCGTCGCTCACCATTCCGTGCTGGTCGTGCAGGCCTTCGGCGCGATCGAGAAGACGCCCATCGAGCCGCGCGCCGTCCGCGCCAGCGATCACAAACTGACGCGCGAGATCCTGGAGATCGACCGCGACCTCAGTCCCGACAACGTCAACGAGGCGTGGCACGACCTGCAGCAGATCAAGGAGCAGTCGCAGCAGATGTTCGAGCTCGGCCTGCTGCCGCTCGACGTCAAGGCGCGTATCGAAACGCTTTACTGGGAAATCGCCGAGAAGCTGCAGAGCATCATCACGCACATGGACCCCGATGAAGTCCCCGAGGATCTGCGCTCGCTGAACATCGAACTGGCCGATCAGCACATCTGCAACTTCTCCGTCTTCCAGTCGCTGCTCGATCATTGGGCGCTCGGGCAGCTCTTTCCGATCGTTCCGATCCATCGCCTGAATGAGAGACCGCTACTCGAATCGACGCTGGTGGACATCACCTGCGACTCCGATGGCAAGGTTTCGAAGTACATCGACCGCAACGACGTGCGCGAAACGCTCCCGCTCCACGAGCTTCGCGACGGCGCCCCGTACTACCTCGGCATCTTCCTCACCGGCGCCTATCAGGACATCATGGGCGATCTCCACAATCTCTTCGGCCGCGTCAATGAGGTTCATGTCTTCCTCGACGCCGACGAAGAGAGCGGCTTCTACATCGAGGAAGAGATCGCAGGGAACACGATCGGCGAGGTGCTGGCCATGACGCAGTACGACTGGCGCGACCTGGAGAAGCGGATGAAGGCCCAGATCGATGCCGCGATCAAGCAGGACATTCTCCGCCCGAACGAGGGGATGCGGCTGCTTCAGGAATTCGAGCGCGGGCTCAAGGATCAGACCTATCTCAGCATTGAATAACACCGGAATGGCTCTCTGCCGTGAGGCGTTAACTTCCGACGAACAATCAACCAGACAGGAGATGCAGATGCGTAAGACATTCGCCCTCGCCGTGCTGGCGATCATGGCTGTGGCTGGCAGCGCCTTCGCGGGCGAAGAAGCCCGGATGGCGGGAAAGATCACCGACGCCGCCACCACCAAGCCGATTCCGAACGCCGTCATCATCATCGACGCGACGTCGGGCCACACCGTCCACAAAGAGTTCAAGTCAGACAAGGACGGCGGCTACAAATTTCTCATCCTTGACGGCACTCTCAACTACAAGTTCACCTACAAGGCCGACGGCTATGCGCCGGCCGAGTTCACGATCAAACCGAAGCTCGGTGAGGTCACCACCAAGGACGTGGCTCTGGAGCCAGGTTCCGGCGCGCCGGCGGCGGTCGCGGCTACGCCAGCGGCTGTGGCGAAAACGAATCCCGCCGTGCTTGCATTCAACGAAGGCGCCGCACTCGCGAACGACGGCAAACTTCCCGAAGCCATCGCCAAGATGGAGGAAGCGGTCGCCGCGAAGCCTGATCTCACGGCCGGTTACGAAGCGCTAGCCAAGCTGTATCTCCGCTCGAAGAATTACGACAAGGCCATCGAGCGCGCCAACAAAGCGCTGGAGATCGACACCGACAACCAGGACATGTTCAACGTCCTCAGCCAGGCGTATACGGCGAAGGGCGACAAGACCAAAGCTGCCGAGTATCGCAAGAAACTGCCGGCGGATGCCGGGGCGATGTTCAACGAAGCGGCCCGCCTTATCAACAGCGGCAAGGACGGCGAAGCGGAGCCCCTGCTGAAGGGTGCAATTGCCGCGAACGACAAGTTCGCGCCGGCCTACTACGAGCTCGGCATGCTGTATGTAAGGACGCAGAAGAACGCCGACGCCAGGACGAACCTTCAGAAATACCTGGAGCTCGAACCGGCCGGCAAGGACGCCGCCACGGCGAAAGAGATGCTGAATTACGTGAAGTGAAACAACTTCACCAATTCGATGTGACAACCTGACGGGGGGCGGAAACGCCCCCCGTTCTGTTTTTGAAAACGATCCTGCGTACTTTTAGAAAAAGGACATCGACGTCATGCGTAACGCGTTCACTTTTACAGCTCTCCTGATCGCCGCCGCTTGCAGCAGCGGAACCCAACTCTCCCAAAACGCCGCGCATATCCCGGAGCCGCAGATCACCATCATCAGCCGTTCGGATCTGACGAACGTCCCGACGCTCGCCTCGGGTGTCGCAGCGAACTTCGAATTTCGAATCGTGAATCAGGCGGATATCCCGATCACGCTCAAGCGGATCGACCTCGACACGCTCGGCGGCGGAGGCATCGCGATCCAGGCCAAGAACCGGCCATTCAACATCGTCATCGAGCCGCACACGGTGCAATCAGCAGACTTCATGACCACGGCGTATATCAACGATCCGAGCAACTACAGCGGACGTTCGCCCATTCAGATCCGCGCCGTTGCGCTGTTCGACTCGTCCGCGGGGAGTCTGCAGAAAATCGTGCAGCAGCAGGTGCGGCCGGAAGGCTCGGACTAAGAGCCCGTGGGATGGTGGGGCAGCTCGCTCTCTAACTGGAACTCCCACTTCGTGTCGTCGATCGGCTCGTTCGCGTAGATGTGGAAGACGCAACGGCCGGCGCCGGCCTGAAACGTCTCGTCGCGTTCGACGCGAACCCCGAGGAGCCGCGTGAGTGCGTTGACCGAAACGCTGCAGAGCGCGGGACGGCGCATCGCCGTATTGAAGAAGGGGCAATTGCGTTCGACGAGCAGGAAGCCGTCATCGACTTTCTCGCTGGTCATGTACGGATCTTCCGACGCGTAGAGACCCTTGAGCGCTTCGACTTTGTTCTCCAGCGGCATGCCCTGCAGCGTCTTCCCTTCGACCGCGACGCGATCGTCGCAAACGCGCTTCAGCACGCGCACGGCCGCGTCGGGCCCGAGCTCCTCGGCCACCGCATCGATCACGGCGACGTTGAGCAGGTCATAGCTCTTCGGAAAGAGATGGTCACCGGCCTCGGTGAGGTTGTAGCGCGTCGCGGGGCGGCCGGTCCGTCCGCGTTCATCGCCCCGCGCCACGCGCGACTCGATCCATCCTTCGCGCTGAAGCTGCAGCAGTTGCTGTCGCACCGCTTCGCCCGTGAGCTGCAACTGGTAGGCGAGCTGCGCGATCGTGGATGGGCCCTGGCGTTTAAGCGCGAGGAGAATGGCGCGGCGACTGTCGGGAAGCTGGTCTACGGTGATGATGGCTTGGCTCCTGATGATGCGTGGAAACGAAACATTGGAGTCCAATACTCCGATTGTCAAGAGGCTGCTTGCAAATGTTTGGTCGGATAGACTCCGCCGCACCATGCGCAAGTTCCTTTTCCTCCTCCTCGCTGCCGCCGCGCTGCCTCTCTTTGCCTCGGACAAAACATTCGACGCGACCTACGTCGCCACGATCAAAGACGTCCCGGCCGGCCTGAAACAGATGACGGTGTGGATTCCGCTGCCCGTGAGCCGCGGCGGCCAGACCGTCAGCGACGTCCGCATCGATTCGCCGCTGAGTTGGATGCAGACCTCGGAAGGCGCATTCGGCGACCGCTACGCGTACACGAAAGTCTTCAATCCGCCGGCCGGCGATTTCATGGTCAAGGTGCATTTCCGCGGAACGCGCAATGAAGTGACGACGGCGCAGCTGGCGGAGACGCGCGCGTCGAAAGCGGAGCTCGCCCGCGCGTTGCGAGCGGACAAGCTCGTCACGATTTCACCGCGTGTAAAGAAGCTGGCGAACGAAGTGACCGCAGGAAAAACGACCACGGTCGACCAGGCGCACGCCATCTACGACTATCTGCTCGCGACGATGAAGTACGACAAGACCATCCCCGGCTGGGGTCACGGCGACACCGAGCGCGCGTGCGACATCAAAGCCGGCAACTGCACGGACTTCCATTCGCTCTTCATGTCGATGGCGCGCGCGAAAGGGATTCCGGCGCGTTTCGTCATCGGCTTCCCGATGACCTCCGATCACGGCACCGCCACCGGCTACCACTGCTGGGCTGAGTTCTATGTGAACGGCAAAGGGTGGATTCCGGTCGATCCCTCCGAGGCGTCGAAATCGGCCGATGCCACGCGCCGCGCCTACCTGTTCGGCAACCTCGATCCCGACCGCGTCCAGTTCACCATGGGCCGCGACCTCGTCCTGTCGCCGCCCACCGCCGAACCGCTCAACTACTTCATCTACCCGCACGCCGAGGCAGCCGGCAAGGAAGTGGGGACACCGGCCATCGCGCTCGAGTACACGACCGTGCCGGCGCCTGCGAAAACGGCGGCGAAGTAGGTCAAAAAAAACGCCGCCGAAATCGGCGGCGTTTTTCGATGAGTCGTGGCGAGTGTTTAGCCCGCTCGGCGTTTGCGCTGCTGCGGGGGGACGTCCTGTTTTGTCTCGACGCGGGTCGGACGATTGGCGGGGCCGGCGAGGTCGTGTTTGCGGCCGGTCAGGTTGTTCCAGGCGATGGCGACGGCGGGGACGATCGTAACCGTCGAGTAGGTGCCGGCCAGGACGCCGATGAGAAGGATCCAAGCGAATTCGTGGATCACTTTGCCGCCGAAGAGGATCAGCGCCACGAGGACGATGACGACCGAGCCTGAGGTCAGGATCGTCCGCGACAGCGTCTGGTTCATGGCCAGGTTGAGCTGCTCTTCGAGCGACATGCGAGTCTTCAGCTTGCGGCGATTCTCGCGGACGCGGTCGTACATGACCACGGTGTCGTTGATCGAGAAACCGACGATGAGCAGCAGCGCGGCCACGATGTTCAGCGAGAATTCGCCGTTGATCATCATCAGGAAGGCCAGCGACATCAGCACGTCGTGGACGATGCAGACGATGGCCGATGCGCCGAACATCAGGTCGAAGCGGATCCAGAGATAGAGACCCATGGCCAGCGTGGAGAGCACGACGGCGAAGATGGCCTTCTGCTGCAGATCGTGGCCGACCTGCGGTCCGACCGTTTCCTGATCGAGCACGTTGAACGCGCCGAGGAAGCACTTATCGTTGAGGAAGCCGGCGATGCGTGTGGTCACGCCCGGAGCCGAGGTCACCTGCGCCATGTTCGTGAAGACGCCGAGCTCGGAACGGCGGGTGACGATGTTCTGGGCGATGTTCTTGTAGTAGTCGCGCGCTGCCGGTGCGGTGCCCTTGGCCTCGGGATCGGCGGAGGCGAGAAGCTCGGTCAGGCGATCCTTTCCGTGAAAGTTGAGGTCGAGCTTCGTCGTGGTCTGCGGGTTGAGGTCAGTATTCAGCTTGCCGACGACTTGGCCGGCGTAGTCGGTCTCTTTGTTCAGCTCCGGCAAGCGGATCAGGACTGCGTGGTCTTCTGCCTTGCCGTACTGCTGAATCGAGGCGCTGGTGAGGTCGGCGCGAAGGCGGTCCATCGGAACGGCGTCTTTGAAACGCAGCGTGATCGTGGCGCCGCCGGCGAAGTCGATGCCCCAGTTCACGCCGTGCTTGAGGAACATCGCCAGGCCGAGAAGCATGAAGAGGACTGAGAACGAAACGGCGTAAAAACGCCATTTGACGAAGTCGTATTTTGAGTTGACGAAAATCTGCATGGCTGTTTCCTTAGATGCTCATCTCGGTCGGGCGATTCTGCGATTTGTACATGACGTCGAAGATCACGCGCGAGACGAAGAACGCGGTGAAGACCGACGCGAAGAGACCGATCAGCAGCGTGACGGCGAATCCTTTGATCGGGCCCGTTCCGAACTGGAAGAGGAAGAGCGCCGAGATGATCGTGGTCATGTGCGTGTCGATGATGGTTCCGAAGGCGCGGGAGAAGCCGTTCTCGATGGCCGCGCGGACCATCTTGCCGTCGCGCAGCTCCTCGCGGATGCGCTCGAAGACGAGCACGTTCGAGTCGATGGCCATGCCCAGCGTGAGGATGATGCCGGCGATGCCGGGCAGCGTCAGCGTGGCGTGGAAGAGCGCCATCATGCCGAGCAGGATGATGAGATTCAGCAGCAGTGCCAGCACCGCATTCACGCCGGCGCCCTTGTAGAAGAGCAGCACGGCCAGGATGAGTGCGATGAAGCCGATGAGCGAGGCGAGAACGCCCTGACGGATCGAGTCGCGTCCGAGCGACGGACCGACCGTGCGCTCTTCCAGCGTCGTCAGCGATGCCGGCAGCGAGCCGCTGCGCAGTTGAAGCGAGAGATCCGCGACCTGCTGCGGCGTGAAGGTGCCTTCGATCACGCCAGACTCATTGATCTGGCTGTTGATGACCGGCGCGGAGATGACTTTGTTGTCGAGGACGATGGCCAGGCGCCGTTTGATGTTCTGGCCCGTGAGGTCGCCGAATTTGCGCGCGCCGTCCGGCGTGAGCGAGAAGGCGACGTTCGGCTGGCCCATCTGGCTCTTGGAGGCCTTCGCGTTCTTCAGGTCGGTGCCGGTGACCGGAACCGTCTTGCGGATCGCGTAGTACTCGACGCCGGCGGAGCGGCCGAGCGCGTCTTCGCGCGTTCCGGGCAGGATGTCCACTTCCGTTTTCATGTTCGCCGGAACGTTCGTCATCGCCGCTTCGGGCGTCGATCCCGGCTCCCCTTCAACGAGGCGGAACTGGAGCTGGGCCGTGGTCTTGATGATGTCCTTGACGCGGGCGGGGTCGTCGACGCCGGGAAGCTCGATGACGAGGCGGTTGGCGCCTTCGGTAGCGATGTACGGCTCGGTCACGCCGAGGGCGTTCACGCGGTTGTCGATCGTCTCGACGGTGTGCGTGATCGTGTCGCGCTCGAGGGCCGTCTGCACCGCCGTCTTCATCTTGAACTGCAGTGCGCCTTCCGGCGTGCGGCTGAGATCGAACGAGCCGAGGTAATCCTTGGCGATCCGCTCGTATTCGGTGGCCGGCGTTTCAGCCGGCAGCGTGGCGATGAACGTGTTGTCGTTCACGCGGCGCGTCGTCGGAATCGGGAGATTGGCCTTCTTCGCCTGCGCCTTCAGCATCTCCGAGCCCTGGTCGGTCTCGAGGCGGACGGCGTCGCCGACGTTCACGCGCATGACCAGATGCGTACCGCCCTTCAGGTCAAGGCCGCGGCGGATCGGCTCAGGGTTGTCGGCGGTCGGGATCATCGCGGCGGCGAAGCCGACGAGAACGGCCAGGATAATGATGACTTTCCACAGCAAACTTCTAGTCAAGTTTCCTCCAGGAAAAAGGGAGCGGGTTACTCCGCCGCATCGCCCGTGGTGATTCCGGTGATCGCTGAACGTGCAACCTTGACCTTCACATTCTCGGCGATCTTCAGGTAGACAACTTCGGCCTCAACACCCTGCACCGTCCCGTAAATCCCGCCCGAAGTGAGGACGCGATCGCCCTTTTTCAGCGTGCTGAGCATTTCCGCGGTCTTGCGCCGCTGCTTGTTCGCCGGCGCGATCACCAGGAAGTAGAAAACGAGGAAGATCGCGGCAATCGGCAGGATGTTGATGAGAAAGGCGGACGTGCCGCCGGTGGTCTGAAGCAGAGCAATCGCTGTCATATCGTTTTCTCGGTTCGCTTTCGGGAGCTCTTTGTTTGTCGTTCAGGCGTCAACTTCGCCGCTCACGACCCGCGAGAGGAACGCATCGCGAAAAGCCTGCAAAGAGTTGGACGCGATAGATTGCCGAATCCCCCTCATCAAGTCAAGGTAAAACGAGACGTTGTGGATGGTGTTGTAGACCATGGCCGCGATCTCGCCGGTCACGTACAGGTGACGCAAGTACGCGCGTGAGACGGTGCGGCAGGTGACGCACGAGCAATTCGGATCGAGCGGCCGCTGGTCGTTTGAGAAGCGCGCGTTCTTGATGGCGACCTTGCCGAGGCTCGTGAAAAGGGAGCCGTTCCGCGCGTTGCGGGTGGGCATGACGCAGTCGAACATGTCGATACCCGCCGCCACGCCGTCGAGAAGATCTTCCGGTGTTCCGACGCCCATCAGGTAGCGAGGTTTGTCCGCGGGCAGCAGCGGCGCCGTGAAACGCATGACGTCGAGCATCTCCTCTTTCGGTTCGCCGACCGACACGCCTCCGATCGCGACACCATCAAACTCGATGCTGCCAATCTCCTCGGCACTCCTCTTCCGCAGGTCGTGATGGATCCCTCCCTGCACGATCCCGAACAGCGCCGATTCGCCCGTCCGCGCCGCCAGCGACCGCCGCGCCCACCGGTGCGTCAACTCCATCGACCTTTCCACCTCGGCATGCTCAATCCCATACGCCGGGCATTCGTCGAAAGCCATGGCGATGTCGACTCCCATCCGCTGTTGGATGTCAATCGACGTCTCGGGTGAGAGAAAGTGCGCCGAGCCGTCGATGTGACTGCGGAACTCGACGCCCTCCTCGCGAACCTTGCGGATCGACGACAGCGAAAAGACCTGGAACCCGCCGGAGTCAGAGAGGACGGCCCGATCCCAGTTCATGAACCGATGCACGCCGCCCAGCTGTTCGAGCAGATCGACGCCCGGCCGGAGCATCAGGTGGTAGGTGTTATTGAGGATGATCTCGGGACCGAGCTGCTGCAATTGATCCGTCGTCAGCGACTTGACCGAGGCCAGCGTCCCGACCGGCATGAACACGGGAGTCTGGATCGTGCCATGCCGCGTAACGATTTCACCGCGCCGCGCGGCGCCGTCGGTGGCGAGGATTCGGAAGGAAAGGCGGCTCATTGGGTGACTTGTCATCCAGAGCCGGCGAGCCGCGAGCGCAAAGCGCGAGGCGGCGGAGCGCGGCGAAGGATCTCAAGTTACGCGAGTTGCGTTGAAAACCGGGTTTCAGCGAATGCAGCGCAACTTGAGATCCTTCGCCGTCCTGCGCTGCTCCGGCTTCGCCTACGCAGCTCCGGCGGCTCAGGATGACAGGCGCGCAGTCTATTGCAGCTTCATCTGCTCGACGCGGACGCTGCTCGGGAGCTGCAGCGTGAAGCGGCCTTGCTCGACCGGGGCGTTGACCTTTACGTTCGTGAACTCGTAGCGCGTCTTATCGCCGTCGCCTTCCGTGTACTCGAACTGCGTCGTCAGGTAGGAGGTCTTGTCGATGTAGATGCGGATGTGGCGCACGCGCTTCGCAATCGTCTTGCTCTTCGGATCGAGATCGAGGGCGTAGTAAGGCTTGTCGGAGGTGTTGGTGAAGGTGAAGTTGAACCAGGCTCCCAGCTCGTCGATCGCGCCGCTCGCGCCCATGTACTTGAAGATCCGGTCCTGGTAGCGCTTCACCTCGATCCGCTCGGCCTTCTTGAGGTCGGGGTAGTAGGTAGTCAGCATTCCGTCGGCGATCAGCATCGTGACGCGCTTGGGGGCGTCGTAGGTCCACAGGACGTTGTTCGGCTTGGAGTAGATGAAGCGCCCGGTCGAGACTTCGGGCTTCGCCATCAGCGCAAGCGACTTCTCCTGGCGGAAGTCGGCCTGAAGGGTATTGGTCTTCGCTTGCGCCAGCTGCACCTTGCGGATCACTTCATCGAGCGAATCGGCCTTCGGTGCTTTGGCGGCGGCAGGCATTGCCAGCGCGGTCATGCTGAGCGCAACTGCAAAGAACTTCTTGATCAACGTACTCTTCGACATGGGCTGCCCCAACGCCTCCCCCGAAAATCGTATTTCCGAGGCGGCGGGTTATACTCTGTGGAAACTGAGGTTATTGATGAAAAAGAACTTGCCGCTGATTGCACTACTTCTGCTCGTCGTAACCGCCTCATCCGCGTCCGCCGCGATCCAGTACGAGTTCCGCCAGACGACCTCTTCCGACCTCGAATCGATCCCCTCCAGCGATTGCGCCGGCCGTGCCATCATCGACGGCGACCGTTCCCGCGTGGAGTTCCTCACCGGCAACGCCTACCCGCCCGGAACGTACGTGATTGCCACCAACGGCTCGCGGACGATGACCTTCATCGACCCGTCGAAAAAATCGTTTGTCGAAATCAACGCCGCCAGCGTCACCGGCTCCATCGGCGCCCGCAAGATCACCATCGCCAACAAGAAGATCGACGTCACCAAGATGTCGGACCAGCTCAGCATCGCCGGCTTTCCCACCGAGCATTACCGGATGGTGATGAGCTACGACATCACCGTCGCCTTCGGCAACATGCCGCTGACGCAGACGGTGAAGACGACCATCGACAAGTGGACAACCAACGCCTTCGGCGACGTCGGCGACACGTTCCTCGCCAGTGGCGCGCTCCGCACCGGCAACCCCGACCTCGACGAGCTGATGTCCGCCGAAAACACGAACATCAAAGGTTTTCCGCTCAAGCAGATCGTGAACGTAACCACCGTCAATACTCACGCGATGCAGAACCCGTCGTCGGAGCTGCACATGAACCGCACCGTGACCCAGACCAGCGAGCTGGTGGTGACGTCGATCCAGCCGACGGCCAAGGTCAACGTGGCCACATTCGCGGTCCCGGTGACGTACCACAAGGCCGGTCCGGTCCACGACGACACGCAGAAAGCGCCGGTGCAGGTGCTTTCGATGGAACCGGCGGAAAAACAGTAGATTTTTGCTGTCGGCTCTCGGCTGTCGGGAGCCAATCCTCCCCGAGAGCCGACACCCGATAGCCGACAGCCAGGGAGGGAGGGGTGGCGCCCATGGTACGATCCGGCCGATTCGTCCACGGTACCGGTTCCAAATCGATGAAAAGACAGTTCGCACGCGAGGGATTTTTGCGACGTCTGGCCCGGCGGCCGCGGCTGTATGTCGCTGTCGCACTTCCGCTGGCGATCCCGTTCATCCTCGCCTCCGTCACCAACAACGCCGCGGTTTCACAGCCGCTGTCGGCGTCCGTCTCGCGCGCGGCCATGATCATCCCGCCGCTCCGCTACGCTGAGCTGACCGCGCCTCCCGCGGCCTCGCTTCCCGAACACTCGGTCGTTCTTACGCTCGATGAAGGCGACACGCTCGACTCCGTCCTCACCGCCGGCGGCCTCGGGCGCTCCGACGCCGCGACGCTGAACAATGAGTTCGGCAAGACCGTCGATTTGCGCCGCCTCCGTCCCGGTCACCTCCTCCGCTTCCACTACGACGCCGCCGGCGCCGTCGACAGCGTGGAAATGAAAGTCAACGGCTGGGGCGAGATCGACGCCGTCCGTGACGGTGCCGCGTTCGCCATCACCCCGCGCACGGCGCAACAGACCGAAATCGATACTGCCGTTTCCGCCGAAATCGATTCCTCGCTGTACGAAGCGCTCCGCGGAGCCGGCGAAACGCCGCAGCTCGTGCAGGAGCTCGTCGACGTCTTCCAGTGGGACATCGACTTCTTCGCTCTCCAGAAAGGCGACTCCTTCAGCCTCGTCGTGAAGAAAAAGTTCGCGGGCTCCGACGTCACCGGTTACGGTCCGATCATGGCGGCGCGCTTCACGCACAACGGCCAGACTTTCGAGGCCTACCGCTGCGACGCCGACGGCCATCCCGGCTACTACGCGCGCAACGGCAGCCCGCTCCGCAAACAGTTCCTGCGCGCGCCGCTGCAGTTCAGCCGCATCACCTCGAAGTTTTCCGTGAGCCGCTTCCATCCGCTGCTGCACTACTTCCGCCCGCATCACGGCGTCGATTACGGCGCGCCAACCGGCACGCCGGTCATGACCACCGCCGATGGCGTCGTCGCCGCAGCGACCTACAACCACGGAGAGGGCAACTTCATCCGCATCCGCCACACCTCACGCATCGAGACGTCGTACCTGCACCTCTCGCGATTTGCCAAAGGGATCAAGCCCGGCCGCCGCGTGACGCAGGGCGAAGTCATCGGCTACGTCGGGATGACCGGCCTCGCCACCGGCCCGCATCTCGACTACCGCGTCTCCGATAACGGCACATGGCTCGACCCGCTAAAACTGAAGTCGATTACGCCCGATCCGCTTCGCGGCGCGTCGCTGGCCGCGTTCCGCAACAGCGTCTATGCCTTCGCTCCGAAACTGGCCGCGCCGGCGCAACAGCTGGCGGCGTTCGCTGCAAAACGGCGGGCACTCTTCTAGCAGTCAGGCGTTCAGGCTGAAGCAGCCCAACCCGATATGAAAAAGGTCACTGTCCGCGCGCCGGTGCGCGCCGATCTCGCTGGCGGTACTCTCGACCTCTGGCCGCTCTACCTCTTCCATCCCGGATCGCGCACGGTCAACGTGGCGATTTCCTATCACGCCGAATCCGAGGTAGCCTAGACCGGCGATGACGCGATCGAAATCAATCTGACCGACCAGCAGTACGAGCATCGCTACGCCTCGATCCACGAGCTGGCCGCCGATCCGAAAGCGGCGCTGATCCATCGCGCGCTCGAGCACTTTCATCTGCCCGGAATCCGCATCACCACCCGCACCGACGCCCCGCGCGGCTCCGGCCTCGGCGGCTCCTCGGCGTTGACGATCACGCTCGTCCGCGCGCTCTCCGAAATCGCCGGCGAGCCGGTGCAGGGAGACGATCTCATCGCCCTCGTCCGCGACCTCGAGACGCGTCTCATCCGTGTACCGGCCGGTATCCAGGATTACTACCCGCCGGTGTACGGCGGCCTGATGGCTCTCCATCTCGAGCCCGGCGCCGTCGTCCGCCATCCCATCACCCTGCCCATCGACCGCCTCGCCGATCACATGCTCCTGCACTACACCGGCGTCGCCCACTTCTCCGGCACCAACAACTGGGACATCTACAAACGCCAGATCGACGGCAAGAAGAAGGTCCACAAAGGTCTCGACAAGATCGCCGAGAGCGCTATCGAGATGGAGAAGGCGCTCGAAAGCGGCGACATGGAAGCAGCCGGCGTCGCCCTCGGCCACGAATGGCAAAATCGCAAAGCGCTCATCGACGGCATCTCCACGCCGGAAATCGAGTCGGCCATCGCTGCCGCGATCGAAGCCGGCGCGTGGGCCGGAAAAGTCTGCGGCGCCGGCGGCGGCGGATGCATCGTCTTCCTCATGCCGCCCGATCGTCGCGACGCCGTCCGCGCCGCGCTGGCGACTGTGCCGGGCGAGGTCATCGATGCGCAGCCGGTCGCGCACGGCCTCACCGTCGAACGCGTCGACGACGCGCCGTTACGCCGTCCGCGTTTCACCATGCGCAGCTCGCCGTCACTCGAACAGCTCTACGTCTTCGGTGGCAGCGGCGCGTATCGTCCGCATCTGCTGGCCGAGGCCATCGTCACGCAGAACGAGCCACGCAGTGGCGTGCACGCGGCGACGACCAAGGCTTTCGTCGCGCCGGTGCACTCAGGTGACGGCACGGTGCAATGGAGCGAGGCTCGGCCGATCAATCCGGAGACGCTCGACATCCGCGCCGTCCCCGATCCGAATCACGAGGTCGACGACTCGCTGAAGCCGGAGACGCTGATGCAGGGCGCACTGCAATCCGAGGACGCATTCCGCCAATACGTGGCCGGCACGGCGCGGATGACCGTCTTCCACAATCCGGAGTTCGCGATGTATTCGCAGCAGGGCGAGTCGCGCAAAGACTTCCTCACGCGTTGCAACGAAGAGGCGAAGCGCCGCATCGAAAAGGAGCAGGAACGCCTGGAAGGCTCGTTCCGCCGCCGCATCGACCAGGTCAAAGAGCGCTCCGAACGCGACACGCGCGAGCTCGACAACGACGACACCCAGCCGATGGAACAGCGCGGCCAGGACGTCAACGTCGCTTGGGGCCAGGCCCTCTACAACATCACCAGTGGCAAGCCCGCCGGCGTCGTCGAATCGTCGCACTCCGTCCGCGAAGACGACTACCTCTCCCGCATCCGCCAGATCCAGCGCTCCTGGGAAAAAGAGCTCCAGGTAATCCGCGAGGACGTCCAGTCGAAAGCCCGCGAGATCGAAGAAATCGTGGTGACGCCAACCGCGAAAAACATCGAGATCACGAAGTACCTGATCCTCTGGGCGGCGGGCCTCTAGCCTCGGAATACGCGTTCCCACCCCGTGTTAGGATGCGAACCCGAGTCGGGCAGTAGCGCAGCCTGGTAGCGTACCTGAATGGGGTTCAGGTGGTCGGGGGTTCAAATCCCCCCTGCCCGACCAACTCTAACCCCAGCCCCCACAACAACTTCGAAGTTTCCGCGGAAAACCCCGTAAGCCTCAAAAGTGGCTGCGAGCCTAGTTTTGCGCCTAGTCGTGTCACTACCACGCTCGAAGTCCCACCGACTTCGCCCGAGTCGGATGACGCGCAGACGTTCCCGGCGACCATCGCTTCGGAGGTTTCCGATGAACGATCTCATCGCCCGTCACGCGCTCGCCGCGGAGCTCGGCGTGCAGACCCAGACCATCGCGAAGTGGGAGCGGGACGGATGGTTCCCCGAGCCAGAGGAGCGGATTTCGGATCGCCTGATCCTCTACCGGCGAACGACGGTCGAAGCCGCGATCCACGCTCGCGGCATGCGCCGCACCGAACATCGTCCGCCGCGTCGGGTCGCGTGAGCGGAGCGCGGAAGAAGCTCCGCACGCTCGGCCGCGGCCTCGTCTACGACACGAGCACGCGCACGGCGAAGCTCTCCGTCTACATCAAAGGGCGCAAGGGAGAAGCGCGGTTCCGGCGGACGCTCCACGATGTCTCGCCGGAAGAAGCCGAGCGTGCGCATGCCCAGTTTCGCGCGAAGGCGAACCGCGGACACGCCCGACCCGCCGCCGTCGCGCCGACCGTGCGGGCCTTCTACGATGCGTACTTCGATCTCATCGCCGAAGGCGTCTCTGCGAGCACTGCGGACGGATACCGCACGGTCATCAAAGGCTACGTCCTTCCGCGCTTCGGCGAGATGCGACTCTCGGAGATCACCGCCGGCGTCGTGAACGTTTGGCTGCGCGAACTCAAGAAGGAGCGGCGCGAGCAGCGCAAGCCGCCGCTTAGCGGTGCGACGCTCAACGGCTACGCGAACATCCTGCGCCTGTTCGTGAACTACGCGGTGACCTTCGACGTCATCGAGGAGAGCCCGTTCAAGAAGCCGCTTGCGCGCGAGAAGGTGAACCTGCCGAAGAACGAACTCACGGACGACGAACGCGCGGCGTTCCTCCATGCGTTCGATGACCGGGAAGCGTTTCTCACTAAGCTCCGCGCGAAGCACCGCACCGGTACCGTCGTCGCGTGCGCGCGCTATCCGACGCCCCGAGTGTTCGGCGGGAGCCGGAGGTGGGATAGCGCGACCGCGGAAACGCTGTGGGCGCGCTTCCACGCGCTCCGCGCTTTCTTCATCGTCGCGCTCACGACCGGCCTTCGACTCGGCGATCTGTGCCGCCTTTCTTGGAAGGACGTGCGATGGAGCGACGGCTGGATTCAACTCATCATGGAAAAGACCGAGCGCGAAGTCGTCGTCCCGATCGGTATCGCGTGCGAAGCGGCGCTCCGCGAATGCCGCGCGCGTCCGGTGGTCGGTGAACTGGTCTTCGTAGACGAAACCGGCGCGCCGCTCTCCGTGACCCGCATCCGCCGCACGTTCGCGCTCGCAAAGGAGTTCGCCGGCATCACGCGCCGCGTTCGCTTTCACGACCTCCGGCACACCTACGGCTCGTCGCTCGCGTCGGACGGCCTGTCGCTCGCCATCATCGGCAAGGTCATGGGGCATATGGACGAATCGACGACGGCGCGCTATGCGCGTCCAGACAACCGCGTGCTCGACGCCGTGCGGCAGTCGGTCAATCGCCGCGACGCACGCTGACCATCACCAAAGGAGGGACCATGTTCGATTTCGCTGTTGGCAACGCAGCAGTTCGCCGCTTCCGGCAGACGCGCTCACGAGCTCGTTCGCATCGGTGCGCGCACGATTCTACGAGGGGAAGACAATCTCTCCGCGCGGTCGAAACGCCGTACAATCGATCGAGGTTTTCGATGCAACAGAGTGCCCTCGCGTTCCGTGATGCGGACGATTTCGTTCGCGGCCTCTCGCCCTTTCTCGAAATGGGCGCGTACGAGTGGCTGTGGGCGCAATCGGGCGTGACGTTCGAGAAGATCGCGGACAGGTTTCGCGCGCGGCCTGAGGCCTTGCCGTCGGACTTCGTTCCGCACGACCTCGCCCGCGCGACGGCACGCGATGTCGTCGCCACGCTCGCCGCGCATGGGGTGCAGCGGTTCGGGCTCGCGATGAATCAAACCTACGAGTACCCGAAGGCACTCCGCGACGCGCGGCATCCTCTGGAGATGCTCTACTACCTGGGGAGTTGGAACTTCGTCGAAACGAACGCCATCGCGGTTGTCGGGACGCGGATGCCTTCTCCGGACGTCCTTGCGGAAACCGCCGCGCTCGTGCAAACGCTCGTCGCGAATGAGTGGACGATCGTCTCCGGCCTCGCCGAAGGCGTCGACACGCAGGCGCATGAGACCGCGCTCGCCGCGGGCGGGCGGACAATTGCCGTCATCGGTACGCCGATCTCCGAAGCCTACCCCCGCGCGAACGCGGAACTTCAACGCCGCATCGCGGATGCGTACCTCGTGGTGAGTCAGGTTCCGGTGCTGCGGTACTACCAGCAGGAGTGGATGCAGAACCGCAGCTTCTTCCCGGAACGCAACATCACCATGTCCGCGCTCACGCTTGGGACGGTCATCGTCGAGGCGAGCGATCGTTCAGGGACGCTCATCCAGGCGCGCGCCGCACTCCAGCAGGGACGGAAGCTCTTTATCCTCGATCGCTGCTTCCATGATCCCGACCGGAAGTGGCCGCACGAGTACGTCCGGCAAGGCGCGATCCGCGTGCGCGATCACGCGGAGATCGTAGAGGCCCTTCGGGATGTTCACCGCGATCGATGAACTCCTCCGCCCTTTCTACGCTCACCTCACCGCCGCCGACCAGTGCTACTTCCTCCGCGAGTACACCTCCGGTCGCGGTTTCGCCCATAGCGAGACGAACCGTCTCATCCTGAACCTGAAGAAAGCGCCCGACCGCCGCGGCCTCATGGAGTGGCGCTACAAGGAACGTGCGGTCGAGCAGGTGGCGCGCGAGTTTCGCGCGTCCTTCAACCTGCCGCGACTCCGCACGGTCACGCTCGTTCCCATGCCGCCGTCGAAGCGCAAGGATGACCCGCTTTACGATGATCGGATGCTCCAAGTGCTCCGGGCGATGGACGAGGAACACCAGCTCGACATTCGGGAGCTTCTGCTTCTCTCCGAGAGCACGACGGCGGCGCACGCCACCTCCGGCCGTCCCACCGTTGACGCCCTCATCGCGAATCTCGACATTGACGACGCGTCGGCAACGCCCACGCCGGCCAGCATTGCGCTCATTGATGATGTCATCACCACCGGCGCGCACTTCGTCGCGGCGAAGCGCCTGCTCACCATCCGATTTCCCGGCATTCCGATCCGCGGCTTCTTCGTCGCGCGGCGCGTCTTCGCCGACGACACGCCGTAACGCCATCCGATCCGCGAGGCTGCTAAGCCCCATCGCGGCACCCGCGCAAGTCCGTCCGCTCCACTTCGACCGGTTCCGACCCGCGACTCTCGTTCTGATCGACAGTTCCTTCGATGCAACTTCGCATCAGAAAGGAAGACCCATGAAGAACCCTGTACCTGTCATGTCACCCCTCCGGTCCTACGACCGGAGGGGTGTTGTCGTGTTTAAAGCCCGGAGGAAACGCCACAACTCCCTGAACGCTCACCGTCTTCGCACTTTCGGTCGCCTCCGCAGACGGCAGCGACTTTCTCGCGACTTACCCTCTCCCGCGCATCCTCCCCTGCATCCTCCCGCATACCCGCACGACACGCGCCCCCACCGCCTCCTCGCGATCGCGCTCCTCCTTCTCGCGTCCACTGCAGCGGCCGCCCAGGAAGCAGCGTCCTCCGAGCGCATCGTGATCCTCCACCTTCCGGAGAGCGTCGGCCTCATCGCGGCCGTGATCCTCATCGCAGGAACCCTGCTCGGCATCTTCCTTTCCGCAGCCTTTCTCCGCGCCGCCGACACCGTCGCCGCGCGCTACCACCGAGCGGTGATCGCGCAGATCCTCGACCGCTCAAGCGTCATCCACCGGCTCGTCCTCGACATCATCGCGAACGCGGACATGCAGATCGCGCAACTCCGTTGGGAGCTGGAAGCCCTGAAGGAGGCTCAATCATGAGCCATCCGTCCTTCGGTATGCTCCATCCATCGCACCCCTTGCTTGACACCGCACTTGCGGCGAACGCGCGCGCGAGCATCCAGGCGCTCATCGACAGCGTCGGCAGCGGCCACGTGTCCCGCCGCAAGGCCGCGCGCATCGCCGAAAGCATCGAGCCCGTGCGCGTCTTCGGCGCGCACGTCGCCCAGATCGTCGAGCAGGGCTGCCAGATCGCGCGGGAGAGCGCTACCTGTTCCCGCGATGTCGAGCGGCTCGGAGCCGAGATCGCGCAGTTCCGCGCGATCCGCGACGCCCACGCGCTCGAAAGCTTCGGGATCGGCGAGCAGAAGAAGCACCTCCCGGGCATCATCGCGGAAGAGTCCAAGGTACGGACCGTCGCGGCCCAGGTCGCGTGGGAGGAGCTTACCGAGCGTCGCGATGTGATTCTCCGGCAGCGCGAAGCCGACAAGGAGCGGATCGCGGACGAACGCGCCGCGAGGCGCGCGCAGATCACGCACGCCCAGGCGATCCGTACGGCGCGCACGGACGCCGCCAGGAAGAAAAATGAGGACGCAGCCGCGCGCGTCACCCGGGACGTGCAGCTCGGCTCCGTGCCGATGGGCGCGAACCAGCCCTTCCACGCGTTCGCGGCCTGCGTGTATCTCGCGGCGAAGCTCGACGACGGGCTTTCTGGTGACGAGGCGGCGACCCGCACGCGCGAGGCCGTCCTCGCGCAGATGACTGCAGAAGCGCCTTCGCCTGAGGAGATCGAGGCGTACCGCAGCGCCTATCAGGAGTTGAAGCAGCGCGCCACGGCCACCGCGCATCGGCAGGACGCCTCCGAAATCTTCGCCGCCGCCGAGAACCTGACCGGAGGTGTCCAGTGACGCCGAACTCGCACGCGCACCGCCGCCCCTTCCGGTCGGCCAACTCGCGACGTCCGAGCCCTTCTGAGCTCACGGTCATGCTCGGATGGACGCGCGCACATGCGCCCTACACGCTCTCGCATATGGCCTTTCGCCGCGGCGTCCATATTCTCGGCGCCATCGGCGCCGGGAAAACCTCGCTCCTCCTTCGCTACCTCTACGCCTTCGGCACGCGCTTCCCGTGGGTGCTCCATGACTACATCGGGAACGGCCACCGGCATCTGCAGACGTGGATCGCGACCCTCGCGACGATTCTCGCGGTGGCCGAGCGCCATTGCCTCGATCTCGCGGGCGTCACCCAACAGTTCCTCCGCCGCTTCGCCTTCCTCTCGATCGGCGATCCGAACCCTGCGATCCGCGTCGATCTCTTGCGCCGGCGCATGCTGCAGGACGGCACGCGCGAAACCGTGCGCGACGTCACGGGACGTGCCCTGGAAGTTTTTTTTGCGAAATTGAATGATCCCGACGCCGCTCAACGGGTTCGCTTTCGGAGAATCGCCACAGCGCTTCTCTGCTGTCTGGTGGCCGGTGAGCGCCCGGTCACGGAGGCACTGTTCGTTTTTGACGATCCCACCTACATGGATTTCTTGGAGCGCGAGATTACGTCCCGAAAGTTCCGTCGCTCGGATCATCGCTTCCTCGCGCACCAACTCTCCGAGCTCCATCACGTCCTCGCGCTCCGTCCCGATCCCTCGAAGAGCTGGCGCGCCTTCGAGGACATGACCGAGTCCACCCGGAACAGCATGTCGGACTTCGCCCCCGGGACGCTTCTTGGCGAGCTGTTTAGCGCGGAGACGTTTCCGCTGGAAGCCGTCGCCTTCGGCCGCACATCGCTTTCGGTGACCACCCGCCACGCGGACGACACATTGAAGAGCCAAGCCTTTCAAGCACTCCATTCGATGCTCCACAGTCTGTTCCTGCATCGCCAAGACCTTCCCGCGCCGAACCCGCTCACATACATCGTGGACGAGCCGCGGTGGGTGCGGCGGAACTTCCCCGGCATCCTCGCGGTGTCCCGAAATCTCGGCGTGTCGTATTTCGTCGCGCACCAGAGCCTCGCCCAATGGGAGGACATCGGCCTCCTCACCATGTCGAAGCAGCTCCGCGCGCTCACGAACCTCCAAGTCGCCTTCCGGTCGACCTCCTTCGACGATGCCGAAGACGAAATCCTCCACACCTACTTGATCCAGCCGGACGGCCTCGTACAGCGGTTCATCGCCTCGGGGTCGTCGAGCGGCGATAGGGATTCGTACTCCACGGTGAGTTCCGGGTGGGCGAATCTCTTCGGCGGGCTCGGAGGAAGCGATCGCTCGACCTATGGCAGCGGCTCGTCGTTTGATGTCAGCGAGCACGAAGTCTTAAATATCGTCGGCTTCCAAGACCAAGTGCGCTATCTCGCGCAAGCGGCCATCTGGCGCCCGCGCTTCACGGGAACCGTCACGCTCGACGGGATCGGCACCGAGATCGCGCTCGCGCCGCCTCCGGGCTTTCCCGCCGTCCTGGCCGGCGTCCCGATCCTTGATTCGTACCACCGGTGGCACGATCAGTACTGGTGGGGCCAGCTCGTCCCGCGGACGCCGTACGAACCCTGGGGCCGGGTCGATCTCTCCTCCACCTCCCGCGGCACATCCTCCGACGTGGAGGAACCGCTTGGCGTACCGGACGAGCGCGCGCGCATTGATGACGCAGCGGCTATCGCGACTAGCGAGGCCGCGGCCGTCCAACCCGGCTCCGCGAAGATGCCGATCGCGCCGCCCACCTTCCCCGCGCTCGGCGCGCCTCCTATGCGTGGGTCGAAGCCGCGTCGTCGCCGGCAGCATCGTCGGGGCAACGGAGGCGCTCGAAGTGACGGGTAGGGCTCTACGCTCGCGCCTCCATCGGAATCCCCTCCTCGCGCCGCTCGATTTGCAGCAGCGCGACCTCGCGATCCTCCACGATCTCTTCTACTTTCGTTTCGCCGACACCCCTGCGCTCCATCTCTCCGCGCGATGGGCGAGCGGCGGGGCAGGGGCGCACTACATCCCGAAGCGCATCGCGCAGCTCTGGCACGCCGGCTACATCGAGCGGTTCCAGAGCCGCCAGACTTTGTATCTCCACGGCTCGGAGCCCTTCGTCTATACGATCGGGAGCGGCAAGGCGTCGGCTGCCGCGCGTACCGGGTTACGGCCCGCGGACATTTCAGCGGATCGGTGGCGGCAGGTGCTCGCGGAAGCGGCGCCCGCGAGGGATCGCGTGCGTCATGCGCTCGGCTGCATCGGCATCGATCCCGCCGAGATCGAGCGCGTCCTCCATAACAACAGCGAGTTGGCGTTGAAGCACTACGCCGGTGAAAGTTCGGGCGTCCGGCATCATGTGCTCGCGGCGGAGTTCCTTTCCAGGTTCTGGTTTGACGCCCGTATGCGCGGGGATGCGGTCGAGGACATCCAGCCCGACGGCATCGCCGATCTCTCGTTCCGCGAACCCGATCCGCGCAGGTACCGCGATCTCGTTACGGCTGGCGGAATTGTTCCTATCAAACCGGATTGTCTGTTCACGATCAGAGGGCGGCGGTATGCGCTGGAAGCGGAGACAGGAAGTTCAGGTGCTGCGAAGCTGCGCATGAAGCTTCGGCGTTACGCCCGGCTGGCGGAATGCAAGACGGCGGTGCACCTCCTCTTGCATTGCCACACCGCTTCGCATCGTGATCTCGCGGCCTCACTCTCTCGGGCAGTTTCATCCGAGGTGCGCACGGTCATCACTCTCACGCTGTCGCCTCAAGGCGAGGAACTCCAAAGTCCCAGGGAAGTCCACACATAAATCACGGTTCGGAATGAAGCATGCGCGTCACTAGCGACTCCACGATTTGTATCGCTTCGGAACTGGCTGTGGCCGGATAACCCTCTCCCTCGTACAACTGTCGCAATCGAAGACGATCCTGACTCGCCAATGCGTCACTGCCGATTGCGTCGTTCACGGCCACGCGTGCGATCAACGCCGCCAGAAGGCCGTCCATGTCATGCATCTGCTCCGCGACCTTGATCGCAGCCCCGAAGAACAGAAAGGCTTCCCTCCGAGAGGTCTGCGCGAGTGCGATACCGGCGAGCACAGGAGACGCCACACGCGTCGGACGCGGGCTACGTGCAAAAAAGTTTAGGATGCTGGCGAGAAAGTCAGGTGGTATTTCGCCCCGCGCGGCTGTGACGAAGTGCGCCAGCATCGGCCCTCCGCCCCATCCCGGCTTCGCTTCCGCATACCGAAGGTACGCACGCTGCCAAGTAGCCGGCACCTCGGCCAACGTGTCCAAATAGAACGCGGCCTCCCACGGAACTCTGTCGTCGTGTAGCTCGGTCGCACGAAGAGCGTCGCGCGCCCGACTTCTGGCTTCGTCAAAATTTCCCGCGACTGCGGCAGCGTGCGCCGTCACGAGCAAATCCAATAGCCTCTCAACCGTCTCAAACGTAAACCGCCCCTTCTGATCGCGCTGAACGCTGCTGAAGACCGCGCGCTGATCGGAGCCGTTACGTCGGAGTAGCCGCGTTCGACGCTCGTGCGCGCGTTTTAGCACCCACGCGCTTGCCGCATCTGTGGCCATCTCCGCGGCTTGACCAGTCAGCAACTCGTACGTCGCGAGTGCCGCGGCGTCATCCGCATCGTCGGTTCGGACTTGCTCGACGGCCAAGGCGCCGTGGTATCTGTGGTAGAGCCATCGCTGCGCCGCGAGCCCCCAGTAGGGGCTTGGGACGAGTTCTCTACTGCCTCGATGCACGGGTAGGTGTGGATGCCGGTATTGTTTGCTCGCGAGCGGCCAGAAGATCTCCGCGATTGCCGCTGACCATTCTCGAAGAAGATCTGGTGCACGACCCAGGAGCAGCGGCGCATAACCCAAGACGAGATCGGAGCACGCGTAAAGCGCGTCGCGCGACTCAAGACCAACGCGCAGCAACGCGCTGACGACTGCCGAGATGGTGGGGAGTTCCTCCTCAAGCTCCCGATCGGCCGCTGTAATCTCGGCCTCGTTCCCACCGAGGAACGCTTTGATTCGATGCGCCCCGAGACCGTGATAGTCCTCGATGAGACGATGGAGCACGTCGCTGCGTTCGTTCGAATCCAGCCGCGTCAAGGCAAAGGCGCGCAGTAACTCGTGAAGCACATAGCGACGCGTGCCTGCGTTCCAGGTCACGAGCCCTCGTTGGACAAGGTCGCTGATGATCGGGAGAGCCCGGTTGGGGACATCCGCGGTAACCGCGCGGGCGGCGCGTTCCGGAAACGAGCCCGGGAAGATGCCGAGAGCACGGAAGACCCGCTGCTCGTCGGCGTCCAAGGTGCGATAGCTGACATTGAAACTCGCCTCGACGGAGAGTGTCTCGCCGCGTGCACCCGTCATCCGCAGCCGTAGTTGTTCATCGACGTACGCTCGTGCGAAGGCAGACGCATCGACGTCGGGGTGATTCACGAGATAGCGTTCGCAGATGCGAAGCGCGAGGGGCAGGCATCCGGCCAGTGCCGCAATCACTTCGGCGATCGTGCTCGTCTCGGCGGTTGGTGTGCCGCTGGAGATCGCCGACGCGGCAGCTGCCCGTAGCGCTTGACCCGCGGGCATCTTCGTCTCGGGGACGCGTTGCTGCAAGAAGCTCGTCGCCTCTTGCGCTCGAAGCGGCGCGATAACGATAGGACGCGTTGCATCTGGAAGGACGATGTGGGTGCGTGATGTCACGACCAGAGCAGAGCCAGGGGTCGGCATCAGGCCGGCAACTTGCTCGACGGTGACCACGTTCTCGCAGATCACGAGAAATGCGCGGTCGCAAAGCAGCGCGCGGTACCGAGCTGCGAGGCCAGGGAGGTCCCGCGGGTGATCCACCACGTCGTGCTCAAGCGCGATGAGGCAGTCGCGCAGCACGTCCTCCGCGGAACGTGGCGCGTCCTCGCTTCCCGCCGAGAGGTAGAGATGTCCATCGCGGTAGCGGTTCGTGATCGCATTCGAGAGCAACGCGACGACTTCCGTTTTTCCGACGCCGGGAAGCCCTTGGAGACTCACCGCAACTGGCTCTTTCGCGCGGCGTGCAAAGCCCACACGCAAGATGCGGGAGATATCTCTTCCGCGGCCGATAACGCCCGCTGTCACGATCGGCACTACGGATCGGAACAGCGAGGGATGTAGCGGCGTCTCCGGGGCGTGGCGGAGAAGATGCGCGGGTCGGTGATACCTACGATCGAAGGGTACCTTCGAAAGCTCGATCGGCTCGTACACCACCGCGAAGTAGTAGTTCGCGTGGCGCGCGACGGGACCTTCCCGTTCCCGCGGTCCCGGGCCGAGGAAGCGAAACATGAACCAGTCGGTGTCCACCCGGTAGTAGTGCGAGAAGCTCCGGATCACGCGCGCGAGTGCATTCGGCACTCCCCGGAGCGTGGCATCGTCGTACGCGCCAGGCAACTCCTTTACGCATTCCTCGACCGCCCGCTTCGTGAAGACTGACCGTCGAACCTTCTCCTCCATCTGACCCCGCGAAAAGTCATCTGCCGCGCTCCGTAGGAGGAAGGCACCAAAACGGGCCTGCGGTGACTCCGCTCCCTGCTCATGAATGAACCACTCCACCGCCCAGCGAAGCGCGCGTGCGGCTTCACCAGCTGTGAACGGAGATACAATCTCATCGACCGCGTGCACGCTGCATTCTAGGCTCGCGCGGGCCGTCCTTCCGGCTGTCCATCAGGCCCACCGGCCTCCGCACATCTCCGCATATCTCCACCTTCTCAGGCGACTGCCACGGACTCATCGTGCTCGTGTCGCGCCGGAGCCGCCTTTCTTCGCCGCGACTAAAGGCCCGGCGGCGTTCGTGGGATCGAGACGAGCGGCGGCGCCGCCGGCGTAAGAAAGGACTGGCGCGGTTGTGGATCAGACAACGCACCAGCCCAACGGATCTCCGGGCTCACGCCCGAGGGTCCGGCCGCTCGACTCAGCCATTCATACGCGGTTTGGAGACACGAACAATGGCAAAGCCGAAACGGCTGTTTGACCATACTGAAGAACCGTCGCGACGGGACAACATCCGGCGCTTTCCGCAAGCGAATCTGGAGCGCGGGGGCGACCTCCCGCCAGCCGTGCGCGCGCTCGTCCAGCGCATCGTCCAGCACTACGTCCGCGGCGAAGGCTTCGCGCACTGCAACCTCGTGCCGCTCCCCACGCTGCCGGAGAATCGGCAGCAGTATCCGAGGGCGTTTCTCGACCAAGCGCGCCTCCTCGACCTGATCACGAAGGTCGTGCGCGCGATGAGCGACGCGAAGGCTGGGGAACCCAATCCCACGCTCGGCGTGCTCGATTTTCTCATCGCGGAGCGCGTCATCTCCGATCTCGACTTGATCGCGATGGTGCTCGAATCGGACGCGCTGCTCGTCGGACATGAGGGGTACGTCATGGGGCTCGGCTGGACGAGGTTCGGCATCGTCCGCACCGAGGCTCGGGCGCCGCTCTTCCAGCCGCCCGCCGTGCACACGGCGGAGTCGGTTCCGATCCCCTACCTCACGCCCGGCATCTACGAGCACGGCTGGCTCTACTGCCGCCGTGAGCCCGGCGAGCACCTCGGCCTCGTACCGACGCACTTCATCGATGTTCCCGCCGCCTGCGGCATGACGGGATGGGAGTCGAAGACGCTTTACTCGAAGCTCAGTGGCAATCGTCGTGACTGGCGCCTAGATGCCGCCAGGTGGCGGGCCGCAGACTCTTCTCGCGAGGTGAAGTTCAAGCCGCGCGAGTTTTGGAGATACCTCTTTGAGCGCCGATAGCCCGCAACTTTGAGAGGGTGGGGACATCCCACTCTCTCACTTTGTGTTTACGAGACATCCACCCAGTCTGCGCACGCGCGGGGGCAGACGACATGCTTCCTCCGCGACGGAAGATTGCACAGCACGTCGGGCTACGCGCCGCACGGTCTTTCTCAAATTCACTTATCCCAACCCCTATGGCGATCAGACTTCGGCTTACCGGAAGTATCACCGATGCTCCGCGAAGCCTTACGTTTACCCCGAGCGGTACGCCGCGGTTCTCCTTCAGCGTCCGTGTTGGCGGCCTCCGCAAGCGCACCTACCGAGTTACCGCATACGGATCGCAGGCCCGTTTCGGCAACCACCACCTGCGAACGGGCGACCGGGTGCAGATCGAAGGTGCGTACCTCCGGCGCTCCCGCCTCGTTGAAGCGGACCTGCGCGGCGATACCATCCGGCACATCGGCGCCCGGACGTTGCCACCCGAACCACCGTTCTCGATCCCATCCCGATTCATCCCGCCTCGACCGACGACGGCAACGGCGGGCCGCACACGCCGTGCGCCTCGCGTACGCGAGGATAACGAGCGGCTCCAGCCATCCGAAGCAGTGGTCGATGACGCACTCGCCGCTGCCTTGAGCTAAAGCGGGACTAGCGTCCCGGGAGGCGACGTAGCGTGCAATCTTCCTCGCCTCCGTCGTCTTGACGGCGCACAAGGTCGAGATCGGGGGCTCGGAAGGACACATCCTCCATGCGCGTGACTTCGACGGACTCCGATCTCGTGCCGCGCGCCCGTGTTCTCCTTCTTCGCGCGGACGACTTCCACGTTCGACGGCCTCTAGGCCGCCGCGCTCTTTGAAAAAAAATGACAGCAACACGCACATCAACCGAAGGTATATCCCCTTCCGCTATCTCTCATGGACGATCATTGCTACACCCACGTCATCTTGGATGAGGATTCCGGCGAGCCTGTCGGCGCTGTCCGCGACGTTGACCAACTGAAAGACGGCACGCGGTTCGGAGTCGTTCGGCGGTTCGACGGGAAGGAGCCCGAGACCTATATCTGGCTCGACGGCCTTGACGTACTCCGCCTGGCTGATGCCGATCCTCGTCTGCGGAATCATGTCGCATGGGTCCTCAAGCAACCGCAGCCTGTATGACGGCGCTTGAGAAGCAGCATGCCTTCCGTTTCACCCTGACGCCCTGCCCCCGATGCACCCACCGCCGGCAACAAGCAGGAGGGTCGTCGTTCCTCCAGGAGTTCACGCTGGCGGACGGCATCCAAAACGTGCATGCGCTCATTTGCCGAGGACCGCAGTGCAGCTACGGCGAGATCATCGGTCTGCGCGTTGCGCCCCTGCCTGCCGCATCTCCGGTGCGGCGGTCGTGGCTCCACGTTGCGATCGCGCGCTATCCGCTGACCTTCGCAGCGGCAGCCGTTGTAAACGGCGTTGCGCTCGGACTCTTGTTCGCGCTGGCGTAACCATTCGCACTGGCGCGGGGTTCGATGTGGAAGTCGATCCGCGCTTTCATTTCTAAATTTCGCCTACGGAGGGCAGCGGTGAGGGAACTCTTTGGCACTCCACTAACAGGCAGCAGCACCTATTTCGATCTTTTTTCGGTTCGCTCCCCGATTAGCCGAGCGGGAAAAAAGCTTTCAAGTTTCATCCCGACGGGGCTGTACCCCTGAAAGACCCTGACTGTTTTCGCTAATCGTGAAGTGTACACGGACACCGGGGCTGTAGGTAGCGATGCTGTCCTGCCCCACAAACAAGAATATCTGCTTGGTTTCGTGTCTGTCGCTAGTGCAGTTGACGAAAGCGAATCCTTTGGTTGTAATCACCTTTTCGATCGTGCCATCTAGCTGCCCACCCAGCGGCAAGACATCGGAAGCGCGGCGGCTCTTCTTCGACGGAAATGGATCAAGAGGATTGAACCACACTTCGTCTCCTGGCTTTACTTGGATGCTTCGGCGGAACAAGTAATCGGCGTTGAACCAGAATTCCTCTCCGTCAAGGGCGCGAATGAAACCAAAGCGCTCGCTTAAATTAAGAATCCGTCCACGCTTGCTCCAGCCGACTGTGGCGCGCGGAGAGGCCACGGTCGCCTGCGAGCTGGAGGCAGATTCGACCGCCGCCGACAGGGAGGTGACAAACTCCTTGCGCACGTCGTAAGAAGAACTCGCCCAGAGTATTTCATGATATTCGACTGGTTGCGAAAATCCCTTCACCTTCACGGATTGCTTAGTGCCTTGATATTGCGTTGCGGTCCGGGATGGCATCGAGTTAAGGCCCATCCGCGATTGGACGCGGTTCATCGGCGCGGCAATAATCGTGTCAGCGTCAACGAAAATGGCTTTGGCGTTGGCCACGCTACACAGACGAAACGCCTTATCCACAACCGTGCCGATGTAGTCCTTCGCGGCATTTGGGGTGTCAAACTCAACGACTGTTCCGTACGTGATTGCTATGGAACAGTCACAGAAGACTTGTTTGCTTTGCTGAGCTTGAGCGAGCAATTCCTGCACGACGATTGCCCAATTGATAGCATCCGCAGGGTGGTCCTCATCGAAGACTGCCATAGCTCCGTCGCCCAAATATTTCACGATGCTGCCTTTGCTTGTCTCGATCGTCTCCTTGAGCATATCGAAGAACCACGCGTATGTATTGAGCCACTGAACTTCGGGCTGCTGTTCCTTCATAGCCGTCGAGTTCGTGAGATCGATAGCAACAATCGTTTTTGTTACACGACTTTTCTCATCGCGAAAAACATCGGCAAGTAAGGCCATTGTGATAGTCTCTTCCTTTTTTCCGAGCTGTGGGTGATTCAATCATTAGTTAGCGAAGTATCAAAATCAACGGGCGGTGTTCGCCGCTGGATCTCAAATCGGTCGCGGTAAACATCAAATGACGCCCAGCAGGCACGGGCTAATTCGGCACCAAGAGGCGCAAAACCAGCATGCACGATGCGGCGCCCTTTAAGACCGAGTAGTTCCACGGCGGGAATCAAATCGCGATCAACCGTCGCCAACACCGCCAGATCATAAGCGTCCTCCCATGCCAAGCGGATCATGTCGGTAGCAAGAAGGATATCGACGCCCTTCTCCTCTTTGGCGGCAATTTTTCTCTGGCAATGCGGGCAGTGAGTGATCTGCATTCGGCAGGCAGGGCAGGTAGGCGATGCTTTCGCCTTTCGTTCGCGGCACTCAACCTTGACGCCTGGCTGCCTGTCGAGCCATGTCATGCACCACCGGCGAAACGTCGCACCTGCGTTGGTATGAGGATCGTGCGAGGTGTAAATGATCACACCGTCAAACGTATACTGACTTATGTGTGCCACTTCGCAGGCTTTGCGGGCCAGCCAAGGACCCAAGGTGCCCCAATTGATCTGGAAGCGATAGTCGCTCAACGATCTTTCGGCTGCCTCTTTTTTATTCAGAGTTAGCTGAAAGTTCCAGTAGTCGACGAACACTCGTACTCGGACACGCGGCGTCGTCGGCACCGAGATGGAGAGCGCGATCTCGGCAGAGCCGCCATCATGGCGCTGCATCTAAACTTGCACCCAGATGGCTTGAAAAAAAAGGGGGATACGCATGAGTGCGTATCCCCGGTGAGCAATGGTCGTCGGGCGTTTCCCCTGCTTGTCAATGACAGGCGTCCCGGCGACGGGCACAACAACTACAAATAAATATATTCTACGTACAGAATATAAGCAAGAGGAAAGCCAAACTTGGATGAGGGCATCCAGAGGAACGATCGACCGTCCTCTGGCTGCTCGGGTCGCCTGGCCGGATCGTGTTGAGTTGCCGTAAACTACCCCCCAACCTGTACTTACGCCGTCAGCCAGACAAGCAAGGCCGCACCCGTGGGTGCGGCCGATTGTAGTCTCAATTATCGAGTAGCGTCTTTGAGCAGCAGATACGGAACAATATCGAGCAACGTATAGACAAAACGTTAGCAGCGCAGCGTTGAAGGTAATGTAACGCACGGGCGTAACTTTGTCAAGCCCCAATTTTACGGGCCGTCGCTGAGACGCCAGAGCACACCAAGTTCCGGCGACTCTTCCTTCTTCGCATTCGTTAAACAGGAACACACCTCTCTCGTAGATAGGAGTGACAGATCCTGGAAAATCCCTACCCTCGACCCCAAAGATCCTCCGTGCACTAACCTCGCGCATGTCCTCTCCGGGGGACATTTTGTTGCCAGCAGAGGCTGCCCGGCTATTAATGTGCTCAGAGATCCCATCACAGACGGCTTGTCTGCTGGAAGAGCCACCGGACTCACGGGGAACAGGCAAGACAGTGTCTGCTCAGTCGCGCCGGCTGGTACGAGGGCGGTCGCGCTTGGACTCTTCTCGCCTTGGCGTAGGCGAGGTCGCCGAGTGCCGGGTTCGATTTCGAAGTCTGTCCGTACCTTGCCGCGAACATCAGGGCAGGAGAATCCGAAGAATCCTTGAAACCGTCGCGAGATGCTCGACGGTCGCATCGTCCGGCGGCATGCCGGCGAAGCGGAAGCGACCCGCGTGACCTTCGACGCGCACGAGCCGGGAGCCGCCGTCCACTGCGACGAGCGCGATCTGTCCGGCCCGAAGCGGTTGCGCGCGTTCAAGAATGAGGATGTCGCCGGGCCGGATGCCTTCGTCCTCCATGCCGCGCTCCTTCACGCGGTAGATGACAGATGCTGCGGGACGCGGCGCGAGGAGGTCCGCAAGCGCGATGGGATCGGGATCGAGGTGATCGGCGGATTTGGCGAAGGCCATAGAGATGGTGGGGAAGGACTGCTCCACTATGGGGTGCGATCACTCACCATGCAAAGCGCTGCCAAACCATCGCGTCGCTCGGGCGCTTCGGGATGCGACTGCACTACGGACAGGTGTTGACGTGCACGATGATCCCGCCGGACCCGAAGCGGGACGGGCATCCGAGTCGATCGTTCATCGTGCCGATATACGTCCCCTGCGCGGTCGCGGTGTACATGTTCGAGGGACTGGACTGGACGAGCGCGAAGTCGGATGCATTGCAGGCTGCGGGCGGCACCGCCGGACAGCGGTAGACCTTGTACGTGCCGTAGGGAGCGCCGGCCGATGTGCCGCCCGGGACGATTGTGAACGTCACCGATCCTCCCGCGCAGAACGTGGTCGGCTGCGTCGTCTGGAAGAAGGCGGTGTAGTCGCAGATGAAGAATTGTGCGCTCGCGTCCGCGCTGCCGCAGGTGCCGGTCACGTGGAGCGATACCTTCTCGTCTCCGGCGCGGTCGTGATCCTTGGGGTACGCGAGCGACACGGAGCCCGTGCCGCTGCAGCTATACGCCGGGAAGGTGTTGCCGAGCGCCGAGAGGAGCGTGCAGGTGCTCGCGTTCGCGAAGGGGAGCGTGAGCGTGCCGGTATCTCCGGGCGCCACGGACACGGCGGCCTGCGGGGTCATCGCGATCTGCGCGCTCGCCGCGCCAAGGATCGTGACCGCGGCCGATCCCGCGATCGCGCCCGCGCACTGGTTGTCGGCGAACTCGATCAGGGTATAGAGGCCACTTTGCTGTATCGCGCGCGCAAGAGTCGTCGATGCGGTGGCAAACGGAAGCCCATCGGACCACCTGCCGGTATAGGGCGGCGTTCCGGTGAAGGTGGCGGTGACGGTGACCGCATCGCAGGCGCTTCCGCCACCCGTCACCTGCGCGGTCGGATGCGTGCAGGGAGGCGCGATGGTGGATGTGATCTGGCGACGAGCGGTTGAGCACCCCGACGCCGGCGGCGCGGGATCGCCCACGCCAACCGCGCGGTGTCTGCCGGCGACCGCGACCGACGACGCATCCAGCGCGACCGTGAGAGGTCCGGAGACAGTGGGCGTGAAGACGTAACTGCGCGCTGCCGGGTCCAGCGGGACCGCGAGCCCGCCAAGGGTGAGTCGTTGCGTTCGCACGGGCTCGCTGCCGCGGTAGCTCCACGTAATGACGACGGGTTCATTCTGAACCGGCACGGAGGGAAGAACGTCGAACATCACGACGTCGAGCGGGTCGCGAAGGTCGATACTCGCGGAGCCGGTCGCGGTGCAGCCGCCGCGGGAGAGCGTCACCGCAAGTTCGGCATGCTCCGCGCCGCCGAATCCCAGGGTGACCGTTTCGCTGGTGCCGCCGGAGAGGAGCGAGCCGCCCGTGAGCGCCCAGGCGATCTGCGTCCCGGGAGGCACGGTGACGTGGGCGCTGGCCGTACCGAACCGGCAGGCGGTGCGAAGGACGTTGATGTGGACGGGTGGAGCGCAAGGATCGGAGATCGTGTCGGCCGCGGCCGGTCGGAGGCTCCCGAGAAGGAGCGTCGCTGTTACCGCGAGGAGGCGTGCGGACCCAAGGTGCTTTACCGGGCGCCAGGCGCGGCGCAGAGTGCAGGCGTTCATCAACGAACGGCCTGAAATGGGGAAAAGCGGCAAGATCACGTTTTCGGCGGGAGATCAGCTCTGGATGCGGCGGTCGGCGCATGGAACCGTGAAGTACATGACCAAGGACGAGGTGAGGCGATTCTTCCGCGCGATTCCGAAGGAGAAGGTTCGTGACCGGCTCCTGTTCAACCTCATGTACCTGCACGGCCTTCGTCGTGGCGAGGCTGCGATTCTCACGGTGCAGGGAGTACAGAACGGAAGGATCTTCGTGTCACGGTTAAAGCATGGAGTGTCAAAGCCGTACCAACTCTTCCCGAGCAGCTCGAAGCTTCTCGCCAGGTATCTGCGCGAGCGCCGCGACGACCCATGTCCGTATCTGTTTCGCGGTCGACAGTTCCGGTGTGCGCCGCTCTCGGGGCGTCTGATCGACCACCTCTTTCGGCGCTACGCGACGGCGGCAGGATTGCCCGAAGATCGCCGGCATTCTCACGTCTTCCGTCACTCGATTGGCGTTCATCTGGCGAACGAAGGATTCGACATCTCGGACGTTGGTGACCACCTCGGACACGCCGACCTTACGTCCACGGCGATCTACTTCGAGATCACCGACAAGCGCCGAGCCGCCAACTTCAAGCGCATGCTCCGGTCACGCGAGATCGAGCATGGAGGAGGGTCCTGATGTGTGAATTTCCGCTTCTCCCCAAAAGCGTCAATCACCGCTAGGTGTGAGAAGTAATCTTGCCCGAGTGCATGGTCGCGACCATGCTCATTCCTCTGGCGTTGTCACTCGTGTAAGCCGACGAAGCTTGCCGTTCTGCGCGAGACCCACCCAATCCATGCGCGTTCCCAAAACTAGGAGAACAAGAAAGTCTAAATCCATCTTTGCGTCGTGAAGATTATTGAGAATCATCTGCTGGTCGCGGCCCGAAGGCTCCGCAACCTTTGCTGGATGCGAATGCCACTCTCCGAGGTAAAGCTGCTCTCCCTCACTCGCCTTCCATGCGGCATTGACCGCCGCTTGTGCGACACCGTGAGAACGGTCGAAGAAGAACCGGCCGGCTCTATCGGCAGGATTCGGCGTCGTTGCCGCTTCAACGACGATCTCGCTGGCGTATACGCGTCCTAGCAGGATGCCTCCGGCTTCCACCCTTCGCACCGTCCGGTAGGCATCGAACGTCCGTGCCGCAGCTTCGTCGAAGCGCAGTCGGCGGGTAGCATCGATGCGGTACGTCATCATGGAGTCTCGCCGCACACAGGACAATCGGTACGAGCTTGGATTGGCCGTATGGAAATAGAAAACGGCTTTGCCTTTGACCAATCATCGTGAATTGCCCAGCCCTCGTGACGGGCACGATCAATGTCGCCGATCCAGGTCACCACGCTGCCAATGCGACTGTCGCCATATTCGAGCACCGCCCGTGTGATCGTGCGTGCGAACGTCTGCGCGTCCAAACCGCCGTACGGGAGGAACGATCCTCGACATCCTGCGTCCGCACGTTCGAACTGTTCCGGGTTTTGAAGGACGCGGACGGCGATGTGCAGGTCAGGATCAAGGAGGCATTCGAAGCAGCCACGTGCCGATGGCGGCACGATCACCGCGTGGCCGGCCACGGCGTGCGGTTCGATCCAGAGGTACGCCATCGTACCGAGTGCCAGTTGGCGCGACAGCGCGTTCAAGCGCCGTTCGACGGGAATGCTTGCCACCGCCACGTAGGTGTAATCCGCGGGGGTCAAGGCTTCCGGCTCCACGCGCAGAATCTCAAGGACATCGCGGTCATCGATGCGCACGTCAAGATGCGGATCGAACCGGCGCAAGGCCGCACGCACGGCGTGCGCTTTGTTTTCCCCAACAGCCGTGAGGTCGCAATAATGGCGAGGAACGTTGTGGACCTCAAGGTTTTGCGGATCGACCAATCGAATACGTGATGGGTGGACGTGGCGAATTGTGTCGGCAACGAAGCCGCCGACGGATCCACAACCTATGACGCCAAACGACCTCTTCTTCTCCTCTACGGCGCCCACGGTCCTTGTTGCCAGCCTGACCTCGTCGGCGCGATGGACGACGACCCGGTCGAGGGGAAGGCTCGCAAACGTGCTCGTGAGCTCAACCTCCGGTGGCAGATGCCCTGGGCGGAATCCAGGCGCCTGATCCATGACACGGCGACTGCCTTTGCCGCGGAAGACATCCGTCCCAAACCGGGGATGAATCCAAGCGCCGAAAACGCGCTCTGTGCGAGCGGGAATCGAGAAAAGAACCGTGGAGGGTCGCTCATCGTCTCCCAGGAACTTCAGAAGCGCCTCGCGCGCACTGGGATCAGAATCGATGCGACGGAGCACGTCGCTGTTTGTAACGATGTTCGGCGGCCCACCAAGGCCGCTCAAATGGAGGTACAAGGTTGCTTGCGCCTTGGGCTTCGGTGGAACGCGTCCGATGCCATCCAGAAAGGCCAGAGCCGCTTGTTCGTCTTCGGCAAAGACGTGCGTGTGAAGGCCGAGGGAGGACGATAGGCGGACGGACACAACACGTCGATGCGGAACCTCCGGCCGCACGACCGACAATGCCGTAACGGGCTTTAGAGCGCCGTCGAGCCAATAGGCCTCGAACTCGTCTGCGTAGTCGTCGGCGTTGGCCCCCGAGATACCGTCCCTGAGAACGTGTATGGCACGTTCGATGACCGCACACACCGCTTCGCCGGCACGTTCTTCATTTGGCCAGGCAGTCGTGTCGTCGAATGTGCAGAGCTGGTGTTGTTCGTCAAGATGCGGGATGCGCGCGCCGCCGCGCGTGACCTCTTCTGGCAGGTACACGTCCGGCAGTTCATCGGGAAACGTCCAAGGCATGGCAAGAAGGAGATGGTTTACTGGCAGCGCCGTCTCGTCTAAGCGGATACGCCAGACAACGCGATACCGCCGTTGCGCGGTCGCGGGAAGAACGCTCGTCGGCATCTCTTCGAGATCAAAGGCCGCCGCGACCGCACGGCGGGCGCGGTCAGCGGCAGCTACGTACGAGGCCTCGACAGTCGACGGGAGGCTCGCGTCACGCGGATCGGCCATCTCTCCCGATGATTGCAGGCGCGGACGTGCGCATAGCCTTTTTCTTCGCTGTGTCTTCTGCGGGTTCTGCGTCCGGGAACCGCTCACCGAGAACCTTCTGCCAAATCTTCGCCGCCGTTGGCCTGTCCTCTTCCGCGAGCGCGTCGTTTCCGCGGTCGCGCAACTGTTTCAGGCGTTCGAGGAAGTCCTCACGCTGTTTGGTGGTCCAAGCCGCCGTCATGTCTTCGAAGGGGGTCAACGGTTTCTTGATCGAGATGTTTGAGCTCAAGCGTGAGTACGCGGCGCTCACCGTCTTGGTGAACGCGATGTCATCGCGCGCGTCGGACACGAATGTCTCCGTCATCAGAATCGTGAGCGCCAGCCCCTTCGCCACCCCCGCGCCACGATCGCGCTGATAGTCTTTCCACGCCTTCGAGTAGCGCATGATCCGCCGCAACTGGTCGTCCTCGTCAACGAGTTCAACGAACCAATCCGTCATTGCTCGAGGATCGCTCTCATACGGGCTCACGGGTGAGGACGTCGCCTTCTCCTGACTCTTGTCAAAGAGCAGCGGCACCTTCGTCGCCGACATGACGTAGCACGGCAGATCAACGTGGTACGGAGGATCGCCTTTGTAGATCACGCGGACGCAGCGGGCGCGATCCTGCGGAGCTTGGTCCGTGTAGCCCGTCGTCGCATCCACAATCCACTTGTGCGCCGTCACGGTCGTCGGCCACTTCGCCCGATCGTCGCCGAGGTGCTGGAGGTACACGCCGTCGTCGATGTCATAGTCACAGCCGTCGAGCGGGTTTACGAGCGTGTCCATGCTGTAGGAACCCTGCCCGTGGAATTTCGGGACCGTGACCTTCAACTCCTCCTTGAAGTGTTTTCGGATGCGATCGCGAATCGCATTGCGCGACTTGCGCAGCGTTTTCTTGCGGGCGGCGGATACGGAAATGTTCTCGTCGAAGGTCTGGAAAAGGTCGTCACAGTTCGCCATTGGAGTACCTGCTTGGGTTAGATGATTGAACGGAAACGAAGAGGCGCGGCCTCCTCATCAAAAAAAGCGGTAATCAAGGGCAAGCGGTTCCATTCGTGGCCCGCCTGCTCGGGAAGCCCCGATCTACTTCTCCTTGCGGACACCCTTGAACGGCTTGTCATCCGACTTCTGGTCAATGAATCGACCGCTTCCGGTGTCCCGCTTCACCCAGTGATCGGTGTGAGGGTTGTGGGTTTGTGAGCGGTCTCGTACTGCTCCGTTGCGGTGTCCGTCTCCGGTCGGTGGATTGGTTGCCATGATCGTCGCCATTTTCCTTTCAGCGGTGAGTTACCCTACGCTGACAGGATACACGCCCGAGACGCCTTGTCAACAGATATGATGGGCTGCTATCCTACGACCGTATAACGTCAGGGAGGTTCATGGGCCTAAAAGAGCACGTCGCAGCGAGAATCAGGAGTTTGCGGGTGAATCATGGTGAAGGGCTCTCGCAAGAGGACCTCGCCGCAGAGCTCAATGTGGCAACAAATACCGTATCGAGATGGGAGACTGGCACCTACTGGCCGAGCGTCGAAGATCTCGACAAGCTTGCCCGGTTCTTCCATGTCTCCGTCCTGGAGTTTTTCCCTAGCGATGAACAGCCGCCGCAAGAAGAGCATGTCGTCCAGCTCCTTCGCTTGGCGAAAGGTCTACGGCCGGACGATGTCGAAGAACTGCGGCGATACGCGGAGTACCGACGAGCACGGTATCGACTTGCGCAAGCGAAAGAACGGGCGAAGGCGCGCCGCGGAAAGGAACCGGCATGAGTCGGTACGACTACTACGAGGACATGAAGCGCCGAGCGCGTGATATTCGTGCGGAGTTCGGCCTCACGTCGCCACGAGTGCAGCTCAACGACCTGCGTAGGATCTACAAAGCTCAGGGGATCAAAATCGACCTGTGGGAGGGAAAGCTCAAAAACCTGCGCGGAGCCTACTTCCGCGACGAGACCGGCGCATCGGTCATGATTGCCAAGAAGCTCCCGAAAGAACAGCGAATTTTCACGATGGGGCACGAGCTGAAACACCACCTCGCGGATGCCGTCGAGGTGCGCTGTATGGACCTGAAAGCCAGCGACGAGATCGAGATCGGCGCCGAAGTCTTTGCCGTCGAACTGATCTTCCCGGAGGCCGATTTCACTAACGCGCTTCACGCCCTGGATGTTCAGTTGGACGCGTGCGAGCCGCAACACATTGTTCGTCTCAAGCGCGAAAGTGCGACGACCCTCAGTTTCACGAGTCTTGGAAAGCTCGCAGTTCACCTCCGATTCGCTCCTGCCGGCACGTTCGACGACGTGCACTGGAAGAAGCTCGACGAGAGCATCTACGGCGAACCTCTCTACAAGCGCCTATTGCGGAGACGCGGTGTGGCAGTCCGCTGAATCCCCTAATGTTGCGTGGACGCTTGCCCGTTGGCTCGGTACAATTCGAACGATGAGCTGGGAGGATATGTTCACGACTTGGTCGAAAGGACCAGGTACGACCGAAAATACGAAGTGCGAGAACGCTGAAAGCGTCATCTCCGCGATCCTAAAGACCGATGACACTTTGGCGACATTGCCACTCCGCGCAACTACAATAGCGTCGAAGACTTACTCTTCCGCCTCGGCTCGGATCGCGAAAGACACCACTAGATATGGAACATGCCCGCCTCGGCGACAATCAGGTCAGCGGTGACACCTTAAGCCCGATCTACCAGGCAGACGGCCTGTGCCGGGTCCTCAGTCTTGACGGCGGCGGTGCAAAAGGGTTCTACACTCTCGGAGTACTCCAAGAGATTGAGGGCATGATTAAATGCCCTCTGTATCAGCGATTCGATCTTGTTTTCGGAACCAGTACCGGTGCCATCATCGCGGCACTTATCTCACTCGGCTATCAAGTCGAGCAGATTCATGGGCTATACAAAGAGCACGTTCCACGTGTGATGAAAGCTAGAACGCCGCGTGCGAAGACGGCGGCGATGGCGGCCCTTACGCACGAGGTATTCGGCGAGAAGACTTTTTCCGATGGCAAGACCGGGTTGGGTATCGTTGCGACGAAGTGGATCATCGAACGTCCTATGATCTTCAAGTCCAGCGCAGCACAGGCGCACGGCCGTACAGGCACCTTTACTCCCGGTTTCGGTGTCAAAGTTGCCGACGCCATTCGGGCATCATGCTCTGCGTATCCATTCTTTGAACGCACGACAGTTGTGACCGCATCCGGCGACAGCGTCGAACTGATCGATGGTGGATACTGCGCCAACAATCCGACCTTGTACGCGATTGCCGATGCGGTGAATGGCATGAAGAAAGACCCCACCAATCTTCGTGTCGTAAGTGTAGGGGTCGGCACTTATCCAGAGCCGAAGCCGGGCTGGCGCATGCGTCTGGCGAAGCGCTATCTCGTCAGCGTGCAACTTCTGCAGAAGACGCTTGAGATCAATACGCAATCCATGGAGCAACTGCGGACGATTCTCTTTCACGATATCCAAACGATTCGGATCAGCGATACATTCGAAAAGCCAGAAATGGCAACAGATCTATTGGAACACGATCTCAAGAAGCTCAACATTCTCCGGCAACGCGGCCGCGAATCATTCGCAAGCCGGGAACGAGAACTTCGCGCATTTCTCATAGGAATTCCGACATGAGCATCCCCGAAACACAGCTCGACACATGGGCCCATCAAGGCTCAGTGTTGCAGTCAAGTAGCACGTACGGCACGATCAAGGGCGTGCTTGAAGGTGCGCAGACACCCTACGCCACGAAGAAGTTCGAGGTGTTCCTCCAAGGCTCGTATGGCAATGATACGAACATCTACGCGGAGAGCGATGTCGATATTGTCATACGGCTTAGTGACTGTTTTCGGCATGACCTGTCGGAGCTATCGGACGGTGAGAAGAGCGCGTTTCAAACCGCTCACTCGGATGCCACATATACGCACACGGACTTCAAGCGTGATGTGGTTCAAGTCCTAAAAGCTAAGTATGGCGACGAGGCAACCCCGGGGACAAAGGCGGTCACCATCGCGGCGAGCGGTAATCGGCGAAAGGCAGACGTGATCGCGGCGATTCAGTTTCGCCGCTATCACAAATTCAATGGACTCTCAGACCAGAGTTACGACGAGGGCATTTGTTTCTATACATCCTCCGGACAACAGATCGTAAATTACCCGAAGCAGCATTCGGCGAACATGACCGCAAAGCATCAAGGGAGTGCGCTGTGGTTTAAGCCAATGGTGAGAATATTGAAGAACCTGCGCTGCAAGCTGGTGGACGATGGCCTCATCGCGAGAGATGTTGCGCCGTCGTACTACTTGGAGGGCTTGCTCTACAATGTTCCAGATGGGCAGTTCGGCAGCAGCTACGGCGACTCTTTCGTGAATTGCATCAAGTGGATTCAAGCAGCCGACCGGAGCAAGTTTGTCTGCGCGAACAAGCAATACTATCTCTTACGCGATGGATCTCCCGTGACGTGGCGAACCGCGCAGTGCGATCAGTTTCTCGCTGCCGCTGTCGCACTCTGGAATGGGTGGAAGTAGGCTGACCACGGATTCAGCTCAAGGTTGCGGTGGAGATCGCCGGCGATGCTATCGCGATTCGCTTACGACGGAGGAGCGCCCCGCCGGAACGTTCCCGACCGAGTTCGAGAGAGTTCCTCTCACTATGGGAGGGTCGATTTGTTTCTGTGCTATGCGTAGACCCGCGCTTGTTCTCGCCGTCTGGTGGTGGTATCGATTGGAGCGTCCCTTCGCATCTCCGGGCGTACCGAGAATTGGCGGCCATCAGAGTAGCTTCTGAGGTCCCGAGCGGTTCCGCGACCTCCCCGAAATGGCATCCCGAAGCGCCATTCACGGCCTTCGACGCCACGGGACAGGATTGCGGAGCTTGAGGCCACAGGTTCGAGTCCTGTCGGGTGCAGTCGAATCCTCGGAAACGGCATCTGCTTGCCGCTTCTCGCAGCCACCCCTGCGACGGAGCGCTCGATGCCGTGGCCGCAAGATGCGATGCATCTGATGGCCCATTTCGCCCGGAGAGGAAGGGTTCATATCCCCTCCCTCCTCATCTCCATGAACCACGCATGGCCGAAGACTCCCGACGACGCGCGCGGCCGGGAGCACGCACCGCCCGCCATCGTCGGCTACAGCGTCGCGGACGAGTTGCCGGCAGCCTTCGCGCGCTTCGTCGCACACGCCCGCGACTACCGCAACCACAGCCCGACCACCGTGAAGTGGTACCGGGATGTCTTCGATCGTTTTCGCGCCCATCTTCGCGCCGCGGGCGTCACGCGGGTCGACCTGACCACCGCCGCGACGATCGAGGCGTGGATTGGCGGCATGCGCCGCCGCCAGATTTCCCCCTTCACGATCCAGACGTACTGGCGCGGCCTCCGTGCGTTCTTCGTGTACCTGGAACATGTGGACGGCTTCCAGAACCCGTTCCGAACACTCCAATCGCCCGCCATCCCCGATACGATCCCGAAGGCGCTGAGCGAAGAGGAGTGCGTGCGCGTGCTCGATGCGGCGCATAACACAGACTGGGCCGATGCCTACGAGCGTGCGCGTGCCGCGGCGATGATCGGCCTCGCGCTCTATGCGGGCTTACGCCGCAGCGAAATTCTCCGGCTCTCCTTCGCGGACGTGAACCTCGACGACGGATGCATTCGCGTTGTGCTCGGGAAGGGACGAGGCGGCGGCAAGGATCGGACGACGTACGCCGCGCCCGAACTGACGGCGCTGCTCCGCACCTACGTTGAAGAACGCCGTCGGTCGCACTTCGCGAGCGTCGAGTTCTTCACCTCGCGGCGAGGCGGTCATGGAGTTTCAGAACGGACCTTCAAGCGGATCGTCGAGCGGGTGCGGGCAACCGCGGGCATTTACTTCTCACTGCATCGGCTGCGACACTCGTTCGTGACCATGCTTCTTCGGCGCAACGTACCGATCCACGTCGTCCGAGAGCTCGCCGGGCATCGCGACATCAAGACGACGGAGAGGTATACGCGCGTCTTCGATTCGGACAAGCGTCAGCAAATTCGGCGGCTGTCGTTCGTGCCGGCGCGGCACAGACCGTAGACTTTGCGTTGGCTATTAATCCGCTCGCGAGGCGGAAAAATCGCTAAGTCCAGGTAGGGAATCGCCTACTTGACGACACTCCTCCAATAGATCATCCCAGTCCACGATCCGAAGGAGCCACGTCATGCGAACCGCGCGTCGCCTATGGTTATCTCTTCTCTGCTTTCTGCTTCTTCCCCAAGGAGTCGACGCGGTTGTATGCCGCCTGTCGAAGGTCAAAGGATTTGACGCCGAGTACGCGCGAGCGAAACCGGTGGTCGGTGGGAATGTCTCTTCGCTTGAGCAGATGAAGGTCTACGTCACGGCACGTGGCGACGACATCTACTTGCAAGGGAACTACGTTACGCAAGGCGCAGACTACCCGACCAAAGTCGCAGACAATCCAGGAGACTTGGATATGGGTGTGTTGGTCTACAACCTTGTGGGCCAAGAAAGCGAAAGCGGCGTGTCCGGCGCGCGCTTCTCGGAGGCATATCGCAACATTCCGCTCTATTTCGACGAGCGCTTCGTCAATAGCTCCAAGTTTCGAAACATAGATCTTGCAGGAAACGAGAATCTCTTCCTCGTCAGCGATGGTAAAGAGAGGCGCGCCTACCGACTTGACACCGAGCAAGGAAGTAAGTGGTTCGCTGAGTATGCGCCGCACATACTCGGAGACGCGGATACCAGTCACGCCGGGATCGCAGAGAGTCTCGCGGCGATGCCGTTTGTGAGCGGCGACGTGAGAATCCTGTCGCTTACAACGAACACCTCTACGAAGCGAGCGCTGGAAGAGCTCGTTCCGGCGGCCAACCGCATCGCTTTTGATTTTTCTACGATTGACCGATTGAAGGCGTTGCTCGTGGAGCATCGCGGCAAGACGATCCTTCAGTTCGGGCATATAGAAGGCACCGAATTTGTAACGCACGACGCAGCAGGTCAGGTGATCTTTCGCATTCCGGTGGAAGAATTCAAGCACATCGCGGCAGAGTGCTGCCAAATCACGGTGTTCGCCTTCGGCTGCAATTCTGCACGGACGGGAGGCGATGGTGTCGTTGGGGAGTTCAATACCGTCGACGCAGTGCATAGATTCGCAGGTGCGTTAACTGCCGATTCTTACTTGTCATTCTTTCAAAAGCTCGCAGGTGAGGGCGAACGGTCAGTATCCTTCGTAATTAATAATTACACGTCCGCGGACGGGCAGGAAGAAGCAGTTCTTCACGTGCATCGCGGCAGCGATAAAAAAGCTCTTCGCGAGGTCGTCGCCGATGCGCCACCCGCCGCGACCGTCCACATATATCGACCCATTCCGGCACCGCCACAGCCGCCGCAGCCCATCCAAAGCGAGAGCACCACCACCGACGTACCGGGAACGGCCGGGTCTTCTAACGGCAGCATTACATGCCTGTACGTTTTCGCCGCGCTTCTGGTCATCGGCGTCATTATTTACATTGCGAGGCGCGCCGCATGATATCCGCACCAATCGACGAAATACTTGATCTCCTCGCTCGCAAGGCGCCCGACTCACTCGCGAGCCTTGCCCGGCAGTATCCCGCGCAGGCCGACGTCCTACGGCTTGGTATCACGGCTGGAGACAATGATACGCGTGAGACGCGAGGGACGCCCTCGGAACGCGTCGCGATGAAGCGCAACGTGGCAATCATAGGCTTAGAGAAGGCTGTCGGCGTCTGTGTGCGTCTATTACCGCAGCTTTATAGAACATTGAAGCGAGCAAGCGCCATTACATTCTGGGGTCAGGTGGCAGCGACGATTGGCAGCGCATCGGTCTTTGCGACCCTAGCGTTGACCTTCCCAAAGGCTTCAACGTATATCGCCGCATCGCTCTCGCTGCTTGGCTCCCTCGCGGCGCTCTACGCTCAGTACATTCGGTCCGGGCTCGCCGGAGGAACTCTCATGGAGCACTACAAAACAATCGTTGATGCGCAAGTTGAAGCGCAATCGGTCTTAGAACAACTTCGTGGCGCAGAGGGTGATAGTGATTTGGTGATCGAGCTGGTGACCTCGGCGAATGTGATCTGCCAAAATGTGAGTCGTGCGGAAGCGATGCTCTAACAACGTCTTTCATAATTCGGCATCGAGATGGAGCTTCCGACTCTCGGCTGCATACTCCTCCTCGAAGACGTGCGAATATCGTTTCAGCATCGTTAGGCTCGCGTGGCCCATCAAATCCATCGCGACGCGGTCCGGGACGCCCGACCCCCGGAGGAGCGTCGCATAGGTATGCCGAAGCATGTGCGGCGACACCCGCATCTGCGTAATCCGCGAGAGGGCTTCAAACAACCGTTTGATGCCGGTGGTTCGGATCGGCGCGTCCACGCGTGCGGATGTGATGAGTTCGGGATGGGTCCGACGCGACCGATCGCGCTCGCGCAGGTATTCACGAAGAATCTCTTGCAGTTGAGGAGGCGCATACGCGGTGCGATCTTTCCCGCCATAGCGTCCCTTCCCGTTCCGCACACGGATCGTGCCGCGATCGAGGTCTATGTCCGACACGACCAGCCGCAGCACTTCTCCTCGTCGAAGGCCGGCGAGCAACATGAGGCCGACGACTGCCACATTGCGGTCCCGTTGAAGCGGCGTCCGCCAACGGTAATTACGCGTGACAAGGAGCAGGCGTTCGGCGTTTACCTTCGTGAGCAGCCGCGGGTGGGGCGGTGCGAGATGGGGCGGCTGAAAGTACGCGAACGGGTTTGCGAGGTGATGCCGCCGTTGGAGGCGCGCGCAGACAGCGTGCAGCGCATTCCAGTACGTGCGAATCGTGGTCCGCGATAGAGCCCGTGTCCGCAGAGACACGAGCCACTCTTCCAATACGATCCCCTGACGCTCGATGTCGCCCGACAAAAACGCGCGATCCGTCCCCGACAGGCGGAGGTATTCGGCAAACGATCGAAGGCAGGCGCGCATCCACTGGATGGTCGTACCGCTCAGTCCTTCGACGGACCCTGCCGCGGCGATGACCTGCTCGCTCGCATCGACGAAGTGCGCGAGCGACGGGAATTGCATCGGTCGAAGCGGGAGTGCCGCAGCATGAGAGGCCCGCAACGGGAGGATGGAATTGATCGGGGTCGGGGTGGGCGCGGGCGTGACGCGCCGCGATCGCGGCTCGCTCATGCGGGGCGCAACGGAAGACTGTTCGCCTGCGGCGATCGGACCCGCACCCGGCGCCCCTTGTACCGTCGTCCTTTGAGGAGCCAGTAGCACGAACCGATGGGGAGGTTCGCAAGCTCGCGCGTCCGCGCGGATTCTTCTTCGGTGCTGTTCAGCAGTGGATCGCTCGCAACGTCGTCATAGGGTCGCACCGCATCCCGCCACACGTCGCCCCGCGGCTCGAAGAGATCATGCGCGAGCGATCGCGCTTCGGCGTGCGGCATGCGGAAGAAGAATTGCCGGCCGGTGTTGCCGAGGAGATGCGGCCGGAAGGCAGCGGGAAAGAGCGAGAGTCCCTGCGCCGCGAGCGTCACCGCGACACGGTACTTCCGCGCCGCAACGAGGAAATCTTCGAGGCCGCTCTCCGAGGCCGCGAGCACATGCGCTTCGTCGAGGAGGAGCGCGTACGGACGGCGGTTCCGGAAGGGGGTGCGCTCGCGCCGAAGCGCCGCCATCTGGAGCGCATTCACGAGGAGTCGGCCCATCACGTCGGCGGTTGGTCCTAGATAGCCTTTCGCGAGGTTCACGAGGAGGATTTCGCCGCGATCCATCACGGCGAGAGGATCGATCGTGGACGTTGGGCCACCGAGGAACCGCTGCACCGCCGTTGATCCCAGGAAGGGTTCGAGCTTGTTGAGGACCGCCGAGACGTACATCTGCTCGCGCGGGCCGAAGCGTGTGAGGAAGTACGCCCGCGTCTCGGGCGTGGCACTCGCGAGCACGCGCGCCCGTAGCGCCGGCAGGAGGAAGAACGCCGGGATGTCCGCGAGCGCCACGGGGACATCGCTCTCGATCGCGGCGCGGAGCGCGTAGCGCGTGAGCTCCTCGATCTTCACGCCCCACGCCCACGAGGATGCCGTCTCCGCTGCGTACAGGCGCTTCAAGACGCCGACCACGAGATCGACATGCCGCCCGATGTCGACGCCCGGAAGCCGGAGAAGCGGGTTCCATGAGGGAAGGCTCTCGGGTCGCGTGAAGTCGATGACGCGGACGCGATCCACCCCGCTGGCCGCGAGCCACGCATGGACACGCGCGAAGAGATCGCCGTGAAGGTCGAGAAGCGCGAAGGGCTGGCCGCGATCGACGTTCGCCCGCGCGAGGAGTTCTAAGAGCGTCGATTTCCCCGTCCCGGTCGCGCCGAGGACGAGCGTGTGCTGTCGGAGGTCGGGGAGGGTGAGCCATGTCGGAATCGTGTGCCCGTCCGGTGCCTGGTACGTCCCGAACGGAAATCCGCCGCCCGCGCGCCGGAGCTGCTCATGGAGGAAGCGGTCGCGCGCGAGGTAGAAGGCGTCCCATCCCGCGCGCGTTCGGCTCCCGCGCGTCTGGTACGTGAGGGAGAGCGAGTCAGCGATGGCGCGCATGGAGGGCGAGGGTGAGAAGCAGGGCGATGGATGCGATCGCGGCCGCCGCGAGGATTGCGAGTCCGCGCAGGGCAGCGGGGAGGAACGGGATCGCCAGGAAGCGCAGCAGATGCCGTTCGCGCCGCGTCGGGGGCGGCAGCTCGTGGAGCGTCGCGGACGCGAAGACAGCACCCTTTGCGATCTCCAAAACTCGTCCGCGTATGAGTCGCCGGACCGCCCGACGCTGCCGCAGGCTCCCTGCGATCCCGATGCTCGTCGCGACGCCTGAGAGACGCAGATCGGTGCGCGCGCGGCGCACGGGCTCGCGGGCGAGGAGCGCGAGGTAGAGCGCGAAAGCATCGCGACCGAGGAGCGGCAGCGCCTGCACGAAGGCGATGGTGGGGAGCGGATGGACGCGGGCGGGCGAGGGCGGCCACGCGATTGGTGGACGGAGCGGCGTCTGCGCTGGGAACTCGAACACGATGCCGTCCCCGGCGCGCGTTCGTTCCCAGGTGTAGGTGAGGAGCCCGGCCCGCGCGAGCGTTTCAATGCCGGCGGCGATCCTCCGCTCGCTCGTGCGAAGTGGCCACGCGAGCGCATGCAAGGTCGCCTGTCCCGTGCGGACGCGCAGCGCGCGCAGGAGCAGAAAGAGGAGCGCCGCGTCGAGTCCGACCGTGCCTGCGAGGAGCGGAAAGGCTGAGAGGTCCACGACGATCACGGACTCGCCGTCTGGCGGTGTGGCCGATGGACCGAGGAAGCGGAGCGAGATCACGTCGGGCATGCGGCGGCGGTAATGAGTTGCACGGATGGGCGGAGCGCCGCTGCGAGGTCGGCGGGGAGGGCGTCCACGGTCGCGGTCGTCGTGAGGATGAGCGGGAGCCCAAACGCGACCCGTGCCGCGAGCACACCGGCGACCGAAGGAGACACGAACTCGATCCGCTCCACGATGAGCGCGGGCACGCGCCGCGCCGCGATCTCGTCCGAAGCGCGGAGCGACGCGGATGCAAGCAGCGTCATCACGCCGATGTCGTTCGTTTGGAAGGCATCGCGCAAGACCGTCGCCGCGCGTGCGAGCACGTCCGCCTCGCCTTGCAGCAGGAGGCTTCGCCCGGCGACGTGGGCGAGCGGGAAACTCGCGATGTACCCGCGCACGGCCCGCGCCACCGCGTCTGGAAGTGCGCACGCAGCGAGCGGCGGCGCGGCGAGACGGCTCGCGGCTTCCTCGGGGACTTCCACCGCGAGATGCAGGAAGAGAAGGTCGCGCACGAGCGGTTTGCCGCCGAAGACTTGGGCGATCCGCGCGAGCACCGGCAGCGTGAGCGGCTTTCTCCCGGCGCGGATGTGCGCGAGGAGCGTGCGATTCACGCGAAGCTCGGTCGCGAGCTGGGTGGAGGTCCACTGGCGCTCGTTCGCCAGGCGATCGACTTCGCGAATGAGGTGGGAGACGCGGCGCATGGAAGGAGGTGTGCGCGGCGTACTGTGGCTTGATGCGGGTGCAGGGGCGAGTCGATCGGGAGAGATCGCGCCGCCGTGTCACACGCCTAAGAGCCGCAGTCCGGGTTGGAGGGTTGATGTATGCGCCTCTACGTTACCAACCCCGCACGGCGGGTCAACGTGGTACCTCGGCAGAACGCCGCCTTCGGCATGTAGATGCGCCAGGAGCCGCAGTAAATCTTGTCGACAGGGTTAAACGTGTGCCCCCGCGTCACAACGCGGCTTCGCATGTCCTCAATGGCACGGACGCAACGCTACCTTGGCCGATGCGTCCTCGCTCTCACCGCCTACGTTCGACCGTCACGCCTCGTCGATGCTCGGCATGCCGACGCCTCTAGTTTCATCGCCCCATGCCGCGCCTACAGGCGGCAACCCACACGGCACCAGCAGCGCGGCCGCGACGCTCGCCGCGCTGCCTCCAAGAGATCGCGCGCTCGTGCTCGCGGTCGCTCGTATGCGCGTCCTCACGTACGGGCAGGCCGGTCGTCTGCTCTTTTCCGGACGCCACGCCTCGATCGTGACGCGGCGGGCGCGCACCCTCGTTCGCGCCGGGTGGCTTCAGCGAGTGCGCGCCCGCGTCGAACGTGGTGGCGCGCCGTCCTACCTTCTTCCCTCCGCGCGTGGCCTCGCGGCATCGCTCGACCTCTTCCTTGCGGAGGCCGAAGGAACGATCCTCTCCGTCCTTGTCCGGCGCATGCTGCCGATGCGTCCGCGGCGGCCACTCGTTATTACTTCAACGTCATCGCTTGCGCATCAACGCGAAGTGAACGAGCTCCTCGTCGCGTATGCGCGCGCGTCTGAGTTCCGCGTCCTCTGGGCCTCGAGCTGGGAACGTCCCTTCGGACGCGGCCCGGACGCGGCCCTCCTTCCGCAACCGGATTACGTGCTCGTCATCGAACGCGCCGGCGTTCCGGTCCTCATCTTCGGGGAGCACGACCGCGGGCATGAATCGCTCGCGCACTTCCGCGCGACGAAGGCCGAACGGTACGCGCCCTTCGCGCTTCTCCCCGATACCGCGGCTGCGGCCTTCGGCATCCCCACCGTTGAAGTGTGGATCACGGTGACCGATCCCGTCGCGCGCAAGCCGCGCCGCCGCCTCCGGCATCTCGCGGACGTCATCCTCGCCGCCGGCGCCGCGCCGATCGCTCGGCTCGCGCTCGCGGGGGTCGCAAACGCGCGGCCGACCACGGCGTTCGTTCCCGCAACCGCGCTGTACATGTCGTAAGGGTCGTTCTTGAGCGCATCGCGTGTCACGCGATCGCTCGCTGACCCACTGGAATCCGTCGACGCGCGCCAAGACACCGCGTCACAACGCACGCCCTCGCCATCGCGTTCGACCGGCGCATCGCTTGTAATCCGGGCGTTCCCACGCGGCTCCTTCACATCTGCGGCAACGCTCCTTCTCCTCTGACGACGCTCCCGCGCGGCCGGTCGGCCCCGGTTCTCCAGGCGGACTGAGACGGCTCCGTCCAGGTGCCCGCACCACCTTCCGGCGCCCGCAGCCGCATCTCCGCACAGCCACGCATGTCCGGTCAGCCGGCCGGTCGCCCGGGGCTGTCGTCCCCGGAAAGGAGCAATCAATCATGAACCCGTCATGTAGTACGCCGCTCGACTTCAAGAGCGGGAAAGATCTCGGCGAGGAAACCCGCAGCGCCGATGAGGAACGCGTTACCTGCGTCGATTGCGGCGCGACCGCAAGCGACCAGGCGGCGTACGAGAGCGGCTGGCAGCTCGTCCCGCCCGTGTGTCCTGACTGCTTGCGGTGGGTTGCGATCTCGGGCGACGCCTGCTGCCACGGGAGTCCGGCATGAAGCGCCGCAAACCGCCGCCGGTGCGTTTTATCCGGCCATCGTGGAACGCCAGGCGTTCCACCTGCGACACATGCGGTGCGGTGGAGATGAGCGACAACCGGCTCCTCATCCGTCTCCGCACCTGCACGGCCTGCATCGAGGAGGCGCGCCATGCTCACCATTGAACGCTATCGCCGGACGCGTTTCTGGGGACTCTATGAAGCGGGCGAACTCCTCTGCGTCACGGTCTATAAGAAGGGTGCGCAGGCCGTGAAGGAGCGGCTCGAACGCGCTTTATCAACGCCGACGCAGCGGCCGGAGCGCGAACCGAAACGTGCGCGCCGGCTCTCCTCCGGCATCTGATCGACTGTGCGAGCGGGTGCTCATCTGTGCCCGCTCGCATCGCGTCATTCCCTGGATCGTGCGCGCGCCTAGTGCGCGCCTAGTCTTCGTGCAATCGAGATATGCCGGGATGAAACCAGACGGTCGAGGTGTTCGTAAGTCCAAGCAAACAGGAGGTAAGTCCAGATGGCTCAAGATCTTATGGCCAATGGGGTTCAGGTGGTCGGGGGTTCAAATCCCCCCTGCCCGACCAACCGAACCCCATCCCTTTGACGATTTCGTTAGACGTTTGACGAGAAGACAACCGGTGTCGAGATCTGCATCGTCGCGTCGGAGTAATAGCTCTGGCCCGTCAGCACGACTTCGATCGTGTCGCCGGGGGAAGCGGTGAACGAGCTGCTGTCAAAACGTGTGCAGCTCAGCGACCCTTGGTTTCCCTGATGGATGAAAATAGTCTCCATGTGGGTGACCGTGGTGTTGTGCATGGCGATAACGGTCGCCGCGATGGCATCACCGGAATAGCTATGCGGATCGCTGAAGTCGACGTACACCGCCACTGAGAAGTTGCTGTAGACGTTGCCCGGGACAGTCATCTGGTAGTCGGCTGTCCCGCTGCCGTAATTCCACTGATACGACGGTAAGCTGAAGCAGGACAAGGTGGCGGTCGAGACGTTTCCTGTCGTGGTGGCGCAGCTCGTATCGAAATCGAAGACGTACCAGTAAAAGGGTCCTGTCGCGTAGGGGCCTGTCTGCGTGGGGCAGCTGGCGAACGCGCTCGCGGGAAACACCGCCAAAATAATCACTAGCAACAATGACACATACTTCATTTCGGCCTCCTTCTTGGCGCGGCTGAGTATACGTCATTCCGGATGGTTGGCATAGACCGCAAGCATTTCTTAATGTCCGGAACGAGCAACCCGAACCGAGTCGGGCAGTAGCGCAGCCTGGTGGTACCTGATTAGGGTTCAGGTGGTCGGGGGTTCAAAATCCCCCTGCCCGACCAAATCTAACCGCAACCCCTCGAAAGTCGCTCCTGCCTCACACGGCATTCGCCGCCGGCGTTTTCGCCGCATCTGCCAGGATCACGTCCGCGGCTTTCTCGGCGATCATGTAGATCGGCGTCACGATGAAAAAGCCGGGGATGCGAGGGAACACGGACGCATCGACGACTCGCAGGTTCTCGACGCCGATGACGCGGAAATTGCTGTCCACCACGGCCTCGGGATCGCTCGGTTTGCCCATCCGATTCGAGCACGAGGCGTGATGGCCCCAGGCGTTGACCTCGATGAAGTCCCGGATCTGGTCGTCGGTTGCTGTCTCGGGTCCCGGAATGACCTCTTGCTTGATGGCCGTGTTGTATTTCGAGACCTTGCGGACGAACTTGACGCCTTCCAGAACGGCGTCGACATCGTGTTTGGCCGTGACCGGCTCATCGAAATACTCGAAGTTGATCTCGGGCCGGTGGCGCGGATCGGATGACGTGAGGCGCACGTATCCTCCCGGGTTTTGCGTGTGCGCTTTCAGGATCAGCCAGGTGAGATAGTTCTTGGTCCGCTCCACTTCCTTCGAGTAACCGGGGAAATAGCCGTGGAAGTTGCCGGCCAGGGCGAACATGAAGAGATCGGGATCGGGAACGTCGGGCGACGACTTCTTGATCGCCACGAGCAAGGCTCCGTTCGTGGTGTAGACGCCCTTTCCGTTCTGCCATTGGACATAGCAGGGATCGCCGGTCACGTTCGATGTGGGCGGCGGCGCGAAGGTAGCGTCTTTGATGATCTTCCAGTCCTGTTTCATCTCGCTGACGACGCCAACTTCGTAGCGGTCCTCCAGCTTCGTTCCTACTCCGGGACGATCAGCGAGCACAGGAATGCCGAACTGCTGGAGGTGCGCCGCGGGTCCGATGCCCGAGAGCATGAGGAGCTGGGGTGAGTTGAATGCACCGCCGGCGAGGATGACCTCGCGCGAGCAGTAATACTGCTTGACCTCGTACGGATTGTCTTCGGAGGCCTGCGGATCGGCGGCGTAGAGGTGCTCTCCCTCCCAGCACTCCACGCCGATGGCGCGCTTGTTCGCGTCGAACAGAATCTTCGCGGCCAGGTTGGGCGACTTGACGACCAGCTTCTGCGGGAGCTTTGCGCGGGTGCGGTTGATGAGTTCGCGCGTGCCCGCGCGCCGGCCTTCGAGCGTGGACAGCGGGGCGAACGCGATCCCTTCGAACTGCGGCGTGCGCCAGTCGTTCGGATCCTGAGGGAGATCGGGAATCGCTCCGCTCATGCCTTCCAGCCACGCGGTCTTGATCGCTTTCAACACGGTCTGGAGCACGGCCGGATCGCCGAGGCCCAGGGTGAGATCGAGATCGGCAGTGGTCAGCCATCCGTCGAAACCGTGGCGCGAGGCAGGATCCTTCGTGTAGGTGCAGCGCTCCAGCTTCTCGAAGTACGCCCGCATCTTGTCCGGCGCCCACGACGGATCCCCGGTCAGATCGGCGATGTACTGCCAGTCGCTGTTGTGCGGGTACACCGTGATCATGGCGTGATGCTGGGTGCAGCCGCCGAGCGTGCCGGCGCGGGGATAGAAGACACCGCCTTTGTCCGGGTAGTACTTCTCGTCGCGTTTCGAGCGTTCTTCGTCTTCGTAATGCTTGACGAAGAACTCCCAGGAGATGTCGGGATGTTCGCTGGCGAAGGCGTGGAGGACCGGAACGTTGTACCAGTCCTGCTCCGGCGCTCTGCCGGCCTCGATGAGGCCAACCTTGTAGCCGGCCTCGGCGAGGCGGGCCGCTACCGGCCCGCCGCCGGCGCCGGAGCCGATGACGATGTAGTCGAAGTCGGGATTCTGTGGAGTACCGATGGGAAACCTCCTTCAGAACGTCTTGAGGAACTCGATCAGTGCGCGCTTGTCGGCGTCGGTCAGATCGGTTCCGAAGTAGTGGCCCTTGTCCTCGATGAAATCGGGACAGGTATTGAGTGCGTAAAGTTTCTTCACCACGTCGGACGCCAGCCATCGCTGCGTGGCTGCATCTCCCGTCAGACCTTCGCTCTTGATGGCCTTCATTACCTTCACTGACTCGATGAGGAGGCTGGCCAGATCGCCGGCCTTGAACACGCCGTTCAGCTCGAGGTTTGTGTTCGCCAGCAGGTTGACCGGCGTCCCTTTCGGGATCGGCCCGAAGGCGAAGTACTTCTCGCCCGTCGTCGCATCGGTTTCCATGTGATCGCGCAAAAGGTGACGCAGAAGTTTCGATTCGAGGTAGGAATCGGGCACCTTCAGCCAGCTCTCCTCGGTCGTCAGCCAGAGGGAGGTCGACTGACCATCCGCGCCGTCCTTGTTGCCCGCGGCGCCGGCGCGTTTCTCCGGCCAGAGCATTTTGGCGATGCCGTCGTTGAACGCTTCCATCCGTTCGTCGACGGAGACGCCATGCACGTGTTTGCCGACCGCGTTGTTGTGGAGAAACGGAGCGGCGCTCCAGACGCTGACCAGGGAGGCCGGGCGGTAGTACCCGCGGCCGCCGCCTGGGACGGTCCATTTGCTGTCGGTTTTCGCGATGGGGTCCCACACATCGATCGCGCCGACGGGCGGCAGCGTCTTGTATGTCTCGGAGGAGAAGTTGTCCCAGATCTGTCCGGCCATGCCGTTGCTGCCCACCGCGCGCTGGGCGTTGGTCCTGACCTCAGTGATCGGTATCCGCTCTTCACTGCCGAGGAGATTGCCATCGAGGAAGTCGGGCTCCATCACTGCTTTTTCGAACCAGGCGCGTCCCTCGGGCGACCGCGGATCGATGCCCTGCGGCGGCCGTTTGCTCGAGTGACAGCGGGCGCAGTTGCGGGCGAAGGTTAGCTTCCCGCGATCGAGTTGCTTCTGATCAGTGGTGAGGTACTTGCTGCCGCCCGGCGCATCGGCGAGCTTGTGCGGCTTCGCGAACTTGATCAGGTACCCGGCCAGATCGGGCGCGGCGTTCTCGCTCCAGTTCCACGCCGGTGACAGCTTCTGCGCATCCTTTACCCGAATCGGGGTCTGCTTCTTGATGCCCACCAGCGGATTGAAGTTGCGCGTCCACTGTTCCCAGTATTCGCCGATGTTCAGGTACACGCGCGAAAGCGCTCCGTGGAGACCGACGGAGTCGGCGCCGTCTTTGAGGACGCGCGGAGTGACCACCATGTCGTGACTTCCCGGCGCGTACTCGAGGTTCTTGAGATCGGCCGCGCCGCCGCTGATTTTCTCCGGGACCGCCACGGCCACGCGCCCGGGCGGCGGGAGGTTGTAGACCGCATTCATCGTTCCGGGGTTGTTCAGATAATCGGTCGCGATGAACGCCGTGTCGAGCGTGCCGGCCGGATTCGTCATCAGAATCTGCTTGATGAAGTTGTCGGGGCCGAGGTCGTGGGCGAATACCTCATAAATTTTCAGATAATGCTGGCCGACGTAATCGGAGAAGTTGCCGAAATCGGCCTCATTCGGATCGGCCGGCGGGTTCACCGGATCCGGCCCGACATGGCAGAACGAGCAGGCCATCCCGACGCGGTACGGCCGCTCTAGTTTGGGATTCTTGTAGTAGTTCGGATCATCCCAGTAGCGTTTCGCGTCCCACTTCGCGGGATCGAATTTTGGGTTCCTGAAGAGACGCAGGCCCATGACGCCGCTGGACATGCCGTAGGTGGGGAGATCGAGGCGCTTGTCGATGTCGTACTTTGAGCCGGCCTCACGGGGCACGTCGATGTACAGGCCATACTGGTCAGGCTGTGCCGGCCGCATGAACCCCGGCTGGTTGAAGATGCCGTACGTCTGAAATCGCCGGTTCCGCGGCGACGCGATCATCTTGAGCAGGTCGCCGGTGCCGTAGCCGTATTGCGAGAGCCAGTTCCAGAACCCGGCGTTGTCGCCCGACCAGAGGTTCCAGATCACGCGGCCGTTGATGTCCGCCTGCGTGAGCGGGACGTTTCGTCCCTGGACGTTCATTCCGGGAAACGGATCGAAATCGACGTACTTGTAGTCCACCACCCAGCTCTGTTTCACGGGCTGACTGGCGCAGCCGGCAACCAGCGCAATGAGAAGCGGGACCAGGAATCTGACAAACGCCGGGTGACGGGACCGCTGCATCGACGACCTCCGGTGTGCTGAGTTTTTTTGCGAGATGTCAATTATAGGAGTGACCCCGAGGGCAAAATCCCTACCCGAGCTGCATCCAAACGCGATCGCTATGACCGTCGCTGATGACGAGCGTGCCGCACGTCTGAGGCGTGGGGAATTTCACCCTCCCGCCCGCGGTATCGTCGCGCCATGGACGAGCAAGCACAGCCCACTATCCGCATCACCCTTGACGACTCCGTCGCGCAGGGGGAGTACATCAACTTTGCGAACATCATTCATTCGCCTTCCGAGTTCGTGATCGACCTCGGGCGCATCGTTCCGGGGCGGCAGGACGTGAAGGTCTACAGCCGCGTGATCATGACGCCGCTGCACGCCAAACAACTGCTCGAAGCGCTGGCGCAGAACATCTCCATCTTCGAGCAGAAGTTCGGCGAGATCCGCATCGACGGCGCCTCGGTGTTCTCCTCGAACGAACCGTCGAACTAGGTCGTGGCTCGCATCAAGATCATCGGCGCCGGCCTGGCCGGATCCGAATGCGCATTCGGTCTGGCCCGGCGCGGACATCTCGTCGATCTCTTCGAAATGCGGCCGGTGAAGCCGACGGCGGCGCATCAGACGTCGAACCTGGCGGAGTTGGTCTGCTCGAATTCCTTTCGGTCGTCGGCGATTACGAATGCGGTCGGCCTGCTGAAAGCGGAGATGGCGATGCTCGACTCGCTGGTCATCCGCTGCGGCACGGAGGCGAGGGTGCCGGCAGGGGATGCATTCGCGGTTGATCGCGATCGTTTCTCGGCGTCAGTGACTTCAGAAATCGCGAACCAGCCGAACATCACGCTGCATCGCGATGAGGTGACCTCGCTCGATCGCGGCGACTACGACTTCCTCGTCGTCGCTACCGGTCCGCTCACGTCGCAGCCACTCTTCGATGCGATCAACGACTTTTTCGGACGCGATGGTCTCTACTTCTACGACGCCATCGCGCCGATCCTCGCCGCTGACTCGCTGGACATGTCGAAGCTGTACTGGAAATCGCGCTACGGCAAAGGGTCGGCCACCGATTACCTCAACGCGGCGATGACCCAGCAGCAGTACGAAGAGTTCGTGGCCGCGCTGCTGACGGCCGAAATCTTCGCGCCGCACGACTTCGAAAAAGCCGCGCACTTTGAAGGATGTCTGCCAGTCGAAGAGATCGCCTCGCGCGGCATCGACACGCTTCGCTTCGGTCCGATGAAGCCGGTCGGGCTCGAACATCCGGTCACCGGCGAGCGTCCACACGCCGTCGTGCAACTGCGCAAGGAAGATCTCTCCGACGATTACTTCAACATCGTCGGTTTCCAGACCAAGATGAAAGTGCCGGAACAGAAGCGCGTCATCGGAATGATTCCGGGCCTGGAGAACGCCGTCTTCGCGCGCTTCGGCTCGATGCATCGCAACACCTTCATCAACGGCCCGCGGCACCTGTGCGCGACGTTTCAGGCGAAGAAGGACGACCGCATCTTCTTCGCCGGCCAGATCACCGGCGTGGAAGGTTACGTGGAGTCGTCCGCCGTCGGCCTGCTCGTGGCGCGTTACATCGACGATCTCGCGCACGGCGCGCCCGCGACCCCTCTCCCATTCCACACCGCCCTCGGCGCGCTCGGCCGCCACGTCTCCGAGTCGTCGCCCGACCGCTATCAGCCGTCGAACGTGACCTGGGCCTTGATCGAAGACGTCATCGGCCGCTGCCGCAAAATCGAGAAGCGCGAGAAGCAGGTGGCGGCGGCGCTCGAATCCGTTCGCGCGCTTTGCGGAGCCGCGTACGCAACGCACGGCTGATCATCACTCCTCCTTCCTCGCCACCAGCAGCAACCGCGGGTCGCCGAGGCGGAAGGGTTGAATCATCGGCGCAGAGCAGAGTTGTTCGACGATAAGGCCTTCGCTCGCGAACAACTCGCGCAATTCGCCGACGGTGTAAATCCACGTATGCGCCGTGGCCGATTCGCGCACGGAGCCGCGCACGAACGAGTAGTCGACGTCGAGCCGGCTGGCCGCAGCGTCGTAGGTCGCCTTCGAAAAAAAGAGGATGTCGCCAACTTCCATCCAGCGACGCGCGGTTAGGGCAGGCAGCAGCGACTCCGCCGTCGCGCCGGTCTCCAGCACGAATGCGGCGCCGGGCTTCAATGACGCGGCAAGAGTGCGCACGAACGCGCGCGTTCCCTCGCGATCGCAGTAGCCGAAACTGTTGCCGAAACAGAGCGCGCCGTCGAAGCGGTCGCGCCACGGAAGTTCGCGCATGTCGCCGCGGTGCCATCCGATCGACAACGCTTCAGCCTCCGAACGCCGCCGCGCCTCATCGAGAAACGTCGTCGAAAGATCGACCCCGGTGACGCGATATCCGCGCCGCGCCAGCGGAATGCTGTGCCGTCCCGCGCCGCACGCGACGTCGAGAATCGCGCCGCCCGGCGCGCCAAACGCCTTCTCCAGAAACGGCAGATCCGCCTCGGCGCTCGGCGCAACGGCAACCCAGAAATCGACAGCGAGGCCGTGAAAGAAATCGTGGAACCAATCGTTGGTGCTCATTTCGTCTCCATCGTTCGCGGGGACACACGTCAAACGGTCCCGGCGTCAGCGGCAGGAGAGTGGGAGACGAAATCAGATATCGGCAGTGAGTTTCAGAGGCGAATCCGCTGCGAATGATAGACGAAGTGAATCCTGCGGCGAAGCGCGCAGGATCTCCGCGAGGTTTGAGCCGCCACAAATTTGTCCGAGTGGTGTCGTACGTATCGATGAGCCATTCGCGGATGATCGTCTGTGCGGTGAGTCTGGCGTCAGCGATGTCACTACACGCCCAATGCGGAACCGATCGCTGGCCGGTGAAGACGAGCACAGATTCTGACGCATCTCTAGTCAGCCGGCTGGTCGTCCCGACTACGATTGCCTACCTCCGCAGCATTCCCGCGCCACGGCCTCTGCCGCAGATGAGCAGGGTTGGCCCAGTCGAGGAAACGATCTACTCCGTGACGGCGACACTGATCGCCTTCAAATCGGATGACGACTCTGATTACCACCTCGTTCTGTCGGATGAGGAAGGGCGAACAATCATCGCGGAAATCCCCTCGCCGGCTTGTTCGAGCGGCGGCGTTTTCGGTCCGGACATCGCCACCGTCCGCAGCATGTTCGAATCGAAGCTCACTGTCTCTGGCCAGTTCAAAACGGTCGCGATTCCGGTCGAGGTACGAGGCGTCGGCTTCTTCGATTTTCTGCAGGGGCAGCTGGGCGTTGCTCCGAACGGCATCGAGCTCCACCCCGTGACCGGGATCAACTTCGCGCCGATCGCCGCGCCGAGACCGCCGGCGGTGGTAAGCCGACGTCGCGCCGTGGCACCAGGACCTTCCGGATCATCCGGAGCCTGTGCGCTTCCTACCCTCACGCTGTCGCTGTCGAAAAACAGTGTGTGCTCAGGCACGCCCGTCACGCTGTCCTGGCAATCGTCTGATCCAAGAGCGTCGGTGGCAATCGATGGGATAGGCACCTCGTTGCCCGCGTCCGGCAGCACGACCGTAGGTTTTACGAACAGCATCGCCTATTCAGCGCGTGCGGCGAGTGCGTGCGGCGTCAGCGAGGAAGCGGTCACGGTGCTGAACATCGCACCGGGCGCTTTCGCCTCGATCAGCGGGCCGTCATCCCTGCAGCAGGGTGCGAGCGCGCCGCTGACCATCGGCGTTGCCAACGCCAGTTCATGGTCGCTCAGGTCCGCGATTGGCAATTCGATCTCGCCCGCGTCCGGATCGAATTCAGGAACTTTTACTGTCCCGTACACGGCCTCGGCGAGCGGCAGCGACGTCGTAACACTTACCGCCACGAACGCCGCTTGCGGCTCAATTCAGCGAACGCTATTCATCACGGTGACTGCGCCGCAGCCACAACCTCAACCACAACCCGGCGGCACATTGCGCTGCTGCGACGGAACCTTTTCGCCGACCTGCACCAGCTGCGCGAAAAAGCAAGGCTGTTGTTCCTCCCACGGCGGCGTTTGCGGCTGCTGACGATCGTGTGAGCCCGTTGTGTAGCCGATACCTCTCCGAGGATCGACGAGCGCGGCCGAAGACCCCGCTGAATCACGGGCGGTCGCCGCTCCTGAAACCCTCCCACTACCCATTCGTAGAAAGTTCTTGCTTCTGATTCGGTGATGTAGTTAACTACATCACCTCAACCAGGCAACGAATGGAACGTGAATGGAACGACAGTCAGCCTATCTACCGCCAGCTTCGCGATCGTGTCGTGGCGCTGATCCTCGACGGCGTTCTCAACGAAGGCGATCCGCTTCCCTCCGTGCGCAACGTTGCCGCCGACTATCGCCTCAATCCGATCACGGTCCTGAAGGCCTACCAGGAGCTGGTCGACGAGCAGCTCGTCGAGAAGAAGCGCGGCCGAGGGATGTACATCAACGACGGAGCGCGCGAGCTGCTGATGAAGGCAGAGCGCGAAAAGTTTCTGGCGGAGCACTGGCCGAGGGTTCACGCAACCATCCGGCGGCTGGGACTCACGCCGGACGAGCTGCTGGACGTTGGCAAGAAGGTCAAGAAGGAGGAGAGCTGACATGGCCTGCATAGAAGCACGCGGTCTCCGCAAAGCATTCGGCGCCACCATCGCGCTGGACGGCGTGGATCTCCGCGTCGAAGAGGGCCGCATCCTCGGCATCATCGGTCCGAACGGTGCCGGCAAGAGCACAGCTCTTCACGCGATCCTCGCCCTCACTCCATATCAAGGCGAACTGAAAGTCCTCGGATGCGATCCCTGGAGCGAGCGCGATCAACTCATGCGCGACGTCTCCTTCATCGCCGACGTCGCCGTGATGCCGCGCGGCATGCGCGTATCGCAGGCGCTCGACTATGTGGACGGCGTCCATCCGCGTTTCGATCGCACGAAGGCAGAAGGGTTTCTCGCGAAGACGAACATCAAGCCCACCAGCAAGGTCCGCGAATTGTCGAAGGGCATGGTCACGCAGCTCCATCTCGCACTGGTCATGGCCATCGACGCGAAATTGCTGGTGCTGGACGAGCCGACGCTGGGACTGGACATCCTCTACCGCAAACAGTTCTACGACTCGCTTCTGAACGACTACTTCGACCGCAGCCGCACGATCGTTGTCACGACACACCAGGTCGATGAGATTCAGGACGTTCTCACCGACGTGATGTTCATCAATCAGGGGCGCATCGTCATGGAGTGCGGGATGGAGGAGTTCGAGTCGCGCTATGTGGAATTGATGGTGCGTCCGGAGAATCTCGCCGCCGCGCGCGCATACAACCCGATGCATGAGCGGCAGGTATTTGGCCGCAGCATTCTGCTGTTCGACCAGCCGGACCGTGACGAGCTCGCGGCGATCGGCGATCTACGCACGCCGGGCATCGCCGATTTGTTCGTCGCCGTCATGGGCAATCACGGAGCGGATCAATGACGACGGTCGATTCCCCCAAAGCCGCGCCGCAACTCTCCTCGCCCACGCGGCCGATGTACTGGTCGATCCGCCGCGAAATCTGGGAGAACCGCTCGATCTACGCCGCTCCCGTCGTCACCGCCTGCATCATGTTGTTCGGCGTTTTCATCAGCATGTTTACGCTGCCGCACCGGATCAGCGCCGCAATGGGCGATCCCGGCAAGCTGCACGGCGTCGTGGAAATGCCGTACGACATGACGGCCGGCTTGATTCTCGTGACGGCGTTTCTTGTCGGCGTGTTCTATTGCCTCGACGCGTTGTACGGCGAGCGCCGCGACCGCAGCATTCTCTTCTGGAAATCGCTGCCGGTGTCCGACCGCACCACGGTCCTTGCAAAAGCCGCAATCCCGCTGGTCGTATTGCCGCTGTTCTCCTACGTACTGATCCAAGTCACGCAGCTCATCATTGTGATCCTTTACACGATCGCGTTGTTGGGGAACGCGCAAGCGCTTGCGGCGTTCTATAGCAATTTGAAGTTTTTCCAACTGTCGGTGGCGCTGCTGTACGCGTTCGTCGCAATCGCGCTCTGGCACGCGCCGGTCTATTGCTGGCTGCTGCTGGTGTCCGGCTGGGCGAAACGGGCGACGTTCTTATGGGCGGTGATGCCGTTTCTGGCCATCGGCGTCTTCGTAAAGATCGCATTCGGCAGCACGTCCTTCTTCACATTCCTGGGAAATCGGCTCGTTGGTTGGTTCAGCAAGGCTTTTATCGCCCCCCAAAAGGGCGCGTCCCATCTGGACCCGCTGGCAGCAATGACTCCGGGGACACTCCTCAGTACGCCGTCACTCTGGATCGGTCTGCTATTCGCCGCGCTTTGTCTCGCCGCGGCCGTGCGAATGCGCCGATATCGCGAGCCGATCTAATCGAAGGTAACTCTATGACCTATACACCGATGCTCATCGTTCATATCGCCGGCGGCATAATCGCCGTTCTTGCCGGCTCAATGGCCTTAGTCGTCCGCAAGGGATCGCGCATGCACCGCCGTACCGGCGACGTCTTTGTCATCGCGATGCTGTTTATGGCCGCGGGAGGCGCTTATATCGCCATGCGGAAATCGCAGCCCTTCAATGTCTTCGCGGGAACGCTGACGTTTTATCTCGTCTCGACGGCAGCCCTTGTCGTCATGCGCAAGCCGAAACAGAACGGACGGCTGGAGCTCGCGTTCATGCTGGTCGCGCTCGTGGCCGGAATCACGGCGCTCGTATTCGCTCTGCGAGAGCACGACAAAGGTTCCGTCATCGGCTACAGCGTCTTCGCGACGATCGCGCTGCTCTGTGCCGCAGGCGACATCCGCATGCTGATCCGCGGCGGCGTGGCCGGCGTCCAGCGCCTGGTGCGCCACCTCTGGCGGATGGGCTTCGCCCTTTTCGTCGCCGCCGGCTCTTTCTTCCTCGGCACAGCCAGCGATCCCGTCATGCGCCGGTCCGGCCTGCGCGCCACGCTCTTCACGAAGGAAATCCGCGCCACGCATCTCCCTCAAGTGCCGGTGATCATCATCGTCGTCCTGACGATTTTCTGGCTCATTCGAGTTCGCTTTCCCAATGCGCGTCGAAAGCTCGAACAGCAGCTTCCGATCGAGCCGATCGGTCAGTAAGGAGTCGTCATGAGCACCATCGTATTGACCAAAAGTGTTTCGCCGTCGATCAGCGCGGAAAAAACCTTGAGCCTTGCCGCACGATTCTGGTTCGTCGTCGCCGTGGCCGGCCAATGGATGTTCGCGTATTACATCGCCGCGCGTTACGGCGGCTCAGCCCTCCGAGGTGATTGGAAGGTGTGGAGCGACCGGATGTCTCACGGCCAGGGGCCGATGACCATCGGGACTGTCGCGATGGCCGTTCATCTCCTCCTTGCGGTGATCATCACGATCGGCGGCCCGCTTCAACTGATTCCCCAACTGCGCCGCCGCGCGCCGCGATTTCACCGATGGAACGGCCGCGTGTACACCGTGGCCTTGTTCATTGCCACGATTGCCGCTCTGTACATGGTCTGGTTCCGAGGAACCGCCGGCGATTTCTCTCAACACGCCGGCGTAAGCCTGGACGCCATCCTGATCATGATCTTCGCGGTCCTGGCCGCGCGCTACGCCATCGCGCGCGACTTCGCCACGCACCGCCGCTGGGCTCTCCGACTGTTCATCGTCGTGAGCGGCGTCTGGTTCTTCCGCGTGGGAATGATGCTCTGGCTCGTCATCAACCGAGGCCCCGCCGGCTTCGACCCCAAAACGTTCACCGGCCCCTTCCTGACGTTCTGGTCCTTCGGCAACTACCTTCTGCCGCTTGCCATCCTCGAGTTCTACCTGCGAGCAACGGACCGCTCGACCTCCTCCGCCCGCTTCGCGATGGCCGCCGGACTCTTCGTTCTGACGGTGGCAATGGGCATCGGCATCCTCGTAGCGACAAAGGTCATGTGGCTGCCGCGTTTGAGGTGAGTGATCCGGCCCGCCTGAGGAGCGAGTTTGGCGGAGTTGAAAGGCGGCTGAGTGGACTCAGCCGCCGGCTCCGAACCGCTGATGGCTATTTGACGGTGACGCGACCCTCGCCGATCGGGTCGAGATCGTACGTCGCGACGGGGAAGCTGCGGCAGTTGACCTGACGAGTGCGCGAGATCATGTAGCCCACATCGTCCTTCCGTTCCGCGTCCGTGGCCCACCACGACATGGTCCAACCGGCGTCGCCCCTCACCTCCGCATCGGACGGGAACCAGGTAATGTCCTTCTGCCAGTACGAGCCGAAGCTGAAACGATCGGTCGGATCCTTCGGGTTGAGGTCGTTGTCCTCGACGGTGAGCGTCGCGATGCGCCCGATCATCGAGCGGACGTTCGAGTCGCTGATGGTGCCGCCCATCGTCACGCGGGTGCCGAGTGTGCTCATGCAATCGACCGCGACCTTCATGACGAAATCCTTGACCAGAACTGTTTGCTTGGGGTCTTCCTGATCAAGGTCGCCGTCCGAGACGAGCGTCGGACCGGCCAGCGTGAAAGATCCTTGCGCGGAGCGTTCGTCGCCGACGGCGTCGAAGTCGATCGTTTGCAGACCTTCTGTTCCTTTGAAATTGAAACTGCCTTGCGCCGAGGTTTGGGCGATGAGGGGGAAGACAAACAAAAGCACGAGGATAGAGAGAAAAGCTGCACGCTTCATTCGAGGTTCCTTCGCAGAGTTTCGAAGGAACATAAGTTACGTGGTTCCTGACTTCTGTGAGCCCAATCACGCGTAGAGTTCGCGTCTTGAAGCGTTGGTGGAGGCGGGGGGAGTTGAACCCCCGTCCGAGAGCAGTGAAGCCTGGCTACTACATGCTTAGCTCTCCTTTTGAGTCTCGTCCGCGTTCTGCCCGGAGAGCGGGGAACGAATGTGGACCAGCCTCTGTGGTTTTCGACGCCGGCGCCGAGACGGTGCGCCAACGCTTAGCTCACATTGATGACATCCGGACCCGACGGCGTGAGCAACCATCGGGCGGACGCTCACGGGTTTTTAGGCCGCGAGGGCGAGTTCGCTGTTGTTCGCAGCTACTCAGTTTTGATCAGATTTGCGAGGTAATCAGCTCGGCATGCAACCATGACCCCGACATGTCCCCGTCGAAGCCGGTACGCCCCCAAATTGTCAACGATCGAGCGCTTCAAAACCCCTCGGCCTATGGCAGCATTCCTGTATGACTTCCGCCGATTTTCAACGTGAGATCGATCTGATCGTCCGCCGTGCGCTCGATGAGGACCTGCCCGACATCACCAGCGAGGCCATCTTCGAGCCGAGCGATCGAGGATCGGCGCGGTTTCTGATGAAGGCGCCGGGGATTCTGGCGGGACTGGCGTTCGCGGAGCGGACGTTCGCGGCGATCGACCATTCGGCAGCGTTCGTCGCGAAGCGCAAGGACGGCGACATGGTCGCTGCGGGCGATGTGGTGGCCGAGGTCAGCGGGAGTGTTGTTGCGTTGCTGGCGGGGGAGAGGACGGCGCTCAACTTCATGCAGCGTGCCTCCGGGATTGCGACAACGACGCGGCGCTACGTCGATGCCGTGCGCGGGACGAAGGCGGGCATCTACGACACGCGCAAGACCGCGCCCGGATTGCGCGCGCTCGACAAGTACGCGGTGCGTTGCGGTGGCGGACAGAACCATCGCATCGGGCTGTACGACATGTTTCTCATCAAGAACAATCACGTCGATCGTGCGGGTTCGATCACTGCCGCCGTCGAGCGCATCCGGTCAAAGTCGATGCCGCAGAAAATCATGGTGGAGGTGCGCAACCGCGTTGAATTGGATGAAGCGCTGGCGCTGCGGCCGGACTTCATCCTCCTCGACAACATGACGACCGCTGAGATGCGCGCGATCGTCGAACACGTGGCGGGCGCGGTGCCGCTGGAAGCCTCCGGTGGCATCACCATCGATAACGTTCGCGAGATTGCCGAGACCGGCGTCGATCGCATTTCGATCGGCGCATTGACGCACTCGGTGGTGGCACTGGACATCTCGATGCGCGTTCAGACGTAGAACGGTTTCACGCGGAGATCGCGGAGATCCGGAGAAAAGCAGAGAGAATCTCTCCGCCTCTCCGCGTGCTCCGCGTGAACCCGTTCCCGTGAAGTAATGGCATCGCCTTTGCGGGCTACGACATCCAATGTCCGATCCTCAGCCCTTCAAAGTTGCTGTCGTCGATGACGATCCGGCCATTCGCCGGCTTGTGCGGCTGCTGCTCAAGCGCAGCGGGTACGAGAGCATCGAGTTCGGGATGGGGGAGGAGGCGCGCGAACAGCTCCCGAAGGTCGCGTGGGACTTGGCCATCCTCGATCGCCGTCTGCCCGACATGGATGGCGTCGATCTCCGCCATCAGCTCAAGTCCGATCCCGACCTGCGCAACCGCTACATCATCATGCTCACCGGCGAGGACGACCAGGAGGACAAGATCCAGGGTCTCGACCTCGGCGCGGACGACTACATCACCAAGCCCTTCCAGTATCCCGAGCTGATGGCGCGCATCCGCGCCGCGAAGCGGATCGTCGACCTGCAGAAAGAGTTGCTCGAAACGAATCATCGGCTCGAGCTTCTTTCCATCACCGACGGACTGACGAAGCTCTACAACCACCGCCATCTGCAGGACGAGCTGGCGCGCGCGTTCGAAGAGTCGGTGCGCTACCAACGGCCGCTCTCATTCGTCATCGTCGATCTCGATTTCTTCAAGAAGGTCAACGACACGTACGGCCACGCCATCGGCGACGAAGTGCTCAAAGCGATTTCCTCGATCTTCCAGAAATCGATCCGGACCACGGACCTCGCGGCACGTTACGGCGGCGAAGAATTCGCGCTGATGCTGCCGGAGACGATGCTCGAAGACGCGCTCACCTTCGCCGAGCAGATCCGCGCGAGCATCGAAGCAGCGCCGGTGCAGACGAACGCCGGCGCGATCCCGGCCACGGTCAGCATCGGCGTCGCGACCGTGCCGCACGCGCGCATCCATTCGGCGAAGGAGCTGATCGTGGCCGCGGACAAAGCGCTGTATCGCGCCAAGAAAAACGGCCGCAATCAGGTGCAGGCGGCGGAGCCGGCGCGGCCCGCTCGCGCGAAAGGGACGGACGCGGCGTAACTGTCATCCTGAACCGCCGGAGCCGTGTAGCGCGAAGCGCGGAGCGGCGCAGGACGGTGAAGGATCTCAAGATGCGCAACTCCGGCTGAAACCCCTTGGGATTCAACAAAGCTTGGGAAGCTTGAGATCCTTCGGCGTCCTGCGGCGACGTCGCCTGCGGCTCCGCGCCTCCGGCAGCCTCAGGATGACAGAGTCACCGAGAACTCGCGCATGCGCTTGTCGACTTCCGCGCGCAGGTTGAACGCGTGCTGCTGGATGCGGTCGTCGATGCCCGGACGCGTTCCTTCCGTCGACAGCGACTCCACTGCGGACTCCAGCTCCGCGGCGTCCGTTGAAATTCGCTGGAAACCGTAGCTGCCGCCGGAGCCTTTCAGTTGATGCGCGAGGTACGTCAGTCGTTGCAATGCTTCCGGCGTCTGTTCGCCGTCCAGCTTCGCCTGAATCTCGCGCACCTTCTCGTCTGCCTCAGCGAGAAACTCGCGCTTCAGGTCATCCAGTTCCAGATCCACCATCATGTCGGGCCTCTGCGGCTTTGCATGCGCGATGCCGCGCCGCCGCACCGTATCATTCGGGCGATGCCGGTCTCAGTGCTCGATGTTCCGAGGGCGGAGTTCTCGATCGAAGAGCCGTGGGCGATTCCGAGTGCGTGCGTTCCGATCTCGTTGACGCGAGCGACGGACGCTGGTACGCCGCGGCTGAGAACGACCATGGCTGCGTACTACGACGACGACTTTTTCACCGTCGTCTTCGATGCCGAGGACGACGAAGTCGTGGCAACGTACCTCGGTCACGACGAGCCGTTGTGGCAGGAGGATGTCGTCGAAATCTTCATCGCTCCCGAAGGGCTGACCCCGTATTTCGAGATCGAGGTGAACCCGCTTGGAACCACGTTTGACGCACGCATCGACTCGCCTGACGGCGTTCGCGCCACGATGAAAACCGATCTTGCCTGGACCTGCGAGGGACTCTTCGCCGCGCTTCGTCGCGACGATGGAACGCGCGTGCAGACCGTCATCCGCATCCCGTTTGCATCGCTGGAAAACCATCCGAACGCCGGCGACGAATGGCGCGTCAACTTCTTCCGCATCGACCGCAGCACCGCGCACGGCGACGACTTCTCGGCATGGCAACCGACGATGAAAACGCCGCCCGACTTTCACGTCACGGCGGCGTTCGGCACGCTTCGTTTCGCACCACACAAATCGAGCTAAGAGTCCGCGCGGCAGAAGAATCAACACGCAAATGGTGGCCGAGCCTTGGGCGACCAACGCCGCCGGCCGTGCCGGCCTAACCTCTTGTATTACAGGGAATTCATCCTACATTTTCTGATTTGTAATCAAGTCCTCGGCCATAGCAGACTAGATTGAGCGCCGGCCAAGGACCTCGCTCCCAGAAAATGATCGTCCGACTTTCCCGTCTCCTACTTGCAGCGCTGTTTTTCACCTCCACGGCACACGCCGAAGAGCGGAAGATGTGTACCGCCCCCGCCAGTGAATGCGAGAAGGCCATCCGTGAACTTTCCAGCGGCCGCCGCTACCTCGGCGTGAAGATCAAGGAGCTCGAGCCGGGCATCATCGTCGAGACCGTGATCGATGAAGGCCCTGCCGCGCGTGCCGACCTCAGGGTTGGCGACCGCCTCATGTCCGTCAACGGTCATCCGACGGTCAAGGCGGGCATCAAAGACTTCAAACAGATCCTCTACAGCGCGAAAGATACCGGCGTGCTCTGGATCATCGTCCTGCGTCAGGGGATCCTGAAAAAGGTAGACGTTCGGCTCGAGCCGTATACGAAGGCGCAGATCGACAAGATGGTGGCTCAGCACCTGGCGCAGGCCCACGGCATCTCCTCCACCAACGCAGCGGCGCCGCAACAGTGACGACGAATGGTCCGAGACTTCCTCGCGAAGTGGAAATCAAGCCCGCGTTCGGGTGACCGGCCCGATCACGTCTCCTCGATCCTCGTCCCGTTCCTGATCGTCACCGTCGCGCTCGGCGTGCTGGCTGCGCGGTCTTACATCCTTTCCGAGCGCACCGAGCGCGGCGTCGACACGCTGGCCATGCAGTACGCCGGCTACGCCGCGCAGATCAGCGCCAGCCGCATCGATGCTGCGGTCGGCAACGAGTTGTTTCACGCAACCGAGGAGTGGCAGAAGCTGGAGCGCCGCTCGCCGTCTTCGATCGAGCTGCAGAGATGGATCCGCGACAACGACTGGGTCATCTCCGCGCTTTATGTTCCTGACGCCGATCCGGCCAGCGCCATTTACGCCAGCGAGTTGCCGGGGAAAGCGCACTCCGGCGGGCCGCTGCCGCGCGAGCTTTACTCGTCGAGCGGCATCGTCCGCTACACCTACGATCCCGCCCTGTTGCTGGCGCGCGTCCAACCCGCCCTCGCGCAGCACCCGCTCGTGCACGCGCAAGGCTTCACGCAGGAAGCGCAGGTTTCGGTCATCCAGAATCCGACGACGACGGGTGCCGTGAAAACGGCCAACGGCTACGCCTTCATTGCTCCGCTTGCCGCCCCGCTTTCGGCGTACGCCATCCGCGGATTCGTCGAGACCGGCTACGCCAGTTCGGGATGGGAGAGCGCGCGGCTGATCAGCATCGTCCTCAGCGCGTTCGCTCTCCTGCTCACGGGCCTCGGCGCGTACCTGGCCATGCGCGGGCTCGCCCACGAAGCCGACACGATGAAGTTGCGCGGCGCGCTGGTCGCGAACGTTTCGCACGAGCTGCGCACGCCGCTGTCGATGATCCGCCTCGGCGCGGAAACACTGAAACGCGGCGCGCGCCTGCCCGAAAAGCAGCGCCTTGAGATCGAAGACTCCATCCTGCGCGAAGTGCTGCACCTCTCGCACCTCGTCGAGAACGTGCTCGACGTCGCGCGCATGCAGAACAGCAGCGCAAAAGCACTCGCCTTCACGCCCGTCTATCCGCGCGACCTCCTCACCTCGCTGATCACCACGTACGAGTCCTGGATTCGCAGCCGCGGGTTCGACGTCAAGCTTTCCATCACCGATGCCGTCGAGGAGCAGTCGTGGGATCGCGATGCCGTCTCGCGCGCCGTGCTCAACCTGATCGACAACGCCATCAAATACTCCGGCGACGAAAACAAACTGATCGACGTCGTGCTCCGGCAGACCGACGAATCCGTCGTCATCGAAGTGAAGGACCGAGGGATCGGGATTGATGCCGGCGACCTCGCGCATATTTTCGAGCCGTACTACCGCGCGCAGTTTTCCGACACGCAGACCCGGCGCGGCGCCGGACTTGGACTCACACTCGTGCAGCAGATCATCGCCTCGCACGGCGGCACCATCGAAGTCGAATCGAAACCGGGCACCGGTTCCACCTTCCGGCTGCTCTTCCCGCGGCCGCAATCGCACACGACCACATCCCTGGCGCAGCTGACCCCGCAGACGCTTTAGAAACTCTCCCTCGCCGAAAGCCGTACAAACAGCACCGGAGAATTTGCGATGACCAAGATACTGATCGTTGAAGACGAAGCAGGGTTGCGGCAGGGCCTCGAAATCAACCTGCGCATGGAGAATTACGAGACCGTGCTCGCCGCCGATGGCGAAGAAGCGATCCGGATCTTCCACGCCGAGTCGCCCGACATCGTGCTCCTCGACCTCATGCTGCCGAAGAAGAGCGGCTTCGAAGTCCTCGACCACATCCGCAAGTTTTCGAAGATCCCCGTCCTTCTCCTCACCGCGCGCGGACAGGAAACGGACAAGGTGCGCGGCCTGCGCGGCGGCGCGGACGACTACATCACCAAGCCGTTCGGATTGCAGGAACTCTTCGCGCGCATCGACGCCGTGATGCGCCGCAGCGACGCTACGTCGCTGACGACGAAGACGATCTGCGAAGACACGCTCATCAAGCTCGACCCGTCCACGCGCGAAGCGTCAGCGAAAGATCAGAAGCTGAAGCTCTCGCCGAAAGAGTTCGATCTGCTCATGTACCTCTTCCGCAACAAAGAGCGCGTCGTGCCGCGCGATGAGCTGCTCTCGCGTGTTTGGAACTACCGCGTCGATCTCAATCTCAACAGCCGCACCGTCGACACGCACGTGACGCGACTGCGCCGCAAGCTGCAGAAAGCCGTCGGCACCGATGCCGCGGTGATCGTCGCCGTTGCGAAAATCGGCTACCGCTACCTCGGCGAAGCGAGCAACGCGGCGTGAAGTTGACTTTCACCACGAACCGTTTTAGCGGCACCGCCCACATGAAACACACCACCTGTTGCCGCCGCCACAACGGTCCGTTCGAGCGAACGTAGGCGCGCAACTACAGCCACTGCATCGAATGAGACCCGGGCGTACCGCTCGGGTCTTTTGCTTTAGGAGGAGAACATGCACGGAAGGATCTACAACAACATCACGGAGCTGATCGGACGGACGCCGCTGGTCAGGCTCAATCGCGTCGTTCCGGACGGTGCGGCGGAAGTCATCGCCAAACTCGAGTCGTTCAACCCGCTGTCGTCGGTCAAGGATCGCATCGCCATCTCCATGATCAGCGAGGCGGAGAAGGCGGGCGAGATCAAGCCGGGCGATACGATCGTCGAAGCCACCAGCGGCAACACCGGGATCGGACTGGCGTTCGTCGCCGCGGCGAAGGGCTACAAGTGCACGCTGGTGATGCCCGACACGATGTCGGTCGAGCGGCGCAAGCTCCTCCAGGCACTCGGTGCGGAATTGATCCTGACGCCCGGCACGGCCGGCCTCCCGGAAGCACTCAAAGTTGCGCGCGAGTATGCCGAGAAGACGCCGGGCGCGTGGCAGTCGAAGCAGTTCGACAATGCGGCGAATCCGAAGATTCATCGCGAGACGACGGCGCAGGAGATCCTCCGCGACACTGGCGGCACGCTCGACGCGGTCGTGGCCGGAGTCGGCACCGGCGGAACGGTGAGCGGCGTCGGACAGGTTCTGAAGAAGCGCAATCCGTCGATTCTGATGGTGGCCGTGATGCCGGTCGAAGCGCAGACGCTGAAGGGCGGGCCGTACGCGCCACACAAGATTCAGGGCATCGGGCCGAGCTTCATTCCGGCGATTTACGACAAGGACGTCGTCGACCGCGTCTTCGATGTCACCTACGATCAGGCCGTGGACACGGCCCGCCGGCTCGCCAAGCAGGAAGGGATACTCGTCGGCATCTCGTCGGGCGCGATCTGTTGGGCCGCGATCGAGATCGCCAAAGAGCTCGGCGCCGGCAAGCGGGTCGTGGTCGTTCTTCCCGACACGGGCGAGCGCTATCTCTCCACGCCGCTGTTCGAATACACAGAACTGGTAAATCAGCCGGCCACCACTCCCCAATCGGTTGCGGCTGCGGCAAAATAACGCTTCATGAAACGGCTCCTGCTCCTGCTCCTTCTAGTCGCGACACCGGCGTTCGCCTCGGAAATCACCCGAGCGTCGGTCGTCGCGGCCATGAACGAGTACCGCGCGGAACATCACCTTCCGCCGCTTCGCGAGGATGCCCGCCTCGATGCTGCCGCCGGCGACCGCATGCGCGACATGGAGGACCAGGGCTATTGGGCCCACGAGTCGCCCGACGGCCGCTCGCCCTTCACCTGGCTGGAGCCGAATGGCTACACGTTCCACTACGCCGGCGAGAACCTGGCCTCCGGCTTCGATACGACGGAGCTGCTCTTGGAAGGGTGGATGGAATCGCCCGGCCACCGCGCCAACATCCTCTCGCCGCACTACGAAGACTGCGGCATCGCCATCATCGACGGCATGACCATGCGCCGCGGTATGGGCAAGTCGATCGTGGTGATGTTCGGCGCGACTCGCTAGTCAGTTGCGCTCATTAACGGTTGAACGGATACTCGTTGATCCAGTGAAAGCCGCGCGTGGTCAGCAGGAACTTCGGTATCGGCTCGCGATGACAGAGCGCGTGAATTTTCCTGCCGCCCAGGTTCCCGTCGATGGTCAGCGTATTGGGATCGGGCTGCGCGTAGGAAAGGCGTCCGTCCCACTGCGGTTCGTTTCGCCTCGACACGGTGAGCGTTCGCGTCTTTTCGTCGAGCTTCACGTTCGTGCGGATGCGGGAGTCGCTCGTGAGCTGAACCGACATCATGAATTTCATCTCGAAGATGACTCGGCGCCAGCGCGACGGATCGCTGCCGGGCGGAATCATGCGGTTGTCGACCTGGAAGTCGTCGACACGCCACACTCCGTAGAGCGGCGAGCGCCGGGCCGTTGAACCGATCATTTTGTACGTCTCACGTGCCTCTTTCACCGACATCCAGAGAAGCGCCACGACAGCGAGTGTGCGCAGAACGATTCCGCCAATTTCGAGCGCGCGGTTCTGCGTGAGCCGTGGCAGCGGCGGAGGAGCAACCGCGCGGTGCCGGACGAAAAAGTCGAAGAGCCGTGGAAGGTCCGGCAGCGCGATGACGATCGCTTCAATCAAAAGGAGTGACGAAGAGATCTTGACCGGCACGTCGTACGCGAAGTTCAGCATCACGATGTTGGACATCGCGCCGGCCGACACGAGCGCGCCGAGCAATGCCGTGCGCCGCGTGGTGAGCAGGAGGCCGCCCAGCACCTCCACCGAGCCGGAGAAGATGTTGTACGCGACCGACGCTCCCATGAACGTCCAGAGAAGCCCCATCGGCGAGGCGTCGCCGAACCGCTGCATGAGACGGTCGAGCGTCGGCGGCGGAAACTGCGTGGGGATCACCTTGGCGAGGCCGTAGGTGATCATCACCGCAGCCAGCACGAAGCGGAGATACGCTCGCAAGAAGATCCACCCTTTGTCGTAATTTCGAGGACGGCGATCGATGATGCTCCAGAGGACTGTGATGACGATCGCGATGACGAAAACGCAGAGCAGATTGACGTAGTTGTACGTCGCGTCGCCGCTTCCGTTCGGACGGACGTCGATGGAGACGTGGAGGATCTTCGCGGCCAGATACACAGGAGCGTCGGAGATTTTCTGGAAGATCGGCTCTAACGCGCCGATCGGAATGAAGTCGAACGGAAACGGGAAGTTGAAGAGGACGAAGAACGCCACGGCGAAGCGGAAGAGGATCCGTTTGGCAAGCGGCCACTGCGGCATGGGGACATTTTGTCATCCTGAGCTGCCGGAGCGACAGAGGCGAAGCCGCCGTCGCGCAGGACGGGCGAAGGACCCCCCCAAGTGCTTGCCCCGTCGTACACGCCGCCCTTCCGGGTTATCAGGAAGGAGGTCCTTCGGCCGTCCTACGGCGTTCCGCGCTTCGCGCTCCCACGCCTCCGGCGGCTCAGGATGACAGCGTCAACAACAACTCCCGCAACCGTGCCGGATCCGCCGTCGGCTCCGCGCACATGTACGCCTCGCAGACGTACGCGAGGACGCGATCGGATGAACGGTTCTGCATCAACGGGAGGTCGGTCGATCCGTCGCCTGCGACGAGCACGCGATGCGGAAGGTACTCCTCGCCAACGACCTTACGCAGGGCGCGAAAGACATCGCCCGATCCTGTGATCGCGATCTCCTTCGGTTGTCCCGCGCGCCATTCCGCTACGCTGAGCAGCAGGCCGAATCCCGAGGGATAACGCTCCGCCAATGGCGCGATTGCCGCGATCGTTTTCGTCGCTGCCTCGGCATATCGCTCCTCGCCGAAAAGGAGCGCGAGACGCAGAAGGACGTCCGCGGCGACTGAGTTCCCGGATGGCGTGGCGTTGTCGAACAGATCCTTCGGCCGTGTGATCAGTGTTTCGTGATCGATCGGCGTGTCGAAGAAGCCGCCGTTCGCATCATCGCTGAAGCGCTCGATGATCTGGTCCGTCAATTGGCGCGAGGCATCGAGGTAGCGCCGTTCATACGTCGCTTCGTATGCGAGCGCGAGCCCCCAGGCGACGCCGCTGTAATCCTCAAGCAGTCCTGCGATTTTCGGTGTGCGCATCAGCCGGCCGTCGACGATGCGGGTCAGCAGGAAGTCGGCATTGCGACGAACCACATCGCGGTACGTGTCGCGATCAAACGCCACCGCAGCCTCGGCGAACGCGGCCAGCATCCAGCCGTTCCACCCCGCGAGGATCTTTTCATCGCGCGCCGGCCACACGCGCTGCGACCGGACGCCGTACAACTTGCACTTGCCGCGCGCCGCGACGTCGCTGAGCTGATCGAGCGTGATGCCGAGGTCCGCGACGACCGATTCTGGCTCGCGAGGAACGTTGAGGATGTTGTGATCTTCCCAGTTTCCGCGCTCGGTGACGTCGTAGAGCGCGCAGAAAATCCGTCCCTCTTCCTCGCCCAGAATCGACATGACCTCGGCGCGCGACCAGACGTAGAACTTCCCCTCCTCGCCTTCGCTGTCGGCATCCTGCGTCGAATAAAACGCGCCGTCGGGCGAGGTCATCTCGCGCTGGATGTAGCCGAGGATCTCGTGCGCGATGCGAGCGAAGAAGGGATCCTTTTTCCACTGCCACGCACGCGTGTAGAGCCGCGCCAGGAGCGCGTTGTCGTACAGCATCTTCTCGAAATGCGGCGCCAGCCAGCGCGCGTCGGTCGAGTAGCGATGAAAGCCGCCGCCAACCTGGTCGTACATCCCGCCGCGCGCCATTTTGGTCAACGTGTTGACGATGATCTCGTCGAGCGTGCGGTCGTTCGTGCGCCAGGCCACCTGCATCAGAAAGTCGAGCGTCATCGACGGCGGAAACTTCGGCGCGTTCCCGAAGCCGCCGTTGACGCTGTCGTAGGTTTGCGCGATGCGCGCGGCGGCGCGGTCGAGCGCGTCGTGCTCCAGCGTGCCGCCGCCTTGAAACTTGACGGTGCTGATGCCGCGGATCACTTCGGCCGAGGCCGCGTCAACGTCGCCGCGGCGTTCGCGATACGTGTGCGCGACATGCTCGAGCACGCGGCGGAATCCCGGCATCCCGTGCCGGTCGTCGGGCGGAAAGTACGTCCCCGCGTAAAACGGCGCGCCTGCCGGAGTCAGGAACATCGACATCGGCCAGCCGCCGTGCCCGGTCATCATCTGCACCGCTTCCATGTAAATCGAATCGACGTCCGGCCGCTCCTCGCGATCGACTTTGATCGAGACGAAGTGTTCGTTCAGCACCGCCGCGATCGCATCGTTCTCGAACGACTCCCGCTCCATGACATGGCACCAGTGACACGCCGAATACCCGATCGACAGAAACACCGGCCTGTCCTCGGCACGCGCTTTCGCAAACGCCTCCTCGCCCCACGGATACCAGTCGACCGGGTTGTGCGCGTGCTGGAGAAGGTAAGGAGAGGTTTCGTTCGCGAGGCGATTCATGATTCAGAGTCTATGCCGTCGCTGTCACGCTTTCGGATGCGCCTTCTTGTACACGGCGATCAACTGCCAGTCGTTGAGGTGCGTGTATTTCTGCGTCGTCGAGAGCGAGACGTGGCCGAGGAGCTCCTGGATGCCGCGAAGATCGGCGCCGGCGTTGAGTAGATGCGTTGCGAACGAATGGCGCATCGTGTGCGGCGAAACGCCGGCGCGCAGCGACGCCTTGCGGACGTAGCCGTCGAAAAGGCGCCGCACGCTGCGAGTAGTGATTCGCTGGCCGCGGTAGTTGACGAAGAGCGCCGGCTCTTCGATGTCATCGATGATCGTTCCGCGAACCGCCAACCAGGCGCGGATGGACTCCTCGGCCTTCGAACCGAACGGCACGATGCGTTCCTTCGAACCCTTGCCGCGCACTTTGACGAGCCGCGCGCGGAGTTCGACGTCATCGATGTCGATTCCGACCAGTTCGCTGATGCGCAGTCCCGACGCATAGAGCACTTCGAGAAACGCACGGTCGCGGGTGCCGAGCGGCGTCGAGGCGTCGGCTTGATCGAGCAGTAGCACGACATCCGAGGGCTGAAGCACGGACGGCAGATGTTTCTCGCGTTTCGGCGTGGCAACGTTGCGCGCCGGGTTCGCTTCGACCGCTCCTTCACGCATCAGATACTTAAAGAACGACCGCATCGCCGACAGATGCCGCGCCGCCGAGGCGCGCGCCAGTTTGCGGCGCGCGAGATGCGCAAGATACGAGCGGACGGCGAGATGATCGACGCGCTTCAGATCGAGCTGATCACGTCCGAGCGTGAAGTAGTCGTTGCAGAGAAATCCGACGAACGATTCGAGGTCATCGCGATAGGCGGTGATGGTGTTGACGGAGACGTTCCGCTCGTAGGTGAGATAGTCGAGAAACTCGCCAATTTCGTTCGTCACGCCCGCGCTCCCGAGTGAGGATGATACGCCGTGATTGTCATCCTGAGCCGCCGGAGCGACGTAGCCGAAGGCGGAGTCGCGCAGGACGGTCGAAGGACCCCCCAACTGGTAACCCGTTCGCCAATACGCAGCCTCCGCACTTCCGCGGGCTACCGGCTGGGGGTCCTTCGACCGTCCTCCGCCGCTCCGCCTTCGGCTACGCAGCTCCGGCGGCTCAGGATGACAACCACCCCTCGCGTTGCGCGTGCGGCATAGCGCGTGCTAGGTTCCGTTCCCTTCCCGGAGGCCGTGAATGACCGACGACGCTGCGAACCTTAAGAAGACTCCCCTGAACGGCGTCGAGCATGAGCTTGGCGGGAAGATGGTCGATTTCGGCGGATGGGAGCTGCCGGTGCAGTTTGCCGGGATCCTCGAGGAGCACGCGGCCGTTCGCGAGCATGTCGGGCTGTTCGACGTGTCGCACATGGGCGAGCTGACGGTCAAAGGTCCCGAGGCGCTGGCGCTGCTGCAGCGCGCGACGTGCAACGACGTTTCGAAGCTGCAGAACGGGCGGGCGCAGTACAACGGGCTGCTCTATCCGACCGCTGGATTCGTCGACGACATCCTCATCTACCAGAACGCGCCGGACGACTTTTTCATCGTCGTCAACGCCTCGAACACCGACAAGGACTACGAGTGGATTGCCGACGTCGCGAAGGAGATGGACGTCGAAGTCCGCAACGTCAGCGCCGATTATGCGCAACTCGCGTTGCAGGGCCCCGACGCGGAGAGGTTGCTGCAGCCGATGACCGACGTCGCGCTCGGCGCGATGAAGTATTACCACTTCGGCACCGGCAGCGTTGACGGTGTGCCCGCGATCGTTTCGCGTACCGGGTACACCGGCGAGGACGGATTCGAGATCTACGTTGCGCCGTCCGAGGGGCCGCGGACCATGCGTAAGCTGATCGATGCCGGCGCGAAGCCATGTGGCCTCGGCGCGCGCGACACGTTGCGGCTCGAAGCGAAGATGGCGCTCTACGGCAACGACATCGACGAGACCACTACGCCGCTCGAAGCCGACCTCGGGTGGATCGTAAAAGTGGACAAGGGCGACTTTTTCGGACGCGACGTCCTGCAGCGCGAGAAGAGCGAAGGTCCGCGCCGGAAGCTCATCGGATTCGAGATGGTCGACCGCGGCATCGCCCGTCACGGCTATCCGGTCGTCAACGGTAGCGAGGAGATTGGCGTCGTCACCAGCGGCACCCATTCGCCGACATTGAAAAAAGCGCTCGGTCTCGCATATCTTCCGCTCGACAAATCGGCGCCCGGCAGCGAATTCATGGTCCTCATCCGTGGAAAAGAGACGCGGGCGCGCGTCGTTCCCACGCCGTTTTACAAGCGCGCGAAGTGACGAAGGAGCAATCCATGACACCTGAAGACAATCGGTACGCCAAGAGCCACGAGTATGTTCATCCCGAGGCCGAAGGCGACTTGGTGGTCATCGGCATCAGCGACTACGCGCAGAAAGAGCTCGGCGACGTCGTCTTCGTCGAGTTGCCGCAGGTAGGAGCGGAGCTGGAGCAGGGCGATGAATTCGGCAGCATCGAATCGGTCAAAGCCGTCTCCGAACTTTTCTCGCCGGTTTCGGGCGAGGTCGTCGAAGTCAACGAAGCGCTCAACGACAAACCGGAGCTGGTCAACACCGACCCGTACGGCGACGGCTGGATGATGAAGATGCGCCTCAGCACGCCCGAGGAGGTCGACGAAATGATGACCGCCGAGGAGTACGACGAGTACGTTGAGAAAGAGTCCGCGCACTAATCAGTAATGTCCCTACCCGATCCCCTTACCGATCAACATCGCTACATCTCCAACGCCTCGCAGGACGTCAGCGAGATGCTCGAAGTCATCGGCATCGATTCGATCGACGCCCTGTTCGAAACGATTCCTGCCGACGTCAAACTGACCGAACTGCTGAACATCCCCGGCCCGTGGTCGGAGATCGAGTCGCGGCGCTGGTTTCGTGCGCTGGCGGCGAAGAACCTGACCGCCGTCGATCACGTTTCGTTCCTCGGCGGCGGCGCGTATTTGCACTACCAGCCGGCGTGCATCGATCAGCTTCTGCTGCGCGCCGAGTTCCTGACGTCGTACACGCCGTATCAACCCGAGGTCTCGCAGGGAACGCTGCAGTCGATCTTCGAATATCAGACGCATCAGTGCTTGCTGACCGGACTCGATGTCGCGAACGCGTCGCTTTACGACGGCTCCACCGGATTGTGCGAGGCGGTGCTGCTGGCCGAGCGTGTGGTGCGCAATCGGAAGAAGGTCGTGATCGCGAAGTCGGTGCATCCGCAGTACACCGAGACCGTTCGCACGTACGTACAGAACCTCGGCTACGAGATCGTGGAAGTCGGCTGGACGAATGATGGCCGCATCGATACCGAAGCGTTGCGCGAAGCCTGCACGAGCGATGTTTTCGCCGTGGCGATTCAGTCGCCGAACTTCCTCGGCGTGATCGAGGACTACGACGCGATCGCGCAGATTGCCGACGCCGCGGGCGCGGTGAAGATTGCCGTGATCGCCGAGGCCACCTCCCTCGGCATCCTCACTCCGCCAGGCGCGCACGGATTCGACATCGCCGTCGGCGAAGGTCAGGCGTGGGGCGTTCCGACGCAGTACGGCGGTCCGTTCGTCGGCTTCATGGTGGTCAAGGATGCGCTGAAACGGCACATGCCGGGACGCCTCGTCGGCGAGACGGTCGACGTCGACGGCAAGCGCGCGTACGTGCTCACCCTCGCTACCCGTGAGCAACATATCCGCAGGGGCAAAGCGACTTCGAACATCTGCACGAACGAGGCGCTGATCGCGCTGGCCGCGAACATGTACCTCTCGCTGATGGGCAAGGAAGGGCTGCGCGAAGTCGGGCAGCAGTGCCTGAGCAAGGCTGCGTATCTGCGCGGCGAGTTGCAGAAGATCGGATCGGTGATCCTGCCGTTCAGCGGTCCGGTCTACAACGAGTTCGTGGTGCGCACGCCGTTCCCGGCCGCGGAAATTCTGGCCGATCTCGAGCACGGCAAAATCCTCGGTGGCATTCCGCTTGGTCAGGTCTATGACGGGCATGACAACGAGTTCCTCGTCGCGGTGACTGAGTTGCACACGCGCGAGCATCTCGATCAATTCGTCGCCGCGCTGACCGCTGCGATTTCGAGGGAACGCCGATGACGACGCAGCTCATTTTCGAGCACTCGAAGCGCGGACGCCGCGGCTATCGCCTTCCGGCTCTTGATGTTCCGGAAACGACGGAGTTGCCGGCGTCGTTGATGCGCGACGAGATCGCGGACGAAGTGGAAGTGTCCGAGGTCGATGTCATCCGCCACTTCACGCGCTTGTCGAAACTGAATGTGTCGATCGACGCCGGGCTCTATCCGCTCGGCTCGTGCACGATGAAACACAACCCGCGGCTCAACGAAGAGATCGCGCGCACGCCGGGCTTCGCGCTTTCGCATCCGTTGCAACCGGATCACCAGGTGCAGGGCAATCTCGCCCTGCTGTGGCACATCGAGCGGACGCTGATGGAAATCTTCGGCATGCCGCGCGTGACGTTGCAGCCGGTGGCCGGTGCGCACGGCGAGTTGACTGGCATCCTCATGGTGCACAAGGCGCTGGCGAAGAGCGGCAACGCGCGCAAGTACATTCTGATCCCCGATTCCGCGCACGGCACGAACCCGGCCTCGGCGGCCTTCGCGGGATATCAAATCAAAGAGTTGAAATCGAACAGCCGAGGGACGGTGGACATCGACACGCTCGCCGCCGCGGTGACCGAGGATGTGGCGGCGCTGATGATCACCGTGCCGAATACGCTCGGCGTGTTCGAGACGGACATCAAAAAATTCGCGGACATCCTTCACGAGAAGGGCGCGTATCTCTACTGCGACGGCGCGAATCTCAACTCGTTCGTCGGCATCGCGCGGCCAGGCGACATGGGTATCGATGTCATCCACTCGAACTTGCACAAGACGTTTTCAACGCCGCACGGCGGCGGCGGTCCGGGCGCGGGTCCGGTCGGGGTTTCACAAATGCTCGTCCCGTTCCTTCCGACGCCGACTGTCGAGCAGCGCGAAGACGGGACGTACTACCTCGATCACGGCCATCCCGATTCGATCGGCCGCGTTCGCGCGTTCAATGGCAACTTCAACGTGCTTGTCCGCGCGCTGACCTACATGCGCTCGATGGGTCCGGACGGTTTGCGCCGCATCGCCCAGATTGCGGTGCTGAACGCGAACTACATCCGCGCGCGGCTGCGCGGCTCGTATCACCTGCCGTACGACGCGCCGTCGCTGCACGAAGTCGTTTTCAGCGACAAGCTGCAGACGGCCAAGGACGTCCACACGCTCGACATCGCCAAGCGGTTGATGGACTACGGCTTCCATCCGCCGACGATCTACTTCCCGCTCATCGTCGCCGGCGCGTTGATGATCGAGCCGACCGAAAGCGAGCCGAAAGAAGAGCTGGACGCTTTCTGCGACGCGATGATTGCCATCGCCAAGGAGTGCGAGGAGCGCCCGGAACTGGTCCGCAGCGCACCGCACACGACGCCGGTGCGGCGGTTGGATGAAGCGCGGGCGGCAAGGCAGCCGGTTTTACGCTGGAAGCGCTGATCCAACGCTGCCCGTAGAACGTAGGGTCTCGCGTCAGTCGTCGTCGGCGTAGCCGGCGTAAGAACCGTAGCCCACGCTTTCAAGCGTGGGACAGCCGATCGCGTTCGATTTGTGAGCGCGCCTTGGCGCGCGAGAGAAAGCTTTCGCCCGTTAAAACGGGCTCGCGAGATTGCGGCGACCTTAAACCCCCGGCTCAAAGCCGGGGGCTACGGTTCTTACGACGGCTACGCCGCCGGGCGCGGTAAGCACGGTCGCGTCTTCGGCAGGAGGTTTCGTACTCATTGGCGCCATTTGTGCGGTACCACCGGAGACCCTGCGTCTACGCGCAGGGTGAACTAAACCCCCTGCGTCTACGCGCAGGGTGAAGCGTTGAACCCGCCGAGAGTAAACTGCCTAATAACGTGCCTCGCTACGACGACGAAGATACCGACGATTTCAACAAGACGATCTCCATGCGCAGGCCGGAGACTGTCACGACGTTCTCCGACAAGCGCGCCACGCAGGACCGGCGCGGACAGTCGCAGTCGCGGATTCTCTTCATCACCGTCGTCGTCATCGCGATTCTGTATCTGGCGAAGCCGGTCTGTGTTCCCATCGCGCTGGCCATCCTTTTTGCGTTTCTGCTGACGCCGATCGTGTCGCTGCTCGAGCGCACGCCTCTTCGCCGCACCGGCGCGATCGTCATCTCGCTCGGTCTCATCGTGACGGGACTCGGCTTCGGCGGTTGGTGGCTGTATCAGCAGTTCAACGACGTCGCGAAAGAGTTCGCTGATGCGGCCACGAGCGGAAAAATTGAAAAGCAGCTCGGCTTTCTGAAACGGACCAAGGGCGGCACGTTCGCGCTGGTCGAAAGGACGCTGGAGCGCGTCAGCAACGCCACGGCCGACAAACAGGAGAAAGCCGACCTCAAAGTGCGCGTCATCCCTGACCGCGCGAACTTCGCCAACAAATACAAAACGTTCGCGCCGACGGTCGAGCTGGTCGCCGCCGCGTTCCTCGTCGTGGTGCTGGTCTTTTTCCTCTTGCAGGATCGAGAACAGATGCGCGACAAGATGCTGCGGCTGGCCGGCCGCGCGCATCTCACCGTCACCACGCAGGCCATCGGCGAAACGTCGGACCGCATCAGCCGCTACCTGCTCACCATCGCGCTGCTCAACGTCTGTTTCGGCCTTCTGGTTGGCTTCGGTCTATTTCTTCTGAAAGTTCCGCACGCGCCGCTGTGGGGCGTCATGGCGGGACTCTTCCGCTTCGTGCCGTACGTCGGCGCGGTGCTGAGCGCGGCGCTACCGACGTTTCTTTCCATCGCCGTCTTTCCGAACTGGTACGTGCCGCTTGCCGTGATGGGCCTGTTCATCCTGACCGATCAGCTCATCGGCGGATTCGTCGAGCCGATCGTGGTCGGACATCGCGTCGGCGTCTCACCGATCGCGCTGCTGGTCTCTGCGATTTTCTGGGGCTGGTTGTGGGGACCGGTCGGACTGCTGTTGGCGACGCCGATCTCGGTCTGTCTCACCGTCGGCGGGGAGTTCATCCCGGCGCTGCGCATTTTCTCAATCATGTTCGGCGCTGAGGATCCGCTGGAGGGATATCTCAGTTTCTACAACCGCCTGCTGCTGCGTGACCGCCCTGGCGCCATCGCCATCGCCGATCGCCACGCGGAGAGCGACACGATGGAGGAGATGTTTTCCGATCTCTTCATCCCGACGCTGACCTTCGCGCAGGAGGAGCTGGACCGCAAACGCATCACGCCGGCGAACGATCACTTCATCAAGGACGTGATCCGCGAATTGATCATCCGCTACGGCGACCGCAACGCCGGCGTGCCCGACACCGAGCGCCACATCGTTGCCGTTTCCGTCGCCGGCGAGCGTCTCTCCCTCGGCACACTCATGCTGACGCAACTGCTGCGCGAGGAAGGCTTCTCGATCGATTACTTCACCGATCTGCCGGACGCCGAACTGCTCTCGTTCATCAGCGAGGTGATGCCCGAGGCGGTCTTCGTCTCGTGTACGAACACGGACCATCTCGATGCCGGCCATGGGCTGATTCAACTCCTCGCCGCGAGTTTTCCGGACCTGATGATCGTCGCCGGCGGCTCCGCCTTCGCCGGCGATCGCGCGACGACACTCGCCGCGGGGGCGACGTACGTTCCGAGCACGTTGACCGAGGCGAAGGAAGATTTCCTGACACGCCGCAAAGCCGCGCGCAAGAAATCAGCGCGCTCGATCACGTTCAGCGGGACTCGCTTTCGCGTTCCGCCCTCGGCTTAAAAGGCTTCTCACCACTAAGACACAAAGATCACAAAGAGATTTTCTCTGTGTCCTTTGTGTCTTTGTGGTGAGAAGCTTTTCGCTAACCCGGAGGCCAGCCGAAGTTGCGGCCGCCGAGGAGGTGGAAGTGGATGTGGAAGACGGTTTGACCTGCCGCCTCGCCGTGATTCACGACCAATCGGTACCCGTCGGAATTGATCTGCAGGTTCCGCGCGATCTGCGTCGCGCGGACGATGGTCATGCCGATGATGTTCGCTTCGTGTTCATCGAGATCGTCGAGCGATGAGATGTGCGTGCGCGGAATGACCAGCACATGCGTCGGCGCCTGCGGGTTGATGTCGTTAAAGGCGATGACGATGTCGTCTTCGAACACTTTCTTCGCCGGGATTTCACCGCTGATGATGCGGCAGAAGAGGCAACGGTCATGTGCGCCCATGGCGCGATAGTACGACAACGCGCTCGATGCCGGCGAGGTCGTTGATGACGTCGGTAATGTCGTAGCCGCGTGCGACGTCGCGAAGATCGGCGAGCTGACCGAATCCGATCTCGAGCATCACCATCGGCGCACGGCTCGCTTCCAGAATGCGTTCGATCATCTCCGTTCCGCGCGGTCCCGGCGTCAACGCCAGTTGCGGCTCGTGATCGCGAACCTCGGCCGCGAGTTGCGCGTAGTCGGCGCGCGGGATGTACGGCGGATTGGCGACGAGGAGGTCGAACTCGCCGCGGATCGCTTCGAAGGCGTCGGAGGCGGCGAACTTCACGGTCGCTTTGTGCATTCGCGCATTGCGTTTTGCGACCGCCAGTGCGCCGATCGAAACATCGATCGATGTAACGTCGAGATCTCGCCGCTCGCGCACGATCGTGATCGCGATACAGCCGCTACCGGAGCCGACATCGAGAACGCGCGCTCCATTTGCCGCGCGTACGCTGGCCGCTTCGACGAGCAGCTCCGTCTCCGGACGCGGGATGAGCACGCGATCGTCGACGAAGAATTCGCGTCCGAAGAACTCCGCTTTTCCGCGAATGTACTGCAGCGGCTCGCCATCGATCCGCCGCCGCACCAGCGCCTCGATGGGCGCCGGATCGATTTGCTCCTCGCCATGCGCGAATAACCACGCCGGCGTGCGGCCGGTAACGTCGGCAAGGAGCACATCGACGTCGCGCGGATTCGCGACGAGCGCGCGAAGTCGCGCGCGTAGCGAGGCGATGGTTTCGGCTGTCATCCTGAGCCGCCGAAGCTTCGTAGGCGAAGCCGAAGAAGCGGAGGACGGTCGAAGGACCTCCCGCTGCTAACCAGGGCGGGCGGTGGCGTTGAACGCAAACGGTCGGGTTTCAGCTGGGGGTCCTTCGACCGTCCTGCGGCGTTCCGCGCTTCGCGCTCCAACGCCTCCGGCGGCTCAGGATGACATTTCATACGTCAGCTCCAGAAACACATCCTCCAACTCCCGCTCGCTCTTCAACTCCGCCGTCGTACCGCTGGCCACGATCCTTCCGTGATTGATGATCGCGATCCGATCGCACACAGCCTCCGCCACCGACAACGTATGCGTCGTCAGAAACACCGTCTTCTTCTCCTCGGCCAGCCGGCGAAACAGCAGCTTGACCTGCTTCTGCGCGAGCGCGTCCAGTCCCACCATCGGTTCGTCGATGATCAGCAACTCCGGATCGTGGACGAGTGCCGAGGCGATCACCAGCTTCTGCTTCATCCCGTGCGAGAGGTTTTCGATGCGCGCGTCTGCCCAATCGGCGATTCCGAAATATGCGAGCAGCTCGAGACCGCGCGCTTCGCAATCGCGCCACTCGCGTCCGTAGAGATTCGTCACGAACTGCAGCAGCTCGCGGCCGGTCAGTTTCTCGTAGAGATACGGCCGGTCGGGGATGTAGCCGGTCGTTGCTTTGACGCGCACGCCCTCGGTCGTCACGTCGAGCCCATTGATTCGCACCGTGCCCGAGGTCGGCAGCGAAAGTCCGGCCAGGATGCGGATCGTGGTCGTCTTTCCGGCGCCGTTCGGGCCAAGGAAACCGAAGATCTCGCCGCGGGCAACATCGAGCGAGATATCCTTCACCGCGGTGAAGTCACCGTAGCGCTTGGTCAAATTGCGGATCTCGATCATAGGCAGAAGACTCCGCCAGACTGTACATTGTCTCCTGCACTGCTGACGGAGCCTTGGGCAACCAACGCAGCCGGCCGTGCCGGCAAAACCTTCGACCGCGGAAACCGTAACCACGAATGGCTGAACGTGAGCAGCTCGACGACCGCACCCTGGTGGCGCGCATCCTCGAGGGCGACCGAGACCGGTTCACAGAGCTGGTGAAGCGCTATGAAAAGCGCATCATCAACTATGTGTATCGGATCACGCATCGCTATGAAGATGCTCACGATCTTGCCCAGGAAATCTTCGTGAAGGTTTACGTCGCCCTCGATCGTTACGACCCGAAATACCAGTTCTCGACGTGGCTCTTCCGCATCGCCCAGAACAGCGCCATCGATGCTCTTCGCAAGAAGACAGTGAACGAAGTCTCTATCTCGCCGAAGCCGGGCGAGGACGACACCAAAGAGCGCGAGTTCGCCGACACGGGTGTGTCGCCCTACCGCGCGTTGAACAACAAGCAGCTCGCCGACGCCATCGACTCGGCGGTGAAGAACCTGCCGTCCGATTATCGTGAGCTGATTCAACTCCGCCACTTCGCGGAGCTATCCTACGAAGAGATCGCTTCGATGAAGACGCTGCCCCTCGGCACTGTGAAGAACAAGTTGTTTCGGGCTCGCAACCTGCTGAAGGTCGAGCTCGAAGGATTCGTGGAACCCCTATGACCAACGACGACTGCCAGCGATACCTCGAAGATCCCGAGGCGAATGCCGCGCATCTGCGGACGTGCGCGAAGTGCAACGCCGAGGCGATCGCGCTGGCGGAAAAGGCCGACGTCGCGCCGCCGTCGATCGATCTCGATGCGCTGCCGCTGGCGCCGTGGGAAGGTTCGTCGTATCGGGCGTGGCCGCTGGTTCTCGGCACCGCGGCCGTGGTCGCGATCGTCGCGCTTGCGCTGTTGGATGCAGCTGGGATGTCACCGCTTCACGTCGTCGAGGGATCATTGACGTCGATGGAAGCGATGCGCGCGCTGGTGAATCGCGCGGCGGCGTCCTTGCGTTCGGCGTCGCTCGGCGCGCAGGTCGCGTTCGGTGTGGCGTTCGTCATCGTGAATGGATTGCTGATCGCGCTGCTGCGCCGCGCGCCGAGGGGGATCGATGCGTAGGACGCTACGGCTGTTTCTGCCGCTGACCGTCGTCGCCGCGTCGCTCGTCACCGCGATGATGGCCGGGCCGTCCAGCTTCCGTGTCCGCGGACCGCTGACCATCGAAGGCGCGACGTCGATGATGCAGAACACGGCCGTAATCGCCGCGCTGCTGGCGGTGTGGATGTTCGCCGCGGTCGCGCTGACGCTGCTCAGCGGCCGCGAGATCCGCTACTCGTCGGTCGAGATGCGCGCCAGCGCGCTGCACTGTTTCGCGCTCGGCCTCGTCGCAGTGACCAGCTTCGTCCTGACTGCGATCGTCTTCAGTTACCTGATTCCGTACCACGTCGGTGTCCCGCTCCTCTTCGCGCTCGGCGTCTTCGCGATCCTGACCAAGATCTACGGCACGATCGCCGTCTTCCACGCTGTCGGAACGTTCGTGGCCGGCTCGCGCACGCGCGATCAACTGGCCGGCCGCAAGTGGCTCCGCGGCGATCTGGCCATGGTCGTCACCGGCGTTGTGATCCTCGGCGCGATCCGCCTGATCCCGATCGTCGGTCCGATCATCTGGGCCCTGGCCTCGGTCTTCGGCATCGGCACCGCGCTGGCGACGAAGTTCGGACGCCGCGAGCCGTGGTTCCTGGCCTATCGCGCGGTCGAAACCTGATTTCAACCACAAAGACACAAAGATCACAAAGACTCTTTGTGTCCTTTGTGTCCTTTGTGTCTTTGTAGTGAAAAAGCCTTTGACATGAAAGCATCCGTCTTCATCGCCACAAGCCTCGACGGTTTTATCGCCCGCGAGGACGGCGCGATCGACTGGCTCCCCGCCAATCCCGAACCGCACGGCTACGACGAGTTCATCGCCTCGGTCGACGCCATCGTCATCGGCCGCAAGACCTTCGAAACGGTGCTCTCCTTCGGCGGATGGGCTTATGGGAAGACGCCGGTGGTCGTTCTGAGTACGAAAGAACTGAAAGCGCCCGAAGGCGCGAACTGCGAGTTCATGTCCGGCGATCCCTGCGAGATCGCGGCGCGTCTGGATGAACGCGGCTTCCACCACGTCTACCTCGACGGCGGCGTGACGATCCAGCGCTTCCTCGAAGCAGGCCTGATCCAGCGCCTGATCATCACGCGTATCTCGATCCTCCTCGGCAGCGGCATCCCGCTCTTCGGGCCGTTGTCGCGCGACGTCCGCCTCACGCATGTCGCCACGCGGACGTTCGCCGAGGGCTTGGTGCAGAGCGAGTACACGATCGAGAGTTAGACTCCTGACGAAAATCGAAATAGGGAGGCGCTCATGCGCAAAGCTCTGGCCGTCTTTTTTCTGATCACCGTTTCTGCATGCAACGTGTTCGCGTGGGGGAGGGATGGACACCGCATCGTCTGCCGGATCGCGTTCCAATCGCTGTCGAGCGAGGATCAGCGGGAGGTCGAGCGGCTGACGAAGGCGTACAAAACGCCACCGGACAACGATCTCAAGATCGAGGGATACCCCGACGCCTGCATCTTTCCCGACGTCGCGCGTTCCAAAGCGGTCGATGCCAGAAAGAAAGGCGACACGGCCAGTCCCTGGCTTCACTTCGAGCCGTTCAACGCCTGGCACTTCCTCAATGTCGCTCGCTCCGTGAAGCACATCCCGGAAAGCGCTTGTGCCAAGAACTGCGTTGTCTTCGCAATCGAGAAGCATTCGCATGATCTGCAGACGGCCACCAACGATCAGGATCGTGCCGAGGCGCTCATCTTCCTCGGGCATTGGGTTGGCGACATCCATCAGCCGCTTCACATCAGCTACGAGAAGGATCAGGGAGGAAACCTGATCCAACCGGTAACCGGCGGCTTCTATCCGATCCCGCAAATCCCCGACAAACCCGACGCAACGCTGAACCTGCACTCGGTCTGGGACAGCGGGATCATTCGCCAGGATCTTCCGGGCCCCGACGTGCTCGTCTTCGCCGATATGCTCCAGGCAACGATCACCACCGCGCAGCGAAAGGCGTGGCTGACCTCGAAGCCGCTTCAATGGGCGCAGGAGTCGTACGACATCACGACCCTGCCTGACGTCAAATACTGCAAGCGGGCAAGCTGCGATGCGGGATGCGAGGCCTTGACGGCCCCGGGGCGCGTGTTGACGGAGGCCTACCAGGACGAGTTTGCCGACGACGTCGAGTTGCGTTTGGAACAGGCGGGTACGCGTCTGGCGTCGTTGATCCACGCCGCGCTGCATCCTTAGGCGGCTTGGTGGAGAGCGAGCACGCGATATGACCGCGCGGGAAGTGGCCGAGTCTTATGACGGCAAGATCGTCGTCAGGCGAATGAAGGCGACGGGGACAGATTTCATCGTCCTGTTCCTCGCCATCGGGATTTTGGGAGCGGTCCTCAAACCCAAGGACACGCCGGCGATGCTCGCGGTGTGCGCGTTGGTTTCACTCAGCTACTACTTCGTCATGGAAGCCGTTTTTGCACGCACAGTTGGAAAGTTCCTGCACGGCCTGGTGGTGATCAACGACGAAGGCGGCAAGCCGTCGCTGGCGGCGGTCTTCCTGCGCACGATCACCCGTCTCGTCGAGGTCAATCCGATTCTTTTCGGAGGACTGCCCGCTGGATTGATCGCGAACTTTTCGAAGTCGCACCAACGTCTGGGCGACCTCCTCGCCGGCACATTCGTCATTCTGCCCGCCGACGTGCCGCGAATCACGCATTCGCCGTTTCTGGGCGAGGTGAAGCCCGAACAGCTGTCGAATGGGATGTAAATGCGAATCGCGGCCGGCTTCAAAGCGCATTCCGGCTGGGCCGCGCTGGTCGTGATCGGTTCGTCGCGTGATGGAGTTGTCGTCGTCGATCGTCGCCGTATCGAACTTGTGGATGAGACTTGGGCGAAACAGCCCTATCACGCCGCGGAAGACTTGCCCGCTGCAGAAGCGCGGAGCCTTGTACAACGCGGCATCGATTCCGCGAATCGCATCGCGAAGCGCGAAATGCGCGCGTTTGTGAAGCGATCAGCCGGTCACGAGATCGCCGGCTGCGCGGTCCTCGTCGGAACGCCGATGCCCGATTGGACGATCGAACAGATCCTCTCCGTCCACATCCGTATGCACAAAGCCGAGGGCGTGCTCTTTCCAGCAGCGCTGATTGCCGCGGCGGAAGCGTGCGACCTGAACGTCGTCGCGATCCCGGAGAAGGGGCTGACATTGGATGACGCGGCGGTAACCCTCGGCAAGTCCGCCGGTCCGCCGTGGGGGAAGGATCAGAAGACGGCGGCGATGGCGGCGATGATCGTGGGGAAAATCACTTGATCGTGTAACAGAGCAGAACCGCCCATCCCACGGCCGCTGTTGAAAGCGCATACACGCACAACCTCGCGTAGAAGTTGATGAACTCGCCCGAAAAGCCCGAACTGATATTGATGTTCAGCCCCGAGGCCTCGGCGCGGCCGGTCATGACGCCACAGATCAAGTCCGCTCGTTTCCCCTGTAACGAAATAAAGGAACCGATCTTCAGCCCAGCCGGAACGCCGAGGGCGTCGAGAACGACGATCGCACTGGTCAGCATGATCATGTACGGCCGGTCCGGCTCTATCTTATCGGCCACGAGCACGCCCAGAAGGAGGCCCTGGGCTCCCAGGGCCCACATAAAAAAATGGAGATACGTATTCCACGCTGCCAGTGCGCCTTCACGGAGCCGCGTCAGTTCTGCCTGCATGATTGCAAACGCCGCTTCATCCGAACCGCTCATGTTGATGACCTCTGATGAAGGAGGGTCAGCCGGCGCAATTCTCCTACCCGGTGTGTTTGCGCGATGATTGGCTGAACGGAGGGACACCATGACCGCACCCGACGTCGACGTCGAACAGCACCACGCCAGCCTGGCCGTCCGCGACATCCCGGCCGCCGTCGATTTCTACACGAAGAAGCTCGGCTTCTGGTGCCCGTTCACCTGGGGCGAGCCGCCGACCTTCGCCGGCGTGAACCTCGGCGAGGTCCAGATTTTTCTGCGCGAAGGGACGCCCGATCCGAACGGCTCCGTGGTCTTCTTCGTCATCGGCGACGCCGGCGCGCTCTACGAGTTCCACCGCGCCAACGGTGTCGAGATCTTCGAAGAGCCATCCGACAAGCCGTGGGGCTTTCACGACTACACCGTCCGCGACCTCGAAGGCCACTACCTCGTCTTCGGACAACGACTGCAACAGACGCAACCGCCTCTGAAGATCGAGCGCGTCGACGTTCCTGTCCGTCTCGAAAAACGGCTGGCCGCACTGCTCAACGATCTGGCCGCACACAAGCGCATGTCGTTGACCAGCTGCCTCGAAGAAATCCTCCTCCACACCAACGACGGCGCCGGACCGCACACGAAATCCGACCTCAACTACATCCAGAAACTCAAAGCAAAGCACGGCATCGACTACGACAGCCACGCCAGTTACCGGTTCGTGGAGGAGTAGTTGTCACGTCCGAGGACGGCCAAAAAACAAAACGTAGCCATCGGAGTCCTTGAGTTCGAAACCGCGCAAACCGTCATGAGTATCTTTGAGTGGTTCCGAAAACTCGACGCCGCGCGACGCAAACTCGGCCGCGAGCGCATCAGGATCCGCGACGGAAAGGTAAGCATCCCAGAGCCCCGGGTTCCCGCTTGTAGTTCGGGAGTGGATCGACGCCCACGTCCTTGAGCATGATCATCGCGCCGCCTCGGTTCACAATGCCGAAAAAGGGATCGTCGTCCGGCGCCTGAAAGGTGATCTTGAATCCAAGACTGTCCCGATAGAACGAAAACGCTGACGCCAGGTCCTTCACGATGAAGAATGGTGAGATCGCGGAAATCTCTGGCCGTGTCATATGCCTGTTGCCGCCCGGCCGCCAAACGAGATGATGTTGCCGTCGGGATCCTCGATGTAGAAGTCCTTGGTGCCCCAGGCAGTCGGCTCGAGCGGCTTCACGATCGTCGCGCCGTTCGCAACACACTGCGCGTAGAACGCCTCGATGCCGTCGACGCCCGCCGCGGCATCGAGATGCTCATTGGCGCGCCGGTGCTCCCGCTCCGCTGCATTCCCGGGCGCCTCCTTCAGGTGAAGTTCGTGCCCATCCAGATAGCCGATCGCATAGAAGCCATCCCACGTCTCGCCGAAGGTGAAGCCGATCTTCCGGTAATACGCGCGCGAGCGTTCGAGATCCTCGACAAGAAATTGCGGAGCGAAGGATGTGACTCGCGACTTGATCGCACTGGACGTCACCGAAATCTCCTTTCAGCAGGTACGGGACGCGGATGGCTAAGCCGCGAATTGTAGCGCTCGCGATTCGGCGAGTTCCTAGTGCACCGCACGCCGGCGCGGCGGAGCGGACGGCAGCTTTTCCGGAGCGAGAAGTTGCGCGGCCGCGAATGCGTCGACGATTCCCCACCCGTAATCGTCATCGCGTCCTTTCGCGCCGGCATCGCGCGCGGACATGGCCAGCACGTTGCGGATCGTGGCCGGCCGCGCCTCGGGTGCGAGGCTCCGCAGCAGCGCGGCCACGCCGGCAACATGCGGTGCGGCGTGCGACGTTCCGTAGCCGAACTTGTAGTCGCCGAACGACTCCCCGATGCGAACGGCGGTTCCCGAGGTGAGGCGCTCCGCATCGTCGCTTCCGATCGAGATGGTCGGCGGCGCGACACCGGCCGGATTGACGTTCGAGTAGTAGTAGCGCGCCTCGCTGTTGACGACGACGATCGCCGCAGCCCCAGCGTGGATGACGTTGCCGAACGCCTGCCCGAACGGAATCGCCGCATCCATGCGCAGCATCGCGACGTTGCCGGAGGCCGTCGGCGGAATCTGGTCGATGCGCCCGATGCCGCAGTCGATCAGCATGCCGGTCACGTCGCCCCTTCGCGTGCCGGTGAACGCCGTCGCGCTGATCGTGACAGCGTCACTCGTGAGCGTAGCGACCAGACCGCCGCCGTGCGCCGCCAGCGAATAGATGTCGACGCCAGGCGCCGCCAGATCGAGCTCCGGTCCGTGATTCGAGAACGACGCCACGGCCAGATGCGCGTCGACCGCACCAACGGCGATCGTCGTATCGAAGACCGCCGGATAATCGACACGCGAGGACGCATTGCCAGCCGCGGCAACGACGATGATCCCAGCCGCCTCGGCCCGGTCGAGCGCGTGCCGGGCATCGTCGAACTTCGTTTTCAGCGCGAACGACATGTTCAGCACATCGAGGTGATGCAAGATGGCCCAATCGATGGCGCGCACCAGGTCGGATGTCTCGAAAGAATCCTCCTTCCCGAAAATCTTCAGCGCATAAATCTCCGCCTCAGGTGCCACCTGCAGCACCACGCCCGCCACGAATGTGCCGTGCGCCTCCGCCGTCTCTTCCTCCGGAATGCCGTCGTTATGAACGAAGTCATACCCGCCGCGATACGCTGCGCGCAAAGCTGGATGATCGAAGTCGATCCCGGTGTCGACGATCCCGACCTTGACCCCACTCCCTTTCGTCACCGACCAGAGAGCCGCCGCATCGACTACGGAAACGCCGTACCGAGGCTCCGCCGCGAGGAGCTGGCCGGCCATCAGAAGACTCAGGAGAACTGTGAAGGCTCGCATGCCCCGTTAGAGGGGAAACCGAGGGGTGAATCCTTCGCCGGTCGGGCGAGGAGGAATCAGTCCGCGTCGATCACGTGAGTCCGTCGTATCGACCGTGTGCCGATCCAAAACCAGAGCACACCGTCGGCGACGTCGGTCCCGAGCGCGCGATAACCGAGGCCGACTCGAACACACCAATACCCCGCAACCTTCTTGAAGTGCAGAGACGGATGTCTGTGATCTTCCTTCAGAAGCTCGTAGTTGCTGCGCGCAAGACCTGAATGTCCGTGGGAAGGCGGTCAAACGCCTTCCAGAATTCCGGCGAGGTGTGATGGTTCACAGGAGGCGAGACTTGCCGGCGGCATGATCGGCTAACGCCTGCTTCGCCAGGCGATCCAGCTTGCCCAACGCGGCGTCACGCTCGATCTGAAGGTCCCACTCCGACCAATCCTGTTCCATCAACCACTCGCGGAGTTGTGCAAACTCGTCCGGATCGAGTTGGACGATCTGTTGTTCCAGTTGTTCGACTCGGGTCATGGTGTTTCGGCGAACAAGTGTACGACGACCTGTCTTCCGATTGGACGAAGGCATTGCCCTGACGCTTGATGACTGAGGTCAGGCCTTCGGTTTGTGATCCAGACGCGAAAATCGAAGGCTTGACCCCATCAAAAACACTCCGAAACACTCCGAAATACTCACCCTAACGGCCATTCAGCAAGTCCAACAGGATCGCCGTCTCCGCGCGGATCGCGGCCTTGATCGTGGGCTCGCGTACCGGAGCCCACAGCGGCGAGTGCACTCCCGGAACCGGGACGCCGGATTTGCGCGACTCTTCCAGTTTTGCCGCGTCGACCGCGCCGACATGCAGCAACACGGCGCGCACGCCTGCCAGGCCGAATTGCGAGAAGTCTTCGCCGCCCATCTGTGCGGGCATCTCGACCACCTGACTGGCGCCCAGCGCGGCGCGCGCGGCGGCGGCCATACGCTGGGTCAGCTCGGGGTCGTTGTAAACGGCGTCGGTGTTGGACCTGGTTTCGATCAGCGGTTCCTTCGGTGCGTTCGCGGCGAGGGCTTCGCCTTTCGCCTGGCGATCGATTGCGGCGAGCAGGCGCTTGTGGACCGCGGGGTCGAGCGAGCGCACGGTGATCTGAAGCTTTACCTGGTCGGGGATGATGTTGGAGGCGCTGCCGCCGTGGATGCTGCCGACCGTGATCACGGCGGGATCCATTGGATTGGTCTCGCGCGACACGATGGTCTGCAGGCTGAGCACGATGCGTGCGGCGATTACTACCGGATCGATCGCGCTCTGCGGAAACGCGCCATGGCCGCCCTTGCCGTAGACCGTCATGTCGAGTCCGGTCGAGTTGGCGCGGAAGTAACCAGAGTGGAATCCGATGACGCCCGCCGGCAAAGTGTGCTCGTCGTGTATCCCCAGCGCGTAGTCGGGTTTCGGGAAGCGCATGAACAAACCATCGCGCAGCATCGCCGTCGCGCCCGCGACGATTTCCTCGGCGGGCTGCCCGACCAGCATCAGCGTGCCGTGCCAGTGCCCGCGGTTCTTCGCCATCAGTTCCGCCGTGCCGGCCCACGCCGCCATGTGCAGATCGTGTCCGCACATGTGCGCCACCGGCACGATGTCGCCGGCATCGTTCTTCGTCTTGACCGTGCTCGCGAACGGCAAGCCGGTTTTCTCTTCGATCGGCAGCGCATCGAGCTCGGTGCGCAGCATGACCACCGGACCGGCGCCATTTTTCAGGATCGCCACGATGCCGGTGCCACCGACGCCGGTCGTGACCTCATACCCCAATGCCTTGACGCGTGCCGCAAGCGTCGCCGCCGTGCGCTGCTCGTGAAACGCCAGTTCCGGATTGCGGTGCAGATCGATGTAGAGCGTTTCGATATCGGGATAGATCGCATCGACTCGCGCGGCGCCGGCGCCATCGCCCGCACGCGACGTTTGCGACGATGCGATGGAAGAAAACAACAGTGTCGCGATCAACAGGCTCAATTTGATTGGTTTCATGATTTCGGTCAGAAGATCGGTTTCAGAGCCATACGGCCGTACGCGATGAACGCCATGAGGAGGCCCAGCACTGCACTCATGATGATGGGCGTGGTCTCGCGGTACTTGACGTGCACCCCGATGAATACGAGGCTCTCGATCGCCAGGACCGTCGCTGCCGCCACCGTGAGCGGCGGATGCCAGTGGAAGGCATCCGGGACGATCAGCCCTGCCGCGCAGACGAGTTCGACGATGCCGAGGGCCATCCAGGCTTGCCGAGGCAGCGCAGCGAAGGACGCGACTCCCTCGCTGACTTTGTCGAGCATGAAGACCTTCATGATGCCCGACGCTCCGTACAGGAGCGCAGCGAGGATCTGCAGAACCCACAACAGGATGTTCATCGTGTGCCTCTCTCTTCGATCGCGGAGGATGATACGCGCGCGGGCCAGCTGGAAGCGCTTGCCCGGTCTAGTGCACGAATCCCCTGCGGTGTTTTGCCTCAGCCTCGTCGATGTAGGCGCGGTAGCCCGCAGGATCGATGAACGGCTCTACCGGGTCCTTCGCGGTGCGGCTCGCGGCGAACTTGCGGTATCTGCCCCACTCTCTTGCGTGGCAGGTCACCCAGATGTCCGCGGGGAGGCTGCGCAGCACGCGGAAACTGCGCTCAAGGTCGGCCCCTTGCTGCGGATACCGTGTCGTAGCGATCGGCACCAGGTCGCAAGCGCTCACGACGTTCAGCACGCGGTCCGCGTCGTGAACCTGGAACGACCATGAGGTGCAGCCGCGCGTGTGGCCGCCGGTGATGTGCGCGGTGAGTGCGAGTGGTCCGAGGCGGATCGTCACTCCGTCTTTGAACACGTGGTCGACCCGAACGGGCGGGTAGCCGAGGATCCCGATGCGGACGAGAGCCCGCAACGGCAGGACGAGGTCGGGGTCGTCGCCTCCGGAAGCGAGGCTGTAGGCGCTCGCCTCGCTCGCCCACAGCTCGGCGCCGGATGCCTTCTGAAGCACCCCCAGCCCGCCGCCGTGGTCGGGATGTGGCTCCGAGTTCAGGAGCACTTTGACGTCCTTGATGTTGAAGCCGAGCTTGGCGATGCTGCCCATGATCATCGGCGCGGTGGTGGGATATCCGCCGTCGATCACGATGTGGCCCACGGGTCCGGTGATGAGGAAGGCGGAGACGTCGTTCGCGCCGACGTAGTACAGGTTGCCCGCGATGCGGAACGGTTCGACAGGCGCCTGCCCGCCGCGCTTTGTCGCGTTCAGGCGCCTGCCGACGAACACGAGCGCAACAACACTCACCAGTGCCAGCAGCACGATCAGCCGGTATCGCTTGGTAAAATGGCGCAACAGTCGCTCTCTCCGCGCGAACTCACTCAAAAACTGTTGGGGAGCCTAACGTCAGTCCGCTGCAAGCGCTCGTCAACGGCATGCGGTCCGTTACGAGACCTTAGTCCGAAGGTAGTTTACGGCCGCCTCGGACAGCCCTAGCGGCACTGGGCCCCCGCCGGTGAGGAAGTCGGTCATTCTTCCAACAGGCCAATCATCCCGTCGGCCGTCGACAAACTCGATTCCATGCTCGTCTCCGCGGTGATCGTGCCAGTATCTAGCGACCAAGCGGTCGCCGGCGAAGATGAGGTACCGGTAGACGTGAAATGGCTGCTCTGATGTGAGCTGTCGAACCGTAAATTGCATCAGGTCATACCGCCCGTGCCGGCGAGTTCACGTCGTGCAGAGGCGATTAAATCGCGCAGACCGTGACGGTTCTGGGCATTCGTAAGGAAGCGTTGAAAGCATTGCTTCGCTTTCGCGCGATGTCCAGCAAGCTGGTGACACCGCGCCTCCCAGAAGAGTGGTTCTGGAGAATCTAGACCGCGAGCGGCCTTCCTGCTCGCGGCGATTGCCCGCTCCAGGTTACCTTCTCCAGTTCGCTCGCGATAGATGACCGTAGTGCGAGCCAGTTCGAGCCATAGACGAGGATCGTCGCCATGTTCATCGAGTTGACGGAGCGTCGCACCCAGTTGCGCGCGAAGCGCAGCCTCGGTGCGCTTCCTGCGCCGACAAGTCGGACACCGTACGGCAACGGAGCCAAAATTAAACTTCAGGGCCTCGTACCAATACTTCTGCTCCGCCGCACCGAAAACAAACGATTCGCCGCACTGGATGCATGTTCGTTGTTCGTCGACGTAGAAGTACTTCGGTACGTGATGCGCTGCGCAATACTTTTGACGACTGACGTCGCCAGGAACTGCACCCCGCGGGAGCTTCGGCTTGTAACTCGGGTCGTACTGGGACCAAGTGTAAACATGACCGTCTCTTCCGGTTGATCGATGCTCGACGAGAGGAATCTCGCCGTATAGTGGATGGTGTCGTGTGGGCCGGTTCATGGGAGTTTGAGTGGCGCGAGACCACGAAAGAAGTCACGCCTTCGGTCTAGTGTCTCCTGACTCGAAAATCGAAGGCCTGACCCCATTGAGAGATGCACGTACATCACGATCGGTGACTTTGCCCACGAAGATCCCACTGGGTAGAACACGGCGTGGAGCCCATTGTTCTGTTCTGCGCGATTGTCGAGTACCCAGCCATCCGGCGCGGTGATGGCGAAGGCGTGATGCTTTCCGACACACGATCCCCGAGCCACCCGGCGTCTGTCCGTGCAGAATCTGGGTCACGAGTGCAAGGATGAGTAGGTTTGGGATATACGGTCGTATGTCCAGCCGCCTAACGGACCAAGGATCAGCCGCGCGGTCCGAGACGCCATGATGACACAATTTGGAAAGCAGGAAAGCGGATCGCGTCGGCTGCAACCCAGAGTTAGGCGGCGCGTCACGAGACGGCAGCATGTCGAAGCCACGCAACTACGTCGTCATAGGCCTTCAGGTCGAGATCCCAGAATCGTTCGCGCGCGGTCTTCTGTGCATCTTTCGAGAATGACGAGGTCGTGACCACGACTGCTTTGTGCGCATTCATTTCGGTTTTGACACCGAGGGCTCGCTGTACGACCGAAATGCCAACGCGGTTCTCGGGTGCGTATCGTTTACATTCGACGATCATCTTCTGACTAATGCCCATACGCTTGGAAACGGCGATGATGTCGACGCCCTTATCGCGAGTGGGTTTCGTCAGTTCCACATCGAATCCCTCTTTTCGAAAGAGTTCGGCGATGAGTTCCTCAAACTTTCGCGACGACACTTCATACAAGAGCCGAGGTGTTTTAGCAAGCACCGCCAGCAACGCATCCGAGACAGAGGTAATGAGTAGCGGCGCCAGCACAATCTTAGATGTTTCGTACAGCAACTCAGCATTGGCCGCCTCAAGGATCGCGAACGCCTGGCCAAATTCGTAGTCGAAGTAGGCGGCGTTGAGGGCGGCGCGCCGACTGAGATACATCACGTCGGCGACATCCTCGCGTAGCGCGTCGAAGTGCTGCGCATGCACTCTACGCCTTATATCGCTCAACTGCTTTCGTGCTGTCGCCAAATTATCGCGGCGCAAGCTAATAGCGAACGGATCGGAACTTGGCCGTCCCCGAACCGGTGTTCGCTCGCGCATGGAGATCGCTTGCTCTAACTCATCGAGAGTTTGCTCGACTTGTGTCCATGCCCTTTCGCGTGACGCCTTGAGAAGCGTATCCATGATGCGAATCATTCTAGCTCTAACCGTTTGCCGAATGACTCAACCTCTGATCTACCGCTGCTCGGATGCGCCAGACCTTCAGCGTCGGTCGGCAGATGCCGAGCGGCCACGTTTGGGTCCTAACGGCCTGACGCTCAGCCGCGCCAACCCGCGCGCGAAGAATAGCGCACCAGGACGCGCGTGGCGCGGGTTGGCGTCGGCTGCAGCGAAGAGTTAGCCGGCGGCCTCACGCGAGAGGAATCCTGATTCGGTCGGTGTGTATGGTTACCTCTGACATGACGGGCCTAAGGTCACGTGGAGCTATCGCATATACCAATTTGCGAAGCCGAGCGGTCGGATTGAATAGCTCCCCGATGAGTAGGTCCGCGCGCGGAGTGATGCGGAGCGTTGGCGGCGTCACGAGTTCGGTCAGCGGGATTCCTTCGCGCCATTTGTCGGACAGCGCCTCAGTTACTGCTCCACCAATAACATCCGGGATGGCGGCGAAGTCCTCAAGTTCCAGCGTCCCCGTGTCGTACGCTGTAGTGGCCACGTAGATACCCCGGAGTTGGCAATGTGCAAAGCGAGCCAGTGAGTTTAGAAGTGCGTTCGACGCTGCCTCACGTCGGGTTTCGTTCGCTACGATCTCATCCTCGTCTGTGATCCAGATTATGTCCTGTTCGTCTGATGCCAGTCCGGCCGTGAAGAACGCGAGAATGAGACGCGCCATGCGTTCAAGCACATGTGGTTTCCAACTTGTGACGGCCAGCCCACCTAGCGTTTGGCCCGCATATCGCGATAAATCACCAAAGAGGTGAACGATGCGTTTGTCGACTAAGAACGTGGTGGAGACCCCTCGGATGCTATTCATCGCTGACACGAAGGCATTTGCGGCATTCCACTTACGCGAATCACGCATTTTTGAATAGGAAATTCGCCGTTGGCCCAGACCGAACATGCCCCGGACGACTCGCCGCTTCTCGTCCCACTCATGATACTTGCGCTCGTTTGTAATGATGAACGAAAACGAGCGGTAGTCGGACTGCGGCTGTTCACCCATGAAGTCGGAGGCAAGAAATAGTCCTGGCGCATTAGAGAGATCGGGAAAGTACTCAGAATTGCCAATATGGGCGCGTCGGAAGGCCTCGTCGAGAGCGTCAAGGAATCCTTGATCGCCGATCGGAATGGAATGCCACACGAACGTTCATCGTCTCACATTCGTCCGGCTAACTCTTAGTTAGACTGCAGTCGTAGTTTCTTCAATCGTGGATATCGACAGTCTGTGACGCGTAACGCGCGCTTCGCCTCTCGAGCTCACGTGTTATACGACCAATCCTGCACAGCACGAAGGATTACGCCTCCACCGCTTGTTGAGATATCTACTCCGCCTTCATCGCGCTCGCCAAATCGATCCGCCGCGCTAAACGCGACGGGATAAGCCCCGCCAGTAGCGACGCGACAAACGTCACCGCCAGCGACGCCGCAATCAGTCGCACCGGCGTGTGAAAGGCGATCGTCCAGCCGAAGGATTGTTTGTTGATTACGTAGATGAGGATCCAGGAGAGGACGTAGCCCATGGTCAAGCCGGCGGCTGTCGACGTGAGGCCGAGGACCGAGGATTCGAGGACGAGCATGCGGCGGACTTCGGCGATGGACATGCCGAGGACGCGGAGGAGGGCCAGGTCGCGTTTGCGTTCGAGGATCAGGGCGGCCAGGGTGTTGATCACGCCGAGGACGGCGACGACGATGGCCACGGCGAGGAGGGCGTAGGTGATCAGGAAGGTCTGGTCGAAAATCTTCATCACTTCGCCGCGGATCTCGCCGTTGGTGACGGCGAAGGCGTGGTACTTCGGGCCGAACATCGTTTCGAGCTGGCGGCGCGCGGCGTCGCGGGTGATGCCGGGCTTGAGATAGATGATGACGGTGGTGATGCTGTCGTCGCCGTAGGAGCGGATGTAGAGCGCGCGGTCCATGGCGATGACGCCGCGGTCGTTGGAGTAGTCGCGGTAGACGCCGGTGATCGGGAAGCGTCGCGGGCCGGAGGTGGTGGTCAGCGTTACGTCGTCGCCGACGTTTTTCTCGTACTTGAGAGCGAAGCTTTCGGAGACGGCGACTCCATTCTTCGCGATCGCGTTTCGCAGCGCCTCGGACAGCGAACGCGGCGTGATCATCGGCAGGTCGCCGAACCGTGCGGCGACGTCGAAATCGCCGCTGGCGACGGTGACGACGGCATCGCCGTACGCGACGCCGCGTCCGCTGGCGCGGTCGAAGGCGGCGATGAAGGGGACTTTTTCTAAATCCGCCGAGATCGCGTTTGGGAACGCGGCGGCGTCGGCGTTCGAGAGGCCTTTCGCGGGACGGAGCCAGAGGTCGGAGCTGACGGTCTGATCGACCCAGACGCGGACGGTCTCGCGGAAGCTGCCGACCATCAACGCCACGGCCACCATCATGCCGATGGCGAGCGAGAGCGCGGCCGAGGCGATGGAGGTGCGGCGCAGCGAGGCGGGGATCGATGCCGAGGCTAGCTCGCCGACGATGCCGAATATCGCGCGGTACGGCGTCCGCAGCAGGTTCGAGACGCCGGTCACGATCATCGGCGCGAGTGCGGAGAAGCCGGCGACGACGAAGAGGACGGCGATGTAGCCGGCGACGGCGATTCCGTTCCATGCGGGCAGGCGCGAGAGAAGCGCGGCGATGAGGAAGCAGGCGGCGGCGATGACGATCATCGTGATCGATCGCGTTTTCTTTGCTGTCGATTTGGCTCCGGACAGCAGCAGCGTCGGGCGTACTTGCGATGCTTCGATCGATGGTTGGATCGCGGCTAGCAGCGACAGGATCGTTCCGACGGCCACTCCCGCGGCGATGATCCTCGGCGTCAGGACGATCGCCTCGGGCGTCGAGCTGACGTAGAGCGCGTTGATGGTGCGGCCGATTTCGCGGAGGATCAGCCAGGCCAGGCCGCGGCCGAGGGCGATGCCGGCGAGGGAACCGATCGCGCCGAAGACGAGGCCTTCGACGAGGAACGCGCCGAAGATTTGCGTGGCCGAGGTGCCGAGGGTTTTCAGGACGCCGACGTCTTTGCGGCGGCGGAGGATCGAGATCAGCACGGTGTTGTAGACGAGGAACATGCCGACCAGCAGCGCCACGCCGGCCAGCGCGAAGAGGTTGACGCGGAAGGCGCGCAGCATTTTCTCGACGCGTTCGTTGCGGCGGGCGGGACGTTCCATGCGGGCACTCGCTGGAAGAACCTTCTTGATCGCGGCGAGCACCGCATCATTCGGGACGATGAGATCGATGCGCGTCAGGCGTCCTTCGAAACCGAAGGTCGATTGCGCGGCGGCGATGTCGGCGATGGCGATGGCGCCGTTGAATGCGGTGGCCGGTCCGCTCGCTTCGAGGAGGCCGCGGACGATCATCGTGCGGCGGATGCCTTTGATGTTCAGCGTGAGCGCGGATCCGAGTTTCAGTCCATGCTCTTTTGCGAACGTCGCGGGGAGGACGACGGAATCGTCGCGCAGAATGGCGAGGTAGGTCGCGGCCGATTTGTCGTCGCTGGTGACGACGCTGGCGTAGCGGTAATCGCGGAAGTGGAGATCGGAAAGCATGTCGACGGCGAGCAGGCGGATCGGTTGCTGCCACGGCTCGGCCATGCCTTCGACGTCGATGACCGGCGCGAAGCGGACGCCTTGTGGCCAGAAGGGTTGCAGTTTGATCAGCACGTCTTCGCTGAGTCCTGCGTCCGACACGATCATGTAGTTGGCGCGGCCGGCGACGGCGTCGACCGATTCCTGGAACGCGCGCAGCGCGCTTTGATTCGAAAGGGCGATTGCGACGACGACCGCCACTCCGACGGCGATGCCGAGGATCGTCAGCGCGGTGCGCTGGGCTTCGCGGAGGATGGGGCGGATTACCAGGGCTTTGAGGATCAAATGCAGTTCATCCCGAGCACAGCGAGGGTTTGTCATCCAGAGCCGCCGCAGCCGGGAGTCGCGAAGCGACGGAACGGCGGAGGACGGCGAAGGAACTCAAAATGCGCGGCATCAGCTGAAACTCAGCGTCTCATTCTCGCGGGTCCTGCCCATCCAAACCGCCGAAGCGATTAATCCGACGTAGTCGGATTATGTGCCGGTTGGCTCGTATGACACGTTCTGGTCGTTTGAGACGCTCTACATAGTGGAGATTCTGTAATCTTGAGTTCCTTCGCCGTCCTTCGGCATCTCCGCCGCTCCGCGGCTACGTGCCTCCGGCGGCTCTGGATGACAAATCCAAGCGAGTGGCAACTCCGTGCGCTTCGGCAGCGTTTGCGCGGTATCACCGGAGATCCTGAGGCGCTTCGCACCTCAGGATAAACTGAGCCGCCCATCCGCCACCTCCACCACGTAATCGCCATACGCGGCAGCGCGGTCGGAATGGGTGGCCATCACGATCGTCGGACGCCGCGATTTGTGGATGCCGCGAATGAGGTCGAGGATCATCTCGCCGTTTTTTGAATCGAGATTGCCGGTCGGTTCGTCGGCGAGGATCAGCGGGGGACGATGGATGACGGCGCGCGCGATGGCCACGCGTTGCATCTCGCCGCCGGAGAGCTCGTTCGGAAAATGCGACGCGCGACTTCCGAGTCCGACTTCCTCCAGCACCTCGGCAACGCGCGATTTGATTTCGCTGCGTGGCATCTTCGCAAGTGAAAGCGGGAAGGCGACGTTCTCGAAGACGTTCAACGTCGGGATGAGATTGAAGAACTGGAAGATGTAGCCGATCGACGTCCGCCGCAGCATCGTCAGATGCGATTCGTCGAGCGACGACGTATCGACGTCGTCGAGCAGCAGTCGTCCCGATACGGGGCGGTCCACCGCGCCGATCAGATTCAGCAGCGTCGACTTTCCACTGCCCGAGGCGCCCATCAGCACCGCGAAATCGCCGGAGGCAATTTCCAGCGAGACGTTGTCGAGCACCTGCACGGCCGCCGATTCGTCGCTTCCCGCGTACGCGTGCGTGACGTGATCGAGGCGGATGCGCATGGCGCGCGATTGTACGCGCGGCACGAACGCTGCAATTCGAAGCGCGCCGCCTCTGATAGGCTGCGCGTCGAAGGAGAACGTCATGGAAGAAACGACCAGCGGTGCACCCGGAGCAGGCGGCGAAGGGACCGGTGATGCCGGCTCGCGCTTCGGCAAGGCCAAGGATTTCGTCAACGAAAAATATGAGGCGGCGTCCGACTTTACGCGCAGCCAGTACAACCGCGCCAAAGAGAAGATCGAAGACGTCGATTTCGGCGCGATCACCGATCAGGTTCGCAGCTATGTCCGCTCGAATCCCGGAAAGGCTCTGCTGATTTCCGTCGGCGTCGGCTTCCTGGTCGGACTGCTGCTGCGCCGCGGCGACGACGAGTAAGCCGGCACGGCCGGCGGCGCTGGTTGCCCTAGGCTCGGCCACCACGCGCGCGAAATTTTCCAGCAACGATTCAAGGGAGTAAACCAATGCCCAACACACGAGACGACGATCACGAGCGCGCCGCTGCCGGCATGGACTACGACTTTCCGATCCGCGAGAAGGCCACGCAGCTCGGCAACGCGCTGGCCGAGAGCGGACCGGAGGCGCTGTTCGAAGAAATCGAGAACCTGCTGCCGGAGTCGTGGCGCGAGCACATCCGCACCTTCCCGATCGCCGCGGTGATCCTCGGCGCCGGCGTCGGCGTCTGGTTGGGAATGCGCAAGGGCGACGAGATCATCGCAGCCGGAACGGCCATGATCACGTCTGCGGCGATGCAGAACGTCACGAACGTGATGCAGCACGCGACCGGCGGCGGCGAGGACTAGAAACTTCTTGCGAAGCGGACGTGCGCTCCGCACAATGACTCGCAATGGAGACGCGTCCGCTCCCGCTCGGGAACGCCGATCAGCGCAATTACCGACTGGCCTCGCTCGCCGCCGAGGTCCATCGCACGTATTTCTACAAATATCCGCCGCTGCCGGTGCGCTGGGGCCAGCAAATCACGCGCAAGAAACGCCGCTCGATCCGCCTTGGCTCTTACAACCACATCACCACCGAGATCCGCATCCATCCGTTGCTGAACGCGCCTGACGTGCCGGCGTTTTTCATACAGTCCGTAATCTTTCACGAGTACCTGCACCACGTCCTCGGCGCGAGCCACAACCGCCGCTTCCACAAAGAAGAGCGGAAGTTTCGCTACTACCGCGAATCGAAGGAGTGGATTCGCCGCCATCTCTGGCTGCTCCTCGGCACCAAGCGCGTCCGCCCGATCGTGATGTCGCCGCCAAAGGCGATCCAACCGCAGATGGCGCTGTTTTAGCCTGTCATCCTGAGCCGCCGGAGCGACGTAGGCGAAGCCGCAGTCGCGCAGGACGGTCGAAGGACCCCCTCCCTGCTAACCCGGGAAGGACGGCGGCCAATCACGATGCGAGCATCGGGGGGTCCTTCGACCGTCCTGCGGCGCTTCGCCTTCGGCTACGACGCCTCCGGCGGCTCAGGATGACAGCTACGTTCCCATCGGGAACGTCAGCGAATAGATGTAGCGGCCGCGTGCGACTTGCAGGACGACTGAGGAACGTTCGGCGGACTGAGTCAGCGCCGAATTTAGGTCCTTGACTGAGGCTACCTCGGTGCCGTTGACGCCGACGATGACGTCGCCGCGCGCGAGGCCGATGTTTTCGCTGCGTGAGCCGCGCGCGACTTCGTCGATGACGACGGTGCCGCTCTGGTCGATGACGCGGATGCCTGCGATCTCCCAAAGAATGCGCAGCCCGAGGTCGCGTGGAGCCTCGGAGGGGCGGACGGAGATCGATTGCGTGGAACCGTCGCGCGATATGGTCAGCGGAAGCGGCTGGCCGGACGGAACGGTGGCGGTGTAGGTCGAGAATGCCTCGCGCGAATCGACCGGCTTGCCGGCGACGGCGGTGATGATGTCGCCCGCTTTCAATCCGGCGCTCTGCGCGGGCGAGCCGGGGATCACGCGCGCTACGAGCGCTCCGCGCGATGCGCGCAGTCCCGTGCGCCGCGCTTCCTCGGGGGTGATCGTCGCGGTGACGGCGCCGATCCAGGCGCTGTGCACCTGGCCGTAGCGGAGGATGTCCTGGATGACTTTCTTCGCGCGGTCGACCGGGATCGCGAAGCCGATGCCCTGCGCGTTGGCGTAGATCATCGTGTTGATGCCGATGACGCGCCCTTCGATGTTCAGCAGCGGGCCGCCGGAGTTGCCGGGATTGATCGAAGCGTCGGTCTGGATGAAGTCGGTGAAGGTGCGGCCGGCTTCCTTCGACGGAACCGAACGGCCGAGGGCGGAGACGACGCCGGTGGTGACGGTGCCGCTGAGGCCGAAGGGATTGCCGACGGCGATGACTGTTTCGCCGATGAGGAGGTCGGACGACGTCCCGATCGGCGCGGCCAGCAGCTTTTTCGCATCGACCCGTAGCACGGCCACGTCGCTATCGGGATCGACGCCGATGAGTTTCGCGGGGACCTGCGTGCCGTCGCTGAAGTTGACGGTGATGCGCGACGCGCCTTCGACGACGTGGTTGTTGGTGACGATGATTCCTTCGCTCGACCAGACGAAACCGGAGCCGAGCGATTGCGAGGTGTAGCTGCGGTCGCGTCCGCCGAAAACGCCGAACGGATCGAAGAATGGATCGACTTCGCGCCGGCGGATGGTCGACTCGGTCTGGATGTTGACCACTGCCGGTCCCACGTCGTGCGCGACCGTGACGATCGGCGTGCGCCGCGAGGCGCTGACGGTGGCCGGAATCGGCGCGCGCTCCTGGCGCGGCTGGCGGGCGTCGACAGTCTGCGATTCCGCGACCGGTTTGCACGCAAGGGTGATGAGAAAAACGATGAGCAGAAAACGGAGCTTCATGCCGGAATCATACGTGCGGAGGGGCGGTCAGGTTCGTTAGGCACTTTCGCTGCATAGCCCCGCGCCGGAGGATGCGATGACGCCGTTCGATACAGAAGCGCCCGCTGTACCGGTCAGTGGATGGAAGCTGTATGCGGTGACCTTTGGAAGCATTCTTCTCGCCGCAACCCTTGCGGCGCTGATCTGGGTCGTCGGGCCGAGCGTCGCGCCGATTCAAATGCCGAGTTACATCTGGTCGGCGATCGGTTTCTGCGTCCTCGGATTGCTCCTGATCCCGGCGCAAAAAATCGTCGCGCCCGAGCCGTACCGCACGGGCCGCGTTACAACGCGCGACGCCATCCTCGGCGTGCTCATCGGCAGCTTCCTCTACGCCGGCGCGATGCATTTGCTGCTGTAGCGCATCGAAAAGCGTTTCACCACAAAGGCACAAAGGACACAAAAGAGAACCCCTTTGTGCTCTTTGTGTCTTTGTGGTTCAAATGCTTTTACTTCACCTTCGCCCAAGTGTCCTTCAGCGTGACCGTGCGGTTGAAGACGAGCGTGTCTTCAGTCGAATCGGGATCGACGCAAAAGTAGCCGAGGCGCTCGAACTGGTAGTTGGTGAAGGGAGCGGCGCCGCGGATGGAGGGTTCCAGTTTCGCGCTCGGCACGATCTGCAGCGAGCTCGGATTCAGATCATCGAGAAAGTTGCCGCTCTCCTCGGGGTTCTCCGATTGGAACAGGCGATCGTAGAGACGGACTTCGCAGTCGACGGCGTGATCGGCGGCGACCCAGTGCAGCGTCGCCTTCGGTTTGCGTCCGTCGGGCGAATCGCCGCCGCGCGTGGCGGGATCGTAGGTGGCGTGCAGTTCGACGATGTTGCCGGCGTCGTCTTTCACCACGCTCGTGCAGGTGACGAAGTAGGCCGATCGGAGTCGCACCTCGCGGCCAGGTGAGAGGCGGAAGAACTTCGGCGGAGGCTCTTCGATGAAATCGTCGCGCTCGATGAAGATCGTTTTCGCGAACGGGACTTTGCGCGAGCCGGTCTCGAACCACTCCGTTTCGTTCTCAGGATAGTTGTCGATGACCACGCGCAGCGGATCGAGCACGCCCATCACACGCGGCGCGGAGGTGTTGAGATCTTCGCGGATGGAAAACTCGAGCAGGCCAACGTCGATCATGTTCTCGCGCTTGGCCACGCCGACGCGCTCGCAGAAGTTGCGGATGGCCGCGGGCGTGAAGCCGCGCCGGCGGAGGCCCGTAATCGTCGGCATGCGCGGATCGTCCCAACCATTCACGTGCTTTTCTTCGACGAGCCGCAGCAGCTTGCGCTTCGACATCACCGTGTAGTTGAGGTTTAGCCGCGCGAACTCGTACTGCCGCGGGCGCGACGGCACGGAGACGTTCTCGATCAGCCAGTCGTACAGCGGGCGGTGATCTTCGTACTCCAGCGTGCAGAGCGAGTGCGTGATGTGCTCGATCGCGTCCGACAGCGGATGCGCGTAGTCGTACATCGGATAGATCGACCAGGCGTCGCCGGTGCGGTGGTGGGTTGCATGGCGGATGCGGTAGAGCACCGGATCGCGCATGTTGATGTTGGGCGAAGCCATGTCGATCTTCGCCCGCAGCACCTGCGCGCCGTCGGGGAACTCGCCGGCCTTCATGCGGCGAAAGAGATCGAGGTTTTCATCGACCGAGCGACTGCGATGCGGCGACTCGATACCCGGCTCCGTCAACGTGCCGCGCATCGCGCGCATCTCATCCGGTGACAAACTATCGACGTAAGCTCTCCCAGAAATAATCAGCTCCTCGGCCCATGCATAGAGCTGGTCGAAGTAGTCGGATGCGTGAAAGAGATTCTCACCCCACGAAAAGCCGAGCCAGGCGATGTCGTGCTCGATCGCTTCGACGTACTCGATCTCTTCCTTCGTCGGATTCGTATCGTCGAAACGGAGATTGCACTGGCCGTTGTATTCGCCCGCGACGCCGAAGTTGAGGCAGATCGACTTGGCGTGGCCGATGTGCAGATGCCCGTTCGGCTCTGGCGGGAAGCGGGTGATCACGCGCGCGGTCCTGCCGGCGGCGAGATCCTCCTCGACGATCTCGCGGATGAAGTCGCGCGGCTTCGGTGGGGCTTCGGTGGTCATGGCGCGACCGTATACATCGATGCGCGGCGAGTCAATTCCACGTGGCACAATCCGCAGATGCGAAAACTCACGATCCTAGCCGCCCTTCTCATCGCCGTGTCCGCGCATGCGCAATCGCTCGACGACGTCGTTTCGAATGTGATCAAGGAGTACGGCGGCCAGGCGGCGTGGGCTAAGGTGACGTCGCTGCGCGAAACAGGCACGGTCGTGCCGGTGATGCGCAAAGGCGACGGCAAGCTGACGCGGACGTGGGCGGGTCCGGGCAAGCTCACCGTCGAAATCGTCTATCCGACTGAGACCGAGGTGCGCATCGTCGACGGCGATCACGGAACGCGCAACGGGAAGGATGTGACCGGTCCATCGCTCGACGCGATGAAGCTTCAGGCGGCGCGTCTCGAATTGCCGATGCTCCTCGCGACCAAACGCGCCGCACTCAAAGACCTCGGCACGAAGGACGGCGTGCGGTCGATCGAGATTCCGCTGTCGGAGACGCTGACGCTGACGCTCAACATCGATCCGAAGACGTGGCACATCCTCCGCTCGACCGGCAAAGCCTCGGGACTCGAATTCGTCGTCGACTACAGCGACTTCCGGCGCGCCGGCGGGCTGCTCTTTCCGTTCGCCGAGGCAGGCATGGCGATGGGGATGCCGACGGCGAATACGAAGTTCGACGCGATCGTGATCAACGCCCCCGCAGCGCCGCCTCCGCCTGCGGCGAAATGACCGTCACCCATTGCGCGTACATCGCCGCGGATGGGTGAAGGCCGTCCGGCGCGACGAGCGTTGGGTTCTTGCGCGAGACCGGCGTGATGTCCGCGTACTTCGCTCCAGCGCGTTTCGTCTCCTCGGCGGCAATCGCGTTGAAGTGATCGATTTCCGCGGCGATCTTCGCGCGGTCACGACCCTCGGCAAACGGCGTGACGCCCCAATCCGGAATCGACACGACCACCATGCGCTTCGCATCGCCTCCGGTGAATCCGATCGCTCGCTGCAGCAGCGCGGCGACTTCTTTTCGATACTGCCCGGCGTCGCGGCCGCGGTACTGATTGTTGACGCCGATCAGCAGCGTGACTAACGAATACGGGCCCTTCGGTTTCGCGGTGTCGATTGCGGATGACAGTTCATCCGTCGTCCAGCCGGTCTTGGCGATGATTTCAGGACTGGCGATATCGATCCCTTTCGAATGCAGCGTGCGCACGAGCTGATTCGGCCAGCGATCCGCAACGGCGACACTCTCGCCGATCGTGTAGGAATCGCCGAGGGCGAGGAAGCGTGGGGAGGGAGTCATCGTGAGCATGAGGATGGTGGCGAAAGCGGTGAGCATCGCAGAAGTCTACGCGCCAGCGAGCCGCTGGCGGTCCAGCCGCCGAGCCGGCGGCGCTACGCCGTTGCTAACCTTTCCCTCCGGGCGGCGTACTTACTTCGCACAGGAGGCACACCATGAGGCGCATTCGCTATGCAGCGCTCGCGGCCGTGCTTGGGTTGGTGTCGATTTCTGCCGCCCATGCCGCGATCGAGAGCCCGGTTCACCGCAGTTTCAACGTCCGCCCCGGCGGCACGATCATCATCGACGCCGATCTCGGCGACATCAAAGTCACGTCCGGTGCGGGCAACGTCAGCGTCGACGTGATCCGCCGCGCGAGAGTATCCAGCCAGTCGAAAGCCAACGATCTCTTCAAGGAACTGGAGCTCACCTTCACGCCGGAAGGCAACAACGTTCGCGTCCGCGCGAAGTACGACCAGCCTACTTCCTGGTTCCACTGGAACAACGATCTCGAGGTCCGCTTCGTCGTCAACGTGCCGTCGCAGTACAACGTCGACCTGAAGACCTCAGGCGGCGACATCAGCGTCTCCGATCTCAACGGCCAGGCGAAGGTCAATACCTCCGGCGGCGACGTCGCGCTCGGACACATTGCCGGCGCCGTCGATGCCCACACCTCGGGCGGCGATATTTCGATGGCCGGCTCGAACGCCAATGCGTTGCTCTCCACGTCCGGCGGCGACATCAAAGTCGATAACACTGCAGGCTCGCTGAACGTGAAGACTTCAGGCGGTTCGATCGATATCGGCCGCGCGCAGGGCGATCTGAAAGCGCATACGTCGGGCGGGTCGATCGAAATCGGCGACGCCAGCGGCATGATCGACGCCTCGACCTCGGGCGGTTCGATCAAGGCGCACTTGTCGCGTCAGCCGCGCGGCGAATCGAGGCTTTCGACTTCCGGCGGCGGCATCACCGTCCACGTCGCATCGAACGTCGGCCTCGACATCGACGCGCATACCAGCGGCGGCGATGTCGATTCCGAGGTGCCGGTCACGATCATGGGCAAGCAGGACGATTCTTCGCTGAACGGCAAGTTGAACGGCGGCGGACCGAAACTCGTGCTCCGCAGTTCGGGCGGGGATATTCGGTTGCAGAAGTAGCGACAGACGATCGCCGGCGTAGCCGTCGTAAGAACCGTAGCCCCCGGTTTCAACCGTGGGAAATCGATCGTGCGTCGATTTCGTGAGCCCGTCTTGACGGGCGAGAGAAAGCTTTCTTTCGCGCGCTCAAGCGCGCTCACATCTTCGCGGCGGCCGTGTCCCCACGGGTGAACCCGTGGGCTACGGTTCTTACGACGGCTTCGCCGCCGAAACGCGGGTCTGCGCTGACCTACCCTGCTGCCAGAATCGCCTTCGCGGCGGCTTTTGCGCTGGCGAAGGCGGCGTCTGAAAGGATGCCGCCTTCATCGACCCAGTCGCCGGCGACGTAGAGGCCGGTCACGTTGGTCGCGGCGCGCATGCGGGGAGCTTTGCCGTCCGGCTGCACGAGCGCGTTCGACACCGTCATCGCCGGGAGGAAGCGGCGATGGACGACGAGGTCGCGCCAGCCGGGTTGCATCTCGTCGACCAGCGCCTCCAACTCGGCTTCCGTCCCCTCGCCGTACTTCGCGGCGTGCAGCAGCGCGCCGCCTTTGGGCGTGAGTTGCGCCCATCGCGAATGGACCGAGTAGTAGAGCGGCGTGTCGATGCCGAGGGCGAAGATATTGCGCGGCTGGGGGAGTTTGGAGAGGGCGACGTCGAGACACGACGCCGTGACCGCGGTCGTCGTGGGCCAATCGAGATCGGGTGCAAGCTCGCGGGCGGTGACGGGATCGACGGCGAGGATCACCGTCTCGGCCGGGATGCGCGTCCCTTTGTCGGGATCGGACATGTCCGGCATCGCCAGCGACATCGTGTCGTTGCGGACGTCGACTTCCAGTCCGCCGAGCTCCACTCCACGCACGGCGCTGTCGTGGTCGACGCTGACCACGCGCGAGCTGGTCACGAAATTCACGCCGGCGGCGACCGCGGCGCTGTGCAGCGAGTCGACGATCTTCTGCCACCCTTCGTCGACGTAAACGACGCCGCGAATGGCCAGCCGCAGATGCGCCAGTGCCGCGCTCGCGCTCTGCAGATCGGGACGATCGCTGTAGGTGGCGAGGCGGAACATGGCCTCCATGACCGTGCGAAGCCGCTCGTCGGTGGTGTTCGCGTCGATCCATTCGCGGACCGTCATCGACGCGTACGGCTTCGGATCGATACGCCAGATCCGCAGCATCAGCATCGCCAGCTTCGCTTTTGCTTTCACGCCGAGGAGCGACGTTGTCAGCAATGACCACGGATTGCTGGGAAGTTTGTAGCGCTCGTTGCCGAGCAGGGCGATGCCGCGCGGTTTGGGGACGCCGCCGCGGACGGGGATGCCGAGCTCGCGCAGCACGTTCCATCCGTGGCCGTTGCGATAGAACGCGTGTGGCCCGAGGTTGAAGCGATAGCCGTGCCGGAGATGGGTCACGGCGCGTCCGCCGAGGTAGCGGCGGCGCTCGAAAATCGTGACCGTGCGGCCGGCGCGCGCGAGGTAAACAGCCGCGGAGAGGCCGGCCAGACCTCCGCCGACAATGATTACGTTCTTTGACACGATTGACACGGATGCTATCTCGATTCGGGCCGCGGCTGAGACTGAAGTGTGGCACAATCTCCGGCCGTCCCAGACTTCCCAACAGAATGAAAGACGCGCCGCTCGATGTTTCGGGCTTCGCCGGGGGAGAGCCGTAACTCGGCCTCTCTCAGGAGGGGAGCGTTCTGCGCAAACTGCTGCTGTGCTGTTGGTTGCTGACGTCTGCCGCGGGACTGGCCGCGTCGGATGATGATTTTTATCAGCGTCTCTATCAGCGCGGGATGACGCATTTCGCGGCTGCTGACTATGCCGCAGCATTCACGGAGCTGCGCAGTGCGGCCTTCGGATTCGTCGAGAGAGTCGAGCAGTTCGAAATTGCGCAGAGCTACGCCTGCCTCGCCGCGCACCGTCTCGGCCACGACAGCGATGCTCGTGACTCGCTGATGCGGATCGTGACGGCGGAGAAAGTGCAGCCGCACTATCGGTCGATCAAACTTCCCGACGATGTGCGCATCGAGGTCAATGCCGTCGCCGCGAAACTCTTGACGAACGAAGAAGCGGCGCTCCTCGGCGTTACGTCTGCGGCAAAGCCGGAGATCACCGTGCCGACGCCCACGAAGCAGCCGAATGTCGCGTTGACGGCGCCGCGCGACGGAGGGCCGGACGCGTCGCAGCCGGACCCAAAGCCGCAGCCGAAGAAGCCGGTCCCGCAACCGACACCACCTTCGCAACCGAAGCCGGCGACGCCTGGGAACGCGGGCGTCCCGCCCGCTGGTGATGACACGCGTCTCGCGACGCAATCCGCGAGCAAGATGCCCGCGCTCCCAGCAACGACGCCGCAGCCCGCTGTGCCCGATCCTCAAGCGAAACCGCCGACTCCGCAGCCACCAACTCGCAGCGCCGATCCCAGCCTCGCCGATGCGCAGCGCGCGATCGACAGCGGCGACATCGACCGCGCTCGTTCGATTTACAACGAGTTATCCACCGCTCCTTCGATTTCGCACACCGTCGCTCTCAGTGTCGCCGAGGGGCTGTATCGGGTACGCGACTACGCCGGCGCGGCGAAAGCGTTCGCGCGAGCGGGCGCGATCGGCCGCGGCGCAGAGGGCTATCACTACTACTACGCCGTCGCGCTGTACGAGACCGGCCGCTACGCCAACGCCAAACGGGAGCTCGCCGCGGCGCTGCCGTACGTCGCAGTCACGCCCGATGTGACGCGGTATCGCGCGAAGATCGAAGGCGCAATCGAGTGAGCGCTAACCCCCATCCTGACGGCTCGCATCAGCGATGCATGTCAGGATCTCCGGTGGCGCCGCGAGATCTGCGATTCTCAGGAACGTCCTGGCGGTCTCACCGGAGACCCTGCGTCTACGCGCAGGGTGAAAGCGTCCGCAGACGCAATCTCTTGGCGATCCGCGACTTCCCTTTGGTAGAATCACGCGACACCGGGTCCTATGAGCTGTTCAAAATCCGCGAGCGTCTTCGAAAGGCTGCCAATGAAAAAACTTGCCGTTGCTATTGCCCTGATGCTGTCCGCGATCGTCGCGAATGCCGCCGATCGAGCGACGACGCCTGAGATCACGCCACCCGCCAACGGCGAAGAGTTCCTGCGCCTGAGCAGCACCGAGAAACTGTTCTGGTCCATCGGCTACTCGCAGGGATACCTCGACGCGCTGAACAAGATCGACGTCGCCGCCGGCGCGAATTCGGCGTGCGCCAGCCTGGCTGCGCGCACGGAACGCCAGAGCTCCACGGCCGGCAAGATGTCCGGCTTCGAGCTCGTCTCCGGCCTCGAAAAGTTCTACGCCGATCCCGCCAATACGCTCATCCCGGTCGGCAGCGCGATCCGCATCTACATGCTGCAGGCTGCCGGAAAAGACCAGACCACGATCCAGGAGCTGATCGAAACCGCCCGTGCCCTCGGCGCGGAAAGTTCGCACCGGCCGATGGCGAGTAAGTAGCGGTTTCGGACCGCAGTGGATTTACGATCCGCCGCGTTCTGCATCATTCCTCTGCTGTTCGCCGCGCCCGCGCGCGTCGCACGGCCGCTGCCGCGGCGCATCCCGGCCATCGTCCCCGGCATCGTGCTGACAGCGCTGCACGATGCCAACGCGGCGAGCGATTCGCGCCGCTTCGACGGCGCGTTGGCCGTGGCAAAGTTCGTGGCCGAGGTCATGCCGATCGGCCCGCAGCGAAACGAGTTCCGGCGGTCGATCCTCATCTACGAAGACATCGGCATCGTCCTCGGTTACGCCATGCGCGACCGCGCCGGCGCGTACTTTAACGACGACTCGCTGCCCGGAATGCACGACCGTCTCAGCGCCGACTATCCCGGCTACGACGACTACATCGCCGAATTTCGCGTCGCGGACGCGAAAGGAAACGTGCTCTATCCGACCGCGGAGACGCGCAGGTTTCTCGAAAACCTGATCCGCAGATGACGCAGATTATCTGCGTGAATCTGCGTCCATCTGCGGATGAAAGTCATCCTGTTTTGGCCGCGCGTCGAGTGCGTGAATGGCCTGGATCAGCCGCGCGCCGGCCGACGCGCCTTTGGAAACGATTGCGCTGAAGCCGCCGCGCAGCAGCTCGCGGTCGGCCGCCGTCAGGTCCTTGGCTGTGAAAGCGAGGATGGGGATGCGCGAGGTCACCTCGCTCTGCTTGAGCAGCGCGGCCACTTCGAATCCGCTCATGCCGGGCATGGCCAGGTCGAGGATGATCACGTCCGGCGCATTGCTCTCGGCGCGCTCCAACCCTTCCGCGCCGGAGAACGCTTTCTCGAGCTGGTAACCCTGCTTCGTCAGCTCCGCTTCGAGCATGTCGTGAACGCTGACGTCGTCGTCGATCAGGAGAAGACGCGGCCGTTTCGGCGCCGCCGTGCGCGCGGTGATTTCGCGGAGTCGGCGCATCAGCCGCGTCCAGTCGACCGGCTTCACGAAATAATCGTCGGCGCCGACGGCGATGCCGAGCTCGCGGTTGTCGATCATCGACACGATGATCACCGGGAGGCTGGCCGTGGCCGTGTCGGCCTTCAGCGCGCGCATCACGTCCCATCCCTGCGCGCCGGGCAGCACGACGTCGAGCGTGATTGCCACGGGTTTGATCGTGCGCGCCAGCCGCAGCGCTTCGTCCGCGTTGCGGGCCCGGATCGGAACGTACGCCGCCGCCTGCAGGTACGTGGCGAGAGTCGAATACGCGAGATCTTCGTCCTCCACCACCAGCACGCGCTCGCCGGGCGGGATCACCGTTCCATCGACATTGATGATCGGACTTGGAATCGTCGTCCCCGCGAAGTGGATCGGCAGCGTGAACGTGAATGTGCTCCCTTTTCCGACTTCGCTCGCCACCGTGAGTGTGCCGCCTTGCAACTCCACGAACTTGCGGACGAGGGAGAGCCCGAGTCCCGTGCCGCCGTACTGGCGGTTGAGTGTGCCGTCGACCTGGCGGAACTCCTCGAAGATCACCGCCAGATTCTCCGCAGCGATTCCGATACCGCGATCGATGACGTCGACGCGGAGCGCTTCCGGCCGCTCGTCGATCGAATGGATCCGCCGCGCGTGAATCGTGACCGTCGAGTCGGACGGCGAAAACTTCACCGCGTTCGACAGCAGGTTGTAGAGGATTTGCTTGAACTTGGCCTGATCGGTTTCGATCGCCGTCACGCCCGGCTCGATCTCGACGGAGAACGTGATGGACTTCCGCGTGGACAATCCGCGCATCACCTGGCAGACGCTCTCGATCGCGCTGCGCACGGGGAACGTCTCCGGCAGCAACTCCATCTTCCCTGCTTCGACTTTCGAGAGATCGAGGATGTCGTTGATGATTTCCAGCAGGTGCTTGCCCGAGCTGAGGATCGATCGGATGAAGGTGACCGATTTCGCGTCGATCTGCGCTTCGAGCCGTTCGATCAGGATTTCAGAGAAGCCGATGATCGCGTTCATCGGGGTCCGCAATTCGTGGCTCATGTTCGCGAGGAAGCGGCTCTTGGCCTGATTGGCCTCTTCGGCCTCCCGATTCTTGACCTGTAGCTCGCGCAGGATGCGCGCCTTGGAAATGGCGGAGATGGCGTGCTCGCGGACGCGCGAGAGCTTGCGCAGGTCGTGGCGTCCGAAAGCATCCGGATCGGCGAAGTTGTCGAAGATCAGAAATCCTTCGATGCGGCCGCCTAGCGATACCTCCATGGCCAGCATCGATTTCGGAACGCGGAAGTGCTTAACCTGCTCGTTGCCGGCGAGCTCGTGGAACACATCCCCCTTGATGAGATAGACGCCCTCTTCGAGAAGCTCCGCCCGTTCCGAATAGCGGCGTGTCGCTTCCTCGGGCGTCATGTGAATCCCATCGAACGATTCGAGCTCGTAGCCGATCTCCGCCACGACATCCGTGCGATGGCGCTCATGATCAAACTGCAGGAACGCCGCGGCGTCAGCTTGCGGGAAAAGCTTCATCCCCTGCTCGAGCAGACTGCGGAACACGTTTTCGAGGACCAGCTCGCGATTGATGACCTCGACCATTTTGTCGAGCGCTTCCAGCTCGTGCGTGCGCGCGGAGACGATCTCTTCGAGCTCGCGATTGCGCCGGCTCAGACGGCGCACGCGGAGCCGGTTGGCGAGGCTGGCGACGGCAACGATCGCCGCGACGTACGCGATCAGCGCCCACCAGCGCAGCCACCACGCCGGCAGCACGGAAAATTCGTAGAGCTGCGGCAGCGACCAGACGCCGTCGCTGTTGCGCGCCATCACCGCAAACCGGTACGACTTCGGGAAGAGATACGCGGGCAGATTCGTGTAGCGAATCTTCGCGTCCGGCTTCGCGGACGACCAGTTGCTGTCGTAGCCGAAGAGCTTCGTCCGATAGACGACGCGCGATTCGTCGCTGAACGTCAGCGCCGCGTAGGCGATCGAGATCTCGTTGTTGCCGCGGCGATCTTCATGGAAGGCGACGTCGCGGAAGCGCACCACCGGCGGCTCCGCATTCGGTTCGCGCAGCGTCGGATTGAAAATCGACAGGCCGCGCGGCGTGGCGAAGTAGACGCGCCCGTCGTCGCCGACCGCCAGCGGATCGTAGGCCCACGCTTCGTCGTCGATAAGACCGTCCGCCTTCGAGACGCGCGTGCGAATGTGGAAGTCGCGCAGATCGACTTCCGCGAGTCCGGCATTCTGGCTGACCCAGACCGATTGGCCGCCGGGCGACGGCATCAGTCCCGCCACCATGCTCCCGCCGAGCGCCGAGTCTGGCAGCGTAGTCACCGTGCGGAGCGGATTCGTTTCGAGGATCGCCAGGCCGTTCGCGGTGCCACTCCACAGATGGTCTCCCGCCCACAGCAGCGTTCGAACGGAATCGGTGCGCGCGCCGGTGGCCTGCGACCACGCCGGCGCGAAAAATTTGTCCGCCTCGCCGGGTTGCAACGTCGTCGGATCGAACGGAGCGATGCTGCGAAGGAGTCCGCTGTCGGGCGTTCCGGCCCAAACGTAGCCGCGATCGTCGACCGCCACCGCGCTCGCGCCCGCCGGCGGCAGTCCCGCTCGCGTTCCGAACAGGTACCACTGACCTCCGGCCAGGCAGTTGATGCCGTGAATGCCGGCCAGCCAGATCGTCTCCGCGCCGCGCACCGTGAACGGCTGCACGAGGTAGGTCGTGTCGACGGGGAACGACGTGTTGACGCCTGCGATGCCGCCAAGCGTGATGTTCGTGCGTGTCGACGCAGCCATCATCGGCGGCGCGTCGCTCGCGGTCGAAAGGCAATTCACTCCTCCAACGGTCCCGATCCAGATCCTTCCCGCGGCATCGCGCGCCAGCGAATAGACCGAGTTGCTGAGCAGCCCTTCGCTGACGCGCAGCACGGTCCGCGTCCGATCGGGCGCGAACGCCGCGATGCCGCCGCCGGTGCCGACGAACATCAGGTTCGACCACGCGCCGTGCCCGTTCGTTTCGCGTGGCAATACCGAGAACGCGCTCGGATCGGGCAGCGCAGGCTGCTCGCCGGCATGCGAGCGTCCCGTCAGCGACTCGAACGCGCGATAGTCCTTGCGCAGCCGTGACACGCCGCCGTTCTGCGCGAACCAGAGGTTGCCTTCGCGATCCTCGAATAGCCCCCAGAGAGTGTCGCCGAGGAGATCGCTGCTGCGGTTGACGACGAGGCGGTCCGCGAAATTGTTTTCGTCGAGGCGCAGCGCGCCCGATCCGAGGCTGGCGATCCACAGCTCATCGTGCGACGTCTCGATGATCGACACGATTCGCTCGCTGAGATCGTGATTGATGACCTCGTAGCGAGCGCCCTGTCCGCGCCAGACCATGCCGTTCGTGCATCCGCCCCACAGCGAGCCGTTGCGCTCCTGCATCAGCGCGCTGTCGATGCACGATGGCGGTCCGAGGAGCGGCCCGCGAAACGTTCCCTCGCGATCGAACTGCAGAATCGTTCCGGAGTTCAGCGCCACGAGAACCGATCCGTCGCGCCGCATCAGCATGCTCGAGATGCCGGCGGTCATCGGCAGCGTGTCGATCGGGCCGCGTTCGAGCGCATCGCCATGAAAGCGATAGCGGACCAGCACATCCTGCACGCCGGCCCAGACCCAGCCGTCGATGCCGGTCACGAGGCAGTTTCGGCGGACGCGCATCTGCGGCAGGCGTTCGCTTCCCACCGCGCTGACGAACTTCACGCGCTTGCCCGGCTCGTACGCATCCAGCGGCTTTTCGGAGACGACCAATCCCGATTCCGAGCCTGCCCAAAGATGATGCGTCCCATCCTCGGCCACCTCGCGCAGCGTCAGATCGCGCAAACCGTCGCCGATGCCGTACTGCTCCATGGCGTGTCCGTCGTAGCGCGTCAGACCTGACGAATAGAACGCGAACCAGATGTATCCGAGGTGGTCCTGCGTCACTTTCTGGACGCTGGCGGAGGAGAGCGGATTGACCTGATCGTTCGGCGTGAAGTGACGAAACGGAAGTTCCTGCGCGCCGAGGCCGAGCGAGACGAGCAGCGCTGGAACGAGGCACCGCACCCATCGACGCATCGGCGCAGTTTACAGCGCCGGAACCCTTCCGCTGCTTCTCCGTACAATCGAGCCATGGCTGTGTTTCACGACTGGGTAAAACTGGGGAAAGACACGTTCTCGTCGATCAAGACGAAGGACATGACGAACCTCTACGCGCTCGAATGGCCCGAGACGCGGAAGATGTTGATCGCCGACTACCAGTCGCAGATCGACGGCGATCCCCGCTGGCTGCGGCGCTTCGTCCGCACCCGTAGCGCCATGCTTCTCGGACTGGCCAAACGTCTCGCACCGCATCGGCGCATCTTCTTTCTAGTCGGCTTCGTCTGGTTTTTCCTCGCGATGCTGGATGCGGTCGGCGATCACCGCAGTTTCCACGCCTGGCCTTACTTCGAAATGGCCGGCTCGTTCATGATCATCGTCATCCTGCTGGCGATGGAACTGATCGACAAGATCAAGTTCCGCGACGAGCTCGAGCTCGCGCGCGACCTGCAGGCCGATCTGATTCCGAAGTCCCCGCCGCAGACGAACGAGTACGAGATCGCCGCGTTCAATCGAATCGCCAACACCGTCGGCGGCGACATTTACGACTTCGTTCCGCTTCCCGACGGCCGGCTCGCGGTTCTCTTCGGCGACGCCTCCGGTCACGGCATGGCCGCAGGATTGGTGATGGCCGTCGCGCACGCGGCGTGGCGGACGCAGCTCGACGTCGATCCGTCGCCCGGCGCGATCATCAGCTCGCTCCATCGCATCCTCTGCCGCACCGGTGGGCCGCGATCCTTTTTCTCCTGCTGCTACTTCCTCCTCGAGCGCGACGGCACGTTCATCGCGACGGTCGCCGGTCATCCGCAGATCGTGAAAATCGCCGGCGGCAAGATCATCGACCGCATCGGCTCCGGTTCATATCCCCTCGGCGTGAAGACGGGGATGAAATGGCAGGAGTTGCGCGGCTCGCTCGATCACGGCGAGCGTCTGTTGTTCCACTCGGATGGCCTGACCGAGGCGCGCAACGCGAATGAGAAAGAGTTCGGCGATCCGTACGTCGAAGTGATCGCTGGCTGGAACCCTTCCGCCTCGGCATCGACACTCGTCGAGACGCTGATCGGCGAATGGAACCTCTTCACCGGCGGCCGCGCGCCCGAAGACGACGTCTCGATTGCGGTGATCGCGCGCCGGTAGTACCCTTTTTTCACTTCACTAAAAAAAGGGGTTCCCCATGAAATCGTCGTCAGCACTGTCGATTCTCATCTGCGTCGCCGCCGTCGCGATCGCGCCACGTTTCGCCGCACACAACGCGCTGGTCGTTCTCTGGGTCGAAGTCGCCGCGCTCACGGCGCTCATGATCGCCGTCGGCGTCAGCGTCACGCACCGCTTCTGGGGAATCCTCATCAACGAGCGCAACGTGATGAGCCTCTCGCGCTTTCAGGCGGTGCTCTGGACGGTGCTCGTCCTCGCCGACTACGCCACGATCCTCCTCGGTCGCGCATGGCAGGGGATGTCGCTCGTCGACGCAAAGGATCTTCTTCGTCCCGATCTCCTGATGCTCATGGGCATCAGCTACGGCTCCGCGGTCGGAACGTCGATCGTGAACGCGAACAAGGCCGGCAAGCGAACGCCACCGACTGCGGTCGCCGACGCGCAAGCGAATCTGAACGACGAAGACGGCAACTTCACCGCCGCGCAAGGCGTGATGTACAAGAACAAAGACATCAGCGACGCGAACGTCGGCGATCTGTTCCAGGGCGACGAGCTGGCCGACGCGCACACGACCGATCTCTCGAAAGTGCAGATGTTCTTCTTCACGATCGTTTCCGCCGTCGTCTTCCTCGGCACCGCCGACGCGATGTTCACGAACATGAAATCGATCAGCGACGTGCTGATCCCGCAACTGCCCGAGAACCTGATCGCTCTGATGGGCATCAGCCACGCCGCCTACCTCGGCAACAAAGCCGTGACGCGAACGCAGCAGCAGCCGCCAGTCGAAGCGCAAGCGCAGGTGGCGCCGCAACCGAGCGTGGTGACAACGACAACTTCGACCGTGGCGCCGACGATCCAAACGTAGGAACTTCGCGCGATAAGATCCGCGCAATGCGTCCCGTCTCCTCGGCATCTGACAGCAACGTCTCGCTTCGCTTCGTGCATCTGCGCGAGGGCATCGAAGCGTTTCTTCGATTTGCACGCGGGCGCGTTTGGGAAGAGGCATCGATGCGGGAGCGGCTGCACGCGTTTTCGATCGCCGTGCGCCGTCCGATGCTCGACGCGATGCGCGAGACCGAGCGGCGGTACCGCGATCAGGATTCCAAGCGGCTCTACTACCTCTCCATGGAGTTCCTCATGGGCCGCGCGCTCGGCAACAACCTGGCGAACCTTGAGCTGTACGAGGAGGCGAAGACGATCATGGCGGAGCTCGGCGCCGATCTCGAAGAACTCGAAGCTCTCGAACACGACGCGGCCCTCGGCAACGGCGGTCTGGGACGGCTCGCGGCCTGCTTCCTCGACTCGCTCGCGTCGCAGAACATGCCCGGTTTCGGCTACGGTATCAACTACGAGTTCGGACTTTTCCGGCAGACGTTCGTGAACGGCTATCAGCACGAGAAGCCCGATCACTGGCTCGACGAAGGCGGCTCGCCGTGGATGATCGAACGGCCGGATGAATCGATTGTCGTGCCCGTTTACGGCGCGATCGCGCACACGACCGTCGACGGCGTCTACAAACCGTCGTGGGTCGATTTCAAGCTCATCGTGGGTGTTCCGTACGACATGCCGATCGCCGGCTACGGCGGCGAGACGGTCAACGTGCTGCGCCTTTTCACGGCGCGCTCATCGGACGAATTCGACATCGGCATTTTCAACTCCGGCGACTACATCGCCGCGGTGCAGCACAAAATCAACACCGAGGCCATTTCGAAGATCTTGTATCCGTCGGATTCCGTGGACCGAGGACGCGAGCTGCGGCTGCTGCAGGAGTACTTCCTCGTCGCCTGTTCGGTGCGCGACATCGTCAAGCGCTACCTTGAGACGCACGATTCGTTCGATGAGTTCGCGGAGAAAGTCGCCATCCAGATGAACGATACGCATCCCGCGCTTACTGTCGTGGAGCTGATGCGGATGTTTATCGACGACTACGGCCAGCCGTGGGAACAGGCGTGGGCGACGACCGTGGCGACGTGCGGCTACACGAATCACACGCTGCTGCCCGAGGCGCTGGAGAAATGGCCGTTCGATCTGCTGGAACGGCTGCTGCCGCGGCACCTGCAGATCATGCAGGAGATCAATCGGAGACTCGTGGCCGAGGTCGAGCGAAGGTTCCCGGGCGATCTGGCGATGCAACAACGCGTCTCGCTCTTCGACGACGGCGATCGCCGCAACGTGCGGATGGGCAACCTGGCGATGGCCGGCAGCCATTCGATCAACGGCGTGGCCGCGCTGCATTCGGAGCTGGTGACGACGACGCTCGCCCCGGAGTTTCACAAGCTTTATCCCGAGCGCTTCAACAACAAGACGAACGGCGTGACGCCGCGCCGCTGGCTGCTGCACGCGAATCGTCCGCTGGCGTCGCTGATCACGCGCGCCATCGGCAACGGCTGGATTCGCAACCTCGACGAGCTTCGGCGGATGGAGTTGTTCGCCGACGATGCGGGACTCCTCGAGCGCCTGGAGATGGTCAAGAGCCGCAACAAACTCGCGCTCGCGCAGCTGACGAAGGAGCTGACCGGCATCATCGTCGATCCCAATTCGATATTCGACGTCCAGGTCAAGCGGATGCACGAATACAAGCGGCAACTGCTCAACATCCTGCACGTGATCGACCGCTACTGGCAGATCGTCGAAGACCAGCAGCCGCCGCTTGCGCCGCGCACGTTCTACTTCGCCGGCAAGGCGGCGCCGGGCTACTTCATGGCCAAGCTGATCATCAAGTTGATTCATGCGGTCGGCGAAGTCGTAAACGCCGATCCGCGTACGCGCGACTGGCTGCGCGTTGTTTTCCTGCCGGACTACCGCGTCACGCTGGCCGAGGCAATCATTCCGGCGGCGGAGTTGAGCGAACAGATTTCGACAGCGGGGAAGGAAGCGTCGGGGACGGGCAACATGAAGCTCGCGCTCAACGGCGCGCTGACGATCGGCACGCTCGACGGTGCGAACATCGAAATCCGCGACGAAGTGGGCGAGGAGAACATCTTCATCTTCGGCCTGCGCGCCGAGGAGGTGACGTCGCTCCTCAAAACCGGCTACAGCCCCGAGCACTACCTCGGCGCGAACCGCAACATCCGCCGCGTCGTCGACACGATCGCCGCCGGCCACTTCTCCCGAGGTGACAAGGATCTCTTCCGCCCGATCGTCGCCAAACTCCTGAGCGCTCGCGACGAGTACGTCCACCTCGCCGATCTCGAGCCGTACATCGAAACGCAACAGCGCGTCGACGAGGCGTGGCTCGATCGCGGCCAATGGAATCGCAAGTCGCTGCTGAACATCGCGCGGATGGGGAAGTTCTCCTCCGACCGCACGATCGCCGAATACGCCCGCGACATCTGGCATATCAAGCCGGCCGTGATCGGCAGCTTCGCGCACGCGGCGTTGGAGTAGTTAAGTGGCGCGATGAAATCGCTTCATCCCGCCGCGGAGCGGCGAAATCTAAGTAGCCCAGCGCGTAAGCGCTGGGTTCTGAGTGCGGTTAGCGTTGAGCCGCGGAGCGGCGACATTTCGAATCGTTGTTCGCCCCGAGATGTCGCCGCTCCGCGGCTCGTCATCTTGTCGCTGTCGATTTTCCCAGCGCTTACGCGCTGGGCTACTTAGATGTCGCCGCTCCGCGGCGGAGAAACGGCGCAGACATCGTTTTCCCCTTTTCGCATACGCGCAACGACATTTCGTATCGTGTAGCCCGCCGCAGTTAAACTAGCCACACATCCAACATGGCGCGTTTCCGCGATCTCTCGATCCGCAGCAAGTTGATGACCGGGTTCATGCTGACGAGTCTGGCGGCTCTGCTGCTGACGGTCGGCGCGCTGACCTGGTACGACCGCGCTACGTTTCGCGATGAGGTGTTGCGCGACGTCGACACCCTCGCCGGAATCCTCGGTGAGAACGCGTCGTCGTCGGTCGCGTTCAACGATCACCGGCAGGCGGAGGCCACGCTGGCGGCGTTGCGTGCGCAGCCGCAGATCACAGGCGCCGCGATTTACGACAGCAAGGGCGCGCTCTTCGCCACATACGCGCGTGCGAAGAACGGCGACAAGCCGAGACCAATCCCGCACGACGGGACGTGGATTGACGCGCAGCACATCGGCGTGGCGCGGCCGATTTTGTTCAGCGGCGCGCGCGTCGGCACGCTTACCGTCCGTTCCGATCTGAGTGAGATGGCCGTCCGCCGCGCGCGGACGCTGCAGATCGCCGGCGGCATCTACGTCGCCGCGGCGTTCGTCGCGCTGCTGCTCGCGTCGGTGTTTCAGCGCGCCATCTCGCGGCCGATTCATCGTCTGCTGCGCGCGGAAAAGCGCGTCTCGCGCGAGAAGGACTACACCTTGCGCGTCGAGAAGGAAGCGAACGACGAGATTGGCCTGCTCATCGACGGCTTCAACGAAATGCTCGGCGAAATCCGCGCCCGCGATGCCGAGATTCTCGCGAAGCACGATCAGGAGATGGCGTTGGCGCGTTCGATTCAGACGTCAGTGCTGCCGCGCACGTTCGAACTGCCCGGCTACGACATCTCCGCGGTGATGTTGCCGGCCGAGGAAGTCGGCGGCGATTTCTACGAATTCCGCCGCACGAACGGCGGCGCGTGGATCGGAGTCGGCGACGTCACCGGCCACGGCGTCACCTCGGGGCTGATCATGATGATGGCCCAGTCGATGTTCACGATGCTCTGCGAACAGAACGGCCACTACCAGTCGCCGGCGAAATTCGTCTCGCTGCTCAACCGGGCCATGTTTTCCAACCTCCAGCGCCTCGGCCAGGAGAAGTTCATGACCATGGTCGTCGCGCGGATCGAGGACAACGGACGACTCGTCTACGCCGGCGCGCACACCGACCTGCTGATTTATCGCGCAGCCAATGGAGTCATCGAACGTCTACCGACCGACGGAGTCTGGCTCGGCATCAGCGACGACGTCGAGCACCTCACGACGGATCGCAGCATCACGCTGAACCGTGGCGACGTCGCGCTGCTGCATACCGACGGCGTCACCGAGTCGCGCAACGCCGCTGGCGAGTGCTACGACATGGAGCGGCTGACGAACGATCTGAAAAAACTTCACGACAAACCGGCCGCGGCGATCGTCACGACGATTGCGGCGTCCGCGTGGCAGTGGGCTGGGACGCCGAAAGACGACGTCAGCCTGATGGCGGTCAAAAGGAGCTGAGATGATCACGGAACGGCTTTCCTCCGACTATGTGGAGATGCGCTTCGGGCCTCGCTGGACGTACATCAGTTGCGTGCGCCGGTTCGTGGCCAGCTTCTTCATGATCGGCCTGTCTGACAAAGAGCGCGCCGAGCAGATTTCGATGGCCGCCTCCGAGCTGCTCGAAAACGCGGTGAAGTACGCGTCGGAGGAAGAGGGCTACCTCAAAATCTCCATCGCCAAGGCCGACAACGAAGTCGACGTCTGCGTGAAAAACAAAGCGGAGCCGCATCACATCAACACGCTTCGCCGCGAGCTCGCGCTGATCCAGACGGGACAACCCGAGGCGGTGTATTTGAAAAAGATGGAAGAGGCGGCCATGACCGAGGGACAGAGCAGACTCGGACTCATTCGCATTCTGTTCGAAGCCGGCGCGCGGCTGCGCCTCGAAGTCAACGACGGCGAAGTCTCCATCCACGCCATCTTCAAACTGGAGGCGGCATGAGCAGCGAACGCGGTTTCATCCCGCCGCTCAAGGTGGACACGCTGACCATCCTGCCCCTGCTCGATGGCGACACGCTTCGGGTGGCCATGTCGGGCGCGGTGGAGATGCGCGATCCGGGCGACGTGCTCAATCCGTACTGGACGCTTATCGATGAAGAAGCGCTGCGGCAGAATCTCAAAGTCGTCGAGCTCGACGTCCGCGATCTCAACTTCATGAACAGTTCCGGAATCCTGACGCTCGTTCGCTGGATCACGCGCTGCAAGTCGCACACGAATGGCTACGGCCTCGTGCTCCAGTACGACCGCAACGTCACCTGGCAGCGCTCGTCGATTCCGACGCTGGCCAAGCTCGCACCGAACGTCGTCGTGTCGGCGGAGATCGATGGCTGATCTGGTTTCGGAGCCAGGCTACGACCTGGCCTGTCTCGGCTGCGGCGCGGGAGTGCGTCCGATCGACCGTTTCTGCAGTCAGTGCGGACGGCGCGATCCCGCCGACCGTTCGCTGCAGAGCGACGATCCCGAGTTGACCGCGGCAACGCTCGTCAGCAACGACACCGGCAATCGCGAGAAAACGTATCCGACGTTCGTCGCTGCCGAGGCGCTGGGCGAGGCCACGCTGATCAAGTCTGTGAGGAAAAAGACGCGCCCGGGCACGCAGGCGGTCGAAGCGATGCTTGCGCCGGGCAACATCTTCGCGCGGCGCTACCGCATCCAACGCTTCCTCGGCTCCGGTGCGATGGGCTATGTCTGTTCCGCCATCGACGAGTCGATCGACGAAGTCGTCGCACTCAAAGTGCTCTCGATGCCGATCCACGACGACCCCGACTCTTTCGAGCGCTTCAAGAACGAATTGAAGCTGGCGCGTCGCATCCGCCATCGCAACGTCGTGCAGAGCTTCGACCTCGGATTCGCGGAGGGCTATCCGTTCATTTCGATGGAGTACATCGACGCGGACAATCTTCTCAAGCACCTCACGCGGCGGCCGAACTACGACGAGCACACGGCGCTCTCGATCATGCGCCAGGTACTGCGCGGCCTCCGTGCCGCCCACGACCTCGGCATCGTGCATCGCGACATCAAGCCCGAAAACATCCTGCTCAACAAAGACCGCATGGCTTTCATCACCGACTTCGGCATCGCCACGTCGCAAGACCTGGTGCGCAAGGAGCTGGCCGGCACGCCCGACTACATGGCGCCGGAGCAACTCCGCTGCGAGCCGGTGGTGCCGGCGTCCGATCTCTACTCGTGCGGCGTCGTGCTGTATCGAATGCTAACCGGCGTGCTGCCGTACCGTGCGCTGTCGATCAACGAAGTATTGAAAGCGCACCTCACGGCGGCGCCGGAACCGATCGATGAATCGCTCGACATCACGCCCGCCACGCGCGAGCTGGTAGCGTCGATGCTGGAGAAGCAAGTGGCGGATCGTCCGCGCAGCGCGCGCGACCTGCTGGATCGCATCGACGGCATGCTGAAAGCCGCAAGCATGACCCGCAGCGCGTCGAAGCGGATCACGGTGTTGGTCATCGAGCACGATCTCCAGGCGCTGTCGTTCCTGACCGGAGTGCTGCAGGCCGAGGGCTATCGCGTTCTTGCCACGAGCAACGCCCGCGAGGGCGTCAACCTCGCGTTTGAACAAACGCCCGCCATGATTTTTCTCGACGCCAAAATCCGCGGCGGTTTCGATCTTCCGCCCGAAGCCGGCGAAGAGCTCGTCGCCGACGGACTCGGCTTCGTTCGCATCGTCCAGCGTGACGAACGCCTCCGCCCTGTCCCGATCGTCCTCATGACCGACGACACGCTCGTCCAACTCGACACCGCGTTCCAGAAGGCGGGCGTGGCCGACGTGATGCTCAAGCCGCTGTCGACGAGCGACGTCATCGACGCGGTCCGGATGATCACGGTGCAGGACGCGACCTGAACGGCTTTTCACCACAAAGACACAAAGATCACAAAGGAGATTTTCTTCGTGTCCTTTGTGCCTTTGTGGTGAAAGCCTTTGCCGGTTGACACGAAATATCCACCGCCCTAGACTGTTCTCCGCACCTGAGACTCAGTCTCAATATCAACCATGCCTGCCATCGAACGAGAGATCACCCGGTTTCAGGATTTCCTATCCCGTCAGGGCCAGAAGCTGACGCAGGAGCGCACGTCGCTCGTGCGCGAGATCTTTTCGACGCACTACCACTTCGAAGCTGACGAGCTGCTCTTCAAGATGAAGCAGAAGAGCGTGAAGATCTCTCGCGCGACCGTCTACCGCACGCTCGAGCTGCTCGTGAAGTCGGGCCTCGTCCGCCGCGTACACCTCGGCGAAGAGCATTACCACTACGAACACGTCCGCGGCGACTCGCATCACGATCATCTCGTCTGCACCGCCTGCGGATCCGTCATCGAGTTCAACGATCCCGAGCTCGAACAGCGCCAGCTCGAAATCTGCGCGCGAAAGAAGTTCACCCCCACGTTTCACAACCTGCAGATCCTCGGCGTCTGCGATTCCTGCCACCGGAAAGGGGAGCAGCCTGCTTCGCCCGATCGCGTCATGACGATCGGCGAAGGGGCCATGAAGCTCCGCAAGTGACCAATCAATGATCCCAGCCCTCATCATCGTTTTCCGCGAAGGCTTCGAAGCCTTCCTCAGCGTCGCCATCATCTTCGCCTTCCTCCGCAAGACCGGACGCGATTGGCTTCGTCCTGCCGTCTACGCCGGCATCGTGGCCTCGGTCATCGCCAGCTTCGGGCTCGGCTGGTGGTTGATGCGCGTCAATCAGTCGTTCTGGGAAGGCGTCCTCGGGCTCGTGGCCGCGGTGCTCGTGGCGTCATTCGTCGTCCACGTCTGGCGCACCGCGCCGAAGATGAAGGGCGACATGGAACGGCGGCTGGACGTTTACTCCTCGCCCGCGTCGCGCCTGATGGCCGTGGCCGGCGTCTTTTTTTTCACGATGCTGATGGTGACGCGCGAAGGGATGGAGACGGCGCTGATGCTGATCCAGGTCCGCAACAGCCGCTTCATTCTCGGGTCGCTCCTCGGCATTGCCGCTGCGGCCGCGATGTCATGGGCATGGGCGCACTACGGCCACCGCATCGACGTCAAACGCTTCTTCCAGGTGACGGGACTCTTCCTGCTGCTTTTCACGATCCAGATCCTCTTCTACTCGATCCATGAGTTCTCCGAGGCCGAGATGCTCGGCAAGTGGAGCGAGGCGATTCACAACGCGACCGAGCCGTACTCACCGGTCGGCATCTACGGCAAATGGATCTCCGTGCTGATGGTTGGCCTCTGCGCGGCGTGGCTGGTGGGCGCGTCGATGAAGGATCGCTTCGCGCGGTCGCACGCTGCCTAAGGCGGCGGCGCGACTTCGCTTTCTTCGCGTTTCTCTTTCCAGCGGTGGTACAGCCAGAAGCCGACCCCGGCCACGAGCAGCACGATCAGTCCGTACTTCTCGATATGCGCGGCGCGGCCGAGGACGCGTTCGACGGCGCGGCCGAAGTAGTAGCCGGCAGTGCCGATGATGATCGCCCATACGATGCAGGTCAGCGCCTCGTAGATCAGGAACTTGATCGTCGACACTTTCGAGATGCCGATGATCACCGCGCAGGTGATGCGCAGGCCGTACAGCCACTGCGTGATGAAGATGGCCGGAGCGCCGTAGCGTTCGAAGAGCCGGATGCCCTTGCCGAAGTGGCGCTTCATGCGCGGAAACTTGTCCAGCAACTTGACGCCCTGCTTCCGGCCGAGAAAGAACCAGAAAACGTGGCCGATGTACGCGCCGCTGCACGCCGTGAGGATCACGAGCGGAAGCTTCAGATAGCCGCGCTCGGCAAAAAAGCCGGCCATCACCAGGATCGTTTCCCCTTCGAGAAAGGTCCCGACAAAGACAGCCAGATATCCGAACTTGTGGAGCAGTAGCTCGGGTGTCATTCAAACCCGCACAGTGCAAGATTCGGGACGTTCATGAAATTTGGCTCAGGAAGCGTAACATTGAACCCTTCAACCGGGAGGCTCCAATGAAACTGATCGCTATCAGCAGTTGCTTTGTACTCGCCGCGCTCTCGCTGTACGCGGCCGACCCGCAGGCGACGCCCGCGACGCCGCAGCATACCGAGAAGCTTCTGTCCTCGAAACAAGCGGCTGGCAGCGGCGACTCGCCGCTCGTCCGCGCCGCCAAGTCTACGAATCGTCTGAACAAGAAGCCCGGGCAAGTCATCACGAATGAGACGCTCATTCACGCAGGCGGGCACTTCACCACAACGACGGCGCAGGCACAGCTTTCAACTACGCCTGCTGAGGCCGCAACCGCAGCTCAAACCATGGACCAGATGGCAGCCGAGCAGCGTGCGCGAACGGCGGCGGCCGCCACCGCCGCACGTGCCGCGAGACTTCAGGAGCTAAAGAAGGCGGCTGAGGCGGCGCGGGCCAACGGTGAAACCCCGGAAGCGCTGTACAACGAACCGCCTGCGCTCGAAGGCCCGATCCCCACCGTCAAGCCGATGACGCCGGAAACGATGGGCCAGCCGCAGACCACGACCACGCCACAGAAACCGCCGAAGTAGAGTGCGGCGATTGTTCGCCGCACTCCGAAAAGTTCAGGCGTGTCTGCGCATGTACTTGTAGCCGCCGATCAGGCCGGCGATCGTGGCGATCTTGCCGAATCCGATCGAGCGCGCAACGCCGCGCGTCGTTTTCTGGCCCACGCGGAACATCAGAAGCTTCTTCAGAAAGTGCAGCATGTCGGCCTCCTGCCTTCTGAATAGTGCAAGGCGAAAGCCACTTGAGAGGCTACGTAAGCCGCTGATAACGGATGATTTAACGTGTCGTCTCGGACTTCAATGACCGCGTCATCAACCTCTGCAGCGCCGCGCGTGGCGACTCCCCTTCGTGCAGCACGCGATACATCTCGGCGGTGATCGGCATATCGATTCCGTGGCGATCTGCCAGCTCCTTGGCGGCCTTCGACGTCCGCACGCCCTCGGCCACCGTCCTCGCCTCGGCCAGGATTTCCGCGAGCGGCTTGCCGCGGCCGAGGGCCACGCCGACGCTGCGGTTGCGCGAGAGGGAACCAGTGCAGGTCAGGACGAGATCGCCCATGCCGGCGAGGCCAGCCAGTGTTTCGATGCGTCCGCCGAGGGCGACGGCCAGCTTCGTCATTTCGTGAAGGCCGCGCGTGATCAGCGCCGCCGTCGTGTTCGAGCCGAGGCCGAGACCTTCGATCACGCCGGCAGCGATGGCGATGACGTTCTTCAGCGCGCCGGCCAGCTCCACGCCGGTGACGTCCTGCGAGTTGTAGACGCGGAACGTTGGCGACGACATCGCTTGCTGGACCTGTTCGGCGAGCGCCTGATCGAGCGACGCGACGACGGCCGCCGTCGGATCGCCACGCGCCGCTTCGAGCGCGAACGTCGGTCCGGAAAGAACTGCGAATCCGCGCAACGCGCCGCCCAACTCCTGCGCGGTGACCTCAGACATCCGCTGCAAGGTGTCGTTCTCGATCCCCTTCGTCCCGCTGACGATGGCGACATCGCCGCGAAGATGCGGACGGATCTGCGCGAGCACGCCGCGGTAGTGATGGCTCGGCACGATCATGAACAGCACGTCGCTGAATTCGGCGGCCTCGGCCAGCGAGCTCGTGGCGCGGACGCGTCCATCCAGCGCCACACTCTGCAGATAGATCGGATTGCGGCGCGTCGTCTCGATTTCCGCGGCCACATTCGGATCGTGTGCCCAGAGCACGACGTCGTTGCCGCAGCTCGACGCCACCGCGGCCATGGCCGTGCCGAACGAGCCGGCGCCGATGATCGAAATCTTCATTGTTTTTTGCGCTCGCCGATCCGCCGCTCCGACCCCTGCGCGAGCCGCGCGATGTTGGAGTGGTGCTTGAGGATGATGGCCACGGCGATGGCCGTGCTGATGATGATCGTCCAGAACGGCGCGTGTACGAGGAAGCGAAGAAATACAGGAATCGATGCGGCGCTCAGAATCGAAGCGAGAGACACAAAACGCGTCGCCAGAATCACGATCAGAAACACGATCATCCCCGCGGCGACGGCGATCGGATCGAGCGCCAGAAACGCGCCGGCCGCCGTGGCTACGCCTTTGCCGCCATGGAACCGGAGCCACACGGGGTACATGTGCGCGAGCACGGCGATGAGCGCCGCAAGCGCAATCCAAAACGACATCGAGTAAATCGGCGTCGAGTGTGCGGCGTCGGCGATGTACGGCCAGTCAGGACGATTCACGATCCATCGTGCCAGCGCCACAGCCGCATACCCCTTCGCAATATCGAGCAACAGCGCGACGATGCCCGGCGCTTTCCCAAAGTTCCGCGCCACATTCGTCGCCCCGACGTTACGGCTCCCATGCGTGCGAATGTCGGCCCCAGCCACAACCTTCACGACGAGAAAACTGAACGGAATCGATCCGATCAGATACGCCGCAACGATGAGGATGAACGGAAGGCCCTGCGCCATGCGGCGGCTATTGTAGAGCGGTCGATGCGAGGCGCTCGACGGCGGCGCGGAGCGTTGGCGGGTTGAGGGCAGGATATCGGTAGAGCTGATCGGCTACTTCTTCGAAAAGAGAAAGCAAACGGTTGGGTTGAACGAAACCATTGCGGATCATCGAGTCAACATCGAGCCGGTCTTTTCGATGCGCCCGCTCGATCTTGGATAGCGCCTGCGTGTAGAAATCGAAATGGTGGAAATTGATGACGCCTTCGCGAGTAATGAACTGGCAGCGTTCTTCCCATCCGGGCAGCGGCGGCACGAAATGCGCGGGCGACGACAGTTCGACGTTGACTTGCAGCCGCTCCTTCAAGTCGGGGATTGCGCGCAGGATGCGATCATTCTCAGGAATGATCGTAATGTCGATATCCACCGTACTTCCGCGCCAATGCTTCAGAACCACGCTGGCGCCTCCTGCGAGATAGATGCGGCCGGGTTCGCGCGCTTCGACGGCAATGGCGCGCATGAACTCGCGCACGACAGGCTCGGTTACGGGCTTACGCATTCCGACGCCCGCTCGAAGCTGACCAGCTTTCGGATCAGCGCGTTGTAGCGCGAGTGCGCGCTATCAGAGTCCTCTGCCGCGAGTTTCGCGTAGAGGCGGTCCTCGGGAAGATATGGCGTGTCGTCCGGAACGTCGAATCCGAGGCGGCGCAAGCGCGGTGCGCCGATAAGTACGAGCAACGACTCAATCGACTCCGTGCCCGAGGCCAGATCGCGCAGGCCTTGTTTGATCAGATCGGAGCCGGGGAGTGCGTCGGAGACTTCCATCATTTCAGCGAACCGGGAGCTCGAATGATATGCGGAAGCCGGGATTGAGATTCTCGGCGTGTACCGAGCCGCCGTGTTCTTCGACGGCTTTGCGCGTGATGGCCAGGCCGAGGCCCGTGCCGGAGGATTTCGTTGAGAAGTAGGGGTCGAAGATTTTCGACAGCACTTCTGGCGCGACGCCCGGGCCGTTGTCGTCGACGGAGACGACGACTTTCGAATCGACGCCGTAGCTGGCCAACCGCACTTCGCCGCCGGGCGCGGCCTGGAAGGCGTTCTCGATCAGGTTCGCGATCGCGCCTCGGAGCAGACGCGCGTCGCCAGAGAACGTCTCTGGAGTTGACGGCGCGATGTCGGCGCGGAAGTTGATGCCGCGTTCGCCGCTTTCCGCGTAGCTCGACGCGATCTCCTCGAGCAGATGCCGCAGCTTGACCGGCTTGCGTTGCACGGTACGCAGCGACGCGTAATCGCTGAACTCCTTCGACGTCTCGCGCAGCGTCACGACCTGGCGAAGGATGTTCTCGACGGCCGCCATGACGACCGTGGAGAGGTTCGGATCGTTGTTCGAAGCGACCGCGCGCAGGTGTTCGGCCGTGAGCTGGATCGGCGTGAGCGGATTCTTGATCTCGTGCGCGACCTGGCGCGCCATTTCGCCCCACGCCTCCAGCCGGTTCGAGCGGAGGATCTCCGTAACGTCCTCGGCGATGAGCATTTCCTCGTCACTGCCGGGAAGTGGAACGACAGAGACTCGGAACGTCCGCGCGTTTCCGTCGATATTCAGCTCGATCTCCTTCGCCTCGGCGCGGCCGCGTTGATGCGTGGACAGGAAGTCGCGTACTTCATCGTGAAATTCGATCGACTCGCCAAACAGCCGGCGCGCGCCGGCGTTCGTTCCCGAGACCTGCATCGTGCCGTCGAGCACGACCACGGCCGCGTTGATGTTTTCCAACAGCGTCTGCAGCCGGTCGCGCTCGTGGCGAAGATCGTTCTGCTGCCGGCGAATCGAACGGGCCATGTCGCGGAACGTCGTAACGAGCAGTCCGAGGTCGGGGTCGGAGGGGACGCGGAGATCCATGTCGAAATCGCCGCGCGCGACCGCGCGCGAGCCCGCCACCAGCGCCTGCACCGGCTGCGTCACGCTGCGCGCGGCCACGTAGGCCACGAAGATCGCTGCGAGGATGATGAAAATCAAAAGCATGTAAATCGTCGTCGCGAGGTCGTTCACCTGCGCCTCGATCTGGCGGCCTTGCACGATCAGCGGCAGCGCCATCGTGTAGTTCTGGCCGCGGACGAGGTTGATCGGCGAATAGATTTCGATGAACTGGTTCGGCCCCGAATTGCGGATGGCGAGCTGGCGGCCGCCGACGATGATGCTGGAGTAGACGTCGCCGGGCAGCCGCTGCGATTCGACGCGGGCGGCGAAGAGATCGCGACGGCTGGACGCGATCAGCTTGTCGTCGCGATAGAGATGCAGATCGTGCCCGATCACGCGCGCCAGCCAGCTCAGAACGTCGTCATCGAGCACCTGCTCGGGATGCGACGTCGACGTTGTCGACGCGAGGTAATCCTCGATCACGCGCTCCGCTGCATTGAGCGCCGTCTGTCCTCGGTCGAGATACTCCGCCTCGAGCCGGTTGGCGAGATAGGCGCGAACGAAAAGCACGAAGACGATCAGCGGCAGGATGACGACCGCGGTGAGGTAGAGCGACGTACGCGTGCGGAAGTCGAGGTTGCGCGGCGCGCGCCGGATCACCGAGGCGATCACCGGCAGCGACCGCAGCACGATCACGACGAGCACGAACGCGATCGCCCACACCGCCACGCCGCCGGCGCGCCGCACCTGCTGGCCGCGTGTTGGCACCTGCAGCGGAAACGCGTACAGCGCGTCCTCGGTGCGGCGCACGTAGACCGCCGATCCTGCGCCTTCGTTCTCCTCGATCCAGACGCCGTTCCCCGGTTTCAGCGCCGCGAAATATGACGCAGGACTCTGCGGCAAACGCACCGTCGTCGTCCCGTGCGGGTTGCCGTCGCGGTCGTAGACGACGATCTCGCGCTGCGGCCGCAGACCGGTGACGGTGGCATCGAACGACGGTTCGAAAAAGTCGCGGTAGACGTCGGCGAACGTAGTCGCTCCCGGGTCCGCCGGATTCACGACATGCACGCTTCCCTCGGCCACAGGAATCCCGCCGATGGTGAGGTCGAAATCATGATGCAGCAGCACGCGCGTCACGCTGCCGATCTGCAGCACCTCACCGCCCGGCTCGCGCCGTCGCTCGCTGAACTGCGGCAATCCGACGCCGAAACGGCTTAGCGGATGATCGAAGATGTCGTGCACGGAAATCACCGCCGGCACGCGCCACTTCGACAGATCGCTGCGCAGCCAGAGCGCGTAGGCGAGGTCCTCGAGATTCATTTTCCGGTAATCGTCCGGAAGCATCGCGCTCAACTCCATCGTCGAAAACTCGTTGTGCAGCGTGTCTTCAATCATCGCGCGGAGCTGGCCCGCTTCTCCGACGACCAGCGGCGCGTAGGTGTCGGCGATGAAGTGCCGCGCGCTGGAACGTTCGAAAAGGCTCAGCGGCATGTAGACGATCATCACCAGCAACAGCGCGCTGCCGAGCGTGCGCAGCGTGAAGTTCGTCGTCAGCGCGTGCAGGAGCAACGAAAGCAGAACGCCCCCGGCGATCCAGAAAAGCGCGCGTTTCGGCGTGTAGCCGAGGTTCACCGCGGTGACGATGATCGGGATGATCACGATGGCGATGCCGAGGAGCGTGGCGATGCGCGACGACTCATGGCGCGTGATCTGGATGAGCGCGAATCCGAACAGCAGCAGTGCGGCGAGCAGCACGGCTTGCGCCGCAGAGACGGGGAGGATGTGCTCCGGCACCGTCGAGATGCGCGAGTTGTCCACCAGGTTTCGAATGAACAGCATGTAACCGCCGGCGATGGCCATCGCGACGATCGTGCGCACGATCTGCATCACCATCGAAGATCTGCGGACTTTCGTCAGCGCGATCACGATCGCCAGAATCGCCGCGGCGCTGGCGAGCAGATCAAACGGCGACCGGCTGAACGGACCGAGCATCCGCGATGCGAAGAGATCGAACCGGAAGATCTCCCACGGATCCTGATCGATGCGCATCGGCATCAGGGCCAGGCGCGCGGCGAAGACGAGGAGGATGATCGCGATCGGATGCGCGCCCCACTTCGTTGTTCGCACCGCGGCCAGCAACGCCAGCGCGCCCATCGCCAGCAGGACCGCAGCAACATCGTTCCCGATCGTCCTCGCCGCATCGACCACCTCGGTGCGCGGACGCGGAGTCATGTCGATCCACAGCGTCGCCGACGGACGCCGTTCCAGGATGAAACGGAGCGAGCCTTTTTCCTGACGCAGCGCGCCGGCATGGAACATCGTCCCGCTCACCCAATCGTCGTCGTCGAGATCGAAGAGGCCGGGAAGCTTCGGCTGATTGGGGACGCGCTCGAATGCCTGCACGGACACGGCCGGATTCGGCAGCGGCCGCGCGCGGACGATGTAGAGATTGGTCGCATCGAACTCGAAGCTGGTGGCGCCGGGCGTTCGGAGGTCTTCGCCCCACCAGGCGATGGCCTCGCCGTGCGGCGCCACGATGCGAATGCCCTGGCGCACGCCGTTCGCCTCGCCGCGCAACATCGCGAACATCGCCGCGCGCGAGGCGGCAGGATTCGCGGTCAGCTTCGCCGCCACGCGTTCGACCGCTCCGTCAAGTCGCGACTCCGTGCGCGCGATGTCGCCGCGGATGTCGTCGACTTCGTGGCCGAGGTGTTGCGCCGACTTCGCATCGAAGTCGCGGCTCATCTGCGCGACGAACAGCTGCACCGTCAGCCAGGTCAGGCCGGCGAGCAAAAGAAAGACCGCCGCGGCGCGCGCGGCGGTCGTGTTGGCTACCCGTGAGACGTGAAGCCGCATGAGAAGTGGACTAGTAGATTAGTCGGTTTGTCATCCTGAGTCGCCGGAGCCGCGTAGCGCGAAAGCGCGAGCGGCGGAGGACGACGAAGGATCTCAAGCTTCCCGACTCCGCCTGAAACCCACTGGGATTCAACACAACTTGGGAAGCTTGAGATCCTTCGCCGTCCTGCGCCGTTCCGTCGCTTCGCGACTCCCGGCTTGGCGGCTCAGGATGACAGCGCACATCACTTCCCCGCCGACCGGATCGAAACCACCGACCAGCTATCGCCTTTCTGCTTCAGCGTGATGTACAGCTCGCGCGTCTCCGCCTTGCCCGCGTTCTGAATCGTCCAGGTGCCGGTGATGTGGTACTGCTGCTCGGCGCTGCTCTTCACCGCCTTCTGCTCTTCGAACGACGTCGGCTTGACCTTGTTGAACAGGCCGTCGAGAAGATACGCGGCCTGATCGCGGCCGAAGAAATCGCTCTGCTCCATGAGGCCGGGGAACTGCAGCATCACCTTGTCGCCCGAGGCCATGCCCGCGACGATCGCTTGCGGGTCGCCGCTGCTGAACCCGCGCTTCAGGTTCGACATCGCCGTGTCGAGGTCGCGGAACTGCGCGGACGCGAGCAGCGGAACGAACAGGAGCAGGGCTGCGAACTTCATCGAGAGTCTCATGGTGATCTCCAGTGCTTCGGATAACGGTGTGCCACGAGTCGTTATTCTAGCAGATTCAATAACTTAGCTGGACTCGCAAAGGGTCATGATGTCCTCGCTCCGGGACACGATGCCGCGCTCAGCAGCGACGTCGCAGAAGTCGTCCGGCAAGGCCGCGGCGACGCGAAGTGGCTCATTTTTCAGCGGATGCGTCATCGAAAGCTCGCGCGCATGCAACATCGGGCGCGCTTCATTGCGCTGCCCGTACAACCAGTCGCCGGCCAGCGGATGCCCGATCGCTGCCAGATGAACGCGGATCTGATGCGTGCGCCCGGTGAGGAGATCGATGGCGATCAGCGAGCCGTGCGGCGTGGCGCGAAGCGGTGTAACGATGGTGATGGCGCGCTTGCCGCCATCGCCGGCGCCGAACGAAATCGGTCCGATGCGAATGAGCGGCGCATCGATGGTCTGCCGCTCGGCCAGCTCGCCCTCGCAAATCGCGACGTAGCGTTTGCGGATGCGTTTCTGCTCGAACTGCCGCGTGAGGTTCGCGTTGATCGAAGCCAGCTTCGAGAAAAACATCACGCCGCTCGTGCCGCGGTCCAGCCGCTGCATGAGAAAGAGCGGCTGCGCATGCTGCATCGCGATCTCCAGCAGCACTGGCTCATCCGCGTCATAGCCGCGCTGCACGACGATCCCGGCCGGCTTGTTGACGAAGAGGAGCGCGTCGTCTTCGTAGAGGATGTCGAGCGCGGCCACGCGAACACTCTAAACAACTGCGTCCTCGCCGCGTACAACGACGGATGCCCCGCCGCCTGCTCCTCGGTCTCCTCGCTCTTTCTCTGCTCTCAAGTTGCGCAACGTTGCCGAAGCCCGCTCTCGATCCTGCAACGACCGCCGAAATTCGCCGCATCGTCGAGGAACAGATGCGCAGTCAACACATCCCAGGCGCCGTGCTGGCGATCGTGCGCGACGACCGCATCATCTACATGCAGCCGATGGGCATGCGCGACATCGAGCACAACCTGCCGGTCACAAACGAAACGCTTTTCCCGATCGGTTCGTGTACGAAAGCGTTCACCTCGATGGAGATCGCCCGCAGCGCCGACCGCGGACTGCTCTCGCTCGACGATCATCCGCGCAAGTTTCTGCCGTACCTCAAACTCGAAGATGCCGAGGCTGATGCGAAGATCACGATCCGCGACATGCTCAGCCACCGCACCGGCCTCAAGGCCTACGCCGATCTCGCCGCCGAGCCGGGCGTCCTGACGCGCGAGGAGTACGTCCGCGCCGCGACGTCGGCCAAGCCGGCCGTACCGTTCCGGACGAAGTTCCAATACTCGAACGCGATGTACGCCGCCGCCGGCGAGATCGCCGGACGCGTCAATCACTCGACGTGGGAAGACATCATCGCCAACGATCTTTTCAAACCGCTCGGCATGACCTCGAGCGTTTCGATCATCACCGAGATGTTGAAGTCGCCCGACCACGCCACCGGCTACGTATTCGAGACGACGTATCGCGCCGTTCCCGCGCCGAAGAGTCTCACCACGCTCGCACCCGGCGGCGCGATCGCGTCGAGCGCGCGCGACATGACGCAGTGGCTGCGCATGCTGACCGCCGGCGGGCGCGGGTTCATCTCACCGGCGATGTTCCGCGAGTTGACCAGGCCGCTGATCGCGGTCAATCCGACGACGTCCTACGCGCTCGGCTGGGCCGTCTACGACTGGAACGGCCTGCGCGTCATCGAGCACAACGGCGGCTCCGACGGCATCAGCGCCATCATCAGCTTCATCCCCGAAAAGCGCCTCGGCTTCGTCTTCCTCGCGAATACGTCGAGCAACTCGATGACGAAGGTCAGCACGGGCGCCAGCAAGCGCCTCTACCCGTTGCTCCTCGGACAAAAAAATCCACCGGCGCCCGCCGCACCCGCGCCGCCGAAACCGCCCGTTGCGCCGATCGCGATCGATGTTCCGTCCGCAAACGCGCTCCTCCCGCGGATGATCGACGCCGCCGGCGGCGAAGCCGTCCTTCGCTCGCACACCTCGGTGGAAATCCACGCACACAAGTCGTACGACAACCAGGGCGTGTTCGCCGATTTGACGATCGACGCACAGTCGCCCGACCGCCACAACGAAACCGAAGTCTGGACCGCCGCGAATCGCGTGATCGGCCGCCTCCGCGTCTACTTCGACGGCGCGCACGGCGGACAGGAGACGACGTTCGGCCAGGACTCCGTCAACGACGACGCCGCAAACGCCCACGATCGTCGCCAGTACGCGTTTCCGCAACTCACCGCACTGAAAAACCAACCGATCACCGTCCGCGCCGGCGACAACGACACCTGGATCCTCGACCTCGGCGACGGGATGCGGCTGCTCGTCTCGCGCAAGTCCGCGCTCATCACCGGCCGCGAAAAGGAAGGCGAGACGATCGCGTACGACGACTACCGCAACGTCGACGGCGAAATGATTTCGTTCCACTCCACCATCGAAGACAACCTCGGTACATCCACGATCGTCATCGACTCGATCCGCTTCAATGTGCCGTTAGACGACGACGTCTTCAGTCCGCGTGGCAAACCGACTGGATCGTAGCGCCGGCGGCCCGCCGGCGCGTTGCGAATCACTTGCCGCCGAGCCGGCGGCGGTACAGCCAGCGAGCCGCTGGCGCTACGTTTTCAGTCCGCGTCGCTAGCGCGGGTAGAGCAGAAACTCCTCGCGCGTCTTCGCGAACTCGCGCAACGGCTCCTCCCACTCCGCCACCCACTCGTCGATGTTGCCGCCGCCTTCGACGATCTCGCGGTAGCGCGCGCTGCCCGCGAGGAGATCGATGGCCAAGCGGTCGGAGACGAATTCATACGTCTCGCGGCGCCAGTCGAACTTCTCCGGATTCATGTCGCGCGCGACCTTCACGCACCATAGCCCCGTCCGATACGGTTCGAACTCGCCGCGATTGGTCACGTGCAACTCCACTCCGCCGCAGACCTTCCCCGCATGCTTTTGAAACGTCGGCAGAAAGTAATGCGGCCGGAAACGGATGCCCGGCAGTCCGATCGCGTTGAGCCGCTCGGCCAGCTTGAACGGATCGAGCCACGGCGCGCCGAAAAGCTCGAAGGGATGCGTCGTCCCCCGCCCTTCGCTCAGGTTCGTTCCCTCGATCAGGCACATGCCCGGATACACGGTCGCTGTAGAAACCGTCGGCATGTTCGGCGACGGAATCACCCACGGCAGGCCGGTGTCGTCCCACCACATCGACCGCCGCCAGCCGCGCATCGGAATCACGACCAGATCGCAATTGAGCTGAAAGACTTTGTTGAAGTAGCGCGCCAGCTCGCCGGCAGTCATGCCGTGGCGCGTCGGCAGCGCGAACATCCCCACGAAACTCGAAAACTGCTCCTCGCGAATGTTTCCTTCGAGATGCAGACCGTCGATCGGATTCGGCCGATCGAGCACGATCACCTGCACGCCCGCCTCGGCTGCCGTGCGCATGCAGAGCGCCATCGTGTAGATGAAGGTGTAGTAGCGCGAGCCGATGTCCTGCAGATCGATCACCAGTGCGTCGAGGTTTTCCAGCAACTCGCGGCGCGGCGCGAGGTCATTCTCGCTCGCGCCGTACAGCGAGTAGACGGTAAGACCCGTCATCGGATCGGTGGAGTGATCGATGTGAGCCATGTCCTGCGCCTCGCCCCAGATCCCATGCTCAGGACCAAACAGCGTCGTCAGCTTCCATCCTCGGCCGCGATGCAGCAGATCGACGACATGGCGCAGATCGCTCGTGACCGCGCTCTGATTGGTTACGAGGCCGATATTTTTCCCCGCGATGGGGCGTGGATCATCAAGAAGTACTTCCAGTCCGGGCCGGACGATCGTCAATGTTCTGTTTTCCCTTCGAGGAGCTGCAGCGCATGCGGGATGAGATGCAGAATCGCCTGCAGATTCTCCCGCGCGCCGCTCTCGCTACCGGGTAAATTCACGATGAGTGCCGTCCCACGAATCGCCGCCTGCGCTCTCGACAATGGCGCCATCGCCGTCTTCTGCAGCGAGGCCGAGCGCATCAGCTCCCCGAATCCCGGAATGACCTTCTCGCACACGCGCAACGTCGCCTCGGGTGTGACATCGCGCGCCGCGATCCCGGTCCCCCCAGTGGTCACGACGAGCCGCACTCCGTCGCCGGTCGCCGCCTCGATGGCCTCGGCGATCGCGTCGACGTCGTCGGAGACAACGATGACCCCATCGACGTCGTAACTAGCCGAAAGGATTTCCCGTACTGCCGGCCCGGATCTGTCGACCCGCTCGCCTCGCGAGGCAGCATCAGAGCAGGTGATGACGCGCGCTTTGATCATTTCGCGCGGATTCTATCTGCGTCATCTGCGGATGAAATCTCGATCCGCAGATCCACGCAGATTACGCAGATAAGATTCGAGGTGAATGCTCCGCACCGACTTCGCCTACGACCTGCCGCCGGAGCTGATCGCGCAGGAGCCGCGCGAGCGCGGCAAGTCGCGGATGATGGTCGTGCACCAGAACGGCATCGAGCACGACTCGTTCGCCAATTTTCCTGACCGCTTGAACGCCGGCGACGTGCTGGTCATCAACGACACGCGCGTCATTCCGGCGCGGCTGTTCGCGAAGCCGAAGCAAGGCATGTCGCGGCCGATCGAGATTTTGCTGACGCGTCAGCGAGACGGCGGCGTTTGGGAAGCGTGGTGCAAACCGGCCAAGCGAGTGAAGATCGGCGACGAATTGACCTTCAGCGATAAGTTGCGCGCTCGCGTTCTGAAAAAAGACGAAGGCACGGTCACGCTCGATTTCGAAGGGGATACCGAGGAGATCGAACGGATCGGGATCCCGCCGCTGCCGCCGTACATCGCTCGCGAAACGCCACGGGATGAGGATCGCGAGGCGTATCAGACCGTGTATGCCGCTGAACGCGGCGCCATCGCCGCGCCGACTGCCGGGTTGCACTTCACCCGCAAGATTCTGGAGAGGATTGAAACGCGTGGTGTCGACATCGTCCGCATCACGCTGCACGTCGGCATTGGTACCTTCAAGCCGGTGAAGGTTGATGACGTCGCCGATCACGTCATGGATTCCGAGCGTTACGAAATCAGCGCGGATGCCGCGTCGCGTCTCAATCGCGCTCTCGATGACAAGCGAACCATCGTCGCCGTCGGCACGACCTCGGTGCGCACACTCGAAAGCGCGATTCGCGCCGGCGATGGGCGATTCAACGCCGGCAGCGCGGAAACCAACATCTTCATCACGCCCGGTTTTCCGTTCCGCGCAGTTGACAGGTTGTTGACCAACTTCCACCTGCCCGAGTCCACGCTCCTGATGCTAGTCTCCGCGTTCGCGGGGATTGGCACCATCCGCCGCGCCTACTCCGAGGCCATTTCCCACCGCTACTTTTTCTACAGCTACGGCGACTGCATGTTCCTCGAAAGGATCCGATGAAACGCATCCTCTTCTCCCTCCTCGCTTCATTGATCGTCATCACCGCTGTTCCGGCGCAGACTCCGCCACCAACTCCTCCGACCGAGAAGAAAGCCGAGCCGAAGAAGCCCGAGAAGGCCGAGCAGGAGCCGCGTCCGGCGTCGCAGGAACAGCAGAAACAAGATTCGCAGAAGAAGGACGCGCCTTCTCCTGCGAGCGCTCAGCCCTCGCCGAATCCGATCACGGCGGAAGGCGCGGCTGAGAAAAAGGAAGACAAGAAGTGGGACGTCAACAACCCGCCCGGTCCGCAGTACGACGTACCGATTGACGTGACGGAGGGCACGTGGTTGTCGCTCGACGTCAGCCCTGACGGCAACGAGATCGCCTTCGATCTCCTCGGCGACATCTACACGATTCCGATGACGGGCGGAGAGGTGAAAGCGCTCACCACCGGCATCGCCTGGGACATGCAGCCGCGCTACTCGCCGAACGGAAAGTGGATCGCCTTCACCAGCGACCGCGCCGGCGGCGACAACATCTGGATCATGAATCGCGACGGCTCGAAACCGCAGCAGGTGACGAAGGAGACCTTCCGCCTGCTCAACGAGCCGTATTGGTCGCCCGACTCCGAGTATCTCGTTGCCCGCAAGCATTTCACCGCCGAGCGCTCCCTCGGCGCTGGCGAAGTCTGGCTCTACCACCGCAGCGGCGGCGAGGGATTGCAGCTCACGAAGAAACGCACCGACCAGAAGGACACAGGCGAGCCCGCGTTGTCGCCCGACGGCCGTTACCTCTATTACTCCGACGACACCACGCCCGGCGCGATCTATCAGTACAACAAAGATCCCAACACGCAGATCTACGTCATCCAGCGACTGGACCGGCAGACCGGCGAGATCGAGCAGTTCGTCACCGGTCCGGGCGGATCTGTTCGCCCGACGCCGTCTCCGGACGGAAAGTCGCTCGCCTTCATCCGGCGCGTCCGCTACAAATCGACACTCTTCGTCCTCGATCTCGAATCCGGAAAAGAGACGCCGATTTACGATGGCCTCGATCGCGACATGCAGGAGACGTGGGCCATCCACGGCCTCTATCCGACGATGGCGTGGACGCCCGACAACAAGTCGATCGTCTTCTGGGCCGCCGGCCACATCAGCCGCATCGACGTCGCGTCGAAGACCGTCACGCCGATCCCGTTTCACGTCCGCTCGACGCGCCGCATTCAGGAAGCGCTGCGCGTTCCGATCGAGGTCGCGCCGTCGAACTATCCCGTCAAAATGCTGCGCTGGAGCACCGTTTCGCCGAACGGCAAGCAGGTCGTCTACGGCGCGCTCGGATATCTCTACACCCGCGATCTGCCGGCTGGCACGCCGCACCGGCTGACCAAACAAACCGATCACTTCGAGTTCTACCCAGCCTGGTCGCGCGACGGAAAATCGATCGTCTACACGACCTGGAACGATCAGACCCTCGGCACGATCCGCATCGCGCCGGCGGTCGGCGCAACTGGTGCAGACGCTGGGCGCGTCATCACCGACAAACCGGGCCATTACATCGAGCCAGCGTTCTCGCCGGACGGCACCAAGGTCGTCTACCGCACCACCAGCGACGGGTACCTCCGTTCCGCCCTTTGGTCAGGCGAGACCGGCATCTACGTCGTTCCTGCGGCTGGCGGCGTATCGAAACTGGTCACGAAGAAAGGCGCATCGCCGCAGTTCGGCGCGTCGAACGACCGCATCTTCTTCATGACCTTCGAGGATGAAGACAAGCGCGGCCTGCACTCGATCGGCATCGACCGCACCGACGAGCGCGCCCATCTCCTCTCCGCCTTCGCAACCGAGTACGCACTCTCGCCCGACGAAAAATGGGTGGCCTTCCGCGAGAAGTTCAACGCCTACATCGCGCCGTTCATCCGCACCGGGAAGACCATCGACATCGGTCCCGACACGAAGTCGATCCCGGTCGCGAAAGTGACGAAGGAAGCGGGCGAGTATCTGCACTGGGCCGGCGACGCCTCGCGTCTCTACTGGTCGCTCGGTCCCGAACTCTTCTCGCGCGATCTCAAAGACTCCTTCGCCTTCATCGCAGGCGCGCCGGAGAAGCTTCCGGACGCTCCGGCAAAGGGCACGAACATCAGCTTCTCGCAGCCGTCCGATGTCCCCAGCGGCAAACTCGCGCTCACCGGCGCTCGAATCATCACGATGCACGGCGATGACGTCATCGACGACGGTACCGTCGTCATCGACCGCAACCGCATCACCGCAGTCGGTCCGCGCGCGAGCACAGCCGTCCCGTCGGACGCGAAAGTCATCGACGTCGCCGGCAAGACCATCATGCCCGGCATCGTCGACGTCCACTGGCACGGCGCGATGGGCGCGGACGAGATCATCCCGCAGCAGAGCTGGGTCAACTACGCAGCGCTCGCATTCGGCGTCACCACGCTGCACGATCCGTCCAACAACTCCTCCGAGATTTTCACCTCGGCCGAGATGCAGCGCGCCGGCGAAATCCTCGGGCCGCACATCTTCTCCACCGGCACGATCCTCTACGGCGCCAAGGCTCCGTTCAAAGCCGACATCGCCAATCTCGACGACGCGCTCTTCCACCTCCGCCGCATGAAAGCGATCGGCGCGATCAGCGTGAAGAGCTACAACCAGCCGCGCCGCGATCAGCGCCAGCAAGTCATCGAGGCCGCGCGCCAGACCGGCATGATGGTCGTGCCCGAAGGCGGGTCGTTGTTCGAACACAACATGACGATGGTGGTGGACGGCCACACCGGCGTCGAGCACTCCATCCCCGTCGCCAACGCGTACGACGACGTCGTGCAGCTCTGGTCGAAGTCGCACAGCGGCTACACGCCGACGCTGATCGTCGGTTACGGCGGCCTGTGGGGCGAGAACTACTGGTACGCGAAAACGAACGTGTGGGAGGACAAGCGCCTGCTGACCTTCGTGCCGCGCCGTGTGATCGATTCGCGATCCCGCCGCCGCACGCTGGCGCCCGACGACGAATGGAATCACTTCAGCAACGCCGCGCTGGCGAAGAAGCTCAACGATGCCGGCGTCTCCGTTCAACTCGGTGCGCACGGCCAGCGCGAAGGCCTCGGCGCGCACTGGGAGCTGTGGATGTTCGTGCAGGGCGGCATGACGCCGCTCCAGGCCATCCGCGCCGCAACGCTCAGCGGCGCGCACTACATCGGGATGGACAAGGATGTCGGCTCGCTCGAACCGGGCAAGCTCGCCGACCTGCTCGTGCTCGACGCCAATCCGCTCGACAACATCCGCAACTCGGAATCGATCCGCTACACGATCGCCAACGGCCGCATCTTCGACGCCATGACGATGAACGAGATCGGCAACCACCCGCGGACACGCCAGCCGTTCTATTTCGAATTGCCAGGGAACGATGCTGCGGGGCGGGCAACGATGGCGACGACAGACGATGAGGAGTAGGTACAGTTCGGAGGCCAGCGCGTTCGTAGCGTAGAGCGGACGTCTCGTCTGCATCCGCCGGGCGTCCTCGCCCGGCGGTGGTTTCCGGGATTCAATACGCAGCCGGAGATTGATTCACGGCCTCCCGGCGGGCGAGACGCCACGCCGGATGCAGGCGAGACGCCCGCACTCCGCTGGCGGACGCGGTTCAGGCACTTACCAGTATCCCGTCGTGACTTCAACATCGCCCATCACGACCGCCTGACAGGCCAGCCGCTCGTCTGCGGCAAATCCGCGTTGCGCCGACACGCGTAGCTCGATCATCGTCGGCGCGCTGAGATTTTCCGCGCCGGCGATGACGCGGACGCAGCACCGTCCGCAGACGCCGACGCTGCCGCAGGAGTTGCCGAGCGGCGCTTCGGCGCGGCGGGCGGCATCGAGAAGGGTCTCGTTCGGATGGGCGTCAGCGACAGAGCCGAGGGGCGCGAAAGTTACACGCACCGCGCGATTCTCGCATCCTCCGTTCACAAAGATTTCGCGTCGCTGTTAGAAACTTTCGGCGCCTCGCGGCGTCTATACATGCGAGACAACGGAGGAATTCAATGAGCAGCGCCATCAAGACGACGGACGAAACGAGACTTGCCGAGGAGATTGTGGGGACGCTGGAAGCAGACGCGGTGCGGGTCTGCTCGGACGACCGCGACTCGATTCGCTTCTCGATCCGCGCCGCCGGCATGAAGCTGCGCTCGATCGTTCTCCGCCGCTGGGCTCTGCGCCGGCTCCTCAGCGACCCAGCCGGTCCGGTGAAGATCGAGTACCTCCAGCGCGAGCTCCGCACCGCCGCCTCGCAGCGCATCGAGTACGCGTACCCGCGCAAGAGCATCGTCCGCAAGGACATGCCCGCGACCTTCGCGCCGTTGGCGCAGGCGCGGTAGCTGTAACCGAATCGTCAGCAAATCGGTAGATTTACCTTCGAAACGGGAGTAGCATCCTGCGATGGCTGCTGATTTGGATGCTCTCGATCTCAAAATCCTGACGCACCTTCTTCGCGACGGCCGCGCTCCAGCGCAACAGGTCGCGGATGCGGTGGGACTTTCGCGACCAGCCGTCGCCGACCGCATCGCACGCCTCGAACGTGACGGCGTCATCCGCGGACATACCGTCGTCGTGGAGCCGAAAGCGCTCGGCCGCGCGGTCACCGCCTTCGTCGCGGCGCGTGGTCAGACACTCGACGCAAAACGCAAAAAAGCATTCGACGCGATTCTGAAGACGGACGAAATCGTCGAAGCGCACACCGTCGCCGGCGATGACTGCTTCTTGATCAAGGTCCGCACCGACTCCATCACCTCGCTCGACGAGCTCGTGTCGAAGCTGACAGCACCGCCGCTGTCGCTGGCCACGCGCACCACCATCGTCATGAAGACGCACTGCGAGAAAATCGGCGGGATCAACCTCGGAGAAAAGTAGGCAAAGAAATGAAGCACGATCGCACCCTCGCCTACGCCGCGTTCGCCGTCGTCTGCATCGTCTGGGGAACGACGTACCTCGCCATCCGCATCGCCGTCACGACGATGACGCCGTTTCTCCTCACCGGCGCGCGCTACCTGTTCGCCGGCATCGTCCTGTTCATCATCGCCAAGTTGCACGGCGATGAAATCCCGAAGAGTAAACGCGTGCTCGGCGACGTCGTCCTCTGCGGCGTGCTGATGGTGGCCATCGGCAACCTGACCGTGGTGTGGGCCGAGCAGTGGGTGCCGAGCGGATTCGCCGCGCTCTTCGTTGGCACTGCGCCGTTCTGGGCGACGCTGATCGAACTGCTGCGCCGCTCCGGCGAGCGCCTCGAGCGGCGCGCCGCGATTGGCTTGCTCATCGGCTTCGCCGGTGTGGCCATGCTCGTCACGCCGCGCGGCGCCGGCGACGCCTTCGATCACCGCTTCGTCATCGGCGCCATCACCATCCAACTCGGCAGCATCGCTTGGCAGTACGGCACGATTCGCGGCAAGTACGCGCTCGCGTCGATGGCGCCGCTAATGTCGTCCGCGCTGCAGATGCTGGCCGGCGGCTTTGTCGTCTCGCTCGCCGGCCTCGCACTCGGCGAGCTTCCGCACTTCCACTCGACGCCGCGAACGTTCGTAGCGCTCGCGTACCTGTCGATCTTCGGCTCCGTGCTCGCCTACACGTCATACGTCTACGCCGCGCGGCACCTGCGCTCGACGAACATGTCGCTCTACGCCTACGTGAACCCAGTCGTGGCCGTGATCCTCGGCTGGCTCGTGCTCCACGAGCAACTGACCTGGGTCTCGATTCTCGCGATGATCGTCATCCTCGGCGGCGTGGCGATGGTGCAGAGCGGTCGAGGGGTGAAGCGAAGAGTCACGATTTCGCGCGAGGCGCCGAGGCAGAAGGCGGCGTAGACTCCCGCGATGCCGCGCCCGCGCATCCTGCTCGTCATCGCTGCCGTCGCCATCCTCGCCGCGCTCACGCTGACCATGCACGGAGCGCCGCCAAAGCTCGGACCGTCGCCGGTCGTGGTCGAGCTTTTCACGTCGCAGGGATGTTCGAGTTGCCCTCCCGCCGACGCGCTGATCCACGACATTGCCAACGATCCCGCGTTGCGCGGACGCGTCATCCCGCTGGTCTTCCACGTCGATTACTGGGACTCCCTCGGCTGGCGCGATCCCTTCTCGTCGTCAGAGTGGACGCAACGCCAGGCCCGCTACGCCCGCACCATGCACCTCAACTCTGCCTACACGCCGCAGGCGGTCGTCAACGGCACCCGCGAATTCGTCGGCTCCAACCGCGCCGCGTTGAGCGCGGCGTTGGAGAAAGCGTCGAACGAGAAGGGAGGCGAGATCACGCTCACCGCCCGCCGCGAAGGCAACTCTCTCATCGTCACAATTCACGCGACTGTCCCTGCGAACGATGACCTCATGCTCGCCGTCGTCGAAGACGGCGTCACCACGAAAATCGAGCACGGCGAAAACGCTGGCCGCACGATTACGAACGACGCCATCGTGCGAAAACTAATCCGCGTGAAGCCGGAGCAGGCAATGGTGACCGTGCCGCTCGAAGCCGCATGGCGCAACGTAAGCGCGACTGCGTTCATGCAGGACCGGGCCACGTTGGCTATCGGCGCGTCAGCGTCCTCACGAGTAACCCAATAACGTACGTACGAACCTGCTATCATGTACGGACTATGATCAAGAAGCTCACGCGTACCGGCAACAGCGTCGCTCTCGTTTTGGACAAGCCGCTGTTGGATCAGCTTGGCCTCGATGAAAACGCCGAAGTCGAGTTGTCGACGAACGGTCAGGTTCTGGTCGTGACGCCCAAACGCAGCGCTGCGCGCGAACGCAAGTTTCGCGAAGCCGTTACGAAGATCAATGAGAAGTACGCCGGCCTCTTTCGTCGGTTGAGTGAGTAGTGAATCCCACGTTTCTTACTCTTGATGACGTGCTCAGTCTTCATGAAGAGCAGCTGCGGCTCTTCGGAGGCTCCACCGGCATTCGTCAGATCGATCTTCTGCAGTCAGCGATGGGCAATGTCGAGGCAACGTTCCGGGAGATCTTTCTCCACGAAACGATCTTCGAGATGGCCGCCGCATATCTTTACGGCATCTGCCGCAATCATCCATTTGTCGATGGTAATAAACGGACAGCCGTTGCGGCGGCGCTCACCTTCCTTGCCATGAATGGCGTCGAAGTCGATGCCGATGAGGATGAGTTCTACGATCTCGTGATCGGTGTTGCCGAGGGTCGCATCAGCAAGGCAGCGGTCGCGGTTTTTCTGGAGAATAACGCGGCGTAAGTGGCGTCCCGCAAGTAGTGGCTGGTGTACCGTTCGAATAGCGTCCCGCGAACGAAGTCACCACGAAAATCGAGCATGGAGAAAGCGCCGGCCGCACGATCACGAATGACGCCGTCGTCCGGAGGCTCATTCGCTTGACGCCGGGCAGACCGCCGTGACCGTTCCGATCGACGCCGCGTGGCGCAACGGCGTTCGTACAGGATCGCGCCACGCTGACGATAGGCCGCCGCGATCACGAAGTTGGGCGATCATCACTATTTCTGGGTAGGGAAATTGGTTCGCCAGACACTCCTTCGAGAGGAGCAAGAATGTGATGATTGCAGAATTAAAGGCCTTGGAGCTCTTGGGCAACTTCGTCGGTAAGCTAATGGGCCTTAGAGCTGATCGTAAGCGCGAAGTATCAGGTTATCTCGACGCCGTCGCAGAAAGTCTTGCCCTTTTCCCTGCGAGGCTGAGAGACAACGCTTCTGTCGACGAGCTTCTTGGGTACGCAAAGGAAACTGAGACCCACGCTCATCTAATTGCTGGCGTCGTGAGCGACGTGTTGCCGTCAGATCAAGTCGAGAAGTTGGAGACTTCATTGAATGACGCCTTCGCCGTAAAGGAGTTTCTTGCAAGACACGCGTCCGTTACGCCCGAAGAGTCCCTCGTTATCCTCTCGCAAGCTGCGGCAGAATGTCGGGCGTACGCCCGCGTTCTTCGCGGAACCATTAGCCGCCCATGATGCGACCGAAAGGTGTCCCGTTGAAGACGCGCGTTACTGGCGACGGTTCTTCACAGTCAAACGAGCAACTGAAGCTTCTCTTTGATTACACAAAGTTTCATATAGGCCTCTACACCACACTCGGAGGCGCCCTTATAGCGGGGTTGAGTAGCCAGTTCGCTCATGACTCGCAGTGGTGTCGCCTTTTCATAGGCGCCAGTCTGATCTCGCTCTTTGTTGCGGGACTTGCGGCAGGAATCGTGGCGGCAAGTTTGCCCTATCTTACGGATAACCCGAACTTTTGGGAGGTTCCTGCAGGTCCTCTTGCCTCCGATCGTTCAAAGAAGTGGTGGGCGAAGCACTTCACGCGGCCAATACGACACTGGACTTACATCGAGCACGCCTCGTTTTGGCTGGCTGTCGTCCTTACCTTGTGTGCCTTCGCCCCCGCCGTGCTCATGACGCCGGCTAAGGAGTCGCCGGCTGCGCAAGTGATTCGATACGACTGAAGTAACAAGGGCAGCGTTGCGGCATACCGCGTGTCTTCACCTCAGGGAGGAGAAAGAGCCGCCTCGCGCGTTCGCCCGGCGAAAAACCTCATCGCCGTCGATCGCCTGACTTCGGCCGGCCTTGAAATCGGCACAGCGCGCTTCGGCTTCTTCGGCCCACAGCTGGTCGTACTCTTCCTCGGAGAGATCTTCGAGACTATCCAGAAGTGTCATGGCCAGATTCGCGCGAGCGTGGCGTCGAGCCGCAGAACTTCCGACTCGATCTCTTTCAGATTGCGATCCATGGCGGTCAGTTTACGCTCGCAGATAGTGGCAGGTGTACCCGTTCGGATACCGCTGCAGATAGTCCTGGTGGTAATCCTCGGCTTCGTAGAAATTCGTGAAGGGGACGACCTCCGTCACGATCGGGCGCGGCCACTTCGGTTGGGCGCGCTGGATCGCGCGCTGTGCGGCGTCGCGCTGCGCATCGTCGTGGTAGAAAATCGCGGAGCGGTATTGCGTGCCGATGTCGTTGCCTTGTCGATTCGCCGTGGTCGGATCGTGCAGGCGGAAGAAAAAGTCGAGGATGTCGTCGTACGAAATCTTCGACGGATCGAACTCGATCTGCAGCGACTCGGCGTGGCCGGTGCGGCCGGTTTTCACGTCCTCGTAGCGCGGCTTATCGAGCGTGCCGCCGGCGTAGCCGACAGTCGTGTCGGTTACGCCGGGCAGTTTGCGAACGAGTTCTTCGACGCCCCAGAAGCAGCCGCCGGCAAGTGTGGCCGTATCCGTCATTTGTGCGTGTCCTTCTTGAACAGGTGGACGTACTCGCCGTAGCCCTCGGCTTCGAGTTTATCGACGGGGATGAAGCGGAGAGATGCTGAGTTCATGCAGTAGCGCTGGCCGGTCGGCGCGGGACCGTCGTCGAAGACGTGTCCGAGGTGGGAGTCGGCGTGTTTGGAACGGACCTCGGTGCGGGACATGAAGAACTTGCGGTCCGTTTTCGTGACCACGTTGGCCGGTTCGAGCGGGCGCGTGAAGCTCGGCCAGCCGGTGCCGGACTCGAACTTGTCGTTCGAGCTGAAGAGCGGCTCGCCGCTGACGATGTCGACGTAAATTCCGGCGGCGTGATTGTCGGCGTACTCATTGCGGAACGGTGCCTCGGTGCCTTCGTGCTGCGTGACTTCGTACTGAATCGGCGTGAGCTTTTTTTTCAGCTCCGCGTCGGAAGGTTTGACGTAGTTGGCCATCCTGTCTCCTTTGCTGTGAATCTGCGGATTTCCGGGCGCGGCGACGACCGGGTGCTGCGTGACGATCATGTAAACGCCGGTGGCGATGATGGTTCCGGCTGCGATCGGCAGCCATTTTTTGAGGATTGTGCTCATGGGTTCTCCTTGTGCGAGCTACGAAAACGGAGGGATTGGCGGATTCGTTCCAACTCAATCGCGACGGAAATGGGCGCCGCGCGATACCGGATTCCGCAGCGCCGAGTTGGCCACGATCATGGCCATCTGCTGGCCGTGGAAGAGCTCCAGGATCGCCTTGCTGATCGTCGACTCGTGGTAGTACTTCGTGAGGCGGCTGCCGAGCTCGCGCATGTCGGCCACAGCGCGTTTCAGGCGCTCGTAGGTGCGCACGATGCCGACGTAGTTCCACATCGTGTGCTGGATCGTGGTCCAGTCCTGGAGGATCAGCGCGGGATCTTCCATGTTCTCGTGGCCGGGCGGACGCCAGTCGGGGATCGACAGCAGGAGCGCGTCGTCGATCGAGCCGATGCCTGGCGGCCGCGTGCCGTAGGAACGGCGAATCGCAGGCGCGTCTCCGAGGCGGGCGCGGCGGGGGATGGGACCGGTGGCGGATTCGACTGGTGTCGTCGACGACTCGTACTTTTCGCGGATCGACACTGCTGAGAAGTAGCCCCACGTCAGTCCTTCGAGAAGTGACGTCGACGCCAGACGATTGCCGCCGTGAAGCCCCGTGCACGACGTCTCACCGATCGCGTAGAGCCGCGTCAGCGTCGTCTCGCCGGCGTTGTTCGCCAGGATGCCGCCGCAGAAATAGTGCGCTGCTGGAACGACCGGAATCGGATCGCGTTCGATGTCGATGCCGATGTCCGCGCACGCTTTGCGGATGTTCGGGAAGCGCTCCGCGATCGGCTCGTGGCCGTGGTAGAAGTTGGCGAGATCGAGGTAGACGAATTCGTCCTTGTTCGTCGTCATCTCCTCGACGATTGCGCGGGCCACGACGTCGCGCGGCGCGAGATCCTTCAGCACCGGCGAATACTTTTCCATGAAGTACTCGCCCTTCTCATTCTTCAGCCGCGCGCCCTCGCCGCGCAGCGCTTCGGAAATCAGATAGTGATTGGCCTTCTTGTCGGCCAGCGCTGTCGGATGAAACTGCACGTACTCGGCGTTCGTCACGCGCGCGCCGGCGCGCTGCGCCATGACCACGCCGTCGCCGATGGCGTTGCGCGTGTTCGTCGTGTGCAGGTAGATCTGGCCGATGCCGCCGGTGGCGAGGATGGTGAAGTCGCTGAAGATGGTGAAGACCTCGTTCGTCCGGTTGTCGAGGAGATACGCGCCCGCGCATTCGTTCGTGAGGCGGTAGCGGACCTGGATGTCGGTCGGATGATGCTGCGTCGTCAGCAAGTCGATCGCGGTCATCTCCGTCACGAGCGTGATGTTCGGTTCGTTCTTCACGCGGTTGAGAAGCGAGGTTTCGATGGCGCGTCCCGTGGCGTCGCCGGAGTGGATGATGCGCGGCAGCGAATGCGCCCCTTCCTGCGTCAGATCGAGCTCGCCTTCTTCGCTGACGGAGAAGGGGACATGCATCTCATCGAGCAGCAGTTCCTTGACCACACGCGGCCCTTCCACGGCCAGGAAGCGCACCGCCTCTTCGTTCGAGAGGCCGGCACCGGCGGCGATGATGTCCGCGATCAGCTTGGCGGGCGTGTCGCCTTCGCCCTCATAGATGATCCCGCCCTGTGCCCAGAAGGTGTTGCAGTCCTTCGGATCAGCAGCCTTGGTGACGAGGAGGACTTTGATCCCCGCGCTGGCCAGGCAGAACGACGCGGTGAGTCCGGCGATGCCGGTGCCGATGACGAGGACGGGATAGTGGTCGCGGTTTTTCAGCGCAGGCACGGTGGCGCATTGTATTCGCCGACTGTTACGCGATCTCCCACCGTTTCGTCAATTGCCGCGCGGCGAGGAAAAAGACGATGGCCCAGACGACTAGCACCGCCGCGGGAAGCGCGAGCGACGACAACGGAAGCTCGCGCCAGAAGACGTTGGTGAATCCTTCCAGCGCCCACGAGTTGAAGAGAACCAGTCCCGCTTTCTGCAGGCCGGCCGGCATGAGGAAGCGCGGGAACATCGAGCCGCCGATTGCGGAGAACGAGAGCACGACCAGCGTCGACATCGCCCCGAGTTGTGCGCGCGTGCGGCAGACGCCGGCGAGCAGGAGTCCGAATGCCGAGGTGGCGAGGGACGTCGAGAGAGCCATGATCAGGAATCCTGCGATGTGCTGCACGAGCTGCAGACGGAAAGCGATCGCGCCCCACACGAACATCACGCAGATCTGCGTGAAGCCGAGCGTCCAGAGATAGACGAGTTTGCCGAGGAGAAGCTTGGTCAGCGTGAGGCGCGTCGTGAGGATGCGGTCGAGAGTGCCGCTTTCGTTTTCTTCGAGCAGCGCGCCGCCGGCGTTGGAGGCGGTGAAGAGCAAGAACATGACGCCGATTCCTGCCGCGTAGAGCGCCGCGACGACGTTCGATTTGTTCTGGCCGATGACGTCGGTCTTGTCGATGCGGATGAGCGAATCGGACGAGCGCGTGGTCGATGGTTTCGCGCTGAACGTGCGGTAGCTCTTCATGGTCTGGTCGAGGTTCGCCTTCTGTTGCGCGGTCAGCCCGCCGCTCCAGCGATCGACCTCGGTCACGCCCGCGTCCATCATCATCTCCGGCATCGCCATCATCATGTTCTTCTGCAGCAGTCCGCCCACGACCTGATCGGCGATCGGATCGGCGGAGTCGGCGAGGAGCCGGAACGCGGGACCATTGCTGCCGCCGGCGAACTGGATCTTCGTCGTGCCGAAGCCTTTCGGAATCACCAGCGCGACCGGCGCGTCGCCGGAGCGAATCGCGTCCTCTGCTGATTTGGCGTCGAACGGAGTGCTGCTCTTTTTCGGTGTGGTGACGACGTCGAGGGCCGACTCGCGTTTCAACGCATCGATCAGACGCCGCGAACTATCGCTGTGATCGAGATCGGCGATCACCACGGTCGTCTTCGGCGTCTTCGACTTCTGCGCACCGAAGATGCCGGCGAAGATCGAGAAGAAGACGATCGGAACGATGAAGCTGAGCATGAGCGCCGCGCGGTCGCGGCGGAGGTTGAGCCATCCGGCTCGGACGACAGAGGCGATCATTCGCGTAGACCCTTTCCGGTGAGGTGCAGGAAGACTTTTTCGAGCGAGGGAGACTTCATGGTCAGGTCGCGCACGGCGCTGCCCTGGGTTTCCGCCTCGCGCATGACGCGCAGCATTTCCGCAGCGTCGTCGATGAGATGCGTCACGTGCGAGCCGTCGGCGAATTCGACGATGACTTCGCGCTTGGTGCCGATGGTGTCACGCACCAGTTCGTCCTTCGTGCCGGTGGCGATGACTTTGCCGTCGTCGATGACGGCGATGCGGTCGCAGAGGCGCTCGGCCTCTTCCATGTAGTGCGTGGTGTAGATGAGCGAAACGCCGTCGGTGCGAAGAGTCTCGATCATCTGGTAGATCCGTTCGCGCGATTGCGGATCAACGCCAACCGTCGGCTCATCGAGCAGCAGCACGCGTGGCCGGTGCAGGACGCCAACCGCCATGTTGAGCCGCCGCTTCATGCCGCCGGAAAACGATTTCACCGGCTCTTTCGCGCGATCGGTCAACGCCGCCCAGTCGAGCGAGCGCGTGATCGCCTCGTCGAGAGTTTTTCCGCCGAGCCCGAGGTAGCGTCCGAAGACGATGAGGTTCTCGTGCGACGACAGATTCGGATACAACGCGATCTCCTGCGGCACCACGCCCACCTCAGCACGCGCCTCGGTGTCGCCGGCCGGCGCCGGTTTGCCGAAGATGGTGACGGAGCCGCTGTCGGGCTGGACGCGGCCCATGATCGTTCGCACGAGTGTCGATTTGCCCGCGCCGTTCGGACCGAGCAACCCGAGGACCTCGGAAGGCCGCAGCTCGAGCGAAACGCCGTCGAGCGCGCGGCGGGATGCGAACGTCTTCACGACGTTCTCGATTTGTAGTGGATTCATGTCGCCAATGTAGGGCGCGAGCCGCGATTCGCCCCGTGTCGAAAGTCATGAAGGCGGGATGACAAATGTAAGGATAATCGGCACATGCGCTACGCACTGATCCTTGCCTTCATCGCCTTCGCCGCAGTCGCCCAGGAACCGCCGAAGGTCGCCGCCGCCCCCGTGGACAAGACACTTCACAGCACGCTACTGCTGCCGAAGGACACGACCAAGCCGATGCCGATCGTGCTCCTGATCTCCGGCTCAGGCCCGACCGACCGCAACGGCAATTCGCCGATGTTGAAGGGCAAGAACAATTCGCTGCTGATGCTGGCGGAAGGGCTGGCCTCGAACGGAATCGCGTCACTGCGCTACGACAAACGCGGCGTCGGCGAAAGCGCCGGCGCGATGGTGGCGGAAGCGGATCTCCGTTTCGACACGTACGTCGATGACGCGCTGTCGTGGTGCGAACAGCTCCGCAAGGACAAGCGCTTCACCGCCGTCGTCATCGCCGGCCACAGCGAAGGCTCGCTGATCGGGATGCTTGCTGCGAAACGCTGCAACGCCGATGGTTTCGTCTCCATCTCCGGCGCCGGACGCTCCGCCGCCGAGATCCTCCGTATGCAACTGGCCGGCAAACTTCCGCCCGAACTTGCGACGCAGAGCGACGCGATCCTGAAGAATCTCGAAGCCGGCAAGACGACGGAGAACCCGCCGCCGCAGCTGGACGCGATCTATCGCCCGAGCGTGCAGCCCTACATGATCTCCTGGTTCCGCTACGCCCCCGCGAAGTGGATTGCCGCGCTGACCGTCCCGGTGCTCATCGTTCAGGGAACGACCGACCTGCAGGTCACCGTCGACGACGCCAAGCGCCTCGCCGCCGCGAACCCGAAAGCGAAGTTGCTCCTGATCGAGGGGATGAATCACGTCCTCAAGGAAGTCCCGGACGATCGAGACAAACAGATCGCGTCGTACAGCAACCCCGACCTGCGGTTGGCTCCGGAGTTTTTGGTGGGCGTCGTCGATTTTGTGCGGAAGGTGGGGAAGTAGGAGAATTGGCGGATATGTCTGACACGGAATCTGACGAGGCGTGGGCTCGGTACTTTGCCCATCAGCTGACTCCCAGCGAAAAAGCTGAGTCGCGTACTCGGATGTTGGCCGATCTGCAGCAGGCGAAAGAAGAAGGTGTCTTTCGCAACCTTGAGAAGTTTCGCGGAAAGATCCGTTGGTCCATATCACTCGAAGAGTTGCGCAAGGAGTAGGAGACGTCATGACAGCAACGAATCTAAATGAGCCGACGGAGGCAGTTAAGGCGAAGGAAGATCCGTGGGCCCGCTATGAGCGGATGAAGCTACCTCCGGAGCGCGTCGCAGAGCTTCGAGCCGAATTGCAGCGACGGATCGATAAGGCGCGAGCGGAGGGCGTGTACGAAGGCCTCATGAAGTGGAAGGGTAAGGTCCACTGGGATATCGATATCGACGCCCTTCGGGAGGATCGCGATTGATCGCGATCGATACGAGTTCACTGCGACGCTGGTCGCGAAGCGAGAACGGGCCTGATGTCGATCGCTTGGACGCGGCGATTCTCAGTGGTTTAGCCGCACTCCCACCGATCGTCCTTTCCGAAGCGCTCAGCAGTCCCGCCGTTGAGGAAGGATTCGTCAAATTCGTATTGAGCTTGCCTCTTCTTCCAGTCGACGACGGCTTCTGGAAGCGCGCAGGCGAATTGCGGAGAAGCGTTCTTGAAGCTGGTCTCAAAGCGAAGCTGGCGGACTCTCTGATCGCTCAAGTCTGCATCGACAACAACGCAGCCCTCATCGCTTACGACGCCGACTTCCGCCACTTCACGCGCGCTGGCCTGAAGCTCGCGTAGCGGCGCGTTTCTGCATCCAGACCATGATGCCGTAGAGGATCGCGACAGCGATTCCGAAGCCGACCAGCCACATCGACTTTGAGGAGAGCGCGTGACGTAACGCGTCGGGGTCTTTCATCAGCGCGGGTTGATCGCCGAGAACCTTCATGCCGAACCACGCCAGCGCGCCGTTGAACAGGCCGGCGCCGAGGATCGTCATGAGCGAGAAGCGGCCGAAAGGCATCCGGAAGAGGCCTGCCGGGATCGAAATCACGTGGCGGATGACGGGGAGCAGACGCGCCACGAAAATGCCGCCGGAGCCGTAGGTCTCGAACCAGTGATCGGCGGCTTCGATTTTCGATGGCCCCATCAGCACGAAGCGGCCGTAGCGGTTCACGAGCGGGCGTCCGAGTTTGTAGGCGATCCAGTAGCTGGCGGCGGAGCCGGCCCAGGATCCCGCAGTGGCGGCCACGATCACCAGCGCGAGATTGAAATGGCCTTGCGACGCCCAATACGCCGCGGGCGGCATGACGACTTCGGCCGGAATCGGCAGCGCGGTCGACTCGAAGGCCATCAAGATGAAGATGCCGAGGTAGCCCCAGTCGAGGATGAACTGCATCCAGGTCAGAAAGAAGTGATGGAACCATTGCATGGGCGCGGAATCCTACTCGAAAGGTGAGTGCTACGATCGCGCCATGCAGCCCGATCGCTACGACGTGATCATCCTCGGCGGCGCGTTCAGCGGCGCGTCGACGGCGATCCTGCTGCGCCGCGATTACCCGCAACTTCGCGTGCTCATCGTCGAGAAGGCTGAAGCGTTCGACGCGAAGGTCGGCGAGGCCACGACCGAGATGTCGGCGATGTTTCTCACGCGCCGCCTGGCCATGTGGCATCACCTCGAGTCCGAGCAGTTGCCGAAAGAGGGACTTCGGTACTGGTTTACGAACGACAAGGTGACCGGTCACGCGAATGCCACCGAGGGCGGCGGATTCCTTCGCAGCGCCGTGCCGGCGTTTCAGTTGCGGCGCGACGCGCTCGATGAATATTTGTTGAAGACTGCTGTCGATGAAGGCGCGGAGTTGCTTCGTCCCGCGAAAGCGCGCGACGTCGAGCTGAACGACTTCGATAACAAGTTGACCATCGAAATCGACGATGAAGTTCGCGAGCTTCGCTGCCGCTGGCTCCTCGATGCCACAGGACGCGTCAACTTCCTCGGCCGCCGCCTCAATCTCATCGAGCGCAACGACGAGCATCCGGTCGCCGCGATCTGGTGCCGCTGGAACGGCGTCCGTCACATCGACGACATCGCGGCGCGTTCCGGCGATCTCTCGGCGCGCAACATCAGTTCGCGCCGGCTGGCCACGAATCACTACACCGGCTTCGGCTACTGGATCTGGGTCATTCCGCTCGGCAACGGTGAAACCTCGATCGGCGTCGTGTTCGACAAGCGGCTCATCGATCTCCATCACAGCAAAGACCGCGCGGCCGATTTCATCGCTTTCCTGAACGCGATTCCGGCGCTGGCCGAGCTGCTCGACGGTGCCTCGCCGCGGCTCGACGATCTCCGTTTCTACTCGCATCTGCCGTACGTTTCGAAGCAGTACATGGGCAACTGCTGGGCGCTCCTCGGCGATGCTGCCGCGTTCCTCGATCCGTACTATTCGCCGGGTCTGGATCACGCGTCGTTCACCGCCGAAGCGACGGCGGAGATCGTGGGGATGGATGCAAAAGGGGAGGATGTCGCGGCGCGCATCGTCGAGCACAACGAAGCGTTTGCGCGCTCGTACGTTCGATTCTTCCGCTCGATTTACAAGGACAAGTACTACTACATGGGCGAGGCCGACCTGCTGACGGCGGCGATGATCCTTGATACGGCGCACTACTACATCTTCGTGGTCATCCCCGCGTATCGGTTCGCGAAAAAGTTTCTGTGGATGCCGGTGCTCGGGCCGAAGCCGGCGTTCTTCAGCTACCACTTCATCAAGTTCTACCACCGCCGCTTCAAAGCGATCGCGCTGGCGCGGCGCGCGGCCGGCGAGGCGGGCGCGCGCAACAACGGGCGGCGCATCAAGGCGTACTTCAACCTCAACTTCTCGCCGATGCACATGTTCCTGCGCGGCGTGAAGCTGTGGATGTTCGCGGAGGCGGACAACGTGCGGCTGCAGTTGCGGCGATTGTTTCGTCGTCGCGCCGCCGCAACGCCCTCGGCCGAGGGCGTCGAAGCACGCGGATGAGCCGGCGTGTGGCCATCGTGTTCGATCGCGAATTCGGCGATCGCCTGCTGGCGCTGGCGATGCGGACGCCGGTTTGGATCGTGGAAAGCAGCGCGAATCGGAGCGCCGTTGCCGAGGCGATGAATCGCGCAACCGAATGGCCGCACATCAGCGTGACGGTGTTTCGTCCGACAGACGAACTGAAGCATCTCTTGTCGCAGATCGGTCATCCGCAACGCGTGGATGTGGTTGGCCTGCAGTTAACCGATGCTGTACGCGATGTTCTTCGCGAGCGCGGTTTCGCGAAAGTTGTCGAAACGAATGACGGCTTTCGCGCGATGTGAAAGACATTTGAACCACAAAGACACAAAGGGCACGAAGGGGATCTCTTTGTGTCCCCTGTGTCTTCGTGGTGATAAGCCTTTCAAAGCGCCGCCAATGCGGCCCGCTTCACCTTTCCACGCTCGTCCACCGGAATCGACTCGATCAGTTTTACGATGCGCGGAACTTTGTGTGGTGAGAGGTGCGCCAGGCAAAAGGCGCGGATCTGCTCGCGCGTGACGTCAGGGTTCGCGACGACTGCCGCCGCCACGACGTCGCCGCGCGCTCCGGCCGGTTCGCCGTAGACCTTCGCCTCGCGGACGCCGTCGATCTGGAGCAGCACCTGCTCGACTTCGCGCGGGTTCACTTTCTTGCCTGCGGTGTTGATCAACTCGCTGGCGCGGCCGGCGATGGCGATCTCGCCGTTTTCGCGAACGTCGACCAGATCGTCGGTGATGAAGACGCTGTCGTCGAACGGCTGGAACGTCGTCGCGTCGTGCAGATAGCCGAGGGCGACGTTGTCGCCGCGGACGATGAGGCGTCCGCGTTTCGAAGTCAGAGTCACGTTCTCCATCGCACGTCCTACGGTTCCGCGCTCGACGGCCGCGCCTTCGCGGTCGTAGGTGATTCCGCCGCATTCGCTGCAGCCGTAGAACGTGTGGATTGGAATGCCGAAGCGCTCGCGAAACTTGCGCGACACGATCGGCGGTAGCGGCGCGCCGGCGGAGAGAAACGTGCGTACCGTTTCGAAATCACCGTCGCCTGCAGTAATCAGATGATCGAACACCATTGGAATCAGTGGCGCGATCGTGCACGAGAAGCGGTTGCAGAGAGTAACGACGGACTGCGGCAGGTAATCGTTCGAGATTACGACCGCCGTCCCTTGCACGAAAAGCGGCGTGACCAGGTTCGAGAAGCCGTACGAATGCGACATCGGAATCGCGCCGAGGTTGATGTCGTCGGGGCGGATCTCCATGGTCGCGCAGATGTTGATGCAGTCCGCGAGGAGGTTCGCTTCCGTGGCCACGATCCCTTTCGGCATCCCAGTCGAACCCGACGTCAGCTTGATCAGCCGCGCGCCGGCGGGAAGGTTCGGGCGCGTCACCGACCTCGTTGAAATGCCGTTCCGATAAACGAGGCCCCGGGCGTTGAAGTGGCCGAGCACGTTGCCAACCTCGGACTCGGTCGCATCGCGATCGATGAGGATGGCCACGAGTTTCTGCTTCAACACCGCGCCGAACGCTGCGAGGAAGTCGACAGAATTCGGGAGCTGAATCGCAACGACGTCGCCCTCTTCAAAGGCGGAAAAGCGGCTGGCCAGTTGATCGATGCGCGCGGCCAGTTGTGCTCGCGAGGTAACGGCTCCCGTGGCGCCGTCGATCACCGCCGCCGCGTCGGGCGCAGCCGCCGTCAAGTCAAGAAAGCGCCGGAGCATGAGCGTGGGGGACGGAGGATAGAGTCCGGCCGCGGCGGCGTCAATCGCGTCACAGGGTGGTGTGTTATTGTCGCGCCAATCGCCGTCCATAGCCCGACGTACGACGTCCCACCCCCTTCCCCACAGAAAAGAACCTAAGGAGTCGTGATGCTCGACCGCCGTCTGCGCGTCGTGGCGATGTCATTCGCTACGCTCATCCTTTCGATTTCGTTTAACACCGCGCACGCCGTCGACCAGACCGGCACTCCCGGGACGCGATTGACCGTCGAAGCCGGCATCACGGCGACGACCGCCTCGCTGATGCAGGCACAGGCGGCAACGCCGCCGCATCCGCCGCATCCCGACCACGAGCTCGAGTATCCGGATCGCAGCCAGTTGCCGCAGAACCCGAACCGACTGGCCGTTTCCAGCTATCCGTCCGCGGGCGTCACCGCGCAGTCGATCGGGACGCATCCGCGCTCGCTCATCCACACAACCGGGTCGTCGTTCGACGGAGCGACATTGACGGATACGGGCGCGTTTCCGCCCGACTCGATGGGCACGGTCGGGCCGGCGCAGTTCGTCGTCTTCAGCAACGGACGCATCCGCTCCTTTACAAAAGCGGGTGTCGCGGACGGCGTCATGAACTTCGATCCTGACGTCTTCTTTGCTTCCGTCATGACGCCGGTCACTGGGCCGGTCCTTCTGAACTTCACCAGCGACCCGCAGGCGCGGTACGACCGTTTCAGCGGTCGCTGGTTCCTGTCGATCATCGATGTGCCGTGCACCAACGCCACCTGCACGACCACCGCGGCCAACCGTTGGATGGTTGCTGTGAGCGACGCGGCCAGCGCCGGCGTCATCTCCGGCACGACCGTCTGGACCTTCTTTCAATTTCAGGCTGATCCCGGAACCAGTTTCCTCGACTATCCGTCGATGGGCATCGACGTCAATGCCATCTACGTCGGCGGCAGCATCTTTACCAGCGCCGGCTCATTCGTTGGTACGAATGGCTACGTCATCCAGAAGGCTTCGGCGCTCGGCGCGGGGCCGCTCGTCGTGACGATGTTCGCCAACATGGCGGCCGGTGCGGGGGCGGGGCCGGAATCGCCACGCGGGGCCGATAACTTCGATCCCGGCGCCACCGAGGGATATTTTGTGGGACCGGACAACGCAGCGTTCAGCGCGATCTCGTTCCGGCGAATCAGCAATCCGGGCTCGCTGACGCCGACGATCTCCGCGAACATCCTCGTAGTGGTGCCGACGACCACCTTGTCCGGCACGCAATCGGTCCGGCTCGTCCAACACGCGGGAAACACCGGCGGCAACAACGGCCTCCTCGACACGCTCGACGACCGGTTCTACCAAGTGATGATCCGCAACGGCCGCATGTGGAGCGCGCACAACTTCACGGTGACCAACGCCGGTGTGGCCAGCACCGCCGCCGCGTCGCGCAATGCAGCCCGCTGGTATGAGTTCCAGAACCTCACCACCACCCCGACGCTGGTGCAGTCCGGCACCGTCTTCGATAACGCGGCGACGCGTGCCGCGGCGCGCCAGTACTGGATTCCCTCGGTCGTGGTCACGGGCCAGGGGCACGCAGTGCTCGGCGCCACGATGGCGGGCACCCCTGTCGGCGCCACACCGGTGTTCGTCGGCAGGCTCGCGGGCGACACGCTGGGCACGATGGTCGGACCTCCCACCACCGCCGCCGTGACGTTCGGAACGACGACCGCCAACTACAACCCTCCCTCCGATCCGGGCGGATCCTCGGGACGCCGCTGGGGCGACTACTCGTTCACGGTGGTCGACCCGCTCGACGACATGACGGTGTGGACGATCCAGGAGTACAACCAGGCGTCCAACAGCTACGCGGTTCGCGTCGGACGGCTGGCTGCGCCACCGCCCGCCACGCCCACCTGTTCCGGATCGCCGATCGCCTTCGCCGGCCCAACTGGAAACGTCGTCATCGCCGCCACCTCCAGCGGCGGTTCCGGCTTCTACGATCCGGGCGCGAATCTCGCGCCTCCCGCGCTGCCGTTCACGCACCTCGGCGCCACCGTCACGAACGCGATCGTGAACAGCGTCACCTACAACACGCCGACGCAGGTGACGTTGAACATCACCGCGCTGACCACGGGACTGCACAACGTCACGCTCACCAACCCCGACGGTCAGGCCGTGACCGCGACCGGCTGCATCAACGCTGCGTCCGCGGCCGGTATCGATCTGACGCTCACCAAGAGCGACGGCGGCGCGTCGGTCGCACCGGGCGGTACGGTCGCGTACACCCTTACCTACGGTAACACCGGCTCCGTCTCAGCCACCGGCGTGGTGTTGACGGAGACCGTTCCCGCGAATACGACCTTCAACGCCGGCGCGAGCACCGCCGGTTGGGTCTGCGCGCCGAACAACAACGCCGGCTCGACCTGCACGCTGGCCATCGGCACCGTTGCCGGCGGCGCCTCAGGGTTGACCGCCACGTTCGCCGTGACGGTAGTCAATCCTGTGGTTGCCGGTGTTACGCAGATTTCGAATTCGGCTTCGATCGCCGATGACGGCACGCACGGCGCCGATCCGACGCCAGGCAACAACTCCGCGAGCGACACGACGCCCGTGACGGGCGCTCCCGATCTGTCGATCACCAAGAGCGACGGCGGCGCGAGCGTCGCGCCGGGCGGCACCGTGTCGTACACCCTTTCGTACGCGAACTCCGGCAATCACGGCGCCGCAGGCGTCGTGCTGACCGAGACCGTTCCCGCCAACACGACCTTCAATTCGGGCGCGAGCACCGCCGGTTGGGTTTGCGCACCGAACAACAACGCGGGATCGACGTGCACGCTGGCCATCGGCGGACTGGCGGCCGGTGGTGGCACATTGACCGCGACCTTCGCCGTCACCGTCGCCAACCCGGTTGCCGCCGGTGTCACGCAGATCAGCAACACGGCGAGCATCGCCGATAACGGCGCGAACGGAACCGATCCGACGCCGGGCAACAACAGCGGCAGCGACACGACTCCGCTCACAGGCGCGCCCGACCTGTCGGTCACGAAGTCCGACGGCGGCGCAAGCGTCGCACCCGGCGGCACGGCCTCGTACACGCTGACGTACGCGAACGCCGGAAACCGCGGCGCCTCGGGCGTCGTGCTCACCGAGACCGTTCCTGCGAACACGACCTTCAACTCCGGCGCAAGCACCGCGGGATGGGTTTGTGCGCCGAACAACAACGCAGGATCGACCTGCACACTGGCCATCGGCGCACTCGCCGCTGGCGGCGGTAATCAGACCGCCACTTTCGCCGTCACCGTCGCCAATCCGGTCGCCGCGGGCGTCACCCAGATCAGCAACACGGCCAGCATCGCCGACGACGGCGCGAACGGAATCGACCCGACGCCGGGCAACAACAGCGGCAGCGATACGACGCCTCTCACCGGCGCTCCCGACCTGTCGATCACGAAGAGCGACGGCGGCGCGACAGTCGCTCCCGGCGGAACCGTCTCGTACACGCTGACCTACGCGAACGCGGGCAACCGCGGCGCCGCAGGCGTCGTGCTGACGGAAACCGTTCCCGCCAACACGACGTTCAACGCCGGCGCGAGCACTGCCGGATGGGTGTGCGCGCCGAACAACAACGCAGGATCGACCTGCACGCTCGCCATCGGCGGACTCCCGGCGGGCGGCGGGAATCAGACCGCGACCTTCGCCGTCACCGTCGCCAATCCGATCGGCGCCGGCGTCACGCAGATCAGCAACACCGCCAGCATCGCCGACGACGGCACAAACGGAACCGATCCGACGCCGGGCAACAACAGCGGCAGCGATACGACGCCGGTCACCGGCGCTCCCGACTTGTCGGTCACGAAATCGGACGGGGGCGCAACCGGCGCTCCCGGCGGAACCGTCTCGTACACGCTGACGTACGCGAACGCCGGAAACCGCGGCGCCTCGGGCGTCGTGCTCACCGAGACCGTTCCCGCCAATACAACCTTCAACGCCGGCGCGAGCACCGCCGGATGGGTTTGCGCGCCGAACAACAACGCCGGCGCCACCTGTACGCTGGCCATCGGCGGACTCCCGGCCGGCGGCGGCAATCAGACTGCGACCTTCGCCGTCACCGTCGCCAATCCCGTCGGCGCCGGCGTCACGCAGATAAGCAACACGGCCAGCATCGCCGACGACGGCGCGAACGGAACCGATCCGACGCCGGCCAACAACAGCGGCAGCGACACCACGCCTCTCACCGGCGCTCCTGACCTGTCGGTCACGAAGTCCGACGGCGGCGCGACCGTCGCTCCTGGCGGCACGGTTGCGTACACGCTCACATACGCGAACGCCGGCAACCACGGCGCCGCCGGCGTCGTGCTGACAGAAACCGTTCCCGCGAATACGTCGTTCAACTCCGGTGCGAGCACCGCGGGTTGGGTTTGCGCGCCGAACAACAACGCAGGCTCGACCTGCACGCTCGCCATCGGCGCACTCCCGGCCGGCGGCGGCAATCAGACCGCGACCTTCGCCGTCACCGTCGCCAGTCCGGTCGGCGCAGGCGTCACGCAGATCAGCAACACGGCGACGATCGCCGACAACGGCGCGAACGGAACCGATCCGACGCCGGCCAACAACAGCGGCAGCGATTCGACGCCTCTAACTGGCGGTCCCGACCTTTCCATCAGCAAGAGCGACGGCGGCGCATCCGCCGCGGCCGGCGCAACGGTGACCTACACGCTCACCTACGCGAACTCCGGCAATCGCGGCGCCTCGGGCGTCGTCCTGACGGAAACGGTCCCCGCGAATTCGACGTTCAACTCCGGCGCGAGCACCGCCGGCTGGGTCTGCGTGCCAAACAACAACGCCGGATCGACGTGCACGCTGGCCGTCGGCGCGGTCGTTGCCGGCGGGGCCAACCAGACGGCAGCGTTTGCCGTCACCGTCGTGACGCCGCTCCCGGCCGGAGTGACGCAGATCAGCAACACTGCCTCGATCGCGGACGACGGCACGAACGGGACTGATTCGAATCCCGCGAACAACACGAGTACCGACACGACGCCGGCGAGCGGCGCGCCCAACCTCACGCTCACCAAGAGCGACGGCGGCGCATCCGTCGCTCCCGGCGCGACCGTGGCCTACACGCTGACCTACTCCAACACCGGAACGATCGGCTCGGCCGGCGTCACGCTCACGGAGACGGTCCCCGCGAACACGACGTTCAATGCAGGCGCGAGCACGGCCGGATGGGTTTGCGCGCCGAACGGCAACGCCGGCTCCACCTGCACGCTCGCCATCGGCTCCGTCGCCGCGGGCGCCGCCAGCGCGACGGCGATGTTCGCCGTCACGGTCATCAATCCCGTTCCGGCCGGCGCGAATCAGATTTCCAACACTGCCAGCATCGCCGATAACGGAGCCAATGGCGCCGACTCGAATCCAGCGAACAACACGGCCAGCGACACGACGCCGGTAACCGCGGCTCCGAATCTCGCGCTCACGAAGAGCGACGGCGGTGCATCGGTCGCGCCGGGCGGCACGGTCGCCTACACGCTGACCTACTCGAATACCGGCAACATCGGCTCCGCCGGCGTGACACTGACCGAGACCGTTCCGGCAAACACGACGTTCAACTCCGGCGCGAGCAGCGCCGGCTGGACGTGTCTGCCGAACAACAACGCCGGCTCAACCTGCACCAACAGCATCGGCGCCGTCGCCGCCGGCGGCGGGACCGCCACCTCTACGTTCGCCGTCACCGTTGCCACTCCCGTCTCCGCCGGCGTGACGCAAATCTCCAACACCGCCACGATCGCCGACAACGGCGCGAACGGCGCCGACTCGAACGCCGTGAACAACACCGCCAGCGACACGACGCCGCTGACCGGCGCGCCCGATCTCTCCATCCTCGTCAGCGACGGCAGCGCCAACGCCGTGGCCGGCGGCGGAATCACGTACACGCTGACCTACGCGAACGGCGGCAACCGAGGCGCCGCGGCCGTCGTCATCACCGACACCGTTCCTGCGAACACGACCTTCAATCCCGGTGGAAGCACGGCCGGATGGGCTTGTGCGCCGAACAACAACGCCGGCTCGACGTGCACGCTCGCCGTGGGCATCGTCCCGGCCGGCGCCGCGCCGCAGACCGCGACGTTCGCCGTAACCGTCGCGAGCTCCGTCCCTGCTGGCGTCACGCAATTCACCGACGCCGCCTCGATCGCCGACAACGGCGCGAACGGCGTCGACTCGAATGCCGCAAACAACACCGCCAGCGACTCGACGCCGCTCATCGCCGGAGCCACCGTGTCCGCCACGAAGACAGTCGCCGGCAATTTCTTCAGCAGCGGCAACGTGACCTACACGATCGTCCTGCAGAACAGCGGCGCCGGTGCGCAAGCCGATAACTCCGGCAACGAATTCACCGATGTCCTCCCGGCCACGCTGGCGCTGGTCTCCGCAACGGCATCAAGTGGAACAGCCGTGGCGAACACCGGATCGAACACCGTCACATGGAACGGCGCCATTCCCGCCGGCGGATCCGTGACGATCACCATCAATGCAACCGTACAAGCCGTCTCCGCCGGAACGGTCATTACGAATCAAGGAACCGTCTCGTTCGACGGCAACGGCGACGCCACGAACGAGTCATCCGCGCAGACCGACGATCCCGCCGTTACGGGCGCGGCCAATCCCACGTCCTTCACCGCCGTCTCCGCCGTCGCGATCCCGTTGTTCCAGTTCTTCGGCCTCGCAGCCATGGCCGGCCTCCTCGCTGCCCTGGGCGTTGCCCTATCCCGCCGTTAACCGAACGAAGAGGAGCGGACACTCCGTCCGCTCCTCTTCCTCTCCGAAATCAATCCACTGCGCCAGACGGTTACGATCCGCTCATGACTGACGTGGTGGTGATCGGCGGCGGCCCGGCCGGATCGACGGCGGCGACGCTTCTCGCGCGCAAAGGGTTTTCCGTCACGCTGCTGGAACGCGAGCGGTTTCCGCGTTTTCAGGTCGGCGAGTCGCTGCTGCCGTACAACAACGATCTCTTCGAGCGCCTCGGCGTCACCGTCCCGCTGGCGACGGGATCGTTTACGCCAAAGTACGGCGCGGGCTTCGTCACCGCGGACGGCGCGCTCGGCTACACGTTCCGGTTTCGCGAAAATCTCCCCGAGGCGTATCACAGCTCGTTTCAGGTCAAGCGGGCGGAGTTCGATGAACTGCTTCTGCGCAATGCGGCGGCGAATGGCGTCGATGTTCGAGAAGAGACGCCGGTGACGGCCGTCGATCTCGCGGATTCCAAACGCGCCATCGTCACGACCTCGAACGGCGAGCGCATCGAAGCGCGGTTCGTCGTCGACGCGAGCGGGCACGGCGCGTTTCTCGGCAATCGCAATGGCGACAAGGAAGACGTCGAGGAGCTGAAGAAGGTCGCCATCTTTGCGCACTACAAAAACGTTCCGCGTCCCGAGGGACGCGACGCCGGCAACACCATCATCGTCGTCCTGCGGGATGCGTGGTTCTGGCTGATCCCGGTGAGCGCCGGTACCATGAGCGTCGGTCTCGTCGTCAGCCGCGATCATCTGCGCGGCTGCGGATTGACACCCGAGGAGTTGCTGCGGCGGACGATTGAAGGCGCGCCGTATCTCGCGGAACGGATGAAGGATGCTGAGCAGGTCACGCAGGTTTACGTCCGCCGCGATTTCTCGTTCATGGTGAAGAGAAGAACGGGAAAGAACTTCGCGCTGGTCGGCGACGCGGCCGGCTTCCTCGATCCGATTTTTTCCACCGGGGTATTCATGGCCATGAAGTCGGCCGACATCGCCGCGGACGCGATCGAGCAGCGGCTGAACGGCGGCAGCACGCGGTTGCTGCGGCGTTACGACCGCTCGTTCCAGTCCGCGATCGACAAGTACTTCCGCTTCATCGCCAACTTCTATAGCCGCGAATTCCTCGAGGTCTTCCTGCAGCCGAAAACCGATTACGGTCTGATCCCGGTCATCACCGGCATCCTGGCGGGCAACATCTTCGAGCGGCAGAACCGCCTGAAACTCGCGCTCTTTTTCTTTTTCGTGCGCATGCAGAAAATGTTTGGCGTGATCGCTCCGCCGATCGCATGGGAGGAGTTGCCCGGCCCCGCAAGTATGTGAGAATGCCGCAGCCCATGAACGACCTCAAACGAAAACTGAAGGAGCTGCTCATCGAGCGGCTCAAGTTTGAAGACATGACCCCCGACGACATCAAGGATGACGATCCTCTTTTCGCCGGCGGCCTCGGTCTCGATTCGATCGACGCGCTGGAGATCGTGGTGATGCTGGAGACGGAGTTCGGCATCAAGGTGAAGAACGAATCCGCCGCGCGCGACAACTTCCACTCGGTGGCCTCGCTCGCGGAGTTCGTGAAACACCGGCTCGCCGATCAGCAACAGGCACCGGTGTGAGCTGGCTGGCCAGCCTGCCGCATCAGATCCCGTTCCGCGCAGCGTCCGCCGCCACACGCATCGATGAGAAAACGATCGAGGGCGTGTACGTTTGCACGGTGGACGACACGATGCCGCCTCATCTGATGGCCGTCGAGGCGATGGCGCAGCTCGGCGGCGGATTGGCGTTCGCGAATTCGCGCTCGCACGCGTTCCTCACCGGCATCGATCGGTGCGAGATCGATCGCGTGATCGAAGCCGGGGATGCGATCCGATTCGTGGTGACGCTCGATGCCGATTTCGGCGGAACGTTTCGCTTCACCGGCACTGGCACGATCGATGGAGTAGAAATAATGAGGGGCAGGTTTTATCTCGCGCTGTCATCCTGAGGCTGCCGGAGGCGCGTAGCCGAAGGCGAAGACGCCGGAGGACGGCGAAGGATCTCAAGCTTCCCAAACTGCGTTGAATCCCAGTGCGTTTCAGCCGGATTTGCGCATCTTGAGATCCTTCGCGGTCCTTCGCGACTCCGGCTTCGCCTACGTCGCTCCGGCGGCTCAGGATGACAGCGAAACATCATGCGCAAAGCTGACACCTCCATCCGCCTCGCAATCACCGGCGTTGGGATCATCTGCTCGATCGGACGGAATCGAGATGAGGTGTGGAAGTCGATCGTCGAGTCGCGTGCCGGAATCGGGAAGTTGTCGAAGTTTCCCGGCGAAACGTTTCCCACCGACATCGCCGCAGAAGTTGGAGAGATCGATAGCCTCGTCGACAAACGTGCAACCAAGCGAATGTCGCGCAGCGATCTGCTGGCAGTGATCGCAGCGAACGAGGCGATGGAACAGGCGAACGGCGGCGCAACCACTGCGTTGCCGCGCGATCGCGCAATCGTTTCCACCGGCACGTCGACCGGCGGACTGCTCGAAGGAGAGAGCTTTTTTTTCGACCGTCTCGTGCGCGGACGCAGCCGCGTAGCCTCTTCGCGCGTGTTGCAGCAACCGACCTCCGGTCCCTCCGACGCCGTCGCGCGCGCTCTCAACCTCGGCGGCGGTGTGCTTTCGAACGCGACCGCGTGCGCATCGGCCGGCGCCGCGATCGGCATGGCTGGCGATCTTCTTCGTTCCCATCACGCCGACGTCGCCATCGCCGGCGGCAGCGACGCTCTCTGCCGGCTCACGTACAGCGGCTTCAATGTCCTCCAGGCTGTCGACGACAATCCATGCGCTCCGTTTTCCGCCGGACGCAAAGGCATCACCCTCGGCGAAGGCGCGGCGTACCTCGTCATCGAACGATGGGACGATGCACTCGACCGCGGCGCGACGATCCTCGCGGAGCTCTGCGGCTACGGCGCGACGTGCGATGCGCATCATCCGACCGCGCCGCACGAAGACGGCCGCGGCGCGCAGGCGGCCATGCGCGGTGCGTTGGCCGAGGCGAACGACGGTCAACACGTTGACTACATCAATGCGCACGGCACCGGTACGTTGCTGAACGACTCCGCCGAGACGAAAGCAATTCTCGCTGCGGTCGGCGGCGATGTCCCTGTCTCATCGAGCAAGTCGTACTTCGGCCACACGCTCGGCGCCGCCGGCGGCATCGAAGCGGTGATTAGCGTGCTCGCGCTCCAGCATCAGCTCGCGCCGCCGACGCTGCGACTCGATACTCCCGCCGACGACTGCACGCTCGACTACATCCCGCACACGCCGCGGCCGATGTTGATGACGAACGTACTGTCGAATACGTTCGGCTTCGGCGGCTCGAACGTGTCCTTGCTTTTTCGGGCGGCAGATCAATAAGTTGCGGCGTTGTGCCGTGCTATAACCGCGGGTCCGCAAATGACTCGGGTTGCCATCAGCGGCATCGGGATCGTTGCGCCAGGCGCAATCGGGATCGAAGCGTTTCGCGCGCTGCTCGACGCCGGCACGAGTGCGATCGCACCGGTCGAACGGTTTGATACGAATGGGCTGTCCACGCACAACGCGGGTCTGATTGTCGATTTCAAAGCGCGCGACTACATCCCGCCGATGAAGCTGCGGCGGATGAATACGTTGTCGCGCTACGCCGTCGCCGCGACGCGCCTGGCCCTCGACGATGCCGGCATCGCGTTGCCCAACGAGGCCGGCGTCGCCCTCGGCACTGCCTTCGGGCCGGTGCAGACCTCGGTCGACTACATGCAGGAGTACGTCGCGAAGGGCGCCGCGCTCGCGCCGCCGCAGCTCTTCGCCGAGTCCGTCGCGAACGCGCCTGGCTCGCACATTGCGATCGAGCACGACTTGCGCGGTTTCAATGTCACCGTCACGCAGCGCGAGTCGGCGCTGCTCGGCGCGGCCATGTTCGCGAGCGGACAGATCGCGAAGGGAACCGTCCCTTCGGCGATCATTGGCGGCGTGGAAGAGGTCAACGAGATGGTCTTCTCCGTTCTCGATCGACTCGGCTCGTTGGCGCACGCGGACGGCGAGTTGACCGAGGCGATGCGGCCGTTCGACGCCCGGCGCAACGGCATGTCGATCGGAGAAGGCAGCGCGATTTTCATCGCCGAGGGTGAGCCGTCGCGTGAGCCGTACGGATGGGTTGCGGGCTTCGGCATCGCTCGCGATACGACGGCCACGATCTCCGATTGGGGAACGGGCGACGCGCAAGTGGCGACAGCGATGCAGGCTGCGATCGATGACGCGGGTATTTTGATCTCCGAGGTCGATGCGATCTACGCGTCGGCGAATGGAACGAAGCGCGGTGACCTTCTGGAGGCACGCGCGATTCAACGGCTCTTCGGCGATGACGTTCCGCCCGTCGTTGCGGCGAAGGCGTATTTCGGCGAGTACGCGGCCGGTGGCGGATTGCAATTTGCCGCGGCGTTGCTCGCGATGCACGATCAGAAACTGCACGCGTCGTTTGGTTTCGATGAAGCGGATGCGGAGATGCGGTTCACGCCCGTTCGCGATTCGCGTCCGGCGAAACTGCGGAACATCCTTGTCAACTCGATCTCCGCAGGTGGCGGCGTTGTCTGCGCGGTGATCTCGAAGGAGCGCGAATGAAAGTGCTCGCGCTCATCCCGGCACTGAACGCGGAGTCGAGCATCGGAGCGGTCATTCGCGATTGCAAAGCGGTCAATGAGGACGTCGTCGTCATCGACGACGGCTCCGGCGATCGAACGGCGGATGTGGCGCGCGCGGCGGGAGCGCAGGTCGTGTCTCATCCCATCAATCGCGGCAAAGGCGCGGCGCTCAAGACCGGATTCGCGTACGCGCTCGAGCACGGATTCGACGCCGTCATCACGCTCGATGCTGACGGCCAGCACCTGCCGCGCGAGATTCCGAAGTTTCTGGCCGCACACGTGGAGACCGGCGCGGACCTCATCATCGGCGGACGTGCCCATCTTTTCGGTGAGATGTTGCCGCGCCGCCGTTTCGCGAATCGTTTTTCGGCGCGCTGCATCGCCTACGCCGCCAAGACGAATGTGACCGATTCACAGAGCGGCTTCCGTCTCTACTCTGCGCGGCTCCTCGCCGGGATCCGCCTGCGCAGCGACGGCTTCGACCTGGAAAGCGAAGTGATCGTGCAGGCCGGCTGCCGCGGCTTCAAGGTCATCACCATCCCCATCGACCTCGGATTTGTCGACGGCCAGTCGACGAGCCACTACAAGCCGCTCGGCTACACGCTGCGCATCGCGTGGACGGTGATCCGCGCACGCTACTTCTGGCGGTAAGGCGTAGTGCGGACGTCCTCGTCTGCATCCGGCGGGCGTCCTCGCCCGGCGGTGGTTTTCTGCGACGATCGCGCGACTTGCACAGAAACCCCCGTCGGGCGAGACGCCACGCCGGATGCAGGCGTGACGCCCGCACTACTTTTTAGGTGCTGCCGTCGCCGCAGCCGGCAGATCCGACTTCGCGAGCGGCTTCCGCGGCATCATTTCCGGACGATTGGCCGCTTCCCACACGAATGTGGCCATGACCACCGCGGCCTGCATCAGGTCTTCGCGCTGCAGGCGGTCGTAGACGTCGTAGTTCGTGTGATGCGTGCGCTGCTCGTACTCGACTTCGTCCTGGATGAATTGGAAGCCGGGCAGGCCGACGCCGTCGAAGGAGACGTGATCGGTGCTGCCGGTGTTGCGCTCCGTGACGGTTGTGACGCCGAGATCTTTGAGCGGCTCGATCCACGACTGGAAGATCGGCGCGACGGCGTAATTCTCCTGCGCGTAGACGCCGCGAATCTTGCCGGTGCCGTTATCGAGGTTGAAGTACGCGGAGAGCTTGGCGTGCTCCGGCTTGAACGTAAGTGGTCCTGCATTGGCGCGCATCGCCGCGGGGATATCGCGTTCAGCGGTGGACGGCTCCGGACGCGATGCGAAATGTTCGGAGACATAGGCGCGCGATCCGAGGAGGCCTTCCTCTTCGCCGCTCCAAAGCGCGATGCGGATGGTGCGCTTCGGCGCGATTCCGATCGCTTTGATGATGCGCGCCGCTTCCATCGCCACGACGACGCCCGCGCCGTTGTCAGTCGCGCCGGTGCCGCCGTGCCACGAGTCGAGGTGACCGCCGAGCATCACGATCTCCCCTTTTTTGTCGCTGCCGGGGATCTCGGCGATCGTGTTGTAGGCGTTTTTGTCGTCGTCGTAGTACGTCGTTTTGACGTTGACCTCGAGCGTCACGTCTTTCTTCAGATCGACGAGGCGCGCCAGGCGGTTGTAGTGCTCGGTCGACATTACGATCGACGGTACCGGGTAACTCTCGCCGTCGCGCTGCGTACCCGCGCCCTGCACGTGGAAGTTGCCGAAGTCGGCGCTGTCGGAGTCGATCATCACCAGCGGCTTTTCCTCGCCGAGGAACTTCGTGAGCGCTTTGCGGAAGGCGTTGCGCTTCACGAGTTCTTCGCGCGTGAAGCGCGGGCGGCCCGGCAGTTCGTAGTTTTCGATGTCGTTGAGCTGCTTCTCGCTGTAGCGATTGAACTGCGCCTGATCGTGCGGTTTGAGCTCGCGCGGGTCGCCGTTGAGGACGATCTTGCCCGCGAGTTTGCCGCGATACTTTTCGATGTCTTCGACGGTCTCGATCTTCACGCGGACCGGCTTGCCGGTGATGACTCCGTTCGTTCCCGGCGTCCACGCGCGCGGCAGCGCCCACAGCTGCGCGACGTCAGGAGTCGTCATCCGGACGGTGCATTCTTCGTACGACCAGCCGCGCCCAAACGGGCCCCAGCTCTCGAGATGCGCGTTGGTGAGACCGAACGCGGTGAGCTTGTCGCGCGTCCATTCGTTGGCGCGTTTCATGTTCGGCGAGCCGGTCAGCCGCGGTCCGACGAAGTCCATCAACTCCTCGGCCGTCTCCATGACCTTGGAGTTGCGGAACCCTTCCTGACGGATGCGGTTCTGCATCATCGGGTCGGGCGAGTCGGCGGCAAAAACGGAGGTCGCGAAAAGGGCAATCAACGCGAGAGTCTTTTTCATGGTCGCGCAGTCTAGCGGAATTGGTGGGACGGACGATGTCATCCTGAGGCTGCCGGAGGCGTTGGAGCGCGAAGCGTGGAACGCCGGAGGACGGCGAAGGATCTCAAGATGCGCAACGCCGGCTGAAACCACTGGGATTCAACGCAGGTTGTGAAGCTTGAGATCCTTCGCCGTCCTACGCTGCTCCGGCTTCGCCTACGCAGCTTCGGCGGCTCAGGATGACAAAACGTCAAAGTTCCAACTCACCCCAATCGACCGCCGTCGGCACGTTCGATTTCGCGAAAATCGTGTTCAGCATTTCCGTCGGCGTGTAGATGCGGACGTCGCCGAACTCGCTCGGGCGCCGGTTTTTCATCGTGAAGAGCGCGCGCTGCGAGGCGTAGTCGAAGTTTGCGTGGAAGTCGTCGTCCTTCTTCTGCTCGAACATCGAGCGGAGAACGTTGAGCTGATTGGAGAGGTGATCGGCGGGATCCATCGACGCGGCGGACTTCTGCTGCTTCGCCGATTTGCGCCGAGGCTGATCGATGCCGATGGCCATCGCGCGCAGATCGTCGAGCTCCTGCGCGACGCGATTGCTCTTCGCGATTCGCTTGCTTTCCGGCGGGAGCAGCATCGCCGGAATCTTGTTGCAGTTCGCGCGGTGGATGGCGTCGCTGCGCGTGATCCAGCCGAGGTTCGTGACGCCGCAGCGCGCGGAAACGTTGGCGGTCAGGTTCTCGATGAACGGCTTCACGGCGGTCTGGAACGAATCGTCGACGCCGTTGAAAAGATTGAGGACGTAGTGGACGCGGAACTCGTCGAGCGTCTGCTGCACGGTGCGGGTGATCGGATGATCGCCGAGGTTGCCGGCGAGGTCGTCGGCGAACGCGTCGAGATTGCCGACCGATGAATCGTAGACATCCTCGACCTGATCGATCAGCTCATTGATCAGGCGCCAGAAGTCAAGTTTTCCATCCACCGTAGAGAAAAAGGGCGACTCCTTGCTGAAGATCAACCGCAGTTTGCGGAACAGGATCGCTTTGACGATGTCGGACGCCGCGAGCGTCGCGCTGGGAAGATGCGGCGTGAAGATCAGGATGCCGGAGTTCGAGAACGGCAGGAAATCGATGACGTTCGAATCGAGGCCGGCGCGCATGTCGAGGATGACGTAGTCGGCGTCGAGACCATTGATCGCTTCGATCAGCCGTCCTTTGTTCGCGGCGCCGAAATTCGTGATCTCGTCGATGAGGTGCAGCGGCCCGGCCACGAATCCGAAGTTGCGGAACTCACCCTTCGGATCGAGCTTGTCGTTGAGATGCGTGACGCAGTGGTTGAGCGACTCGCCTTTGCGGAAGAAGTGGTAGAGGTCCTTCTCGATCGGAACATCGATCGCGTTTCGGATCGCGGACGTGCCGGTGTCGAGATCGACGAGCACAGTCCGGCCATGACGCGAGAGGGCAAGCGAGAAATTGATGGCGAAGGTCGTCTTGCCGACCCCACCTTTGCCGGAAGAGATCGGGATGATCCGTTTGATGGCCACGCTGGTAGGGGACTTCGCGGCGGAGTGTAGCACCGCGCTTTGCTGCTAAAATCGCGCGACCGTGCTCCCGTCATCGTTCTATCGGAAGTTCGCGCTCTTCGCGGAGCTCGATGAACGCGAGCTCGCGTCGATCGCCGCCGTCGCCAAGACGCGCCGCTACGCGAAGGACGACGCGGTCTTTCACGCGGACGAGATCGGCGACGTTTTCTACCTCATCCGCGAAGGGCAGGTGAAGGTGACGATGACCTCGCCCGAGGGGAAGGAGATCATCCTCTCGATCCTGGCCGCGGGCGATTTCTTCGGCGAGATGGCGCTCTTCGACAACGAACCGCGCTCGGCCACGGTCATCGCCATCGAGCCGCTCGAGGTCGTGTCGATCTGGCGCACGGACTTCCTGCACATCCTCAGCGAGAACTTTTCAATCACGCAGAAAGTGCTCGGCGAGCTGTCGAAGCGGCTGCGGAACGCATCGAATCGGATCGAATCGCTGGCCACGATGGACGTCTACGGCCGGCTGGCGCGCTTCTTTCTCGACCTGGCGCGGCAGAGCGGAAAGGTGCTCGACAACGAGTACATCGCGGTGATCCGGCCCACGCATCAGGCCATCGCGAACATGATCGGGACGTCGCGCGAGACGGTGTCGCGGCTGATTCACGATCTGATGAAACAGAACCTGCTGCTGTCCGAGGGAAAGACGATCTACCTGCGCAAGACGGCGCTCGACCAGTTCCGCGCGGAGCTGTAAGGCGTTGACGATCCCGAACGCGCTCACCCTGCTGCGTCTTTTCGCCGTCCCTGTTTTTATCTACGCGTCGTTCCGCGGCGAGTATCGGATTGCGTTCTTCATCTTCGCCGGCGCGGCGGTGACCGATTTCCTCGATGGCGTCATCGCGCGGAGCTTCAATCAGCGCTCTCGGCTCGGTGCGATTCTCGATCCTGCGGCCGACAAAACGATGATGGCCTGCGGCTATCTTTTCTACACGCTTCGCGATGGATTGCCGGTCGCTGGAATCCCGGTCTGGCTGACGTTCACCGTCTTCATTCGCGATTTCTTCATCATCACCGTCATCTACCTGCTCTATACGCGCGTGCAGCTAACGCATTTCCCGCCGTCGTGGGCAGGCAAGACTTCCACGGTCGTCCAGGCGGTCACGCTCGGCATCACCATCGCCGCAAACGCATTCGGCCCGAGCGTTCTCCCGTTCCTGGAAATCCTTTTCCGGATCGCGGTCGTGACCACGCTCTTCTCCGCGTGGGACTATCTGCGCAAAGGGAAGGCGATGCTGCCGGCGCGTCCTTGACCGCATCCACACCGTTGCCTAGAATGCGCGGCTCGCGCGGCGAAATAGATACCGGGCGCGAGCAGTTAGCGGGTGTCCCGAGCCTCCATAGCTCAATTGGTAGAGCAGCAGACTCTTAATCTGTTGGTTCTAGGTTCGAGTCCTAGTGGGGGCACCAAATCAAGTACGATGACGAGGACTGGGCGCGCGCTCGGTCCTTTTTGCATTCGGGCGAAAGTGGCGGAACTGGCAGACGCGCTGGACTTAGGATCCAGTGGCCCAAAGCCGTGCGGGTTCGAGTCCCGCCTTTCGCACCAATCCAGCCGAAAATCCATCCGAAGGTCGTCAGCGAATGCTTCTGAATTATGAAGATGTCTCCCCGGTCAAGAAGATTGTCGAAGTAGAAATCCCGGCCGATCTGATTTCGTCCGAGGCGCAGCGCGTCACGGCGGACTTCAGCCGCCAGGCCAGCATCCCCGGATTCCGTCCGGGCAAGGTGCCGACCGGCATCGTGCGCACCCGCTTCGCCAAAGAGATCCATGAGCAGGTGATGGAGCGGCTGCTGCCGCGCACGTTCCAGGAGGCGATCGCCGGCAAAGACGTCGAGATCGTCGGCGAGCCGCACCTGCAGCACATGGACGCGTTCGTCGTCGGCGCGCCGGTCAAGTACAAAGCCGAATTCGAAGTGAAGCCGAAGTTCGAGCTCGGCGAGTATCGCGGCCTCTCGATCGACGATCCGAAGATCGACGTGGCCGAGACCGACATCGGCAGCATGATCGAGCGTCTTCGCGATCAGGCCAGCGCGTATCGTCCCGTCGATGACCGCGGCCTCGAAGAGGGCGATTTCGCCATGATCGACATGACGACGTCCGGCGAAGGCCTCGACCCCGACACCCGCGGCGGCCACTTCCGCCTCGGCGAAGAGACTCCGCTCCCCGAGCTGCACGAAGCGCTTCGCGGCAAAAAGCCTGGCGAGTCGGCGTCATTCGAGAAGACATATGCCGAGGATGCGCAGAACGAGCAGTTCCGCGGCCGCACCATCAAGCACGACGTCACGCTGAAAGAGATCCGCGTTCAGGAGAAGCCCGAGGTTTCCGACGAATTCGCGCAGAGCACCGGCGGATGGGAAACGGTCGACCAGATGCGCGAGGCGATCGCCGCCGACATCCGCAAGCATCGCGAGATGGAGGCGAAGCGCCTGAAGCAGAATCAGATCGGCGAGCTACTGTTGGCCGCGCACGACTTCGAAGTGCCGGAGACGCTGGTCGAGGAAGAGCTCGGAAAGTCGCTGCAGAACTACGCGCGCTTTCTGGCCTCGCAGGGCGTCGACATCGAGAAGGCCGAGATCGACTGGCGCAAGATGCAGGAAGAGTTTCGCCCCGAGGCCGTCAAACGGGTGAAACGCGCCCTGATCCTCGAGCAGATCGCCAAGAAAGAGAACCTCATCGTGAGCGACGTCGAAGTCGACGCCGAGATTCGCCGCGCGGCGAAGGAAGCCGACCGCGACTTCGCCGAGGTCAAGCACCGGCTGCGTCACGACGGCGGCTACGAAGCGCTGCGGATGTCGCTCAGCCAGGAGAAGGCGCTCGACATGGTGCTGCACGAAGCGACGGTGCGCAGCGCGTAAATGAAGCTGCCGCTCGACGCGCGCCTTCTGTTCGCCGCGCGCATCGTGCGGCTGTTCGCGTACGGCTTCGTCGCCGTCGTCCTCGTTCTCTATCTGTCGGCGATCGGCCTCGATGACCACCGCATCGGCCTGCTGCTGTCGCTGACGCTGGCGGGCGACGTCATCGTCTCGCTCTACCTGACCACGCGCGCCGACGCGCTCGGCCGGAAACGGACGCTGCTCGCCGGCGCGCTGCTGATGATCGGCGCCGCAGTCGTCTTCGCGATCACGCACGACTTCACGCTGCTCATTCTGGCGGCGACGATCGGCGTGATCAGCCCGAGCGGCAACGAAGTCGGTCCGTTTCTCGCGGTCGAGCAGGTGGCGCTCGCGCAGGCAGCGCACGGACGCGACCGAACGTCGCTCTTCGCCTGGTACAACCTGGCGGGATCGTTCGCGACCGCGGCCGGCTCGCTCGCCGGCGGATTTCTGTCTGGACAGATGATGGCGCGCGGCTTCGGCGCGATCGCGAGCTACCGCAGCGCGATCATCGCCTACGCCATCCTCGGCGGAATCCTGGCGACGGTCTTCGCCGCCGTGTCGCCCGCAATCGAAGGGGAACGCATCGCGAAAACGACCCGCGGCCTGTTTCGCGTCGAACGATCGCGATCGGTCGTGACACGCCTCTCGGCACTCTTCGCGCTCGACGCCTTCGCCGGCGGACTGGTCGTGCAGAGCATTGTCGCCTACTGGTTCTTCCGCCGCTTCGGTCTGAGCCCCGCCGCCCTCGGCACCCTCTTCTTCGGCGCGAATCTCGCCGCCGGCGTCTCCGCGCTCAGCGCCGCGCGCATCGCCAAACGTTTCGGCCTTCTGAACACGATGGTCTTCACCCATCTCCCGTCGAACATCCTGCTCATCCTCATCCCGCTGATGCCGACGCTGCCGCTGGCGATCGCCGTCCTCCTGCTGCGCTTTTCCATCTCGCAGATGGACGTCCCGACGCGCCAGGCCTTCGTAATCGCCGCCGTCGATCCAACCGAACGAACCGCCGCCGCCGGAATCACCGGCGTCGCCCGGACGACCGGCGCGGCACTGGCGCCCGTCATCGCAATGCCGCTGATCGCCAGCCTCACGCACAGTTGGGTGCCCTTCATCGCTGCGGGTGGATTGAAGATCGTCTACGACCTCGCGCTGCTCCGCAGCTGCCGCGGCGTCAAGCTCGAAGGCTGACCGCGTCCGCGGTCACCGCAACGGAACGCTGGCGTCCTCGCCGGCTGGATCGGCGGCGTCCCGCCGCTGAATGGGGAGCTCGCGTAAGTGTTGGTTGCAAGCAACATTCGGGTTTTGCGAACCGGCAGCCAGACGCTGCCGGCGTCATCCCTCCTGCCGGCTGATCAGCGTCACGCGGCTCTGTTCGACCACGACCTGCACGTTTGCGCCGATCGCGAACCCATGCTCCTCCAGCCACCGTCCCGACAGTCGCAGATACGGCACGACCGCCTCAGGCATCGTCCGCCGAGGGATGCGGCGCGACGACAGCGTCAGGACTTGCGGAGCCCGCGCCGGCCGCGACTTCTTGCGCCGCGCACGGCGGAGAGCGGAGACATAGCGGACGGCATTGGGCAAACGTGGGGACATGGGCATCGCCTCCATATCGATTGCATCAGCGGAAATGTCATTCGGATTCGAAAGGGTGGCCGAGGCTATGCGAATCAACGCTGCCGCCCGGCCACGCCATCGCCTCAGCGAGGCCCGGGATCACGCGCGCGAGCCGCTCCTGATGCAGATCGGTCAGCTCCTCGAACATCCGCATCAGCATCGCCTCGACCGGCTCCCGCCCCTCGTCGGCCAGCACCTGAAGCGCCCCGATCTGATACCGCGGCAGCCGGACCGTGAGCTTCCGCGTCCGCAACGCCGCCGGCAGGACCAACGCCGCATCGCGCTCCAGCGCCTCTTCGATCGACGTCAACGGCCACTGCTGCATCGCATACGCCGCCAGCTCGCAACGCTCGATCCTCGTCCCGCCGGACGTCTCAACGACCTCAATGTCCCCATTCCGGATCGCCGCCTTCATCTCCGCGAACGACCACCCAAGCAAGTCCGTCGCGACACCAACCGTGACGCGCGGCTCCCGATGTAGGAAGATGGCGCGGATGCGTTGGCTGAGGAGTGGATCGAGCATGATGTGCGAGCTCCTGTTGGTATCTAATAGTATACCGTCGAAGATTCGCCAACGCAAGCGGAATTCGCATCGCGACCATGCCGCCATCTGAAGGCGAACTATTCGGCGCCCGACTGCGGGAGTTGCGCGAGAAACGCGGCGAGAGTCAGCGATCGCTCGCCGAGCGGACGGGATCGACACACGCGTACATCAGCCAAATGGAACGTGGTCTCAAGGTGCCAACGCTCACGATGATCGTTCGGTTGGCGGTCGCCTTGGAATGCGAGGTTACTGACCTCGTGGATGTCTTCACTGGTCGAGATCTCCGGAAACTCATGGCGAGCAGGTTCTAAGACAAACAGCGAGTGACTCCCGCCTCTCATAGGGTTAATCGGTGACACCTACCCGCCGCCACCTTTCCGTTGAACAGCGTTAGCTTCCGTTATGAACGCAGTGCGTTTCACGTCGCGCAAAAGTTAAGAGTTCGGCAACGTGTATGAATAAGATAATGCGCCGATGGACGAGTTCGAGCGGTACATCGAACACCTTCAGCGGCAGACGCGGACGCCCTAGGCTGAAGAGGTTCTCGCGCGTACGCTCGCGAAGCTCAAGGCAGACGGGGAAAGACGCGCGCAGTTAGCGGCCGACGTAGGACTAGAGGGTGAAGCGTCGGAGTATCTTCGCGTGTTGCTGACAAGTGAGCCGGCATCGCCGTCGCAGTTTGAGTCTCCGATTGCTCGGCGCATATTTAAACCGTTACTCGATGAGGTTCTCTCCGCGGCTGCGACACTCGGAATACAGCTTCAGAATGAGGTGATTTTTGCTAACTCTACTGATGCCCACCCGTCCTCGTCTTCGATACCGTCATCACACATGCATCTGATTTCGCTGGCGCTGGGACGTCTGCGTTTTGTAACTACTGGGCCAAATTGGTGGCGCAGACAGCAGGAGGCTACCACGACGTATTCGGAGACGTACCAATGACACGCAAGGGGCTTCGGGCGTTGTGGGTCCACCGTGTCGATCTAATTGCTGCCGCGATGAGGTTAGCTGTCTATTGCAGATTGGTCGGGTCAGCAATCGGGTTTGGACAGATGAGAGGCATTCCTACACAAACAGGGTTTCGCGTTGAATTGCTGGCGGCAATGGAAACATTTGCGATGGGTCACGAAGTCGGTCACTGCTTTATTCAGGAGCGCGAGCCCGGAAAAGGTGCCACGGCCGAAGATGAATTTACGTGCGACGCGTACGGCCTCGCGGTCAGTCGCGTCATTGGAATGGACCGAGACAATTACTCAATGACGAGCGGAGCTGGGGCGTACACATTTCTTAGCGCAGCGGGAGTGTGCTTCGACGCGTCGAACAGAAATACGATAGCGTCATCGCATCCCGATCCGAAGAGCCGCGCGGCGGCAGTGCTTGCGCGATCCGTCGACGGCTTGTCGCGACGGCGAGCTGCGGGGGTCCGCCGGTACTTTCGCGAGATTGACGCATTCTTCTCGGAGGTAGAGAGGCATTGCGAAATGTTGCTGCGCCAGTCGTAGATGACGCGACCTCGTCGCGCTGAAGACGCGGCGTGGCTTCGGCACGCCGGCCGAGTACGGCCGGCAGACAAGCTTTCCAGCGAAGCCGAACCGCGAACGGAACAGCGACTTGCAACCAGCGAGGGAAACGATAAACTGAGCCACCGTGCTCTACGATGTATTCATTTGTCACGCGAGTGAGAATAAAGAATCATTCGTGCGGCCACTCGCGAAAGCACTTCGTAAACAAAACATTGAGGTTTGGTTCGACGAACTAAGTCTTGTCGTGGGCGATAGCCTTCGGGAATCAATCGATAAAGGTCTGGCGCAGTCACGCTTTGGAGCAGTCGTGCTGAGTCCAGCATTCTTTCAAAAGCGCTGGACGCAGCGTGAGCTGAACGGCCTTGTTGCGCGTCAGATGGCCGGAGAGGAGACGGTGATTCTTCCTATCTGGCACGGCGTGAGTCATGAAGACGTTCTTTCCTATTCTCCGCCGCTTGCTGATGTAAGGGCGATCGACTCGAAGAAGGGTGTTCGCCATGTCGTGCGCGAACTACTCCGACGTGTCCGTCCTCAGCAGAGTCCTTTGGTCGTGGCGCGCGAGGAACTCATCGGCTGGGGCCTGCGTCCCCCGTCGTGACAGACGAGTGGTGGCTGCAGGTGGTGGTTGACTCGTCGCGTCTCGATGGATGGGGAATGGCGATTCCTGAGCAGTCGGTGTGGGGAAGATGGGCATTTCCCTTGCCAGAAGGCCAAGGCCCCGACGCGATCGGTTTGCGTATAGCTTGGACTGCTCTGCAACGGAACTGGGTCGAAGCCGCGGATTCTCGCAAGATCACTCAAATCACGCGACCAGAGGACGTTCTCTCGTTCATCGCGAGCCAACCTGGATTGTCGGAGACCTGCCACGATTTCCCCGACTTCTTAGCCACGTATGCCCCTCAATTGACGATACCAGGCTTCGGAGGGCCGTTCGAATCGGACTTTGGAGAACTGCTGTTCCACGGAACCGCGACAGCCGACGAACTCCAATTGCGACAACCTGCCGGACAACTTCGCGATCCATCGCGCATCGCGTGTCAATTCGTTCAGGGCGATATAGGCGGACCGAGGTCGAGCTACTACGAACATTTCGATTACTTGGTCTGGCTACTGTCACGCGATAGCGAGTGGCTACCGACCAACATCCGAGAGTTGCTGCAAGAAGGGATGCGAGAGTGGGGCGTGTGGCCTCGCGCAGACGCGATGGTCCGTGAGTGCGAGCGGCCGTTCCTGAAAGCACTCTGGAACGCCCGAGAGAGGAAGGCGAAATTTAGGATGACGCCCGAAGTGGAGGCTGATCTACGGGATTTCTTCGAACGATCGCTGAAGAATCTTGAGATACGGGAGCAAGCTTCTGAGGTTATGGATCGATTCCTCGCTATGAGATACATCGAATATTTCGTGAAAAATGAACGCGAGAAGAAGAAGCACCGAACTCAAAACTGACCGTGAACTGCGCTGCCAAGCCCACGCATCTAGGCGGGTCTACAATGACGCATGGCGAAAGACCCTTTGAGCCTTGAGTACTTTGCCGGAGGAGTGCCCGCGGGCACGATCCTAAAGATGCACTTGGATGGCCTTCGAGGCATCGTAGAATCCGCGAAGAATCGCGATTCGGTTCTGAACCTCGAATGCGAGCTTTGCCTGATAGGGTTGGTTGCTTATTTCGAGGCATTTTGGAAGGATCATTTCGCATCGCTCATCAACATCTTCCCGCCACTCTTGCGCAGTCTTAGAGAGTCGGGCCATGAGACGGTAATCGACGCGACGGACCTGCTCATGTTCGAAGAAACGCCGCCGGCGCGCCTTGGTTTTCTGGTCGCGGAGAGGTGCGATCTTGGAACGGCTCGCAAGATCAATGGCGCCTTCACGGCACTCCTTCGCGTCTCACCATTCGGACGGGATGATGCAGAATGATTCGACAAGCTGCTGAACGATCGGAACCTTCTCGTACATCACGGAGGAATCTACACATCACGATACGTTCGGCACGTCAGGAAAGACGTCGCGTCGGAGGAGGTTTACTTCCAGTCGCGTGAAGTAACACCGCAGGACTTTCAGGAAGCGGCATCCTTCGTGGAAAGAATAGCCCGAAAGGCATTGAATGCAACTCATGCCGCGCTTTTGGGTCTCGTCGCCTCACAGAATGTCCGTCTTTCTAAGCAGCGGCGGGAAGCCATCAAATCAACACTTTGGTTTCCATTTGTGCCAGACACGGCGTGAAATACGATTCTGCGCTGCGTGGAAAGCGCAAGCCGGAGAGCTCCTTCGCGGCGGGGCTGTAACTACGCACGAAGCTTTCCGCTTCGTGCGAGCCGTCTTCTCATGGTCTCGTAGGGGAGGCGCTTGTCGGTGGCGCGCTCCTCGGCAAGAAGTTGATCGTAGATGTCTTCCCACAACTTGCCGTACCGTTCCAGGTTGATCTGCACGGCCACCTTCTTACCTTTGTCGTCGGTAACGAACTGAATGCCTTCCATCACTTCTCCTGACATGGAGCAACGATGATCGCACGCGGGTTCCTTCCTTCCCTGGACACCGCAGCGGTCACTGCCGGTATCGGGCGATCACTGCCGCCTGGTCAGCAATAACGTGCCCGACGGGTCGTCATTGCGGTCGTGGCCGATGAGGTCCGTGTAGACGAGGGTCAAGGAGTTGGGCTTGTCGTTCGGGACGAGGCCGCGGATGATTCCGCTCTCGCCGTGGAGGTTCTCGTAGATGAAGTAGACCTTTCGGTCACGGACGACGCCTGCCACGGTGGTGAAGGTGGTCGGTTGCTTGCCGGTGAGCTCGCCACTCATCTGGAGGACGGGATCGCCGCTGCGTTGTCGAATGGTCACGACACCCTTTTCGACCGTCGCCTTCGACGTCCGCAATTCGAGTGACCATTCGCCTGCGAGCGAGATCGGTGTCGTTACGCCGGGATCAGCGCGAAGTTTGTAAAAGGCGCCGAAGAGAATGCTGAAGACCAGGACGAAGCCGGCGAGCGACCCGCCGTACTTGATCGTGCCGCCGAGAAGTTTGCTCTGCCCTTCTGCCTGCGACTGCAAAAACCGGAAAAGAACAAACGTGAGCACGAGGGTGACGAGGGCAAGTCCCGTCACGATCACGAAAAATCGGACATCATTCAAGTGCCTGCGCCCTCCGAGGCGCGAAGTGTAGTTCCTTTCGAGCGGCTGCCTCGGCGGAGCGCCGGCGAGGACGCCAGCGCTCCAGACGCGAGCGCCGAACGTCTACGCCAAGGCCATCGGCAGGCACGATCCCTTATTCGTAGGCTTTGCTGCGGTGGCGGATGTAAATGATATCCACCACGCGCCGGACGTCATCAATCGCGAAGATCACGCGCCAGTCGCTCACGCGAATCCGCCACCGCGTTGGCTCGCCTTCCAATTTCTTGATGCCAGGTGGCCGCGGTATCCGGGACAGTGATTCGATCTTCGTGGCGATGCGTGCTGCCACGTTGACGGGGAGCTTGTCGAGGTCCTTCGCCGCGGATGGTTTGATGAGAACGCGATAGTCAGGCACGAGTTTGGCGCTTGCGTCGATCGAGGCGGCGTTTCACAACCTCAAATGGAACGCTTTTTTCGTGTTCCCGCGAATCTGCGACAAGCTGATCGTAGATGTCTTCCCACATCTCACCGTGACGGGCGAGATCGATCTGCACCGCCACCTTCTTACCTTTGTCGTCGGTAACGAACTGAATGCCTTCCATTACTTCTCCTCGCTGACGGACAGCAACGATGATCGCACATGATGACTTCCCTTCGGTCGCCGAGGACGACCAAGTCGTGCGCACGTGCACAGCTGCCGTGTAGCAATGTTGCTCCTCGGTGCGCACGTGCACACCCGCCGTGTCGCAACGCTGCGCGGTCGGTGCGCAGGTGCACACCTGCGGTGTCGCAACGCTGCGCGCCCGGTGCGCACGTCCGCACCCGCGGTGTCGCAATGCTGCGCGGTCGGCGTGCACGTGCACACCTGCGGTCTCGCAATGCTGCGCGGCCGGCGTGCGCGTGCACACCACGGTGTCGCAGTGCTGCGCGCGTGGTGCGCAGGTGTGCGCACACGTGGCGGCAGTGTTACAGCTGCGCGTGTTCGCGCTGCGCCCCTTGAAATATCGGCTCAGCCTGCCTATGTTTCGCGCTACAACTTCGACGATCGTGAGATTTTCGATGTTGGCGGCTGTCGTCGGTATGGGCGTGCTGGATAGCACAATCGTCCTGTACCGGTGCGGGAGTTGAGTCATCTCCTCCTGCCGCGGGCACTCGGGGTGTGTACACGCCTCGGGTAGACATCAACCGGAAGGATCGGCGCGTCGCCGCAACTTCCAGCCGGTGGCCGCTCGCACTTGTCGACAAGTCCGTGACGTCCCCTCCGGCCTGACCGCTCGCGTTAGGAGGATTTGTCATGAGTAACACCGTCAGTAACCCCACCACTGGTACGCCGGACACGGATCCGGCCAAACTGAATGCCGACGCGGTCATCGCGCAACTGCGAACCATGCGTTCGCAGATCGACGATGTCGCGCCGCTGTCGAAAGAGCAGCGCAAGCTGATCCGGCAGCGTCTCCGCCTACAGCCGAAGACGGTCGTCGAGGCGTCGATCAACGTCATCGGCGTCCTAGAGAATGTGTCGCAGGCGATCGGGCAGCCGCTCGATGACGTCCGGCAGTTGCAGGACGACTCGCTTCGATGGGAGGCGGTGGCCGATGAGGCCCGCGCGTTCCTGAAAGGCATCGAGGGAGCGAACCTCAATCGCCGTCAACGGCTGGCGCTCATCGCCACGCAGGCGTACGCGATCGGATCACAGCTCGCCAAAGACCCGGCCAAGGCCGTGCTCCTGCCGCACGTCGAGGAGGTCAAACGGCTGAAAGGCGTCTCGCGCCGCAAGAAGGCGGCGCAGGCACCCCAGACGCCGCCGCCCGTTTCGCCGCCGGCGCCGCCCCCCGTCACGTCCACCGCACCGCACGCGTAGAGTAAGGAGGGAGTGAACCCGGGCGCGTTCGAACGCGCGCCCGGGTTCCATGACGATCATGAAGAGCGACAACGCATCCGAACGTGCCGTGGCACTGGTTCAGGAAATGGTCGACGTCCTCCAGCGCACCGGCGATGCCCCTGCGTCTCCGCTGACCGCGTTCCTGACGGCCGCACAGAGACGTGAATGGCGGCGCCGTGCCGCGCGCTTGCGCGGGCAGAAAGTGGAGCCGCGCTACAAAAATCTCCACTCCGCCGAGGAGCTGGCGGACGTTTATGAGCGGACCGCGCAGCGCGACGACATTCTCGAGAAGGCGCGACGGGATCTCCAGCGAATCTCGGCTGAGCTCAAGCGGATCCGCAGCGAAAAAGACCCCGACGTCGAAAAAGCGATGGTGGCGTTGGTCAAGGAGGCGGAGCAGTCGGCGGAAAAACAGGGTCCGCGCAGTGAGGCCGCTCAACGCTTCCGCTGTCTGCAGTTGATGGGGTGGGTCGGCCAGCAGGCCACCGACCGGAGGCGCAAGCCGGGGGCGAAGTTTCCCTGGACGGTTTTTCCAGCCGGCGATCCGTTGGTGGAAGCACGTTATGTTTTGACGGCCGCCGAGGTCCTCGATGCTCCGCCGCCGGCCGAAGCGGTGATCGCCATCCCGCCGGAAGGGAAAGACTCCGGACGCGAGCGCGCTCTCATTCGCATCGGCGTCCGCGGGGCCTCGTGGATCGGCAGCTTCGAGATCGGTTCCATGAGCGACAGCACGGTCCTCATGATGCCGGACTGCAAGCATTTGTTCGTATCGGCGCAAGGGGCCGGCTACATCATCGATTTGCTGTCGCGAACGTTGGTGGAGACGATCGGCACCGAGGTCGTGGAAGTGATCGGCTTCCCGATGGGCCTGTTCGTCGTCAATCACAACGTGACCCTGGAAGCGTTCGGAAGGAACGGCCGTCTCTGGAAAACCGGCCGCATCAGTTCTGGAGGATTTCGCGGGATCGTAATTACGGAAACCCGGCTCATCGGTGAGGCGCGAGATCCTCGGCCGGGAGAGTGGTGCGGTTTCTCCCTCGACATGGCCACGGGCGAGGTCCGTTTCGCGCGGGCGGCCGCCGTACCGAAATCGGTGGAATAGGACCTGGGGTAGGGTCGTTACGGCTGGTCCCTGAGCGGTACGGGATCTTTGGAAAACAGGCCATAACTCGAATCTGCACAGCAGGTTGTGCAGAGAAAGCGAGGCTGGAATAGCGGTGGGGGCAGGCAGGTTGTCGACGATCCCGCGGCACGGAATAGTCAACGGCGTCACCGAGTTGATAACCGAGCTTGCGGTAGTTGACAACGAGGTGGCGGGGACGTACACTCCCCGATCCCTGCAAGCGGCGAAGGCAGTTCGAGCCCGCAGATCTTTTCCAGCAGCAATTCGAGAGTGGTAAGCGTGTCCGCGTCAGACGGATCGGCTTCACGGTGATGAAGCTGAGCCGCTTGACACGGACGTGAGGGTCTGGCAGGATTGCCGCCCTTTCGCGGACGTCGGTTCCTTGACAACTGAATAGGATAGCAACAAAGACAACGTGATTCCTTTCGAGGTTCACAATTGTGGACTTCAAATGAAACATGCGGTTCGCTTCGTGCGAATCGCAACCGAATAACAGTCAGTCGTAAAGACTGATGTCAGACTCAAGCTTACAGTTTGCAACCCGCGGCGCGAGCCGTGCCGGTTGCTGCAAGTTAACTGGAGAGTTTGATCCTGGCTCAGAATGAACGCTGGCGGCGTGCTTTACACATGCAAGTCGAGCGAGGCGGGTAGCAATACCCAGTCGAGCGGCGAACGGGTGAGTAACGCGTGGATTATCTGCCCTGAGGTGGGGGATAACCCGGGGAAACTCGGGCTAATACCGCATATGACCGTGAGGTCAAAGGGGGGTCGCAAGATCTCTCGCCATAGGAGGAGTCCGCGTCCGATTAGCTAGTTGGTAGGGTAATGGCCTACCAAGGCGACGATCGGTAGCCGGCCTGAGAGGGTGATCGGCCACACTGGAACTGAGACACGGTCCAGACTCCTACGGGAGGCAGCAGTGGGGAATTTTGCGCAATGGGCTAACGCCTGACGCAGCAACGCCGCGTGGAGGATGAAGGTCCTTGGATTGTAAACTCCTGTCAGCAGGGAAAAAGGGACTCGGCCTCATACGTCGGGAACTTGATTGTACCTGCAGAGGAAGCCCCGGCTAACTCTGTGCCAGCAGCCGCGGTAATACAGAGGGGGCAAGCGTTATTCGGAATTATTGGGCGTAAAGGGCGCGTAGGCGGCTTGGCAAGTGGATGGTGAAATCCCTCGGCTTAACCGAGGAACTGCCGTCCAAACTGCTTCGCTTGAGACCGGGAGAGGTGAGTGGAATTCCCAGTGTAGCGGTGAAATGCGTAGATATTGGGAGGAACACCAGTGGCGAAGGCGGCTCACTGGACCGGTACTGACGCTGATGCGCGAAAGCGTGGGGAGCAAACGGGATTAGATACCCCGGTAGTCCACGCCGTAAACGATGAGTGCTTGGTGTAGCGGGTATCGACCCCTGCTGTGCCGAAGTCAACACATTAAGCACTCCGCCTGGGGAGTACGGTCGCAAGGCTGAAACTCAAAGGAATTGACGGGGGCCCGCACAAGCGGTGGAGCATGTGGTTTAATTCGA